>Ga0209503_10000002_pt1 | contig 453848 bp, 409 predicted proteins | sample SouAtlMetagenome_2_FD_187448 | JGI IMG/M metagenome (GOLD analysis project Ga0209503, IMG submission 187448) | Marine eukaryotic phytoplankton communities from Atlantic Ocean - South Atlantic ANT15 Metagenome (SPAdes) (version 2) | ecosystem: Environmental > Aquatic > Marine > Oceanic...
GCGAAGTGGAACCACCTGATCCCATCCCGAACTCAGTAGTGAAACGCTTTAGCGCCGATGGTAGTGTGGGGTCTCCCCATGTGAGAGTAGGTCATCGCCAAGCTTTTATACCGAACCCCTGATTGCGTTGCAGTCAGGGGTTTTTTTATGGTTATTGTTTTTAGGATTGGCTAAACAGGCGGTGTTTTGCTTTACCTTTTCTATATAATTGGTGACAGTAATTATTTAAGCAGTCGTAAAATAGAGAGAGTGAGCTTTGTCTGATTCGGTGATGTATATTTTGTTAGTTGCGGGGATTTTGATTTCTGCTGTATTGATGGTTGTTATTTATCGGCAGGTTAGAAGTTTGCGACGCAAACAAGAAGAGCGATTAGCAAATCAGGAGAATTTGGAACGAATCCAAAAAGAGCGTTATGAATATATTGAGAGTAGCCTCAATATTTTAACCGATGCCTTAATGAATTCTCAGATAGGAGTGGTTGAGGGTGCTATTCGCGTTAAATCGCTGCTAGATTATTATAATCCTGCTCTACATGATGAGCCTGCTTATACGGTATTTACTGAAATACATGAGCAGACAGAGCATATTCCTATTAAAGAAGCGTGGAAAAAGCTAGAAAAGCCTATCCGTCGTAAGCATGAGCTATTCATGGCACGTTTGGAGATAGCCCACGGGGAAGAGGTCGTTAAAGCCGCCGGTCAACTCCATGCCCATATCAACAAAGCGAAGCAATAAAGGTGGAGTTTTTTGCCACTTTTTTGGTGTGCTTATTCATTCTACTATTACTCGTAGTCGCTTTAGTTTTTGGACGGCCGCCTGTTTATCGCCCAAGCCGTGAGTATGTACTAAATATGATTGAAGGCATGATTAGCGGAGAACAAGACCAAGATGCATGGACGCTTTTTGTAGGACTTCCTATTATTCATGATCCTGAATTAGAGGAAATTAGGCAGTCTTGCTATGAGTTAGAGTTGGATGCGGAGTCTGGTGGTGCTGTGAGTTTTGGCTCGGCTCGCTACCGTTATAACGACCAGGGTATGGATCGTTTAAAGCTATTACGAGGTGAGTTGGAGCAGCTAATCCTCAAAACTCCAGTATTTAAGTCTTTTTAACCATCCGTGTTATCAACTGATTTAAGCACGCGCTTAAGCTGCCATATTGCATACCAGAGTTCTTTCCAGTTAACTGGTGCAGTATGTAATATGTTATGTATTTCGGAAGCGCAGCATTCAATTTCTGGTAGCTCATACAGACCAGCTAGCCCAATAAGTTGATGGTTTACTTCGCCAATAATTTGAGTGTTGCGTGCCGTAAAACTATCGTGTATCTGTTGACACAATCTACCGAGCTCCTCTTCGATCTGAGAGGTTGATACATCGTAATCCTCTATATTGGTAACTTTCTCCTGCTTGCTATGAGGCGACTGGGATATGCTATTGGTTGTATTTCCAACTGTTAAGTATCTAATGGTTGAAATTAGTTCGTCGTCGTTCACAGGCTTGAGCAGCACTTTTGAAATTCCAGCACTGATGAGTGCGTGATGTTCATGAGCAATAATATTAGCTGTAAGGGCTATTACGGGCAGATCAGGGTACTTCTGCTTAATGTGTGAGGTAGCCTCTAAACCATCCATGACTGGCATATGCACATCCATGATCACCAAGTCCGGCTGTTGGGCTTGGGTCTGTTCTATGGCTTCTACTCCCGTCGCTGCGGGGAATACATTGATGCCAGATTTCTCGAGAATTTTGCTGATTAACAACCGGTTGAACTCGTTATCTTCAGCTAGGACTACGCTAATAGGTAGCAGGTTTTCGTTATTTTCTTGTCCTGTTTGAAGTAGGTAATACGGTAGATCAAGGGCTTTAAATAACGCATCTGGCCGTGCTGGCTTGGAAATAGGAATGAGGTTTGTCGGGTGTTCAATTGGAAGTTGACAATCGGAAGGCAGCATTGCTACGACAAGATTTCCTTGTGAGGAAAGCAGCGATAGAGAGGCGTGAAAGATGCGCTCTTCCTCTGGTGTGGCTTTAGCCGGCAAGCCCACCATAAATGTGTTGTGAGGAGCGAGGTGTTGCAAGCATTCGTCAATGGAGCGGACATTGATAACGCGCTCAGTTTGTCGAAAGAGAATCTCAATCAGGGATCGGCGTTGAGATACATTGCCTTCGCATATAACTATATTTTGTTCGTTAATATAGGTTGGCGGCTCTACTTTAATAAGTGGGCGGTTTTCACTAGGCTTGAAAGGTAAATAGAGACTGACGGTAGTCCCTTCACCTTCCTCACTAATCATCTCAAGACGGCCGCCCATGAGTTCAGTCAGCTTTTTCGAGATAACAAGCCCGAGGCCTGAGCCCCCAAAACGACGGGTGATTGATGTGTCGGCTTGCATGAACGCTTGGAAAAGCTGTTCTAGATGCTCCTGCGGAATACCTATACCAGTATCGATGACTTTTAGAGTGTATAAACTCTGCTGATTGTTGATAGGGCTAATATCGACATGGACTTCTACCGTGCCGCTTTGTGTAAATTTAACCGCGTTGGCTATGAGGTTGGAGATTATCTGGCGTAAGCGTGTAGGGTCGCCAATAACGTCGAGGTCTTGGCGTGGCTGCATGTGTGTTATCAGCTCAAGGCCTTTTTCATGGGCTTTAGGCGCTTGCATTTCTAGCACATCATATATGATTTCTTCTAAATTGAAGTCGATTAGTTCAAGTGTAATCGCATCTTGCTGGAGTTTAGAAAAGTCCAATATGTCATCAATAATTGAGAGAAGCATCAACGACGTCTGATTGATGATCCGTATGTGCTCTAGTTGTTCTGGTGAGCATGGCGATTGCTTCATTAACTTCGCAAAGCCCACAACAGAGGTCAGTGGCGTGCGCAACTCATGACTCATTCGTGCTAAAAATTCGTCTTTAGCTTTATTCGCTTCATCGGCTCGTTTGCTGGCTTTTGCAAGAGCAGTGTTTTGTTGTTCCAAGTGATGAAGTGTTGCCTGTAATTTTCGGGTGGCTAGGTTGATGCGATTTTCTTGGTTAGTGACCAACTTTTGTATGGTATCAGCCAGCCCGTTTAAGCCTTGCGCTAAGAGGTTAAATTCCCCTGTATAAGTATTGGTAACTCGAGTGTCTAAGCTACCAGTTTGTATCCGTTCCATCACTTGCGTTAGCCCGAGGATAGGTTGAGATATTCGCTTGCCAAAACGTAGCGCTAATACAGCAGAAGATACGAAAGCCAGTAGTAATAAAGATATGCTGGCCAGTAGAATTTGTTGCTCTTGTTTTTCCTTGCGGCTTTCGGACATGATGACTATAACCCAACCGACGGTATCTGAAATACTTTCAGTCTCTTGAAACTCTGGGTTATCCAAAAACGGTATGCCTGTTGTGCTAACCGGCTGAGTAAAATACCAGTGTTGATCGTGAATGTAGGCCGATGGTGCAGCGACTTTTAAACTAATAGGAAATTGAGCCGAGCGCTGAATCAACTGATATTCGCCGTTCAAGAAAAGTACATCCGCAACATCTTTTTCTTGAAATGGTCCTTTGCTAATTGATTTGAGCAGCTCGTTATTACCGGTCATTAATGCAAACTCGGATGATGAAGCAACCAGCCTAGCCAATAGCTGCCCTCGTTCAACAAGAATATTCTCTGCATCTTTTAAGCGCGTCATTGTGAAGTATGCGCCCAAAACAAGAGAGATAAATAACAGAGGGAATAAAGTTAACAGCAGCAGTCTTTGGCGAATACCAAAGCGGGTATTGATTGGTGTTGGCATTAGCTGTTCCCCTGTAGCGTTGAACGCAGTCGATCACTGGACGGCAGGTATAGCTTGAGCCGTTTAGCCGTTGACGCGTTAATCTTCACATCAAAATATTTGGGGTATCGGGGGCTGTTTAATTGGCGGCTTACCTGAAAATCACTAATTAGCTCGCCTGTCTCTGTTCCAACTTGTACCGTTGTGGAGTATACGGCTGCGAGGGCTCCCGCCTTAACGTAGGTCTCGGAAAACCCGATGAGTGGCTTTTTGTGACGTAGTGCTAGATATAAAGACCACTTGGCACTTGCTCTGTTAAAGGCGCCCTGATCCGGTATAGCAAGGAAAATGTCACTATTAGATATAAGTGGATTAATGACGTTGATTGGGTTGTCTGTAGACGCTAAAACGCTTGATCGGCTTGTGAATTGATATTGCGCTGCCGCCTCTTCAAAGAAGGGCTCTTCTTTGAAAGAAGATTGTCCAAACAACGTGCTAATGACGGTTGCACCGGGTACTAGCAGTCGAGCGAGGTGTACTTGTCGGGACATGGGTTGGTCAATGAATAAAGCGCTCACTTGATGGTCTTTGCGATTAAATTTTGCCGTTAGGCGTTCGTAGCTGCGTCTCGGAATAAAGCTAGCTAGAATGGGAGTATCAGGGTAGTCCAACAATGCGGCTTCAAACGCTTTGCTTCCTAATGTGACCACTAAGTCGCTTTGGATTGATGATCGTTCGTTGGGGTATAGCTTAAATACCTCTATTTCAATTTGCGAAGGAGAGGTATTGATAATCTGCTCAGTGACAGATCGATACGAAACATCGTTGCTGCTTAACAGAACAGTGACATGCATTTGCGATAAATTTGATTGTCCGTAGGCTGATCCACACGCTATAAATAGCAATGAGGCTAAAGCCGCACGACCAATGTAGGCTCTCAACTTAAGCAGTGTAAAGCGTACGCACATTTGCATTCCTTGCTATGAATATCAAAAGCTAAGATCCATCGTTAAATATAAGCGCCGATCAAATAAGTTGTTCTCTCCAAAGTCGTGATATTCATTGTTAAAAAGATTTTTAACGATAATTTTCGTGGTCAATACTTGCTCATGAGAAAGGAGATGAGTAAAGCTCAGTTGTGAATCAAATGTGCGATAGCTATCAACTTGACTACTGTCAAACCATTCTACATCAGACATGTAATGATAAACTAAGCTAGCATTTATCGCAGGAGTAAAGGTGTGATTGTATAAGAGTGATAGGGTATGGCGTGGAGATCTTTCATCCATCGTTTGGTTTTTCTTAGCTCCGCGATCTTTAATACCCGTCAGACGGTTATAGTTATAAGCGATGTGCACTAAATCATTAGGCGTTGTGTGAAAAGTTGCCTGTAAATCGAGACCTTTAGCGTAACTATGAGATGCATTTTTTACGGTAAATACTCGGCTATTAGCGTCTCCATCAACGATAGTTAACAGGTCAATGTCGCTGTTCGTGAAATAGCTGTTTAGTCCATCACTGATTTTCTCTTGGTATAGTTTGATGTCGATATAGCCCTTGTATCGAGGCAGGGCCCACAACAAGCCTAATTCCGTGCTGATCAGCTTTTCAGGGGCCAAGTTTGTGTTACGCATAGACACATAATCAAAGACAACACCTTCAGGAGATTGATAGCTTACTTGCGTCATTTCTTCTAGTAAGGAGGGCATGCGGTACGCTTTAGTTGCTGCTGCGCGCAATGTGATAGCTTTTGACGCTTGGTAGTTAGCACCCAGGCGGATTGATGTTGCTGTTCCTGCAATCGTCGAGTCTTCAACCATCAGTCCGAAGTTAGTATAGAGCTTTGGTGAAAGTTGCCATTCTACATTGTTAAACGCATAAAATAGATCTTCGTTGATGGCTTCTTCTTGGCCTAAGTAGACAGCGCTCTTAACCGTATCTTGTCGGTAGCCAATTCCACTTGCCATGTTGATTGTAGAGCCAAAACCTTGGGTGTACTGAAGCTCTAGTCCGGAGCTTTGAGCTGTCCCTTTTTCTCCTGCAGGCCAAACGGAGAAATCAGAGGCGGTTTGCGAAGGAAATGGATAAGCTGGGCCATAAAGCCCTGTTAACTGTTGTAGTAAACCGTTTATACCTGCAAGCCCGGGATCTCCTAAAAATTCTGATGCCATTATGCGTGGTGAGTTAAGTTTTAAATAGTTATTAAATACGCTAATACGGATATCGCTGTTGTCTGTTAGTGTTCGTTGCCAATCCAGTTGTTCATAGTGAGAATGATGCTCACGTGGTAGGTAGTTATAAAGTTCGTCTGCTGGTTTGTCTGCGGCACCTATATCAATATAACCATGGCTGAAACCTGCCGATATATTGATGGTGTCAAACAGAGTGGGTGTAAACGTGAGTGATACGTTACCCATATTGGCTTGTTTGCCATCATTTACATCTTCGAACCCGTCATTCTGGTCATGGGTCAGGCTGGCTCTGACACTCATGCCATCAGTACGCTTAGAAAATGAAGCGTTCACACGCTTTGTCTGCTGGCTGCCTAAAGTGGCGCTAATATGATGGGGTTCTTGATCGAGAGGCTGGAACGTAACAATATTAATTGCGCCAGTTAATGCGTTTGATCCATATGATGGAACGTTTGATCCGCGAACCACTTCAATATAGTCAATATCTTCGATGGATATACCAAGAGTATTCCATGCCACGGTGGATAGCATAGCCAAGTATACGGGGCGGCCATTAATACGTATATCTAGCCGATTCGGAAACTCTCCGGAGTTGCCGTGATAGCTAACCGCATGCTTGTTGGCATTGGGATTATAGCTTTGGAAACCCGGTACCAACTTAAATAGCTCCGTGATATCGGTTGCCGTTGATGCTTTAATCATCTCCTGAGAAATAATCGTGGTTGATACAGGGAGCTCTTGCAGGTTTTGAGGTAATCGGGATACAGAGGATATCTCTGGTATGTCGTTAAAAAGATCCGTTTCGTTGTAACTGAACACATCCTGTGACAGCAAGAAAGAAGTCGTCAATAAACTGCGAACACATGTCTTTTTTAAAAGGGACATCTACTAAGTAACCCGTATTTTTGTTGTTGCTACACACGCGTGCCGATATAAATAATAACCGCAGTCATTAAAACAGCTTCGATGATAAAGCCGTTCGTTGTTAGCACCCAGTCGAGCATATTAAAGAACCTTAAAATTGATCATTAATTATACTGTTTTAAGGCGCTTACGAGTAGTCACAACTGTAACGACCACTTACGAACCTTCACATCCAGCGATTACGATAGAAATACCATAGCATGAGAGCTGAAATAGCCGTTAAACCAGCGACGAAATACGTAAATGCCCATGGGGATTCTGTCCCAGGGATGCCTCCTATATTTACGCCTAAAAGCCCTGTTAAAAAGCCCAAAGGTAAAAAAACAGCAGAAATAATAGAAAGTAAATACATGCGCTGATTCAGTAGGTCGGTTGTGTAACTGACTAACTGCTCGATAATGACGCTGATCCGCTCACTCACAGATTCTAATTGGTCGAGCTTGCGCATCAATCGCTCGTTAATTTCTTCAACTACGCGACGGTCATGTTCGCTTAATAAGGGTGAGTCTGACTCGATAATCCCGTCAAAGGCTTCTTGTTCGGGTAACAAGTAGCGACGCAGCGCAATGATTTGCCGTTTAAGATCAGCCACTTGCTTGCGATGCTCTTGTTTAGGCTGATCAACAACCCTATCTTCAATACTGGTTACTTGATCATCTACGCGGTCTACAAAATCAGCCACTCGTCCTGTTAGTCGTTGGCATAAGGTGGTGATGAGTTCACCTGAGTCTCGTGGTCCTTTGCCTTCTTTGAGGCGTTTAACGGTATCCTGAACACTCAGGAGCACGCGGCGTCGGGTACTAATAATTCGGCCTTCCTCTAACCAAATGCGAATAGAGACCATATCTTCGGGGTCTTCATCGGGGTTGAGGTTGACGCCACGCAAAATTAGTAACACCCCGTTATCATATTGGTTAAAGCGTGGGCGGGACTCTTCTGCTAAAAGTGCTTCGACCACAATAGGGTCTATTTGGCTTTCATTGCGAAGCCATTGTTTTGCGCCGGGGTTATCAAAATTGAGATGGATCCATTGAGCACAGTGGTTTCTCTCAAAGGGGTATGGTGAGGGGGTGACTCCGCCTAAACCGTCAAGATCAAATGCGTGAATTAAACCTTCCATTGTTACCTCTAAGAGCAAAAAAGATATGTTCGGCATAATCGCATAGATAATTGATAAAGTTGAGTAAATTTATCGGATTCTGATGACGGAATAGGTGAAAACACAGTGCACTGTGTGTATGTTATCTATGGGCTAGATTAAGCGGTGTAGCCACCCATTCTAATGCGGTGCTATTAAGGAGTTGCGGTATATGAGCGAAGAAATAGGCGTACTAGTTGAGCAGATTTTAAAGGTCGATAAAGATGAAAATACCGCTCCTTCCGAAGCCTTAGCCGAGCAACTAGAACACTTAGATGCAGAGCAGTTAGCCTTATTGCTAGGCGCGTTACCCGTAGATGAGCGCTTGGAGCAATGGGAACGTATTCCCGCCGATGAGCAAAGTGCAATCCTGGTGGAGTTAGGAGGTGACACTCGCCTCAGTATTTTACGTACCTTGTCATTCGCAGCGCTTGAAAGTTTATTCGCTAAGCTCACGCCAGAAGAATTGATAGAGCTATCTGATGACCTCCCTGATGAATTCATTGATATCGCGCTGCGCCAAATGGATCAAAAACAGCGCCAGCATTTTGAGCACAGTAATCAATTTAATGAAGACCAAATAGGCCGTTATGCCGATCATAGTTTGCTGGTGCTGCCGCAAAACGCGAAAGTTTACGATGCCTTACGACTGATGCGTCGTGATATCCCTGAGTGTACTGATGCGTTGTTTCTGACCGATAGGGCAGGGCGCTATACCGGCACAGTATCCCTACATAAACCGTTAAGCTCGCCCGGGCATATTCCGCTGGCTGAACTGATGGACGAGCAAGTTAAGCCGCTGGCGGCTGAGGTCTCCCTAGAAGATAGTGTCGATATTATAGAGAAGTCTGATTATGTGTTACTGCCAATAGTGGACCAAAAAGGCATGTTAATTGGACGTATGACACTAAAAGATGGCCTGCAAATTTTACGCGAGTCTCATGATGCCGAAATGATGGCGCAAGCGGGTTTGTCGGAAGATGAAGATTTATTTTCGCCAGTTTTACGAAGTTCGATGCGTCGAGCGACGTGGTTGGGGATTAATTTACTGACGGCATTTTTAGCGTCGTGGGCGATTGGTTTGTTTGAAGCCACATTACAGCAGGTGGTGGCCTTAGCTGTCTTAATGCCAATAGTGGCTTCGATGGGGGGCATTGCCGGTAGCCAAACGTTAACGCTGATTATTCGAGGGATAGCCTTAGGGCAGATTTCCAAAGGTAACTTATGGCCGCTATTGCGAAAAGAGCTGAGTGTCGGTGGATTTAATGGTGTTTTGTGGGCAGGTGCCATTGGTGCTATTGCCGCATGGTGGTTTAGTGATCCGATGATAGGTGTGGTTATAGGCTCGGCTATCGCCATTAACATATTGGCAGCAGCCATTGCTGGTGTATTTGTTCCGCTCATACTCGATAAAATGAAAATAGACCCTGCGTTGTCAGGCTCGGTTATTTTGACAACAGTGACAGATGTCGTTGGCTTTGTGACTTTCCTAGGATTAGGAACACTACTATTGATTTGATCCCTCACTGACTATCGCATTCCTATGGGAACTTTTTTGTGCGCCGCAACACCAATATGGTAGTTTCTAGATCCCTATGATGTATTTTAGGGAGCAGTCTTAGATGTATAGCGACACATCGCATCGTCAATTAACAGTTTTTGAAGGCGTGTGATCACGATTATTTAGCAACCACCGAACACAGAGCCTTCAGCAATCCAAATGGTAAGGGGCAAGATCATGTTAAAAGGAAAAAACGCAGTAGTGACCGGTTCCACATCAGGTATCGGCCTAGCCTATGCTAAAGCCTTCGCCAAAGAAGGTGCCAATGTAATGATTAATGGCCTGGGTGATGCGGATGAGATTGAAAAAACACGTGCCTCACTGGAGGCCGAGTTTGGTATAAAAGCCTTGTACTCATCAGCGAACATGCTAAAGCCAGATGAGATCGCCGAAATGATAGCAACCGCAGAAAAAGAACTCGGTTCGGTTGATATTTTAGTGAATAACGCTGGCATTCAATTTGTATCTCCAATTGATGAGTTTCCCGCTGAAAAGTGGGATGCCATTATCGGTATCAACCTAACCTCGGCATTTCATACGATTAAAGCGGCACTGCCGGGCATGAAAGAAAAAGGTTGGGGGCGCATTATTAACACGGCGTCTGCGCATGCGCTGGTGGCTTCCCCGTACAAATCAGCTTATGTAGCCGCAAAGCATGGTATCGCAGGCTTGACTAAAACAGTGGCGCTGGAAGTCGCCGAAAAGGGTATTACGGTTAATGCTATCGCGCCGGGCTATGTGTGGACGCCTTTGGTGGAGGCTCAAATAGCTGATACCGCTAAGTCTCGCGGGATTACGGAAGAGGAAGTTAAAGAGAACGTTTTGCTGGCTGCCCAACCCACTAAAGAGTTTGTTACGGTTGAGCAAGTAGCGGCGATGGCTGTATTTTTATGCAGTGATGCTGCTTCATCGATGACAGGCACAATTTTGCCTATCGATGGTGGTTGGACCGCACACTAATCAATGCTAACCATTTTTTAGAACGACGCTTGGTATTTACTGGGCGTTTTTTCTATCTGTACAAATACTCAAAAATTACGTTCTAGTTCGCGTTTATAACGGGAGTGTTACATGCCAAAAAAATCGCTTAACTTAGCCCTTCAAGGTGGCGGTTCTCATGGCGCCTATACTTGGGGAGTATTAGATTATCTGTTAGAAGATGGCCGCATTAGTATTGAGGGGATTTCGGGTACAAGCGCAGGGGCGATGAATGCGACGATACTAGCGCAAGGTTATATGAGAGGTGGTATAGACGGCGCGCGCCAATCTTTAGAAGACTTTTGGCGAGCAGTATCTAAAGCCGGTGCTTTGAGCCCAATTAAGCGCTCTCCGTTGGACGTGCTCACGGGTAATTGGAGTTTTGATTTATCACCTAGTTACTTCTTTTACGATTTAATTAGTCATGTCAGTTCGCCTTACGACTTTAACCCATTAAATATCAACCCATTAAAAGAGCTGTTGGAATCTCAGGTGGATTTTGATTTAGTACGCTCTTGCAAGCATCTTAAGTTATTTATCGCAGCAACGAATGTCCGGACCGGTAAAATCAAGGTCTTTGAACGAGAAGAGCTGACAGCGGATATGGTCATGGCATCGGCGTGTTTACCGGAGCTTTACCAAGCGGTCAATATTGATGGTGAATCTTATTGGGATGGCGGTTATGTTGGTAACCCACCACTTTATCCGTTGTTTGGGGCCAAATCCAAAGATATTGTCATTGTGCAAATTAACCCGATAGAAAGAAGCGAAATTCCTCGTACGGCTAGAGAAATAGCCAATAGAGCGAATGAAATTTCGTTTAATACTTCGCTTTTACGCGAGCTACGATCCATTGAGTTTGTGCAGCGATTGGTTAAATCCGAAAAAGTCGATAAAGATCATTATTCGAATATTCATGTTCATCGTATTGAAGCGACGGATGAAATAAACCCATTGTCGGCTTCCAGCAAATTAAATGCTGAGTGGGAGTTTCTAAAAAAACTTCGCGATATAGGGCGAGCATCTGCACAGCAGTTCCTAGATCAGCATTACGAAACGATTGGCAAACATTCATCACTGGACTTGGTGAAAGAGTTCTCGTAAAGCACTGTCTACGTAATGTGTTATCCACTGAGGCTGGCTTGTAACTTGCTGTTACAAAAAGATAATTTCGTTACAAAATAATTACATTCATTCGTGTATGTTAGGGAACATACACACTCTTCTTGTGTCTGCCTGTAGTAAGCTCAGTAACATTTGGCCGTCAAAAACAGCGCTGATTGTTTTATCGTAATGTGGCCGAGCGATATTTCTGGAATCTCAATGTAAAAGGATCTTTGTATGATCATACTTTCCATTTTATTTGCGTTGATAGGCTTGGCACTGCTATTGGGCGGTGCCTGGTTAATCACGTTAGGTGGCAGTTTGTACTATGCCATAGCCGGTGTTGTGCTGCTGGCGGTAGCCGTTCTTATAAAGAAAAACCGCTATGTTGCACGGCTTCTCTATGCTGCTTTTCTTGTTGGTACTCTAATATGGTCTATTTACGAATCAGGCTTTGATTGGTGGCCACTGGCAACCCGAATGGGGATGTTTTTGATATTAAGTATTCCCTTGTTTATCTCTACTGGGACTAAAGGAAAAGGCGGTAATAAATTATTACTGCCAATATGGGGAGCTACGGCTGCTATCACGCTGATTACACTTATTGTGCCCGATAGCTCTACGGTGTCAGGGGCCCTATCTAATGAGACGGTCTCTGCTAACCCAGATACAGGAGATGTCCCCGCGGATAGTTGGTTAAGTTATGGCCGAAGCAATTTGGGGCAGCGTTACTCGCCGCTGACGCAAATTACACCTGATAACGTAAACAACTTAGAGCAAGCTTGGCAGTACCGCACCGGGGACCTGAAAGGTCCTAAAGATGTCGGCGAAACAACGTATGAAGCAACGCCGCTTAAAATTGGCAATGCACTGTATATTTGCACCCCGCATAACTGGGTGGTTACATTAGATGCCGATACTGGCGAAAAGCTATGGGTCTACAACGCCAAAGTACCTGCTGAAAGTCAGCGTCAGCACCAAACATGTCGAGGTGTTTCTTACTTACCGCCAGCGGGTTTATCTACATCAGAATCGATCGTAGCCGTTAAAGCTAGTCGCCCTGCTGAAAACATGCCGAGTATGCAATGTGATGCACAACTGTTTTTGCCAACATCGGATGCACGCTTAATCGCCATTGATCCTGAAACAGGCGCGCGATGCAGCAACTTTGCGAATGATGGCGAGTTAGATCTCATGCATAACATGCCGTTCAAACAGGCGGGTTATTATTACTCCACATCACCACCGCTCGTTGCTGGTGGAGTAGTGATCGTTGCTGGGTCAGTAAATGATAACTATGCAGTGAATGCCCCATCAGGCGTTATTCGTGCTTATGATGTAAAAACAGGTGAGCTAAAGTGGAACTGGGACTCAGGTCATCCTGATGATACAGCTCCCATAGGCGAAGGCGAAGTATATGCCACGAGCTCTCCGAATAGTTGGTCGACAGCAAGTGCAGACCCCGCGTTAGGCCTAGCGTACTTCCCTATGGGGAACCGAACGCCTGATCAACTGGGCATGTATCGAACACCAGCAGAAGAAAAATACGCCACGTCTGTTGTTGCACTGAGTTTGGAAACAGGTCAAGTTGAGTGGGTTCAGCAGTTTATTCATCATGATCTATGGGATATGGATACGCCGGCTCAGCCTTCGTTGTTAGATTTGGATACTGATAGTGGCGTACAACCCGCATTAGTGGTCCCGACTAAACAAGGCGATGTCTATGTGCTTAATCGGGCAACAGGCGAACCTATCTTCCCCATTACCGAAAAGCCAGCGCCGCAAGGAACGATTCCGGGCGATTTTTCTTCGCCAACACAGCCTGAGTCAGCACTTAATTTTAAGCCTGAGCCTTTAACTGAAGCGAAAATGTGGGGTGCAACACCACTGGATCAACTTATGTGCCGCATCCAGTTTAAATCACTTAAATATGATGGGCAGTACACGCCACCATCCACGCAAGGTACGCTCGTTTATCCGGGTAATTTTGGCGTCTTCAACTGGGGTAGCATAGCGGTAGATCCTAAGCGCCAAGTGATGTTCGGTATGCCCCTTTACCTTGCCTTTACGTCTAAGTTGATCCCTAAAGAGGGAGCCGCACTAGGTGAAACAAACACAGGTGAGCAAGGTGTCAATGAAAATGCCGGTGCCGATTATGCCGTACAAATGGGACCTTTTTTATCGCCGTTAGGAGTACCTTGTCAGCAGCCTCCATGGGGTTTCGTTGCGGGTGCTGACTTACGTACGGGGAAAATTGAATGGATGCACAAAAACGGCACAGTAGAAGACTTATCGCCAATTCCAGTCCCGATTAAAATGGGAGTGCCGGGGATAGGCGGTCCTGTGATTACTGAAGGTGGTGTTGTTTTTATGGCGGCAGCTGTAGATGACTACCTTCGTGCCTACAACCTCACCGATGGCAAGCAGCTTTGGGAAGCCCGTTTACCTGCGGGTGGTCAAGCAACACCCATGACTTACTTAAATAGTAAAGGCGAGCAGATGGTTGTCATTGTGGCTGGTGGTCATGGCTCAATAGGCACAACTATTGGCGATTATGTTGTTGCTTACAAGCTGAAGCCTAACCAGGAATAGCAGCGCAGGCGAACAGTGACATAAAGCCGCTAAGGGTATCCCTTGGCAGCTTTTTTATTTTTACACATGTCTTAATCGGTCCCGCGTATCGTCTGTAGATCAATAATCTTCTTAGTGTTAATCCATACAAAGTGTCTGTAATTAGGAAAAATTCCTATATATTTCAACATCTCCCGTTTGTTATATTCGGCGGCCGCTTTGGATGGATGTTCAAAGTTCTATCGGAAATCAAGGATAAAATATGAAAACTAAAAAGATAATTAGTGTATTGGTTTTGGCGTCGGCTTGTGTCGCAGGGACATCAACTGCATTTGCAGCTGATACAAAAGCACCTGGTACTGGGCCAAACCCATTCACTGATTGTGGTATCGGTGCCGCTTTATTTAAGGACACACATTGGGCGGCAGTATCGTCTAATATCATTTGGGATTTAGGGACAACCGCTGTTACTTCCGCGACCTTGAGCCCTGAAACGTGTTCTGCTCAGAATGTTCAGGCTGCACAGTTTATTTTGGAATCGTATAAAAATCTGGCAGAAGACACGGCAAAGGGGCAAGGCGAAAGTTTAGCCGCGATGATGGATATTTACGGATGCCAGCAAGAACAAGCCGCTTCGGTCATCAGCGCAGTGCGAGCTGACATGGCTGAGAAAGTAGGCTCAGCAAACTACACAAACCAAACCACAGTTGAAAAAGCATCGGCTTATTACAACGCGGTAACCTCGGCTGCTAAGGTCTGCGCTGCCTAAGCACACATATACTTCACTCAAAGCCTAGCATTGGGTGAAGTTCTCTCTTATTACCTAACATTGAAAAGATGCTTATTCATGCTCTGTCGTATCGTCTTTGTGGTTATGTGCTTTATGATGTCTTGTGCACATGCGGCCGCGCTGCCTGAATTTAATAGTAGACTCCTTCAGCAGCGATCGACCGATATTTTATGGCTTAAATTAATGCACTATGAGCGTGATACATCGACGCGCTCAGGCTATTTGGGAGCGATCAAACATCCTGATTTTTACCTAGACGAGAACGGACGCTCTGACCCAATCGCCGAGCTTAGTGCAACACTAACCGCATTTTATGCAGAAGATTCCTCGAACGACCTACACGCTCAATGCCGATTTCCGGCTCGTTATTTATGGTTTAAACGTTGGGCGCCTAAGCAGCTAACCTTACCGGCTTCTGTGCCGTGTAAAGCCTATGAGGATTGGTCTGAAGGCGAAAACTTCCAGTCCATTAGCATTGTTTATGTCACTGGCTACTTAGGCAATCCCGCATCATTTTATGGGCACACGTTTTTAAAGTTCAATACGGCTCAAAAACGCTCGCACGATTTGGATAAAACTATCAACTTTGGAGCTATTGTTCCCGATGCCGAAAACCCGATTACCTACATCTTAAAAGGAGTGTTTGGGGGCTATGACGGAGGTTTCAGCGAGGTTGGTTATTACTTCCATACAAATAACTATGGTGATAACGAACTCCGTGATATGTGGGAGTACGAACTCAATGTGAGTGCCGAGGATACAGCACTCATGGCGGCTCATGCGTGGGAGATCTTAAAAAAAGAGTATACCTATTTCTTTTTTAAGAAAAACTGTGCTTACCGAATGGCGGAGATAGTCGAGCTCGCTACCGGTGTTAATATCCTAGACGATAAGCCTGTAACCATACCACAATCGCTCATTACGGCGGTTCATCATGCCTCTGTAAAAGGCCAGCCTTTGGTTAAAACAATGGTTTATCGGCCCTCGCGCCAATCTAGGCTGTACGACAAATATGCCTCATTATCCGCACGAGAAAAGAAGTTGTTACATGAGTTAGTGGACGATCCAAAGTTGCTGGAAAGCGATAGCTATAAACATGAGCCGGTAGCTTCGCAACAGAGGGTTATTGAAACCTTATTGGATTATTTACAGATCTCTCGGGAGTTAGAGGATAGAGCGAGTAATAAAATAAACGCTTTTTATCAGCGAGCCTTATTAGAGCGCTACCGTTTGCCGGTGGGAAAGGCCAGCTTTGTAACGGTAAGCACGGCGGCACCGCATGAAGGGCGAGCTCCTAGTTTGGTGCAAATTGGTTTAAGGCACAATTCGGCGCAAGGCGATGGATTGCTGTTTAGGTTGCGCCCGGCTTATTACGATGTACTGGATGCGGATAAGAGCCACGTAGCCGATTCAGTATTAAGCATGGGTAGCGCAGAATTGTTGGTAGAAGACAGTACGGTTTCGCTGAAACGCTTGTCACTGATCGACTTGGAAAGCGTAAATGCCGCCGTCACGGGGTTACCTGGAGATAACGGGCAAAGTTGGAAACTGAATATCCTTATTGAGCCCCTCGACTTACGTTGTGATGATTGTATGGCCTTTAAAACACAAGCCTACTACGGGCAATCTAAAAGATTAACTCCGCATCTACTGGTAGGGGGTTATTTAGGCGGAGTTGTGCAAGATAATGTGAGTCACAATGCGAATGCAGAGCTTGCTGTGCGAGCGTTTACAAACGTAACAACAGGTCATCGTTTGAGCGGTACCTTTTTTGTGGAGTCACTCACGGCTGTGGATAACGATGCCAGTAGCCGTTATAAGATTGGAGCAGAGCTGCGTGCAGCCTTGTCAAAAGTAACCGATATCCGGTTAGTATATGATCATGACCAAGCTGAAGAGCTTTCCCTCAAGCTTGGGTTTTACTTTTAAGGCTTTTCATTCAATGCACTAAGGTAATCAGTGTCATTTATCGCGGCGTTTGTTTGCTGATTTAAGTGCCAATAAAAAAGCCCCGCGTCTTTTAGGGAGAAAAATGGTTAAAGAGGCTTATGGCATCTCTGGAAGTGACTTAACACGAGGAGCGGATATTTTGGTCAAAGCAGCGCTTTCTGATGAATTTGCCGAAGCATCGGGCTTGTATTTCGATAACGACATTCCTGATTTTTCAGACCCCCACCCCGACGCGCTCAACAGCCAAAAGGTAGCGCAACTGATGCAACAGCTGTACACCATAGTGGCGAGCTATATTTAGGTTAAAAGCCATACGCTAAATAAACGAAAGCCCCGCAGTTGCGAGGCTTTCAAGGTGTTTGGTGGAGGTGGCGGGTTTCGAATCTTTCATAAACTCTTTATATTTAAATAGTTAGTGGGTATCGTGCTCTATATGTGGCTTTTAATTAAAAATATTACGCGCTACCAGTTTCAATTATTTTGATTAGTTTATCTAAAGCAGGGAATAGTTCTCTTTTATTTTGTAAGAGATCAATCGGAAATAAATTTTCATAACTTCTCACCTCAGTGGCTTTATAGTTTAACAAAGGGTGGAGTAAGTTTTTACATTCATCACTTGTGCTTGGAACCTTATGATCAAGAACTTTTAAAAGCATTCCCTCCAAGCATAAAGGAGTCGATCCAAGAAGAATTATATTATGTGCACTTGCCGATTTTTTATCTGTTGCCGACCATATTATATCAGTATCGAGTAAAACAGCTATTAGGTCATAACCAATTTGTCTTTTCTTAGAAATGGCATGGCTTATTATATGGTTTGGGCCTTTACCTTTAGCATTGGAAATAGAAATATGATAGCTACCGTCCCCTCCACAGGAATAGATCGCTTTAATATGTTTGATAAATGCAAAATCATCATGCCCTTCAGCAACGAGATGGATTGTTTTTCGTAATCTTCGGACTCTTTTGCTCATTAAAAGCCCTCAAATTAGATCTGGAACACCGCCAAGCGATCCAGAGTAATATTTATTATAAAGATTGTCATCGGCTCTTAAATGTTCTACTTCATCTAGTCTCCATGCTTCACTTTGGCAATTTTTCTTTTCTGTTAGAAAAATTTGATGTTTTTGTAGATGATTAAGAATATCAAGCATGTGACATGAAAAAATTAGTTGCGCGTTTTTAGGGTTTACATCATCATTAGTAAACCAATCTAGAATTACAGGGATTATATGAGGATGGAGATCGCTATCGAGCTCATCAATCACGGCAATACTACCTGCTTCTAAAACGGGTAAAATATTACTTAATAAAACAAATGCAGATTGGGTTCCTGATGACTCATGGAAAAATGGTAATGAAAACTCTTGGTTATCAACTCTGTGTATACCATAAGGTATAAATAGAGTTTCTTCTTCACCCTCTTTGGTTTTATACACTTCTTTTTTAAGCTCTACATTCTCAAGGCCTAGATCTAATGAAGCCATTGTTTTTGACATTAAATCGGTAAATCTACCTGTACCATAGAAAAATTCGGCAGCGTCGAAAATCTTATCGGGTGTAAAGCGGTGCCTACCAAAGCTATTATGTATGTTTGAGTATATTGTCGAGAAATAGTCAGAGATTATTTTGGCTGTCGGAACGTCAAACTGATCAGCGGCAGAAATTATAGAGACATTATTTCTTATAGATGAAGCAATTTTCTCACGAAATCCAAAACGTTTTTGCTTAAATGAGTAGCTATCGTCTTGCATTTGACGAACGAAAACAAAGCTATATAATCTGCTTGTTTTAACTCTAAGCTCTTCTGTCTTAACGAAGCCGCTGTTTAAAGTTAGTTTATAGTGGTAGTTTTTTAGGTTTAATTCAAAAAATACTTCAAGAACAGTATCTTTATCTGTATCCAGCGCATATGTAGAGTAGGGAATAGGTTGATTTTCTTTAGAGCCCTGCATTGATATGCTTAAAAACCATGCGAGAAAAGATAAAGGCTTCAAAAGGGTTGTCTTGCCTGATCCATTAGCACCCAAAATAGCAGCTACTTTATTGACTCTATTTCCATCAATATCGGTGGTGTCATATAGAGTGTGCTTTGGCTTCTTGTTTACTTCAAAGGACACTGCTGTCGACTCACGAAATGAGTAGAAATTTTCAAATACAATACTTTTTATCATTGCCCTGGCACGCTTTAAACGATTATTTGTTGATAATGTCTTAGTAGAGCATATTTTACAACACAAAATGTGATAATGCTCAGTACAGTTGCATTTATGATTATCAAGATTGATTCTCATATCTCTTGAAGCCATCTGCCGTATACTTTGCGGATCATCCCCCAGTCTTTATGCCCCATCTGTTGGGCGACCCACAAAGGGTTTCTATTGTCAGAAAGTAATATTGAAGCGAAAGTGTGCCTAGTCTGGTATGGGTTGCGATAGTCTACACCTCCTGTTTTAAGCGCAGGTATCCACAGCCTTTTTCTGATGATGTGGTCTCCCTTCCAAGGCTTATCGGTTGTAGGATCATGAAAAACACGGTGTTCGTTTTTAGTAAAGGCTGCTTGAGCTTCAATTGCTTTTCTAGCTTCTGGTTGTAGCTCTACCGTTCTAATACCTGATGTGGTTTTCGTGGTCTTTTCCCGTTGCCTCACAATAGCTGTTCGAACATAGAAGCGGTTGTTAGGTAGGTCTATATCTTCCCAACGTAAGGCGATGAGTTCTGACGTACGTAAGCCTGACCAAAACGCGAATTGGATAAGGTTCTTTTCTTGTCCTTCAAGTTGGGCAAGGATGCGCAGAATTTCATCATGGTTAAACGGTTGAGGCTCCCTTGTTTCTGGTGAGCGATAGCGGAAGCGATCCATTGGGTTTGAGTTGATCAATTCATCATAGAAGGCTTCTTGAAAGGCTTGGCGCAGAGGCCCCAATACATTATTAATACGTTTGTTACTTATATTGACGGTTTCTAGCCATTCATAAACATGAGCTATCTTGAACTCTTCAAGAGTCAGCTTTCCGAAGTTCGGAATCAGGTGGAAGTACACCGAGCTGTTGTAGTCTCTGATCGTGCTGTGCTGACATCGTTTCTCTGCTTTTTTAAGCCAGCTTTTTAATGCATCTTCAACCGTGACTAATGCCCCTTTATTCTTCGAGTATTTAAGCGCGTTTTTGCTGTTAGGGAAGTGTTGCCCATAGTCGAATGTACCCATAGCGATCTCATAAAGGATAGCCTCCCGTTTTCGGGAAGCCTCCTTCATAGCTGTTTTGGTAGGTTTTACACGGAGTGTTTCGCGACAACGCTGGCCTTGATAAGTGAAATCGAGAACAATGCTATCGTTGCGTGGCCTTACGCCAGTTTGCCCTCGATCCATTGCTCTACCGCTCCAACATTAATGAAAATACGACCATTAGCAGCTTTGACCCAATGAAGTTTTTCCCGCCAGATCCCTTTTTTCTTTAAGGCTCTAATCGCTTCTTTGGTCATGCCTGATTCTTCTGAGAATTTATCTAATGTTTTCCATTTCATAGGTCAAAGTCCTCCACTAAACATGATGGGAGGGTAAATTCATCTTCGTATTCAAAATCATTACCACCATCAATAGAAAGGATGCTCTTTCCTTGATATTCGAGCTCGTCTAGCTCAATTGCGATGCCATCGAACAGTAAGAAAATAGGTTCGAATGTGAAGGCTTTTAGGCCATACATGGCCGCTTCTTTTATGCTGGTAACGCTGGTTGGTTCTGCTTCAACTGCAATCCAATCATTCATGTCACGCCAGACCTCAGACTCTTCTCCAAGGGTTTGCATGGCGTATTCGTAGCAAGCGTCCCAATAGTCTTGTCGTTCAGTAAAGCCATAACTCTTCAGAACACCACGTTGTTCAGCGTTTAAATAGTCTTTGATATCGACGCCGTATAGAATTTTATGTGGCGTATTAAGAATGACTTTTCGTGCGTGATGGTAGTTGTTAAAGCCCGACTCTTCAGCGGCAGTGTCTAAAGCACGTTGATGTTGAATACCAAGTTCACTCTTCAGTTCTTTGGCACGGGTTTTAAGAAGTTTAATGCTAGTTAGGTTTTGATAGGTCATTATATTTCTCCAAAGCAATATTCATGGCCCACTCATAAATGCATATGAAAAATATAATCAAATTTTGGCAACGGATTTCACCAGTGTGGGCGGTAGGCATCCTGAGGCCTGCTTTATTTATATCCCACTAATTTTTATTTTGCAAGCTTATGAGTTTCTCTAATAATACGAAATCACCACAAAACTGTGTCTTGATCAGGTTCTCAATTCCTTCTGAGAAGCGAACCAGCAGCTCAACTTCATTATTGATATGAGTAACACCTATAACGATGCCAATCCGTTCAATAGGAGGACTTGGCAACAAGTGTAGATCAGTAACGGCTATAACCTCCTGATACATCAAATTAAATGCTTCATCCAGCTCGAATGTTAGGTCATCGTCCCAGTCGCCTATTGTTGTTACTTCGTATTCTTCGCCCATTTTCTTTCTCTCTATATGTCGTTTTTCTAGTCCGTACACTTATTGACACAAGTCCAAGGGCGGCGCTGCCGCCACAGCACAGCCTCGCAAGCTTGCGGCTGTTTCTGTTGCGTTGCGTCCTACTACTATTGCCCATACTTGTAGGCGAGTTATGAGCTTTCGAGTACTAACAATAAGACCGATGAGCTTCGGGGCTTTGCTATCACCGTACTGCGAAAGGGCTTCTTCATTGAGTTCACCCGTTGAGGTATCCAGAGCTGTTTTGTGGTCATAAAGAGGTTGTATAGGTCGCTCTGACTTCCTCATGATTGGCCCGCCCATGAGCATCACGTACGCTGCCCACTCAGCACTGTCTGCCGCCTGTAGAGCCTGACGTAATGCAATTGGGTAATCAGGGGGAAGAGCTTCGGGGCTGTTGGATAGTCTGCGAAGTTCCCGCCAGATCGTCACACTTGGGCCGCCTAGGAATTGGAATTGTCGGATATTGTAGGTGCTTGCCCAGGCATCAATAGACCTTGCCGCTTGGGTAGAATCGTTGCCTAACGTATCGTTTTCTAAATGAGCACCGTCGATGTTTTTAGATATGTACTTAGCGACATACCCTGCAGCACTGCCACGGCTTGGGTCGATAGCTTTTGCAGTGAACCGATGCTTTAACGCTCCTTTTTCGTCGCCTGAGTCCTTGAGTGCGTAACACTGGAATATGTCCCTCACTTGGGCAGTATCTTCCGGCCTCATAAAAAGCAGGAGGTGCCAGTGGGGTGTTCCGTCATGATTCGGTTCGACAACACGCAGCCCATAGGTGGTTATTCCTTCACGGTGGAGCTTCGCTCGTATACAGCAAAAGAGATCAGTCAGGTATTTGTGGGCTTGGTCGGGAGTGGTTCCATCGTATTTAGGGTTTTTACCGCCCCGTTTAAATCGTGCGTGCATTCTCGATGGCGTGGTTAACGTGTAAAACTCACCACAATGACCGAGTTGATCAGCGACTATCTCAAAGCCCTTAATACGAGTCATGAGTTCAGCTCTGCGAACTTTAGGGTTTGAGGTGGATCGGTCGTACATTTCGAGCAAAGAGAATCGCTGACCTAGATCGTTTTCAATGTAGGTGTTTTCGAGGTATTCGAGGTTCTTCGCTTTTTGGCGAGTGCGTAGGGCAACAGCGCGTTGACTAGCGTAGGCATTTTTTTGTTGGCAGACGAGGCCGAGGTCTCGTGCTACTGATTCGATAGTTTTACGTTGCAGGCCATAGATTTTTTTACGCCACCATTTCTCACTGCACAGTCGTTTAATACATGGGTAAATATCACCCTGATAGTCTTTGGCGTGTGGCGGAGTAATACGGTATCGGTTGGCAAGGTCACACGCTAGATCGAATGCTTTGGGTGAATAGTTCAAACGCTCTGCGAATTCACGGCAGGTGTTCGATTGTTTCTTGCAGAAGGTTTTTAAGCTGTCTTCATCGTCGGAGAGGTTTAGATCATGTATTAGTAATCGGTCATTGATACGCAGTAGGTTACGGTTAGCTTCGACGTAGCTTTTTTCTTGGACAGTTTCTAAATAGCTTCGTCCAAGGTCATCAGCAAGACTTTGATGGTTGCTAAATATGCGTTTGCGGAAGTCATGGCACTGGCGAGTACCAATAGGCTTGAGTGCATCACAAAGCGTATCGACATCATTCGGTGCCGAATTTGTGACGAAATTGAGACGAGCTGTAGGCCGATGTTGACCAGTGTGGACTAAGTGGGAAAGGTTTAGGGAACCGCTGCAGGCCGCGTGATTGCTAGCCTGCGTTGGTCTGGAACGGTTTGAATCGTTCCTGAATTTGGTGGAGGTGGCGGGTTTCGAACCCGCGTCCGCCAATCCGCTGCCCTAAGATCTACATGTTTAGACTTCTCTATTGAGTTAACCCAGCACGACCCGAGAGTCAGGGTGTTTAGGGCGAGCCTTTTTAGTTTTAACCGTTCAGCTTAAGGCGAAGCATCCGGGCGGTTCTGTCTCAAATGACACCGCGAACCTCTGAGTTACAGACACCTCTGAGTGCGGCGCTAGCGGCCCTTAGGCTGCTAGAGCGTAGTTATCGTCGTTAGCAACTATAACTGTGTAGTAATGGATTTACGTGATTCACTACACTCACGACATGCACCTAAGGTTTTGTAACCGGCGTCGAATCCAAGTCACCCCCAGGAGGTGGAGCATTATGGAGTAAGACCTAACAAATGGAAAGAGGTTCAGCCGTTTTAGTTCGCATTAGACATGATGCGTTGTTTTTGGCGGTCCCAATCACGGTTCTTTTCGGTCTCTCGTTTGTCGTGCAATTTTTTACCTTTTACTAAGGCTATTTCGCACTTAACTTTGCCGTCTTTCCAATATAGAGACAAGGCGACAGAGGTGTAACCCTTTGCTTCTGTTGCTTCTATAAAATGGCTGATTTGGCGATGGTGGAGTAATAGCTTCCTATCACGACGCGGTTCTGTCACGTAGTGAGTCGAGGCTTGGATAAGTGGAGTTATGTGAGCGCCAACGAGCCATGCTTCATCGTCTTTGAAAATGACGTATGAATCGACAAGTTGTCCGCGGCCTTCGCGAAGGCTTTTTACTTCCCAACCGGTCAGGCACAGTCCGGCCTCAAGCTTTTCTTCGATATGATATTCATACCGAGCGCGCTTGTTAAGACAGATAGTGTTGCCCGTGTTTTTTGATTTCTTCTGTTTAGCCATAGCCGCTGATTATAGCGATGCGTTCAGGGATGCGAAAGCAATATGATGGCATTTTGTTTATCGTTATGTGACTGGTTGTCTTTGTCGGATGGTAGTAAACAGCAGTGTCCGGTGGGAGGATGAGTCATTGAACGGTATAGATGATAGGCGGTGAAAGTTGTGTTTATCGCTATTTACGTTAACAATGCCCGCTTCTAGGCGTTATTGGTTAAGTATTAAGAGAGCATTATGCAGGAAAAACTGTCAATTCACGGTTCATGGACTAACCGCTGGGTATTCATTTTGGCGGCTACCGGCTCGGCTGTTGGCTTGGGTAATATTTGGAAGTTTCCCTACATCACAGGTGAAAATGGCGGCGGCGCGTTTGTGCTGGTCTATTTGCTGTGCATTTTATTGGTAGGGGTTCCTATCATGATCTCCGAGGTGCTGGTGGGGCGTCGTGGGCGCATGAGTCCTATCAACTCGATGATCGAAACCGCTAAAGAGTCCGGTCTCTCGCGTCGCTGGGGGCTTGTTGGTTGGCTCGGGGCGCTGGCAGGCTTCATGATTTTCTCTTTTTACTCTGTGGTTGCTGGTTGGGTGCTGTATTACATAGCGGCGATGGCAAATGGCGATTTTGTTGATGCTGGCAAAGCGCAAGTGGGTGCAACATTTGAGAACCTGCTAGCCGACCCAGAAACCATGCTTATTTGGCACTCGGTTTTTGTTGTGCTGGTGATGGCCGTACTAGTGGGTGGAGTTAATAAAGGGTTAGAGCGTGCTTCGCGCATTTTGATGCCGGCGTTGTTTTTGTTACTGCTATTGTTGCTAGGCTACTCTTTTACCACAGGGCATTTTATGGAAGGTGTGACCTTCTTGTTCCACTTTTCCCCTGATGAGCTGAGCTGGGAAGCCGTGTTAACCGCGCTGGGGCACTCCTTCTTTACATTGTCGCTGGGTATCGGTGCAATGATCGCATACGGTGCCTATATGCCTAAAAAGGCCTCTATTGGGGGGACGGTTTTAATTATCGCCGTATTAGATACCCTAGTAGCGTTAGTCGCAGGTATGGCTATTTTCCCTATTGTGTTTGCTAACCAATTGAGTGCCGAAGCAGGCCCAGGCTTAATGTTTATTACGTTGCCTGTTGCTTTTGGGCAGATGGCTGGCGGCCAAGTATTCGGGTTCCTGTTTTTTGTGCTTGTGGGAGTGGCGGCTTGGACTTCTGCTATTTCATTAATGGAGCCTTCGATCGCTTGGGTTGTCGAACGCTTTAAGGTTCATCGCTTAATCGCCTGTACCGGATTAGGCTTGTTAGGCTGGGGGCTGGGGCTTTTGAGTATCGGCTCATTTAATGTTTTATCTGACTACACATTGTTAGGCATGGGTGTGTTTGATCTGTTGGACTTTGCAACCGCTAATATCATGCTGCCTTTAGGTGGTTTGCTAGTTTCTATTTACGTAGGCTGGTGGATGAAGCGTCCGGCTTTGGAAAACGAATTGGCTATACGCAATCCTTTTTGGTTTAACGCGTGGTACTTGGCTATTCGATTTATCGCACCAACAGCCGTTGCAGCAATTTTCGCGCTAAATTTGTACAATAAGCTCGCTGTATAGAGTAGAAGGTGAAAATGACCCATATTAAGCGCAGTGCATTGGTGATGCACACACAAGAGCAGATGTTTAACATTGTGAACGATGTAAATGCCTACCCTGAGTTTTTGCCATGGTGCGCTAGTACTGAGGTTCATCATGAAGATGATAAGTCGATAGAGGCGACCTTGCACTTAGCTAAGGCTGGCCTCAAGTATAGTTTTACGACGTTTAACCACTTGGAGCGTCCGGAAAAAATGGAAATCACCTTAGTGAAAGGGCCTTTTTCGACGTTGTCGGGTGTGTGGACGTTCCAAAAGTTAAGCGATGAAGCCTGCAAAGTAAATTTAGATCTTAATTTTGAATTTGCAGGAAAGCTCACCGCTTTGGCGATGAGTAAAGTGTTTAATCAGGTTGCTGCAACGATGGTCGATGCTTTTGTGCAGCGGGCTGATGCAATTCATGGCTAGGCCGTATAGTGGGTGAAGAACATGAGTGATGATGCAGATTTAATAAATGTGGAAGTAACCTATGCGTTGCCAAACCAGCAGCGTATTGTGGCCTTGCAGGTTGAGCCGGGTACGACCGTGTATGACGCTGTAAAATTGTCGGGGATTGAAAAAATATTTCCCCAGATTAATTGCGAATCAGACCCCATGGGGATTTACGGTAAGGCGATAAGAGATCCAAAAACGACGGTGCTTAAAGAGGGGCAGCGTGTTGAGATTTATCGTCCGTTAATTGCTGATCCAAAAGAAGCCCGCGCTAAACGTGCAGCGAAGATGAAAGCGCAAAAAGAGGCAGAAGCTTCAGGTACATAATTGTGCAGGCGTTATGCCTAAGGTGTAAATGACTGCTAAAATACAAAAGGGCTGAAAAAATCAGCCCTTTTCGCATAAGAAGTACGCTAGCAACCTTGTTATTCGGCGGGAGCTACAGCAGGTTGTACTGTTTCGGTCGGTAGGCCTTCTAAATGATCTAGCTTACCTTCTTCAAAGAAAACAGTAATATGGGTTTGGACGCGGTCACCGCCAGCGACGCTTAGACTGCTAATATAGTCCCAACGATTGTTGCTAAAGGTATCCGTGACAAGTGGTGTGCCTAAAATGTATTGTACTTGGTTAGGTGTCATACCTTTTTCAAGTTGGTTGAGTTGCTCTTGCGTAACGACGTTACCTTGAGGAATATCGATTTTGTATACACCGGGGAATTCTGAGCAAGCGGTGAGTAAGGTGACTAAAGCTACGCTGATTAAAACCTTTCGCATGGGTAAATGACTTCCACTTTGACGTGTAAATAAAGATAATAGAGTCTAACATCCAGTAGACTGAATCAATAGAGTAAAGAAAATGTCTCTCGAAAATCAAGAGTTAAGAAAAGCCGGCCTGAAGGTTACCCTGCCTCGCGTTAAGATCTATCAGATCCTTGAGAAGGCGGGAGAAGGCGATCACTTCAGTGCAGAGGATATCTACAAGCTTCTGATGGGTATGGGCGAAGATGTTGGTTTGGCAACTGTTTATCGTGTGCTGACTCAATTTGAAGCGGCCGGGTTAGTATCTCGTCATCACTTTGAAGGTGGTCATTCTGTTTTTGAGCTTGCGCGAGAAGAAGAGCACGATCATATCGTATGCGTTAAGTGCGGCCATGTACGTGAGTTTACAGACCCAGTTCTGATCGAGCGTCAGAATGAAATTGCAAAAGAGCTTGGCTTTAACATCACTGATCGTACATTGTACCTCTATGGTGTGTGCGCAGATGGTTGCGTAGAAAGCTAGAGTATAAATTACGTTACTGTGTCAGGCTCTGTGTAGGCTAGAGCCCTGCAGTATGCTAAGAAACCGATTAGGCTATAGCGGCCTAATCGGTTTTTTTGTGTCCTAGTAAAGTGACGTGCCTCAGTCTTAATGGACGGTGCCTAACATTTCGCGCGCATGATCGATTGAGCGCTGTGTTACATCAATGCCGCCCAGCATCCTCGCCACTTCTTGAACACGCTCATCTTTAGCTAGCTCATTGATACGTGTATGAGTGGATGCACGGTCAGACCGTTTGCTGACAAACAAATGCTGGTGTCCTTGTGAGGCAACCTGCGGTTGGTGCGTGACGCAAAGTATTTGGGCCTGTTGACCCAGTTGGCGCAATAAACGGCCAACGACTTCGGCGATAGCTCCACCGATACCGACATCTACCTCATCAAAAATGAGCGTTGGAGTGGTCGAACATTGGGCTGTAATTACTTGAATGGCTAGGCTGATACGTGACAGCTCACCACCTGATGCTATTTTGGCCAGCGGGCGAGGGGGTTGTCCTTTATTCGTCGTAATAAGAAACTCAACATCCTCAGCGCCAGTGGCTTGCGGTTTGTCCACAGGGTGCAGTGTGGCTATAAATGCCGCGGAGCTCATGCCAAGTAGGTGTAATTGCTCATCTACCAGTTTATTGAGTTTTTTGGCGGCTTTTTGGCGAAGCAACGTGAGTTTGGCGGCCGCTTGTGTGTAATCTTGCTGCAACTGTTCAACGTGTTGCGATAAGGCCTCTAGTGCTTCATCTGAATGATTGAGTTCATCAAGCTCGGTTTGCAATGCTTGATGAAATACGGGGATCTCTTCTGGTGTAATGCGATGTTTACGCGCTAACTCAAACAGGACGGAGAGGCGATCTTCAACCGCTTGTAAGCGCGACGGGTTCATTTCTACCCGGTCTAAGTAGTGTCGGAGTTCGTTGCCAGCTTCTTGGATTTGAATTTGAGCGCTTTGAAGCAGCTCAATAGTTTGGTTGATTGCTGGTGCCCCATTATTTAGGTTGGCGAGTGAGTGCAATGCTTGATTGAGCAGTTGCTCACAATTGTCACCATCGCCATCGGTCATTAAATTGAGCGAGTGGTGCCCGTTATGCAGAATTTCGCCTGCTTGGCTGAGTTCTTTTTGCTCTAACTCTAACTCGGCCAGCTCGTCGGTTTGTAAATTGATTTGATCAAGCTCTTCAACTTGATAACTAAGCAGCTGTACTTTGGCGTGATGCTCTGCGCTTTGGTTAAGCAACGTATTCAATTGCTTTTTTTGTGCGTTCCACTCGTTAAACAGTTGGGCGACTTTTTTGGCTTGGGCCGTGCTTTGTGAAAACTGATCGAGTAATTCTCGGTGGTGCTCTTTTTTAAGCAGGCGTTGGTGTTCGTGTTGGCCATGTATCGCAATGAGGTGTTCACCCAACTGCTTTAGTGCATTCAATGGGCACGCTTGTCCGTTAATATAACTGCGCGAGCGTCCTTCCTTGGTGATAACACGACGAATAATGCATTCATTATCAGAATCCAGATCTTGGCTGGTTAGCCACTCACGTGCTTCGGTTAGCTGGCTGATATCAAAGCTGGCTATGATTTCAGCACGTTCGGCACCTAAGCGAACGCTCCCGGCTTCGGCTCGGTCGCCCATCGTAAGGCCAAGGGCATCAAGCATAATCGATTTGCCAGCTCCTGTTTCGCCGCTGACGACGGTCATGCCTGCCTTTAAATCCAGATCAAGAGCTTCAACAATTGCAAAATTTCGAATCGATAGTTGTGCTAGCATCGCTAAACTCACACATGGTTATTTATACAGTGTTTATGTATAAGGCATTTTTAAGCGTTGCGCAATTGTTGATCAATAAAAAAATGACTAACGGTAGAAGTTTAGTAAAAAAATTATCTGCCCAAGGGTTGAAACCCGTTGCTATGTCCCCATAAAACGCAGCAGTTAATGTTGAGTTTGATTGCGTTAAATCGGAGACCCCAATGGCTGAAGAACAGACAAAACCGAATGAGCCGACCCCTGAAGAGACAAACACTCAGGAAACGGACGCTGCTGACGTAGCAGAACAAGCGGCTGACGATGCGGCCAACGAAGTGGTTGCTGATGTTGAGGCGCTACAGCAGGCACTTGCCGCTGCACAAGATGAAGTCGCAACACTGAAAGACCAGGCCTTGCGAGCAACCGCTGAACTACAAAATGTTCGCCGTCGTGCAGAGCAAGATGTTGAAAAAGCGCACAAATTTGGTTTGGATAAATTCACTAACGAAATGCTGCCTATCATCGATAGTTTAGAGCGCACATTGGACGCTTGTAGCGTTGATGATGAGGCCACAAAAGCGTTGCGTGAAGGCGTTGAAATGACGCACAAAATGTTCGTCAGTGGTTTAGCTAAATTTAATATTGAACAAGTCGATCCGCAAGGCCAGCCATTCGATCCTGAATTGCACCAAGCGATGTCGATGGTACCGTCGCCTGACCATGAAGCAAACACCGTAATGGCGGTAATGCAAAAAGGTTACACAATGCACGGTCGTTTGATTCGCCCTGCCATGGTTGTTGTCGTTCAGGGTTAAAAAAATCGCCAAATTGCCTTGAAAAAACGTTTGGCGCAACCATATAGACATCAACGGTATTTAATTGATTGAACGCACGCTAAATAGCGGTGCTGAATAGTCGGAGTAAGAAACATGGGTAAAATAATCGGTATCGACTTAGGAACCACAAACTCCTGTGTAGCGGTTCTTGATGGTGAAAAAACACGCGTTATTGAAAACGCTGAAGGCGACCGCACAACGCCTTCGATTATTGCTTTTACAGATGGTGAAACATTAGTAGGCCAGCCTGCTAAGCGTCAGGCGGTGACTAACCCGCATAATACTTTATATGCTATCAAGCGTTTGATTGGTCGTCGCTTCAAAGACGACGTCGTACAAAAAGACATCAGCATGGTGCCTTACAAAATCATCGAAGCCGACAACGGCGACGCATGGGTTGACGTAAACGGCAAGAAAATGGCGCCTCCTCAGGTGTCAGCTGAAGTACTTAAAAAGATGAAAAAGACCGCCGAAGATTTCCTTGGCGAAGAAGTGACAGGTGCGGTTATCACGGTTCCTGCTTACTTTAACGATGCTCAACGTCAAGCAACAAAAGACGCAGGTAAAATCGCTGGTCTAGACGTTAAGCGTATCATCAACGAGCCAACAGCCGCTGCATTAGCTTACGGTATGGACCAGTCTAAAGGCGATAAAACGATCGCTGTTTACGACTTGGGTGGTGGTACATTCGATATTTCTATCATCGAAATCGCAGATGTTGATGGTGAGCACCAGTTCGAAGTATTAGCTACAAATGGTGATACTTTCCTTGGTGGTGAAGACTTCGATATGCGTTTGATCGAGTACTTGGCTGCTGAGTTTAAGAAAGAAACCGGTATCGATTTGCACAACGACCCGTTGGCGCTACAACGTCTGAAAGAAGGTGCTGAAAAAGCGAAAGTTGAGTTGTCGTCTGCGCAGTCTACCGACGTAAACTTGCCTTACATTACGGCTGACTCTACTGGACCAAAACACTTGAACGTTAAGATTTCACGTTCGAAGTTAGAGTCTTTGGTAGAAGAGCTGGTTACTAACTCAATCAACCCTTGTCGCACTGCATTGAAAGATGCTGGTTTAAGCGCTTCTGATATCGACGAAGTTATCTTGGTTGGTGGTCAGACTCGTATGCCATTAGTTCAGAAAGTTGTTTCTGAGTTCTTTGGTAAAGACCCGCGTAAAGATGTAAACCCAGATGAAGCCGTAGCGATTGGTGCAGCTATCCAAGGTGCTGTACTGTCGGGTGATGTTAAAGACGTGCTTTTGTTAGACGTTACACCGTTGACATTGGGTATCGAAACAATGGGCGGCGTGGCCACTCCGTTGATCGAGAAGAACACGACTATTCCAACGAAGAAGTCTCAAATCTTCTCAACAGCTGAAGACAACCAAAGCGCGGTAACCATCCATGTTGTTCAAGGTGAGCGTAAGCAAGCATCTCAGAACAAATCTTTGGGTCGCTTCGATTTGGCTGATATCCCACCGGCTCCACGTGGTGTTCCACAAGTTGAAGTAACTTTCGACTTGGATGCTAACGGTATCTTGAACGTGTCAGCTAAAGATAAAGCGACAGGTAAAGAGCAGTCGATCGTTATCAAAGCGTCTTCAGGCTTGAGCGATGAAGAAATTGAACAAATGGTTCGTGATGCAGAAGCTAACGCGGATGCTGATAAGCAGTTCGAAGAGCTGACTCAAGCGCGTAACCAAGGTGATGCAATGGTTCATTCAGCGAAGAAAACGCTGAAAGAAGCTGGCGATAAAGCCACAGCTGAAGAAACCGCTGCGATTGAAGCCGCAATCACTGCCTTGGAAGAATCATTGAAAGCTGATGACAAAGCAGACATCGATAGCAAAACAGAAGCGCTAACCGAAGCCGTTTCTGGATTGGCTCAGAAGATGTATGCCGAAGCAGCTCAAGAAGGCGAAGCTCAGCCGCAAGGTGAAGAGCAAGCCACGGCTGATGACGCTGTCGATGCCGAGTTTGAAGAAGTGAAAGATGATAAGAAGTAAGCATCGCGCTTGCCCTAATCAGTAGTATGTGTGGCAGCGCGGGCTTTGGCCCGCGTTGTCGTGTCCGGCTCCCGGCGGGAGCTAACCGCTGAAGTAGAATAGAACCGGATATGTCTAAGAAAGATTATTACGACGTTTTAGGTGTTGATCGCAACGCCAGTGATCAGGAAATTAAAAAAGCATTTCGTCGCATGGCGATGAAGTTCCATCCTGACCGTAACCCCGATGACAAAACCTCTGAAGATAAGTTTAAAGAGGTTAATGAAGCTTATGAAGTATTGTCGGATGCCCAGAAAAAAGCGGCTTACGATCAGTACGGCCATGCGGGTGTCGATCCGAATATGGGCGGCGGGGGCGGCGGTTTTGACGGTGGCTTCTCGGATGTGTTTGGTGATGTGTTTGGCGATATCTTTGGTGGCGGAGGCGGCGGTGGCCGTCGTAGCTCAGTTCAGCGTGGTGCTGATCTGCGTTACACCATGGACTTATCACTAGAAGAAGCCGTTCGCGGTATCGAGAAAACGATCAAAGTGCCTACGCTTGTCGGTTGTGAGACCTGTGACGGTAGCGGTGCTAAGCCTGGTTCAAGTGCTAAAACCTGTAACACCTGTGGTGGTATGGGCCAAGTACGTATGCAGCAAGGGTTCTTCTCTGTTCAGCAGACCTGCCCTACGTGTCGCGGTGAAGGTAAGATTATTTCTGATCCTTGTAACTCATGTCATGGTCAGGGACGCGTTAAGAAGACCAAAACGCTATCGGTTAAGATTCCAGCGGGCGTTGATACGGGCGATCGTATTCGTTTATCCGGCGAGGGTGAAGCCGGCTCTCATGGTGGACCATCGGGAGATTTGTATGTTCAGGTCAATGTGCTTGAGCATCCTATCTTTGAGCGTGATGGTCGTCATTTATATTGTGAGGTGCCGATCAGCTTCGTTGATGCAGCCTTAGGCGGAGAACTGGAAGTACCGACATTAGATGGTCGTGTAAAACTGAAAGTGCCAGCTGAAACACAAACAGGTAAACTATTCCGCTTACGTGGAAAAGGTGTAGCACCTGTGCGTGGCGGTGGAGCGGGTGATTTGATGGTGCGTGTTGCTGTTGAAACCCCTGTGAAATTGACTTCTCGTCAGAAGGAACTGCTCAAAGAGTTCCAGGCGGCAACAGAAGAAGGCAGTAGTAACAGTAAGCACAGCCCTAAAAAGCATTCCTTCTTCGACTCAGTGAAGAAGTTCTTCGAAGATTGATCCTAACGGGCCGCTAAGCGGCCCGTTTAGTCTGGTGGATAAGCATGACCAACTTGACCATAGCGCCAGCTGATTTATGGCTGAGCATTCAGAAAGAAGCGCAGGCGGAGGTGTCAATAGAGCCTTTTCTCGCCAGCTTCTATCATTCCAGTATCATTAACCATAATGATTTACAGTCAGCATTGTCTTTTATCTTAGCGAGTAAGTTAGCTGATGATGTGATGTCTCCTATATTGTTGCGCGAGTTGCTTGATCAAGCGATGGCAACTGATCCTTTCATTCTTAACGCGGCTTGTTTGGATATTATAGCGGTACATACGCGCGACCCAGCGGTGGATAAGTACTCAACAGTCTTGCTGTATCTCAAAGGGTTTCATGCTTTGCTGTCACATCGAGTGGCGCATTGGCTATGGGGTCAGGGAAGGCGTTCGATGGCGTCCTATATTCAAAGTCGCGTGAGTTCTGTGTTTCAGGTGGATATTCATCCGGCTGCCATTATCGGATCCGGTGTCATGTTTGACCACGCTACCGGTATTGTTGTGGGTGAAACCTGTGTCATTGAAAATGATGTATCGATTTTACAATCGGTGACTTTAGGTGGTACCGGAAATGAAACGGGTGACCGTCATCCTAAGATTCGCGAAGGCGTACTCATTGGAGCGGGTGCTAAAATCTTTGGTAATATCGAAGTAGGCAAAGGGGCAAAAGTGGGCGGCGGAAGTGTGGTATTAGACGATGTACCACCGTGCAAAACCGTTGTTGGTGTGCCTGCTCGGGTGGTTGGGTCATCGGGATGCGATAAACCCGCGCTCGACATGAACCAGCGCTTTGATCTTGAAAAAAATGATGATGTTGTTGCTAAATAATACGGAATTAAAAACATGAGAGTCGCAGTTATTGGTGCCGCTGGGCGCATGGGTAAAACGCTTATAGAGGCTGTATGCCAAGCCGAAGGCGTGACGCTAGGGGCAGCAATTGTGCATCCTGAAAGCTCGTTAATCGGTGCGGACGCAGGGGAATTGGCTGGTGTCGGTCGCCAAGGCATTGCGTTAGTTGGCAGTCTAGAGGCGGCTAAAGACGACTTTGATGTGTTAATTGATTTTACTACACCCGCACTGACTCAACAGAATCTTGATTTTTGCGTTGCCCATAGCAAAAAGATTGTGATTGGCACAACCGGTTTAAACGACGCGGAAACAGCGCATTTAAAAGCGTGTGCAGATAAAACAGCAGTGATGTTTGCACCCAATATGAGTGTGGGTGTTAACGTGTGTTTTAAAGTTTTAGAGCTTGTCGCGAAAACGTTGGGCGATGATTACGATATTGAAGTAATAGAAACGCATCATCGTCATAAAGTGGATTCTCCATCGGGAACGGCGTTGCGCTTAGGCGAAGTGGTCGCTGATGCGTTAGGACGGGACCTTAAAGAATGCGCCGTGTATGGCCGCGAAGGACAAATAGGGCCTCGTACGCAAAAAGAAATTGGTTTCGAAACCGTTCGAGCCGGCGATGTGGTGGGTGATCACACTGTGTTATTTGCAACTGAAGGTGAGCGGGTTGAGATAACACATAAAGCGAGCAGTCGTATGACCTTTGCTAAAGGCGCGGTGCGTGCTTGTGGTTGGTTAGCCGGTAAAGAAGTAGGCTTGTTTGATATGCAAGATGTGCTGAATTTACGCTAATTGCCAGAAAAAATTTTGTTAAAAGCTGCCTTTTCGCAGCTTTTTTTGTTTTTGCGACATATCTGCATTCAGCCATACCACATAAGCTGTGACAGGGTCTATACTTGCACAATTGATTAATAAATAACCATGCTGGAGAGTAAAGCGTGTCTGCTGAAAAGTTTCCCATCTTAAAAGAGATGGGCATTGATGATCCTTATGATATCGAACGATATACGGCCCGTATTGAAGGTGAGTCTGATGTGTTAAAGATTTACTTCCACCGTCATCAGGGCGACTGGGTTACAAAAAGTAAGAAGTTTAAGTTTAAACGTACTCATAAAACGTTACGTGTTAACGAAGGGCGTGTGCCGTACATTGATACGACTGAGTCGTCGCCTTATTTTCTTCATGCGGTTGATGAGCTTGATAAGTTAGTTGCTGAAGAACGTAACACACAGTCGCGTAAAGAGCGCTTGTTAGAAGAAATGTCGCACTTAGAAAAAGTGGTCGAGCGTAAGCTGGCTGATATGCGTCGTCAAATCGAAGAGCTTTAACTGTTTAGTGTGGTAGTTTTATCCTGTTAGGATGAGACTACCGCTCACTTTCCCTGCGCCATCTTTCCCCCCCCCTTTTTTTTGAATTTTACCCGCGCTACTTTTCTGGCTTGTCTCTTTCTTTATTTTAATGATGAGCGATAACCTTGCTATCCTGTCTAATAAGAATGGCTGTGTACTTTCGCTAGCGGCTGCTTCGCTGCGTTAGATCAATATTCACTTGTATGGAAAACGATACTGTATGTATAAATTAGCTTTTTTTGTTCCCGAGTCTCATTTGGAGTCTGTAAAAGCGGCTTTGTTTGAGCAGGGTGCAGGCAAAATTGGAAATTATGAACACTGCTGTTGGCAAGTGCTTGGTGAAGGTCAGTTTCGACCGACAGAAGGGAGTCAGCCATTTATCGGTCAATTTGGCTGTGTTGAGAAAGTTCCTGAATGGAAAGTCGAGATGGTATGCAAGGACGAGTTAGTCCCAGCGTTAATCGCAACGCTCAAGTCATCGCACCCCTATGAAACAGTGGCTTACGACGTGTGGAAACTCGCCGATTTTTAATTAGGCTCTTTCGTGTTCTTGGAGACGAGCCGCAAGGAGGTTGGCTTTGTCTTTAAATAGTTTTTTCAAAGCTCAGCTTTTCTCTAAATGAGTGTAGAACATCGCTCGGCAATTCTATTAAGTTTGCGTTCATATTAATAATCTCTGCTACAATTGCAGTTTTGAATATGAAAGCACGTTTTCGGCCAACGTCGGGAATGCTGCATTGTTGTAAGAGTTACTTAGTAGAATATGACGGTGCCTACCGACTTAGTGTCGCTTCCTAAATACCTAACCAGTCGCGCCACCGTTGTTGTGATGGTCATCTTGGCGTGCTTTGTTGGTATGTTTATCGTGACAATATTGCGGATAAACCAAGCTGCTGTATTAAATGAGAACCCTTTAGGCTCGTCTGGACTATTGGCAATTACCCAAAATCGCTTACAAAACGAAATGGGGTCGCTGCAAGACTACCTAGTCTATATGCATGGCCAGTCCGAGCAAGACCTTAAAGAGCAACTGCAAGCGCAAGTGGTACAGGCGCATGGTCATGCCACTTATCTATATAATCGCTTTCAGGACACACTTTCCCAATCTGAACTGCAAAGCTTGCTTGTTGAGACACTGCGTCGCTGGCGTTTTAAACAAGGGCGCGGCTATCTTTTTATCGATGATATGCAGGGGCTTTGCATTTTATTACCCTCTAACCCCTCTCTTGAAGGAATGTTGCTAAAAGATAATCAAGATGATCAGGGAACATTCATCATGAGAGCCATACTGGATGCGGTTAAAAACCCGGAGGGGGCGGGGTTTGCTCGTTACCGTTGGTATATGCCTTATCACGGCTCGCAGATGTACGATAAGGTTTCTTATATAAAATATTTTGAACCCATGGACTGGGTTATTGGAGCCGGTGACTATTTAGAGATCGCTCAGCAAGAGATTCAAGCGAAAGCCCTGCAGCGCGTTGCGAGTATGAATATAGGCCAACGAGGTGCTTTTACGGTGCTTGATAAGGCGGGCTATATTCTTTATAGCCCGACCATAGAAGCTTCGGCGGAACGTCAGCATTATACCCAAGTGGAGAATTTAGCATTTCGATCTCTGATGCGAGAGATGTTGTTAATTTCCCAAAAGGGAGGCGGCTTTAGTGAGTATGATTGGTTTGAAAACGGGAATGATGAGTCGATAACAAAGTTAGCGTTGGTAAAAGATTTTGAGCCGTGGGGTTGGGTTGTTATCGCAGATATGTATCCCGATGAAGACCAGATCGAACACGCGGGATGGTTGGCGTTAAGTTCGCCGTATGTCAGCTATATTAAGCAGATTTCTGGTGTAACTATAGCCGTTATAATTCTGTTAGTAGGTTTAGTGTGGCGTTATCGCCTTGCGCTGATTAAGTTGCAGCAAGGGGTTTCTAGTCAAGCCAGCGATGCTCAACTGGCCTTCTCACGTACACGTCAAGAACTTGATATTGCCGCCTGTGTCTTCGATACCTCGCGCGAGGGTATTATGGTGACAGATGCCGATAATCTCATCGTCGCCACTAACCCCGCGTTTACTAAAATAACAGGCTATGAGCAAAGCAGCGTTCTTGGAAAAAACCCTCGTTTTTTATCCTCTGGTCAGCAAACAAGCGAATTTTATCGTGCTTTGTGGAGTAGTTTAGCGGTATTTGATCAATGGCAAGGTGAGATATGGAACCGCACCAAGCAGGGCGATATATATTTACAGCAAATGGCAATTTCGGTGTTCCGTGATGATCAAAAGCGTATTAAAAATTACATTGCTACGTTTAGTGATCGGTCTGAACATGTGTTGGCGGAGCAGCAATTAAAGTATTTAGCTGAGTATGATGACTTAACCGGCTTGCCTAACCGACGCTTGTTGCATGATCGCGTTAAGCAGTACATTGATCTTTCAGAACAGCGTGGCATGCAAAAGTTTTCGCTGCTTTTTATTGATCTAGACCGCTTTAAAAATATTAATGACTCTTTAGGTCATAATGTGGGTGATGTTGTTCTCAAGCAAATAGCTGAACGACTAAACAGCATTGTTCGAGATGTTGACAGCGTGGCGCGTATTGGCGGTGATGAATTCGCTATTCTGCTAACCGTACGCCGAGAAGAAGTATTAAGTGCTGCTGCTAATTTATCAGAACGTTTGATGAAGTCGTTGTCTGCGCCAATTTACAGTGATGATTTGGAGCTAACGGTAACGCCAAGTATTGGAATTACGTTGTTCCCTGATGACGGAAATACAGCCGATACGTTGTTCAGAAATGCGGATACTGCTTTGTACCATGCCAAAGAGCAAGGCCGTAACAACTACCAGTTTTACAGTGTTGAAATGAACGAAAAAGCATCCAGTCGTCTTAGGGTGGAGCATGGTTTACGTCAGGCATTAGAGCATCAAGAGTTTTTCCTTGCTTATCAGCCTTTGTACTCGTTGATCGATGGTCGTGTTACCGGGTGTGAAGCGCTCATTCGCTGGAAACATGAGGGGAAACCCATGCCGCCTGCTGAGTTTATACCCTTGGCTGAAGAGGTAGGATTAATCAATGGTATCGGTGATTGGGTGCTTAATGAAGCTTGTCGTCAAGGTGCTTATTGGCGCGAGGCCGGTGTAGATATACCGTGTATTTCTGTCAATGTGTCGGGTGCGCAATTTAAAGAAAGCTTGCTTACCACAGTGACTCGCGCTTTAGAAAAAACAGGTTTCCCTGGGGAAAGCTTGGTTTTAGAGTTAACGGAAACAGCGTTGATGCTCGATACCGCGAAAACCGAACGCATACTACTGACGTTGCAGAAAATGGGGGTACGTATTGCTTTGGACGATTTTGGTACAGGGTATTCTAGTTTGGCATACCTAAAGCGGTTTCCTATCGATAAATTGAAGATTGATCGAGCCTTCATCGATGGGCTGCCTCATGATTCGGATGACAAAGCTATTACGGCTTCTATCCTAGATGTTTCGCGACATTTGGGCTTGGAGACCGTTGCTGAAGGGGTTGAAACCCAAGAGCAAGCTGCTTACCTAACCGCTAACGGATGTGATGTAGCTCAGGGGTATTTCTATTCCTATCCATTGTCACCAGATGAACTAGAAACTGTTATTAGTAAGTCTAATGCCATTTAAGTTTTATTTGTTTGGCTAATTTCTATCTTCCTGTAATCTCCCTTTTTTTACAGTGAGGTAGTTATGTTTTCACTCTGGATTCCCGTATCTAGTCTGTTGGTCGCCATGGCGCTTTGGTCGAGCTCTTTTATTGCTCTGAAAATGGCGTTTGTTCATTATGACCCAATGGTAGTAATTTTTGGGCGTATGTTTGTGGCCGCTGTCTGCTTTATGTTTTTTTTAAAAGCAGTGATGCGGTTTGAGTATCGCTCGGGGGATTGGCGCCTATTGCTGTTGATGGTTGCGAGTGAGCCTTGCCTGTATTTTTTATTTGAAGCCCATGCATTACAAAATACCAGTGCTACTCAGGCCGGTATGATAACGGCGTTAGCGCCCTTGTTAGTGGCTATGGGGGCTTTGATTTTTTTGGCTGAGCGGCTCCATAAAATGGCGTGGGTGGGCTTTGCTGTTGCGGTGATTGGGGCTGTTTGGCTTAGTATGGCTGGCGACGTAAGCGAATCTGCTCCTAATCCTTTGTGGGGGAACTTCCTTGAGTTCTGTGCCATGGTATGTGCAACCTGCTACACCTTGTGTTTGAAGCATTTGTCTACTCGTTATTCCACTTGGTTTTTGACGGCCATGCAGGCGTTTTGCGGGACGATATTTTTTGCTCCCTTCTTGTTTTTGCCAAGTACGCAATTGCCTACGCAGGTGGTTCCAGAGGGGATTTGGCCCATCGTGTATTTGGGAACATTGATAAATATTGGCGCTTACGGCTTGTTCAACTTTGGTGTGTCGCGAATTAACGCGGGGCAAGCATCAGCCTTTATCAATCTAATACCAGTGTTCACGCTGGGCTTGGCGTTCTGGCTGTTAGGCGAGCGTCTAAATGGTCAGCAGTTAATCGCTTCGTTATTGGTACTAGGCGGTGTTCTCTTGAGCCAATGGCAACCGAGGAAATCTAAAAAAGATAAAGTGGCATCTTTTGCCTAGGCATTAGCTTCGCGTATATATTCTCCTGGAGCCGTATCAAGAAGCACCGTATGCAATGGGAACTTGCCGTTCTTTTTGTCCTCAATATAAAAACGCAAGGCATTGTGGATGGTTTGAAAGGCAAGCTGGTCCCATGGAATCTCGTTGATATGGAAGAGCTCCACTTCGAGCGACTCTTCGCTGGCGGCATATTCGGGGGAAGTAAGCTCTGCAAGGTAGAGCATTTGTACTTGGTTTACGTGGACGATTGATGTCAGTGTATAGAGTTTTCTAATGGAGACACTGGCACATGCTTCCTCAAAAGTTTCTCGTAGAGCGGCTTGTTCTACGGATTCATTATTTTCCATAAAGCCGGCCGGTAGTGTCCAATAGCCGATTCGTGGCTCAATAGCGCGCTTGCACAGCAGTATATACTCTTCCTGATAGACTGGTAGGCAACCCGCTATGATATTGGGGTTGGAGTAATGGATAGTCTCACAGGCATGGCATACGTGGCGGGGTCTGTTGTCACCCGCTGGTACCTCGACCGAAACCGGTTGCCCGCATTCACTGCAAAAATTCATGAGTGCTATCCTTACCTGTATAAAAGTCTAAGTGAAGTAGTGGCGCAAGGGTATGATAGTTCGCCTTGTGCTAAGGTGATTTTATGATAAACCAATTACGCCAGCGGTTGGCTATTTATAAACCGCGTTTGATTACCGCGCGTAAACCTCAAGCCAGTGTGCTAATAGCACTAACAAACGAGCCAGACCCGCATGTGATCCTAACACGTCGCTCTGCTAAGCTTTCGACGCACAGTGGCGAAGTCGCCTTCCCAGGTGGTAAGCAAGATGCGACTGATCCGGATTTAAAGTTTACGGCCTTACGTGAGGCCGAAGAAGAAGTCGGTTTGCTGCCCCATCGTGTTGAGATATTAGCGCAATTAGGGCAGGTTGTGTCGTTGCATCAAGTGGTGGTAACGCCTTGGGTGGGGATTGTTGAGCCGGATGAGCCGTTAACGGCAAACCTCGACGAGCTGGATGAAATTTTTCGTGTGCCACTGTCTTTTTTTATGCAGGATACCCGGCACCATACGGATGAGATTCTATTCAAAGGGAAAACACGTTATGTACCTGCTTATCAATATGATGGTCATATAATTTGGGGGCTGACGGCGTTTATGCTGGTAGAATTATTGAATGTAGGCTTGGATGCTGGCATTCCTATGAAGCCAAGACCTGAGCATGAAAGCGACTGCTAGAGTTAAGTTAAATGACGATAAAAAGTACCTCCGCAAGTGGTAACCCTTCCCAGACTAAACCTGTACCTAATCCATGTGTAGGTGTCTGCGTATTAGATATGAATGATATTTGCACAGCTTGTCATCGCTCAGGCATGGAGATCGCTGAGTGGGGTTTGCTGAGCGACGATCAAAAGCGTGAAGCTTGGCAGAGAATTGTGCGGCGAGAAAACGGTGAAGTATGTTAGTGCTTACTCATGATCTTTTTGCCGTTTAGGAGACGTTATGAATGTCATGATAGATCTTTGTGTTGTGCCGCTGGGTGTTGGTGTTTCTGTTTCACCCTACGTGGCCGAATGCCAGCGTATTATTAAAGCGTCTGGTCTATCTCATCAGATGCACGCATATGGAACGAATATCGAAGGTGAGTGGGATGCTGTTTTTGCTACCGTCAAACAGTGTCATGAAGCGGTACACGGTATGGGCGCACCACGGATCACTACCTCAATACGCGTTGGGACGCGCGTTGATCGCGAGCAGACTATCGCTGATAAAGTGCAAAGTGTTTATGAGAAGTTAGACGCTGCAGATTAGCTAACCGTAATCTGCAGCGCTTGGGTTAATCGTCTAGGTCTTCGACGGGTAACGGAATGATTTTTGCCGACTTGATCAGGTTGTCAGTCATTTGTAATGTTTCGATCTGATAGCGGCCTATTTGCAAGCAAACGTTTGCATCAGGGATAGATTCGAGCGTTTCTATAATTAACCCGTTGAGGGTTTTAGGGCCGTCAGTGGGTAGCTCCCAGTCAAGTGATTTGTTGATCTCTCGAACATACGCCGAGGCTTCAATAAAGAAGCTTCCGTCTTCTTGGCGGTGGATATCGTTATTGTCTTCACGGTGTTCCGCCGATAGTTCGCCAACAATTTCTTCCAGAATGTCTTCAAGGGTTGCTATGCCTTGGACGTCACCGTATTCATCCACAACAAGGCCAATACGACGGCTTCCTTTTTGGAAATTGAGCAATTGGGTTTGCAGTGGAGTACCTTCCGGAATGAAGTAAGGCTCTCTGATAACTTGCAAAATAGAGGCTTTGTTGACCGTGCCCTGTTGGATGAGCTGAGCGAGGTTGCGCATGTGTAGAATGCCCACCACCCGGTTGATATCGCCGTTATAGACGGGAAGGCGGGTATGCTGCGTATGGGAAAGCCTATCGAGAATTTCATCGAGCTCTAAATCTAAATCAATCCCTTGTATTTCACTACGAGGGATCATGATGTCATCAACGGTTACGTCATTGAGCTCTAAAACACCTAGCAGCATTGATTGCTTACGCTTGGGCAGCAACGCGCCTGCTTCATTCACTAAGGTGCGCAGTTCTTCTGAGCTAATGTGGTGGTCGCCACTTCCTGCCGTGCTGATCCCAAAAATTTTAAGAATAGTATTGGTAATACCATTGACTACCCACACCAGAGGGTAGCTTATTTTAAGCAGCGGAATTAGAAGGTAGCTCGCCGGGAATGCTATTTTTTCTGGATACAAAGCGGCGACCGTTTTAGGTGACACTTCTGCGAATATAAGAATAACAATGGTCAGGGCTGCGGTGGCTATCGCAATACCCGCATCACCCCATAAACGAACCGCAATGACAGTTGCAATGGCTGATGCCAAAATGTTGACAAAGTTATTGCCGATTAAGATGACGCCGATTAAGCGGTCTGGCCGGTCCAGTAACTTACTTGCTTGACGAGCACCGCGGTGCTTTTGTTTAACAAGATGTTTTAACCGATAACGGTTAAGTGACATCATGCCTGTTTCTGAGCTGGAAAAGAATGCTGAACAGAGAATCAGGAAGCAGAGAACTCCGAGAAGAAATCCTATTGATGCGTCTTCCAAAACTTAGGGCCTTAACTTAAAAATGGAGACTCATTGTCAGTATCCCCAGCGGCGCTGTCAATACGCTGATGCGCTTGATTAACCACCATAGATAAGATCAATTGCTAACTTCGAACCAAAGAAGCCAAGCATTAGAATCACGAATCCCGAAATTGTCCAGCGTACGGCGCGCTGACTGCGCCACCCACGCATCAATCGACCCCACAATAAAACGGCATAAAGCAGCCAAGCAATAATGGATAAGGCTGTTTTATGAACCAAATGTTGGGCTAATAAATCATCAACAAATAGGAAGCCTGTGATCAGCGATGCTGATAGTAGCCCCATTGCAATCCAAAGCATTTCAAATAATAAACGCTCCATTGTTTGAAGCGGGGGTAATGAGGCGACTAACCCACGTGTGTGGTGTTGTTTTAAGGCTTGATCTTGACGAGATAACAGAATGGCTTGGAAGGTCGCTACGGTAAACATGCTGTAAGCTAAAATGGATAACAGTATGTGAAAAATCAAACCACCGCGGTATAAATGTGGCTCACCTAATTCAGGACCCCAAACAGCCAACCCAGCTGCTAAGGCGGCCATCGGTAAAACACCAATAAACAAATTGTCTATTTTTTGGCGCAAGCTGCTGAGTGTGACGATGACCGCTACCAACCAGGCTATTAACGATCCTGCGGCAAAAAAGCCAAGATTGATGCCATTAGGCTGGTGGAGTGTGTGATAAATCGAAAAGGTATGAAGAACAACAGCGGTAGTGGCCACGGCTTTAACGGCAAACCCAGAGGTGCGTTTGTTACCCTTTAATACTGTCCACTGCAGCGTGGCCGCGACCAAATATAATAAAACCGCTAACAGCGTTGAAATTAAAAGCATGAAGTCCTCCTGATAGACGCCGTAGTTTGGCACAAATAGAAGGTATAGGAAATAATGGGGTGTGGTGCTCTATTACACTAGGCTATAATGAGCGCCATATTTAAGCATTTAAGGTAAACCGTAACGCAATCCCTGATTTTTATAGCTGATGTTGGTGGGAATGCGGGGTATCAGAGGCGACTATGTTTGAGAACCTGTCAGAACGATTAACGAAAACGCTCCGTGCTGTTACGGGGCAGGCAAAACTGACCGAAGACAATATAAAAGATACGCTACGTGAAGTGCGTATGGCGTTGCTTGAAGCCGATGTGGCGCTTCCCGTTGTTAAAGATTTTGTGAATGGGGTCAAGGAGCGAGCGGTAGGTCAAGAGGTCTCTAAAAGTCTAACTCCGGGCCAAGTTTTCGTTAAAATTGTTAACGAAGAACTCGTGCGTGTCATGGGGGAAGCAAACGAGGCGCTAAATCTAGCGGCTAAGCCGCCTGCCGTCGTATTAATGGCGGGCTTGCAAGGGGCGGGTAAAACGACCTCGGTTGCCAAATTGGCGCGCTTGTTAAAAGACCGTGAAAAGAAGAAGGTCTTGGTTGTCTCTGCCGATGTATATCGTCCGGCGGCCATTAAGCAATTAGAGACCTTAGCTGGTGAAGTGGGGGTTGAATTCTACCCGTCAACGGCTGATCAAAAGCCAATTGATATTGCTAATAATGCTATCCAACATGCCCGTCTGCAGCATTTTGATGTGCTATTGGTGGATACTGCAGGCCGTTTGCACGTTGATGAAAGCATGATGGGCGAGATCAAAGAGCTCCACAGCGCGATTAATCCCGTAGAAACCCTGTTTGTGGTCGATGCCATGACCGGTCAGGACGCAGCTAATACTGCACGAGCATTTAATGAAGTCTTGCCACTTACCGGTGTTATCCTCACGAAAGCTGATGGTGATGCGCGCGGCGGTGCTGCATTATCTGTGCGTCATATCACAGGTAAGCCGATTAAATTCATCGGTATGGGCGAAAAAGTCGATGCGCTAGAACCTTTTTATCCGGACCGTTTAGCGTCACGAATCCTCGGTATGGGGGATGTGCTATCTCTTATTGAGGAAGCCGAGCGCAAGATTGATAAAAATAAAGCTGAAAAATTCGCCCAGAAAATTAAGAAAGGCAAAGGCTTTGATTTAGAAGATTTCCGTGAGCAGTTGCAGCAAATGAGCAACATGGGCGGCATGATGGGTATGTTGGATAAGCTGCCTGGTATGGGGCAATTGACTCAGCAAGCGGATACAGCCCAAGCAGAAAAAGGCATGAAGCAAATGGAGGTGATTATTAACTCCATGACGCAAAAAGAACGCCGCAACCCCGACATTATCAGTGGTTCTCGTAAAAAGCGTATTGCAATGGGATCTGGAACCCAGATTCAAGATGTGAATCGTCTGCTAAAACAGCACAAGCAAATGTCAAAAATGATGAAAAAGTTTTCGGGCAAAGGTGGCATGTCTAAGATGATGCGTGGCATGAAAGGTATGATGCCACCGGGCATGGGTGGAGGCGGCGGCTTCCCTCGGATGTAGTCTGAATAAAAAATAATCAGAAAGCTTTAATTAGGGGGCGGGTTCGAGTAGAATTCGCCCCCTATAATTTTTATGCCTGCATGGTCTTGCTAGTTTAGTCGGGCGATGTGGAAATCAAACGCAGGGCGATACCAAAACCCCGCATAAATAAAGGGATCAACGATGGTCACAATTCGTTTGTCACGTGGTGGCGCTAAGAAGCGTCCTTTCTATCAAGTAACAGTTGCCGATTCTCGAAATGCTCGCGATGGTCGCTTTATTGAGCGTATCGGTTTCTTCAACCCAACAGCTCGCGGTCAAGAAGAGCGTTTACGCTTAGACCTGTCCCGTGTTGAATACTGGACTGGAAAAGGCGCTACACTGTCTGAGCGTGTTGCTCAGCTAGTTAAAGAAGCTAAAAAAGCTGCTCAGTAATTTCTGAACAGCTGGTTACTGGATAATTCATAATGAGCCGGAATACATCAAACGATATCACCGTAGTCGGCCAGATTACCTCGGTATACGGTATAAAGGGATGGGTAAAAGTCTTCTCTCATACTGACCCGATGGAAAACTTATTGAGTTATACGCCATGGCAGCTAAAAATTAACGGCCAATGGCAGACCTTCAAATTGGAGGCAAGTAAAAAGCATGGCAAAGGTTTGATTGCCAAGTTAGATGGTGTTCATGACAGAGATCATGCTCAGCGCTTTAGCGGTGTTGATATTGGTATCGATTCCGAGTTGCTACCTAAGCTTGGAGAAGGTGAATATTATTGGAGCCAGCTGGAAAAACTGACGGTTATTACACTCACCGGAGAAAATCTGGGGCGTGTAAGTCACTTGTTGGAAACAGGCTCGAACGACGTCATGGTCGTACGGGGCAATGCAGAAAGCTATGATCGTCGCGAACGACTCATTCCTTATCTGCCCGATATAGTGATTAAAGAAATTGACCTAGACGCAGGTACGATGAGGATCGATTGGGATCCGGAGTTCTAGGCTGTGTGGTTTGGTGTGGTGACGCTCTTTCCTGAAATGTTTGAGGCAATAACTCAGCATGGTGTAACAGGAAGAGGGGTTCGAGATGGTTTAATTGCCATTCAATGTTGGAATCCTCGCGATTTTACGTTGGATAAGCATCGCACAGTGGATGATCGCCCTTATGGCGGAGGTCCCGGAATGCTGATGAAAGTGCAGCCATTACGAGATGCTATACAGGCGGCTAAAGCGCAAGCAGGTGAAGGTGCCAAGGTTATTTACTTGTCCCCTCAGGGCCGACGTCTAGACCATGCAGGTGTGCAAGAGCTTGTTTCTTGCGAAAAGCTGATTTTAGTGGCAGGGCGTTATGAAGGTATTGATGAGCGCCTTATTGGAACAGAGATAGATGAAGAGTGGTCGCTTGGAGACTTTGTCTTAAGCGGTGGGGAATTGCCCGCCATGACTATGATTGATGCTGTTTCTCGACTGGTACCCGGTGTTTTGGGACATAGTGCTTCGGCAGAAGAAGACTCTTTTGCTGAGGGTTTACTAGATTGCCCCCATTACACACGGCCTGAAGTCATTGATGAACACGTTGTACCTGATGTGCTGCTGAGCGGTGATCATGAAAAGATCAGGCGTTGGCGTCTTAAACAACAGTTAGGAAGAACCTGGCAACGCCGGCCCGACCTGTTAGATAAGATGCAGTTAACAGCCGAACAGCAAGCATTGTTAACTGATTATGTCCGCGAGACCGAAGCGTCCGGCGGTTGAATATTAGGAGCGAGCGATGAGCAGCAAAAACGCAATTATTCAGCAAATCGAAGCTGAACAGACGAATAGTAAAGAAATTCCAGCTTTTGGACCTGGTGACACAGTTGTTGTACAGGTTCGTGTAGTTGAAGGCACTCGTAGCCGTTTACAGGCTTTCGAAGGCGTTGTAATTGGTAAACGTAACCGCGGTCTAAACTCTGCGTTTACTGTACGTAAAATCTCCCACGGTGTGGGTGTTGAGCGTACTTTCCAAACTTACAGCACACAAGTTGAAGAGATTGCTCTTAAGCGTCGTGGTGATGTTCGTCAAGCTAAGCTTTACTACTTGCGTGAGCGTAGCGGTAAGTCTGCGCGTATCAAAGAAAAACTCGGCTGAGTTTAATTTGGTTCAATGCAGTAAAAAAAAGGTGACCTATGGTCACCTTTTTTGTGTATGTTATTAGCATCTTGATCAAGACACATCTAAAATCACTAGCTAGGATGCTAGTGCATAAAGCTGAGGGAGTGGATGCGTAGTCGTTTCAGGTGGTTAATTTGGCTTATTTTGCCCGTGCTAGCGGTAGCGGGGGTGCAAGGTTTTTATTGGTTCCAAGTTAAGCGCAGTGTTGATAATTTAATCTCCAGTATTAGCCCTATCGCGCAGGTAAGCTACCAGCAAATTAGCGCTTGGGCGTTTCAAGATGTCTCGCTGACAGGGATGCGTGTTCGTTTGCATTCGGGTAAACCGCTTTTATCAGCTGAGCAGCTATCAATAGGCGCGACTAACTGGCTTGATCTACTGTCCTTAGATAGTGCTCTATCTTCAGGCGTTGTGTCCTCATCTTTTTTTGTTTCCCTTGATCAACTTCAGTTGTCTTCTGAGTCATTTAGTCTGTTAAAGCATCAGCATATCGATAAGAAGGACACGCCTTCATTATCAACGTTGCTATGTCCAGAGGAAACGGCGTTTGGATGGACACCCCTTGAAGAGCTGGGTTATAAAAATATCAGAGGAAGCGCTACGTTCCTTTTTGATCCGTCCCTCCAAAATAACGCCTTGCGCTTGGTACTGAAAGCCGACTTTAACCAGTTGGCCGCAGGCGAAATAGATTTACTGGTCGGTCAGCCCGGTCGGGTTTCCCTAAGGCGCGAGCAATTAGCCGCTAGCGTTATTCAGCAGATGAGAGTTTCTATAAAAGACCAAGGAATCAATACGCGTTGGCGCAATCGTTGTGCAGAGCAGGCGGGTGTTGAGTTGGCAAACTACAGTGCGTTATACCAAGACGCTCTTAATGCTTGGTGGGCGCTGTACGGTGTGAATGTCAGTGAAGATGTGCTCCAGTCGATGGTTTCCTTGTGGCAGCCGAATATGAGTACTCAAGTACGATTTGAACCGGCTGTACCTCCTTCCTTGTCGGCTTTAACTGCTATTGAGGGCGTAGAAGGTGTCTTTAGTCGAGCCGAAGTTCGATGGAGTGTTGGCGCTAAGCTGATTGAGTTCACCGATGCTGAGTGGGAAGTTATTTTACAGCTATATGCGGGTGATGTGCGCTCTGCCGCTCGTGCAATGGTGACTCCTGATGCATTCATCGAGGAGCCCGCGGGGATAAGTGAGGCTCGATTACGCGAAATTGTTCCGGGTGTTATGCCGATTAGACCACCTGAGAAAGAAAAGCGCTTTGAGTTGACCCCTTTTCCTGAGCTAGAAGGGTACATTGGTAGCTCGATAAAAGTTCAAACCTTGTTTGGTCGTGAAATGGATGGCGTATTAGTGGGGGTGAATAGCTCCGGAATTAGCATTCGCCGACATATACAGCAAGGGAAAGCGACGATTCCGGTGCTGCGCGAAAATATATCTGCCGTAGAAGTGTATCGTTGATAGTGGACGTCACTGTAAGCGGAGATAAGCGTTTTACGCGTAAAGCGCCAGAAGAGGCGGATGTTAAAGTCATTCAGCAGTTTATTGACGCCCTATGGTTGGAAGAAGGCCTGAGTAAGAATACTCAGCTGGCCTATCAAAGAGATCTGTCATTATTTGCTTGTTGGCTAAATGAGCTGGGTATGTCCTTACTCGGCGTTACTGCGACTGATGTGCGACGTTACCTCAATTGGCGTGTGGCCCAGGCGCTGAGTCCGGCTTCTACATCTCGTTTTATTTCTTGCGCACGTCGCTTTTACCGTTATTTATTGCGGGAGTCGTTGATTGGTGTTGATCCGCTTTTGCAAATTCAGCTTCCCAAGAAAGGTCGTGCTTTACCCAAAACGCTCTCCGAAGATGATGTAACACAGCTTTTACATGCCCCAGATACCGGTACCACGATAGGCTTGCGCGATAGGGCAATGTTAGAAACCTTGTATGCAACTGGTTTGCGGGTAACGGAGCTTGTGTCATTGACCTTAGGCCAAATTAACTTGCGAATGGGTGTTGTTCGGGTCATTGGTAAAGGTGATAAAGAGCGGATGGTTCCTTTAGGAGAAGAGGCTTGTAATTGTCTAGCGTTGTATTTGCAAAATGCGCGTCCTGATTTGCTGGCTGACCCGGCTTGTGAAGTTGTTTTTCCAAGTCAGCGGGGCGTGCAAATGACTCGTCAGACTTTTTGGCATCGTATAAAGCAGTATGCTGTCGTTGCAGGTATTGATAAGCCTTTATCACCGCATGTATTACGCCACGCTTTCGCCACGCATTTATTGAATCATGGTGCCGATTTGCGGGTTGTTCAGATGATGTTAGGCCACAGTGATTTATCAACAACTCAAATATATACGCACGTAGCGCAGCAGCGTCTACAAGCATTACATAAGGATCATCACCCACGGGGGTGACCCGTTTATGCCCTAATGTAGATCTCTTTTATGTTAAAACTTATGATGTGGGTCGCTCGTGCTGAACTAAAACAAACTCATTACGTCTTAAATTTTATTAATTAATCCTCAGAGGAAGTTATGCGCCGTACTCTATTGCCCACTTTGCTGTTATTGCTCAGTACGAGTGTTTTTGCTCAAAGCGTTGAAGAGCAAATTCAAACACAAATTAAGAAAATTGATGCTAGCATACCAGTGGTATCAATAGAAAAAGCCCCTATTCCGGGGATGTACGAAGTTGAACTCGGTAGCGGAGAAGTACTTTACACGGATGAAAAGGGAGAGTTCTTTTTGCTGGGTAATTTGTATCAGTTATCTGATGCTGAAGGTTTTGTCAGCTTAACTGAGAAAAAGCAAAATGCTCAGCGTGAAAAAGAAATGGCGGCGTTGGATGATAGTGATCTGGTCGTCTATCCGGCTCAAGGTACCGAAAAAGCGTCTGTGTTTGTGTTTACGGATGTTGATTGCCCGTATTGTCGCAAGTTGCATGATGAGGTGCCTAAATTGCAAGCTCAAGGTGTAACCGTGAAGTATTTAGCCTTCCCGCGCCAAGGGCCTGGATCGCCTGTGCATAAGAAAATGGAATCGATCTGGTGTGCAGAAGATAGAAATGCAGCCATGGATCAGTCAAAGCAAGGGAAGTCGGTTGCTAGCGCTACGTGTGAAAATCCGGTTATCGATCAATATATGCTAGGTCAAAAAGCGGGTGTAACGGGAACCCCTGCCATTGTAACGGCGCAGGGTAAGTTAATCCCCGGTTACATGCCTGCTTCGCGATTGATCGAGCTGATTAAAGCTGATTCATAAACGAGCTTTAGGCATTAAATTGCTGGTGTAATTTAGAAAAGAAGGAGCGAAAGCTCCTTTTTTTATGGTCGGTCATGGTGTGTTAATAGAGTAACGTCAAACTATTCGCTATAATGTGTGACCATTTTTTGAGCATTGGGCAAGCGTCTGTCGTTGAAGTGATTAGACGGGATCTTTATGTATCTTAAATCCATGGGATGGCTTGTTAACAGCGAGGTAAGGTTTTGAAACCGGTAAATGTAGGAATTTGTGGTCTTGGTACCGTCGGTGGCGGCACTTTTAATGTTCTTCTGCGTAATGCAGATGAGATTGCGCGCAGAGCTGGACGTCAGATTATTGTGCAGCAAATTGGCGCTCGTCGTGATAACCCAGCCTGCAATACCCATGGTACAGCCATTACCCGTGATATTTTTGAAGTGGCTACTAATCCTGATATTGATATCGTTGTTGAGCTAATCGGCGGCTATGACGTAGCTTTTAAGCTTGTTATGACAGCAATCGAGAATGGTAAGCATGTAGTGACGGCTAATAAGGCCCTAATTGCCGTCCATGGTAACGAAATTTTTGAAGCCGCTCAGCGCAACAACGTCATGGTGTCTTATGAGGCATCGGTGGCTGGCGGTATTCCTGTCGTTAAAGCTATCCGTGAAGGCTTGTCCGCAAACAGTATTAATTGGTTAGCCGGTATCATTAATGGTACAGGTAACTTCATCCTGACAGAAATGCGCGAAAAAGGCCGTGACTTTGCTGATGTGCTAGCAGAAGCGCAGGCTTTAGGTTATGCCGAGGCGGATCCCACATTTGATGTTGAGGGGATTGATGCAGCGCATAAACTGACTATCCTTGCATCGATCGCATTTGGTATTCCGCTACAGTTTGATAAAGCTTATACCGAAGGCATCAGCAAAATTACGGCTGAAGATGTTCAATATGCAGAAGAGCTAGGCTATCGCATAAAACACTTAGGCATTAGCCGTCGTACCGAAAATGGCATCGAGTTGCGGGTTCACCCAACCTTAATCCCCGAGAAAATGCTACTCGCCAATGTAAATGGCGTAATGAACGCTGTTATGGTTGATGGCGATGCTGTGGGGCAAACGCTTTATTACGGCGCAGGTGCAGGAGCAGAGCCTACGGCGTCTGCTGTGGTAGCGGACATTGTCGATGTGGTACGTAATCTAGCGGCTGAAAACGAAGGGCGTGTACCGCCTTTGGCGTTCCAGCAAGACGAGCTATCTTCAACGCCTGTTTTGCCGATGACTGAGACTGAGACATCGTATTATTTAAGACTGCACGCTGTTGAAAAGCCGGGCGTATTGGCTAGCATTACTAAAATATTAGGTGATAACGGCATCAATATTGAGGCGATCATCCAAAAGGAAACAGCCGAATACCAAGTCCCTGTTATTTTGCTAACGCAACGCGTTAAAGAGCAAACAATGAATGATGCGATCGCAGCTATCGAAGCGCTAGATGACATCATTGGGCAGGTAACACGTATCCGTGTTGAGCAGCTACAAGGCTAAAGGAAAAGACATGAAATACATATCTACACGCGGCCAAGCTCCAGCGCTTAATTTTGAAGAAGTATTACTGGCTGGATTAGCTAGTGATGGTGGCTTATACGTACCTGAAGAGCTGCCGACATTTAGTCAGGAAGAGATAGCAAGCTGGGCAGGTTTGTCTTACGCCGATTTGGCATTCAAAGTGATTTCTCCGTTCGTCAATGACTGTATCGCGGATGCCGATCTTAAAGTCATGATCGATGAAACCTATGCAGGCTTTAATCATACGGCGGTAGCACCGATAAAAGAGCTTGGTACTAATGAATGGGTGCTTGAGTTGTTTCATGGCCCTACATTGGCCTTTAAAGACTTTGCATTGCAGCTGCTAGGCCGCTTAATGGATCATGTGCTTGTAAAGCGCAATGAGCATTTGGTGATCATGGGGGCTACGTCTGGCGATACAGGCTCCGCTGCCATTGAAGGTTGCCGTCATTCTAAGCATGTTGATATCTTTATCCTGCATCCACACAACCGTGTATCCGAGGTGCAGCGCAAGCAGATGACTACGGTGTTAGCTGATAATGTGCATAATATCGCGCTCGAAGGTAACTTTGATGATTGCCAAGAGATGGTTAAAGCGAGTTTTGCAGATCAGTCATTCCTTAAGGGGATGAAATTAGGTGCGGTGAATTCGATTAACTGGGCACGCATTATGTCCCAGATCGTTTATTATTTCTCAGCATCTCTGGCGGTAGGTGGCCCTCATCGTCCGGTTGCTTTTTCAGTGCCTACTGGCAACTTCGGCGACATATTTGCTGGTTATTTGGCGAAGAAAATGGGGCTACCCATCAGCCAGCTGGTTGTAGCAACTAACCACAACGATATATTGCACCGGGTGGTTTCGGGTAACGATATGTCCAAGCAGAGTTTAGTGCACACTTTGTCACCATCAATGGATATCATGGTGTCATCTAATTTTGAGCGTATGCTATTTGACGTTTACGACAAAGATGGCGCGTCCATTGATGACTTGATGAAGCGATTTAAAACAGAATCTGTTCAACTTGATCCTGCTAAGTGGGAGAAGGTTCGCGAGCTGTTTGATAGCTATGCTGTTGATGACGAGGCAACGTGCCAAACTATTGCAGATGTGCATGCCGAAACAGGTTACTTACTAGACCCTCATACGGCGATTGGTGTTAAAGCGGCTCGTGAATGCATTCGTGATAAAGCGGTGCCCATGATCACCTTAGCAACGGCACATCCAGTTAAGTTTCCGGATGCTGTATTAAAAGCGGGCCTAGAGTCCCCGGCATTACCTGAACACATGGCCGATTTGTTTGATCGTGAAGAACGTATGACGGTTCTAGATAATGACATTGCTGGCGTACAAGCTTTTATCGCAGATAATGTGACGCCTTAAGCAACAGTCAACAAGCTGTTGCACAGAAAGGGCTCGATTCTGATCGGGCCTTTTTTTATGCTGCTAGAATTGACTGCTTTAATGTGGATGTGTGATTAAATCTGAAGGATCACCTAAGGTTAACATGTGAAACGAGTGTCCATTGAACGCCGAGCGCCGGGCTCTGAGCAATTGCCTATATTCTCGCAAGTACCTCATGCACTCGCACGGATTTATGCATCGCGTGGGGTTCAATCCCAAGCAGAGTTAGGGCGTAATTTAAAAGAATTACTCCCAGACTCTGAAATGAAAGGGATGAATGAAGCGGTTGCGCGGTTAACTCATGCTGTTGTATCTAACGAATCGATGTTGATAGTGGGTGACTTTGACTGTGATGGCGCGACTAGCACGGCTGTTGCTGTTCTGGGATTGCGCATGATGGGGGCTACTCAGGTCGATTATTTAGTGCCAAATCGTTTTGAGTATGGCTATGGCCTAAGCCCAGAAATTGTTGAAGTAGCGCATACGCAGTCGCCCTCATTATTAATCACGGTTGATAATGGCATCTCCAGTGTGGAAGGCGTAGCTAGGGCGCGATCATTAGGTATGGATGTAGTCGTAACAGACCATCACTTAGCGGGCGATCAACTACCGGATGCCGCCGCAATTGTTAACCCAAATCAACCTGGTTGTGGCTTCCCTGCAAAGTCGACGTGCGGTGTCGGGGTTATTTTCTATGTGTTGATTGCGTTGCGTCGGGCGCTACAACAACAAGGGTGGTTTGAACAACAGGGCTTGGCCGTTCCTAACTTGGCTAGTTTGCTGGATCTAGTGGCTTTAGGTACGGTCGCGGACGTTGTTGCACTTGAGCATAATAATCGTGTTCTGGTGCATCAAGGGCTTAAACGTATACGTGCTGGTCAAGCTCGCCCGGGCTTATTGGCCCTGATTGAAATATCAGGCCGACAAAAAGAACGTTTAGTCGCGAGTGATTTAGGCTTTGCGATTGCTCCGCGTCTTAATGCGGCGGGGCGTTTAGAAGATATGTCGATTGGTATCGAGTGCTTATTGTCTGACGATGCTGATTATGCGCGAGATTTGGCTCAAAGTTTGGATCAACTCAATCTAGAGCGCCGCGGTATAGAGCAAGAAATGCAGCAGCAAGCCTTGCAGTTGTTGGATCAAATACCGTTAGACGAGAATCAACTACCTTATGGTTTATGCTTATATGATGAAGCATGGCATCAAGGTGTGGTAGGCATTTTAGCGTCGCGGATTAAAGAGCGTACTCATCGACCGGTGATTGCTTTTGCCCGAGGCGATAACGGAGATATTAAAGGGTCGGCTCGCTCGATTCCAGGCTTACACATTAGAGATGCTTTAGCGACACTGGACGCTCGTCATCCAGACTTGATTAGCAAGTTTGGAGGGCATGCAATGGCTGCTGGATTAACCCTAAATTCGGGGGCTTTAGATCAGTTTAAAGTTGCGTTTGATCAGGCGGTTCGTGAACAGCTGAGTGCTGATGATTTAGACCAGCGCATCGAAACTGACGGCGAGTTGTCAGCCAGCGAAATGAGTCTAGAACTGGCTGAAAGGCTGCGTGAAGCGGGGCCTTGGGGGCATCACTTTCCTGAACCATTATTCGATGGTCAGTTTAGTGTTTTACAGCAAAGAATTGTAGGGCAGCGGCACCTTAAGCTGGTGCTGATGGATGCAAAAACCGGCATTAGTGTGGATGCTATTCACTTTAATGCGGATATGGATTGTTGGCCTGACCAGGCAATTGTGTCAGTCAGAGCCGTGTATAAATTAGATGTTAATGAATTTAGAGGTCAACGTAACGTCCAGTTAATGGTGGATTACATAGAGCCTCTTGAACGAACAGGTGAATAGTGATGAATGATTTTACGTTAGACGAGTTAAATGTGTTGGTTGATGTTTTTAATCGCGCAGGCATAGCGGCAACGGAAGCGCAGGCTAATGCGCTGTTTGACCGTGTAAAGGTCGCTCAATCGGAACGAGAAGAGTTAGAAAGTATGGACTTTGATGATTGTGCAGGTGGTGCGTGTAAACTATAAATTTATTTTAAAAGCGCGTTCCACTTGAGTTGATTCAGCGGCGCTACCCTGCGCCGCTACTAGGGCTAGTCTCCCCGCTACATGTGGAGATGACTTTTGCCTCATATGTGAAAATCTTAGCCACTTCATCTGTAAAATCTGTCTATACTGTCAGTTACGCCAACGTTTATGTAAATCATTAAGCTTTTTTCATGCGTGGTCGATATAACTGACGTACACACGGCGCAATTAATTATCTAAAAAGCTAGGCGTTTAAGGCTTTATGTTTCTCATGGACAGTGGCTATAAATAAATGGATAACTTGCTTATTATCTTGGTAGCGATGATCGTTGTCGTTATTCTTCTTCGACAGATATTTACCCGTCAGGGTAAAATTCGTGCTATGAGTCGTCAGCTGTCCGAGCTGGAACAGAAGAATGACATTCTTCAAACATTGTTGGATGTTAACCCTGATCAAATCTACGCAAAAAACACCCATGGCCGTTTCCTCATGGCGAACAAAGCATTGTGCGATTATATGGGCTTGCCAAGAGAAAAAATTATTGGGCGGCGCCTTGAAGACTGCTTTGGAGCAAAAATACAAAATATTATCCATGAACACGACAGTGCTGTTTATGCCAAGAAAGGCCCTGTTTTAAGGGAGGCTTGGGTCGATAATCGAGAAGGACAAGCACAACTGCTCGAAAGTTTTAAAACCACATTGCTGGATCGTAATGATGATGTCATAGGGATTATTGCTTTAAACCGAGATATGACTCACCGGCACATGGAAACGTCTCTGTTACGCCATCATGGTCGCATACAAGACATGATTATCAGAGGGGTGTCGCTAAATAATATACTCACTGAAATCGTGAAAGGGATAGAAAATATCTGTTCTGGCTCTGTGTGCTCGATTCTCCTATTTGATAAAGAGCGAAAGCGTATCCGGTTAGGTGCGTCACCAAGTTTGCCGCCTTATTTTATAAAAGCCATCGAAGAAGTTGAAGTTGAGGTTGGTGCTGGCTCTTCAGGAACTGCCGCATCGACAGGGCAGCAAGTCATTGTTGATGATGTGTCTAGTCACCCTTTCTGGGAGCGTTACAGGGATGTTGCCAAGCGCGCCGGTTTTGTGGCTGGATGGGCACAGCCGATTTTCGATTCTAATCAAAATATTCTTGGCACCTTTGGGATGTACCACAATAAACCAACCCCCATGAATGATGTGTGGTTGTCATTGTTGGAGCAAGCCGCTCGCTTAGTGAGTTTGGCTCTTGAGCGCAAACAGGTTGAAGGGAATCTGCAAAAACTCTCCCGTGCGGTAGAGCAGAGCCCTACAATGGTGTTGATTACCGACGCCGCCGGCGCGATCGAGTATGTCAACGAAGAGTTTACAGAAGTTACTGGGTATACACTTGAGGAGGTGCGAGGAAGGACACCATCCATACTCAATGCAGGAGAAACTGCCCCTGACTTTTACCAAGACATGTGGCGTACGATCCAATCGGGTGAAGATTGGCACGGAGAAATGCGTAACAGAACTAAGTCAGGGCAGCCCTATTGGACAACCCTGTCGATTTCCCCCATTTTGGACGAGTCCAATGTGATTACGCATTATATTGGTGTCAGTGAGGATATTTCCAAACAAAAGGACACGCAGGCTCAGATTGAGCAGCTAGCATTTTATGATCCGCTTACCTTGTTGGGAAATCGTCGATTATTTCGTGAACAACTAGAAAGTGAAATTAAAAAATTAAAACGTAACAACACGACGTTAGCACTGTTCTACCTGGATTTGGATAACTTCAAGCAGGTAAACGATACCTTAGGTCATGATGTCGGTGATCGTTTATTGCAGTCCATTGCGGATCGCTTGCGGACAACGTTACGTAACTCAGACATGATTGCTCGCTTAGGCGGTGATGAATTTATTGCTTTGTTGCCAGAAATTAGCGGCCCGAAAGAAGCCGGTGTTGTGGCTGAAAAGTTGCTTACGGCCTTGTCACATCCAGCGGTTTTAGGCAGTAGTGAAGTTAAGGTGACGGTGAGTCTGGGGATTACAATGGCCCCTCAAGACGGTGAAGATTGGCCTGTCTTGATGAAAAATGCTGACTTGGCAATGTACCGAGCTAAGCGTTTAGGTCGTAACAATTTTCAATTCTTTATGCCTGAAATGAATGAAGAAGTTGTTGCGCGTGCCACCATGGAGTTGGAGATTACCCAGGCACTTAAAAACGATGAGTTCACCCTACATTATCAACCTCAATATTCCATTCTCAGTGTTTTGCAGCCTGTGTGCTTAGAAGCCTTGATTCGTTGGGATCACCCGGTTCGAGGGCGTATATCGCCGGCAGAGTTCATCCCTTTTGCCGAAGAATTAGGTCTGATAGTGGAAATGGGTGAATGGGTGCTACGTGAGGCTTGTCGACAAGGGCGTGTATTGTTGGATATGGGGCATCATTTGCGTGTTGCGGTGAATTTATCCATGCGTCAGTTTTTTGATCCAGATCTGTTAACTAAAATTAGCTCAGCATTAAAAGAGAGTGGTTTACCCGCCGAGCAACTCGAGCTTGAAATTACCGAGTCCATGATCATGGATGACGTGCAAGCAGTGATCGATACCCTGCATAAACTAAAAGCACTAGGTGTCTCTTTAGCCATAGATGATTTTGGCACAGGTTACTCATCGCTCAGTTATCTGAAAAAACTTCCGTTTGATTACCTGAAGGTAGATGCCTCATTTGTTCGTGATATACCGCATGATAAAAATGATATGGAAATCACGTCGGCGGTTATTGCCATGGCCCATAAGTTGGGTATTAAAGTCATCGCAGAAGGGATTGAAACGAGCGAACAATTGGCCTTTTTGCGTGAAAATGATTGTGAAATGGGGCAAGGCTATTTGTTAGCTAAACCTGCGCCTTTGGATGATTTGATTGCGCGCTTAGATGTCGAAGTTGATGATGCAGGCTAGAGCCAAGTAACCTTACTGAGTGTCATACCTCTGTCATAGAGCCTGTTTAAGCTAAAGGTCTCGCTTTTACACAGTTTGGTATACCTTTTATGCCGGTTCATGCGTTTCCCAATGTTACTGACAGAACATCCTCTACCGATATAGATTCGCTAAGTTATGTACTTACACACAAAGTAATTACGCCTTACTTTCAGCCCATTTTTGATTTGCTGACGGGGGAAATTATTGGGCATGAAGCCTTGAGCCGTGGCCCTGCTGAAAGCCGGCTGCATATGCCTGACACATTATTTAAAGTGCTGGGCGCTTGCATGAACTAGAACTATTGTGTCGCGAAAAGTCGTTACAACGTTTTGCTGAGCTGGCATTACCAGGGAAGCTTTTTCTGAATGTCAGCGCTTCGTTATTAAGTTCAGCTAATCATCAGAAAGGTATGACCTTAGCGTTATTAAAGCAACTTGGCATTGAGCAAGATAGGATTGTCATTGAGCTGTCAGAACAACAACCGTACGACAGCTGTGGCTTGACGTTAGCGTCTGTAGAGTATTATCGAAAAATGGGCTTTAGTATCGCCATTGATGACCTTGGCGTGGGTTATTCCGGTCTACGTTTATGGTCCGATGTGCAGCCGGGTAGTGTGAAAATCGATAAATACTTTATCCACCAAATCGATAAGGACCCAGTGAAGCGGGAGTTTGTTCGCTCCATTATTGCAATAGCACAAAGTTTGCATTGTGATGTCATTGCCGAAGGGATAGAGAACATCACTGAGTTAGAGTTGTTGATGGAGTTAGGCGTTACGCGGGGTCAAGGTTTTTACTTGGGCCGTCCTGATCCAAACCCACAGGTTTTTGCGCATAAACAGTTGGCGCAGCGTGCTCGACGCGTATCTCAACATCGTAATATTGATGAGGGAGAAACGGTTCACTCGTTATGCCGTACCGTGCCTACGGTAAACAGTACCGATACGCTGTTAACTGTATCTGAGTTGCTGAGGGATCACCCTGACCTGTTATCGTTACCTGTATTAGATCAAGGTATCCCCAAGGGTGTGGTACGTCGTCATGATTTATTAGAGCTGTTCTCTTCTCAGTATGGCCGGGCATTGTATGAGACTAAACCGGTATCAAAGCTGCTTAAAAAAGATGTCCTAATAGTCGAGAGTTTTATTAGTCTGGCGTCTGTATCTAAACAGCTCACTCAACAGGCCGAGTCTGCGCTCAATCATGAAATTATTATTGTGCAAGACGGGGCTTTTTTGGGGGTGGGTAGTTTACGTGATTTGCTCAAACGAATAACGGACTTAAAAATTCATAATGCAACCTATGCAAATCCGTTAACCTTGTTGCCCGGCAGTGTGCCGATTAATAGAGAAATTGATCGTCGATTGCACGCTGCCATGGATTTTCATGTCGCTTATTTTGATCTTAATGACTTTAAGCCATTTAATGATTTTTATGGCTACGCCAAGGGTGATGAAGTCATCCAGCTGTTAGGTCGGCTTATCAAGCATCACTTAACCAGTGCCGAAAATTTTCTAGGCCACATCGGTGGCGATGATTTTGTGGTTATCTTTTCATGTGCAGACTGGGCCGAGCGCTGTCGTGCCGTATTGGCTGCCTTTGAAGAGCAGGTGCGTGACCTTTATGCGCCCAAAGAGTTACAAGAAGGCGGTATTTGGCTAGAAAATCGCGCCGAGCAGCAACAGTTCTTCTCTTTGCTGAGTGTGGCGATTGGGGTCGTCCATCCAGATAGCTATGCATGTGAAAGCTATCACGAGGTCGTGGAATTAGCTGCCGAAGCGAAAAAACAATCCAAAAAAATGGGCGGTAATGCGCTGTTTATTTCTCGTCGTCGAAAACACCGCATCATTAGCTAACATGGGCAGCGCCCATAAGGCTATGCCGGTTTAAAGGCTCGTTGTTTATCATCTTAATGACCATTTTCTGCCATAAAAGTCGTGGTATAGTGTGCTGCTTAAGCAGAGGAGTACGCTATGAGTCAGGACTGGAACCCGCTATTTAATCACAATAACGTTAGTATCGAAGAAGATACGGTTATCTGTGATAGCTTTTATCAAATGCGCCGCCTAACTGTTAGCCATCAGCGATTTGAGGGCGGGGAAGCAACTATCACTCGCGACTTATTTTGGCGTCCAGATGCCGTGTGCGTGCTGCTTTTTGACCCTAAAGAAGATGCGGTAGTGCTTATCGAGCAGTTTCGCGTGGGGACTATTGATCACCCGCGTAGCCCTTGGCTATTAGAACTGGTGGCCGGTTTAGTTGAGCCGGGAGAGTCGCCCGAACAGGTGGCTTATCGTGAAGCCGTTGAAGAGGCAGGTGCGAGAATTCATTGCTTAGAGCATATCAGTCGCTTCACACCTAGCCCTGGTGGGGCAAGGGAATACATCGACCTGTACTGCGGGTGTGTTGATAGCCGTTTAATCTCGGGCGTACATGGCTTAGAAGATGAAGGTGAGGACATAAAAGTACAACACTTTGCATCTGAGCAGGTGTTCCGTATGATTCAAACAGGGGATATTGATAACGCTCCTGCCATTATTGCTGTTCAGTGGCTACAATTAAACAAAGATCGTTTATGTGAGAAGTGGAGTGCGAAGGAGTTTAATGAAGCGTAAGTATGTGCCCGATCTAACGCGTCAAATGGCTATTTGTGAAGCCAATTATATGCGTATCTTAAAGTTAATGCCCGATTTGGACACCATGGACACGCGGGAGTTTCGAGTGTCTATGGCCGAGCACTCGGCGCACATACGCATTAATGTTGTCGAGCGTTTTACATATACCGCTACCCTTCAAATTACCCAGCAGAGCCGCCGTTCACTGAATTGGTTGGAGTCGCCCACGTTAGTCGTACGCTTATATCATGATGCGGCGATGGCTGAAGTTATTTGCATGAAGAGCCGTAAGCAGCTGTCTGGCGTTTACCCTTATCCTAATCGCGAGATGCATCAGCCTGATGAAAAAGTGCAGCTAAATGATTTTTTGGGTGAGTGGTTGAGCCACTGTCTTCAACATGGTCAACAGGTTGAGCCTGTCCTTACGTTTTAGTCATGGCGCTGACACGCATTGTTCAAGTGACCGATTGCCATCTTCAAGAAAGCCCTAGTCAGCTGCATAGAGGGATGTCTACTGAGGATCGGTTCGATGCCGTATTAAGCCACCTGACAGGTTGTGAGCGTAATATAGACCTTTTATGGCTGACGGGAGATTTAGCACACCACGGCTATGAATCCAGTTATCGGCGCTTAGCCGCTAAAGTGTCTGGCATAGCCAAGAACATTATTTGGCTGCCTGGTAACCACGATGATTGGTTGCGAATGCAATCGTATCCGGAGCTATGTCAGCCTGTTTGGGCTCCCGAATTAACTCCTTGGGCGTTTATATCGCTTAACTCCATTTACGAAGCTGATGGGCGGGGTTCTGGGGCTTTAGGAAAAGAGCAACGCCAATGGTTAATGGACCAGTTAGCGGCGTTACAACAGGATAACCGTTGGGTGCTTATCGCCCTTCATCATCCGGCACTAGATGTGGGGAGCCAATGGCAAGATCAGATAAAGCTCAGTGATGCTGATGCGCTACTCGACATTATTAAAGCGTCCTCATGCGTTAAAGGGGTTTTATCCGGGCATTTACATCAGCAGCACGACCTCTTTGTAGGAGGGGTTCCTTTTTGGGTAACACCTGCTACAGCACCGCAATACAAAGCAAGGACTCGCGAGCCCACGGACGAGCTCGATAAGCGACTGTCATTACCTGGTTATCGTGTTTTCACGCTGTCGGATAATGGAGAGCTAACAACGGATGTAGTACGTGTTGACGTTTAGCTTGAAAGCTAAGCAAAGCTCCGGTAACTTTTGTAAAAAGCTGTAAGGATAACCAGTATGCAGTCTCCCTTATTTATTTATGTTCATGGCTTTAATAGCTCGCCTTCTTCGGTTAAAGCGCGGTTGTTAGGGGCGTATATGAAAACGCATCCAGAACTGGGAGATTACTGTGTACCCGCGCTTTCTCACTGGCCAGCAGAAGCTGTGTTGCAGTTAGAAAAAATTATTACTGAGCATGCTGATCGTCGGGTCGTGCTCATCGGCAGTTCACTTGGCGGTTATTACAGTACATGGCTAACTGAGCGGCATGAAAATTGTCGTACAGTTTTAGTGAATCCGGCCGTTTATCCGTATCGTCTCTTGGCGGATTGGCTTGGTGAAAACCAAAACATTTATACGGCTGAGCATTACACGCTGAGCCCTGAACATCTTCATCAATTAGAGTCATTTGCACTGGGTGGCGTTAAGGATTCCAGTCGATATTTATTGTTAGTACAAACGGGCGATACGACACTCGATTATCAAGAAGCCGTTGCATTTTTTGCCGGCTCGCCCCAGTTTGTCCAACCTGGTGGATCTCATGGCTTCGATCGATTTGAAGACCTTATTCCCGCTATTGTTGCCTTTGCTAACAATAAAATAGACCTTCCTGAACCCGTCCCACTGCCTGCTTCTTTTTAAGGATTGACGTAAACAATGACGAAGCAATATAACGCTGAATCGATAGAGGTCTTAAGTGGCCTAGAACCGGTACAACGACGACCGGGTATGTACACCGATACGGATAGACCTAATCACCTAGCGCAAGAAGTTATCGATAACTCTGTGGATGAGGCGTTAGCAGGCCACGCTAAACAAATTGATGTGGTGCTGCATAAAGATGGATACCTGTCGGTTAGTGATGATGGCCGGGGCATGCCGGTTGATATTCATCCAGAAGAAGGGGTAAGTGGTGTTGAACTGATCCTGACGCGTCTGCATGCTGGGGGTAAGTTTAGCAGTGATAATTACCAATACTCGGGTGGTTTGCACGGTGTTGGTGTGTCGGTGGTAAATGCGTTATCAAAATTACTTGAGGTGCAGATCAAACGTGATGGTCAAGTGTACCGCATTGGGTTTGCTGACGGTGCTAAGGTCTCCGAACTGGAGGTGATAGACACGTGTGGTAAGCGAAATACAGGGACAACGGTACGTTTTCTTGCCGACCCTAAGTATTTTGATTCACCTAAGTACAGTGTATCAAGGCTTAAACATAACTTACGAGCCAAAGCTGTTCTCTGCCCCGGCTTGAAAGTTACCTTTAATGATCAAAGTAGCGGTAAAAGCGAAAAAGAAGAGTGGTATTACGAAGACGGCTTATGTGATTACCTCAAAAGCAGCACTCAGGTTTATGAGACATTACCTGAACAACCTTTTACGGGGAGCTTGCAGGGCGAAGAAGACGCTGTTGAGTGGGCGGTTCAATGGCTTCCGGAAGGCGGCGAACAAACCTGTGAAAGTTTTGTTAACTTGATACCGACAGCTGTCGGAGGTACGCACGTCAATGGTTTTCGAACAGGGCTTTTAGAGGCCGTGCGAGAGTTTTGTGAGTTTCGTAACCTTTTACCGCGCGGCGTCAAACTCACGCCTGATGATATCTGGGAGCGGTGTTGCTACATATTGTCAGCAAAAATGCATGATCCTCAATTTGCAGGGCAGACAAAAGAGCGTTTGTCATCGCGGCATATAGCGGCCTTTATTTCTGGCGTGACGAAGGATGCCTTTTCGCTGTGGCTCAACAGTAACGTAGAAGAGGGCGAAAAAATTGCCGATATGGTGATAAGTAACGCTCAGAAGCGTCTACGTTCAAGCAAAAAAGTGATTCGTAAAAAGGTGACTCAAGGCCCCGCATTGCCCGGAAAATTAGCAGATTGCTCCGGTGTTGAAACGATGCGTTCTGAATTGTTCCTCGTCGAAGGTGACTCCGCAGGCGGTTCCGCAAAGCAAGCGCGTGATCGACAGTTCCAAGCCATTATGCCCTTGCGCGGAAAGATCTTAAATACATGGGAAGTCGAGTCTGGTGAGATTTTATCCTCACAAGAGATTCATGATATCTCCGTGGCGGTCGGCGTAGAACCCGGGTCTGACAACCTAGAAGGCTTGCGCTATGGCCGCATCTGTATTTTAGCCGATGCTGACTCAGATGGATTGCATATTGCGACGTTGATTTGTGCGCTCTTTTTGCGCCACTTCAAACCGCTGGTGGATGCCGGTCATATTTATGTGGCTATGCCGCCGTTGTACCGCATTGATGCTGGTAAAGAAGTTTACTATGCACTAGATGATGCAGAGAAAGACGGTATCACAGAGCGTCTGCGTGCTGAGCGCAAAAATGTGAAAATTGGTGTACAACGATTCAAGGGGCTGGGGGAAATGAACCCAATGCAGCTTCGTGAAACGACTATGGACCCCGATACGCGCCGTCTTGTGCAGCTCACCTTGGATGCAGACGATAATACGCATGAAACCATGGATATGCTGCTAGCTAAAAAGCGCGCCGCTGACCGCAAAGTTTGGTTAGAGTCTAAAGGCGACCTTGCTGATATTTAGGATGTGACATGCCCAGTTTTATCAATCGAGATAGCTGGCAGCGGGTTGCTGACGACAAGATTGAATGGATAGAAAAAACCCATGAGTGAAATAAACATTGATGACAGTATCGAGCGCCTCTCGTTAAAGTCGTTTACTGAAAAGGCGTATTTGGACTATTCCATGTATGTCATTCTAGACCGTGCGCTGCCAAACATCGGTGACGGCATGAAGCCTGTACAGCGTCGTATTATCTACGCGATGTCTGAGTTGGGTTTGAAAGCGGCGGCTAAGCACAAGAAATCGGCACGTACAGTGGGGGACGTATTAGGTAAGTTTCATCCCCATGGTGATAGTGCGTGCTACGAAGCGATGGTTTTGATGGCGCAGCCGTTTAGCTATCGCTACCCGCTCGTGGATGGACAGGGTAACTGGGGATCGCAAGATGATCCTAAATCGTTTGCCGCGATGCGATATACCGAGTCTCGTTTAGCTAAATATGCTGAAGTCCTGTTGAAAGAAATAGGGCTAGGAACGGTTGAGTGGCAGCCAAACTTTGACGGCTCTCTTAATGAGCCTATGGTGCTACCTGCCCGTTTACCAAATATATTGTTGAATGGCGGAACGGGTATTGCTGTCGGCATGGCGACGGATATTCCGCCGCATAATTTGCGCGAAGTGACCAGTGCATGCATCCATTTATTGGATAACCCCAAAGCGGATGTAGCTCAGTTATGTGAATTCATTCCTGGCCCAGATATGCCGACGGATGCTGAAATTATCAGTTCGCCATCGGATTTGCGCAAAGTGTACGAAACCGGTCGCGGCTCTGTGCGGATGCGGGCTGTTTATACCGTTGAAAGCGGTGATGTGGTAGTGACCGCTCTGCCATACCAGGTGTCCGGCGCCAAGGTGCTTGAGCAGATTGCTCAACAAATGCAGCAGAAAAAACTGCCAATGGTTGCTGATTTACGCGACGAATCAGACCATGAAAACCCGACGCGCCTAGTCATTATACCTCGTTCGAATCGTATCGATATCGAGCAGTTGATGGCTCATTTGTTCGCGTCGACCGACCTTGAGCGAACTTATCGTATCAACATGAATATGATTGGTATTGATGGACGCCCTCAGGTTAAAGATTTACGTCAAATTTTAGTCGAATGGCTCAGTTGGCGAACCAGTGTTGTACGCCGTCGTTTAGAATACCGTTTGGCTAAAGTGTTAGACCGCTTACACATCCTTGAAGGTTTGATGACGGCCTATCTGAATATTGATGAAGTGATCGCTATCATTCGTAATGAGGATGAGCCTAAAGCGGAATTGATGAGCCGTTTTAATTTATCAGCCTTACAAGCCGACGCGATCTTAGACTTGAAGCTGCGCCACTTGGCCAAACTCGAAGAGTTTAAGATTAAAGGTGAGCAGGATGAGTTAGAAGAAGAGCGTAAGCGTATAGAGCTTATTTTGGGCTCGGATCAACGTATGCGCACATTGATCAAGAAAGAGCTAAAAGAAGACATGGACACCTACGGTGATGATCGCCGTTCGCCGATTGTACAGCGTGCTGAAGCGCAAGCATTCAGTGAGAAAGATTTGCTATCGGCTGACCCTGTTACCGTCGTTATCTCTAAGCAAGGATGGATTCGTGCAGCGAAAGGGCATGATATTGATCCTGAAGGTTTAAGTTACAAAGCGGGTGATGGCTTTAAAGTGGCTTGCCCTGGGCGGATGAACCAACCGTTAATTCTATTAGATACTACGGGGCGCAGTTACACGCTTGATACACATACACTGCCTTCTGCCAGAGGTCAGGGAGAGCCAATAACCGGTAAGATCAGCCTACCCGCTGGCGCAACGATTGAAACCGCCTTGTCTGGTAAGTCTTCAGACAAGGTGTTACTGGCGTCTGATGCTGGATATGGTTTTATAACAACGGTGGAAGACTTATCCAGCAAAACCAAAAACGGTAAAGCGGCGCTAACTTTGCCTAAAAACGCACAAGTGTTGCCTCCTGTTGGGGTGCCTTATGTTGAAGGGCACTGGTTAGCAGCGGTTACCACTGAAGGGCGTTTGTTAGTGTTCCCAGTAGCTGAGTTGCCCGAGCTGGCACGAGGCAAAGGAAATAAAATCATTAACATTCCGTCGGTGAGAGCCTCAACTCGAGAGGAGGTCGTCACGGCATTAGCAGTGCTTCCAGAAGGGGCGGCGCTAAAGGTACATGCTGGACGTCAGCATCTCAACTTGAAGGCTTCTGATTTGGAGCATTATCGAGGAGAGAGAGGGCGACGTGGTAACAAGTTGCCACGAGGCTATCAGCGAGTAGATCAACTGGAAGTGGTGGCAAATGACAAGCCGGATGCTTCATCGCAAGACTAGTTCTGCACACTCATAAAAAAAGCCGAAGCGAGAATACCGCTTCGGCTTTTTTGTATGTTAAGTGTACCTATTTTTCGAGATAGACAATGGCTAAGTAGAACAAGCTCTAATCAGCGGTATTAAGCTTTGATAACAGGTGTTCAGATTGTTTTTTGAGTAAGTCCTGATAACTATTACTCATGGCGAGAATAAGAACCTTGTCTTCTTCTTCGCGCTGAATGTTTGCGTGCTGTAATAGTCCAGTTTTTAAATGTTGGGCTTCAGTGAGGGCTGTGTGGCTAATCAGCTCATTCGATTGAGTGGTGCGTGTTAGAAACAGAGCTTCTTCTTTGATCAGTGACAGTTTGGTTCTATTTCCACGCACGAGAGCAATATGCAGGTTAAGTGCTGGTTGCATTTGACGGATGCGGCTTTGGTTAAAGGCACGATAAAGAAGCACGAAAAGCTTTGCGGCGCATAATGCATGAATGCCGTGGCTATCTTCTGCATCCTGATCATCAAAAAATAACTCCATGTCGCCCGTTGCTTGTACCGTTATTTCACCACCATAAATGGTGGCGACCTGGCGCAGCAGCTGTTCATATGTGTCGAGCAGGGACTCGTGCAGTTCGGGCTCTATGTAATCACTGTGGCCGGTTGTTGCGTCAATGTAGATTAGGTAGGCCGCTTCGGTAGGAGCTAAAGACAGCTCTAGCTGATGCTCTAGAGAGTATAAGTCCAATTGCTCTTCGGGGCGGGCTTCTCGTAATGGGTTGGCGGAAGGTACGCTAGGCTCTGTCATTTTAGCGGTTACAGAGTACAACGGACGCGAATTTTCAATTGGGCTACTATCGTCGAGTTCATTGCTGATGGTTGAAAAAGTCGACGCATGATCTGTTACTTGCGCGAGCTCCTCTGCTTCATCGTCTGCCGGAGCCGGGACGAAATGAGGCATACGCACTTGATAGTCAGGCTTCAATAAGGCAACTAGCTCATCATTGTTGAGCTCTTCTTCGACGGCGGTAGTATAGGCTGAAGAGGGGGCTTCGTTCTCTGGCGGCGATATATGCGAGGCGTTTTCAATATCTTGCGCGCTGTATGTCTGGATGTCGGAAGGCAATGGTTCAGTCGGAGGCGCTATTGTTGAGCCTGCAGGCTCTTGGATATTGCCAGCATCTGTTGAAGTGTCCGGTGTTTGGAGGTCGGCAGTCGTTTCCGGGTCGCGGCTAGCGGTGCTAGCGTCGTTAGCGCCTAAATCCTCTTCAAGCGATGTATCTGTAGTTTGTAGCGGTGTAACGTTAGAAACATCTTGAGTTGGTTCAAGAGTGGGCTCTGGAATTGAGAAGCTGGGAGCATTTTCGGCAGCGATGGCAGCAAGTGCATTGGCTTTGGCTTGTCGTAAATAAATCCACACACTGAACAGCGTAAGGATAATCACAATAAGCGACAATATCCCCATCTGCCATAGGTATGAGACAAGTAGGTTGTATTGTGGGCCTGTATTTACGAAGAGCTTGAGTTTGCCATTGGTGCTTTGCTTGTTACCAAGAATGACTTGTTGTTCATTGCCTGTTTCTTCGCCTGCTCTCGCAATCAAATGATTAGAGTTGTCATAAACACTAATGCCATTAACCTGCTCTGAGCTAGTAATGGTATTAAGTATATAATTTAGGCTGATGATGTCGTCGGCCATGATAAAGGGCTGCACCGACAAGGCGGTTTGCTTAGCGGTTTGTTTTCCATCGATGACAGCTTGATGAGTGGCTAATCGATCGGCCGCAAATAGTAAGTAAATTGAGCTCAGTAACCATCCACCTAAAAGAACACAGGCGATAATCAATATTGGGCGTGATATAGAGCCGAAAGAAGATGGCGCAGCTTTAAACATGGGGTACAGGTCGTCCGTTTGATGGAATGATCCATAATGTAAATCGGGAAATCATACCAGTTTGTAGTAATTAGGGTCACGGCTTATTACACAGTTCATGACCCTTGTGCAATAGCCATGTATAATGCTGTGTTCACGTCAACGCATATAAAGAGTAAGTGATGAACGTTGAAGCATATATGAACAAGTTAGGTCAAAAAGCGCGTGAGGCATCTAGAGTGGTTGCCCGTGCAGATACTGGCTTGAAAAACAAAGCGTTATTAGCCATGGCAGAAGCGTTGGATGCAAACCGCTCAGCGCTGGCCAAGGCGAATGAAAAAGATTTAGAAAATGGCAAAGCGAACGGTTTAGATGCCGCCATGCTAGACCGTTTGGCGTTAAAACCAGCTACTATCGACACGATGATCGAAGGCTTAAAGCAGGTTGCCGCGTTACCTGACCCTATTGGCGGTATCACGGATATGAACTATCGCCCCAGCGGTATTCAAATCGGCAAAATGCGTGTGCCTTTGGGCGTTATTGGCATTATTTATGAGTCACGCCCTAACGTAACAGTGGAGGCAGCCAGTCTTTGCTTAAAATCTGGCAACGCGACGATTTTACGCGGAGGCTCTGAAGCCATCCACTCTAACCAAGCTGTCGCTGATTGCATTCGACAGGGGTTGGAAGCAGCGGGCTTACCGTTAGAAGCGGTTCAAGTTGTGGAAACAACGGACCGTGCAGCGGTCGGCAAGCTAATTACTATGCCTGAGTATGTTGATGTTATCGTACCTCGGGGTGGTAAAGGGCTGATCGAGCGTGTGAGTAAAGAAGCCCGGGTGCCCGTGATCAAACATTTAGATGGCGTTTGCCATGTTTATATTGATGCTCAAGCCGATGTCGTTAAAGCAGAAAACATAGCACTTAATGCTAAAACACACCGTTATGGCACCTGTAACACCATGGAAACCTTGCTGGTCCATGAGTCAATCGCGGAGACTATTTTACGTGATTTGGCCGATCGTTACGTGGCAGCCGGGGTGGAATTACGCGGTTGTGATAAATCGCGCAAGTTAGCTCCTGTGATGATAGCGGCGTCCGTTGACGATTGGTCAACAGAGTATTTAGCGCCAGTGCTGTCTGTAAAGGTGGTCTCAGGTTTGGAAGAAGCGATTGAGCATATTAATCAGTATGGATCGCACCATACGGATGCAATTGTGACTGAAAATTACTCTTTGGCGCGCCGTTTCCTTCGTGAGGTTGATTCTAGCTCTGTCATGGTAAATGCTTCGACTCGTTTTGCCGACGGCTTTGAGTATGGTTTAGGTGCCGAAATAGGTATCTCTACCGACAAGATTCATGCGCGTGGTCCCGTAGGGTTAGAGGGCCTAACGTCACAAAAATACGTGGTTTTAGGTGACGGGCAAATCCGTAAATAAGTGGTTTATAGCATGATACCCAACATAGCAGGCCATCATTGATGGCCGCTCATGTTTTTATGGGCGGAACATTTGACCCGATTCATAATGGTCATTTGAGAACGGCATTAGAGATTCAACAGTGGCTTGGGGTTGATTACGTAAACCTCATGCCCTCAAAACGGCCTGTGCATAGAGAAGCTCCAGGCTGTCGAGCGCAAGACCGTTTGGCCATGGTTGAGTTGGCGGTACACAACGAGCCTGCATTACGCTGTGATTCTCGAGAGATTGACTCTGACCAAGCGTCTTATTCTGTTTATACATTGGCAGGCTTACGTAAGGAACTCGGAGCTAACCAGCCGGTCTGTATGGTGCTTGGTATGGATGCGTTCCTTGGGTTGGATTCATGGCATTGCTATGAAGATATTATGAGTTTATGCCACATTATTGTGGTCGCTCGCCCTGGTTATGCGTTAACACCTAACAAGGTATTAGCGGATTTATTGAAAAAGCATCAGGCAACGGCTCGTGAGGCATTATTAGGTAAGCCGCATGGACATATTGTGATTCATGAATTGACGCCGCTGGATATATCGGCGACTGACATTCGGTCGTTGCTCCAGAAGGGGCTGTCTCCACGATATTTGCTGCCTGAAGCTGTTCTTGATTACATAGAAAAAATGCAACTGTATAAAGCATCAGACTAACGAATCGATGCTTTAATAAATGAATACATGATTCAACCCAAAAATATGGGTTTAACAACAAAGGTAAATACTGGCTAATGCAAACTGAGCAACTGATCGAATTAGTACGCACCACGATGGATGATATGAAAGCGCGTGATATTGATGTTATCGATGTTCGTGGTAAGTCCAGCGTGACGGACTATATGATGATTGCGTGTGGCACTTCAAAACGACATGTGATGTCGATTGCCCAAGACGTAATAGAGAAAATGAAAGAGAACAACTTACAGCCAATAGGTACAGAAGGCCAAGGCGTTGGTGATTGGGTGTTAGTGGACTTGGGCGATTTGGTGATACACGTCATGATGCCTGATGCGCGTAGCTTCTATGACTTAGAGCGTTTATGGAGTTTTGATCCAGTAGATGAAGCGGTTGAAGAAGAAGTAGGCTTGTAAATCGATGAAAGTACGTTTACTAGCGGTCGGTGGAAAAATGCCAGATTGGGTAACACAGGGGTTTAACGAGTATGTTAAGCGCCTACCCAATGAAATGGCATTTGAGTTAATTGAGCTGCCGCTAGGGCATAGAGGTAAAAGTAGTGACCCTGCCAAAGCGATTCGCCAAGAGGGGGATGCCATGTTAGCGGCTATTCCTAAAGGCGACCGCGTTATTGCTTTGGAAGTGAATGGAAAAAACTGGTCTACCGAGCAGTTAGCCGAGCAAATGCAAAACTGGCAAATGGATGGTTGTAATGTGTCGCTGCTAGTGGGCGGGCCTGATGGTTTAGATCGGCGATGTGTTGAATTAGCTGATCAAAAGTGGTCGCTTTCAGGTTTAACTATGCCGCATCCTTTAGTACGAATTCTGTTAGCTGAGCAGGTTTATCGTGCTTGGACTATTACAAAAGGGCATCCGTACCACAAATGATAAATCGCCTCTCTTTTTTATATTTTGGGTTATCGAATAATTAGCTTATGTCTCGTTTTGACCCGATAAAAGATCACTCATCAGAAAACCGTACTTTTACGTTCAGAGCATTTATTGCCTTTTTTTTGGTATTAGTGCTTATCGGCGTACTGATGGGGCGCTTATATTTTCTGCAGGTTATAGAGTACGATCGCTTTGCCGCGATGTCTGAAAATAACCGAGTGCAGTTACAGCCAGTGGCTCCAACACGGGGGCTGATTTACGACACTCATGGTGTCTTGTTAGCTGATAATCGTCCCAGCTATAGCGTGACCATCTTAAAAGAAGAAGTGGGTAGTCACTTAGATGAGACGTTGGAGGAGCTGCGTTCTATCATTGATATTAATGATCGTGAAATAGAGCGCTTCAAAAAACGCTTGAATCAGCGTCGCCGTCCTTATGAAACGATACCAGTTCGATTTCGTTTGACTGAAGAAGAAATCGCTAAGCTGGCGGTTAATTACCATCGTTTGCCCGGCGTTCAGGTTGAAGCTGACCTCATCCGCTATTACCCGTATGGTTCATCGTTAGTACATGCTATGGGGTATGTAGGTCGGATCAACGAGCAAGAACTCCAAGTGGTCAATGCCCAAAATTACGCAGGCACTCATTATATTGGAAAGCTAGGTATTGAGAATTTCTATGAGCCTATCTTGCATGGCAAGGTCGGTATGCAAAAAGTAGAAACCAATGCGCGGGGGCGTGTTATGCGTATTTTAGAGCGTATAGACCCCGAACCCGGTAAAGACTTAGAGCTCAGCTTAGATCTACGCTTGCAACAAATAACCGAAAAGCTCATTGCTGATGAAAAAGCGTCCGTTGTGGCGATTGATCCGAAAACCGGCGGAATACTGGCGTTGGTTTCTACACCTGCTTACGACCCTAACTTGTTTGTCACCGGTATATCCAACGAAGATTACAGCGCATTACGTGATTCAGATGACCTTCCGCTTTTTAACCGTGCTATTCGTGGTCGCTACCCGCCAGGGTCTACGGTAAAGCCCGTTACCGGTTTAGCGGCGATCGACTCAGATGCCGTACAGCCTAGCCATACGGTTTGGGATCCAGGATTTTATACTCTGACTAAAGGCGGCCGAAAATATCGGGACTGGAAGCGCAGCGGTCACGGCAAGGTGGATATGTCGTTAGCGTTCGCTCAGTCTTGTGATGTGTGGTTTTATGATGTCGCTTACAAAATGGGCGTTGACCCGATGTCCGACTATTTAGGCCGTTTTGGGTTTGGACAAGTGACGAGCCTTGATTTGCCAGAAGCGCTTTCATCATTCTTGCCATCGAGAGAGTGGAAGCGTCGAACACGAAAGCTGCCTTGGTATCCAGGGGACTCGTTAAATTTAAGCATTGGCCAAGGCTTTTTGGTAGCAACGCCTTTGCAGTTGGCTACCGCGGCTACGGTCCTTGCTAACCGCGGTAAGTGGGTGCAGCCCAAGTTGTTAAAAGGCATCCGTGAAACGCAACCTGATGGCACGGTTACCGTAACCATGCCGGATCGAATCGAGAACGCTAGCCCTATCCCTGAAGATATAGAATTGAATCACCCAGAATACTGGGAGCTCATTGTGGATGATATGGTGGGCGTAGTGCATGGCAGCCGAGGAACCGCCCGTAAAATTGGATTGGATGCCCCTTATAAAATAGCCGGAAAATCAGGTACGGCTCAGGTGGTTGGTATCAAACAAGATGAGCGCTACGATGCCGATAAACTAGAAAAGCGCTTTCACGATCATGCTCTGTTTATCGCGTTTGCCCCAGCTGATGACCCTAAAATAGCGGTAGCTGTGGTCATCGAAAATGGCGGCGGTGGATCGACGAATGCCGCACCTGTAGCGCGTAAAGTAATGGATGCTTACCTGTTGGGTATTGATCCCACTTCGCCAGAAGAGCTGCAACAAGCTTCGATTGTTGATTACAGTATTATGGATTCAGCCGCGTCTAGTGGTTATGTAGGACACCGACATGAATAGTCGCGATTTTGAACGTTCAATGCCTGAATCAGGCCATCATCTACGCCGCAAGCCTGGCTGGTGGAGTTATACGCACCTAGATGCATGGATGCTGTTCTTTCTTTTTGTTCTGTGTTGCTTTGGGTTGTTTGTGCTTTATAGCGCGTCGGGCCAAGACTGGGGTTATGTATCACGCCAGGCAGTTCGAATGGGGGCTGCATTTTTTGTGCTTATTGTTTTAGCTCAGCTCACTCCTCGTATGATCGCTCGCTGGGCACCGTGGATTTATGCGGCTGGGGTGTTATTGTTGGTCGCGGTTATCCTTGTGGGGGTCGGGGCGAAAGGCGCTCAGCGTTGGTTAGCATTACCGGGCTTTCGTTTTCAGCCCTCAGAGATCATGAAACTGATTCTACCGCTTATGATAGCAGGCTATCTGGCTAAACGGTCACTGCCTCCCTCGTTTAAACATTGCTGTTTTAGTTTGGCATTTATAGGGATTCCTACCTTACTTATTATGAAGCAGCCTGACCTTGGAACCTCTTTGTTGATCGCTGCTTCTGGTGTTTTTGTGATGCTTTTTTCTGGCATACGTTGGCGATATATCTTTGGCGCCTTGGGGTTGGCGGGGGCCGCATTACCCGGGCTCTGGATGACCATGAAAGACTATCAGCGTCAGCGAGTACTCACTTTTTTAGACCCTGAAAGCGACCCGCTTGGATCCGGCTGGAATATTATTCAGTCGAAAACAGCCATCGGATCTGGTGGTATTTCCGGAAAAGGCTGGTTGTCAGGTACACAGTCCCAACTTGATTTCTTACCCGAATCGCATACTGACTTTATTATTGCGGTCATTGCCGAAGAGTTAGGGTTTATAGGTGTCGCCATCTTAATGAGCATCTATGTTTTAATTATTGGTCGTGGTTTATGGATGGCAACTCAGGTGAAAGATCCATTTGGACGGTTAGTGGCCGGTAGTATTGTATTAACGTTTTTCGTTTATGTTTTTGTAAATGTTGGTATGGTCAGTGGTTTATTGCCGGTGGTTGGGGTGCCACTACCGATGGTAAGTTATGGTGGTACATCGATTGTTACACTGATGGCAGGCTTTGGTATTTTGATGTCTGTTTTTACCCACAAGCAAATGTCGCTTCGATAAAAATAACGTAATTATTAGGAAAACTCAGGGAGAGTTATGCGCGGTCTTAACTATTTGCTATCTGCTTTTGTTGTCACTTTGTGTTCAACGGCTTCAGTATCATCGGCTGTAGCGGCAGGGTACAGCGAACACCCGGAAGCTATTAAATGGGCAGAAAAAATGAAAGCCCAGGGCTTTCCTGCTGCGGATGTGGATGCATTACTTAACGGCGTAAAAAAACAGCAATCCATTTTGAATGCTATGGATCGTCCGGCAGAAAAGCGGTTAGATTGGGGCGGCTATCGAAAGTTGTTTTTAGAACCTAAGCGTATTAATCGCGGTGTGATTTTCTGGTTTGAACACGAGGCTTCTATCGCGCGAGCGGCTGCTGAGTACGGTGTGCCGGAGGAGATTATCGTTTCAATTATCGGTATCGAAACGTATTTTGGTCGTAACATGGGAAGTTATCGAGCCATGGATGCATTAGCAACCTTAGGTTTTGATTATCCGCGCCGAGCCGAGTTTTTCCAAGGCCAACTAACAAACCTGCTAACTATATCGCAGCAAGAAACTCGTCCCCTTACTCGCATGAAAAGTTCCTATGCCGGTGCAATGGGGTATGGGCAGTTTATGCCATCAAGCTACCTCGATTATGCAATTGACTTCGATGGTGATGGCGACCGTGATATCTGGGGTAGCCCTGATGATGCCATTGGCAGTGTGGCTAACTACTTTAAAGCATTTGGGTGGCAAACGGGTGGCCCCGTTGTTATACCGGTGACAGTCAGTACGGATATTTCTGATGAGTCGCTCATTAATACGGGCGAAGTTCCAACTAAGACGGTTGCTCAATGGAAAGAGTTAGGTGTCAGTTTTGATAGCGGGGTGTTGGCCGATACCAGTCAGCCAGCCGTGTTATTAAAAATGAAAGATAAGGATAATGTGCAGTACTTGTTAGGCTTTAATAACTATTATGTGATTACACGTTATAACCGAAGCCGCTTGTATGCTAATGCAGTATACCGATTAGCCGAGGCAATCGCTCAAGCTCGTGCTGACGAATTGAAAGGGTCCTAACAATGAAGTGGATGGTTTTGCCGGTGGTGGCTTTTGCCCTCGTGATTACGGGGTGCGCGAGTAAGAAGGGCGCATCGAGCGGCGGTAATGGCAGCCGTTACAGCATTAAGCATGATCATGGTCCTTCATCCCCGGTTGATGTTTCTCATGTGAAAGACGCAGTTCCAATTGATGAACCAAAAAGCCGTGGTGGAAATCGCAGCCCGTACACCGTGTTAGGCCGGACTTACAGTATTCTTGATGATTCAGACGGCTATCGTGAGCGTGGTGGGGCTTCTTGGTATGGTAATAAGTTTCATGGGCATTTAACATCGAATGGGGAAACCTATGACATGTATAAAATGACAGCAGCGCATAAATCATTGCCTATACCCACGTATGTGAAAGTGACAAATTTAGATAACGGCAAGCAAGTTATTGTGCGTGTTAATGACCGTGGTCCTTTCCATCCTGGGCGTATCATTGATTTGTCTTATGCGGCCGCATCAAAATTAGGGATGTTAGCTAAAGGGACTGCTCGTGTTGAAGTCGAGGCGATTAACCCACGGGCTTGGCAGTCGGCGAGTCGCGCGATAGCGGCACCTCCTTCATCTGATGTCAGTGCTGCACGCGCTGTACCTACAGCTTTGACTTCAGGGCGCTTTATCCAAGTTGGAGCCTATAGCCAGGCGGGTTCGGCTAATCGTGTTGCTCGACAGCTATCGGACCTGTATGGTCGACCTACTAAAGTAGCAGACGTGGAACGTACCGGCCAAACTCTTTACCGAGTCTTGGTAGGGCCTTTCGCCTCTTTGAATGAAATGGAACGGATGATCTACCAGTTAGGTCAAAGTGGTTATCCGGGAGCGCATCCGGTGGACTTTCCCTGAATCGCCTAATTAGAGTAATATCCGCGACAGAACTATTTATGGTTTGTAGCGTCTATCTAGATCAATTTTAAATTTGTAAACGTGCCGGGAAATCATTGTGCAAAGACTGAAAACAGCCTTTTTGTCTATCTTTTTACTTTTTACCACCATCACTCAGGTATCTGCTGCTGACGAGTTAATCCCCGCGGCACCTCAGGTAGCGGCGACCTCGTACCTCGTTATTGATGCTGATACGGGAAAGGTTATTGTCGAAAAAAATGCCCATGAGCGCTTTCCTCCTGCTAGCTTAACTAAAATGATGACAAGCTATATCGTTGAGTACGAGCTCAATAAAGGCAATATCAGCGAAGATGACCTGGTGCTTGTCAGCGAAAAGGCATGGCGTACGCCTGGTTCGCGCATGTTCATTAAAGAAGGTACTCAAGTAAAATTGGGTGATTTGCTGCGTGGTATTGTAATTCAGTCGGGTAATGATGCGTCCGTTGCTGTTGCAGAGCATATCGCCGGTAGTGAGTCGGCGTTTGCTGATTTAATGAATCAGCATGCAGGCTTGTTAGGGATGGAGAATACACACTTTGCCAATGCAACAGGCTTGCCCGCTGATGGACATTACTCATCAGCTTTCGACCTAGCAACACTGGCTAAAGCTATTATCCAAGACTTCCCAGACCACTATGGAATTTATTCTGAGAAATACTTTACCTACAACCAAATACGCCAGCCTAACCGCAATAAGTTGCTATGGCGTGATCATACGGTTGATGGGGTAAAAACAGGCCATACTGATGAAGCTGGTTATTGTTTGGTCGCTTCTGCAAAGCGTGACGGTATGCGTCTTATTTCTGTCGTTATGGGCACAAGCAGTGAAGAAGCCCGAGCTCAGGAAACACAAAAACTGCTAGCTTACGCATTCCGTTATTACCGTACGCACAAGTTATACAGTGGCGAAGAAGTGCTGAGCACCGCTAAAGTGTGGGGCGGTACGCGTGATGAAGTGCGTTTAGGGTTAACGGCGCCTTTGGCTGTCACTATTCCACGTGGTCAAGCGGATCAGCTGCAAGCGACTATGGATGTTGATAAAGTCATTAAAGCGCCTGTCGTACAAGGGCAGGAGTATGGTGTCGTCCGTGTGACACTAAACGATGAAGAGGTGGTGACTGTTCCTCTTATTGCTATGGAAAATGTAGAGAAAGGTGGCCTTGTAAAACGGATATGGCATGCCATTATGCTGTTTTTTATGGGCTTAATTAGCTAAACCACTAGCGCCTCTTGAAATGAGCAGAAATGCCCACATCGAGAGGTGTGGGCATTTGCATTTATGACACCTGATATTGTGTATCTTAATGGTCAATTCCTGCCGTCGGATAAGGCGAAAGTATCGGTTTTTGATCGAGGCTTTTTGTTCGGTGATAGTGTTTACGAGGTTATCCCTTTTTATCAAGGGGTTGGCTTTCGTTTAGATGAGCATCTGCAACGCTTAGAATATAGTCTGCGCGCGTTACGTATTTCGGTAGATATCGATATCCGAGAGGTGCTCTCGACATTAGTCGCGTCAAACGGTGGCGGCAATATGTCGGTATATTTGCAGATCACTCGTGGCGCAGCTGAAAAGCGTAGCCATGTAATTACAGAGGGCCTAACGCCCACGGTGTTTGCTTGTTGCCAGCCAATCCGTGACATCTATACTGACGGTAGTGAGGCTGTTTCAGGGATTAAAGTGATAGTAACCGCTGACTTACGTTGGCGGCGTTGTGATATTAAGTCGAACGGTTTGCTGCCTAATATCTTAGTATTGCAGCAAGCTAAAGAGCATCATGCCCAAGAGGCTTTATTGCAGCGAGACGGTCACCTCACGGAAGGGGCAAGCTGTAACTTTTTTATTGTTGAGCGAGGCGTGCTTTATACACCCCCGTTAGACACGGGTATTTTAAGTGGGACTACGCGTGCGTTAATCCTTGAAATTGCGGATTTGCAAGGTATCCCGCGCCAAGAGTGCCCTATAGATTACACGCGTTTAATCAATGCAGATGAGGTTTGGATTTCAAGCTCAACTCGTGCCATCGTCCCTGTATTACAGGTTGATGATCAGGTAATAGGCAATGGGAAGAAAGGCCCGTTGTGGAAACGCTTTTTCGAAATTTTTACACGTTATCAGCACGATCTGATGACGGGAGCAAATGATGAGTCAAAAAACACCCCCTAAGACAATGGAACCTCCTAAAATCGAATACCCATGCCCTGACTATCCGATCAAGGTCATTGGTAAAAAGTCAGACCAGTTCCAGTCGCTTGTTGTTGAGATTATTAACGTTCATGTTCCTGACTTTGATGAGTCAAGAATTACGATACAAGACAGCAGCAAGGGAACGTATTGCTCGTTGCGTATGTTTATTACGGCTACGGGTGAGCAGCAGCTTAAAGATCTTCATGAGCAATTGATTGCGTCTGATCAAGTTCATTTGGTTTTATAAGCGATGTCGCAAGTCACCACGCAGCAAGAGCGGTCTTTGATTGTCCGTTCGTTAGGCTTGCAGCCTTATGAGCCTGTATTTGCGCGCATGAAGGCGTTTAACGAAAACCGTAATGCCGAGACGATTGACGAAATCTGGTACTTAGATCATCAGCCAGTCTTTACGCAAGGGCAGGCAGGGAAGGTTGAGCATCTGCTGGAGACGGGTGATATTCCCGTCGTTCAAGCGGATCGAGGCGGTCAAGTCACATACCATGGCCCCGGACAATTGATTGTCTACCTTATGCTTGATCTACGCCGTAACGGGTTGGGTGTTCGTGATGTCGTGACTATGATGGAGCAAGGGGTTATAGCGACATTGGCACACTTTGGAGTCGACGCTTATGCTAAACCGGATGCGCCAGGTGTGTATGTCGAGCAGGCTAAGGTTGCCTCTTTAGGCTTGCGAGTGCGCCGTGGTTGCACTTTCCATGGACTGGCGTTTAATTTAGATATGGATTTGTCTCCGTTTCTCCGTATCAATCCTTGTGGCTATGCCGGTATGCCAATGACACAGCTTGTCGATTTGGTGCCTGACGCTGACCCGCAAGAGGCGATACGTTTTCTGGTCGATTACCTGACTCACAAAATAGGGTATACTTCCGTCTCTCATCAAACAGGCTTGGACTGATAGAACTTATGGCTGATAGCTCAGTTAAAACCGTTAAACCGGGGAAAGTCGAACAGGGTGTAAAACTGCGTGGCGCGGAGAAAGTGGCGCGTATCCCAGTAAAGATTATCCCGACTGAAAAAGAAGACATGCCGCGTAAGCCAGATTGGCTTCGTGTACGTATGGGTTCGAATACCGAAGTAAAACGGATCAAAGAGAAGCTGCGCAAGCATAAGTTGTCGTCGGTTTGTGAAGAAGCCAGCTGCCCTAACCTTGGTGAATGTTTTACCAATGGTACGGCGACTTTTATGGTGATGGGCGATATTTGTACCCGCCGGTGTCCGTTTTGTGATGTGGCTCATGGCCGCCCTAACGCGCTAGCGGAAAACGAGCCTCGCGAATTGGCGATAGCTATCGCGGATATGGGTTTGCGTTATGTGGTTATTACGTCTGTTGACCGTGATGATTTACGCGATGGCGGTGCCCAGCATATTGCTAATTGCATTAGTGAGACGCGTGAACGAGCGCCTACTATCCAGATAGAAACGCTTGTACCTGATTTCCGTGGCCGGATGGAGGTGGCTTTAGAAATTCTATCGGCTACACCGCCTGATGTGTTTAATCACAACTTAGAAACTGTGCCGCGTTTGTATAAAAAGGTTCGCCCTGGTGCTGATTATCAATGGTCGTTAGACCTGCTCAACGGGTTTAAAGATCGCCAACCTACCATTCGAACTAAGTCAGGTTTAATGGTAGGTGTGGGTGAAACGAATGAAGAAATCATTGAAGTGATGAAGGATCTGCGTAAGCACCAAGTAGATATGATCACAATAGGTCAATACCTTCAGCCTAGCCGTAACCATTTGCCAGTAGATCGCTTTGTTACACCGGCTGAGTTTGACGAGTTTGCGCGCATTGCAAAAGAGCTAGGATTCTCTCATGTAGCCAGTGGGCCGCTGGTTCGATCTTCATACCATGCTGATCTGCAAGCGAAAGGTGAAAAAGTCGGTTAACGGCTTTGTCTGTTGCAATAAGCCGATGCATTTATGCGTCGGCTTTTTTAATGGGGTTTTATAAGCTAGCGGCCTAATTTGACTACATATTCTGCTAATAAATCAGCTTGTTGGTCATCCAGTTGTGTAAAGCTTGCCATGGGGTGTGATCCCGGTTCGTGATAGCGAATCATGAGAATAACTTGGTAGCTTTGCATGGTACGTTGTTGCAGTGGGATATTTTCTAAGTAGGCCCCGGCCCCTTTTTGTTGATGGCATTGCTTACAATAGTAGTCGTAAAGTTGCTCAGCTGTTTTGAGAGGCACTTGCTTCTCTTGGCAGCCAGTTAAGCAAATGATAGTGAGTAAAAGCACTGCAGGTGTGTTTCGCATAAGACCACCGTTTTAGTTTCAGTGTAGTCTTAGTTGCTGTTTCTTGCTGAAATACTTTAAACCGCTAAGCCAAGCGATTTCCCACACAGTGTTAAACTGATGTCGCAGAGCATAAGCCACACATTGCCTGCGCCGATACCTTTAATAGCTTTGTCTAGCGCTTGGCTCTCACGCAATACGTGCTCAAGGTCTTGTGTGGATAAGCGATCAGCGCTACGACGTAATGTGCTTTTGCGTTTTCCCCAAATCCGCTCTTTTTGGCAGATGGTTTCGTACGCTAAACCCCGTTCTAAGCCTTGTTTGATGGCAAAAAGCGTGCGGGTTTCTTTTGTGAGAGCCCATAGCACAATAGGAGGTTCTGTCCCTTCTTGTTTTAGGACGTTGAGAATTTTGATACATCGCTCGCCTTGGCCGGCAGCGATAGCATCCATCAAGCCAAAAACATCGTAGCGAGAGCTGTCTGATACCGCATCAATAATGTGGTCTGCCGTGATTGACCCTGTTGGGTAGAGTAGATGCAGTTTGTCGAGCTCTTGCTTGGCGGCCAATAGGTTCCCTTCAACGCGGTCGCACAGTAATTGAACAGCGGCATCGTCGAGTTGCATATGTAATGAGTTGGCGCGATGTCTAAGCCAGCCCGGTAACTGCGTGATCTCAACAGGCCAAATTTCCACGTAGGCGCCAGCCTTTTCAATTTGTTTAACCCATGCGGACTTTTTCGTGCCACCATCAAGTTTGTCAGCAATGATCAGTAAGACATTTTCGGGGGGCGCGTGCCGAATATACTCTTGGATTATTTCGCTGGCCGCTTTGTTAACTTTATGGCTACCTAAGCGAATTTCGATGAGCTTTTGTTCAGCAAACAGCGACAGCGCGTTGGCACATTCAAGTAAGTAATCCCACTTAAACTGGCCTTCAACATGCAGTACTTCGCGTTCTGAAAAGCCGTGAGTACGTAGCTGATTGCGGATTTGGTCACAGCTTTCTTCAACAATAAGAGGCTCGTCACCTGCTACTAAGTAAACGGGTAAAGGCGCTTTTTGTAGTTGGCCGTGTAGTTGCTCAGGTGAAAGCTTCATTTGAGAAATCTTATTGAGCCCGCGCGATGTATTGACGCACAATCCGGTCCGCTAATGTTTGCCACATTTCGCGTTTGATTGTGCGTTGCAACGTGGCGCTGGCTGTTTCCTTGTCGGCATCATAGTCGAGGATTTTTTCGGTAAAGGCGCTTAACTCGCCGGATACCGACTGTTGATCTCGATTCATAACCTCAAAGGTTACCTGCATTAGCATTTCGTATTCATCAACGTTAGCGTTGCTATCAATTGTGATTGATCGACGGTTCTGTTGGACATTCCGAATCGCTAGGGTATACGGAGCATCGGCGGTGATTAATACACCTTGCTTGCGCAAGCTGGTTTTTAAAGCGCGTTCCAAGTTTGCTGGCGTGTCGCTCGTTAGGATTAAAGAAACGTGGCGTGCAGACTCCGGTAAGGGTTGGTAACCGCTTAGTTGAAAGCCGCAAGCCGTTAGACCTAACAAGGAGGCTAACAGTAAAAACAGACAAGTAACGTGCTTCATGTGTATCACAGCAGTGCTCCGGTTGGTCAGTTATTAACCGACAACAATGTTGACCAACTTTCCAGGTACAACAATCTTTTTACGCAAGGTTTTATCGGCCATAAACTTTTGCACGTTCTCATCAGCTAACGCGGTATGCAAAATAATATCTTGGTCTGCATCAGCCGCTACTTGAATTTTAGATCGTACTTTACCGTTTACTTGGACAACCATTTCTATACTAGAGCGCACTAATGCTGACTCATCACAAACTGGCCAAGGAGCAACGAGTAGGTCTTCGCTGTGACCTAGCTCTTTCCAGAGTTGGTGAGTGATATGCGGCACGATAGGAGAGAGCAACTGGATTGTAGACTCGATTGCTTCTCTCATGACTGCTAGACCCTGCGCGCTAGTGTCGGAGAATTTAGATAGGCTGTTCAATAGCTCCATTACGGCCGCAATTGCCGTGTTAAACGTTTGGCGGCGCTCAATATCGTCGGTCACTTTGCTGATCGTTTCGTGAACCTTGCGACGTAAATCTTTTTGCGCGTCAGTTAGCTGGTCGGTATCTAATGCCGCAATATCACCGCTAACGTTTAGGTGATCGTGCACTAGCTTCCAAAGACGACGAAGGAAGCGGTTAGCTCCTTCTACGCCGGAATCAGACCATTCCAGAGATTGCTCTGGTGGCGCAGCAAACATCATGAACAAGCGAACAGTATCGGCACCGTATTTATCAATCATGACTTGGGGATCGATACCATTGTTCTTGGACTTAGACATTTTAGTCACACCTGCCTGCTCGACAGGTAAGCCGTCATCTTTATGTACGGCTTTGATAATTCGGCCTTTGTCATCAGTTTCAGTGACAACGTCGGTAGGTGCAATCCAATCCTTGCCACCTTTTTCATCTTCGCGGTAATAGGTGTTGGCTAATACCATGCCTTGGCATAGTAAGCCTTTGAATGGTTCATCAGAGTCTACTAAGCCCTCATCGCGCATTAGCTTATGGAAGAAGCGCGAATACAATAAGTGAAGAATAGCGTGCTCGATACCGCCAATATATTGATCAACAGGTAGCCAGTAGTTCGCTTTTGCAGGGTCAAGCATCGCATCGGGAGTATGACGGCTTGCATAGCGCGCGTAGTACCAGCTTGATTCCATGAAAGTGTCGAATGTATCTGTTTCACGTTCTGCAGCACCACCACAGCTTGGGCATGTGGTGTTAATAAAGCTGTCCATCTTCTTGATTGGTGAGCCGCTGCCATCGAACTCTACATTTTCGGGTAAGCGAACAGGCAGCTGATCTTCAGGAACAGGCACAGCACCGCAGCTTGCGCAATTGATCACAGGGATAGGAGTACCCCAATAACGCTGACGCGATACTCCCCAATCACGTAGGCGGTAGTTGATGGTAACTTTGCCTTTTTTCTGGCGCTCCAGCTCGGTAGAAATAGCTTTAAATGCCACGTCAAAGTCGAGGTCGTTGAAGTCGCCAGAATTGATCAAAATACCTTTATCGGTAAAGGCTTCTTTCTCTAGATCAACTGTGATGTTTTTGTCAGTAGGCTGGATAACTTGTTTAATGTTTAAGCCATATTTTTTGGCGAACTCAAAATCGCGTTGATCGTGAGCCGGCACCGACATGACAGCACCTGAGCCGTAATCCATTAAGACGAAGTTCGCTGTCCATACAGGGATCATTTCTCCTGTCAGAGGGTGTTTAACCTCGATACCCAGTGCCATACCCCGTTTTTCCATCGTTGCCATGTCAGCTTCTGCAACTTTGACGTTTTTGCACTCGTCAATGAATGTGGCGAGTTCTGGGTTGGTCTCAGCGGCTTTAAGTGCCAGAGGGTGCTGAGCGGCGACGGCCACGTAAGTGACCCCCATTAGAGTGTCTGGGCGTGTTGTAAAGACTTCGAGATCTTCGCCACCGGCGACTTGGAATTTTAGTTCGACACCTTGCGAACGGCCAATCCAGTTGCGTTGCTGGGTGCGGACTTGCTCAGGCCATTCATCCAGTTGATCAAGGTCGTCTAGTAATTGGTCAGCGTAATCAGTAATTTTTAGGAACCACTGTGGGATCTTTTTACGCTCAACGAGAGCGCCCGAGCGCCAGCCGCGACCATCGATAACTTGCTCATTGGCGAGTACAGTTTGGTCGACTGGGTCCCAGTTAACTTCGGATTCTTTTTTGTAAACCAAGCCCTTTTTCATTAGGCGGGTAAAGAACCATTGCTCCCAACGGTAATATTCTGGATGGCAAGTGGCAAGCTCGCGGTTCCAGTCATAACCAAAGCCCATTTGCTGTAGCTGGTTACGCATGTAATCAATATTTTCGTACGTCCATTTTGCCGGAGGTACGTTGTTTTTCATGGCAGCATTTTCAGCAGGCAGGCCAAAAGCATCCCAACCCATTGGCTGTAATACGTTTTTGCCTTGTGTGCGCTGGTATCGAGAGATTACATCGCCGATAGTGTAGTTACGAACGTGGCCCATGTGCAGGCGGCCGCTTGGGTAAGGGAACATGGAGAGACAGTAGAATTTTTCTTTACTGGTATCTTCCACACATTTAAAACTGTCGTTCGCTTCCCAGTGTTGCTGTGCCTGGGTTTCTATCTCTTGGGGCTGGTATTGTTCGTTCATCATTATAATCGTTTGAAATCTCTGACAAATAAGCGGCAACATTGATGCCGGTTAATGGTCTACTGGTAAGTTAGGAATATGCTGCATAGGATACAATATAAGCAGAGCTGACTACAGCAGAATGGAATGCTAATTCGTCAGACATAGGGGGAAACATGGATAAGCACGATAAAAAACAGCAAACAACGCCCACTGAACAGGTTCGTTTATACGATCGAGTCTTGGCTCGTTTAGAGGCAACGCTTGATAAAGCTGAGCATAAGTCATGGGATTACCTCAAAACGAAGATCGATGAAGCCATTGAGCTTGAGCAAACAGCCGAAGAGATGACGCGTGACGAGTTAGATCTACTTAAAGCTTACCTAGTGCGTGACCTGCAACAATTAGGTCATTATGCGCATGAAACGGGTGAAGGTGTTGCTGCGTGGTTGAATTTTGATCTGAACTATTTAGAAGACACATTCGTGGAGCGTCTAAAAGGTCTGGCTGATAAGACGCGGTTAGATTATGAGCGCTTACGTGAGCAGCTGGATCATGGCGCTGATCAGTATATGGCAGGGGAAATTACTGCCGGTGGTACATTTGAGTGCCTAGCGTGTGGTAAGAAGCAGGAGCTAAAACAAACAGGGCTTTTGGTGCCTTGTACGCAATGTCAAAGTGAGTTATTTAGTCGTGTAACGGGCGATTGGTCGGCATAATACATCAGGTGTTTTCATTCATGCGTCGAGCACAGGGTTGTCCCGTGCAAATAAGAATAAAGGAGCTTTGTTGTGTCTACTTTTGAGCACATTATTACGGATAGTGAGAATAATCATCATGAGGTGGACTTTCATCTCACGAATGATTCGTTCGGTATTACCTGCACGGCGCCTTTTAGTTTGACGCATCAAGTACTATCTGGAGGTAAGCAGCAAGGTAGTGAGCTGCTTACTTTAACGCAAGGTGATATGACCATTCGGTTCGTGCCTACACGTGCCATGGCCATCTTAGACGTCGTGGTGGCTGGTACTCGCTTTGGGTGGGACTCGTCGGTTAAAGAGGTCGTGAATCCGGCATTTATTAACCAAGAAGCATTTGGCGGTTTAGGTTGGTTAGAAGGGTTTAACGAGATGGTCGTTCGCTGCGGCTATCAATGGGCTGGGCATCCAGGGGTAGACGGCGAAGAGATGCTGACTTTGCATGGTCGTATACAGAATACGCCGGCTTCGTTTGTGAAACTGACAGTGGATCAGTCACCTCCGCATAACATTACTTTGTCAGCACGGGTTGATGAGAAATGCTTCAAAAGATCAGACTTTGAAGTCTGGATGCATGTGTCTTTCACACCGGGTGAGAATAAATTAGTTATTCGTGATGAGCTGATTAACCGTGGCGACTACGAGCGTGAATACCAAGTTATCTATCATAATAACTTTGGGACCCCGGTTTTAGATGCTGGCGGGCAATTGCATGTGCCTGCTAAGAGTGTCTCGCCGTTTAATGAGTATGCCAAACAAGGTCTGGCTAGTTGGGATAGCATTGATCCTCCTCGCAAAGGGTTTGATGAAATGGTGTTTAACGTGTTCCCTATTAGTGATGAACAGGGGAATACCACGGCTGTGTTGCATAACGCTCAAGCCAATAAAGGGGTGGCGGTAGGCTATAACACGAGCCAGTTACCGGTGCTTACTATTTGGAAAAACCTTGATACACCCAAGCAAGGGTATGTGGTCGGGATTGAGCCCGGTACTAGCTTTGCTTATAACCGTCGATATCAGCGGGCGTTGGGGTTAGTTCCGACAATTGGTGCTAATGAAAGCCGCGAGTTTGATGTGAGTTTCACATTCTTGATGAATGAGCAGCAAGTTGCCTCTCAAGTCGCCGATGTGATCTGTTTGCAACATACAACGCTGCTGAGCTTAGACGATGAGCCGCTGGTAACATTGCCAAGCTAATTTTTATTCACTAAGTTCGTGCAGATGACTGCGCGAATAAAATGACAAGGATGTTTTATGGATCGTTCCGCGTTAACGCTTGAATGGCAGGTCTTGCAAAATCAGTTTGATAGCTACGAAAAGTGCTCGTTATTTATAAAGTTGTTTAATGTGGGCATATTAACCCTCGCGCTTGGGAATGAAGCATTAGGCGTTAGTGTTGTCGCCATTATTTTTGTTATTTGGTTGCAAGATGCTATTTGGAAAACTTATCAATCACGCATTGATGGGCGGTTACAGCTTGTTGAACAGGGGCTGGCGATGGATGGTGAAGCATTTTCTACGAACGAATCAGAGCCTACTACTGTTATCGCGTGCCAATATAATCGTGCGTTTGCTGAGCAGCGGCCATCGTTAATAGGATTAATAAGAGAATACGGCTGCCAAGCATGTCGGCCTACGGTTGCCTTCCCGCACGCTGTGCTTGTGGTGCTAGCGGTATTTTGCTTGTAGTGAGTGAGGTATTACTCTCTGAAGGTGCGAATATAAAGCGCTTCAACTTTGGTGCGTGCCCATTCTGTTTTTCGTAAAAAGCTGAGGCTCGACTTGATAGAAGGGTTGCTCTCAAAGCATCGAATGGGGATTAATCTGGCTAACTCATTCCAGCCGTATCGCGCCTCTAGCTCCGTTACTACCTGCTTTAACGTTATGCCGTGCAGCGGGTTGTTGGGTTGTTCGCTCATTATTGTGAGGGTTCCGCTTGGTTGTTTTCTGTTAGTTCTGCATCTAACTTGGCGCGCTCCGCTTTAGAAATATAGCGCGGTTTGTTGCTGGGATTTAATTTTGCATTCGCTTTTTTTGCTTTGCTTTTTAGAATCTGATTTATCTTTTTCTTGCGATTCATCGGTAAGACCAATAAGTAGTGATAATGGTGGTGGCTAGGATACGCTAATCACAATATTCATCACGTTTTTGTTTGATACTGTCGCGAATCTCTTCGGCACTCTGCCCTGAAAACTTCATGGTATTACCTGTGAGGGGGTGGATCGCTTTGAGCGTGTCTTTGTCGCGAATGTCTGCGTATTGCTCTTTGTAGTGCTCGCATTGTTCTTCACGGTATTCTTCTTCCGACGCATCACGCTTTCTTGCGGAATCAGCTCGGCTCAACAGCCTGTCTTTTTTGCGCTCTTCTCGTTCACGCTCGTAGGACGCCTGATCTAATAACCGTTGTTGGCGATAGGCGTTTTGTCGGTCAGGGGGTGCTACTTTTAGCTCCATTTTTTCTACGTTAGGTGTGGTTTTGTTGCTTTCGGATACCTTAGGAGGAACGCTTGAAAAATGAAGTTTGCCGTTGGCGTCTTTCCACTTGTACACCTCCGCAAATGCTGGCAGGACGGACAGAATAGCCGCCAAGCAGAGAAGGGGCTTGGTCAAACAAAAAATATAGCTTGTCGAAGCAGGTTGGGTATGATTTGGCATATTGGCTTACTATCGTTTTTATATGTCATTTTTGATAGCTAAAACTATCGCTGATCTAGAGCTACTGTATGTAACAATGCTATTGCTCTTATATCAAAACTAGTAAAAAGCAGCCTGAATAACAAATATCAGGCTGCTTTAAAGGGTAAAATTAATCGATTAAGCCGTATTGGTCACGCAGGATGGTGATAATCTCTTGTTTAGGGTTATCAGATAACGATAGCGGGGCACCGATCACTTTTTCGGCAATGCCGACATAGGTGCGGCTAATATCCATCATGACCTCTTCAGGTAATGCATTGTCACGCGCTAAGGCTTCACGCTCAGGCATACGCTCTTTGTTAAGCAAGATATCAGGGTCAGGAAAGTTAGTCAGTAACCACTGGCGGAAGCCTTCTTTAGAGTTCTCGACAATTTTCCCTTCGCGGTAGGCTGCACCATCCCAAATACGTGATGAGTCTGGTGTACCTACTTCATCCATATAGATCAGCTTTTCGTTGCCGGCCGCATCAGTAACGTAACCAAACTCAAATTTAGTATCGACAAAGATCTGATCCAGCTTTGCTAGCTCGTCGCTGATCACGTTAAAGCCTTCTTTTAATAGCTTTTCGTATTGTGCAATATCGTCTTTGCTGCGCAGGTTAAAGGCTTCGAAATTATCCTCTAAATTTTGACGGGTAATGTTCACATCATCAGTTTCTGGCACATCAGGAATACCGCGCAAAATCCCTTTAGTAGAAGGGGTAATCAGCAATTCAGGAAGTTTTTGGTCTTTCTGTAAACCTTCAGGCAGAGTAATTCCGCAAAACTCCCGTTCGCCTTTGCTGTAAGCACGCCACATAGAACCGGTAATATATTGGCGGCAAATTGCCTCAACCATAACGGGTTTAGCTTTTTGCACGATCCATACGAATGGGTGCGGAATGTCGAGGATATGGCTATCGGCTAGACCGTTTTCGCGGAACAGTTTAAACCACTGATTTGAGATAGTGTTAAGTGCTGCGCCTTTACCAGGCACTCCGTTCAAGCCGCCCTCGCCATGCCAAATGCAATCGAATGCGGAGATACGGTCACTGATGACCATGATAGCTAATGGCGCATCAGGTGCCACATTGTAGCCCTTTTCTTTGATAAGGCGCTGGCTGTCGGCCTCTGTTAGCCAATAAACAGAGCGTACTTTACCGCTGTGCACCGGCTTGTCGGTACGGATAGGTAGATCGTTGTTAACAGCCAGTACTTTATCGGCAAGACTCATATGCGCAGTGTCCTTTGTTAAACTCAAGAGCAGGTTAAAGATCAGTGGATAGTTAAAGACAGGATTTTAGCAGAATAGAGAAACGTAGACACACTCTAACCAGCATTCGCTTTCTACTTAAAATACACAATTGCACTAGCATACTAGTACACAAATACATTACACTGCTCGCTATGGATAAAACGAATACTGAAAACGAACATATTGCCGCCTTAGTGCAGCACTTGCTGGCGATTGACTCAGAAGCGTCGATGGAAAGTGCCTTGCGCAGCTTGTTGACTCCGTCTGAGTTTACGGAAGTGACTAAGCGTCTGCAGATATTTCGCATGCTAGAGCAGGGCATACCGCAGCGCCAGATAGCAGAAACGTTAGGCGTGGGTATTGCTACAGTGACGCGTGGATCACGCGCGCTTAAAGGTGAATAACCCATAGACATGGCGATCTGTGTTCGTCGGATAACCAATTATAGAGATCATCATGGCCAGAAAACCTGAACCGATAAAACTGCCCCGCAAGCCGCATTATGTCGCGGTGGCAGCCGATTGCGATTTTTTCGCACTCTTTAAAAAGATCGAAAAGCAGTTTGGTACCTGTTTTATGTTGGAGTCTTTGGGCGAAGAGAGCTTTATCTCGCGTTACTCCATCATCGGGTTTGACCCAGAACAGATTTTATATGCGAACGGTAAAACGCTCACCATTCAAGAGCGGGATGGCAGCAGCGAGACCTACGAAAGCGATAATCCATACTACTTACTGCGCGATATCATTCCGCAAAATGTGATCTCTCGTAAGTATGCGGGTGGCTTAACCGGTTACCTAGGCTATGACAGCATGAATTACTTTGAGCCTAGCCTGAGCCTGCAAACCAGCGAGCATTTTGATGCGTTCAAATTTGGACTGTTTAAAGACGGTCTTATCCTAGACAAAATGACCGGTGAAATTTTTTACTTCTATTACACCGATAATCGTATTGAGTTGATCAACGAACTTATCGCACGCCCGTACCAAGGTAATGGCCCGTTAAGCATCACCAATTTGGGCGATACCATGTCCCAAAGCGAGCATGCTGATGCGGTGATGAAGGTGAAACAAGACATCATCGACGGCAAAATATTCCAAACAGAAGTCGGTTTTAAAAAGCGTTTCAAGTTAGAAGGCGACACCATCAATATTTACGAGCAACTGCGTGAAGTAAACCCATCGCCGCAGATGTATTACGTGAAATTTGGTGATCAAAAACTCATTGGTGCAAGCCCAGAGCTGCTGTTCCGTCTTCGCCAAGGCGAGATGGAAACTTTCCCGTTGGCGGGCACTGCGATGCGTGGCAAAAACGAAGAAGAAGACCGCGAATTAGCGCGCGTGCTACTCAATGACCCTAAAGAGATTGCCGAGCACAATATGATCGTCGATCTACACCGCAACGACATTGGCCGTGTTGCTCAGTTTGGTACCGTTAAAGTGCGTAGCTTGATGGATATCAAGCGCTTTAGTCACGTACAGCATATCTCCAGTGAGATTGTTGGGATTATCGCCGAAGAACACGACATGTTCTCTGCATTAGCCAGTAACTTCCCCGCCGGTACGTTAACGGGTGCACCTAAAATTGAAGCAATGAAGATCATTGATGATCTTGAAGCGGATGGTCGTGGCCCTTACGGTGGTGCGGTTGGGCACTTCTCGTTTAATGGTGATTGCACCTTCGCTATCCCAATTCGTACAGTTTTCGCCAATGGTGAGCAAGCGTATGTGCAAACCTGCGGCGGTAACGTGTACGACTCCAATGCCGAAGATGAGTACGAAGAGATTCGCCGTAAATTTGCCGGTACTAAAAAAGTATTAGATCAGTTTATTAAGGCGGAGGTGTCATCATGAAAGTCTTTATTGTGGATAACTACGACTCCTTCACCTACAACCTGTATCAGTTCATTGGTGAAATTCTCACCTCTGAAAAATCGAAAGGGCGTGTGGATGACTTCCAGATCATCGTAAAGCGTAACGATGAGGTCACTTTAGAGCAGATCAAAGCCGAAAACCCAGACCGTATCATCATCTCCCCAGGACCAGGCTCACCGGATGATGAGAAATACTTTGGCGTGTGCGCACAGGTTATAAAAGAACTGGGTCAATCTACGCCGCTGTTAGGTGTGTGTTTGGGGATGCAGGGTATTACTCATGTATTTGGCGGAAAGGTGGTTAAAGCGCCGCTGCCGATGCACGGTAAAGTTAGCCCTATTAGTCACGATGGTGAGGGGATGTTCCATGAAATTCCTGATCAGTTAGAGGTGATGCGTTATCATTCTTTGATTGCGCAATCGGAGAGCTTCCCGCAAGCGCTTAAAGTGACGGCTGTGGTCGGTGATCTACAGTTATCTGATTTTGAGAGCCCAGCAAAAGTTCGTCAGGGTGGTGAGTTTGAAATTATGGGGGTTCAGCACAGAGAATTTCCTATTTTTGGAATTCAATTTCATCCCGAATCCTTCGCAACTGAAGGCGGGAAAGAGCTGATTAAAAACTTTTTGTTTTGTAATGGGTAGTATATGAAGGCGAAGTAACCCCTGCCGGAGATATCCGCCAAGGGGTTGCTTGTAAAGCGTGGAAGCGGCTTTAACGTAGAATGTTAGACAGCTTCGGGTTCGGATCCAATGATGCGCGATAGATAAGAGCAATGTTGCCTATTTCTTGCACAACTGTTGCTTCAACTACAGAGCAAAGCTCTTGTATGAGCTGCTTCTTGATATCTCGATCACCCACGGCAAATTTAACTTTAATCAGCTCGTGGTCTTCAAGTGCGCGGTCCACTTCAAGTTGAATGTTCTCGGTTAAGCCTTTGCCTGCCACCATAACAATGGGGTTGAGGCTGTGGCCAATTGTGCGAAACTGCTTTTTTTGATCAGATGTCAGGGCCATACTAGAATAGTGTTCTCTTTTGGGTGGCAAAGCCACATTAAAAAAACAATTTTACCTGAGAGTTGCTCTCGGTAAAACAACAGAGATTTATTTGTGTCAAGATCTAAAAGTAGCGGTCGTTGGTTGAAGGAACATTTTGACGATCAGTACGTCAAAAAATCGAAAGAACAAGGTTATCGCTCTCGTGCGAGCTTTAAATTATTAGAACTGCAAGATAAAGATAAATTGTTCCGTAAAGGTATGACTGTTGTTGATCTTGGCGCAGCGCCAGGTGGGTGGTCGCAGGTGGCTGCTGAACTGGTGGGGGATCAAGGAAGGGTTGTTGCTTCTGATATTCTTGAGATGGACCCATTACCGGGTGTTGAGTTTGTTCAGGGTGACTTTACGGAAGAGTCTGTGCTTAATGAAATCTTAGATGTTATGGGAAACGAGCTAGCAGACCTTGTAATTTCTGATATGGCCCCCAATATGAGTGGTAATAGCGGTGTCGATCAACCAGCTGGCATATATCTAGTCGAATTAGCGTTAGATATGGCGAAGCAGGTGTTAAAGCCAAACGGTAACTTCGTTGCTAAAGTGTTTCAGGGCGAAGGCTTTGATCAGTATATGGCCGATGTGCGTACACACTTCAAAAAAGTGGTGACACGTAAACCGGATTCATCGCGGGCGCGATCACGAGAAGTGTATATAGTAGGCATAGGGCTTAAGTGATCTATGTGTAACGGTTAGTAAACTGATATAGTTCTACTCTGCTTGTAGAGAATTTTATTGAGGGTTGTCTTTTGAACGATATGGCTAAAAATTTAGTGCTTTGGTTGGTCATCGCTGCAGTACTGCTAACAGTATTTAATAATTTCAGTACTGAGACGGAAACTAGCCGGTTGAACTACTCTGAATTTGTTAAAGAAGTGCAATCTGATCGTGTTTCTAAAGTGGTCATCGATGGGTACAACATTATAGGGACCCGTACTAATGGTGAAACCTTTAAAACGGTTCGCCCAGCGCTGCAAGACCCTAAACTAGTGGATGATTTGCTATCGCATGATGTCGTTGTGGAAGGTAAGCAGCCTGAGCAGCAAAGCATTTGGTCGCAGTTATTAGTGGCGTCATTCCCTATCCTCATCATTATCGCCATATTTATGTTCTTTATGCGTCAGATGCAAGGCGGTGGCGGTAAAGGCGGCCCAATGTCATTTGGTAAATCTAAAGCCAAAATGATGAGTGAAGATCAAATTAAAACCACATTTGATGATGTGGCAGGTGTTGAAGAAGCAAAAGAAGACGTTAAAGAGTTGGTTGACTATCTACGTGACCCGGGCAAGTTTCAGCGCTTAGGCGGTCATATTCCGCGCGGTGTTTTAATGTCAGGTAGCCCGGGTACGGGTAAAACTTTGCTGGCAAAAGCCATTGCTGGCGAAGCGAAAGTACCTTTCTTTAGTATCTCTGGTTCCGACTTCGTTGAGATGTTTGTCGGTGTGGGTGCTTCTCGTGTGCGTGATATGTTCGAGCAAGCTAAAAAGCACGCGCCATGTATTATCTTTATCGATGAGATTGACGCCGTTGGCCGCCATCGTGGCGTAGGTATGGGTGGTGGTAATGATGAGCGAGAGCAAACATTAAACCAGTTGTTGGTTGAAATGGATGGTTTTGAGGGTACGGAAGGTGTCATTGTCATTGCAGCAACCAACCGTCCTGACGTTCTAGACCCAGCGTTACTTCGCCCAGGCCGTTTTGACCGCCAAGTTAACGTCGGATTACCTGATATTCGTGGTCGTGAAAAAATCCTTAAAGTACACATGCGCAAAGTGCCAATGGCTGATGATGTAAAGCCCGAGTTGATTGCGCGTGGCACGCCAGGCTTCTCCGGGGCTGATCTAGCTAATCTTGTGAACGAAGCTGCTTTGTTCGCGGCGCGCAGTAATAAGCGTACCGTTGGTATGGAGCAGTTTGAGAGCGCTAAAGATAAAATCATGATGGGTGCTGAGCGTAAGTCGATGGTTATGGCTTACAAAGAGCGTCTTAACACAGCATACCATGAGTCAGGTCACGCGATTGTTGGTCGGTTAATGCCTGAGCATGACCCAGTATACAAAGTGTCGATTATTCCGCGTGGTCGTGCGTTAGGTGTGACGATGTTCCTGCCTGCTGAAGATCGTTATAGTCACAGCCGTCAGACAATTATCTCAAATATTTGCTCGCTGTACGGTGGCCGTATAGCGGAAGAGATGACCTTGGGTAAAGAAGGGGTCACTACTGGCGCGTCAAATGATATTCAACGTGCGACGTCGTTGGCTCGTAATATGGTAACCAAGTGGGGTTTATCGGAAGCGTTAGGTCCGTTGTTGTATGATGATGAAGATGGCGATCCATTTGGTCATGGTTACGGCCAAGGAGCTAAGCCATTAGCTGAAGAAACGCAGCGTAGTATTGATGCTGAAGTTCGCTCTATTATCAACAGTTGCTACGAGCAAGCGCACAAACTGCTGGTAGATAACCGCGATATTTTAGAAGCGATGACTCAAGCATTGATTAAATACGAAACGATTAATAGTGATCAAATAGATGAGTTAATGGCGCGTAAACCCGTTACTCCGCCAGAAGGTTGGGTTGATGATGGAGATGAGCCGACATCGACTCCTTCTTCGGGGGAGGCTGTTGCCGAATCGGATGCGCCAGTCGCTAATGATCAGTCAAAACCCGAGGATGATGGGGTGATTGGCGAAGACGGAAAGCCCGCTTAATTATTGCGCTTAGTCGTTGATTTAATAGACCGGATGCTGGTGCAGTATTCGGTCTTTTTGTATGTGGTCTAGTATGAAACAGTTGATATGTGGTTCCCGAGCCTTGGATATGTCCCGTGTTCATGTCATGGGTATTTTAAATGCGACGCCGGACTCTTTTTCGGATGGCGGGCGTTATTTCTCCCATCGGGACGGTTTAGATAAGGCGTTAGCACGAGCACGAGTTATGCTAGATGAGGGCGCTACTTTAATCGATGTTGGTGGTGAGTCTACGCGCCCCGGAGCAACACCTGTCTCTGAGCAAGAGGAAATGGATCGAGTTTTGCCTGTAGTGGAGCGAATCGCGCAAGAAATGGACGTTGTTATTTCAGTTGATACGAGCACTCCCGCTTTAATGGCAGCGGCCGGTGATTTGGGTGCGGGTATGATTAATGATGTTCGCGCATTATTGCGTCCTGGGGCGGTTGATGCTGTCGCTAAATCATCAATGGCGGTGTGTTTAATGCATATGCAGGGGGCTCCTTTATCGATGCAAGAAGCGCCTAAGTATGATTCGGTCGTAGATGAAGTGTTGGTGTTTTTGCGTGAGCGTGTTGCTTTATGTAAGGCCGCTGGTATCGAAGCGAAGAGGATTTGTTTAGATCCTGGATTTGGATTTGGAAAAACGCTCGATCATAATCTCTGGTTAATGAACAGTCTGGAGAATGTGCAATTGGATGATTTGCCTTTGCTGGTGGGGACGTCCCGAAAAAGTATGATCGATGGGGTGCTCGACAAGCCTGTCGATCAACGCTTGTCGGGAGGGTTAGCTACCGTTGCATGTGCGGTAATGAAAGGTGCAAAGATAGTCAGGGTTCACGATGTAAGCGAAACAGTGGATGTGGTTAAAATGACCGAAGCGATTTTGAACGCAAAGCGTGTTTAACAAGAGAGTATGGATGTGAGTAAGCAATATTTTGGAACGGATGGTATTCGTGGTCAGGTAGGGAAGTTTCCAATCACCCCTGATTTTATGCTCAAACTGGGCTGGGCTGCGGGTAAAGTCTTTGCTCGTGATGGGCGCTGCAAAATTCTTATTGGTAAGGATACGCGTATATCGGGCTACATGTTCGAGTCCGCTTTAGAGGCGGGTCTATCGGCGGCAGGTGTCGATGTTTTGCTTACAGGGCCAATGCCTACTCCAGCTATTGCTTATCTTACGCGAACGTTTCAAGCGAATGCGGGTATTGTTATATCGGCTTCTCATAATGCCTATGGGGATAACGGGATTAAGTTTTTCTCGGCGCAAGGCACGAAATTGCCCGATGAGATCGAGCATGCCATTGAGGCGCAAATGGACCTTGTGATGACGACGGTAGATTCTGCTCGCCTAGGCAAAGCTAAGCGGGTACCTGATGCGCCGGGGCGTTATATCGAGTTTTGTAAATCTTCTGTGCCAACAGGGTTTAACTTGCAGGGCATGAAGATCGTATTAGATTGCGCTAACGGGGCGACCTATCATGTCAGCCCGGAAGTTTTATCGGAGCTGGGCGCAGACGTTGTTGAGGTAGCGTCCTCGCCGGACGGAGTTAATATCAATGAGGCGTGTGGGGCTACCGCGCCTCAGCGTTTGCAAAAAGTTGTAGTGGGCGAGAAAGCCGATCTTGGTATAGCGTTGGACGGGGATGGCGACCGGCTCATTCTGGTGGATCACCAAGGTGAGGTCGTTGATGGAGATGAGGCGTTATTCATTATTGCTAAGCAAATGAAAGACCGCGGTGAGCTAGAAGGTGGTGTTGTCGGGACGCTGATGAGCAATTTTGGGTTAGAGCAGGCATTTTCGGCAATGGGTGTGCCTTTTGTGCGAGCTAACGTTGGTGATCGGTATGTTATGGAAGAGCTTAAAAACCGGGGTTGGTCTGTCGGTGGTGAAAGCTCGGGACATATTGTATGTAAACATTTGACATCAACAGGTGATGGCACGATTTCCGCACTGCAGGTTTTGCGAGCGATAAAAGATACGGGTTTGACATTGCACGAGTTAAAAAAGGCAATGGAAAAAATGCCGCAGACTATGATTAACGTAAGAATGCATAAGCGTGTTGATATTCGTTCGGTGGAGGAAATTCAGTCAGCAGTGCAGCGTACAGAAGCCGCACTCGGTGGAAATGGTCGGGTTTTACTGCGACCTTCTGGCACGGAACCTCTTGTTCGGGTGATGCTGGAAGGTAAAGATAAATCCTTGGTTGAAAAATTGTGTGCTGAATTAGCTAAAGATGTAGAAAATGCTTTGTATGCTCTTGTAAGCCAAGAGTAACTTCGTTAATATTTGCGCCTCTTGAATGGAGGGTCACTATGCGGAAGTTAATTGTCGCAGGTAACTGGAAGATGAATGGGACAAAGCAACTTGCTGCAGATATGGTCCATGCGCTAAAAGAAACCAGCTTGCCTACTGATGTGTCCGTCGTGGTTTTTCCTCCCTCTATCTTGGTTGGTTCGTTTGTGGATTGTTCTGGTTGCAAAACTGGGATTCAAAATATTAACAGCGAGCCTTCGGGTGCTTACACTGGTGAACTCTCTGCTTCAATGGTTAAAGAAGCAGGTTGTAGTTATGTATTGGTAGGGCACTCAGAGCGCCGGTCTTTATTTGGCGAGCAAGATGATGTTGTGGCGGCAAAAGTTAAAGCGGCTGTAGATAATGGCTTGATGCCAATGCTGTGCGTTGGTGAGACACTTGAGCAGCGTGAAGCGGGTGATTACCTTGCGGTCATTAAAAGCCAAGTGGTATTGGGTCTGAGTCGTTTATCGATTGCTGAGCTGGAAAAGGTAACCCTTGCATATGAACCTGTATGGGCTATTGGTACAGGCCGGACAGCAACGCCAGAACAAGCGCAAAATGTTCATGCGAGTGTGCGTGAAGTTTTAGCTGAAGAATATAGTCGTAAAGTAGCGGATGAAATGTCGATACTTTACGGTGGGAGTGTCAATGCGAAGAGTGCAGGCGCATTGTTTGCCCAGCCGGATATAGATGGTGGCCTTGTTGGTGGAGCATCTTTGAAGGTTAACGAATTTTTGACGATATGCAGCGCAGCTGCAGATAATGTCTAGGCGGTCTAAATAATGGAAACTGTAGTTCTAGCGGTACATGTGATTTTAGCGGCAGGTATCATTGCTCTTGTTATGCTGCAGCAAGGTAAAGGCGCAGAAGCTGGTGCAGCTTTTGGAGCTGGTGCTTCGCAAACTGTTTTTGGTAGTCAGGGCTCTGGAAATGTTTTAGGGCGCTTTACGGCTATTCTTGCTGCTGGCTTGTTTGTGACCAGTTTTGTTTTGGCTTTTTATGCTAAGCAGCAGGCATCAAGTATTTCAGATGCGGGTATTCCTAGCATCGAAGAGGTTCAGTCTGTAGATGCTGTTCCTGAATTGCCTGTACTTGAGCAACAGCAATCAGCTCCGGTTGATGCTGATGTTCCCTCAGCAGGTGAGTAGTTAGTTTTTGCCCAAGTGGTGGAATTGGTAGACACGCTATCTTGAGGGGGTAGTGGCTTATGGCTGTGCCGGTTCGAGTCCGGCCTTGGGCACCATAATTTGCAATGCAAGTGCATAATGTGTATAGTTATGCACCTGTTTCTGATGCGGGATGGAGCAGTCTGGTAGCTCGTCGGGCTCATAACCCGAAGGTCGTTGGTTCAAATCCAGCTCCCGCTACCACTTATTATGAATTGGCCCCTATCAAGGGGCTTTTTCGTAAATGTGGTTTTCAATGTATTCGCAGAAATGGGTCCTAAGAGACCCATTTTTTGTTTCCGAATGGTTTAGCAGAGGTTAATAAGTGTCAGCAAAGCTGAAAAAAATTCAGGAGATGCTGGAGCCTGTCGTGCAGTCTCTAGACTGTAGCCTGTGGGGTATGGAATATATTACCCAAGGTAAACACAGCATGTTGCGTGTTTATATCGAAAAAGAGGGCGGTGTGTCTGTGGATGATTGCGCGGCAGTGAGCCATCAAATTAGTGGTGTGCTTGATGTCGAAGATCCAATTTCCGGAGAATATACGCTTGAAGTATCTTCCCCAGGTATGGATCGCCCTCTGTATACGCTTGAACAGTTTACAGAGTATGCAGGTAACATCGTACAGGTAAAGCTGCGTATTCCATTTGAAGGTCGCCGAAATTTTAAAGGGTTGCTAAATGGCACCGAAGGCGAAGATATATTGCTGGTTGTGGATGACGAAGAGTTTTTGCTTCCGATTGATTTGATCGATCGCGCACAAGTTGTCCCACAGTTTTAAAAGTACTATCGAGGATAGAGCGAGGCAGCAGCATGAATAAAGAGATTCTACTGGTTGCAGAAGCAGTTTCTAATGAAAAAGACGTACCTAAAGACGTCATTTTTGAAGCCATTGAGTTGGCGCTAGCAACAGCGACTAAAAAACGTTACGACGAAGAAGCAGAAATTCGCGTCGTTATTGACCGTGCCACGGGTGATTATGAAACCTTCCGTAGCTGGTTGGTTGTAACTAATGACGTGGTGCCAATGTTAGGCACTGAGTTAACATTTCAAGAAGCCGAAGAAATTGATAGCAAATTGCAGCCGGGCGATACCTATGAAGAACAGGTTGAGTCGGTTGCCTTTGGCCGCATAGCCGCGCAGACCGCTAAACAGGTTATCGTGCAGAAAGTGCGTGAAGCTGAGCGCGCTAAAGTTGTTGATTTGTACCGCGACAAAATTGGCGAGTTGATTTCGGCTAGTGTAAAGAAAGTTACACGGGATAACATTATTGTGGATCTAGGTAACAACGCTGAAGCGTTATTACCTCGTGAAAATGTTTTGCCGCGTGAAGTATTTCGTATGGGCGACCGTGTGCGTGCCGTTTTAATTGAGGTTCGTTCTGAAGGCCGCGGCCCGCAGCTGATCTTAAGTCGCACCTGCCCAGAGATGTTGATTGAACTTTTCCGTATTGAAGTACCCGAAATATCAGAAGAAGTTATTGATATCCGTGCCGCTGCTCGAGATCCTGGGTCGCGCGCTAAAATTGCCGTCAAAACAAACGACGGTCGCATAGACCCTGTTGGTGCTTGCGTGGGCATGCGCGGTGCACGTGTACAAGCGGTTTCCAATGAGCTTGGCGGTGAGCGAGTTGATATTATTTTGTGGGATGATAATCCTGCACAGTTAGTTATTAACGCGATGTCGCCAGCAGAAGTGGCTTCGATTGTTATCGAAGAAGAGTCCCACTCTATGGATGTTGCTGTTGCGGAAGAAGCCTTAGCTATGGCGATCGGTCGCGGCGGTCAAAATGTTCGCTTGGCATCTGAGCTGACTGGCTGGGAACTCAATGTCATGTCTGAAGATGAAGCGCAGGCAAAACAGCAGTCTGAAATGGGCTCTGTTATGGATGTGTTTATTAAGCACCTAGACGTGGATGAAGATGTCGCTTCTATTTTAGTGGAAGAAGGTTTCACTACGTTAGAAGAAGTCGCTTATGTGCCTGTTGATGAAATGTTAGAAATTGACGGCTTTGATGAAGACATCGTTAATGAGCTTCGCTCGCGCGCCAAAGATGCACTGTTAAATATGGCGTTAGCAAATGAGGAACAGCTAGAGAATGCTGAGCCTGCAGAAGACCTACTCACGATGGAAGGTATGGATCGTCATTTGGCGTTCCTATTAGCCGCTCGTGGTGTTGTTACAATGGAAGACCTTGCTGAGCAATCAGTTGAAGAGCTTCTGGAAATTGAAAATATGACTGAAGAAAAAGCGGCGGAAATTATAATGACCGCACGTGCGCCCTGGTTTGCGGATGAAGCTTAAAGTCAACGGAGGAGATTTACCAATATGGCAGAAGTCACAGTAAAACAACTTGCCGATGTGGTTGGTGTTCCCGTTGAGCGTTTATTAACGCAGATGCAGGAAGCGGGTATTGCTGGTAAGAACCAAGATTCAATGGTTTCTGAAACCGAGCGTCAATCATTGTTAGGTCATTTAAAACGATCTCATGGTGATGAAAACGGTGATGGCGATTCCCCGAAAAAAATCACATTAAAGCGTAAGACAACATCTCAGCTTAAAGTAGCTGGTGCTTCCGGTAAGAAAAAAACCGTTAATGTAGAAGTGCGTAAAACTCGCACATACGTTAAGCGTTCAGATGTTGATACGGATGAGGCTGCTCAGCAAGCACAAGCTGAAGAGCAAGCACGTTTGGCAGCAGAAGAAGCAGCACGCGTTGCTGCAGAGCAGGCCAAGAAAGAAGCTGAAGAAAAGGCACGTCTCGAAGCAGAAGAAGCTGCTCGTAAACAGGCGGAAGCAGCTAAAGAGAAACAAGCCGCGGCTCCTCAGCAAACAGAAGCTCCAGCACCTAAGCCTGCTGAAGCTAAACCCGTTGCAAAAGAGAAACCGGTGGAAGTAAAACAACCTACTAAGGCTAAACCAGCCGAGCCTAATCGTACCAGCGAGCCTAAAAAAGGCTTCCGTGGTGAAGATAAAAAGCCAGCAAAAGGCCGAGGTGGACGTAACGATTTTAATAATCGTGATGATCGTCGTGGTGGAAAACTGTCTCGTAACTCTAAGACGCCGCGTAAGCAGCAGTCTAATCGTAATAACGAGCATGGCTTCACTGAGCCACAGGCACCAAAGGTTCATGATGTAGCCATTCCAGAGAGTATTACGGTTGCTGAACTGGCTAAGAAAATGTCAGTTAAAGCGGCAGAAGTGATCAAGGTTATGTTCAAAATGGGCGCTATGGCGACCATTAACCAAGTAATTGATCAAGACACAGCGGTACTTGTTGTTGAGGAAATGGGTCATGTACCTAAGCCGATGCAAGAAAATGCTGTTGAAGAAGCCTTGATGGAAAGCATGCAAAGTCACGAAGGTGATCGTCAAGGCCGTGCTCCAATCGTTACGGTTATGGGTCACGTTGACCATGGTAAAACATCGCTGCTGGATTACATCCGTCGCACACGTGTTGCTGCCGGTGAGTCTGGTGGTATTACGCAGCACATTGGTGCTTACCATGTTGAAACAGACAATGGCATGGTTACCTTCTTGGATACTCCGGGACACGCTGCGTTTACGGCTATGCGAGCACGTGGTGCTAAGCTGACTGATATTGTAATCCTTGTGGTTGCAGCTGATGACGGTGTTATGCCTCAAACAGAGGAGGCGGTTCAGCACGCGCGTGCGGCTGGTGTTCCTCTTGTTATTGCCGTTAACAAAGTAGATAAAGAAGACGCTGATCCTGATCGTGTTAAAAACGAGTTAGCTCAGCGTGATGTTATCCCTGAAGACTGGGGTGGTGATGTTCAATTTATCGAAGTTTCGGCTAAAACCGGTCATGGTATTGATGACCTGCTAGAGGCGGTGCTGTTACAAGCCGAAGTTCTAGAATTGAGTGCTGTTCCAGAAGCACCGGGTCAAGGTGTAGTCGTTGAGTCTCGTTTGGATAAAGGACGTGGCCCAGTTGCGACGTTGTTAGTACAAAACGGTACGCTTCGTAAAGGTGATATTGTGCTTGCCGGTCTGCATTACGGACGTATCCGTGCGATGTTGGATGAGAATGGTAAAGCCGTTGAAGAAGCTGGCCCGTCTATCCCTGTTGAAATACTTGGTTTGGATGGTACGCCTGCGGCGGGTGATGAGTTTGCTGTTGTATCCAATGAGAAGAAAGCGCGTGAAGTTGCATTGTTCCGTCAAGGCAAATACCGCGAGGTTAAGTTGGCGCGTCAACAAGCATCGAAGCTTGAAAACTTGTTTGAAAACATGCAAGCCGGCGATGTTAAGTCTCTGAATATCGTACTAAAAGCGGACGTACGTGGTTCTCTGGAAGCGTTAACTAACGCGCTAGAAGATTTGTCGACAGACGAAGTAAAAGTCGTCATTGTTTCTAGTGGTGTAGGTGGTATCGCTGAGACAGAAGCGAACTTAGCGTTGGCTTCCTCTGCATTGGTGATAGGCTTTAACGTTCGTGCTGATGCACAAGCCAAAGCTATTATTGATCGTGAAGGCATTCAATTACGCTACTACAGTGTGATTTACGACATCATTGATGACGTTAAGCAGGCAATGACGGGACTTCTATCTCCAGAATTCCGTGAAGAAATTGTCGGTATTGCTGAAGTACGTGATGTATTCCGTTCGCCTAAATTGGGCTTGGTTGCTGGTTGTATGGTAACTGAAGGTACGGTCTTCCGTAACAAGCGGATTCGTGTACTACGTGATAACGTTGTTATCTATGAAGGCGAATTAGAGTCGCTACGTCGCTTTAAAGATTCCGTTGCTGAGGTTCGCCAAGGTATGGAATGTGGTATCGGCGTTAAAAACTACAATGATGTGAAAGAGGGCGATCAGATCGAGGTATTCTCGACTGTTGAAGTCCAACGGACACTGTAAACGGAGTCGTATGGCACGCGAGTTTAGTCGTACACAACGAATCGCTGACCAGATCCAAAGGGATCTGGCTCAGGTGATTCAGTTTGAAATTAAAGATCCCCGTATGGGGATGGTGACAATTAGTCACGTAAAAGTCGCTAAAGATCTAGGTTATTGCGATGTCTACATCACGGTTTTACCTTTAGGAGACCAAGATGAAGCAGAGTCGATCGCCGTATCGTTAGATGTGCTGCGTAAGGCAGCTGGTTTTTTGCGTCATGAGTTATCCCATAAAATTAAGCTACGTGTAATGCCACAGTTGCGTTTTCATTTCGATGAGAGTGTAGAGCGTGGTCGCCAATTACATAGCTTGATTGAAAAAGCAGCGCGCGAGCTGCGGGATAAAGAAGCCTCTGACGAGGAATAAGCGTGGCTAGAACAAGAAAAGGCCGTCCTGTGGACGGCATTTTATTATTAGATAAACCGCAAGGCGTCAGTTCTAATCATGTGCTGCAGGTTGCTAAGCGTCTTTTTGGCGCGGCAAAGGCTGGCCATACCGGCGCTCTTGACCCATTAGCAACAGGTATGTTGCCACTCACCTTTGGTGAGGCTACTAAGTTTTCACAGTTTCTTCTCAATGCTAATAAGCGTTATCAGACCACGGCTAAGTTAGGCATCCGAACCGATAGCAGTGACGCTGATGGAAAGGTGATCGCGACCGCTAATGTGGGTGATGATATAACGCAAGCCCGTATCGCCAGTTTGCTCGTTGAGCATTTTACTGGAGAGATAGAACAAGTCCCTTCGATGTTCTCGGCTTTAAAGCATAACGGTCAGCCGCTTTATAAATTGGCAAGGCAGGGCGTTCAAGTTGAAGTCAAGCCGCGCCGAGTCACCATTTTTTCGATTGAAATAATGGCCTTTCGCGGGGATGAGGTTGATCTGGATATATGTTGCTCAAAAGGAACGTATATTCGTTCAATCGTTGAGGATTTAGGGCTGTTGTTAGGTTGTGGGGCTCATGTGAAAATGCTTCGTCGCTTGGACTCGGGGCCTTATCTCGCCAAAGATATGATTACCTTAGACGAATTGCGTGAAATAGCTGAGCCTAAAGCACCTGATGAGTCTCAGGAAAGCATACAAACTCGTCTTGATGCGCTATTATTAGCGCCGTGGTCAGCGATAGAAGATACACCAGTGATTGAGTTAACAGCAGAGCATTGCCAGTTGATTCGCCAAGGGCAAAAAGTATCGGTTGAGCACAGGCCGGTTTCGTTGATTCGAATACACGAAAAAGGCTCAAATACTTTTTTAGGGATAGGTGAAGTGACAGATGATCGACGCCTTAAGCCGACTCGTTTGTTGAGTACTCAAGCTGCATCTTAGCTAGGGGTTTTGCCTATTCTGATTGTTTCGCTTAAGCGCTCTTTTGTGCTTTTGCGTTAGACGGTTTACTGAAAATATGCTCGGTATACCGTGACATTTAACCGGCAACGTGACACCAAAGGTGCATGATTGTCTGCATATTATTTTTGGAGTTAAACAGATGTTAACAGTTGAACAAAAAGCGCAAATCGTTGCAGATTTCGGTCGTGGTGAAGCAGACACAGGTTGTACAGAAGTACAGGTTGCTTTGCTTACCGCTAACATTACTGGTCTGCAAGAGCATTTCAAAGCACATAAGCACGATCACCACTCACGTCGTGGTCTGATCCGCATGGTAAACTCGCGTCGTAAGCTGCTTGATTACTTGAAAAAGAAAGATGCGGATCGTTACTTAGCTTTGATCGGCCGTCTAGGTCTGCGTCGTTAAGCTGAACTCTACAGAGGCCATACAATGTATGGCCTCTGTTTTATAAGCCTCCTGTTTGAGTGGATGCGATTTCAACCCGCCTGTACTCATTTGTGTTTCTGCTATTCAATAAGATGGCTGTGTTATAAGAAATACAAATGAGTACTGGCTTAAAGATGGTGTCGAAACGCGCTCTCCTGCAGGTATATTTTTTGTCTTTTTAAAGGAGTTAATCGTGTTTCAAACGATTACTAAAACGTTCCAATTTGGTGGCCAAGAAGTCACAATCGAAACGGGTCGTGTTGCTCGCCAAGCAACAGGCGCTGTATTAGTTACTATGGGCGGCAACCAAGTATTGTGTACGGTTGTTGGCGCTAAAGAAGCCAAAGACGGTCAAGATTTCTTCCCGTTGTCGGTTCATTATCAAGAGAAGTACTACGCCGTTGGCCGTATCCCTGGTGGTTTCTTCAAGCGCGAAGCGCGCCCATCAGAGAAAGAAACACTGACATCACGTCTGATCGACCGTCCAATTCGCCCATTGTTTCCAAAAGGCTTCATGAACGAAGTACAGGTTATCTGTACGGTCATGTCTGCAGATAAGGTAAACGATCCGGATATTGCTGCATTGATTGGTACATCAGCCGCTTTGTCGATCTCGGGCATTCCTTTCGTAGGCCCAATCGGTGCTGCACGTGTTGGCTTTACAGAAGCTGATGGCTATATCCTAAACCCTAACTATGAGCAGCTAGCTACTTCAGAGTTAGACATGGTTGTTGCAGGTACTTCTGATGCGGTTTTGATGGTTGAGTCAGAAGCCCAAGAACTAACCGAAGATGAAATGTTGGGTGCGGTATTATTCGCGCACAACGAGATGCAAGTAGCTGTTAATGCAATTAATGAGCTAAAAGCCGAAGCCGGTAAGCCAATGTGGGATTGGCAGCCAGCTGCTAAGAACGAAGCGCTGATTGCCCAAGTTAAAGAGCTTGTAGGTCAAGGTATTGCCGATGCATACCAAGTGGCTGATAAAATGCAGCGTCAAGGTGCGTTGAGTGAGTTGCGTAACCAAGCTGTTGCGGCTTTGTCTGGTGAGGAAGGTCAGCCTAGCGCTAAAGAAGTGTCGGGTGTTGTGAGCTCAGTTGAGAAGCAGATCGTTCGTCAGCGTATTGTTGATGGTGCTCCGCGTATCGATGGCCGTGATACTAAAACGGTTCGTCCAATTGAAGTAGCTATCGATGTACTGAAAGGTACTCACGGTTCTGCACTATTCACGCGTGGTGAAACGCAAGCCATTGCGACTTGTACGTTAGGTACTGCACGTGATCAACAGATCATTGATGCGATTGAAGGTGAGCGTAAAGATCCGTTCATGTTGCATTACAACTTCCCTCCTTATTCAGTTGGTGAAGCAGGACGTATGGGTGCAACAGGCCGTCGTGAAATAGGTCATGGCCGTCTAGCGCGTCGTGGCGTAGCGGCAATGCTACCATCACAAGAAGAGTTCCCATATACCATCCGTATTGTATCTGAAATCACGGAATCAAACGGCTCTAGCTCTATGGCCTCTGTTTGTGGTGCTTCATTAGCCATGATGGATGCTGGCGTGCCGCTTAAAGCCCCTGTTGCAGGTATCGCAATGGGATTGGTTAAAGAAGGCGAAAAGTTCGCTGTTTTAACTGATATCTTGGGTGACGAAGATCACCTAGGTGATATGGACTTTAAAGTAGCTGGTACTGAAGCAGGTGTTACAGCACTGCAGATGGATATCAAGATTACAGGTATTACCGAAGAAATTATGGAGATTGCATTGGAGCAAGCGTTCAATGCACGTACCCATATTTTGAAAGAGATGGCTAAAGTTATCGGTTATGCACGTCCAGAGCTTCCTGATAATGCACCAGCGATGACTCAGATTAAAATCAACCCTGAGAAAATTCGTGACGTTATCGGTAAAGGCGGAGCGACTATCCGTTCGTTGACAGAAGAAACGGGTGCTATGATCGACATCGATGATGATGGTACGGTTCGTATCTATGCAGCGGATAAAGCTTCTGCAAAAGCGGCAACTGATAAGGTTATCGAAATCACTGCTGAAGCGGAAGTTGGTAAAGTTTACGAAGGTAAAGTGGTACGTATCGAAGAGTTTGGTGCATTTGTTAACTTATTGCCTGGTAAAGACGGCCTAGTTCACATTTCTCAGATTGCTAACAAGCGTGTTGAGAAAGTGACTGATTACATCAACATGGGTGATGTGATTAAAGTTAAAGTACTTGAGGTTGATCCACGTGGGCGCATTAAGTTGTCTATGAAAGACTTGATTGAAGATGAGTCTGTTGAAGGCTAATCGCTGATAGTCGATTAAAAAAGCCCTCATATGAGGGCTTTTTTGTGGACGCTATACGTTAAGAGTATCGTAAAGCAATAAAAAACCTCGCAGTGCGAGGTTTTTTATTGAAAGTGATAAGGGCTATTAAGGGGCGCTATCGATCATGTATTCGATAGCAATTTTCAGCTCATCATCAGAACATGTGGCACATGTTCCTTTTGGTGGCATGGCATTAATACCGCTGATGGCTGTGGCTAAAAGGCTATCAATGCCCTTAGCAGCTCTGTCAGTCCATTCGCTCGTACCAAACTTAGGAGCGCCGGCAACACCGATAGAGTGGCACGCTGCGCAAGCACTGTTATATACCTCTTCACCTGAGCGAGCACCACCGGCTGTTGTAGCGACTGCTGCTGCGGCACCGCCACAAGAGTCATCACCTTCTAGGCATACGTTGCCCGCTGGCTTTATACGCTCGATAATTTTTTCATCGGAGGTTGCTGCACCTACCGAACTAGCCAGGGCTAAACTTAAACCCAATGCGCTTAAGATTGATGTCACTTTGGCGATCAATTTCACAGTGGAGACCTCGTCACGGTTCATTAGATGCTTAAGAGCATCATTAATTTTAATAGCGCAAATTATACCGATAAAAGCACCTAACAAAAAAGGGGTTATATATTGGTCTTAAGGCGTATAACAACATAAAGTATTGAGGTTAGACAATGAAAAGCACTTTTTGGCTTTTCAGCTTGGCAAAGCCACGTTAGCTACGTATTATTAGCGCCCACATGAATGTGTAAGCGCCTGTAGCTCAGCTGGATAGAGTAGCAGGTTCCGATCCTGTTGGTCGGGGGTTCGAATCCCTCCAGGCGCGCCACTTCTAGTTTCCTTTTCTGCTCTGTTCATATAGTCACTTATTGATTGCTCGAACGCGAGGGTGAGAGCCCCGACAAGTTTGGGTTGAGCGAAGCGATTTACATTCCTAGCTGTATATAAGTTCTTGTTATTCATTGTCTTGTATTGCCATTTGTGAGATCTGCACTATGCTGTTTTGCATTAATACTGTGATAGATTAAGGCGTAGACATTGATGAAGTTGATAGCAGTGCTAATGTTGGCGCTTATATTGAATGGGTGTGTTCTAACGAAAGTGGTAACGGTGCCGTTGCGTGTCGGCGGAGCTGTTGTTTCTGTGGTTCCTGTTGTGGGTAATGCGGCTGATGCGGTGATCGATACCACCGCCGATGCGATTGATTTGGTGCCTTTGTAGCGCGCTAATTTTTATCGGTTGTCAGGCGTATTGGGATGGCGATAATGAATTCGGCGCCTTCATTGGTAGTGCTTTTGACTTTGATGGAGCCTTGTAGAATTTTTTGCACCCATTGGTGCACCTGATGCAGCCCTAAACCTGTATGGCCTTCACCGCGACGTGTTGTGACAAAAGGGTCGAATATAGTTGGCAAGACATGGGGCGCAATGCCTTGGCCATTGTCTGAGATGCTAACAATAAGCTGGTTGGCTTCGGCCTTTGCACAAAGGCGAATGGTTTTACGGCTGATCGTTTGATTATTAAAAGCGTGGTTAATAGCGTTTTCGATAAAGTTTTGTATAACCTGCGATAGAATCCCTGGGTGGCTGTAAAGTTTTAGTTGGGCTGGGTAATCAGTTATTAGCTCGATATTCGCGTTTTTAATCAAAGAATGTAAGCTGGTCAGCAAGTCTTGTATAGGCTCATCCAGCGTAAATTCGGTTATGTCTTCAGAATTTCTATCTACGGCTAAGCGCTTAAAGCTTTTAATGAGTTTAGACGCTTGCTTTAAATTATGTTCAGTTAGTTGCAAGCCTGATTCGGCGTTGTTGACGTATTGGTCTAAATCACTGCGTTTAAGCCCTGAATTGATGGCTTCTTGAAGCTCGTGAAGTTGGCGTTGTAGCGTACTGACCGAGATTAACGCGCCGCCAGTAGGTGTGTTTAATTCATGGGCAACTCCTGCGACCATCATTCCAAGCGAAGAGAGTTTTTGGCTTTCGGCGAGTTCTTCTATCAATAGGTTTTGTTGCTCATGAGCAGCTTGTAGTGCTTGGAAAGTAGTTTCAAGTTTACTTTTTTCCTTCTGTAAAGTGCGATGCAGCATCTGGAAGGATTGGTTGTTTTTATAGAGACGGTAAATGATAAATAAACCAATGCCGAGAACCCCAAAAGTAAACTGCCCTATCATGATCTGTTGAGAGTATTTTATGTTGGAAAGCACTTCAGGCTTTGACGCGACAGCAACAGCGAGTATTTCTCGGTTAAATGTCTCTTTGTGCTCTCTAAGGGCAACAGTTCTTCTGAGGTACTGCCATAGTTGGTTGTTGAGAACGAAGCTCCCTTCGGCTGGGCCGAGTGTTAATTTGCTCCACGCTTGAGGGTATTTCTTTGAGAAATGAAACGCATGCTTATCTTCTGAGTTGATCTCAGGAGGAGGGACTAGTTTGCGTTTTCCTGCTCCCGTGATAAGAAACGTATCGAAGCGTTCGCTTTGGGTGCTCAGTAGGTTCTGAGTGGGAGGGGTTAGGTTAAACCTAATAATAAATAGGCCGGAATGAAGCCCTTCTGATTCGGTTGAGGTAACTGTTGAGAGGATGTAAAAGCGGTTTTTCTCATTTAATAAGGTGGCCGGCGCTATGGTGGTTGGCGCGCGTCTGGCTGCAGACATAAAAGCGTCGCTATACCTGTCTAGAGGGGCATCGTTTTCTTGGGTGGCGCTGGTGTTTAGATGAATCTGTACTTGTCCGTCGGAAGCTAACCAGGTTATTTCGGTTATAAATGGTGAGATGCTTTGGAAATAGGAAAATTCTTTAAGCACCTGTTTTTTGTTGATAGGGGCTGTATTCAATAGCCCATCCTGGGTAAACAGCCTTCTTTTGAGTAATAGAGTTATGTTTTCAATGTTACTAAATTCGTAGTCCAGCGCTTTGGTTGTATTGTAGGCTTGTTGCGTTAGCTGTCCTTCAAGTTGTTGAATTTGAGCTTGAATTCGACTCTGATAAATAATGAAGCTGCCCACTGTGCAGACGGCTAATAATAGGATAGCCATCAGAATCAGAGAAGCCGAAAACCGTTTGGGTTCTTGCACCGTTCTACCCTTTTGGTGCTTGCTTGTTATGAAGTTTGACCCATTGTATGGCGCTGTCTACAGACATGGGACGTGAAAATAAATAGCCTTGGCCGGAGGGGCAGTCCATCTGTTTGAGGCGTTCAGCTTGCTCTGGTGTTTCGATGCCTTCAGCAATTACGTCTAAATCAAAAAAGCGACCTAGGTGAAGAATCATATCCACAACTTTTTCGTCGGCTTTAGATTGTGTCAATTTTTGAATAAAGCTGCGATCAATCTTTAGGCCTGTGGCGGCTAGGTCTGTAATGTAAGTGAGCGATGAGTAGCCAGTGCCAAAATCGTCGAGGCTCACTTTCATGCCCATTTCTATCATTGAACGCAGTTGCGGTGCTATGACATGGTAGTCCCGCATTGCTTTGGTCTCTGTTATCTCAAGCTCTATTTGGTTGGGGTTTATGTGATACTCATCGAGTATTTCAAAGAGTTTGTGACGGTAATCATTGTTGAGTAAATCGGGGGCTGAAGCATTAATAGCAATAGGGTAACTTACGCCTGCTTTCGTCATTTTTTGGATAGCTTGGGCCACTTTTTCGGCAACTAGTAAATCCAGCTTCGTTATGAGGCCAGAAGCCTCTGCTAAGAGTATAAAGGTATCAGGAGGAATCCTTTCGTTGTTAAGCTCCCAGCGGGCTAGTGCTTCAAAACCTGTGATTGAGCCGGAATGTAAATTTATTTTGGGTTGGATTTCTATAAATATGGACTGCTGATGGATCGCGTTGCGTAGTTCGCTTAATAGTTTAGCGCGTGTAGAAATATCACTTTCCATATGCGACTCGAAGCGCAGATAATTAAGCTTTTGTCGGTTGGCTATTAATACGGTCCCTTCTGCGAGGCGTAATAACCGATCGGCTTCGCGTATTGGCTGGTTACTATTTACGCTCACATCCAGAATGCCTACGGTGGTTGATAAGCTGTGTCCGGCTCCGCTTATGGTAAATGAAGGCGTAAGCAGTTGTTCAAAGAAAGCCGCATCATGGGGTGATGTATTGTTGAGCAATAAGCCAATGCTATCTTGGGAAATAATAGCAATGGGTTCTAAGGGGCGAGTAGTGGATTTTAACCGTTCGTAAATGCTGTGTAATAGATCGCTGCAGAATTCTTCGCCAAAGGTTAGGGTAAGGTCGTTGAAATCATCAACCTTTACAACGCCGATGATCGCAGTTCGTTTGTCTTGTTCGCTTGTATTGTCGATTGATCGTAAAAAGTGATTGCGGTTAGGAATCCCCAATGTTGCATGGGTATAGGCAAGCTCGCTTAGCCGACTATTGAGCGCGAGATTGGTGAAACCATTGCTGATGTTGGTGCTAAAGACTTCAAGTAAATAGGTTTCATGTTCGCTTAACGCACGTTCTGTGTTTACCATAATAATGTAGGCTTTATCGTGTATCTGCTTATTCTCAAAATAGAGAATGGATACTTTGTTGCCAAAAATATGCTGCCTCTGCCAAGAGGCAGCTTGGAATAGCGTTAAGAGGGGCTTGTCGGTAATCGACGATAGAGGCTGCTGTTGGTAAACGGCGTATTTGCCCGTCGCTGCTAAAATACACGCTTTATCCAAAGGTGTTTTACTACGGTTAACAAGACTACACACAATGCCTTCATCTTCGACACCAAGCAGTCGGCTAATTTCTTCAAGTAAAACTTGGGTGAATTCCTGTAAGTTACGTTTGAAACTGAGCTGATGACTGGCGTCAATAACCATCTGCAAACCTTGTTTTGCGCGGTTTAGCTCTTGGAGGTGGTTCCAGGTTCGAATATTGCCTGCAATAATGGTTTGCAGAAAGTCGCTCGATAGGTCCGATTTACACCAGTAGTCATCGATATCGTAGCGTTTCATGACATCATTACGAGGAGCCATGCTTGGCTGGCCTGTGAGTAAAACAATGCGTACGTTGGCATTGCCTAGCACTTCGCGAATAGTACCAACGAGTTTTAGCCCCGCATCGTCTGTTTCCATGACGACATCTAATAAAATTACGCTCAAGTCTGGATTAGTCGCTATGATATCAGCCGCTTCGCTTGCCGAGTTGGCTTTCAATAGCACAATAGAGCGATCGAATATTCGCTGATTTTCTAGAGCAAAAGCGAGCGACGCTTGATACGCCGAATCGTCTTCAACGCTTAGAATTTTCCAATGATCCGTTTTGGAATGCCTTGGCGTGCTATCTTCTTGCGTAAAGCTAAATAACGACTCGCTTGCCATGCAAGCCTCCTTCGTTATGAATTCATTTTTTTATTACACTATGAGTATAGTTTAGCTTTGTTAAGTTATCATTCAGAGATAGGTGGTATGTCATTCGCCGGGCTTGTAACGAGCAGCACTGATGATGCAGATCAAGTGAATAATCGCTGCGAAAATTGCAGGAATGACTAAAATGTAAAATGCATACCCAAGGGAGATGATGATGAAATACATAATAGCGGCTAACAATCGCCCTTGGATTAGATGCCCTAAACCGGGAACAAAAACATTACAAAGTGCGGCGATTACATTGCCTGCACTTCCTTGTTGCTGACTCATGGTGATTCCTTTGTTGAACTGTACATGCAACGAGAGTGCTAGATAGCTGAAAAACTGTCAACTGAACACGTAACATTGATCGCTCAATTTAGTTACTTTAAGGTCGATAACTCGTACAAGCGTTAGATTTATTTGGAGATATTTGTGTTAACAACGCCCGCTGGTCTGGATGCAGACGATACACTTGATGTGCTGATGGCTCGTCAGCCTATTTATTCTAAAAATCAGGATATCATTGCGTTTGAACTGCTTTTTAGAAGTGCGAACGGTACTGACATCGCGAGCATTGGTGATGATGCTGCCACGCTAGATGTAATAACAAACAGTTATGCAAGCCTTTCTGTAGGTAAACAAAATCAACATCTGCCTTGTTACATTAAGGTAACCGATAAAATACTGTTGAACGATCAGCTCCCTGAATTGCCGCCTAACTTATTTGTGCTAGAGATCTTGGGGCGTTCAACAATCACACCGGAATTTATTCAGAAGGTGAGTGATTACGCCAAGCGTGGTTACCGTATTGTACTCGCAGACTATGACCCGAGTGATCTTCGTTTCGATCCTCTGTTAAATACGGTCCATGTCGTCAAGCTAGATATCCAATTATTAGGGTTGGCCAACATACCGAGTATTGTTCAACGTTTACGCCCTTATCAACTCGATTTGTTAGCGGATAAAGTTGAAACAAAAGAAGAGTTTAGACGGTGCCTAGAGATAGGGTTCTCTCAATATCAGGGGTATTTTTTGAGCCGCCCCGAACCCGTTAAAGGGCGAAAGATCCGCGGTAATAAAGTCATTTTGCTGCAAATGCTGGCCGAGCTAAACCGTGAGGGCGCTACGGGCGATAGTTTGGAGCAAATAGCAATTAATGATGCGGCGTTAACCTACAAAATTTTAAAAGTGGTTAACTCTGCAGCATTCAAAACGCCAAAAGAAATTTCCTCGTTATCGCATGCCATTATGCTTTTGGGTATGGAGCAAATGCGACGTTGGGTTCTTCTGTTCCTTACGACAGCTCAAGACGGAACACCTAATGCACTGACACGCAATTTATTGGTGCGTGGCCGTATGTGCGAGCTGCTGGCGTCAATGCAAGGTTATGATGATTCGCTTAACTTTTTTGTGGTGGGCTTGCTGTCGCAAATAGATGCTCTGTTTGATCAGGCAATGCCTGATTTATTAGAAGGCATTCCTATTCAGAGAGAGATTAAACAAGCTATTCTCAAGCATGAAGGTGTACTTGGTACTGTACTAGAAGAAGTGGTGCATTATGAACGAGGTGAGTTTAATCAGTTAAGTGGAGCCTTGCCGCAGCCTTATTATGAAGTAGCGTATCGTCACAGCCTGAAGTGGTCTGATAATGTGATGGGAACCCTAGTATGACATTGCTGTTGGTGGCAGGTTTAGGTGTTAATTAATGCAACACATTAAGTTTGCTGTGGTTAGGTTGTTAGCGCCTTTGTTGTTAGCTTGCGTCATCTTAGCGGTCGTTGTTGAGTGGTTAGTGTTGCCTTATGTGGAACAGTCATTAATACGTGAACATGATGAGCAGTTGAGCTCATTAATGGTGCGCTATATTGACCAACTGCACAAAACCGCCGAAGGAGCTCCATTAGATGAGCTGCTCACTGAGTCGGCCTTGAATCCTGCCTTGGATATGGCCGTGGAAAGACGTACTAATGATGGCAGTAGTGATACCTACTCTTCATTATCGGATGATTATCATCTGGTGATTATTCCCATTGAGGATACGCCTTTTCAGCTAAGCAGTCCGGTATATAGAGAGCCTATCTTAAAAAAAGCTCGGCACTACGTATGGATAGTGGAGGGAGCAGTAGTAGGCACTTTGCTTATTTTTGGGCTTTTGGGCGTTGTCGTTTTTCAGCGCTTAGTTTTAAAGCCGATGTCATCGACTTTTTCGTTACTACGAGAATCTCTCGGGCATCAGCGTCAACAGCTTGAAGAGCAAAACAACCTGTATCGTGCAGTGGAAAGCCGCCTCGAAGAGTCGCAAGAAATAGCTCGTTTAGGGTGTTGGGAGTGGGATGCAACCACACGCCAATTTTGGTGTTCGCGAAGCCTCATGGATGTGCTGAGACCTCAAGTGCCAGAGCCTGAGACGCTTGATCAATTTTTTTATCATGTCCATCCTGCTGACCGTTATGAATTGAACAAGCGCTTTGAGGGGATTTTGACTGTTGGTGGCCGCCTAGATTTAAACTTTCGAGTGATGAGCGAAGATGAGTCTCCGCGCCATATACACTTGGTCGCTCAGGCATTCAGAGAAAACCAAAAAATTATTAAGGTAACCGGCACCTGTCAGGATTTCTCCTATCGCAAGCAAATCGAGTCCTCACTTCAGCAGTTATCAAGTGCTATCACTTACAGTGGCTCAAGCGTCATCATCATCGATGTTATCGGTGCTATAGAGTACGTTAATCCAAAATATACCGAGTCCACAGGCTATACACTAGACGAGCTAAAAGGGACGCAGCCAGACTTATTAAGTCGTAAGTGGATCAGTGCCGATCGTTACGAGGCCTTATGGCAGTGCGTGTTATCAGGGCAGCACTGGCGCGGTGAATTGCAAAGCCGCTGTAAAAATGGCGAAATGTTCTGGTCACTGGTTTCCATTTCTCCTATCCATAATGAATATAAAGAACTCACTCATTTTGTCATAGTGTGTGAAGACGTAAGCGAACTGAAAGACGCTCACGCACAGATGGAGCGCTTAGCGTTATACGATGAGCTAACTGGCTTACCGAATCGCCGGTTCTTCTTTAGGCAGCTATCAGAGCTTATTGATGTTGCAAACCCGGAAGATCCCGCTGTAGTCATGCTTCTGGATCTTGATTACTTTAAAACAATTAACGATACCCAAGGCCACAATGTGGGGGATCAATTGTTGATTCAGGTTGCTCAACGTCTAGTAGATACCTTACATGACGATGATGTGGCCGCACGGTTGGGGGGGGATGAATTCGCCATTATTGTGCACCCCATTAAAGACGCCAATCATATTGATAAAGTGGCCCGCAAAATCTTAAATGCTATTTCACAGCCTTTTCTTATTAATGGCTTAGAGCTACAAATTAGCACGAGCTTAGGGATGGCGTGTTTACCTAAGGATGGGAACTCATCGGAAACCTTACTTAAACATGCTGATTTGGCCATGTACCAAGCTAAGGAAATGGGCCGTAACCAGTACCGGAGCTTTACAGAAAGCTTGCATGATCAATTGCAAACGTACTTGCAGTTTTCGCGGGAAATGCCTAAAGCGCTTGAAGCAGATCATTTTTGCTTGCTCTATCAGCCGCAGGTTGATTTGAGTACAGGTTCGATCGTGAGTGTCGAGGCGTTGATTCGTTGGGAGCATTCAGAGCTAGGTCTAGTATCGCCGAATGAGTTTATTCCCGTCGCCGAAGAAACCGGGTTTATTGTGACTTTAGGGCGGTGGGTATTTGCCACAGCATGCGAGATGATTCATCGCTTAAACAGCCGTACTGAAACACCTATACGAATAGCGATTAACTTGTCGTCTCGGCAGTTTAGAGATCCAGGCTTACTTGATATGGTTCGAGATATTATTGAAGAATATCAGGTTGATCCTGGCTGGATTGAAGTGGAGATTACCGAATCTTTGCTCATGCAAGATATTTCATCGGCCATTGAAACACTAACAGAGCTGCAAGCATTGGGGCTTACGATAGCCATTGATGATTTTGGCATAGGGTATTCGTCCTTTAACTACCTTAAAACATTACCTATCAACGTGTTAAAGGTCGATAGAGAATTTATTAAGGACATTCCTAATCACCAAGATGACATGGAAATTACGGCCGCTATTATATCGATGGCTCATCGTCTAAATTTGACGGTGGTCGCTGAAGGAATAGAAACTGATGTACAGCGTCGTTTTTTAGAGGAACAACGTTGTAATGTTGGGCAGGGGTATTTGTTTAGCAGACCAGTGACTTACGAGAATTTAGTGTCCTTACTTGAAGTGCCGGGGGCTACTCAAGAAAGTGCTAAAGGGTCCATTATTCCTGTGATCAAAGAATCGTGATTGGCTAACTCAGCGTGTAGCGCAAAGAAAAAACGGAAAGCCTAGGCTTTCCGTTTGTGTAAATGAGCCGCTGCAAGTAGGCGGCCCATTAATAGTGCGGTTAATCTAGCTTGCTTAAGTCGCGAACCGCGCCTTTGTCGGCCGAAGTAGCTAACAGCGCATAAGCTTTTAATGCAGCAGACACTTTGCGAGGACGGTCTTTTACGGGCTTCCAAGCATCTTTGCCTTTTGCTTCCATCGCTGCGCGACGGTGTGCTAACTCTTCGTCTGAAACAAGTAAGTTAATAGTGCGGTTAGGAATGTCGATGCGGATTAGGTCGCCATTCTCGACTAGGCCGATCGCTCCACCAGCGGCGGCTTCAGGAGACGCATGGCCAATAGATAGCCCGGACGTTCCTCCAGAGAAGCGACCATCAGTCAATAGAGCACACTCTTTGCCTAGTCCTTTCGATTTGATATAGGACGTTGGGTAAAGCATTTCTTGCATACCAGGGCCGCCTTTAGGGCCTTCGTAGCGAACAATGACGATATCTCCGGATTTAACTTTATCCGCTAAAATGTTAGCAACCGCTTCGTCTTGGGATTCAGTTACATGGGCTGGACCTTCAAACACAAGAATTGACTCATCCACGCCTGCTGTTTTAACAACGCAGCCGTCCAGCGCGATGTTACCGTATAACACGGCTAAACCACCTTCTAATGAGAATGCGTGGTCAATTGAGCGTATGCAGCCATGCTCACGGTCGCCGTCCAGTGAAGGCCAACGTGTTGATTGGCTAAAGGCCGTTTGTGTTGGGATACCTGCCGGTCCGGCTTTAAAAAAGTTAATCACTTCCGGACTAGGGTTGCGCATTATATCCCACTGATCGAGAGCGTCTTTTAAGGTCGGGCTGTGAATAGTAGGGATATCAGTGTGTAAATTTCCTGCGCGATCTAGTTCGCCTAAAATCGCAAAAATGCCGCCCGCACGGTGAACATCTTCTATGTGGTACAGCGGCGAGTTAGGTGCCACTTTACATAACTGCGGTACGGTATGAGAGAGCCGATCTATGTCTTTCATCGTAAAGTCAATTTCGGCTTCTAAAGCAATGGCCAATAAATGCAGAATGGTATTCGTTGAGCCACCCATCGAAATATCGAGCGTCATGGCGTTTTCGAATGCTTTAAAGTTACCAATGTTACGCGGTAAGACCGCTTCATTATCGTTTTCGTAATAATCTTTAGCGATTTTTACAATGAGATGTCCGGCTTCTTCAAATAGGCGGCGGCGATCACTGTGTGTCGCAAGTGTGGTGCCGTTACCGGGTAATGATAAGCCTAAGGCTTCGGTTAAGCAGTTCATGGAATTCGCTGTAAACATACCAGAGCAAGAGCCACAGGTAGGGCAGGCAGAGCGCTCGTATTCAGCTACTTTTTCATCAGATGCTGAGTCATCAACCGCGACAACCATTGCATCGACTAGGTCTAATTTATGCTCAGACAGCTTTGTTTTTCCGGCTTCCATTGGGCCGCCAGATACAAACACAACTGGAATGTTTAGGCGCATTGCAGCCATTAGCATTCCCGGAGTGATTTTGTCGCAATTAGAAATACACACGAGTGCATCAGCACAATGAGCGTTGACCATATACTCAACTGAGTCGGCAATAATATCGCGTGAAGGTAGGGAGTACAGCATGCCGTCGTGTCCCATCGCGATACCGTCGTCAACGGCGATCGTGTTAAACTCTTTCGCCACACCGCCCGCTTTTTCGATCTCGCGCGCTACGAGCTGACCCATGTCCTTAAGGTGGACGTGACCAGGTACAAACTGGGTGAAGGAGTTAGCAATGGCAATGATCGGTTTATGGAAATCATCATCTTTCATTCCCGTCGCACGCCACAGTGCACGAGCACCCGCCATATTGCGGCCAGCGGTAGAGGTTTTAGAACGATAAACAGGCATCAGGAGACCCTCAACAGCGTTATTAGTAGCATTTTAAGGCCGATATTATAACAGATTCAGGCTTAGCTAATAGAAGTTCGGTGGCTTGATGTATGCTTGGAAGGTTTTAACGGTAATATTCGTACTATTTGATTGAGGTCATTTGTGAACAAAAAACAGATTAAGCAAGACGATTGGTTACGACGAATGAGATGGGTAGGCATACCCTTATTTGTGATAAGCATACTGTCTTTATGGGCAGGGCAATGGCTTGCTAATCCTACATTAGGTCAGATTTTTATTGTAACCATGCCCATCGTTCTCGTGATTGGTTTTGTTTACAATATTCGTTTTGTGATGATAGCTGTTAGGTTGCAAAAGCAAGAAGCCAACAAAGCATCGTCGCCAAAAAAATGACAACCATTCGTAGCCTTTGTGGGCTAAGATGATGATAAACAACATATTATAATATCGAAAAAATAGGTATATATTGCAAACTTGCCCTCATCGTGTAAGTTATGCGAAGCGCGCCGAATTGTAAGTAATTAAGTGTCTTAAATTGCATGCAATAAGTTTGAGGAGCGGGTTCATTCAGCCACGGGTGGGCAAGTTGTTCGCTTGGAACAGGCCGGTAGATTTGGATTTAGGTAAATATAACAGGAGTAACGAATGAAGCTGTTGGTCGTTGAGGATGATGCAGATTTACGTCGCCAGTTGGTCAGCGGGCTTGAATCTCGTGGCTATACCGTTGAAGAAACAGCGGATGGTCAAGAGGCTCTTTACTTGGGTTCTGAATTTTCTTATGACTTAGCAATTGTTGATTTAGGCTTACCCTCGTTGTCAGGGGTTGAGCTGATCAGACGGTGGCGTGCAGAAGAAAGAAACTTTCCTATCCTCATTTTAACGGCACGCAGTGATTGGCAAGACAAAGTTGAAGGGCTCGAAGCGGGAGCAGATGACTTCTTGGTCAAGCCGTTCCACATGGAAGAGTTATTGGCCCGTTTAAACGCGCTGCTGCGCCGTGCTGCAGGTCATGCTAAACCGCTGCTTGAGTTTGGCCCGTTAAGCCTAGACACGATTGGGCGCGTTGTTGCTTGTTTTGATAAGCCTATCAAACTCACCAGTTACGAGTATCGTACCCTTGAGTACCTCATGCTGAATGCCGGTAAAACAGTATCCAAAGCAGAGCTAACCGAGCATCTCTATCATCAGGATTTTGATAGGGACAGCAATGTATTAGAGGTCTTTATACGTCGCTTACGTCAAAAATTGGATCCCGACCAGACACTTAATCCTATTACTACGGTGAGAGGCCTCGGGTATCGTTTTGATATGCAATCTTCATAGTGCGGCGTTAAGCTTTATTGATGAAACGGCTAGGACGCTGGTACCCTCGATCCCTTAAAGCGCGCTTATTAATCGCTTCTTTTCTGTTGCTGCCCGTTATTATTACTGTAGCGGGCTATGCTCTGCAGAATTCCTACGCCTACAGTTTGCAAGCGTCCCTGGAAGATAAGATGCGCTTGCAGGTGTATATCATGATTGGCGAAGTCCGTTACAAAGATAATCAGTTGAAAGTGCCTGATTATTTATCCATTCCTAATGATGGTTACGGGTATGCCTTTATCCATTCTCAGCTAGGACAGTTGCAGTGGGAGTCCCCGTCGGCCAAGTTTATTGATCAGGCGTTACGTACTCAGCTGCTCAGTACTCAGCTGAAAACCGGTGAGACTCGTTTTGAGTTCTTGGCGGATCAGAACTACTACCTCTATCAATACCCTGTTCAATGGGAAACCGGTGGGGTGGTTCGTCGCTATTTATTTTCATTATTAGAGCCTGGAGGCACCCTGAAAACGCAATTAAATAGCTATCGCACCCACTTGTGGGGCTGGTTATTTGCCGTGACTATCTTGGCGTTAATTCTTCAGACATTAGTGACTCGCTGGGGCTTGCAGCCATTGAGTAAGTTGGTGGCTGATTTGCATGAAATTGAGCGAGGTCAGACAACACGTTTGGCTGGTCAGTACCCAGAAGAAGTGCAAGGAGTGACTGATAGCTTGAATCACCTTTTGCATAGCGAACGTAACCAACGAGAGCGTTATCGCAACACATTAGGTGATTTAGCGCATAGTCTTAAAACGCCACTAGCGGTTGTTCGTGGGGCGGGAAATGAAAAGCTGAGCTACGAAAGTTACCGATCCGTAGTGGATGAGCAAGTGCGTCGAATGGATCAAATTGTACAGTATCAATTGGCGAGGGCTGTGCGTAGCCAAAATAATACGATTGTGCATGCAATAGCTTTAGCGCCCTTAATAAAGCGAATTACCTCAGCGTTAAGTAAAGTGTACCGAGAGAAAAGTGTGGATTACTCTCTCTTGCTGGACGAAACAGCTCTGTTTGGCGCCGATGAGCGCGACTTAATGGAAATGCTGGGTAATCTGCTTGAAAATGCCTTTAAATATTCCCACTCAAAGGTCCGAGTCTCGTTAGTGCGTGATGATGACGGCGTGCATTTGGAGCTTGAAGACGACGGGCCTGGTGTCTCGCCTGAAATGCGGCATATTATCTTGCAACGTGGTGCTCGTGTAGATACATCCGCAGCACCAGGGCAAGGGATTGGTTTGGCAGTGGCTGTGGATATATTGAGTAGTTATGACGGCCAACTAGAAGTGGGTGAGTCTTCTTTGGGTGGCGCTAGCTTTAAAATAATTTTGCCAACCGGCTAGTAATAGCTAGCACTGGTTGTTAAAAAGCACTCGGATTTAACCCCGAGTGCTTTTGTATTTATCGCAGCGCCTTAGAGAACACTTTTGAATTACGTTGGAAATTGTAGAGCGCTTGCTTTTTGCTAGGCAGTTGCTCGATTGCCACTTCAACAAAACCATGTTCAATGAACCAATGGGCTGTACGCGTTGTTAGTACAAATAAAGCGTTAAGACCCAACTCTTTCGCTTGCTCTTCAATCGACGCGAGTAACATCTCTGCCCGGTCACCCCCTTGATATTCTTTAGCAATAGCAACGCAAGCTAGCTCACCCATTTTCGACTCTTCATACTGGTAGAGTGCTGCACAACCAATGATGGCACCATCTCGTTCTACCACAAAAAACTGCTCGACTTCCGCCTCCAGTAATTCGCGTGAGCGGCGTACTAAAATGCCTTTGTCTTCTAAGGGTTTAATTAGTTCGATAATGCCGCCAACGTCTTCAATGGTGGCCGCGCGGACTTGTTCATAAGACTCTTTGATAACCATTGTGCCTGCGCCGTCTCTTGTGTAGAGCTCTGCGAGTAAGGCGCCGTCTTCTTTGTAGCTAATTAAATGGCTACGCGGGACGCCTCCAGCGCATGCAATGGTTGCCATATACAGCAATTTAGAGACTTCTGAGTGCGCAACGTCGGTACTTTCAAGTTGTTGATGGTACTGGCTTAGGAAGCGCTCAGCTGTCTTAGCAAGCAACTCAGAACGAACCTCGCCTTTACTATCTATAATGCCGCTTTCGCCGCCAAATAAAATTAACTTGTCAGCTTGTAATGCAATGGCTGTTTGGGCAGCTACTTCTTCGACTGATAAGTTGAATATTTCTCCTGTTGGGGAAAAGCCTAGGTTCGATAACAACACGATGTTTCCGCTATCAAGTTGAGCGCAAATACCTTTGTGATCAATGCGTCGTACTTCTCCTGTATGGCATAAGTCGACGCCTTCATAGACACCTACGGGACGGCCTGTAATAAAATTACCCGATACGGCACGTATTTCAGCACCATGCATGGGTGTATTGACGAGTCCCATGGATAGTTTGGATTCGAATAGATTACGAATTACGCCAATGGACTCCATAACACATAATAAGGATTCGCTATCTGTAATGCGCATGTCATGATGCAGGCGAGTTTCTAAACCACGCTCTTCAAGACGTGACTCAATCTGTGGTCGTGCACCATGAACAATGACGAGTCGAATTCCCAAACTGGTCATCAAGGCGATGTCATGAATGATGTTATCGAAGTTAGGGTCGATAATCGCTTCGCCACCTAGCATTAGCACAAACGTTTTACCGCGATGTGCGTTAATGTAAGGCGATGAATGACGGAACCAATTTACATAGTCAGTGGCGGTTGGGTCAGACAACGAGGTTTCCTCTTAAAAAATTCAGTCCGCTATTGTAAACAGTAGCGCTTAATCATGTGGCTCAGTATATCAACGGTTGGACGGATTTGGTCCAGCGCTATGAACTCGTCTGGTTGATGGGCTTGGTCAATACTGCCGGGGCCCATCACAATCGTTTCCATGCCTAACGATTGTAGAAAAGGCGCCTCTGTTGCGAAGGCGACAGCGTCGGCTGTATAGCCGGTCAGCTTTTCGGCCATTTGAACTAGCTCTGCGTTGGCAGCCGTTTCAAATGATGGAATGCCATTAAAGATGGGTGCGCAATCGATAATAACATCGTATTGAGCCTCTAAAGGTTTTACGCGTTTATAAATGCCTTCGCGTAGCACCGACATATCCATTCCAGGAAGCGGGCGCAAATCATACTCTAGTTCGCATTGTCCACAAATCCGGTTGGGGTTGTCGCCTCCGTGAATGCAACCTAAGTTGAGTGTGGGCACATCAACACGAAACGCGCTGTTACGATAATTGCTTTGCATATCTTGACGAAAACTCATGAGCTCGCCCAATACTTTATGCATGGCATCGAGTGCGTTAGCCCCTAATGATGGATCGGATGAATGCCCAGAACGTCCGGTGATTTTGATGCCTTCCATCATGATACCTTTGTGCATACGAATAGGGCGCAAGCTGGTGGGTTCGCCAATAACTGCATAACGAGCCTTGGGTTTGCCAGCATCGGCTAAGGCCTGAGCGCCTGACATGGAGCTCTCCTCGTCGGCGGTCGCTAGAATGATTAAAGGCGACTTAAAAGGATGGTCTACAAACTGCTTGGCGGCCTCTATGGCGAGTGCGAAAAAGCCCTTCATATCACAGCTGCCCAATCCATATAGGCGCTGGTCTTTCTCTGTGAGTGTGAACGGATTGCTTTTCCATTTCTCTTCATTGAAAGGGACTGTGTCTGTATGGCCAGATAAAACTAGACCGCCGGGGCCTTGGCCAAGTGTGGCAATAAGATTGTATTTGCCTGAATAGCCGGGAACCGGCATCACCTCAATCTCAAATCCGATTGCCGATAACCAGGTGGCTAGTAGATCAATAACGGGGCGGTTGCTCATGTCCAACTCTTGTGCTGTACAACTAACAGAAGGGGTAGCTATGAGCTGCGTCAGCATGTCGATCAGACTTGGAATAGATTTAGACATAATAAAAAGCCTGCACAAGTTTTTCTCTATTGTGCAGGCTTTCGGGAAGCGGGTCGAGCCTTCTTAGTGGGCGTGTTTCAGTGTATTAGCACAAAGCTTAAGTGAACATACCCTTAAACATGAAGAAGAACATGATCGCTAATAGTGCGCCTGCAGGTAGGGTAACTACCCAGGACACAAAGATGGTGCCGACAACGCGTAGGTTGAGTGCCGCTAAGCCGCGAGCAAGACCGACGCCGAGTACGGCTCCTACAAGCGTGTGCGTGGTAGAAATTGGCAACCCCGTACCAGATGCAACGACAACCGTTGTGGCCGCAGCCAAGGTGGCAGCAAAACCGCGACTTGGGGTAAGTTCGGTAATATTATTACCTACGGTAGCTATGACTTTATGACCGTACATGATGAGGCCAGCTACGATACCAGCGCCACCTAAGAGCAGTATCCAAGCAGGCATTGCTGTTTTTTGCGCTACTTCACCACCAGAGCTTATAACGCCTACGACGGCCGCTAAAGGGCCTACGGCGTTAGCTACATCGTTAGAGCCGTGAGCAAAGGCCATGGCGCAGGCTGTGAACATCATTAGCACACCAAATACCTTCTCGACGCTCGCGAAATGATAGTCCTTATCTGCTGTAGGGTCTGCTTTGATTTTCTTCAGCATCATGATACCAATGAACATGGTAATAGCAGCCACACCTATCGAGATGAACGCGCTGTTTGCAAAGCTGATATCAAGGCCGATGTGCTTTAGCCCTTTGGTGAATGTCACCATTGAGATAATAAAGCCTACTAAAAAGATATAAACGGGCACGTACTTTTTAGAATTTTCGAATGGTTTATCCGTATCTAAAATCAGCTTTTGCACACTCCTAAATAAGAAGAAAGCAATAATGCCCGCGGTGACGGGCGAGACGACCCAGCTAGCGACGATTTTAGAGACTTTGTCCCAATGGACAGCATCAACTGAGATGCCGACGGCAGCAAAGCCTACAATGGCACCGACGATAGAGTGGGTGGTTGAAACTGGCCACCCATAATGTGTAGCGATGAGTAACCATAAGCCTGCAGCGAGCAGTGCCGATAGCATACCAAAAACGAGAAGTTCTGGATTGCCGGATAAAATTCCGGGGTCAATAATACCTTTGCGAATAGTGGCGGTTACGGCGCCACCGGCTAAATAAGCCCCTGCAAACTCGAAAAGAATAGCGATCATAATCGCCTGTTTCATTGTCAGTGCTTTGGAACCAACTGACGTACCCATAGCGTTAGCAACGTCGTTTGCGCCGACACCCCACGCCATGAAAAAACCAAACACACATGCAAGTATGACGATGATATCGCCGTATTGCGCAATAATGCTCATGATAATGCCTTTTTGTTGAGATTAGCGTGCTAGCAGAAGTTGTAAACGGCTGCCGACTTGTTGGGCGCGATCAGCTAAGTCACCTATGCCACTAATGACCTGATAGAGGAAAATAGCATCGATGGGGTGTAAGTCGCGTTCGATAGCAAAGAGTTGAGAGCGAATCGTGCGTTCAAACTCATCATTTTTGTGCTCAAGTTGATCGAGTTCGATTAGCATTTTTTCTACGACCTCTACTTCGCGGCCGCGAAATCCTGCGCTGACGAGTTCGTCCAGTTCGGATAATGCAGTGACGGCTTGTCCAGATGTTGCTAAGGCAGATTGAACAAACTCAAGCATAATGGGCTGTATGACTTCAGGGACTGGCATTTCGCGGCCTAACATTATCCCTGCAATGTCTTTGGCGCGGTTGGCGATTTTGTCCTGCATACGCAGCAATTCCAAGAGATCGGTACGTGGTACCGGAAGAAAAATGCTATTAGGTAGGTGTTGACGAACATCCTTTTTCAATCGATCAGCTTCGCCTTCTAAAACCGCAATCTTATGTTGGGTTGTTCGGGCAGTTTCCCAGTCGTTTGCTATAACAGCATTAAAGAAGGGGATTAGCTGTTCTGCACAGGCCTGTGCCTTTACGATGTGCTCTTGCATCGGTTTGAACGGTGAACGTGCAAACATTTGCATAATCGGATTGTTAGTAATCATAACCAAAACCTGTTTAGGATTGAGTTTTCGCGCAAGTATAAGGGTGAGATACCTGTATTTGTAGTAAAAATATCATCTAATTGTAACTAAATGTTAAAAAAGATCAGGTAATAGAGATTAACATTGCATGGGGAATGAATAGAGTGGCAAATGAAACGGAAGTGAAGCTGACTTTTCCTGCCGATAAGCTAGAACAAGTTTTAGCGCTTAAGGTACTGCAAGGTGCCGATTTTAAAGGTAAAAATCACCTAGTAAATCGGTATTACGATACGCCCGAGCTTGCTCTCACGCAGCATAAAGTGGCTCTGCGTATCCGAGAGCAAGGTGAGGATATTATTCAAACGGTTAAAACGCGTGGGCACAGCATTAATGGCTTGCATCAGAGAGGTGAATGGGAGTGGTTGCTTGACAAGCCGGATCTAGATTTAACCTTGCTCGCGCAAGCTCAATGGCCGGATGCATTACCTGTAGAAAAACTTAAAGGGCAACTGTTACCTATTTTCACCACTAATTTTGATCGGCTTGTGTGGTGGGTTACTGTAAACGACACGCAGATAGAAGTTGCGCTCGATCAAGGTGATGTGAGTTATCAGTGCGCGTGCGATGGTGAGTTATTAAAAGATGCTATTTGCGAGTTAGAATTAGAGCTAAAGTCAGGAGCGGTAGAAGACTTGCTGATGCTCAAAGACCAGTTGCAAGCTGAGCTTGGGTGCTTGGTCACCAGTGATATTAGTAAAGCAGAACGAGGTTATCGCCTTTTTCATCAGGCGAACCGGTGTTGATTAGATGTTGTTTTAGCTCCCCATCATGATAAGTGTCTGATTATTTATACCGTATAAAAAGAGAAAACTATGACGCCTAATTTATCCGCGCTACCCAGTGATCTTATTCCATTAGCTGAGAAGCAGTGGGACCGGTTATCCCCATTGTTGGAATCAGTAAAGCCGCACTGGCCGGCGAGTCGCTATAATGAGTTACTGACCGTTTCGATTGGTAGTGATTTTGTGGTTGACCAATTGGCTCGTCATCCTGAATGGGGCGCTTCATTATGCAATGCCGAACAGTTGGATCAAAACCAGTCATTAAACGGATATAAAACGCTTGTTCAGGAAGCGCTAAAGCAGGTTACAGACGAGCCTTCTTTACTATCTGTTTTGCGTCTTCTTAGGCAACAATCCATGGTGCGTCTGATTTGGCGCGATTTAACACGAAAAGCCACCATGCAGCAGACCGTGTTGGAGTTAAGTTGGATGGCTGATGCACTCATTGATGGTGCGCTTGAGGTGCTTTATCAGCAAGCTTGCGATCGTTGGGGTACACCCATGCATGTCTGTGAAACTACCGGAGAAAAACAGCAGCAACGCATGGTCGTGTTGGGCATGGGGAAACTCGGCGCGCATGAACTCAATCTATCATCGGATATTGATCTGATTTTTACATTCCCTGAGAAAGGTGAAACAGAGGGAGCTAAGCGTACCTTAGAAAACCAAGAATTTTTCATTCGTCTAGGGCAAAAGTTAATCCATGCTTTAGACACCATGAATGGCGAAGGTTTTGTGTTTCGTGTGGATATGCGCCTCCGACCTTTTGGTTCAGCAAGCCCGCTCGCATTAAGTTTTGCAGCAATGGAACACTACTATCAAGATCAAGGGCGTGAATGGGAACGCTATGCCATGATTAAAGCGCGAGTGGTCGCGGGTGACAAAGAGCAGGGCGCTCAATTGATGGCAATGCTAAAGCCGTTTGTTTACCGCAAGTACCTGGACTATGGCGCTTTCGAGTCATTACGCGAAATGAAAGAGATGATTAATCGCGAAGTGCGACGCAAAGGGATGGAGCTTAATGTTAAATTAGGCCCAGGTGGGATTCGCGAAGTTGAGTTTATAGCCCAAGCATTCCAGTTGATCAGGGGCGGTCGTGATAGTCGTTTGCAGCAACGTGAGTTATTGACAATTTTACCCTTATTGCCCGAATTGTCGGATGTGACTCCAGAAGCTGTAGAGGAGCTAATTGCCGCCTATATCTTTTTACGTAATATCGAGCACGCCATTCAAGCCATAGCTGATAAACAGACTCAAGAACTGCCCACTGATGATCTCGGCAAAGCACGTTTGGCATTTAGTATGGGGTTTGATTCATGGCAGCAATGCAGTGAGCAGCTTAAGTATCACCGAGAAATTGTTAGGGCACATTTTGAGGAAGTGATTGCCCCCTCTTCAACAGAGTCCGACGATCAGGAGCAACAGGAAGAAGGTAATTGGTTGGCATTGTGGAATGGGCATCTTGATGAGGCTGAGTCGTTAGCGTTTATTAGCGATAAATACAGTGATGACCCAGAAGCCGCGCTGAAACTGATTAGTGAACTACGTGATTCGCGCACTGTACAAGTGTTGCAGCCCGGTGGCGTTGAAAGGCTTAAACGTGTTTTACCTGTGCTACTAGAAGAAGTTAGTCAGGTCGAGAATCCGACACAAACTTTAAATCGGATAATGATGCTCATTCATGCAATCCTCAGGCGTTCTGCTTATCTGGTGCTATTGCATGAAAACCCAGCGGCTTTACAGCAACTGGTGAAACTGTGTTCTAGCAGTGCGTGGTTTGCTGACCAGTTAGCGAAAAAGCCAGTTTTGCTAGATGAACTCATTGATCCACGTACTCTATATGCGCCAACTGATAAAGCCGCGTTAGCCAACGAGTTGCGACAGCAGCTATTACGCATACCTGAGGATGATATCGAGCAATTAATGGAAGCGTTACGCTATTTCAAAAGTGCACATCTTTTACGCGTAGCGGCGGCCGATATTACCGGCGTATTGCCGCTGATGAAAGTCAGTGATTATCTGACTTGGCTTGCAGAAGTTATTATAAGTAGTGTGTTAGATATAGCGTGGCGGTTAATGCTAGAAAAACATGGCTGTCCGATGAAAACGGCTGGCGTACCTGCGGACCCTGACTTTATTGTGCTGGGCTACGGAAAACTGGGTGGTATCGAGTTATCTTATGGCTCAGATTTGGATTTGGTGTTCATTCATGATTGTGAAACCGATCTTATGACGGATGGTGCGAAGCCGATTGCTAATGCTGTTTTCTTCACGCGCTTAGGTCAGCGAATGATACATATCCTCAATACGTTTACGGCCGGAGGGCAGTTATACGAGGTGGATATGCGGCTGCGACCTTCGGGAAATTCAGGCTTGCTGGTTAGTTCTTTAAAAGCTTTTGGAGAGTATCAGAAAAACAGCGCTTGGACGTGGGAGCACCAAGCGCTAGTTCGTGCTCGTGTTATTGCCGGCGCTTCTGGGTTGAGTGGCGATTTTAACAACTTGCGCCAAACAATTTTAGCGAAGCCGCGCGATCTCGATGTATTGCAAAAAGAAGTGGCCGACATGCGCCAAAAAATGCGTACGCATTTGGGCTCCTCTTCCCAAGATGTTGAAGACGGCTTGTTTAATCTAAAGCAAGATGAGGGGGGAATCGTTGATATTGAGTTTTTGGTTCAGTATCTCGTGTTAGCACACGCAGATAAACACCCTGCTTTGTGCACGTATTCCGATAATATTCGGATTTTAGAAGTTTTACAGGCAGAAGGTTTACTACCAGAACACGACGCGGTTACTTTGCAGGAAGCCTATAAACGTTATCGTGCTGTAGGGCATCGATTGGCCTTGCAAGAGCGCTCTAAGGCAATGAATGATGTTGAAATGGCCGAGTTGAGAGCCGCTGTGACTCACATATGGAAACGTTTTATAAAAGTGGATGAGCCACAAAGTTGAGAAGGGGCTAATAAGAGGAGGGGCATAGGTTTGTGCTTGGCCCCTCCTGCTGAATACTCCCTACTTAAACTTCAGTAAGCCAGCCATATTTATCTTCGCTGTTGCCCCATTGAATATCATTCAGTGCTTTGCGCAGTTTTAGCGTGGTTTCGCCTATGCCGCCGTTCCCGATGCTGATTTCTTTTCCGTGATGGATAAATGTTCCCACCGGTGTTAGAACGGCAGCTGTGCCAGAAAGCGCCGATTCGCAATTAGGTTTAGCGGCACGTTCTAATAGCTCATCAACGGTGATGTCACGCTCAGAAATGCGCATGCCCATATCGCGAGCTATAGTTAAAACCGAATCGCGGGTAACACCGTGTAAGAAACTTTCATCAAGCGCTTTAGTAATAATTTCATCACCATCGATCAATAAAAAGTTTGCTGCTCCTGTTTCTTGAACGTCGCCATTAGGGCAAAACAAGATTTGATCGGCTTGCACTTCAGCGCGTGCTTTCATTATTGGCAGTAAGGCGCTGGCATAGTTGCCACCACTTTTAATCATGCCCATATGTGTTGCGCAGCGCATCCCATCGTCTTCGATGAGTACACGTAAAGCCGCTACTCCGCCCGCAAAATAATCCCCTACTGGTGAAACGAGGATGTACTGACAAGAGGTGAGAGAAGGCGCTGCTGCTTTACCGATAGCTGCTTCAGTACCAATGTGAGTTGGTCGAATGTACAAGGAGCCTGGCGCTTCAGGAACGTCAGCCGCAAAGCGACGAACCGTGTCTATGATCATTTCGCGTGTTGCGTTTTTATCAATAGGAGGGAGCGCTAGTAAATGGCTACTTTGCTCAAAACGGTCTAAATTTTTGTCCATGCGGAAAATTTTGACAGAACCGTCTGCATGACGAAACGCCTTGAGGCCTTCAAAGCAGGTGCTTGAGTAGTGTAAGACGTGCGCGCCAGGGTGGAGTTGTAGGCTGTCGCTCGCGACGAGTTCAGGAGTGCTCCAGCTAGAACCGTCAAACCAAGAAATTGCCATTTCAGGCATAAAAACTGTACCGAACGCAGCCATGCGAACTCCTAATAAGTAAAGTAGTAAAAATAATGTAGAGAGCCGTTATTACACAGTCGTGAGCGAAACTGATAAGACTAAGCTTGTTAAAGCAGAGGGCCCAAGAGGTTAAATTGTAATCACCCTATTCAGAAAATGGAATTGTTTGCTGCGGCTAGGATGGAATAATCTGTTTCTTTTTTTGGTGCGTCAGTGATCTGGAGTATCATAAAGAGAAATATTGAAAAGTGGTTAAGTGTGGTGTCAGATATTCTTATCATCAGTGACGGCAAGCCGGGTCATGTGAATCAAAGCAAGGGGCTGGCTGAGGCGCTAGTGAGACGTAACCCAGCACTGGCGGTTGAAGTTCGACCACCCTTATCTGTATTTAACGCGCTGAGCCTACTTATAAAAAGTATGTTTTTTGGGGGGGCTTCGCCTTCCATGAAGCCTACTGCTCTTGTGTTGGCCGCAGGACACAAAACACACTGGACAGCGTTAGCACTAGGGCGCTTTTTTAAGGCCAAAACAGTGGTGCTTATGAAACCTTCCTTGCCAATAAGCTGGTTTGATCAGTGCGTTATCCCTGAGCATGATTTATTAGATGTCGACCAATTGCCGGCCAACGTAATTCAGACGCGAGGTGCGCTCAATCGCGTGGTTGTTCAGCCAAAGCAACATGGGACAGGTCTGATTCTTTTAGGTGGGCCTTCCAAGCATTATGAATGGCACGATCAGCAAGTGCTAGATCAGATCTCAAGTGTGTTAACTGGCTTTCCAGATACTCAATGGACATTGGCGACGTCGCGGCGCACGCCTGACTCGCTAGTAAAAGCCCTGAGTGGCCTTGATAGCGTATTTACGTTGGTTTTGGCTGAGGATACGAGTAGTGATTGGCTGCCGAATACAATCGCTATCACTGAGACGTGTTGGGTAACTGAAGATAGTATCTCGATGACCTATGAAGCATTGACAGCCGGCTGCGTGGTTAACTTAATCAACCTATTGCCAGCGGAGAAAAGCCGAGTTGTTAAAGGTATTGAGCGCCTCAAAACGGATGAGCTTGTTGGTTCTTTGAGCAAGCCGGCGTCGAGCCAGAACCCTATAGCGTTAGCTGAGGCTGACCGTAGCGCTGAAATTATTTTAGGCTACGGTTGGTTAGGTGAACAGTGATAGCCTCTAGCGAGTAATTTTCTGATAAAAATCAATATACTGCTCTACTATGCGCTTTTTAGAGTAATGTTCTGCATACACGCGTGATGCACCATGAATCAGTTCGTTTCGTAAATCATCACTACCTAACACCTCATTAATAGCATCCGCTAACGCTTTGCTGTCGTCAATTGGCGTGATGAGTCCGCTTTCGCCATGAGTGATAGCCTCGCCCGGGCCTTGAGAGTTAGTCGCTACTATGGGGCATTGATGCGCCCATGATTCCATTACAATCGAGCCCAGACCTTCATGGCGCGAAGGGCATACGAACAGGTCTGCGGTTTTCATTAGCGTGGTGACATCATCGCGCCATCCTAAAAACCGAACGCGCTGATCCAACCCTAATTGTGAACAAAGAGCTTTTAGATTGGCTTCTTCAGGCCCTGCGCCAGCTAACCATAAGGTAGCTGATGGTATGCGCTCTAAGCTATGAAGCAATGTGTCGAAGCCTTTGTTGGTATGGAGCCTACCCGCTGCCAGAATGAGTGGCTGCTCCGCTGGAGTGTTAAAACTGTCCCGTGGTATGGCGGTAACGGGAGTCTCATCAGCAAAGTTGGGGATATGTACAATTTTCTCTTTAGGGAAGCCGCCATCAATCATGTGTTGGCAAATGCCTTTGCTAATACCAACCCAGTAGTCAGAGTGTTTATAGTATTTGAGATTGTAATAATGGCCTAGGCGGTTTACTAAAATGTATTTGCTCGAGTTAGGGGTGGAACCGCTGGCACGACTCATCCATGTCATGACTATTTCTGGTTCAAAAGCGTTGAGAGCTTTCTTGAAACGGTAGGCTCCTAACAGGTCTAGCTTGCCACCAAAGGAGAACCCCTGGGCGTCTACGCCGTTGCCTCTTAAGGCATCTAAGCGGTGCTGGTGGTTACGTATAAACGCTTTTTCGTGTAGCTCTGGTTGCTCATTTAAACCGCTGACTAAGCGCACAAAAAAGTTTTCGGCGCCGCCATTAGCTGCACCCGCGAGTACTTGAGCTACTTTGATTGGATTCGAGGCCATGTTGATTACATCTCGTTTTTTACTGTTATATGACGAACGTTAGCCATCACGGAAAGTTAGACGTGTTGCTTGAGTTGCGCCCCTTACAAAGATAGGCGCATTACCTCATTGAGCCGTCTAAGTGGATGTCCCGCGCCCATACGTAATCATGACTAAATGCGGTTTGAGTGGCGGCTTCGACAATATATTGTGCATATAATTTTGAGTTCATTTCTTGATGGAAGAACGTGCGAGCTCGGCTTGCCCAGTAGCGGCGTTTAGCGTCGTCGTGTTGGAATTCAAGAATTTTCGACTTTAAATCGTCCTCGTTCGCGAAATATACAAGGCTTTCTTCTGGCATAAGTGTGTCGAATCGAGGGGATTCGTGGGTAAATTGTAAGATGCCATTCCCTGCTAGTTGAGCCATGCGAGCGGATGAATACCAATACATTCCTTCTTGTCGGTTAAGGTTCAAACCCATCTTAGTTTGAGATAGAGCACGGTCATAGTCACGCCCCCATACCGGGTCTTCCCCGAAACTACCAAATGTTCTGAAGCGCACATCATCGGCCAGCGCTTCTTTTAAGCGTCCCACCATTGCCAAGCGTTCGGTAAAGTCGTTGCTGTTACTGCAAAATAGTAAGTCGATATCGAGATCTGTTTTAGTCGAGTTGTCGAGTGTCTCAATGGAAGGGTCTGTTGGGTTTGGCATGTGATACACGCGTGTTCCCAATCCTTCAAAAATAGACAGCTCACTGCGGCCCGTAGAAACAAAAATGGCGTCGGCTACTTCGGCACGTTTTTTGATTCGCTCTACGTTGGACGGAACAAATAAAGGGTCATTATTGCAATGAACAATGACTCTGTGTGGGGCTGCTTTTTTTATAGCGGCTAATGTTTCGTTGGTGATCATATCGCAATGGCCCGCGATGATAAGATCCGGATCAAAGGATTCAACCGTTTCTAATAGGTATTTATTGGCCGCCTTTTTGCCTAAGTCTCGAATTTTAAAAGGTGCTTCATTCGAGGCAACATCGCGATCACTATAGGTTTTAACATAATGGTCGTTTTTGATTAAACCAAAAGTCATTTTTTCAGCCCAGCTAACGCGAGTTTTGCCGTAACGTTTAAGTTGCTGATAGGCGATATGGAGAATTCTCATTTAAAGTTCCGTAGCTGCTACAGTGTAAGCCATAGGTGGTTGTTAGAAATTGACTACAGTGTATTTGATGTAATTAAGGTATAGCAAATAGGCTCGAAGATCTGCGTTTAGTTTGCTTGCTCTTCATTCGAGAGCAACTTTTCATAGACGCCTAATGTGTTGTCTACTTGTTGATTGAGATAAAACTCTTTGGGTAAATAGAATTCTGGGTGCGTATCAAGCAGTTCCGCTATACGTTGGGCAAAGGCTTGGATGTTGTCTGGTTCCACTAGGCCTTTAGGGAAACCCGCGTTGAGCGATTCGCTAGCACCTCCTCGATCAAATGCGACGACGGGGCAACCACATGCCAAGGCTTCAGGTACTGTGCGCCCGAAGGGTTCCGCTTTATTAGACATATGGCAGGTCACATCTGCAAAGCCATAGAAAGCTTGGATATCTGAGCGGTGCCCCATAAAGATTATATTATTTTCGAGCCCTAAACTTGATGTCAGTGAGAGAAGTTCAGATTGGTAATGCTCTTTTTGAGGTTCAGCAGAGCCGACAATGACGCCATGGCAATCGGGCCTTATTTGTATCAGTAGATGCATCATTTTGATAAAAGCTTCTTGGCCTTTCCAGCGAGACAAGCGGCCGGGCATCAAAATAATTTTTTTATTCTCAAGCTCTGGGTACTCTTGTAAAAGGGATGCTCTCCATTGCGGATTACATGCGTTGGAATTGAACGATTTAGGATCAAGGCCGCGGTAAATTCTTGTGATTTTGGACGGGGGAATCTCATAATTCGTAAGCATGTAGTCCTGCACGCAGTTGGATATAGCAATACAGTGCTCTGCTTTCGCCATAATAGCGCTGTACTTATTGACCGAGTACATACCGTGAAAAGTGCTCACTAAGCAAGGGCGGTTTTCTTTAGGAAGCTTGCGCCATGCGAGCCAAATAATCCATGCTGGAGCACGTGAGCGTACATGAATAACATCGGGTTTAAGTTCGTTAAGTATATGTCGTACGCGTCTAACCTGTAGGAGCGAGGTTAGTGATTTTTTATGCACAGGTACAAGCAGATGAGTCGAACCATTATTTTCTAGTTCCTTTACTAACTGCCCACCATTTGACATGACGGTAGAGCGGTGGCCTCTTAAAACTAGCTCATTAGCGAACTCTACCGTTCCACGTTCCACTCCACCCGAATTGAGAGCGGGTAACACTTGTAAAACGTGCAATGATGGCTTGCTGAGTGTCATGAGGCATCTCTAGAAACAAAAATTTGAGAAATTATTACAGGAGTTACCCAGATTGTCTAAAGAATAGGTTGATACTATGGTAGTTTGTCCCTGTTTTATTTTTTAAGAAATCAGTAGTTAATATGTTTACTCAGAAAAAGCATCATTTACAAAGGGTTTGGATACGTCATGCACATCGTTAATATTTGTATTTGTACTTATATGCGTGAACAAATGTTATCAGATTGTTTGCAAAGCTTAGTGGCCGTTAACGTACCAGATGAAGTGACTGTGACGATCAGTGTTATTGATAATGATGCATCAGGCAGCTCAGAGGGTTGCGTGAGTCGTGCAGCAGAAGCGTTACCTTTCACTGTTCGCTACATGCAGGAGGCCAAGAGAGGTATTCCATGCGCAAGAAATCGTGCCATTGAAGAGAGCATTCAACATGGGGCTGATTTTATAGTCTTTATTGATGATGATGAAATAGTAACCGCTGACTGGCTGGTTAATTTATACAATTACAGTGTTCAAAAAGGTGGGAGAGCTGTTGTTCATGGAAAGGTTTCACAGCGACTACCTGATAACTTGCCGCCTTCTATACAGGGTCTTTATAAAGGAGGAAAACGATTCTCGGGTGAAGCGCTGAGTGCCTGTGCTACCGATAATGTATTAATTCCTATCCATTTAGTAACGGAGCTTGAGTTGCGATTTGACGAAAGCAATCCCTTGGCAGGAGGAACTGATACTATTTTCTTTACGCAGGCTACATCAAAAGGGGTTGAAATTTTCCAGTGCAATGAAGCGCTTGTGTATGAAACTATCCCAAAACAACGCGCAACCCTTAAGTGGCTGGCCAAACGCAAATATAGGGCCGGTATCACGGATGCCTGGCGAAAGTCTCAGCGAGGTCGCTCCAAAACTAGTATTGTCATGTCAGCATCGTTCCATGTAGTTGCTTCGGCTTTGAAAATGCTGCTGATGGCGCTATTGATGCGGGGGCTCGCAAGGAACCAGTCGTTCTTGAAAATGTGTCGGTACGCTGGTGTCTTTATGGGAGTATTCGGGGCCCGAGTCGATAGTTATCGGCATATAAATTAACTTTTATCTTAGGTTGTTTATGAGTAAAAATATTTTGCATGTGGCGAAGTTGAATAAATTTATACCGCCGTTTGTCGACTTCGTTGCAGACGAAATGCCAGCTGTTTTCCCTAATCAACAGTTTTTTTTTCTGGGGAATTCAAAGAAATATCCTTATAAAGATAGGACTAATATTAGTCATTATGGGAAAGGGCTGATTAGCTACTTTTTTTCAATATTTGCTCTCTATTGCAAAATGATGCGCGCTGATCGGGTTGTTTTACATGGACTATTCGATAAACGTGTTATTTATTGTCTTTTTTTTCAGCCATGGTCTTTAAAAAAGTGTTACTGGGTGATCTGGGGAAAGGATTTATATACGTACCAAGATCCTAAGAAAGGAAGTAAATGGAGACGCCTAGAATTTTTTAGAAGAAAGGTTATACGAGATTTAGGTTTTCTTGTTACTTACGTTAACGGTGATGTGGAGTTGGCTAGAAAATGGTATGGAGCTAAAGGAAAGCACCTTAACTGTATTATGTATACTACAAACCTTTTTTCAGAGGTTGTGGTTCCTGAAAAGTCGAATAAAAAAATTAATATTCAAATAGGAAATTCAGCTGATCCTAGTAATAATCACTTTGATATTTTGGATATGCTAGAACCCTATAAAGATGAAAATATAGCTATATATGTGCCATTGTCTTATGGGAATAAAAAGCATGCTGCATCTGTTATAGAAGCAGGGCATAACATGTTTGGTGATAAGTTTTTTCCTATGCTCGATTTTATGCCTTTTGATAAATACTTGGCGTTCCTTGGTGATATCGATGTTGCAGTTTTCAACCATAAAAGGCAGCAAGGTATGGGGAATATTATTTCGCTGTTAGGTATGGGGAAGAAAGTTTATTTTAGAAACGATGTGACTTCCTGGGAAGTTTTAGACTCTTTGGGGTTAAATATTTATGATGTTAATAGTTTCTCGGTAGATCTATTGACGGATGATGAGCGTATTGCTAATAAAAAAATAATTAGAGAAAACTTCAGCCGAGAAAAGTTAGCAGATCAGCTGAAAGTTATATTTGAGGGATAAAATGGCTTACTACAGTCGATCTTCTTTAGAGAAGATGGGTTTTAAGTTTTTAGGGGAAAATGTAAAAATTAGCGATAAAGCTAGCATTTACGACCCTGAACTCATAGAAATTGGTGATAACTCAAGAATTGATGATTTTTGTGTCGTGTCAGGAAACATAAAAATAGGTTCCTATGTTCACATCACACCATTTTGTTTGTTGGCGGGTGGAGAGAAAGGAATCGTCATAGAAGATTTTTCAGCACTCGCATATCGAGTACAAGTGTTTACTCAATCAGACGATTACTCGGGCGAGACGATGACGAATTCGACCGTGCCGCAAAAATATAAGCATGAATTTAAGTCGAAAATTCTCCTTAAAAGGCATGTTATAGTAGGAGCCGGGTCGATAATAATGCCCGGCGTCACAGTTGCAGAAGGTTGTTCTATAGGGGCGTTATCTTTGGTTCTAAAAAGTACTATGCCTTGGGGTATTTATGTTGGAAGCCCTGCAAAGCGGCTAAAGGATAGAAAGAAAAGTTTACTGCAGCTCGAAAAAAAGTTTTTAAGCGAGAAGCTCAATGATTCCATTTAATAAGCCCCCGTACACTGGTAATGAAGACCAGTACGTATTGCAAGCCATGCATAGCGATAAAATTTCTGGCGATGGGGTATTTAGTAAGCGTTGCCAATCTTGGTTTGAGACAGAATTAAAGTGTGAAAAGGCTTTGCTAACACCTTCATGTACTCATGCTTTAGAGATGGCGGCATTGCTAATTGATATACAGCCAGGCGATGAAGTTATCATGCCAAGCTACACCTTTGTCAGTACTGCAAATGCTTTTGTCCTTCGAGGTGCAAAAATAGTCTTCGTTGATATACGTCCGGACACGCTAAATATAGATGAAAAGCTAATTGAGTCAGCCATAACTCCTAAAACGAAGGCAATTGTTCCTGTTCATTATGCTGGCGTTGCTTGTGAAATGGATATGATTATGACAATAGCTGAAAAGTACCAGCTGTTTGTTATAGAGGATGCTGCGCAAGGAATGATGTCTACGTATAAAGGTAAACCTTTGGGTACTATTGGGCATCTTGGCGCTTTTAGTTTCCATGAAACTAAAAACTACTCCAGTGGTGGTGAAGGAGGGCTGCTAATTATTAATGACCAACAGTTTTCTGCTCGTGCTGAAATAATTCGTGAAAAAGGGACTAATCGTAGTCAGTTTTTTCGAGGAATGGTTGATAAATACAGTTGGGTCGACTTAGGTAGCAGCTATTTGCCCTGTGATCTGCAAGCCGCTTATCTTTGGGGACAATTGGAAAGGGTAACAGAGATAAATGACTTTCGTTTGGATATTTGGTCTCGCTATCATGAGTCGTTTAAAGATTTAGAAAAGAAAGGATATGTTGAACGTCCTACGGTGCCGCAGAACCTTACCCATAATGCTCATATGTACTACCTTAAAACAAAGGATCTAGAGCAACGGACAAGGCTAATAGAACATCTAAAAAATGATGATATATTGGCTGTTTTTCACTATGTTCCCTTGCACTCGGCTACAGCAGGTAGCTCGTTTGGTCGTTTCAATGGAGTTGACCAATATACTACGTCTTTGAGCTCTGGTTTAGTGCGGTTACCTATCTGGTATGGTCTTGAAAAGGGGGATGTTGAAAAAATTTCCGATTCAGTCAGACTTTTTTATTTAAATGAATAGGTTTCTGCTTTTTTATTTTTCAAAGGTATATCTGCAGATAATTGTGCTGTTTTTGTTGTTGGGTTGATTGTTAATTGTAAGGGTTGGAGCGAGAAGGTTTAATATGAAAATTTTGGTTAGAAAAATCTCTCGTTTTTTTCTAAGACGAACATCTCAGGTTGTTTCTATTTTCTGTTTTGGTAGAAAAAGAAGGGCGAAATGTAGAGAGTTTTTTGATGATAAAATAATTGGTTTATACAAAGATGAAATACAAGTCTTTATTGACCGATACCCTGCAGTTTGGAGTGAAGAAGAGACTATTCAACATTTGTTAGAAAACAAGAGTAGCATCTGCCGTTTTGGTGATGGTGAGCTTAAGCTTATGGTCGGTGAGAAACATAAGTCATTTCAAGATGTAAACCACTCACTCAATAATCGGTTAATTGAAGTGTTGAATAGTAATGTTCCTAATATTCTTGTTGCCATTCATCCCGTTAGGGACTTTGATAGTTTGGGACGTATTTGGCAAAAGTTTATTATCCGCATCGGTTCACCCGTATTAAATTTACTAGATAGCAACCGACGTTACCCTTCAATGGGAGTGTTTCGTGGTTTGCCAAAAAACACTAAAGAGAATTTGGTAAATCGTATCCTGAAAATAAAAAAACTTTGGGAAGGCCGTAAAATTTTATTGGTTGTAGGTGAAAATAGCCGATTTACTTTTGAAGAAGAGCTATTCAATAATGTTGAAAGTATAGACTATGTTTATGCGCCTGCAAAAAATGCTTTTGAAGTATATGATGAAATAGTTAATAAGGTTAAGCAATATAATAAAGATGAATATCTGATTTTGATTGTGCTTGGCCCTACAGCTACTGTAATGGCTTATAACTTAGCTCTTGACGGATACCAAGCTATTGATTTTGGGCAAATGCCTGGTACTTATAAGCGAGCAAAGAAAGTCCTTTTTGGTAATGAAGAAGTAGTATTAAAAGAATTGCTGTAGTAGCTGACAGCTTTTGATGCGTTGAGTTTTGAAAGATTATGGGTGTTATGGATGAGCTGTAAAGTATGACGTTATATTTGAAAGAGTTGACCCCGTTTGCTCAGGGAGGAAACAGGCAGTGCTTTGTTCATCCGGATAATCCTAACCGGTGTATCAAGGTTAGAAGACCTGACTTTACGCTAGAGGATTGCCGTAGAAAGAAAGGTTTTCCTAAAAACTTAAAGCCTCTATCATCTTTTGATGACAACCTTGAAGAGTTCAAAGTTATTACCAACCTACATAAAATGATTGGTGGGGATTTATTTAGCCATATTTATCAATGCTTTGGCTTTGTTGAAACAGACTTAGGGGCTGGCTTAGAAACGGAGCTTGTTTTAGATGATGACGGGCGTATTTCCTTATCGCTCAAGCAGTATATTTGGGAGTATGGCTATTCTGATGCTTGTAAGAAGGCGGTTGCTGATTTGATTGGTTTTTGGGAGCACAATTTAATACCTTCCCGAGATATTTTGACCCACAATGTTCTCGTACAGCAAGGCGCTCATCAGGATATAAAGCGGTTAGTTGTAATAGACGGCCTTGGATCAGCATCAGCGATTCCTTTTCAGATATTCCCAGCATTTGTAAAAAAACGTGCAGTATCAAACAAAGTGGAACGCTTTAAATATCGTATAGATGAGTTTGTTGCTAAGTGTGAAAGTGGGAAAGCGCCGAGTAAAGTAGGAATGCTTAATTATCGATAGCTTGTGGACTGATTTTGCAATACAACAAGAACTTAGAGATGGCTATATAATATGAAATTAATGCAAATGCTTTTGTCTCAATCAGAGGCTGGAGCCGAAACTTATTTTGAAAAAGTTGCAGCCGCGCTTGCCAAAGATGCCAGTATTACTCAGCGACTTGTTATTGAAGAGCAGCCTTCTCGAGAGAAAAGGCTTCAAGCTTCTGGTGTGGATTTTAGTACTTTACCTATGGGGAAAGTAAAAAAGCCTCTGTTTTATAATTACTCTTTAAAAAAGCATGTTAAAGAGTTTGAGCCAGATCTTATTGTTACTTGGGTCAATAGGGCTTCTAGAAAGTGTCCTTCGACAAGTGCGGTCGTTGTTGGGCGGCTAGGCGGCTATTACGACATAAAGAATTATAAAAAATGTGATCATTTAATTGTTAATACGCCAGATTTAGTTCATCACGTTGTTTCAAATGGCTGGCCAGAAACGAAAGTGAGCATGATTAGTAATTTTGGTGATCTGCCCGAAACGTTAGAGATATCAAGCTCGCTTCCAGAAATACCCACAGGACATAAGGTGCTTTTGGCTTTAGGTCGATTGCATCAAAAGAAAGCGCACGACACTATTATTAAAGCACTACCTATGATCCCAGACGCCACACTGCTGATAGCGGGTACAGGGGAGTTAGAAAACGAATTAAAAAGTCTAGCCGACTCATTAGGTGTATCCGAGCGCGTTAAGTTTTTAGGTTTGCGAAAAGATATACGTCAATTGTTTGATTTAGCCGATGTATGCGTTTTCCCATCGCGATTTGAACCTCTAGGTAATGTGGTTTTAGAGGCATGGGCAACAAATACGCCTATTGTAGCGGCGTCGAGTACCGGCCCTGCCTGGCTAATAACGCATAACGAAAACGGACTATTGTTTGATATAGATGATGTAAATGCTTGTGCATCCGAGGTTAATCGAGTGCTGTCTGACACTGCTTTAGCGGATAAGCTAACGGAAAGCGGCTTTGCAGAGTTTAATAACAATTTCTCAATGGATGTTATTGTTAATAAATACAAAAATTTATTCGAAACATTAATAAAAGAAAAAAAAGAGCGTAGTTAGGCTTATCCATTCCAAAGTGAGCCTTAGAGTAAAGCCTTACTTATTTGTAAAGGAAGGCTTTGCCCTTCGGGTGTGTCTTAAAGCGTCTGTGCACCCACATGTATTGTGTAGGTGCCTTCATGATCATACTTTCTATTACTTGGTTCACTTTTGTGGCGTCTGCTACATCATCGCCAGTAGGGAAGTCCTCCAATGGCGGAAGCATTTCAATAATGTAGCGACCTTGATCATTGCGTCTCATTGATAGTGGGATAACAGCAGCCTTGGACATTTTAGCTATGCGTGCCGTTGCGGTAATTGTTGCGGCAGGCACGCCAAAAAATGGCGCATAAACAGACAGCTTCATACCCATATCTTGATCCGGTGCATACCATACGGCCTTCCCGTCTTTAAGGCGGCGAACTAAACGGCGGATATCGCCACGCTCGATCAGTTCTTCGAAAAATACTTCGCGACCCTTTTTGCTTAGCTCTTCGATAACAGGGTTATTGTTTTTTCTATACATTCCATCAAAGCGCATATGTTGAGCTAAAATCCCGCCTGTTACATCTAAACAGGTAAAATGGCCGCTTAAGAAAAGGATGCCTTGTCCTTCCGCTTGAGCTTTTTCAACATGCTCAAAGCCAATAATATCACCCAACGGTGTAAGCTTTTCTGGCTGAGGCCACCATGCCATTCCAGACTCGATCATCGCGATACCTTGGTCTTTAAAGACATCACTCAGCATCTGGTTGTGCTCTTTTGGGGATAAATGAGGAAAGCAGAGTGATAAATTGGTATCAGCTACGTGTTTACGATCTTTAGCAATACACATCAATATGCGCCCCAGCAACCGCCCGATCTTATGTTGGGCTGGTAACGGTAACCTGTTAATAAGCCAAACTAGTCCAAGTCCTAAGAAGGTGGGCCAATAAGTTGGATGCCATAAGTTTTCTGGGCGCTTTTGTTTCATAACAACTATTTTTACTAACCTATTGTTCTCGTTCGGTGCCTATTCTAATCTGTTTTGCAGCAGATCCCTATAACCGATCATTTGCGTAGGTATGATCTAACAAGTGCCAGCGATTTGATATCGCTATGGTGTACAATGCAGTCTTTGATTTCAATACGTTGCGAATAATGAAAAAACAAACTACCCGAGAAATTAGTGGTCTTCGTCTTTATCTGCGCTTACTGACTTACATAAGACACCAGTGGCCACTCTTTTTGCTTAGTGTGGCAGGCTTTGCTTTATATGCCAGCACCCAAGCGGGCTTTGCTAAGTGGATGGAGACGGTTGTCCAAGCTATTGAGAACAACGCTATAGAGCATCGTGGTTGGCTGGCGCTAAGTGTGCTTGGATTATTTGTCATCCGAGGGCTTGGCACCTTTATGGGTAACTATTTCATTACACGTATTGCGCGTACCTTGGTGCATTGCTTACGCTTAGAACTTTTCGCTCACATGCAAAAGTTACCGAGCACGTTCTATAACGCTAATAGCTCGGGTACTCTGCTTTCTAAGCTAACGTATAACGTCGAACAAGTAACAGGGGCGGCTACCAACGCCGTGAAGGTTGTTATTCAAGAAGGGTTAACTGTTATTGGTTTGTTTGGGTATTTGTTGTGGCTTAATTGGAAGTTGACGCTGATTTTCTTATTTTTAGGCCCATTTATTGGTTTTTTAGTGTCTTTTGTCTCTAAACGCTTTCGCCGTTTAAGTAAGAAGCTACAACACTCAATGGGTAATGTAACGAATACGGCATCGGAGGCAATCAAGGGTTATCAAGTAGTACGTACGTTTGGCGGTCAAGATTTTGAGATGAACCGCTTCACTGAAGTAAGTGAAAAGAACCGTGATCAACATATGAAATTAGTGATCACTCAATCATTAAGCACCCCAGCTGTACAGCTGATGGTGGCTTGTGCGTTATCTCTATTGCTGTACCTTGCAATGGAGCCGTCTATTATGTCGACAATGAATACCGGTCAGTTCATTGCATTTATTACCGCGGCTGGCATGTTAACAAAACCGTTACGCCAATTAACGGATGTTAATAGCGTCATTCAACGCGGTATAGCGGCTGCGCAAAGCTTGTTTGAAGTACTGGATGAATCTCCAGAAAATGATAATGGTACCTTGGTTGCGAAGAACGTTGCCGGCGCTATTGCATTTAATGATCTGTCGTTTCGCTATCCGAATACGGATAAGGATGTGTTAAACCATATTAATTTGTCAATTGAGCCTGGCCAGAATGTCGCGCTTGTTGGTCGCTCCGGTAGTGGTAAGTCAACGTTAGCGAGCCTGTTACCGCGTTTCTATGACGTGCCAAATGCAGAGCAGATTACGTTAGATAATCAGTCATTACAAAGTTATACGTTAGCCAGTTTGCGCAGCCAGATCGCACTGGTTAATCAGCAGGTTGTACTTTTTAACGGAACAATTGCCGATAATATCGCTTATGGCGATTTAGCGAACAAACCCGAAGAAGAGATTAAGCAAGCGGCGAAAGCGGCGCATGTGATGGAGTTTGTAGATAAGTTGCCTGATGGACTTAACACCATGGTTGGAGAAAATGGTGTACTTCTCTCCGGCGGCCAACGTCAGCGTATTGCAATTGCTCGTGCTATTTTAAAAGATGCTCCGATCTTAATTATGGATGAGGCCACATCGGCGTTGGATACTGAATCAGAACGCCATATCCAATCGGCGATGGAGCACGTGATGAGAAATAGAACAACTCTCGTCATAGCTCACCGACTCTCTACTATTGAAAAAGCCGACCTTATTGTGGTTATGGATCAGGGTGAGATTGTTGAGCAAGGAACCCATGATGAGTTGCTTGCTAAGCATGGCGCTTATGCGCAGTTGCATAACTTGCAGTTTGAGGACACGCCAGAGCATGCGTGAGTGGTCAAGATACGTTTATACGTGCTTGTTCTATATTGCAGTGCCAATACTCTTGGTACGTTTGTGGTGGCGTGGGCGAGAGTCTGCAGGTTACCGTCGAAACTGGTGGCAACGGTTTGGTTTTGTTCCTAAAGTCTCGTCTCGCTCAGGACCGCCCTTGTGGATTCATGCAGTCTCGCTGGGTGAGACAATTGCGATAGCTCCTTTGGTTCAGCGTTTGTTGGATCAATATCCCGATTTGCCAATAGTAATGACGAGCATGACTCCCACCGGGAAAGCTCGCGCAGAATCGTTATTTGGTGATCATATACAGCATTTTTATTGCCCCTATGATGTGCCTGACGCGCTGTCTCGGTTTATCAAACGGCTCAATCCGCTTGGCTGTTTAGTGGTTGAGACGGAACTGTGGCCGAATATGGTGGCTGCCTGCGAAGCTCAGCAAGTTCCTCTCATGGTGGCTAATGCGCGACTGTCTGCTCGTTCTGCGCGTGGCTATCATCGTGTAAAGTCACTTGCTTATCCTATGATGCAACGCCTTAGCTATTTAGTGGCACAAAGTGATGCTGATGCCGATCGTTTTCGTCAATTAGGTGTACCTAATGAGCGAATAGCGGTGTCTGGCAGTATCAAGTTTGATATTCATGTGGATTCTGCCCAACGACGTGAGGGAGAGCTTTTAAAACAGCGATTTACTGGGCGCTTTGTTTGCATGTTGGCCAGCAGCCACTCAGATGAAGAGGCTCAATTTTTAGCTGCGAGCCAGTCGATGCTTGCTCGGTTTCCTCAATTGTTGTTGCTGGTAGTCCCGCGGCATCCCGAACGTTTTGAGTCTGTGTATCAATACTTTGTCGATCAGTTGGGGATGGCGGCCGTGGCGAGGCGCTCTTTGCCTGCGCCTGTTACTGACAGCACGCGTGTTGTTGTCGGTGATACATTAGGTGAAATGCTATTGTTCTATACGGCCGCTGATGTAGTGGTGATGGGCGGTAGTTTTGTCGATGTGGGAGGGCATAACCCTGTTGAACCTGCAGCCGTGAAAACACCTGTTTTTATGGGGCCGTTTTATCATAATTTTGCTGTTATTTGCGATGCGATGGTGGAATCTGGTGGTATGGCCTATGTGGAATCGATGTCCCAGGCGCTTGAAAAGACTGCTTCTATGATGGTTGAGCCCGCTCCGTTGTTGGGCATGGGGGCGGCAGCTTTTGCCTATGCCGAATCTCAGCGTGGTGCGCTAGACCGGTTATTTCTACAGGTGGAAAAGCGCTTGATTAACCCGCCGGTCTGAACAAACGCTTTGTTTTATTCATCGCCGCTTAAATATCAAAGCTCAGTGACTCGCCTGCTTGATCTAAAAAAGCCGCTTCAAACACAGAGCGGATAGTCGCTTTGTCGCTGTCGCGTACCCACGTTTTAAGCTCAGCATCATAGTCAAAGTGGAATCCCCCCGTTTTAGTGGCTAGCCATAGTTGTCGGACGGGAGTCTGGCGAGTGAAGATTATTTGGCTTTTATTCTCACATTTAATGGTTAGAACGCCACCGCTAATCAAATAGTCCAAGTCGGTTTCAGCGTCATCCAGTTTTTCTTCTACGCTAATCAGGGTTTCGTCTACGAGGGCGTAAAATTCGCTTTCTGTCATCATGGCGGGAGTCTGTCCTAAAAGTACGAAGAGCAAGTATGTAGTTGCTAGTATACCAGCAAAATCCGGAATGATCCGAGGCTTAGCCTGCTCATAAGGTTCAAGTTAGATAAGATTACAGGGTATAATCAGGGTAATTTTTTTGAATGAGCAGGCCTCAACGTGAAACAGCGCTGTATTTTATTCGTAGGTATACTTTTGCTATCAGGCTGTGGCCAAAAAGGGCCTTTGTATCTACCCAAAGCTGAAGCGGAAAAAGCCCCAGAAGGGCAAGAGACGCAGCCTCTTGAGGCGACAAGCAAAGCTGTCGCCGAATAGTATTTAGTTAATGTAATTAACGACCCTTTGAGTGGTTACGCGAAGCGGCCACGATCAACCAGTAGCTAGCCGGCAATATCATCGCAATCACGCTTGATCGCTGTCTAGTCGCAGTAGAGAAATATGATGGATAACTTTGAGTACCGTAACAACCAGCTTTTTTGTGAAGACGTCGCTCTTGCAGACGTAGCGAAAGAGTTCGGAACGCCCGTTTATGTTTATTCGCGTGATGCAATTGAACGTGCCTTTTTGGGATATGCACAAGCATTGGAAGGGCACGATGCATTAGTGTGTTTCGCCGTTAAGGCAAACAGTAATTTGGCGGTGCTAAATGTGCTAGCGCGCTTGGGTGCAGGGTTCGATATTGTCTCTCTGGGCGAACTAGAGCGAGTACTAAAGGCTGGCGGTAAACCTGAAAAAATCGTTTTCTCTGGTGTAGGTAAGCAAGCTCACGAGATTGAGCGAGCACTAAAAGTCGGAATTCACTGCTTCAATATAGAATCCGAAGCAGAGCTTGATCGTGTGAATGATGTCGCGGGCCAATGCGGTATTAATGCCGCGATTTCGTTCCGTGTTAATCCTGATGTTGATGCCGGAACACATCCATACATTTCTACGGGTTTAAAAGATAATAAATTTGGTATTGCTATTGATGAAGCTGAGCGTATCTACGCGAAAGCAGCCGCTATGCAACATGTTGATGTCGTGGGAATGGATTGTCATATAGGTAGCCAGTTAACAGAAATAGCTCCTTTTATGGATGCTATGGATCGGCTGTTGGTGCTGGTAGATAAACTGGCAGCGTCTGGAATTGTAATAAAGCACCTAGACATGGGAGGTGGTTTAGGCGTTTGTTATACCGACGAAGTACCGCCTTCGCCGCAAGATTACATCAGCGCTGTGCTCAAAAAGCTAGAGGGTCGTGATCTGGGGCTTATTTTTGAACCAGGGCGCTCTATTGTGGCTAATGCTGGGGTGATGTTGACTCAAGTGGAATTTTTAAAGTGCAACGAGAGCAAAAACTTTGCGATTGTTGATGCGGCTATGAATGATTTAATCCGCCCGGCACTTTACAGCGCTTACCAAGAGATCATACCGGTTTCAGTTAGAGAGGAAGGCAAACCAGTAACCTATGACCTTGTTGGCCCTATTTGCGAGACAGGCGATTTCATTGGGAAAGATCGTGCGCTTACGATCGAAGCGGGCGATTTGCTAGCGGTTTGCTCAGCGGGTGCTTACGGTTTTGTAATGAGCTCAAACTATAACTCTCGTGGCCGCGCCGCTGAAGTTATGGTTGACGATAATAACGTATACGAAGTACGTGCCCGTGAGACACTGCACGACATTATGCGTGGTGAACAAACATTGCCTGCGGGTAACTGAGACGAGTTGTAAGCTATGTTGGTACGTTTTACGAAAATGCACGGCTTAGGTAATGATTTCATGGTGATTGATCTCGTTACACAGCGCGTGCGCCTCAGTGAGGAAAAAGTTAAATGGCTAGCGAATAGGCATACTGGTATTGGGTTTGATCAACTGCTAATTGTAGAAGCGCCCAGTGATCCGGATGTTGATTTTCGCTACCGCATCTATAATGCCGACGGCTCGGAAGTGGAGCATTGCGGTAATGGGGCTCGTTGCTTTGCTCGTTTTGTGCTGGATAAGCGATTAACTTGCAAGCGAGAAATTGTGGTAGAAACAGCGCAAGGGCGTGCCATTTTAAATGTACGTGATGATAATCTGGTTGAGGTCAATATGGGGCCTCCCGTGCTGTCCCCGTCAGGAATCCCTTTTATCGCAGACACAAAGCGTGCTGTTTATGAGGTTGATGTTGACGGTCAGACTGTATCGCTATCGGCTGTTTCTATGGGCAATCCTCATGGCGTGTTGGTCGTGGATAATGTCGATACCGCGCCTGTTGAAACGCTAGGACCATTATTGGAGAAGCACCCTCAGTTTCCGGCGAAAGCTAATATTGGATTTATGCAGGTCGTTTCCGGTTCAGAGATACGCCTGCGTGTCTTCGAGCGAGGAGCAGGAGAAACCTTAGCCTGTGGCACAGGTGCATGCGCGGCTGTTGTAGCTGGGCGGCTTCAAGGTATTCTTGATAACCATGTCACTGTGCACTTACCAGGTGGAGATTTAGAAATCTCTTGGAAAGGCAGTGAAATCGACCCCGTTATAATGACAGGCCCCGCGACGAGTGTTTTTGAAGGACAAATTTACTTATGAGCCAAGATGACACGCGCAACACCCCAAATGACGATCACTTAACGAACGACACGGCCGCCGCCGAAGTTATGCCAATAGATGCTGAACAAGTGGCTGACTACTTGGGCAAGAACCCAGACTTCTTCATGAGTCATCCCGCTTTGTTAGAGGTGATGAGTGTCCCTCATAATGCGGGTAAGGCTGTTTCTCTTGTAGAGCGTCAAACATCTTTATTACGCGAACGTAACCGACAGTTGACACTCCATATGGGAGATCTGATTGATATCGCTCGCCATAATGACTCTCAGTTTGAAAAGACTAAACGCATGGTGCTTGCTCTTTTGGATTCGGCTACGTTAGATGATGTAGCGGTCGCATTGGAAGAAAGCTTGTGTCGTGATTTTTATGGCGATGCCACGTCATTGGTATTGTTTGCCGATCAGCCTCTCAATGTAAATAACTTAACAATGATCCCTCGTTCAACGGCGGGCGTTGTCGAGTCTTTGATTAAAACGAACCTCCCTACCTGTGGACAACTGCAGTTAGTTGAAAACCGTTTTTTATTTGGTGATGAGGCCAATGAGGTTCATTCGGCGGCAGTAGTGCCATTAGTTAAAGGCGACGCGATTGGGTTGTTGGCAATAGGTAGTCACGACCCGTACTATTTCCAACGTAGCCAGGGTACATTATTCCTAAGCTACGTCGGTGAAGTGTTAAGCCGCGTTGTTAGTCGGATTCTGCACGAAGAGCCGGCATGATAAGCCCCACGTCATTCTCTGACCGCCTAGCGCCGCTAATCGATCAGTTTATGACGTTCTTACACAGTGAACGTCAATTAGCAGCTAATACTCAACTCCATTATCGACGAGACTTAGAGCGTTTGATGGACTTTGTTGCCGACAGCCGAATAGACCAATGGGGCCAAGTCAGCGAGCGTCATATTCGGGCGTTTATTGCTGAGCTTCATCGTGATGAACTCAGTGCAAAGAGTATTCAGCGTCAGCTATCTTCTATCCGTAGCTTTTATCGCTTTTTAGTAGCCGAAGGCCTCAGTGATGCTAACCCTGCTTTGGGAGTTAAAGCGCCTAAAGCAGGCAGGCACTTGCCAGAGACACTCGATACTGACCAGCTAAGCCATCTGCTGTCTTTCCCTGTTGAGGATGCTATATCGGCTCGAGATAAAGCCATGCTTGAGCTGGTATATTCGTCTGGTTTGCGGGTGTCAGAGTTAGTAAGTCTGAATATTCATGATGTCGATTTACGAGCGGGTAGCTTAGTTGTTACCGGTAAGGGCAATAAAACTCGAATGTTACCCGTGGGCCGCATGGCGGTCAGTGCATTACAGCTCTGGATCACCCATCGACAAGCGTGGGCCAGTTATACGGGGCCAGATCAAGATGCGCTATTTATTGCTAAAAAAGGCCAGCGATTAACAGTGCGCAGTGTGCAATTGCGGTTTGATCACTGGGCTAAGCGCATGCATACGCAGGGTAAAGTATACCCACACCGTTTACGTCATAGTTTTGCCAGCCACGTGTTGGAGTCTAGTGGTGATTTACGTGCAGTACAGGAACTACTTGGCCATGAAGATATCTCTACTACACAGGTGTACACCCATTTAGACTTTCAACACTTAATGGATGTTTACGAAAAAGCACACCCGAGAGCACGGAAAAAAGATGATTAAATGTATTACGTTCGATCTGGATGATACCTTGTGGGCTGTTGACCCTGTCATTGAAGTGGCTAATGAGCGTTTGTTTAGTTGGATGCAAGCTAATGCGCCGTTATTTGTTGAACGCCACAGCGTTGAAGATATAAAGGGCAGGTTACGGACTAAGGTTGTAGAAGCGTCTCCGCATATTGCTCACAGTGTTACTCAGGTTCGCCTTGCGGCTCTGGAAGCTGGCTTTCTTGAAGCAGGCTATCCGAAGGAGCAAGTAGTGGATTTAGTCGAGGCTAGCTTTCGCGTGTTTTACGATGCGCGCCAAGAGGTCAGCTTTTTTGAGCATGCACTAAGCATGGTAGAAGGTCTCAAAAAGGAGGGGTATCAGGTAGGCGCAATTAGCAATGGCAATGCCAGCATTTATAAAGTGGGCTTAGGCCATTGCATGGACTTCCAGCTCAATGCTGATGAGGCCGGTGTTGAAAAGCCGCATCCTGATATTTTTGAGCAGGTTTTAGCGGCGCAGAACTTGCGTCCAGAGCAGGTCATCCATATTGGTGATAACCCGGTAGCCGATGTTCAAGGAGCGGCTGAGGTAGGGATGTGGACTATTTGGGTGAATCTCAAAGGTGAAAAGTGGCCTGGTGGCCCCAAAGCAACTGCCGATGTGACATGTTTGTCACAGATCCCCGCCGCGGTTGCGTCTATTAATCAGCGTCGCCGAGCCTGTTTGTAACAGGCTGAAGGCGCCGATAATCGAGATCGTGCTAGACCAGAAAGCTTTCTAAAACGTCATTAAGGAAGAGCTGGCCTTTATGCGTTGTTTGCAACCGTTGTTTGTCTAGTAAGCCTTGCTGACGAAGCTGATTGAGTTGTGCTTTGATGGTTTCAATAGGCTGTAAGGCATGAGAACTATACAGCCCTTCGTCAACGCCATCGATCAACCTTAATGCATTCATCATAAATTCAAAGGGGCGGTCTTCATGGGCAATTTCATGCTCTCCCCCTAACGGTGTGATGGCGTTTAAGTAGGCTTTGGGCGAGCGTTGCTTCCAGCGCCGCACAATTTTATCTTGCTGTGGGTAAGTAATCTTGCCGTGAGCGCCTGCGCCAATCCCTAAATAGTCACCAAACTGCCAATAATTCAGATTATGTTGTGCTCGCGAAGCGGGTTGTTTAGCGTAAGCCGAGACCTCATATTGCGTAAACCCGTGTTGGGCTAGGTAAGCTTGCCCTGCTTGCTGAATATCCCATAATTGCTCGTCTTCAGGGACGACGGGCGGGCGGGCATGAAATTCGGTATTTGGCTCAATTGTGAGCTGGTACCAAGATAGGTGGTCTGGCTGTAATGCGAGGGCGGTTTCTAAATCCAATAACGCTTGCTCGGTACTTTGATCGGGTAAGCCATGCATTAAATCGATATTGAGGCGGTCAAACCCCATGTCTTTTGCGGCGCTGATCGCCGTGCGGGCCTCAGTGCTACTATGTATACGGCCTAAGGCTTTTAAATGGTTAGTATTAAAACTCTGTACACCGACAGAGAGGCGGTTAACCCCCGCGTGCTTAAAGCCTTCAAAACGTGCTTGTTCAAACGTGCCCGGGTTCGCCTCCATGGTGATTTCGATGTTGTTTTGGAACGGGATAATTTGATCCGCTGCGGTTAAGATGCGATCTATCGCCTCAGGCTTAAAGAGACTAGGTGTGCCGCCCCCTATAAATATAGTACTAATTGAGCGGCCTTGAGCGGCTGCTCGTTCGCCGCGTAGGTCGTTAAGCACGGCGTCGACATAGGCGGCTTCGGGGATTTCTTCTTTAACGGCATGCGAGTTAAAGTCGCAATACGGGCACTTACGCACACACCACGGAATATGAATGTACAAAGATAAAGGTGGTAGTGTGTGCATATAGGGCTTCAAAAGGCTTAAACGGGAAGGTTACAGCTTACAGGTAACTATCGATCTGCGCTAAAAATTGTTTAACAGCTTTACCGCGATGGCTGATGCGGTGTTTCTCCTGCGGAGATAATTGTGCCGCCGTTTGATCGGTGCCTGCCACCAAAAATAATGGATCATAACCAAAGCCAAAGGAGCCTTGAGGGGCTTCTAAAATACGGCCTTCAAGCGTGCCTTGGCAGATAAGTGGCATTGGATCTTTAGCGTGGCGCATATATACCAAAACACAACGATAGCGGGCCGTTCGTTGAGGTTCGGCAACATTGGCTAAAGATTCGAGTAATTTCGCGTTATTGGCTTGGTCGCCTTTGCCCGGACCAGAGAAACGAGCAGAATAAATGCCCGGGGCACCGTTAAGTGCATCCACTTCTAGGCCCGAATCATCGGCTAATGCAGGCAACCCCGTTGCTTCACAGGCGTGGCGTGCTTTGATGATGGCATTTTCGACAAAGGTTAAGCCGGTTTCATCGGCATCATCAACATTCAGCAATGACTGTGGAACAGCCTCAATCTGGAACTGGCTCAGAATTTCGTTAAATTCATTAAGTTTCCCCTGGTTGCCGCTGGCAAGTACGATACGGTCAGTCATAAATTTGGCCTATTTAATCGGTGAAAAACTGTTGATCAAAGCGCAGCGTGATCGCCTCTTTATTCGGATCCGGTTGCACTGTAATCGTAAAATCGAGAGTATCCGCATCTGCAAAGGTGAAGCTAGTTAGGTAATACACTGTATCCCCTTCGTTAATGAGAGAAAAACGCAGAGCTTGAAGCTGTTGGAGGCGGTTCGTAACCTCGCCATTAATGAGTGCCTTAACGGGCTTAGGTTCTGCGTTTGCGTCTTTTTTCATGACAGCAATGTTGAGCATGGCAGAATATTTACTGCGAACAATATTGTTCGCCTGAGCTACCTCGGGTGCTATAAAGGTGCTGTTAAAGGCATTGTAATGGATGATGTACTGTTCAGTTTCTATGGTTTGTTCAGCCTGTGCCGTTGGCATAACGCTGGATATCACCACGGTTAGCGCAAGGGTAAGGTAGGTCATCATTGTTTTCATGTAGGTATCCTCGGTCTGCCTTGATGAACCGTTATTTACGCATTAACGCGTGATACGGTAAATCGCAATCTCACCGAGCATGTTGGGCCATAAATGGTTCCACCAACGGTCACGGTGCTCATTGTCTACCACTGTGCGGTTAAGAATGCGAATATTCTGGTCAACGCACAGCTTTTCAAAATCTTTAAAGGTACAAAAATGAATGTTAGGTGTGTTGTACCAAGTGTACGGTAGAAACTTCGATACAGGCATCTGGCCGCGAAAAGCAAGATAGAAGCGGGCCCGCCAGTGGCCAAAGTTAGGAAAGGTGACAATACACTCTTTGCCGATGCGCAACATTTCTTCAACAATCAAATCTGGGTGGTTCATGACTTGTAACGCTTGAGTCATGATAACTGAGTCAAAGCTACCGTCTTGCAGTGTGGCTAAGCCTTCGTCTATGTTTTTTTCGATCACATTGACTCCACGGGATATACACGTGGTTATATTGCTGTGATCAATTTCGAGACCGTAACCTCTTACCTGCTTTTGTTGGATTAGATGGTGCAATAGCTCCCCATCTCCACAGCCTAGGTCTAAGACTCGGGTCGACGGAGCAATCCACTCACGGATAATATCAAGATCGGCACGCATGATTAGGCCTCTACTTCAGCGGTTGTGGAGGATGTTGCGGGTATGTCGGCTTCTACGCGTGACATATAAGCTTTTAAAATATCCATGTAGCGAGGAATAGGTAGTAAAAAGGCATCATGGCCTTGAGGGGCATCAACCTCGGCGTAGCTCACATCTTTTCCGGCGTCGATTAACGCATCTAAAATTTCACGTGAGCGCTCCGGCGAAAACCGCCAGTCTGTTGTAAAAGATACCAATAAAAATTTTGCTTTTACATGGGCTAGCGCTTTGGCTAAATCGTGCTGAGCCTCGGCTGCTGGATCAAAATAATCCAATGCTTTGGTCATTAAAAGATAGGTATTAGCATCAAATGACGTCGAAAAGCGCTCACCTTGATATTGCAGGTATGATTCAACTTCAAACTGCGGATTGAAGTCGAACATGAGTTTACCTGTTTTCATTTCGCGGCCAAACTTATCACGCATGCCGTCGTCAGAAAGGTAAGTAATATGGCCAACCATACGGGCCAGCATGAGTCCGGTGCGCGGGACATCGTCTACATCATAGTAGCGACCTTTGTGGAAACACGGGTCTTTTGAAATGGCTTGGCGAGCTACTTCGTTAAACGCGATATTTTGTGCCGAAAGTTTAGCCGCCGAGGCGATAACTAAGCAGTGACGTAAGCGTTCTGGGTAAGAAATAGCCCACTGTAATGCTTGCATACCCCCTAAGCTGCCTCCGACAACGGCTGCCCACTGTTGGATGCCTAAACGGTCGGCTAATCGCGCTTGGCTTTCAACCCAGTCTGTAACCGTCATCAATGGAAAGTCGGGGCCATAAGGTTTCCCTGTGGCGGGGTCTATTTGATTAGGCCCACTTGAGCCATGGCAGCCTCCTAAATTGTTTAACGAAACTACAAAAAACTTATTAGTATCAATGGCTTTTCCTGGGCCGATAGCGCTGTTCCACCAACCCGGTTTGCTATCACCTTCATGAAATCCGGCTGCGTGGTGATGGCCTGATAGGGCGTGGCAAATCAAAATGGCATTAGAGGCGTCAGCGTTTAAAGTGCCGTACGTTTCAATCATTAAACGGTAAGCATCAAGCGTTCGCCCGCATGCTAGCGCTAGGGGGGCGGTAAAATCAATGGCTTGCGGAATGACGTAACCAATAGAGTCTGTTGGTATTTTTTGTGGCATCAGAGTGCTCCTCGACTAAAAAATAAAAAGTGAATTAGTCGGACATCACATCTCATATATAAGGAGCTTGCACCGCCGGGTAGGCAGCGGTACATGGCGCTCGTTGCAAAACGCTCTACGCTGAACAGGGTGGCTCAACGTTAAAGCTTGGTTTGTATTGTCTATATTAAGATAAGCATTCACGGCAGCCATCACTTAATACAGACGAATAATCAATTGCGCTAGTTGCGATTGAATAAGCTGAATAGCCAAAAATATAAAAATAGGCGATAGGTCAAGGCCCCCAATGGGTGGAATGACTTTTTGGAAAAGCTTAAACAGAGGCTCGGTTAATTGCATAATTAACTGTGGGGCTGGGTGGTAGCTACCCGGTGCGATCCAGCTAATAATGACTGAGCCAATCACAGCGTAAAAATAAATATTAAGGATAGCGTTAATGGTGTAAGCAACACTCGAAAGCAGGACGATTCCCAAGCCTTCTTGCAAAGCATATCCTTTAATGAGTAGAAGAACACAATAAAGGGCCACAACTAAGACAAAGGCGGTAATAAGAGGCGATATATCAATCCGTCCTACTTTTGGCAGCAGGCGTTGCAGCGGAGTCAGTACCGGCTGCGTAATTTTTACTATCGATTGGGATAGTGGGTTGTAATAGTCAGCTCCAGCAATTTGTAACAAAAAACGCACCAACATGATGTGTATGTAAAGTTGAGCAAATGTACTGATAATCAATGATATTGGATCGGTTCCCATAGCTGGATCTATCCTTTAAATAGGCCTGAGTTGTTCGCAGTATAGTGTCTTTATGGGGATGAATGAACCGTAAGCAAGTTTTCTTGGCATTACGGCTCAAACGACAAGATTACTCGCCTAATAGTTTAGCCAATTCGTGCGAGCGATCGGCACAAGCGACCATTGCGTTTTCTACCACTTGGTCTAACTGTTGTGACTGAAAAGACAGAATGGCTTGCTCGGTTGTTCCCTTAGGAGACGCCACTTGGCGACATAGCTCAGCCGGTGTACTGTCGTTTGTGCACGCAATTTCAGCGGCGCCTCGTGCCGTTTGCAGTGTTAACTGCGTCGCCACCTCACGTGATAATCCTTGTTTTATACCGGCATTAATCATGGATTCCATGAATAAGAAGTAGTAAGCAGGCCCAGAGCCAGATACCGCGGTAATAGCGTGTAGTAACGACTCTTCATCCACCCACGCGGTAATGCCGACAGCCGAAAGAACAGAGTCGGCTTGAGTTTTCTGCTCTTCAGAAACTTGGGCGTTTGCATATAATCCACTCGCGCCCATACCCACTAATGCTGGAGTATTTGGCATACAACGAACAATGGCTTGTTGCCCCCCTAACCATTGGTTGATGCTGTCACAAGTAATGCCAGCCGCAACGGATACAAAAAGTTTGTCTTCAGTGCTAGCGGCTGACTGTAAGGGTAGTAAGACCTCTTTCAATAATTGAGGCTTGACGGCCAACACAATTAAATCAGCATTCTTTACGGCTACAGCGTTATCGTCAGTGGTATTCAGCCCTTGTGCTTTTAAGTCATCCATACGGTCTAGGGTTGGTTCACTGGCCCATATACGATCAGCGGGGAAACCTGTTTTAAGTAGGCCGCCAATAATAGCGCGTGCCATATTGCCTGCGCCGATAAATGCAAGGGTAGGTTGCTTTGCTGGCTGAGTCACAAAAAATACCTCATGGCTGTTAAAGCCGGTTATTCATTAAAAATAAAGATATGCGGTGTTTGAGCCTCGTTTATGCTTTAAGAACGGGGTCCAAACAAGGCAGTTCCAATGCGCACCATGGTAGCACCTTCTTGAATTGCTATCTCCATATCGTTAGACATCCCCATAGAAAGGGTATCTAAGGACGGGTGCTTTTTTTGGAGCGTTTCAAAGAGGTGTTTCATACTGGCAAGTGCTTGGCGCTGCTCGGTTTTATCAGTGGTTGCTGCTGGAATAGCCATTAAGCCTCGCAGTGATAAGTTTGGCAACTCAGCTATTTGGTTCAGCAGTGCTTCAGCTGATTCAGGTAAACATCCTGACTTGGACAATTCGTGACTAATATTCACTTGAACGCAAATATTGAGAGCTGGCAGATGTGAAGGCCTTTGCTCTGAAAGGCGTTTAGCTATTTTTAGTCTATCGACGCTATGAACCCAATCGAAATGCTCAGCGATACTTCGACTTTTATTGGACTGTATTGGGCCAATAAAATGCCAGATTATCGGTAAATCACTAAGAGCGGCTATTTTTTCGAGTGCTTCTTGTGTGTAGTTTTCGCCAAATTGCCGTTGCCCAAGCTGATACAAACCGCGAATATCCTCGGCTGTTCGTGTTTTGCTCACAGCTAACAGAGTAACAGCGTTGGCGTCACGTCCTGCTTTTTGTGTGGCCAGTTTGATTTGCTGGCCTATGCTTGAGTAGTTCTCTGCTATGCTTGACATAAGGTCGTATTCAAAAACAGTATTCTTTGGTTAAATGGCCACATATTGTGTGGTAAAGCTTCTACCTATTTTGAAGTAAGCCAAGGAAATAAGTAAGCCCTAGGTGTATAAGAAACAATGGATATTACAGAACTTCTCTCATTTACAGTACAGCAGGGCGCGTCTGACCTGCACATCACAGCGGGTATGCCACCTATGATTCGTGTTGATGGTGACGTCCGACGAATTAAGTTGCCAGCCTTAGAGCATAAGCAGGTCCACACACTTATTTATGACATCATGAATGATAAAATCCGCAAACAGTATGAAGATACAATGGAGGCGGATTTTTCGTTTGAAGTGCCCGGTTTAGCACGGTTTCGTGTCAATGCATTCAACCAAAACCGCGGAGCGGCGGCTGTATTTCGTACCATCCCAAGTAAAGTAATGACCATGGAAGATTTGGGGATGGGTAAGGTTTTTCAAGACCTATCAAATGAAGCAAGGGGCTTAGTACTAGTGACAGGCCCAACCGGTTCAGGTAAAAGTACAACGTTAGCGGCGATGATTGACTATGTGAACGATCACCGGTCGGATCATATTTTAACTATTGAAGATCCCATCGAGTTTGTCCACGAAAGTAAAAAATGCCTTATTAACCAGCGAGAAGTACATCGCGATACGCAAAGCTTTTCGAATGCGTTGCGCTCAGCGTTGCGTGAAGACCCGGATGTTATCCTTGTGGGTGAGATGCGAGACCTTGAAACGATTCGCTTAGCGCTAACCGCGGCAGAAACGGGGCATTTAGTCTTTGGCACTTTGCATACGACATCTGCAGCTAAAACCATTGACCGGATTATTGACGTTTTCCCTGCGGCCGAAAAAGATATGGTTCGCTCTATGTTGTCTGAATCCTTACAAGGGGTTATTTCTCAGACATTATTGAAAAAAACTAATGGTGGTCGTGTGGCTGCTCATGAAATAATGATTGGTACTCCTGCGATTCGCAACCTTATCCGTGAGGATAAAGTGGCACAAATGTATTCTTCAATACAAACAGGCGCGTCTCATGGAATGAAAACGCTTGATCAGTCGTTGACTGAATTAGTACAAAAAGGCCAAATTACTCGTGAAGTAGCTCGTGCTAAGGCAAAGAACCCACAAGCATTTTAAGTGGCCTAATTAGATATAACTGGAGATCCAATAGTGGAGTTTACACAGCTACTCAAAGTCATGATTGAGCGCGGTGCGTCAGATTTATTTGTCTCGGCAGGCGCGCGTCCTAGCATCAAGGTTGATGGCACGGTTAAGCCGCTTACCAAAGAACCTTTGAAGCCTTCGCAAGCTAGATCGCTGGTTTACTCAACTATGAATGATAAGCAAATTGCAGAGTACGAAAGCACGCACGAGTGTAACTTTGCAATTAGCGCACCGGGGCTAGGGCGTTTTCGGGTCAGTGCTTATGTTCAACGTAACACGCCAGGCATGGTGTTGCGTCGCATAAATACGCACATCCCCAATTTCGAAGAACTGAATTTACCACCGGTTATGAAAGATTTAGCCATGACTAAACGCGGTTTGATTCTTTTCGTGGGTGGTACATCAACCGGTAAATCTACCTCCTTAGCGTCGATGATCGATTATCGAAATCGCCATAGCCGTGGCCATATCATCACGATAGAAGACCCAATTGAGTATATTCACGAGCACAAAGAAAGCATAGTGACTCAACGGGAAGTTGGCATTGATACGGACTCGTTCGAGATTGCTTTGAGAAACACTTTGCGTCAGGCTCCTGATGTTATTTTGATGGGCGAAATTCGTACGCGTGAGCTAATGAAGTACGGTTTGTCGTTTGCCGAAACGGGCCACTTATGTATGGCGACCTTGCATGCTAATAATGCGAACCAAGCATTGGATCGCATTATTAGCTTCTTCCCGCCTGAGCACCATGATCAAGTGTGGATGGAGTTATCTCTTAATTTAAAAGCCATCGTGGCACAGCAATTGTTGCCAACCAAAGATGGTAAAGGGCGTCGCGCTGCTATCGAAGTTATGATTTGTACGCCGCTTATTCAGGATATGATCCGTAAAGGGGAAGTCCATGAAATTAAAGAGATCATGAAGAAGTCGACTAATTTGGGTATGCAAACCTTTGATCAGGCTTTGTATGAGCTTTATCGTGAAGGAACTATCAACTACGACACCGCTCTGGCGCATGCAGATTCCGCGAACGATTTACGCTTAATGATTAAGCTAAATGCTGATACAAATCCCGAATTAAATGCGGCGGCCGCCACAGAAAATGACTCGCTTTTCTTACAAGAGGATGAGGATTATATGAATATGTCAGGTGATTTGGAGATTCGAAACCTGTAACAGATTCACATGTGATGCTCTTAAATAGACAGCAATAAAAAACGCGCTTAAGGCGCGTTTTTTATTGGCTTGCACAAGCGTTAAAATAAACGCCTTACAAAGCTTGGTACACCAGTTCACCGTTAACCAGAGTATGAGTGACTTTCCCTTTTAGTGGCACGCCGATGAAAGGTGTGTTCTTACCAGCTGATACACAGTTCTCTGGCGATAGCTCCCACGTTAGTTCGGGATCGAAGATGCAAATATCGGCTATATCGCCAACGGCAAGGGCACCTCGGTTAATATCAAGGATTTGAGCCGGTGAACTGGTGAGCTTTTCAATGAGTTGCGCTAGGGATAACAACTGCTGCTCCACTAACATTAAGCCAAGAGGTAACAAGGTCTCAAGCCCTGATATTCCGGGTTCTGTTGCGGCGAAGGGAGCCTGTTTAGCGGCAGGGTCATGAGGCTGGTGGTCGGAACAAATAGCTTGTATGCCATCGGTGACTAAGGCGTGGAGTAAGCCTGCACGGTCCAGTTGGCTGCGCAATGGCGGGATAACGTGAAACAAACTGTTAAAGCCATTAACGTTTTCATCAGTCAGTAGCAAATGATGTATGGCAACATCGGCGGTAACATTTAAGCCGCGTTTGCGAGCCTCTATCACCATGCGCGTAGAGTGCTCAGATGAAAGTTGCCCAAAGTGGGCACGAACGCCCGTTTGCTCAACGAGTAATAAACAGCGAGAGACTTCAACTGTTTCCGCGGTTTCTGGTATACCCGTTAAACCTAGACGGGTACAGGTAATGTCATCATGCATACAACCTTTGCCGGCTAAGTCTTTATCTTGGGGATGGAAGATCACTAAGAAGTCATGGGTGGCCGCGTATTCTAGACAGCGTAATAGTACAAGAGAGTTGCTGATTTGCTCGCGACCGTTACTGAAGGCCACGCAGCCTGAACGTGCTAAAGCATGCATCGGTGCGAGCTGTTCTGATTTCAAACCCTGTGTCAGAGCACCCACTGGTAAAATATTAGCTAACCCTGTGGCTTGCGCGCGATCTAGAATGAGTTCGGCAACGGCAGGGGAGTCGACAACAGGGCTAGTTGTTGGTGGGCACACCATGGTCGTAATCCCGCTCGCGACTGCAGCGGCAGACTCAGATGCAATGGTTGCTTTTTGGGTTTGCCCTGGTTCACGTAAATGGGTATTCATATCGATGAGCCCAGGGGTAACAACTAGCCCTGTTGCATCAATAGTTTTAGTTGGAGATACATCAATTGCTGATGTTTGGTCGATGCTAACGACTTTGCCGTTATCGATGTACAAATCGCAGACTTGGTCGATTTGATGTTTAGGGTCTATAAGTCGACCATTTTTGATTAATAACATAACAAGTTAAGCCTCTACCACATTGTTCTTTTCGGCGGTTTGGCCGCTCATCGCCATTGACATAACAGCCATGCGCACGGCTATTCCGTTTGTTACTTGATCAAGAATTAACGATCGGGGCCCATCGGCTACCGCTGATTCTATTTCAACGCCGCGATTGATAGGGCCTGGGTGCATAACAACAGCATCGGGTTTTGCGTTGGTTAGTTTTTCGTTTGTTAAGCCGTATAGTCGGTAAAATTCAGACTCGCTGGGTAGTAGAGCACTTTGCATACGTTCTTTTTGCAAACGCAGCATGATCACGACATCAACGTCTTTTAATCCTTGGTTCATGTCAGTAAAGACGCGTACACCAAGCATTTCTATATGTTTGGGTAAGAGCGTGGTGGGGGCAATGACTCGGACTTCTGCTGCACCCAGCGTTAGCAATGCATGTATTTGAGAACGTGCCACACGAGAGTGGAGAATGTCCCCAACAATTGCCACGACAAGCGGCTCAAATTGCCCCTTGTGGCGACGAATAGTCAGCATGTCTAGCATGGCTTGCGTTGGGTGGGCATGTCGTCCATCTCCCGCGTTGATGACGGCAACATTAGGCGTGACTTGCTCAGCAATGAAATGGGCTGCACCGCTATCTGAGTGGCGTACGACAAACATGTCTGTTTGCATTGCCTCTAGCGTTTGCAACGTGTCTTTGAGCGTTTCACCTTTAGATGTTGATGACGTGCTGATGTTGAGGTTTAGCACGTCAGCTGACAGGCGTTTGGCGGCTAACTCAAATGTACTTAGTGTGCGCGTGCTAGCCTCAAAGAAGAGGTTGGCAACGGTCTTACCACGAAGCAACGGCACTTTTTTGACTTGTTGGGCACCCATGCCGACGAATGAGTCGGCTGTGTCTAAAATTTCGGTCAATAGAGATTTAGATAGACCTTCAACGGTGATGAAGTGTTTGAGTTGGCCTTCTTGGTTCAATTGAACGCTGTAGGCATCTTTTAATTCGAACATGGTGCGCTCCGGCCTTAAGTCATTGGTTTTTGTCGGATTTCTAATGCTAAAGGTGTCGGGCCTAGCAGTTTTACTTGCTGGTTAGGTCCAAGCGATAGCGTGCCACCTGAAACGTCCGCCTGTATGGGAAGCTCACGGCGTTGCAAGTCCAATAATGTGACCAGTGTGACTGAGGCTGGACGTCCATAATCAAACAGCTCGTTAAGAGCGGCGCGAATGGTTCGACCGCTCATAATGACATCATCCACTAAAATAATGTCACGGCCTTCGGTGGCGTCAGGTAAATTTGACGCTTGTACAGAAGGGTTGAGGCCTATTTGCGAGAAATCATCCCTGTAGAACGAAATGTCCAGAGTGCCCATCGTTTGCTGCGCATTCAGTGCGCTATGCAAACGCTCAGCAATCCATACACCACCGGTGTGAATGCCAATAATGTAGGGGTCGTTAATTTCACGGTGTTGTAATAATTGGTTCAGCTCGTCGATCATTTTATCCAACAAAGAATCGACGTTAAGAGTTCCCGAGACCATAAAGATCCTCCAGACGGGTATGGCTTGGAATACGCTGCGATGAGTTTAGCCAGCCATCAAAAATGATTTGAGCGGCTAAGCCATCGACAGACTCCTTCTTGAAATTGTTACTACCGCCCTTGCTGTAATGGATTTCTTTTGCCTCGTTGGTAGAGAGACGCTCGTCCATCAAAAAGCAAGGGAGTTGAAAACGGTCTTGTATGCGGTTGGCGAACTTGCGTGCGCGGCGCGACATTTCGCTGATAGTACCGTCCATGTTAAGTGGGATACCAACAACTAAAATGTCAGGTTGCCATTCATTGATGAGTTTTTCGAGAGAAGGCCAATCAGGGGTGCCTTCTTTAGCAAAAACAGGTGTTAATGCGGTTGATGTACCTGTAAATGTCTGGCCTGCTGCGACGCCTATTCTGCGCGTGCCGAAATCAAAGGCCAGCACACATTGGCTGGTTGCAGTCATGAGTTATCTATTTAGGCGCGGCCGCTATGAGCGGTCAGCAAATTAAGATTCACGCCCAGCAGGGCGGCGGCCGCCTGCATACGTTCGCCAGCAGGCATATTGAACATTATATCGGAATTTGCAGGACAGCTTAACCAGACATTGTTACTAATTTCTTCTTCAAGTTGCCCAGCACCCCATCCCGCATAACCAATGGCGATTAAGGCCTCAGCTGAACCATGACTTGAAATGGCTTCAAGAATATCAAGCGAAGTGGTGAGTTGGATCTCGTCAGATATCTTATAGGTGGATAACCACGGGTCGCCCAGATAAGGGCGGTGTAAAACAAAACCCCTATCGCTTTGAACCGGGCCTCCAGCATAAACGGATGTGGCTTGTTGATACTTGCCTGTCTTCATATCCAAATGCGTTAACATTTCACTTAACGTGAGGGCTAAGGGCTGGTTAATTACGAGCCCCATTGCTCCGTATTCACTGTGATCACACAAATAGATAATGGTTTTAGCGAAACCATCGTCTTGAAGGTGAGGCATGGAGATTAAAAAGTGATCTCGCAAACAGGTTTGTTTTTTATTCATGGTTCTTTGCACGCACACTCTTAGACTGACCCATTAGGTTTAGTACAAGTGTGTGTTTTTCTCAAATTTCCACGTGCGTATGATTTCAAGAATATCAGTGCGCTTGCGCATTTCTGGTGTAAATGGTTGGAAAGGAGATGCTAGGCGCACGATGCGTATAGCTGCATCATCGAGGATCTTGTGGCCTGATGACTGCAGAATCTCGACACTTTTGAGGCTGCCATCAGGAAGAATAGCAACCATTAAGCGCAATGTGCCGAATACGCCGCGACTACGAGCTTCTTCAGGGTAATTTAAGTTACCCACATTTTCGATGCGCTTTCGCCAGTTGTTGAGATACACAGCATCATCATAAGCGGCGGTGGATACTGACGTTAGGCGTTTGATGCGGGGCCATGCCGCTAACTCTTCTTCTTGTAATCTTACTTCGGCCTGTAAGTTGGCAATTTCAAGCGAACGCGCCAATAGTGACGTTGACTGTCCTGCTTTAGGAGCGCTGCTAGCTTGTTGTGTTTTTTTGGGTTTTACTGATTCTTTCTTTTGTTTGGATTTTTGGGTAATGACAACCGTTTGAGAAGGCTTGCTGCTCTCTTTTTCAGGGCCCGCCTCAGGTGCTTTAGTAGTGGCCGGCGTTGGAGGTTCCGGTGTTATTTCTTCGGCGGGCTCAGCGTTAGTCGGTAGAGCCGATTGATTGCGAATCCGATCGTCTTCAAAATTGGATTGTTGAGTTGTTGATAAAATTCGCTTTTCTTCCTGAGTACCGCTGCCTTCTTGGTTACTTTGCGCTAAAAAGTCAGCGTCTTTGGGGGCCTCTTTGGCGGCGTGCTTGGCTAGTGTAATTTCTAGCGTATGAACGGGCGGAGGTGTGTCAGTGGTAATAAAGCGGCTACCGAATATGAAAAGAGCATGCAGCGCAATAGCGATAACGAGGGCTAAGCCGAGCTTATCCATTGAGCCTAATCGTGTTGGGGTGTTGGTCTCGTTTGTCGCTACTGACACAAAAGTTACGCCTGCTTAGAATGAATAGTCTGCTCAATTGTGTCCATTAATTGCATCGCTATATCCAAGCCAAATTGATTGTCGAGTTCGCGTATACAAGTAGGGCTAGTCACATTAATTTCAGTGAGATAGTCACCAATAACGTCCAGTCCGACAAACAATAAACCTTTTGCTCTTAGGGTAGGGCCTACTTGTTCACAAATCCAGCGGTCACGATCAGTCAGTTCTCGGCCTTCTCCTCGGCCGCCTGCTGCTAAATTGCCGCGGGTTTCGCCCCCAGTTGGTATGCGCGCCAGCGAATGAGAAATAGGTTCTCCATTAATCATTAAAATACGCTTGTCGCCTTCGGTGATTTCGGGGATAAATTTCTGCACCATCACCATCTCACTACTGTGGGCTGTGACGGTTTCAATAATGACACCTAGATTCAGACCGTCTTCTTTAACACGGAATATAGAGGCTCCGCCCATGCCATCCAGAGGTTTTACGATGATATCGGCGTGCTCTTTGTGGAACTCACGGATTAAGTTTGGCTCGCGTGTGACCAAAACCGGCGGGCAACACTCTGGAAACTGTGTGGCGAACAGCTTCTCGTTAAAGTCGCGCAGGCTTTGCGGTTTGTTGACAATAAGGGTGCCCTCTTTTTCGGCCATTTCTAGCAAGTGGGTACTGTAAATAAACTCATTATCAAATGGAGGGTCTTTACGCATTAATATAACGTCAAGATCGCTCAGGTTTGCGGTTATATAATCACCCCGTTCAAAGCAGTTTTCAGGGTTCATATCCACAGTAAGGGGTGCCATTAGTGCTTTGGCTTTACCGTCGCGGCTAAATAGGTGCTTTTGCTCCATGTACCAAAGCTCCCAGCCTTTTCGCTGAGCCGCCCACAACATGGCCAGTGAGCTATCTTTTTTGAAGTTGATTTGCTCAATTGGGTCCATAACAATGCCGACTTTTAACGTCATGTGCGGTTCCTCTGTTCGGTTGGGTCTATGTTAACGATCTATATTTAGGGTCAATGTTAAAGGCCGGTCTTATGTGCGCGTTACTCAAATGCCTGGCTATTTACATAGGTCGTGCAGAGTGTAATGTATTCGTGCGGTCTGTCCTAGCCTAGATCACCCCATAGGTATTGAAGTATTGCCTGTGCTGCCACTGGTGCCGTTTCGGTTCGCATAACTCGCGGCCCAATGGCTACTGGTTTAAAACCAGCGGCTAAGGCCGCAGATACTTCATCTTCTGTTAGGCCTCCTTCAGGGCCAATCAATAAAGCAACAGAATCGGGACGCGGGTAATCGCCTAACGGTTGCTCTGTGTGATGATGTAAAACGAGCTTTAAATCAGCCTCAACATTGGCTAGCCAATCATCTAAGGTTTGGATGGCATTAATGGTAGGGAGTTCATTACGCAAAGATTGCTCGCATGCGCTTACGGCCACCTGTTGCCAATGTCGAATGCGTTTGTCTTGTCGCTCATTGTTTAGCTTGACCTCGCAACGTTCAGTTATGAGCGGTGTCATGCTCGCCATGCCCGTTTCCGTGGCTTTTTGAACCGCGTAATCCATCCGCTCGCCACGAGAAACTGATTGGCCTATGTGAATCGCTAATGGGCTTGATCGGCTGACATGGTGGGTTTCTATAACGATGGCTTCAGCGTGGCGCTTCTCTACGTGCGTTAATTCGCATAGATGTTCTGCGCCGTCTCCGTTAAATAAGGTGATTTGTTGGCCGGCTTTCATGCGTAATACGCGAGCAACATGTTGAGTCACCTCATCGCTGAGAGAAAAGGCTTCGCCTTGACGAATGTCGGTTGATTCATAAAAACGAGGTATGCGCATGCAGGCGTCCAAGTAAAGCAGAGTATAAGGAGTGCTTATTTTAAAGTGGCTCGCATCTGATAATCAAATGCTTAACAAATTGGTATTGAGTTAATGGTTTTGTAGGCAAAAAAAAGGTGCCTGTAAGCACCTTTTCATCAGAGTTTCATCGAAAGTCGTATTGGTTTATAAACCGGCGTCGGCTTTCAGGGCTTCTACTTTATCTGTTCGTTCCCATGTGAAAGTGGTGAACGTATCGCCATTTACTGAGACTTCTTCTGGCTCGCGGCCAAAGTGTCCGTATGCGGCAGTCAATTGGTACATAGGGTGCAACAAATCTAGCATGCGTGTTATTGCATTAGGACGTAGATCAAAGTGACGGCGAATCAGCTCGATGATTTTGTCATCAGAGATTTTACCAGTACCAAATGTGTTGATAGATACAGAAGTTGGTTCGGCTACACCGATGGCGTATGACACTTGGATTTCACAGCGGTCAGCTAAACCAGCCGCTACGATGTTTTTAGCCACATAACGGCCTGCATAAGCAGCAGAACGGTCCACTTTGGAAGGGTCTTTTCCTGAGAACGCGCCGCCACCGTGGCGAGCCATACCGCCATAAGTATCAACAATAATCTTACGGCCTGTTAAGCCGCAGTCGCCCACAGGGCCGCCGATAACGAATTTGCCGGTTGGGTTGATATGGAATTGGGTGTCTTTCGTAATCCACTCAGCAGGCAAAACATGCTTGATGATGAGTTCCATTACCGCTTCACGCAGGTCAGCCTGGCTGACGTCCGGGCTGTGCTGAGTCGATAATACAACAGCGTCGATTCCCGACGGCTTACCGTTTTCGTAACGGAAAGTTACTTGCGATTTTGCATCAGGGCGTAACCAAGGTAGTAGGCCTGATTTACGAGCTTCAGCTTGACGCTCAACTAAGCGATGCGCAAAGGTAATCGGTGCGGGCATTAATACATCGGTTTCGTTTGAAGCATAACCGAACATTAAGCCTTGGTCGCCAGCGCCTTGGTCCTCAGGGCGAGAGCGGTCAACACCTTGAGCGATCTCAACCGATTGCTTACCGATAATGTTGATTACACCACACGTCTCGCCGTCGTAACCGACTTCAGATGACGTGTAACCTATATCGCAGATGACTTTACGCACGAGGTTTTCAAGATCGATCCAGGCGGATGTAGAAATTTCGCCAGACACAACCGCAACGCCGGTTTTAACCAAAGTTTCACAAGCTACGCGCGCATGCTTGTCTTCGCTAATGATCGCATCCAGAACCGCATCAGAAATTTGATCGGCAATCTTGTCGGGGTGGCCTTCAGAGACGGATTCTGAAGTAAATAAGCTATATTCGCTCATTGGCTGTTTTTGTCCTCGTAATACATGTAAAAGCCAGGGGTGAAATCGATACCCTGTCGTTTTTGGAATGGAACATAGTTTACCGTTCTCTATCACCAGATGCACAATTTTCGCTTTGCTTTTTTGATGAAAGTTTGTTGAGCCAGAGTGAAATGCACTCATTTTGCGCAAAATAACGTTTTTTCATTGAAGCGAGCCGTTATCTGCGAGAAAATTACCGCCTGTTTTTTTGCTTCATCCCTACAAAAAACCGGGTTATCCCAGGAGTCTATTGAATGTCGTCTCGCAGAGAACTGGCTAATGCAATCCGTGCGCTAAGCATGGATGCCGTTCAGAAAGCTAAATCAGGCCACCCAGGCGCGCCTATGGGTATGGCGGACATCGCCGAAGTGCTTTGGAATGATTTCATGAAGCACAACCCTGCTAATACGCAGTGGTTTGACCGCGACCGTTTTATCCTGTCGAATGGTCATGGATCCATGTTGATTTACTCATTGCTACACCTGACCGGCTACGATGTGTCTATCGACGATCTTAAAAACTTTCGCCAGTTACATTCAAAAACAGCAGGCCACCCTGAATACGGCTACTGCCCCGGTGTTGAAACCACGACAGGGCCGCTAGGCCAAGGTGTTACCAATGCGGTAGGTTTTGCTGTAGCTGAAAAAACCTTAGCGGCGCAATTTAACCGTGAAGGCCACAACATTGTTGATCATCATACTTATGCATTTATGGGTGATGGCTGCATGATGGAAGGCATCTCTCATGAGGCATGCTCACTGGCCGGTACTTTGGGTCTGGGTAAACTGATTGTCTTCTGGGATGACAACGGTATTTCTATCGATGGTGAAGTCGAAGGATGGTACACCGACGATAACGTGAAGCGTTTTGAGTCTTACGGATGGCAGGTTATTCCTGGTGTCGATGGCCACGATGCAGACCAAATCCGTGAAGCGATTCTTGCCGCTCAAGAGAACACCGCGCAGCCAACGTTAATTTGTTGTAAAACAGTCATTGGCTTTGGCTCTCCAAACAAAGAAGGTAAAGAAGATTGCCATGGCGCTCCGCTAGGTGATGATGAAATCGCGTTGACACGTGAGCGTTTAGGCTGGACTCACCCCGCATTCGAAATCCCAGAAGATATTTACGCGGATTGGAATGCTGTTGAGGCGGGTACACACGCGGAAAATGATTGGAATGAGCGTTTGGCGTCATACCGCAATGAGTACCCTGAGTTGGCGGCAGAGTTCTTACGTCGAATCTCTGGCGAATTGCCGGCTGATTTTTCTGACAAAGCCGATGCTTACATTGCCGATGTTGTTGCCAAAGGTGAAACCATTGCATCGCGCAAGGCCTCTCAAAATGCATTGAATGCGTATGGTCCTCTATTGCCTGAGTTATTGGGCGGTTCTGCCGATCTGGCTGGCTCTAACTTAACGTTATGGTCGGGCGCTAAAGGGATTAGTGCTGATGATGCGTCAGGTAACTACCTATTTTATGGGGTACGTGAATTTGGTATGTCGGCCATTATGAACGGTATTGCGTTGCATGGTGGATTTATTCCTTACGGTGCAACCTTCCTTGTATTCATGGAGTATGCTCGTAATGCGCTGCGCATGGCTGCTTTAATGAAGCAACGTGCCATCCATGTGTACACGCATGACTCTATTGGCCTGGGTGAAGATGGTCCAACACACCAACCTATCGAGCAAGTTGCAAATTTACGCACCACGCCAAACATGAGCTGCTGGCGCCCTGCTGATGCCGTAGAGTCTGCGATTGCTTGGAAGGCGGCCATTGAACGCGCTGATGGTCCTACTGCGATGATCTTCTCCCGTCAAGGTTTAGCGCATCAAACACGTACTGATGAGCAAATTCAGAACATCAAACGTGGCGGCTATATCTTAAAGGATACAGACGGACAGCCAGACGCTATTGTCATTGCAACAGGCTCAGAAGTGGGGCTAGCCATGGACTCTGCTCAAGCGTTAGCTGACGAAGGTATTAAGGTTCGTGTCGTCTCTATGCCAGAGACAACTCTGTTCGCTTCTCAAGATGCTGAATATCGCGAATCTGTTTTACCCGCCGCGGTTAAAGCGCGAGTAGCGGTTGAAGCGTTGCATGCTGACTACTGGTATAAATTTGTGGGCCTAGATGGCGCTGTGGTAGGTATGACTACCTTTGGTGAGTCGGCTCCAGCCGGTGATCTGTTCAAACATTTTGGCTTTACTGTCGAGAATGTCGTCAACACGGTTAAGTCAGTACTTTAACTGTCATAGCATAGGCCGGGTTAACCCGGCCTAATTTGTTATAAGTTCTTTATTTGTTTTAGGTAATAGGCAGCGATGAGTTACCGGGTAGCCATTAATGGTTATGGACGTGTTGGTCAGTGTGTGCTGCGGGCTATCTATCAACAAGGTCTAAATAAGACGTTACAGGTTGTTGCATTAAACGAACTGTCGGATATTGATACGGTCACCTACCTAACGCGCTATGATACCACGCATGGTCGTTTTCCATTTCCGGTTGAGCATGACGAAACACATCTGTTAATTGATGAAGATGCGATACTTGTGCTGAATCAGCCAGATGCTTCCTTGCTGCCTTGGAAGGCGCTGGATGTTGATCTGGTAATCGAGTGTTCGGGCTCTTTCAGTGATCGAGCAACGGCTGAGCGGCATTTGCAAGCAGGAGCAAGTAAGTTGCTGTTTTCTCAACCCGCTAAGCCTGATGTGGATGCGACGATCGTCTATGGCCTAAACCATCAAGATTTAACGGCGCAGATGCAGATTGTTTCAGCGGCATCCTGTACCACAAACTGTGTTATTCCGGTCTTACATTTGTTAAATGAAGCCTTTGGCATTAGCCAAGGGGTAACGACCACGATTCATTCAGCAATGAATGATCAACCGGTGATTGATAGTTATCACCAAACTGATTTGCGCCTGACGCGAAGCGCTATGCAGTCCATTATTCCTGTTGATACCGGTTTGAGCCGCGGTATTGACCGATTATTGCCAGAGCTGGCCGGACGCTTCGAGTGCTTACATCTGCGTGTGCCTACCATTAATGTCTCTGTCATGGATATGAGTATTAATGTAGCAAAAGGCACTGATGCCGCGGAAGTGAATAAGCTACTCAAGAACGCCTCCGAACAGCAATTTAGAGGTCTTTTGGGGTATACCGAAGAGCCGCATGCTTCGGTAGACTTTAATCATGATCCTCGCTCGGCAGTAGTCGATGGCACCCAAACACGGGTGAGTGGCGAAACGCTCATTAAGTTATTGTGCTGGTTTGATAACGAATGGGGTTTTGCTAACAGAATGTTGGATGTTGCTGTCGATTGGCTAAAGGCGAAGTAGTTTTCTTTTAATTTATAAAAATGAAGTAGGACAGCCTCATGAGTGTATTGAAGATGACTGATCTGGATCTGCGCGGTAAACGCGTACTGATCCGTGAAGACCTCAATGTTCCTGTTAAGGATGGACAGGTCACCTCAGATGCCCGTATTCGCGCATCTCTACCAACAATCGAATTTGCCTTGAAAGCGGGCGCTAAGGTGATGGTTATGTCTCACCTAGGCCGTCCAACTGAGGGTGAATATGAAGAGCAATACTCATTAGCGCCTGTTGCTGCGCATATAGAAAAACTGCTTTCTAGATCAGTACCTTTAATTAAAGATTGGTTGGCAGGTGGGTTTGAAGTAGCAGAAGGCGATCTCGTTTTATTAGAAAACGTTCGTTTCAATACCGGTGAGAAGAAAGACAATGAAGCACTGTCGCAACAAATGGCTGCGCTGTGTGATGTATATGTAATGGACGCCTTTGGAACGGCCCATCGTGCCCAGGCATCAACGCATGGTGTGGCGCGTTTTGCACCGATTGCTTGCGCAGGTCCGTTGTTGGCTAATGAACTAGAAGCATTGGGTAAAGCGTTAGATAAACCTACACCACCGCTGGCGGCAATTGTTGGTGGTTCAAAAGTTTCAACGAAGCTAGAAGTGTTAAATGCACTGTCTGATAAAGTTGACCAACTGATTGTTGGTGGCGGTATCGCTAACACGTTCTTGGCCGCCGCAGGCAAACCTGTGGGTAAGTCGCTATGCGAACATGATTTAATTCCAGTAGCGCAAGAGCTCATGAAGCGGGTAAACATTCCGTTGCCTGTTGATGTTGTGGTTGCTACCGAGTTTTCGGAATCAGCAACGGCAACGGTTAAGGCTGTCGACGACGTAGCTGAAAATGATATGATTTTGGATATAGGTCCGGAATCCGCTGCTAACTTAGCAGCCCTACTAAAGGATGCCGGCACTATTATTTGGAACGGCCCAGTGGGTGTGTTTGAATTTGATCAATTTGGTGAAGGAACGAAAACCTTAGCGTTAGCTATTGCTGAAAGTGAAGGCTTTTCTATTGCGGGTGGCGGTGATACGTTAGCCGCTGTGGATAAGTATAACATTGCTGATCAAGTGTCTTATATCTCAACGGGAGGCGGTGCCTTCCTTGAGTTTGTAGAGGGTAAAGTCTTGCCAGCAGTAGCGATTCTGGAAACCCGTGCCGCGAGCTAACAGGCCAGGCTAACAACTTTATTAAAGGAAATAGGTGAAACATGGCTCTTATCTCAATGCGTCAGCTGCTCGATCATGCCGCTGAATTTGGATACGGTATCCCTGCGTTTAACGTTAATAACGTAGAGCAAATGCGCGCTATTATGGAAGCGGCATCTAAAACTGACTCTCCTGTGATAGTGCAAGCATCAGCCGGTGCGCGCAAATATGCGGGCTCTAATTTTTTGCGCCATATGATATTGGCCGCAATTGACGAGTTCCCTCATGTGCCTGTCTGTATGCATCAGGATCACGGTACCTCGCCTTCGATCTGCCAGCGTTCAATCGCTATGGGCTTTTCATCCGTGATGATGGATGGATCGTTAATGAGTGACGGCAAAACGCCTTCTAGCTATGAGTACAACGTTGACGTAACTCGCCGTACCGTAGAAATGGCACATGCCTGTGGTGTTTCTGTTGAGGGTGAACTAGGTTGCTTAGGCTCTTTAGAAACAGGTCAAGCAGGTGAAGAAGACGGAGTAGGTGCTGAAGGCACGCTGTCTCATGATCAGATGCTGACTGATCCAGACGAAGCTGCTGACTTCGTGACAAAAACGGGTGTTGATGCATTGGCAATCGCTTGTGGTACTTCACATGGTGCATACAAGTTTACGCGTCCGCCTACAGGCGATATCTTGGCGATTGATCGTATTAAGGCTATCCATCAGCGTATCCCAGAAACTCACCTGGTCATGCATGGCTCGTCCTCAGTGCCGCAAGAATGGCTCAAGATCATTAATGAGTTTGGTGGTGAAATTCCTGAGACTTACGGCGTGCCAGTTGAGCAAATCGTTGAAGGTATTAAGTTTGGTGTGCGTAAGGTAAATATCGATACAGATTTACGTTTAGCATCGACGGGCGCTATTCGTCGATTCCTGGCAGAAAATCCATCCGAATTTGACCCGCGTAAATACCTGAAGAAAACTATCGAAGCGATGAGTGATATCTGTATTGATCGTTACGAGGCGTTTGGTGCTGCAGGTCACGCGTCTAAGATTAGAGCCATAGCGCTAGAAGATATGGCTGTTAAATATGAGACAGGTGCTTTAGACGTAAAAGTTTTGTAAACACCTGTTTTTATTGTAAAATACATAAAACCACCTTCGGGTGGTTTTTTTATGGATTTGTGGCGGTTTTTGAAAATTTGGTCTACGCTTTATTATTTAGATCCCCAATCCAAAAAACTATTGTGTATGCTTATGCTCTCTCTGCGAAATCTTGCGTCCTCTTGCTTAATTTGTTTATTAGTTAGCCTTTCTTTTGTGGCTCAGGCCGACATCAAGAGGCCTTCAGAGCGCGTGATATTGAGTATTTCTGGCTTAATTGAAGAAACAAATATGCTCGGTTCACCCGATCCAGTCGTGGAATTTGATATGGCAATGTTACAAGAACTGCCGTCTCAACATGTAACTACCTACACTGCTTGGACGAACGGGACGCCAGTTTTTAAAGGGGTGCTTTTATCTGACTTGTTGGATAAGGTAAAAGCTCAGGGACAAAAAATCCGCGTGACGGCTTTAAATATGTATTCAGCTGATATTGACGTCAAAATGTTGGAACAATTTCCTATTATTTTAGCCTACGCGATGGATGGTGAAGCAATGTCTATTAGGAATAAAGGGCCGTTGTGGGTCATCTATCCAGTGAAAGAGTTTCCTGAGTTGAACCAGCCTAAGCATGTATCGAGTATGGTGTGGCAAGTTAACAGTATAGTGGTCTTCTAGTCCGTGCTATCTCGTCCATGGCGCTACACCTTGTTAATCATGATAGTTGTTATTAGCGCGGCAAGCGTATACGTTAGTTTTAAGCGCCATGCCGAGGCAACACGTATCTTGTCGGAAGACATAAAAACATCTTCTTGGGCTGCCGCTCAGCTAGAAATTGATTATTTATATTTTCAGCACAACTTGGCGATGTATTCAGAAAAGCTGGTGAGTAAAGAGGATATGTTGCTCACGTTCGATTTATTGTGGTCCCGAGCCAATATCCTGAGCATAGGTAAAGAAACGCTTCAGTTTAGACAGCTTGAAGGTAGTCAAAAACTGCTGGCTGACTTAAAAGAGCTGCTGCAGGACGCCGAACCTATATTGGTGAGCAATGAGCAAGTATCCCCTGAGCAAGCCCGACAAATACGTGATGGCTTCGCTCGTTTGTTTCCCAGTATTCGACTGTTGCATGTGCAAAGTTATAACGGCTCTGAGCGCATGGAAGGGATTGAAAAAGCTGATATATTGGAGTCGGATACCCAATACTTTATGTTAGGCCTATTGGGCAGCGGTGCATTCCTTGTCTTTATGGTTTTTCGTGAAAGCTCTAAAAATCGTCATCTTGCTATGCACGATGCGTTAACTCGTTTACCTAACCGGGTTGATTTTAAGCGATCTCTTGAAACAGCTGCTCAGGATGCAGATAAATCCGGCCTGTCAGTGGCTGTGCATATTGTAGATTTAAACAATTTTAAAGAAATTAACGATGTGTATGGTCATGCTGTTGGCGATGCTTTTTTAATTAAAGTAGCTGAACGCTTACAAGGCCTTGCCCACGGAAAAAACCGAGCTGCGCGTTTAGGCGGGGATGAGTTTGCTCTAATACAAGGAGGTATAGAAGGCCGTAATGAGGCTGAGCAAAGGGCATGGCAGATTTGTGAAGTCATAACCGAGCCTCTTATGATTCAAGACATCGTGTTTTATCCCAGAGCGAGTGTAGGGGTCAGCCTGTACCCTGATGATGGAAGTATTACACAAACACAGCTCAATGCCGATGTGGCGATGTATCAAGCCAAGAGTGAGCAAGGGATGAGTTATCGCTTTTTTGATGCTCAAATGAACGAGGATTTGAAGCGCCGTAAGCAATTAGCCGATGCGTTAGAGAAGGCAATTAATAACAACCAACTTAACCTGCTCTACCAGCCGATCTTTAATATGACCTCCGGCAAGATGGTAGGAGTGGAGGCGTTAGTGCGTTGGCATAGCGAAGAATTTGGCACGATTTCACCTGAAGAAATAGTCACCACATCTGAACAAGCCGGGTTGGCTAATATTTTTAATCACTGGGTGTTAACAACCGCGTGTAAACAGGCCGTTGCTTGGCACACGATGGAATATTTTGTTGCTGTAAGTGTCAATATATCGCCATCGATGTATACCGACCATGATTTGGTCTCAATGGTTGAGGAGGTGCTCGAAAGCACTCAATTACAGAGCCAATATCTCATGTTGGAAGTAACAGAAGATACCACTATGCAGGATATAGAAAGCTCTCCACATATATTACGTGGATTAAGTTCGCTGGGGGTATCACTGGCATTAGACGATTTCGGAACAGGCTATTCATCGTTAAGCCATTTGAAATCATTACCCGTGCAGCGCTTAAAAATTGATAAAAGCTTTATTCAGGACTTATTTGATAGCCCATCTGACTTACGCTTTATTACCACCATTTTGCAGTTGGCCGAGAGCTTAGGTTTAAATGTGGTCGCAGAGGGTATAGAGCTTGATAAGCAGCGTATCGCGTTGATTAGCCAAGGGTGTGTTTTGGGGCAAGGCTATTTGTTCTCTCGTCCTGTCAGCGCCGATTCGATTACACAGCTGTTAATTCATCAGTCTAGTTGCGTTGATAAGTTGCAGGGTGTGGTGTCCAATATGTAGCTTTTATTTGGTTGAAGACATTTACTAACGAAAACTGTTAATAGATGATTCATGCAATAGAGTTACTCTAAAGCAACAATTTGAATCAATGGGGAATGGTAATGGATCTAGTTAAAATGGCAACGCAACTCTTTTTGAACAAACTCGGTACATCGGCGGGTGGTTTAGATCCAGATATGGTTTCTAATGCGTTATCATCTTTGTTAGGTGGCGGGAATGGTGATCTGAACTTGAGCGATTTGATCTCAAAAGTATCTGGCAGTGGTTTAGGTGCGCTGGCACAGTCTTGGTTGGGCGATGGCCAAAATGATAGCTTTTCGATCAGTGATGTTTTATCCGTTTTAGGTGAATCTAATGTTGCTGAGTTCTCTAACCAAATTGGTGTTCCAGAGCAAGAAACAGCGGGTGCTTTGTCCGATATGATCCCTGAATTAATCGATCAGAACAGCTCTGCAGGTGGTTTGTTGGAATCGGTAGGCGGCGTGGGTGGTTTAGCCGGGTTGGCCTCTAGCTTTTTTAAGTAAGAACACGTAGTTTTATCAAGCAGCACATTTTGTGGGCAATTTATTTGATTGCTCACTATAATGGTGCTGCTTTTGTCGTTTTAGGCGGCAAAATATGACCTTTTTTAAGCATGAATATTGCTTAGAAAAGGTATAGCTATTCAGGCTGTAAATGGATCACCTATGTCTTCACAAGAGACGGTGAATGTTAACAACCAGTGTGCAACCACAAGTTTCATACTGTATTGAGGTGTACTACCATGTATACGACCCACTGTTGGCTCTCAATTCTTGAGGGCTGTCTACTCGTGGCGTTAGGTATTCATATACTAAACGCGAGCGATTTACTTATCAGCGGCACGGCTGGTGCCGGTATGATTTTACGCCAACTGACCGATCTTTCGTTCGGTGCTATTTTTTTCCTATTGAATATCCCTTTTTACGTGCTGGCGCTGCGCTATATGGGTACTGAATTTACAGTTCGGACCTTCTGTAGCATTAGTTTGTTGTCAATTATGACTGAGCTAATGCAACGCTACTTGCTGCTAACGGTAGATCCGATTTTTGCAGCGATTTTAGGTGGGCTGCTGATAGGCTTCGGATTGATTATTCTATTTAGGCATCATGCTTCGTTAGGTGGGCTCAATATACTGGCGATGTATTTAGAGCGGCGTTTTGGTATTCACCCAGGAAGAACAACGATTGTAGGAGATATGTTTATAGCTATCGCTGCATTATGGGTGTTTGAGCCACAGCAGGTTGCTGTTTCCATGGTGGCGTTCGCAGTGATGAGCTCGGTGGTGGGCCGTTATCATAAGCCGCCGCAATGGACGCGTGAGCAAGGGTTGGGATTGGCTAAAGCGTAGCTGTTTAGAGCATACGCTTCAGCCAAAATAAAAGCAGGCTCAAATGAGCCTGCTTTCGAGGAATCAGAGCAGACTCGCTTACAGCGGAGTTACTTCATCAGCCTGTGGGCCTTTCTGTCCTTGAACTTCAACGAAGGTGACAGCTTGACCTTCAGCCAAAGTACGACGACCCTGACCAATGATTGAACGGAAGTGTACGAACAAATCTGAACCGCCTTCGCGCTGGATGAATCCGTAACCTTTTTCGTCGTTGAACCATTTAACGGTTCCGTTTTGTGTTTCTGACACGGTAACAATACTCAATGTAAAATTTAAAGATTTAGCCACAGGATGTACATCCATGTAACTCGAGCACTGTGAATGGGGAGCAAGAGAGCGAGATGGAGCAGGTAAGCTTAGAAAGGTAACCACTTCAAACGCATAAAACTTGATCTCTAAACACAGATCAGTTTCGAGTGTATCTCCTTGATCTAGGTAACGCAAATAACTTTGGCCGATAAAATGTAAAAAAGCTGGCTTTTTGAAAAGTAAGCTAAAATGCCCTACAAGCCTCTAAAACTGGGCTTATTACTGAATCGAGTTTTAGTGTGGCGATCGAATCGGCTCGTGTAATACCTTGGTTTAATAAAGCGATAGGTTTTTTTGCCTCGTGTGCTCGTTTACAAAATCGAAATCCTGAATACACCATTAGGGAAGACCCTATAACCAGTAGAGCGTCAGACTGAGCTAAGTGATTCAGTGCTGTTTCGACGCGCTCTTTAGGGACATTATCGCCGTAAAAAACGACATCAGGTTTGAGTAAGCCGCCACACGATGGACAATCGGGTATCACAAAGTCTTCGAAAGGGACGTCCTCTAAGTCAGCATCTCCATCGGGTGCCGCTGTAGCGGTCAGAGCCGCGAACGAGGGGTTGAGTTCGGCCATCCAGAGATGGGCTTTATCTCGGCTGAGTGTTTTCTGGCATTGCATACAAATGACACGATCGGAACGGCCATGTAAATCAATGACATTCTTTAAGCCTGCTTGTTGGTGCAAACCATCAACGTTTTGCGTTACTAAGCTTTGAACATGTCCCGCGCTTTCTAATGAGACAAGCCAATGGTGTGCTGTATTGGCGATTGCATCCCGCATAATAGGCCAGCCGATTAAGCTTCGTGCCCAAAAGCGTTGGCGGGTATAGATCTTGTTTATAAAGTCGTGGTGCTGCACCGGAGGTTGACGCTTCCATTGGGAGTGTTTATCTCGATAGTCAGGGATGCCTGAATCTGTCGAAATACCTGCCCCTGTCAGAATAAACAAGCGGGGATGCTGAGCGATAAAATGATCTAACCGTTCTGCTGTTTCTTGTGGGGTTAAACGGGTCTCTTGTGTAGTGGCCATCAGTTGTACCGCTTGCTCGCATGTTATTATAGGTCTGTACGGTTGTTATGTTAAACGAACAAGGAGCCACGGTGTTAGGTCGTCTATCTCATATATTGCTTTATCTCCCGAATCCACCCAACTTGTCGAATGGAGACGACGCCGTGAGCATAATCCAAGCAAACGGTAACCATTGGCGAAAAATCCTTAGTATTTACGCCAAGCTGGTCGTTAAAGAGGGGCGGTGGCAGGATTACCGGGATGGTGACTTGCTGAGGGAGCAGGCGATCAGCTTTCATGACACACTCATAGCACCTAACACGGGCGAGTATTGCGTGCATTGGGTGGCGGGTAAAGCAAGCTGGGAGCGCTTGGGGATTAGTTTAACTGGCTTTACGGCACTCGACGCTGAGGAGCGCGCTTGGTACAAAGGAAATATATTACTAACACCCTACCCAGATTATCGTCAATTTCCTAATCGGCTGATAGAAGAGATCAGAGTGTGGCTAGCACACCCTGACCGGGCTGTCGGTTAAGCGCTTTGCTTTTCAGCAGGAGGCTCTGATTTTTTGGCCCCTTTGTCGATAGACATCACCGTCCAACCGGCTTTGATTACCGGAACTTTCTCAGACGATATAATCCTAAGCCAGCCTTCAGGTGTAACTGCCATGAGCAAACTTCGCTGGGCCTGATGCTCGGTGCGCCAGCGCTCAAGCGTGTAATCGCTCGTAATCAACGTAGCACGTATGCTGGCTCCCTGGCTAATCAGGCTTGATAGTTTCTGGAAGCTAAACTCATCTTCGCCAAAGCCGCTAGGCTGGAAGCGGCTTGATACTTGATGGCGAGCGGAGCTTTTATTTCGAGGCGCTTCGGATTTAACGGAATAAACAAAGCGATCTTCAAACTCTTCTCTAAAGTGTAAGGCTGAGAGCATGTTGATATCACGTTGTGGCGTAATGGCTAATACTTGGCCGTAGCCCCCCAGTTCTAACTTTTGATTGACGCTGCTTGAAAGCGGATTACCGTGCAAAGTATTAAGGCCAAGCATACGGGCCTCGCTAATATTCTCCCAACTTGGATCAATGAGAATTGAGGGGATATTTTGCTTCTTTAAAGCCTCGGCTAAGCAGCGAGCAATTTTATTAGCTCCCACAATAACAATGCCGCGAGATTCCGGTTCTGTGACGCCTAAGCGAAGTGCAACAAAGCGAGCGGTAGCACTCTGGAATACAACGGTGCCTATAATAACTGAGAAGGTTAATGCCGTGAGCGTGCTGGCCCCTTCATAGCCAATTTCCTCTAAGCGTAGAGCAAAAAGAGCCGAAACGGCAGCGGCTACAATACCGCGAGGCCCTACCCATGCAATAAGCGCACGCTCTTGCCATTTTAGGTCGGTGCCTATACTGCACAAGAAAACAGAAATAGGGCGCACAACGAATTGGATAACAGCAAGTAATAAGAGTGCGGGTAAGCCAAGTGATAAAAGTTGATCTAAATCTAAACGAGCCGCAAGCAAAATAAACAGGCCGGAAATCAGTAAAACGGTCAGCTGTTCCTTAAAGGCTAGCACTTCTTCAAGATTGAGCCCCTTAACATTGGCTAACCATATGCCCATCACGGTCACCGCGAGCAAGCCTGATTCGTGAGCAAGGTGATTGGATAGGGTAAAGGTCACCACCACTAATGCCAGCGTGCCAAAAGTATGCAAGTACTCTGGTAGCCAATGACGTTTCATAACAAAAGCGAGAATGACCGCCGCGCCAGCACCTAACAATGTCCCCACTAACGTGACTTCAAAGAATAGGATGATGGTTTGTGTAATTTGGCCATTAAATTGTTGGCTTGAAATTAGCCACTGATAGACCAGAACCGCCAACAGTGCGCCGACAGGATCGATCACGATACCTTCCCAGCGTAGCACGTTGGTAATTCGGTTGGTGGCTCGCAAAGTGCGAAGCATCGGCACAATAACGGTAGGGCCTGTTACTACAACGAGTGCGCCGAACAGGGCGGATAATTCCATGTTGAGATCAAAGATCAGATGTGTAGCCCATGAAATTAGCACCCACGTGATTAAAGCCCCCCATGTCACTAAGCGCCGAACAATAGTGCTTATTTCTTTTGTTTGATCAAAGTGGAGCGTTAAGCTGCCTTCAAACAAAATAATGGCTACAGATAAAGAAACTAAGGGGAACAGCAAGCTACCAAAGAGCTCGTCCGGATCAAGCACGTGTGTAACGGGACCCAGCATGATTCCGGTAAGTAATAAAAACAGAATAGCGGGGAGCTTAAATCGCCATGCCACCCATTGGCACCCTAAGCTGAATAGGGCAATCAGTGCGAGTAATGAAGCGTCTGTTAATTCCATAGTGTCGTCCGTAGCTAGCCAAGAGTGAGAGCACTCTACTGTGAGTCTTATTAAAAATCAGCCTTTTCAGACAAAGTGTCAAAATAAAAAAAATATTTTAGTGAGTCTGTGACTTTCACTATCTCTGCCTAAGTCTAAGTGAATAAGAAGCCGGGAATTTTTCCGGAATCGTCTATGTGACTTTCTTTAGGAGAAGGCAAAATGAAAGTGAATAAACTGGCAAGCATCATCGCAACAATCTCTGTAGGTGGCAGTGTAGCAGCAGCGCAAGCTGAGCCAGTTACGCTGTTTGATTACACTGAGGCAACCTCTGCTTATGAAGATGCTTACATCAACGGCCAATTCAATGTTCAAGATGGTAACCAAGATCAGTCTAGCTACAATTTAGACCTTGATGTGGAATATGATCGGGTTTTTTCTTCGCCAGATCAAAATACAAAGATTGAGTTTGATGGCGAAACCTCGCGTGAGCGTGGGCCTAACGAAGGTGATAAGACAGACTCGTATTATCAAGCAACGGGCGCTGTAACCTCGGATCAGTATTTCCAACCAGGCAGCAATGCCGGTTTTTGGTACGGTAAGGGTGAAGTCGGCATTCAAAAAGATATGGAAGACCCTTACACCAAGCTGACCTTAGGTGTGGGTTACGGCCGAGTAGTGAATGCTACTCCTATGGCTACAGCCATTCGTTTAGTAGAAGCATTACAAGAGCGCGGCATTTTGCAAACTACGCCATCTAAGGCGACTTACAATAAAGTGGCTAATGTTATTGCGCGTGAAGATGAGTACCGCAGCAAGTATGGCGCGGCTGACTACGAAATGACTTGGATACAGGACATTGAAAATGCCTTGGGTAGCGAGCTAACAACCAAAGGTGCTATTAAGTCGTATGATGTGCTAACTAATGAGCGTATCTCTACACGTAAGCACGGTTGGTTAGTGCGTGCAGGTGTGGGGGCAATTATAAGTGATTACGATGGCTCGGATAGTAAACCAGCGTTGGAATTAGGTGCAGAATATCATTACCCACTGAGTAACCGTACACAGTTCTCTAATGAAGCATTAATTACAACAACGTTAGATGATGGCGACAATAGCTACCACGCACGTAACGATATGTCGTTGACTTATGAAGTGAGTGATCGCGTGGACTGGGAAAACACATGGGGTATTGATTATGCCGCGTACGATAATGCCAATGATACAACGACGAATATTTTGAGCTCAACTTATCGTTATTACTTATCGAATGAACTGAGCTTTACAGTAACCGGGCGTCTGACAAACGTAGAAGACGAAATCCGTAACAACGGAAACGATCGCGTAGATCGTGCTGTACTGATGGGATTAACTTACCGTTTGAAGTAGTACACGCCCCTAAACAGCTCATCTCCCCTGCATAAGCCCCTCGCTGAGGGGCTTTTTTATGACTGGTCTGACAAGGGGGCTCGGATGATCAGTCGGCGCTGACTTAATAAAGTGAAAGTACTTGTTTGATGAGATTTAAATGAGGGCTGCGTACAGGGTATACCGCATACATTGGGTGCTTTATAACAGGCGCCTCCTTCACGACATGCAACTGCTTTGTCTCTATTTCTTGCTCAATAGCCGATAAAGGTAGATAAGCACTCCCCCCTAATGCTTGTAAGAAAGCGATGGCCATTTTAGCCGTCCCCAAGCGGGTATGCGGTTCAGCTATATCTGGAAAGAGCCGGCGGTGGGTCAGCATATGGGATAAGCCCCAATCGACCATCAAGTAGTGATCACCAAGGGCATCATCTAAGGAAATGTTGGGTGTCGAGGCAACCAGCATCAACTCTAGGTCGCCGACTTGTTGGAGGGTGAGCACATCTAATTGCGCCGGTTCTAACATGAAGGCAATATCCAGTACGCCATCTAACAACCGACGAGTCAGTACTTCAGGTGTATGTGATTCCGCGATTAATGCAATCTCAGGGTGATGGCTACGAATTTGATGTAGCCAAGGCTGTAGCATTACATCCCATAACCTCAGGCTTCCCCCCAGTGATAATTGGGATTGAGCGCCGCCTGCTGTTACGTCTTGTCGGGCTTTACGCCAATTTGCCAAGAGTAATTCGGCATGGCGGACTAACCTATTACCTTCGGGCGTTAAGCGTATATCCCTTTTGTATCGGTCAAAGAGTTGAACATCAAGTTGTGTTTCTAGCAACTTGATGCGGGCACTGACGGCCGCTTGCGTTAGGTAAAGAGCTTCGGCGGCACGGCCAAAGTTGCGAAGACGCGCTACTTCAAGAAATGTTCTTAGTAATTCCAGATCCATGAGTCCGTACCTAATATTAATAATAAAATATTTTTTAAAAAAGCATAAAAATTTATAGTTATTTTTATTGTTAGTGATTATCTATATTTCCCCCTCCACAACAAGCCCGGAGGGTGAAATATGAAAAATAATGTACATCACAGCTCTGTGTTCGATTTGAATGATGAGCAAGTTGTTGAGTTAATTAAAGCGGGTCATGAACATTCAGAGACATTGTTTGGTGAGCTAGTGCGTCGTCATAAGGGAGCTTTGCTGAATCGTTGTCGCAATCGGTTAGGTAACTATGATGATGCAGAAGATGTTGTTCAGGAAACACTAGTGAGAGGCTATCGGGCATTAAGTCGTTTTAACGGTGATTCAAATTTACGTACATGGTTAATCGCTATTGCCGATAACCAGTGTTACACGCTGACCAAGAAAGAGTCGCGATATACAGATTGCGACCATATAAATGAGCTAATCGAATTAGCCGAACTCAACCAAAAGTTAGAGGCGGAAGCGGCAGATGCAACGGACTATGTTCAGGACACTTTGACACGCTTGCCGGATGCTGTGCGCGATATATTGCATCTACGCTTTCATGCTGAGTTACCCATCACCAGTATTAGCGAGCGGCTAGGTTTAAGTTTGAGTGCAACGAAAATGCGTTTGTATCGAGCTCAAGAAATGTTCGAAAAGCTGTATCCTGTAAAAGCAGCCTTTTTGAGTAACAACGAGACTCTGTCTATGGCGAGCTGATAATTAGGTGAGGTTCTTGTGTTCAGTAAGGCGGACTAAAAATATAATGAATGATGCAAGCCGGTCACCAGTTAGAAAGGTAAAGGGATTGGCACGATACGGCGAGCTGCGTTTGTGAAAATAATGGGTTGGCAAATGTCTGCTATTAAACCGACATGGACATTAGGAAAAGGATCATAAGGGCATGCGTAAAAGCTTTGAAATAGCCGGTATTACTGTTGCTCCGGGAAGTCGAACAGTGGTTGACCTTCCGATGCCAAAGCAAAGTAATCATTCCAACATGAATATGCCTTTGCATGTGGTACATGGACGCCGCAATGGCCCTGTGTTGTTTATCAGCGCGGCCATTCATGGGGATGAGTTAAATGGAATTGAGGTCATACGACGTGTTTTAGCTCATAAGTCCATCGCGAAAATTGCTGGCACTTTAATCGCAATCCCTGTGGTGAACAGTTACGGATTAATACAGCAAAGTCGTTATTTGCCAGATCGCCGGGATTTAAATCGTTCATTCCCAGGGTCGCAGAAAGGCTCTTTGGCTGCTCGATTAGCTCATTTATTTGTAGAAGAGGTGGTGTCTAAGTGTACACACGGTATCGATTTGCATACTGGCGCAGTACATCGCAGTAACTTACCTCAAATTCGTGCCGATTTAGATGACGATGAAACCCGCAAGCTTGCAGAGAGCTTTGGTGTACCTGTGTTGTTAAATGCTTCTTTAAGAGATGGTTCTTTGCGAGGCGCCTGTAAAGAATATGGCATTCCTGTTTTACTTTATGAGGCGGGCGAAGCGCTGCGTTATGATGAATCGTCTATCAGAGCTGGTGTTACCGGCGTGATGAACGTGATGCGCACACTGGGTATGCTCCCTGCTTCACGGCGTAAAGGCCGTGCTTACGAACCTTATATAGCCCGCAAAAGTGTATGGGTTCGTGCCACTGAAAGCGGCATGATGCGCATGATAGTCTCGCAAGGTGAACATGTCGCTAAAGGCGAATTGTTAGGTTATATCGACGATCCTTACAGTGGTGGGCAGCATGCGGTAAACGCAACACACGAAGGTGTTGTCATTGGTCGGTTAGAGTTGCCCATGGTGCATGAAGGTGATGCGGTTGTGCACATAGCTTGCTTTGAAGACAGTGTGAGTGATGTCGCTGATGAAGTGGAGTCGTTTCAGATAGACTATACCGAAGACCAAATTGGTGATTAATACTCGCCCATAAAAAAGCCCTCCAACTTAGGGAGGGCTTATCAATCGTAGTGACGCGTTAGCTAGTAAGGCGTTTTATTCACCAAATTTAGCTTTAGCTTCGATACGGCGACGATGTAGGACAGGCTCTGTGTAGCCGTTCGGCTGTTTAGTCCCTTCAAACACAAGCTCGCAAGCTGCTGCAAAGGCAACGCTACCGTCAAAATCAGTAGCCATAGCACGGTATGTAGGGTCGTTTGCATTTTGAGCATCGACGACGCTTGCCATGCGTTTTAAAGTTTCCATCACTTGTGCTTCAGAGCAAATACCATGATGTAACCAATTGGCAATATGCTGGCTAGAAATACGCAGTGTTGCACGGTCTTCCATTAATCCAACATTGTTAATATCGGGCACTTTCGAGCAACCAATACCGCCATCAACCCAACGAACTACGTAACCCAACAGACCTTGCGCATTGTTATCCAGTTCTTGCTGAATCTCCTCGGCGCTCCAATTAGGGTTGGAAGCGACAGGAATTGTCAAAATGTCATTAAGGTTAGCACGAGGGCGTTCTTTAATCGTTTTTTGCAATTCGAAGACATCGATCTGGTGGTAGTGCATGGCATGCAAGGTTGCTGCTGTTGGGGATGGAACCCATGCTGTGTTAGCGCCGGATTTAGGATGTGCTACCTTGGCGGCCAGCATGTTGGCCATCTGGTCGGGAATGGCCCACATGCCTTTACCAATTTGAGCTTTGCCGCTCAAACCGCAATTAAGACCGTTATCAACATTCCAGTCTTCATAAGCACTGATCCATTTGGCGCCTTTCATCTCACCTTTGCGGATCATAGGGCCTGCTTCCATTGAGGTATGGATCTCATCACCGGTGCGGTCTAGGAAGCCTGTGTTGATAAACACAACGCGTTCTTTAGCAGCGCGGATGCACTCTTTTAAGTTCACGGTAGTGCGACGTTCCTCGTCCATGATACCCATTTTTAGGGTAAAACGATCGAGCTGCAAGCCGTCTTCAACACGTGCAAACAGCTCATTTGCGAAGGCGACTTCTTCTGGGCCATGCATTTTCGGCTTAACGATATACATGGAGCCCGTTGTCGTGTTGCGGAATTTACCCAAGCCTTTCATGTCGTGAAGGGCGATCAACGTAGTCACCATGGCATCCATGATACCTTCGGGGACTTCGTTCCCTTCGCTGTCGATGATGGCGCTGTTTGTCATGAGGTGACCTACATTACGGACAAACATCAAGCTGCGACCTTTGAGTACGACGTCGGAACCATCAATACCCGTATAAACACGGTCGGGATTCATCACTCGGGTAAAGGTTTTTCCGCCTTTAGAGACTTCTTCTGACAGATCTCCTTTCATCAGACCAAGCCAGTTGCGGTAGATGATTGTTTTATCGGCCGCATCAACAGCGGCAACGGAGTCTTCGCAGTCCATGATGGTGGTTAATGCAGACTCCATCACAATATCTTTCACGCCGGCGGCGTCATCTTTACCGATAAGGTGGCTACGATCGATCTGCACTTCAAAGTGCAGTCCGTTGTTTTTAAATAAAATCCCTGTTGGGTTAGCCGCCTCACCCGTGAAGCCTATTAGTTTTTCAGGATGCGCCAACGTGGTTTGAGAGCCATCACGTAAGCTAACGACCAAAGCGCCTTCTGCAATACTATAACCAGTTGAATCTTTATGTGATCCACTTGCTAGGGGAGTGGATTGATCCAAGAAGTTACGAGCAAAAGCGATCGTTTTTGCGCCACGCACGGGGTTATAGGTTTTGCCTGCTTCGGCTCCGCCATCGTTAGATATAGCATCAGTCCCGTAAAGAGCATCGTATAAGCTACCCCAACGCGCATTAGCGGCGTTGAGAGCAAAGCGAGCATTCATCACAGGAACAACGAGCTGAGGGCCGGCCATCGTTGCCATTTCAGGGTCAACATCGGTCGTCTCGGCTACAAAATCATCGCCTTCCGGCAGTAAATAGTCGATCTCGGTTAAAAAAGCTTTGTAAGCATTAAGATCGAATGCCTGACCTTTACGGTCGAGGTGCCACTGATCAATTTGCGCCTGGATATGGTCGCGTTTGGCTAATAGCTCGCGGTTACGAGGTGCCAGATCGTGGATGATGGAATTCATTGCAGCCCAAAAAGTATCGGCAGATAAACCGGTTCCTGGGATGGCTTCATCAGTAATAAAATTATAAAGACCTTCAGCGACTTGTAGGCCGCCAGTCTGTACCCTTTGACTCATAGTAGTAATGCCTCATTGTCATTGTTTCCAGCCCGGAGCGAGGCAACCATGACCGGTAGTTAATGTCGTGCACAGGTATACGCCGTGATAGGCAAAGATTGTGCAATGCAAAAATACCCTAAATATGAACCATCTGTCCTCCTTGTCAAGCCTAAAGTATGAGGTGGATTAGCTAAAAGATGACACATGAGTTGGCACTAAAGGTGAAGGTTATCTATTAAAAATGCTGTGAGGTCAGCCTGTTAGCTGATGTTTGTGAGGCGCGAAAGGCTTAAGCCGCTTCGCAATAGAAACCGGCTCTCATACGAGCCGGTCACTGTGTTTTTGAAATACAAGGGCGCCTTTTTTGCTCTTGCTTAATGAGGCCACTAATAAACTATGATTTCTTTTTGGGCGCTCGGTGTAAATGGACATCCATTTGCGGGAAGGCGATTTCAATACCGTTCTCTGTAAAACGTTGATCAATCGCTTGGTTGATTTCATGCGTTACTTCTAATCGGTCGCTCAAGCTGTTTACAAAGATTCGCAATTCAAAATCTAATGTGCTTGCACCAAATGTTAAGAAAAAGGCACTGGGTGCTGGGTCGTCTAATACGCGTGGATGCTCATTGGCTACCTCAAGCAGTAGTTTGTGCGCTAATTTAGTATCAGAACCATAAGCAACGCCCACTAAGATGACTACACGCGTGATTGGGTCTGTAAGCGACCAGTTAATGAGTTGGTCTGTTACAAAGGTCTTGTTGGGAATAATGACTTCTTTACGATCAAAATCAGTAATCGTTGTTGCGCGTATCTGGATTCGGCTCACGGTGCCAGAAATACCTCCGACGGTGACCATATCGCCAATACGCATGGGTTTTTCAAATAAGATAATGATACCCGAGACAAAGTTAGCAACGATTTCTTGAAGACCAAAGCCTAGTCCTACACCTAGTGCGGCAATTAACCACTGCAGTTTAGACCATTCAAGGCCAAGCTGAGATGCTCCGACCATGATACTAACGACAATCAAGATGTATTTTGTGACACTGGTTATCGCGTAAGAAGTGCCTGGCGCTAAGGTAATGTGCCGTAAAACAAGCAGCTCAAGCAGCCCCGGCAAATTGTAAGCCGCTAGTACACATAAGCTAATAAGTACTAAGCTAAAGAGCAGATTCTTGAGTGTAATCGCCTGCGAAATAATGCTCCCCGCCGAATCGACATCGCCACCCCATAAAACGATTTGGTCAAGCATATCGAGCGTAGGAAGAACTGTTTTAATCAACATCCACAATAAAGTTGCAAAGATAATAACCGTGACGGTTTTTAATAAAACACGTGCTTGGTCTGAAAGTGTCTGTACATCTATGTAATTTTCTTCGAGAGCTGCTATGTCTTCTTTTTTTTCTCGTGCTTCGAGTATTTCATTGCGGCGTATTTTAGCGCGCTCGTAGGCTAAGTGGCGCTCTTCAATAAGTAGCCAGCGGTTGCCCAGTTTAAAAATGATAAATGTAGCAGCAATAATTCCGGCTAACACTAATAGGATTAACATGGTAATGGTGCCGGAAAAGACATAACCAAATAGAGCAACGCCAATGCCTAGTAAGTGGATAACCACTAAGCTGGATAGCCAGAATTGAGCACGTTTCCACCAAACATCACCGTGAAAAAAAGTATCAATGTGTGGGGCTAAGCGTAACATCGCTAACCAGAAAATTGCCACGAGCGTTGCTAACGAGATGAAGGCTAAGCGCCCAATACCCGACTGCAGGGTGTTTGAGTTTGACTGGTCAGTAACCAGCAGTAATAGCACCAGTGGCATACCTAGCCAAAAAAGTGGGTGTATAACAGCGCGTAAGCTTTTGCATAATTTAATTGGCATAGCGAAGTGGCCCGCTAACAAGCCATGCGGTGTTCGAAGCCAAGCGTGGATGATGAGATATATCCATAACCCCATACTGAGCACATTGGTCAGCTGGGTGAGTGCATCGTTTGGCCATGCTTCGGCATTTAGAATCTCGTGGCCTATGAAATAAATGGCGGTCGGCAAAGGCAGCGACGTAACGATAGGCATCCACACCATATTGAACGAGTGGATAAACTTATCCTTTACTACATGTCCAATAGCGTTTGCCCACTCTGGTGCTTTGCGGCGATAAAGCCGCACGGTCACAATAGACAGCAAGACAATGCCAAGCCATAAGGCGATTTTAGGGATCCAATTAGCAGAGTGTTGTATCAGTGGGATTGTTTTGTATGGTGTGATGATGTCCACCAACGGACCCACACCGTTAATGATCTCAGCGGGCCAGTCGGGGGTTACCGGTTGGATGCTGGGGATCCATAACAAATGTTGTGAAATTAGTTCCCGTCCTAGGCGTACTTGGTTATTAATTTGCTCCTGAATAGTCAGCAGTTGTGATAGCTCATTAATGGCCTCACTGCTTGCATCATTAATGCGGGTTAGCAGCGTTTTTTTGTTGTCGATTAACGCATCGGCCTGTTGTTGCAGCCCTTGCGATAAATCCGGCAGTTGCTGTTCGCGCTCAAGACTAAACAGCTGGCGGCTGATATTAAGGTTTAATAAGCGCAGTTCATTGATGCCATCTTTAGTCTCGCTTGTGGATATAGGCTGAGAAAGACGCCGGGTAAATGTGCGCAGCTCAATCCCCAAGGGCTGGTTACTCAGCTCTAATTCTTGCTGGATAGTACTATAGCTTTGGCTCACTATCGTTAATTCAGATTCTAGGCTACTACGTTGCTGTCTTGCTTGTGAGCTTTGTTGCTGTACCTTTTTTAATTGCGCTCCCAAACTCTGGTTATCTTTCAGCAAGGAGGCAATGACAGGAGATTGTGTGCTGTCTTTTGAGTTAGAGAGCTTTTCGAGAGCCTCTTCGGTTTCACTTTGCCGCTTGCTTTGTATGATCTCTTGTAACGCTTCAATGTGGCTGTTTTGTTCCTTAATTTGCTGCTTAAGGAGATCAAGTTTAGCTTGATCAAGGTTATTCCGGTTTGGTTGATGCAATATCTGTAATTGAATGTATTGGATTTGAGCGCTGCGCCGGACAAATTGTGCTTCGGCTAAATCATTATTGTTTTCTGGTGGTTGTACGGTTGTCTGTTTTAGCTGCGTTAATTGTTCGCGCAGCTTGATAAGGTACTGATCACTTTGATTAATAGTGTTTTGTAATTGCTCTTGTTGTTGCTCAAGCTCTAATTGCTTAGCTTGCTCTAATGTTTGGCGTTGTTCTAGGTTGCTAATGCTTTGTTGCATTAAGCTAGTTCGGTCGATACTCGGCGCGCGTTGTTTGAGCGAAGAGGTTAATTGGTTAAGCCGTTCTGTGTAAGTCTCTAGCTCTTTACGTAGCTCGGCTGACTCTTTATCAAACGTCGTGGCTTCCTGATAGGCTGCTATAATTTTCTGCAGCTGTTCTCTTTGCTGTTTTACATCGGGGTCGCTATCCTCAGTAGGAAGCTGCTCTAATCGTTGTTGGTTAAGCGCAATATTATCCGCATAATCTGCAAGCACCTGAGTGCATAAAGCACTTAGAGAAAAGGTTAAGAGGAACAACCAGCGGTTTAAAAGTCTCATACTGTCCTTGATGATAATAATAGCTCTATGGATTGATTGGTGTGGTTACGATAGACACAATTTTTGAGGCTAAGTTTAGTGCGGATATTACCCGCGCCCATGCATTTGTTAAAGGATATCTGTAACTAAAGCGTCAGGATGCTAACCAAATGACTCACTTCAATGCTGATGAAATGCGCAGTCAATTACGCGCATTCAACCCTGAAACACCATTTTTTATAGAGGGTGTATGGCAAGAGTACCATGCACTTTATAAGCTTGCCTCTTCAGTGGAGAAGTTTCATTACAGTTTGGGTATTGAGGTGCTGGATGATACTGAATTAGTTGTTCAGCTGTTTGCTCCCAACGCGGATCTTAAGCGAGCAAAAGGAACCGTTGTACTCATGCATGGTTACATGGACCATGTGGCGCTGTACGGAAAATTGATTAGCCACATAGTAGAACAGGGTTGGGCTTTGCTCAGTTATGATTTACCAGGTCATGGTTTGTCGTCGGGTGCCAGCCACGCGATTGGTCGTTTTTCCGAATATGCCGCGCAATTAGAACAGGTGTTGTCGCACCATCCGCAACTAGCGTCACCCTTGGTACTGATGGGGCAAAGTACGGGAGGTGCAATCATTCTGGAGCATCATCGTTTGTTTGGTGATGCGGTTGCCTCGGCTGATAATAGTGGCGTGTCAGAACGCTTTGATGTGGCGCATCGTGTATTGCTAGCGCCTTTAATACGACCCAAACAATACCGCGCTATTCAGCTGCAATATCATATCTTTCATTACTTTCTGGATCGTGTGAAACGCTTTTACACACCCAATTCGCATGATAAAGGTTTTACACGGTTTATACGTGATAAAGATCCATTACAAAAATCATGGGTATCAGTCGATTGGATTGGCGCTATGTTGGAGTGGGTTAAATCCATTGAAACGTGGCGACCTAAGCAAGCCGACGTGACCGTTTTTCAAGGGACAGATGACCAAACGGTGGAGTGGGAGCATAACTTAGCGGTTTTGAATGATATCTATCCTACGATAAACATTCATAGAGTCACTGAAGCACGGCACAATCTAGCCAATGAAGATGATCAGTGGCGTGTGCCCCTTTTTGAAGAAATCTCTCGTATCCTCGCCGCCATAAGCCAGTGAGCTAATGCTGTCGAGCCTTTAAGGAAACAAAAAAGCAGCTGAGTGAAACGCCCGTCTGGATAAATATTCAGAGGGAGTCACGCCGCTGCTTTTTTATGAGGGCGTGGTACTTAGAATAAACGGCGGCAACGAATAGTGCCGTTTACCTCGCTTAACTTCTCAAGCGCTACTTCCGAGCAATCAGCATCTACATCAATAACAACGTAACCGACTTTCTCGTTGGTTTGTAGGTATTGGCTAGAGATGTTGATGTTATTCTCAGAAATGATGTTGTTAATTTTAGACAACACGCCTGGAATATTCTGGTGTACGTGCAATAAGCGGTGAACATTTGGATGCTCAGGCAATGCGACTTCTGGGAAGTTAACAGAGGTAATAGAAGAGCCATTATCACTGTATTTAACCAGTTTTTCGGCTACTTCATAACCAATGTTTTCTTGCGCTTCCATCGTGGATCCGCCCACGTGTGGTGTTAGGATCACATTGTCGAACTCGCGCAGTGGAGAGACGAACTCGTCCTTGTTAGAACGAGGCTCAACAGGGAATACATCAATGGCGGCGCCCAGTAGTTTTTTACTGCGTAAAGCATCGCATAAGTCATCAATAACTACGACAGTGCCGCGAGCTGCGTTAATGAAAATAGAGCCTTCTTTCATTTGCTCAAATTGCTCTTTGCCCATCATATCTTTGGTGGACTTAGTTTCTGGCACATGTAGAGAGATGATATCGCAAGTACGCAGCAATTCATTGAGGTTTGCTGATTGCTTAGCGTTACCTAATGGCAATTTATTGATCACATCGTGGAAGTAAACTTCCATACCTAACGCTTCTGCAAGCACGCTCAGTTGTGAGCCAATGCTGCCGTAGCCCACGATACCGAGTTTTTTGCCGCGGATTTCATAAGAATTTACCGCAGACTTCTGCCATTCGCCACGATGAGCTTTAGCGTTTTTCTCAGCCACGCCTCGCAGTAATAAGATAGCTTCAGCTAATACTAATTCGGCTACAGAGCGTGTGTTTGAATAAGGAGCGTTAAAGACGGCCACACCTTGTCGTGAAGCGGCTTCCAGATCAACTTGGTTCGTGCCAATGCAAAAACAACCGACGGCGACTAGTTTTTGGGCCGCTTCGAAAACCTGCTCCGTAAGCTGAGTACGTGAACGAATACCCACAAAGTGTGCATCAGCGATTCGTTCTAGCAGCTCTTCTTCAGGAAGCGAGCCGGTGTGAAATTCGATGTTGGTGTAACCGTTAGCATTAAGCGTGTCGATAGCGGACTGGTGTACGCCTTCCAACAACAGAATTTTAATTTTGCTCTTATCCAGTGAGGTAATCTTGCTCATCGTCTGTAACTCTTTACTTGGGTTCAGAAATAGGGACTGAGAAAACAGCACATCAGGCTGTAAAAGGGCACTTATAGTATCACAGCGATAGATGAAAGTGATTGAACTAAGGTGGCGGATTGCTGGAAAAATATTCAATCAATGTTGAATGGCATTGACGCAGTGGTTGCATGGGTTCACAAAGCCAAGGGTTGCGTATTGGCTGTATCTAGAGAGCCAAAGCGCTAGCGGGCTAGCTATGAGCGCTTTGGTAACGACATCAAGTACTTAGCTGTAAAAGCACAGGTAAGCCGTTGCTTGCTTCACTTTGAGTTGGAACTTTTGGTTAGCCTCTACGGAAAACTCTGTTCCAGTAGGGTAACTAACGTAGTCGGTAGCGCCAGGCAACTTAACGATCAATTCGCCACTAACGACTTTCATGAGCTCTTTTACGCTGGTGCCAAACTCGTATTCACCGATATCCATAACACCGGCAGTGACTTTGCCTTCTGAATTTTCAAAGCCGATAGACTTTACATTACCATCGAAATATTCGTTTACATTTAGCATCTAAGTTCTCCGATTGAATATGCGCAGCATCATAGAGGCTGGATGGACGTTTGGCTATTGAAAAAATCTAAGAGAAAGTCAATAAATGCGCGGTTGGCTTGTGATAGGTAGCGGTCTTTATTCCACGCAATGGCTAAGTCTAGCCAAATAGGTTCGGCAAAAGGTAGCGAGACAAGGTCTGCTTCGTCGGCAACGGCCATTCCTAGCAGGGTGGATATACCATAACCCTGTTTTACAACAGATTTGATCAGAGGTACTAGGTTGGTTTCAAAGCCAATGTGTGGCTTGGCGCCAATTTGGTTGGCCAACCGATCAACAACGTTGCGATGAAAATAACCTTGTTTAAACATCACAAGTTCTTCTTTAAAAAACTCGTCATAGGTAACGCTCGTTTGCTGCGCTAATGTGTGATGTTTACTCATTGTTACTAGCATCGGCTCGCGTAAAAAGACGGCTGTTTCCAGAGATGGCGTAACAAATTCGGAGACGACAACACCCATATCCAGTTGGCCTGCCTCTATCATCTTTTGCAGGTTCCACGTCCCTCCTTCGATAACTTCTAGGTCTAAGTTTGGATAACGGCGTTTGAAAGCGAGCAAAATGGGAGGGAAGTAATACGACCCTAACATACTGGATATGCCTATTCGCACTTTTCCTTGTTTCAAACCTTTGAGTTCACGCATTTCGAGTTCTGCGCTGGCTAAGTTACTTAGGATGGTGTTGGCGTGTACCAGTAGTCTTTCGCCTTCATCTGTTAGCCGGATGTGGCGGTCACCGCGGTGAAACAGGGTTAAGTCTAGGGATTCTTCCAATTTGCGAATCGACATACTGATAGCGGGTTGCGCAATGTGTAATTGTTCTGCGGCGCGCGAAAAGCTTTGGCAGTGGGCTACGCGTTGGAAATAACGTAATTGTTTAGTATCCATATCAATATTTCTTATGTTGTTTATCATTTCTATATATTTTACTGATTCTAATCTGAGGCGTACGCTAGCACCATACCTATCTTGACTCGGCCTATCGGCAGACTATTTTGGAGTTTCTTATGATCGAAGCTGGTTCTTCTGCTTTTTGGCGTGCCACGTTAGCGCTGTGTCTTGGCTCATTTATGATTTTTGCTAATGTGTATGTGACACAACCATTGCTGCCGACTATGGCACATCACTTTGATATATCCGAGTTAAAAGCGAGCTGGAGTTTTACCATCACAACATTAATGTTGGGACTTTCTCTGCTTATCTATGGCCCGCTATCCGATGCCATAGGACGAAAAAATATTATGGCGGCAACGATGTCGGGTGTTGTGCTAACCACCTTTTTATTATCGCAAACACAAGATTATCATCAGTTGCTTGTTTTGCGAGGGGTTCAAGGCTTTTGCTTAGGCGGCCTGCCAGCAATAGCGGTCGCTTACTTAGGAGATGAGTTCCGTAAGGAAGCGATGTTGATGGCTGTTGGCTTTTACATCAGTGGAAACACGCTGGGAGGGATTGGCGGTCGATTAATTGGTGGTTTTGTTGGGGAATGGCTAGGTTGGTCAGAAGCTTTTTTAGTCATGACGCTGATTAGTTTTGTATTGCTCGCCGCGTTTTTGTTTTTATTACCTGCCTCTGAACACTTTAGCGCTAAGCCGTTACATCCAGCTTCAATGTTGAAAGGTATGAAGAACCATTTGCGTAATCCGCTGCTAATCTGTGCCTACCTAGTAGGGGGCTTTAACTTTTTCATATTTATCAATCAATATAGTTTTATTACTTTTGTGTTGGCTGCAGAACCTTATCATTTGTCACCAGCATGGTTAGGTATGCTTTTTTTAACGTATTTAAGTGGCACAGTGGGCTCGGCGATGTCAGGTAAAATCGCTAAGTCTATTCCACAAACAGTCTGCATGATGGCGGGGATTGCCTGCATGATGGTAGGTACATTGGTCACCCTGTTACCTTCAGTGGCTGCAATTATAGTGGGCTTTCTTATCAGTGCCTTTGGTTTCTTTTTTACGCACTCTACCGCCAGTGCGTGGGTGAGCCATAATGCTAACGAGAACAAAGCAAGTGCGTCTTCACTGTACTTGGTATTTTATTATTTGGGTGCCAGTACAGGTGGCTTTTATCTGTCGCCTTTTTGGCAATGGGCACAATGGGAGGGAGTGGTAGCTGGCTCGCTTCTGGTGTTGTTTGCTACTTTGAGCGTTGCCTATGTGTTGCATCGTTTACATCGTCAACACATGACGATTGGCGCAGTAACGCCATAGTGGCATGGCTGAACGAAGCGTGGATACCTTTATATGGTAAAGAGGCTAAGCACGGTTAAGTGCTTAGCCTTGAAGCAAGTACTTATCAACTGCATATAAGTACTCGTGGCGCATAGTTAAGTACGGCTAGTTATTTCTAACAGGTGGTAGCCAAATTGTGTTTTGACGGGGCCGTGAACTTTGTTAAGTTCGCCTGAAAACACCACTTCGTCAAATTCGCGTACCATTTGACCGCGGCTAAACTCGCCTAGGTCTCCGCCTTGTGCACCAGAAGGGCAGCCGGATTTTTCTTTGGCAACTTTTGCAAAATCAGTACCGCTTTCGATTTGCTGTTTTAATGCTAAACACTCAGCTTCTGTGTTTACTAAAATATGGCGCGCACGTGCTCTAGCCATGATATTCCCCATTTAGTTTGACGATAAAGCGGTATAGGATACCGTTATTGGCGTGTAAACAAAAACATGCCTGCTATATGTTTGTACAAGATGAATTCACAATAACAAGGCTAACAAAATTGAGGTAGTTATGGCTTTTCAGCATTGCTTTACTGACGGTCGTTCGACAGGCTTGTGTTTAGGGAAGATAGTTTGTGTAGGCCGCAACTACGCGGATCATGCTAAAGAGCTGAATAACCCAATCCCTACGGAACCGTTACTCTTTATTAAGCCCTCGACATCGGCGGTTACTATGGAGCAATCGTTTGCCATTAATGAGCAATGGGGTAGCGTGCACTACGAAACTGAACTGGCTATTTTAATTGGTGAAACGCTCACTCATGCTAGTGAAGCCGAAGTCGCGAGTGGAATTGTAGGGGCAGGGCTTGCGTTAGACCTAACCATACGGGATGTACAGAGCAAACTAAAGGAGAAAGGGCAGCCATGGGAACGCGCTAAAGCGTTTGATGGTAGCTGTCCTTTATCTGTCTTTGTTCCGATAGAGCAGATAGATGATCTGCAAAACATACAAATTCAATTGCAAATTAATGGTGAAATGCGCCAAGACGGCAATTCATCAATGATGTTGAATAAGGTTGTTCCTTTGATCAGTGAGATAAGCCAGCTTTTTACATTAGAGCCTGGTGACGTCGTGATAACGGGGACTCCTGCTGGTGTAGGCCAGCTCAGCAAAGGAGATCAGCTAGTCGCGTCGTTAGTTGATTTATTGCGTGTAGAAACCACTGTGGAAGGTTAGGTTTGATACAGCATTATTGGAAACGCTACTGGCTGATTACGCTGTTGGCGTTTTCTTCCCACGGGGCTCTAGCTGAAACGGCTCATTGGCAACAGCCGTCGTTTATCGAGCAGAGCTTTTTGACGATAGCTTTGGGGAGTGAGTACAACACAGCGGCTCGCGTGATCCATAAGTGGCGTAAGCCCGTTCGGGTGTATGTAACGCACCAAGTGGGTGATCAGGCCTTGCATGAATCCTTGCTTTCCCGACACATTGCTCACCTTAAAAAGATAACACAGCATGATATTGCACTAACCGACCGAGCTGATCAGGCAAATGTGCGGGTCTTTTTTACTCAGGAAAGTCGGCTAATACCGCTTTTAAAAAAATATACCGGTGCAAGCACGGTAAAGAATGAGCGGGGCTCTGTTTGCATTGCGTCTTTTCGCCGTAATGCGCAGTCTGAGATAGTCGAAGCGCGCATCTTTATACCCGTGGATCGTGCTCGGCGGCATGCTAAGTTACTCGCCTGTATTGTGGAAGAGATAACTCAGGTCCTAGGGCTTCCTAGGGATGACGATGCGGTTTATCCCTCTATTTTTAATGATAAAAGTACTGATACATTGCTAACGGGCTTGGATGACTTGTTGCTGCGTATTTTATATACCCCTGCAATAAAGCCCGGTATGAATGAAGCTCAGGTGAGGCCTAAAGTACGTGCCGCTATTCAGTCCTTGCAACAAAAAGGTATGATCACTAATGCAGCGTTACGGGTTCGCTCTGAAGGTGAGCTGTATCAGTTGTTTTAGACAAATGAGTCAATAAGGAAGTGCGATGCTGTGGATTAAAATGTTTCATATTCTTGCCATGACCAGTTGGATGGCCGGTATCTTTTATTTGCCGCGTATCTTTGTGCATTACACAGAAGGGCGTGAGGCTGGCCAAGATGTAGAACGTCTGAAAATTATGGCGAAAAAGCTCTTTGGTTTTATGACGGTGATGGCGGTATTTACCTTAGGGCTAGGTCTTTATCTGTGGCTAGGTTATGGCTTTTCAGGTGGCTGGTTACATGCCAAATTAACATTTGTCGCTTTACTTATAGGGTATCACTTTTGGTGTCGTGCTTATCTCCAAAAGATGCTACTAGATGAGTTGGGAAAAACAGGCCGCTACTTTCGACTTTTTAATGAGTTGCCCTTACTCATTTTTATCCCTATTTTGATTTTTGTCGTTGTTAAACCTTTTTAATCCGTCATCTACATCAAGCTCTCGTAGAGTGGTTTACGACTGAGTGTTCGATACGGTGGGTTAACGTAGGTGGGCTGTTAGTGAGTAGGCTCGTCAAGCTTGCTTTTAATCGCATTGATACGAGCGCTAAGGCGATCTGTTCGCTCACGTAGGGCGTCTACATCGGCCAAAAAGCACTCAGCCTCAGCACGTGGTGGGAGGATACGAATTTCTTCTTGGATATATTCGTTAACGTTCTGCGTTACGCTGGTGGTTACTTGTTTTGCATAGTTTATCTGACCGCGCGTCAGCGAAACGAGTTGGTGTGCCGGTAGGTTGCCCGTGATGTTGGCTAGCAGTGCTTCCCAGTCTATTTCTAGTTCGGCCAGTATCGTTTGAAATTGGCTGGCTAGCCCGGAGTTCCCTTCAACACTAATGCCGTGTCCAAAAAAATGTTCGCTCTTATCGTTGCTGTTTAGCAGCTTCATGAACGTAACAGAGTCGCCGCGCAACACGACATCTGGCGAGCTGGGAAACTGGTGCTGTAGCTGAACACCCCCTTGAATAGGGAGAATAAATAGCGATAAAGGCAGGTCTGTTACCTCAAATTGAATAACATTTCCTGCCAGTGCTTCGAGACGTTTACAAGTAACGGCATCTGTCTTAAGTAAGGGGTTGATTGTCTGCTCAACTGATTCGAGTATCGCTGTAGTAATCATTGCGAGTGACATAAGTAACGCCTCGTTATCTGGGTCAGTACTTGTAAATTAAGGGATGCTCTAGGGTTTGATACCCGTGTGTAAAGCAACCACTCCGCCTGTCATGTTCTGGTACTTACAGTTGACTAATCCTGCGTTTTCCATCATTCCTTTGAGTGTATCTTGATCAGGATGCATGCGAATCGATTCAGCCAAGTAGCGATAGCTTTCACTGTCGTTTGCAATAATTTTACCCATAGTAGGTAAGATATTAAACGAGTAGAAATCGTACATTTTGGTGAGCGCAATGTTATCTGTTTTAGAAAACTCAAGAACCATGACTTTACCGCCAGGCTTTAATACACGTGCCATTGAGCGTAAGGCGGCGTCTTTGTCAGTTACATTACGCAATCCAAAAGCAATGGTTATGATGTCAAAAGTGTTGTCTGGGAATGGTAAACACTCGGCATTAGCTTGAACAAACTCTACATTTCCAGCTACACCGTTATCAATTAGGCGATCGCGCCCCACTTTAAGCATGGAGTCATTAATATCAGCCAATACCACTTTGCCGGTAGGCCCTACAATGCGCGAGAAACGCTTTGTAAGATCGCCCGTGCCTCCGGCTATGTCCAAAATGGTGTAGCCTTTACGAGCACCGCTTTGTTCGATGGTTAGCTTTTTCCAAAGGCGATGAACTCCACCAGACATGAGATCATTCATGAGGTCGTATTTACCGGCCACAGAGTGGAACACATCCGCTACTCGTTTAACCTTTTCATCCGTTGGGACTTCTTTGAAACCAAAGTCGGTAGTGGATTTCTGATTTTGTTCGCTCATAGTGACCCGCTCTGTCTGCATGTGAGTATCAATTGACGCTGGCATTGTACCGAGGACAAGTGTATTTGTCCTGTCTGAGATGTGGCTGATGTTGTTAAAACTAAACGACTTTAAATTTCCCAATGAGTCCGCTGTCACGACTTTCCCCAGCCGCTTCTAGCTTACTTAAGTATTCGGCCCAGTATTTATCGTGATGTAGGGCTAAATCATATAAGTAAGGCCAGGTAAATAAACCGCTGTCATGTCCATCATCAAAAATAATTTTGAGTGCGTAATTTCCAGATGCTTGTATGGCATTAATCCCAACAAACTTTTTACCTGTTTGCAGTACGCCGTTACCAATGCCATGACCACGAACTTCGGCAGAAGGAGAATGGACGCGTAAAAACTCAGCGGTTAGCTCATAACTCGTGTCACCATAAAAAAGCTCTAGAGTTTTCGATTTTTTATGTAACTTAATATTAGTGGGCAGTTGTGATGCATTCATCTGTATTTACCTATCAAAAAAGCCGGCTTCAGCCGGCTTTAATCTACATGCTTAATCTCAGTGTATCACTGCTGTTTAGAGAATGTAGTGGCTTAAGTCTTCATCATTGCTGAGCGCGTTAAGTTGTGAGTCGACGTACGCTGCATCAATCGTGATCGTTTTGCCTGTCTCATCGGAGGCATTATAAGACAAGTCCTCTAATAAGCGCTCCATCATGGTGTGCAAGCGGCGCGCACCAATATTTTCTGTGGACTCGTTAACCTGATACGCTAACTCGGCAATGCGCGCAATTCCGTCTTCTGCAAAAGTGATATCCACCCCTTCTGTTTTCATTAAGGCGATATATTGAGCTGTTAGTGAAGCTTTTGGCTCAGTTAATATGCGGCGGAAGTCTTCCGGCGTTAATGCATTAAGCTCAACACGAATAGGCAGGCGGCCTTGTAGTTCAGGGATTAAGTCCGAAGGCTTCGCTAAGTGGAAAGCACCAGAGGCAATAAATAAGATATGGTCAGTTTTGACCATGCCGTATTTAGTGTTAACTGTACAGCCTTCGATTAGCGGCAGTAGGTCTCGCTGTACACCTTCACGAGAAACGTCGCCGCCGCTGGCTTCTGCACGTTTACAAACCTTGTCGATCTCATCTAAAAAGACAATGCCGTTTTGTTCTACAAGCTCTACAGCATTTTGTTTGAGATCTTCTTCTTTGACTAGTTTGGCGGCTTCTTCTTCAATTAAGAGCTTTAGCGCTTCTTTAACTGGCAGGCGACGGCTCTGTTTATTGCCGCTACCTAAATTAGAAAACATGCTTTGCAACTGGCTGGTCATTTCTTCCATGCCTGGCGGTGTCATGATTTCTACGCCCATTTTAGGCTGGCTTAATTCAATCTCAATTTCTTTGTCGTCGAGCTGACCTTCACGCAATTTTTTGCGGAAAATCTGGCGGGTTGCATTGTCCGTTTTACTGTCAGCGGGTGCTTCGTCAAAGTTGTTTGGACGAGCCTGCGGTAGTAGAGCATCTAGAACGCGCTCTTCGGCTGCATCCTCTGCACGGAATTTTACCTTTTCGGTTTCTTGAACCCGTAAAAGCTTGATCGCCATGTCCATTAGATCGCGAATAATGGTTTCCACATCGCGGCCCACATAGCCTACCTCGGTAAACTTAGTGGCTTCGACCTTGATAAAAGGTGCGTTGGCTAGTTTTGCTAGACGACGAGCAATCTCAGTTTTACCAACCCCAGTAGGGCCGATCATGAGAATGTTTTTAGGTGTAACTTCTGGGCGTAGGTCATCTTCGAGTTGCATGCGACGCCAGCGGTTACGTAGGGCTATCGCAACAGATCGTTTGGCGTCCTGCTGGCCAACGATATGGCGATCCAGTTCGTGGACAATTTCACGAGGTGTCATGTTAGACATATTAAGGCTCCAGAATCTGGTTAGGACTGCTTGGCGGGCAGGCTTTCTAAGGTAAGGTTGTGGTTGGTAAACACACAAATATCAGCGGCGATGTTTAAGCTTTTTTCAACAATCTCGAGTGCGCTGAGATCAGTGTTCTCTACTAAGGCTTTCGCTGAGGCCAGCGCATAGTTACCGCCTGACCCAATCGCTATCACACCGTCTTCGGGTTCGATAACATCGCCTGATCCTGAAATGAGGTAGGTTTTTTCTTCGTTAGCGACCAGCATGAGGGCTTCCAGCTTACGTAAAGCGCGATCACTACGCCATTCTCGCGCTAGATGGATAACCGCATTGACGATATTGCCGTGGTGTTTATCAAGTTGTTGTTCAAATAAATCACGCAAGGTGATGGCATCAGCAGTACTACCTGCAAATCCAGTAATGACCTTGTGCTTTGGAAGAGGGTTGACCTTACGAGCAGTTCCCTTCATTACGGTGTTGCCTAGAGAAACCTGCCCATCACCGCCAACCACTACTTGGCCTGCGCGGCGTACTGATACAATCGTTGTCATATTGTTAACCTTATTAACGGTTCTTTAATAAGGAGGATATGGGATGCCCCTCGATAAATTTCAAGGGGGCGAGTCAAATCTGATTTAATCGATAGCGATTGTCATGGGGCTAATGCGCAAACGAGTAAGCTTATCGTGCACCTTGTTCATTTCTGAGCGGTTATCAAAAGGGCCTATGCGTACGCGATACCAAATGCCGTTGCTACCATCAGATTTATTGGTATGTACGTTTTTTAAACCGGACAATAATAACTGGGCCCGCATTTTTTCGGCATCTGCAGCGGTGCGGAATGAGGCGGCTTGGAGCACGTATTTTTTATCAAGTTTGGCGGTGCGTGGGGTGGATTTATAAGCGGCTACCTCTGCCGGAGTGATCTCGGTTTTTGGTAGCAGGTCATAAAACTCATAACGATTAGGGGCGTCAGTCGCTTCAGCGGTCGTTGATTGTTCAACCACTTTTACAGGCTCAGGCTTAGCGGGGGTAACGGGCTTGGGTGTGGCAGCCGGTTGTGCTTTGGGTTTAGGAGCTGGCGGCGCCGCTTGTGTGGTGCGCTCGGGCACTGTAGGAGAGCTAACGGCCTTTTTGTCGGGCGACTTCGTAGGTGTCCTCACGGTTTCAGGTGAGTTGGGGTCAATATTAATTAAGCTATTTAGCAAATAGATAAGCCCAGCAAGTGCGGCTAGGCTTAAAAAGGCGAGTCCCCATGGCTTTTTCTTAGGCGGCGGAGGTGGAGCCGCTTTTTGAGCGCGTGGTTTTGCTGCCGGCCGTGATGGGCTGGCAGAGGAACCATTACGTTTTCTCTGTACGAAATCTTTACGCGATGCCATGGGGTGAAATCCTTCTTACAACCTGTCTTGCTTACAATCTATCGCTTACATCTGCTCAGGGGCGCTAACACCTAATAACGTAAGGCCATTATTTATAACCTGACGGGTGGCTTCGCTCAGTGTGACACGTGCGTTACGCATATCTGCATCATCAATCAGCATTTTGTTAGCGTTATAGTAAGCATGGAAATCATTGGCTAGTTCACGTAGGTAGTTAGCCAGCGCATGTGGTTCATAGTTAACGGCGGCATTAGTTAAGACTTCAGGGTACTTGGATAATTTAACAATTAAGTCTTTTTCGGACTCGGTATCCAATTTGGCTAAGTGCTCCAAACCAGCCTCTTTGTCCCAGCTCCAGCCTGCTTCTTCGAGTTTGCGCATGACAGAGCATACACGCGCGTGAGCGTACTGGATGTAATACACAGGGTTGTCTTTAGATGACGATTTAGCCAGCTCTAGATCAAAGTCCATATGCTGGTCAGCTTTACGAGCCACATAGAAGAAGCGACAAGCATCTTTACCCACTTCTTCGCGAAGCTCACGTAAGGTCACAAAGGAGCCAGAGCGCGTCGACATCTGCACGCGCTCTGTGCCGCGGTATAAAATGGCAAATTGCACTAGGCGTACTAGCAAACGATCTGGGTTATAACCAAGCGCTTCGCAAGCGGCCTTCATGCGGGCAATATAGCCGTGATGGTCTGATCCCCAAATATAAAGGACTTTGTCGAAGCCTCGCTCAAATTTGTTTTTAAGATAGGCAATATCTGATGCGAAGTAAGTGGTTTGCCCGTTGGCGCGACGAACAACACGGTCTTTATCATCACCAAACTCAGTAGAGCGGAACCAAAGGTTGCCATCTTCTTCGAACAAGTAGCCATTCTTATCAAGTGTTTCTAAGGCGCTATCAACATCGCCGTGCACAGCTAAGCTGCGTTCTGAAAACCATTCTTGATAGGTGACGCCAAAGTCGGCGAGGTCATCGCGAATATCACTGAGGATAGAGTTTAATGCGGCATCAAAAAATACGGCATAACCCTGCTCTCCAAGCAGTGCTTGTGCGCGTTCGATAAGCGCGTCTATATGTGTTTCTTTATCGCCACCTTGGGGTTCATCCGCCGGTATGTCAGCCATGACAGTGGAGATCGCATGTGCGTACTTATCACCATCGCTATCAATGATGCTTTGCGCAATATCGAAAATGTATTCGCCTTTATAACCATTGCTTGGGAAGGTTACGGCTTCGCCTTGTTTTTCTAGGTAACGTAACCAGACGCTGGTCCCTAGAATATTCATTTGGCGACCCGCATCATTCACATAGTACTCTCGCTCTACCGGGACCCCGGCGGCTTCAAGTAAATCAGCTACTGACGCCCCATAAGCGGCTCCGCGCCCGTGACCCACATGGAGAGGGCCGGTTGGGTTGGCGGATACGAACTCTACCTGAACGCGCTCATCCTGCTTAGCAAGGCCGCGACCAAATTCCGCTTTTTGCTCTAAAATGGTATTGATGACGGCGGCTGTTGAGGCTTGGCTTACGAAAAAGTTAATAAAGCCTGGCCCTGCTATTTCTGTTTTTACAAGGCTGTCCGAAGCGGGTAAGGCATCAATTAGCTGTTGAGCTAATTCACGCGGGTTTCGTCGTGCCGGTTTTGCTAAAGTCAGTGCGATGTTGCTGGCAAAATCACCGTGAGCTTTGTCGCGTGTGTTTTCAACCATGATGTTAGGCTGGATATCGTCGGCTAATACGCCGTTCTTGATCAAAGTGTCTAAGGCGACGCTGATCAGATCTGCAATCTGCTGTTTCATTGACTTTAAATCACCGGTCGGTTCGAAAGATTGTAACGAGTGTCGTTAAAGAACCGAGTATTATCCTCTGTTGTGGCGGGGATGTTAACCCCTTGCCACAACAGATTGCTTGTTTTTTTAAGCTTTCGTATTTAGGTTCTAAAGCGTTGGATTAATGCGCGTTGCGCTTCGGCAATACGAAGTAGCCCAGAGCTGCTCTCAGAAGCGTGGTTGGCGCCTTTGGCTGTTTCTGTCGATGCCGCATTAATAGCAACCAATGTACGGCTTACTTCCTGTACCGCATGCGTTTGTTCGGTAGACGCCGCTGCTATCTGTGTATTCATTTGGCGAATACTGTGGATAGCCGCTTGCATGGCCTGCAAGGCATCATTCGATGAGCGCGCGTAGTCCACACAGCGCGCGGCTTGATCATGGCTGTCTTGCATGCTGGTAACAACACTACTAATGCGGTGCTGCATATTGCTGACCATGGATTGGATTTCTACGGTAGAGTTTTGCGTGCGGCTCGCTAGTTGGCGCACCTCGTCGGCCACGACGGCAAACCCGCGTCCGTGATCCCCCGCGCGTGCTGCTTCAATAGCGGCGTTGAGTGCTAATAAGTTGGTTTGTTCGGCGATGGTGTTAATCGTTTCAAGAATGCTATCAATCTTCTTGCCATCTGCGGCCAACTCGGTTGATGCATTCATTGCGGATTGGATAACTTGCGACTGAGCTGTAATGCTGTTGTGCGTTTGTTCCATCTTCTTGTGGGCGTCGCGGCCAAGGTCGTCGCACTTTTGAACACTTTCTAGTGTGGCGTCAGAGTGCTGAGAAACTTCCTCGACTGAATGCTCTAATTCGGTAGCGGCCGCTGATGTCTGTTCGAGTTGCGCGCTTTGTTGATCCATCGACTTGGTCGTGGATAAACTGATGCGCTCATTTTCAGACGCAACCTGCGATAGTTCTTGTGAGTTTTTTAGCATTTGCTTGAGGATCTCTCTCAAACTATTCGTCACGGTATTTAAGTCGGCCGATAGTAATCCAAACTCATCTTTACGACGTTGGTCAAACTCCACCGTCAGGTTGCCTTGGCTGAGTTCGCCCAATTGATGCTGGATCTTAGCGAGTGGTTTTCGGATGGTTAACAAAATAATCCAGCCCACCAAACCTGCAATGAGCAAACCAATGATGCTCAAGCCAATAATCAACGATTTACTAGTAATAATTGCGCTGGCAGCGGTAGCTTGTGCTGCTTGTGTATTGGCTAAGCCGATAGAAAGAACGTTGTTGAGCGATGCTTCTGCTGTGTCTTGGTGTGTTTTGGCGATTGCTAACGTTTTGTTGCGCTTTTGTTGATTGTTGTTTTTATTGATATAGGTGCCTAACAGACCAGTATCTTCCTTTAATGCGTCAGCGAGTCCAGTAACAACTGGTTCTATGCGAGAGGCTTTAGGCTCCTGTTGTAGGAAGCTTTTGTAACTTGATAACATTTTTTCTTTTAGCTCACCCATGGATTTTTTGAGGTTCGCAAGGTCGCCATTTTTTTCGTAAATGCGAATATTCAGGCGAATGTTATTAATTACTTTGTTAAGCCCTTGGTACTCAGAAATGGCGGTGGGTGATGCTCGTCCGGAACTGATATAGCGTTGTCCCCAGCGAGCTAATGAGTCAATTTGAGATTGGAATAGTTGGCCTTCGCTCACCATGGAAGTATCGATTAAAATGCCTTCTGCATGTAACCCTTTTAGTATTTTAGCTGCTTCATGGTATTGCTCTGCGGAGGTTTTGGCATCTACTAATGCTGTGTTGATCGGAGAGCCTTTTGAGGTTTGCGCCTGCAGTTGCTCTATTTCTTGGTGGAATTGCTCGTAGCTTTGATCAAAGCTTTCGATGTGTGTTTGAAAATCTTCAGCCCCGCTGTTGAGAAACTTTAGTAAGGCTTGGTTCGCGTTATTCAGTGATAGTATTTGCTGGTAACTGCCCACGAGCTTAGGGATAGAATCTTCTGAAACAGCTTGGAGCTGTTGGTTTATTTTATTAATCCCCGTTATGCCTCCAATACCCACCACAAGAATGGTAATGGCCAATATGCTAAAGCCTAATATTATTTTTTTTACTATGTTCATCTGCTTTTACACCATAACGAAAGCTTAAATTTTGGGTGGTAGATGAATGTGTTGTCGGCCTTTAGTACTGGATCATTAGGCTAATTTGTTCATGATTAGTTAATAAAGGTCGTATGGGTCAACATCAACAGACCAGCGCACTTTGTTGTGGCTTGGGTGCTCATCACTCACTAAGCATAGATGAGATAAGCAGTTTTGCAGGTGAATTCGGGACAGGCAGCTTAAAAGCAGCTGGGAACGAAATACGCCTGCCTTCTTCTCCATAGGTGATGGGAAAGGGCCTTGCCAATCAATCCCTCCAAATGAGGGCGCTATAGCCTCCCGTAGTGATTGTAAAAAGCTTTCTGCTGTGCCTGGTTTTTGGGATTCAGCGCGTACAATGGCGATAAAACGAAAGGGTGCGAGCTGATACTGTTTGCGAAGCGTTAATTCAGCCGCCGCAAACGCCTCGTAGCCTGCAAGGGCTAAATTGGTGAGTAGTGGATGATCTGCGTGCAGCGTTTGTAAAAATACAGTGCCAGGATGGTCCGCGCGCCCAGCACGCCCAGCTACTTGGGTTATGAGTTGGGCGGTTCGTTCCATGCCTCTAAAGTCGGTACTAAATAAACCACCGTCTGCATCTAATATAGCGACCAGAGTGACTCTGGGGAAATGGTGCCCCTTTGCTAGCATTTGAGTGCCTACTAATATGCATGGCTCCCCGCTGTGAACTTGCTCCATCAGCTTATCAAGTGAGCCTTTTCGTGAAGTACTATCACGGTCAATGCGCAATACTGAGGTGTTAGGAAAGAGGCTTTGGAGTGTTTGTTCGGTGCGCTCTGTGCCGGCCCCTTGTGGTTTTATTGCATCGCTACCACATTGGTCGCAACGAGCGGGAATGGGGCGTTGGCTGTCGCAATGGTGGCAGTGTAAGTGAGCTGGATTGTAATGCAGGGTCATGCGGGCATCGCAGCGGCGACACTCGGCAATCCACCCACAATCATGGCAGCTTAAACTCGGCGCAAAGCCGCGCCGGTTAATGAAGACCAGTACCTGCGTCCCTTGCTCTATATGAGCTTTTATGTGCTCTATTAACACCTCACTAAGACCGTTGTGGAGCCGAGCGCCGCGAATATCTAGTAGCTTAAACTCAGGCGCTATGGCGTTACCAGCGCGTTGGCGCAAGGTAAAGTGACGATAGCGGCCTGATTGGCAGTTGTGCAGAGTCTCTAGCGATGGGGTAGCGCTCCCTAAAATTACCGGGATGTTTTCAGCATGCGCGCGCACTACTGATAAATCTCTGGCTGAATAACGAAAGCCTTCTTGCTGTTTGAAAGAGCCGTCATGCTCTTCGTCAATGATAATAATGCCGGGGTTCTGTAAAGGGGTAAATATTGCTGAGCGTGTTCCAATAATAATTTTAGCCCGACCATCACGCGCATCTAACCAGGCTTCTAGACGCTGTTTGTCGGTAAGGTTTGAGTGCAAAATACGGATAGGGACATTAAATCGCTGTTTGAATCGTTGTACTGTTTGGGGGGTTAGTCCTATTTCTGGTACAAGCACAAGGGCTTGTTGTCCTGCATTGAGAACGTTAGTTATGGCTTGTAAATAGACCTCGGTTTTACCTGAGCCAGTGATGCCGTCCAGCAGAATTGGGCTAAAGTGAGGGTTGTTTTGTAAGTGTTTTACCACGAGCGCTTGTTCAGGGTTGAGTGTTAGAGGCGCCTCCTTGAGGGGGTTAGATGCGGGCGGTGTGCTTTCTTGCAGTTGCTCACTGATCAGGCCTTTATTAAATAATGCTTTCAGTGCTTGGCTGTCGCCTCCTTCTGCCCGAAACGCTTCACGGCTGATACCAGCAGGATGATCCGCAATAATTTGGAAACTATTACGAAGTTTGCTAGCGTTTTTAGCGAGTTGTTCAATATTGGCATGAGGCGTGACTTGCCAAACATAATGATGAACGCTCTCAGTCGAGCTTCCTTTGCGGAGTAAAGCGGGCAGGGCGTGTAAAACCGCATCGCCAACGGGGTGTTGGTAGTAGTCAGCAGCCCATAGAACAAGCTCCAGCATGTAGCTTGGGAGTAAAGGCTCTTCATCAATAAATTCGTTGATGGGTTTTAGTTTATTGCGGGGGACGTCAGTTTCAGTGACTTCATCTAATACAACACCTATTAATTCTCGACGCCCAAAAGGAACTTTTACGCGTCTGCCAATGCCTGAGTTTGTAGAATAGGCGTGATTGCTGTCTGAATTCACACTTTCTGTGCTCATATCGGAACCGCAAGGGGGTAAATAATCAAAGAGCCTTCGTAAGGGCGAAGGGATTGCAACGCGCAGCAGTTTATTCATGTAACGTGATTGCCATTGGTGAGCACAGAGGGCTCAGTGTAAGGTTTTTTAAGTGTGAGTTCACGGGTTGCAGTTGTCGTCGCGCGGCACTATAATGCCGCGCTAATTCCCCATAGTTGATTTTTTGATCAGCTTAATCTTTGTACGGTGCCTGGCAAAAGATCAGGTGGCGGTGCAAAAACATACTCGAGGTTAACATGAGAGCGGACATTCATCCGAATTACGGTAGCATTTCTATTTCTTGTTCATGTGGCAATACTATGGACATTAAATCTACAGCAAGCGAAAGCATGCACGTTGACGTATGCAGCCAGTGCCACCCATTCTTTACTGGTAAGCAAAAAGACGCTACTACAGGTGGTCGTATTGATCGCTTCAACAAGCGTTTCGGTGCTGTTGGTACTAAGAAAGACGCATAATTTAATGCGAACTGATTTGATAAAAAAGGCACTCTTTATGAGTGCCTTTTTTGTGTCTGTAGTCGTACTACCCGCAAGGGCGAGTGCTTTAGGTTGTGGGCCCGCATTGGCAAATAAGTTGGTCGAGGTCTCTTATGTTTACGATGGCGATACTGTCAAAATAGCCCAACGGCAAAAAGTAAGGCTGGCAGGCATTAATACGCCTGAATTGGATAGCACTAATCTCGTTATATCAGAGGTTGCGGCGCAAGCAACCGTTTTTACCCGCCACTGGATTGATCAAAACGCACCTGTGCATTTGCAAGTGGCTCAAGACGCAAAAGACAGTTACGGTCGGACTTTAGGGTATCTTGTATCAGGTAATGGTGAAGACCTAGGCGAGGCGTTAATCAAGAAAGGGTTAGCTTATGCGGTGACCGTCGCCCCGAATGATGAAAAGCAGCAATGTTATGCTCGTGCTGAAACGCTCGCGAGAAAGGCCCGCGTGGGAGTTTGGTCAAGTAAGTCGGTTGTGTCGCGTGCCTTAAATATCAATTCAGCAGGATTTCAATTAATTACAGGAAAAATAACACGCGTTTTTCATTTTAAAACGGCTGATGCGGTCGTCATTGATGATTCTATTGTTCTGATGATAAAGCCCAAACCTTCGATGTCTTTCCGCATAGGCCGGTCGTTAGAGGTGCGAGGCTGGGTAAATAAGAAACCTTTTCGTTACGACGATTTTGCTGCTTTATATGTACTTCATTTGAATAATATAGCTAACATTAAAGTCTTATAGTTGCTCGAAACAGGCATAAATAGTCGCCCTGGCGGGGGATGCTGCATGAGATATAGTTGTTCAAATATTCCCTTTTCTATATGATTGTCCGTCCGTCTTTTGTATAAAAATTGGAATAGCGACCATGTCTGAAGATCTAAAAAAAGCGGCGCTGGATTACCATGAATTCCCTCGTCCAGGTAAAATTAGTGTTGAGCTGTCAACTCCAGCTGCCACTGCGCGTGATCTTTCTCTTGCCTACAGCCCGGGTGTTGCCGAGCCAGTACGTGAAATAGCTAAAGATCCTGATAATGCTTATCGCTACACAGCGAAAGGCAACCTGGTAGCCGTGATCTCAAACGGTTCTGCGATTCTGGGGTTAGGTGATCTAGGGCCTTTGGCTTCTAAGCCTGTAATGGAAGGTAAATCACTTCTGTTTAAAAAGTTTGCTGGTATTGATTCAATTGATATCGAAGTGGACGCTGAAAGCCCACAGGCTTTCATTGATACGGTTGCGCGTATTGCTGAAACATTTGGTGGTATTAACTTGGAAGATATCAAGGCGCCAGAATGCTTCGAAATTGAGCGTGCCCTGATTGAACGTTGTAATATCCCTGTTTTCCATGATGACCAGCACGGTACAGCAATTGTTACCGCGGCCGGTATGATTAATGCGCTAGAAGTAGCTGGCAAAAAGCTTGAAGAGGCGACTATTGTTACGCTAGGTGCTGGTGCAGCGGCAGTCGCTTGTATGAAGCTGTTGCTGAACATGGGTGCTAAAGTTGAAAATATTTTCATGTTAGACCGTAAGGGTGTTATTCACTCTGGACGTGAAGATCTTTCAACTGAGAAAGCTATCTTTGCAACGGAAACTGATAAGCGTACTTTGGATGATGCCATTGAGGGTGCCGACGTATTCGTTGGTTTGTCTGGGCCGAACTTGTTGTCTGCCGATCAGTTGAAAAAAATGGCGGCTTCTCCGGTCGTGTTTGCTTGTGCAAACCCTGATCCAGAAATTCATCCAGATCTTGCTCACTCAACACGAGATGATGTCATTATGGCAACAGGCCGTTCTGACTTCCCTAATCAGGTGAATAACGTACTTGGCTTCCCATTCATCTTCCGTGGTGCATTGGATGTGCGCGCTTCAGCGATTAATGAAGAAATGAAAGCTGCAGCTGTTCGTGCATTAGCTGATTTGGCTAAAGAGCCTGTGCCGCAAGCCGTCTTGGACGCTTACGGACTAGAGTCTTTGTCTTTTGGTCCGCAATACATTATTCCTAAGCCAACTGATGAGCGTTTGTTTGGTGCGTTGTCTATGGCTGTTGCGCAAGCGGCAATCGACACGGGTGTGGCTCGTTTGCCATTACCAGCTCATTATCCGCTCACAACGGTGGATGCGTTACTAAAATAAACCGTATGTTTTTTTAGTAGCAGACAGTAAAAAGCCCGGCTAGCCGGGCTTTTTGTTATTTTGCGTTTAGAAAATGTCTTCGGTAGATTTTCCACCGCTGTAGCCTGCGCTAGCACCATATCCCGGAGTTTTGTCAGAGCTAAAGTATTCATAAATGGTATTGCCCGAACCCGCCGATGCTCTCATGCCTGTGGCGGCGTCGATGCGCAGTTGTACGATGCCACCAGGCTTGAGCACGGGCGCTTCAGGGGTGTCTTTAAGGGCATCACGCATGAAGTTGATCCATAGCGGTAATGCAGCCGTGCCACCGTATTCACGTTTACCTAGCGTGCTAGGTTGATCGTAGCCCACCCAAGCTGTCGCCACTAATTCGCGGTTGTAACCTGTAAACCAAGCATCTTTTTGGTCGTTGGTGGTGCCTGTTTTTCCTGCTAGGTCGTTTCGTTTCAGTACACGGGCTGCGGTTGCTGTGCCGCGTCGAATAACATCCTGCAAAATAGTATAAAGCAGATAGTTAGCACGGCTGTCCATAATTCGTGGTGCTTTGGTGGTTTGCTCGTCGGAACAGTCTGAACAAACAATCGGGTAATTCGCTTCAAAGACAGTGTTACCGTAACCATCCTCTATTTTTTTAATAAAGTTAGGCGTGACTTTGTAGCCTCCGTTAGCAAAAGCGGCGTAGCCCGTAATTAGCTCTAATGGTGTGACATCTGCGCTGCCTAGCGACAGAGAAAGGTTATGTGGGAGCTTAGTGGTATCAAACCCGAATCGGCCTAGGTATTCGATCGCTGTTCCTATGCCAAGTGCGCGAAGTAGTCGAATAGATACTAAATTGCGGGAACGGTAGAGGCCAACACGCAAGCGTGTGGGCCCAGCAAAGCTGCGTCCTGAGTTTTCGGGTCTCCAAGAATTGTCCATGTTAGTGCTATCTAGGACGATGGGAGCATCATTGATGACGGATGCAGGTGTGTAGCCGTTTTCGAGCGCAGCAGCATAAATAAAGGGTTTAAAGTTAGATCCTGGCTGGCGATAAGCCTGCGTGGCTCGGTTGAAGTTGTTGTAAGCAAAACTAAAACCCCCTACAAGGGCTTCAATGGCACCTGTTTGCGGTTTCATGGCTACCATGGCGCCTTGTACCTTGGGCACTTGGCTTAGCTCCCAGTGGTCTTCTACGTATAAAACACGGATAACGTCGCCGAGTGCGACAACGTCTTCAGGCTTTTTGGGGTCATAGCCGTAGGCATTCACACTTTTGAATGGCTTGGCCCACTTTAGGCCATCCCATTCAATGGTGATCTCTTCGCCGTCTTTCTTGATGGCTTTGGTGGTTTTGTCTTCGATGGCAACCACAATGGCCGGCTCAAGATCCGTGTACATCAATTCATCTTTTAAAAGCTGGGTGATTTCAGCGTTTGAAAGGTCAGTAATGTTGTGGTTCTTTTCTGGGCCTCGATAACCGTGGCGTTTAACGTAGCTCAATAAGCCGTCACGAACGGCTCGGTTAGCAAAAATCTGCTTCTGGCTGTCAATGGTAGTATGAACGGTGAACCCATCTGTGTATAAGTCTTCACCATACTGCTCGTATAGCTCACCCCTGACCATTTCTGCTATATAGGGTGCATATAATTCTATTTCTGTCGTGTGGTACTTAGCGGTCACAGGAGAGTTAGCGGCTTCTTCGTATTCGCTTTCAGAAATGAAGGTTAGCTCTTTCATGCGCCCTAAAATCCAGTTGCGTCTTTCTAAAGCTCGACTAGGGTTAGTAATCGGGTTGTAGGCAGATGGAGCTTTAGGTAAGCCAGCAATCATGGCTAATTGTGCTAAATTTAGTTCATCAATGTTTTTACCGTAATAAACATTGGCCGCTGATTGGATACCATAGGAGCGGTGGCCTAAATAGATTTTATTAACATAAAGTTCGAAAATTTCCGGTTTGCTAAGGGAACGTTCAATTTTCAACGCTAATAATATCTCATTAAATTTCCGCTCGAATGTTCGATCGCGAGAAAGAAAGAAGTTTTTGGCTACTTGCATAGTGATGGTTGATCCACCACTTTGTATGCGGCCGGTAGAAACAAGCTGGACAGCAGCGCGCGTTAGCCCCTTTATATCGATGCCACTGTGCTCGAAGAATCGGCTATCTTCTGCTGCCTGTAGTGCTTGAACAAAACGCTCAGGGATTTGTTCGTAAGTAACGGGGATACGCTTCTTTTCGCCGAATTCGGCGATGAGTTTGCCATCACTTGAAAGTACTTTTAGTGGTGTTTGGAATTTTGTATCGCGCAGAGTCTCGACATCTGGCAATTGCGGTACAAAATGTTGGTATAGCGCAAAAGCAGCAATACCTCCGATAATGGATCCAAGTACAATGAAAATGATGGTAATACGGCAAAACCATGTTAGAACGCGCATAAAGACCTTGGTCGTTGAAAGTTAGAGGGGCATTATATCGACGCTAATATAGCCTCTCCACATGAATTAGAGTTTAATTTTGTGCAAATTATAGCTAAAGTCTGCATACAGAGCGTAAATCTATATGATTAAAGGAAAAATCTGTGGTCAGTTTGTTTCGCAAAAAGACAGCTAGCTGGGTTGGAGTCGATATTGGGTCCTCGTCTGTTAAGCTGGTTGCGCTTTCGCGTCATGGCAGCTCAATAGGGTTGGATGCCTACGCAATCGTTGCTTTACCACCCTCGGCTGTGGTCGATGGAAATGTGCAAGAAATTAATGCCGTATCGGAAGCTATCGAAAGAGGCGTTAAGATCTGTGGGATTCGCCAAGCCAATACGATTTGCGCGGTTCCTTCTTCATCGGTCATCATCAAAAAAATTGAGTTGAGTAATGTTTTCACTGAAATAGAGCTCGAAGAGCAAGTGAAAGTAGAAGCTGATCAATTTATACCATACCCGCTTGATGAGGTCGCTTTGGATTTCGAAATAGTGGGGCCTACCGCTAATAATCCGGACTTGAATGAGATCCTGCTGGTGGCATGTCGTCGTGACGATGTCGATCAGCGCGAGGATGCCATTAATGCCGCTGGTTTAAAGTGCGAAATCGTAGATGTTGATACCTACGCCATGGAGCGTGTGTTTCCCATATTGATTAACGAAAATCTCAAAGCGGACGATATGGTAGCTATAGTGGATGTAGGTGCTGCCACGTTGACTTTGAATGTCGTGCGAAACGGTCAAATTATTTACAACCGTGAGCAGTCATTTGGTGGTAATGACTTAACGACCAGTATTCATCATCAATATGGAATGGCTATTGACGAGGTCGAACAAGCGCTACGTTTGGGTGAAGTGAGCGATGAAGTCAAAGAAATAATGGTTTACCCATTTCGATTTACGATTGCTCAGCAAGTTTCGCGTGCACTTCAGTTCTTTTATTCATCGGGTGTCCAGTCCCAGCTAGAGCGGATCTACCTGTGTGGCGGAGCTGCATCAATTGATGGTATTGGTGACGTGTTAACAGAGGAACTATCAATGCCAGTGACCTTGGCTAAGCCGTTTGATGACATGAATATTGGTGCGAAAGTTAATCGTGAACGTTTAATAAAAGATACACCTGCATTGGTTAAAGCGTGTGGTTTGGCATTACGATCTTTTGATCAATAGGGGCGTAAATTATGGCAAAGATTAACCTTCGCCCCTGGCGTGAAGAGCGTTCAGCGGCAAGACAAAAGCAGTTTATTACCAATGTATTGGCCGCTTGTTTGGTTGGCGCGGCCGTCGTTTTTGTAGCCGGTACGTATTACGACATACAAATGGACCGTCAGGGACAGCGTAATACTTACCTTCAAGGAAAAATAACTGACTTAGATGCTAAATTAAAAGAAATCGAAGAGCTGAAAGCTCAACGAGAGCGTTTACTTGCACGACTTAACGCCATTCAAGAGTTGCAAGGTAACCGCCCTATCATTGTTCGTAATTTTGATGAATTAGTGCGGGTTTTGCCTGATTCTATTAATTACACTGCAGTAGAACGAAAAGAGTCCGGTTTTAAAGAAACTGGCCTTAAGGGTGATACGTTGCGCATTGAGGGTATAGTTGCTCAGAACAAGGATGTGTCAGAGCTTATGCGAAACATGGATAACTCAATTTGGTTTGGAGAACCCGACCTCGCCAAGGTTGGTGATATAAACAGTCAGGCGGGTGTGCGCTCGTTTGATTTGCGTGTTCTGTTGGCAAAACCTAAAGCTGAGGAGACGCAATAATGCAGGCATTTAAAGCGGCTTTTCAGGGCTTTGATCCCAACAACCTAGATGTTAATACGGCGGGTAATTGGCCTATAGGCATAAAGGTAATTGTCTATTTACTGTTTTTTATTCTGGTATTGTTTGCAGGTAATCATTTCTATATCAGTGATAAAGCTGGTCAGTTGGATCGTGAAGTGGCCAAAGAAACAGATCTTCGGCAAGAGTTTCAGCGAAAATCGTTTCAAGTTGCTAACTTGGCTGCGCTTCGTAAACAAATGGCCGATGTAGAGGAAGAGTTTTCCGAACTCTTGCGACAGTTGCCTACTGAAAAAGAAGTACCAGGCCTTCTTGAAGATATTTCAGATATTGGTCGCGCGGCTGGTTTAGACATTAAATTAATCGAATTAGCGCCCGAGAAAAAAGAGCAGTTTTATATCGAGCTTCCAATTAACATTGTAGTGCGTGGTACTTATCATCAGATGGGGCAGTTTGTTAGTGGTATTGCCGCTATCCGTCGTATCGTAACCTTGCATGACTTTATTATTACACCGGTGCCTGAAGGTGGACTAGAAATGAAAATTTTAGCGAAGACATACCGATATGATGATACTGAAAAGTAAACCATTAGTGGTGGCTGTACTTTGCAGCATAGTGGCTTCTGGGTGCGTCTGGGTTGAAGATACGCAGGACTTAGCATCGTTTGTTTCTGATGTGCAGTCCAAGCCACGTGGTACTATTGAACCATTGCCCACATTTGAGCCTTACCATAGCTTTGTTTATCAAGGCGCTAGTTTGCGAGACCCTTTTGTTCCTTTGGTCAAAATTGAGTCCGCATTAGATATCGAATACGACGATAGTGATGCGGTAGAGCCAGATCAGAATCGGCCACGAAGCTATTTGGAACAATTTTCTATTGATGACTTACACATGGTAGGGACAATAGGAAAAACAGACCAAAAGAGTGTTTGGTCATTAATCTTAGATGATAATGGCGAAATACATCGTGTATCTGTCGGGGATTATATCGGACTAGACTTTGGTAAGGTCGTCGCTGTAAATGAGCAGCGTGTAGATGTTATTGAAATTATTTCGAATGGACGCGGTGGGTGGATGCAACGCCCGCGCACTTTAGAGTTGGTTGAGCAGGAATAACCGAAGGAAAGTTGAATGAAGCATTACACCGTTGTACGAATGTCCCGAGCCAAGGGCGAAGTTTTGAAAGGTGCATTAGCTGCACTGATTGGCTGTTTCAGCTTATTCCTGTCATTAACTGCTCAGGCGCAAAGTGTGCTGTTAAAAGACACGTCTTTTGTTTCTTTACCAGGAGGAAACTTAGAGGTTCGTCTAGAGTTTGACCAGCCACCTCCGGTTCCAAAAGCTTACACTACAGATAGCCCTGCACGTGTCATTTTTGATATGTGGGGCGTTGAAAACGATCTGGGTACCAAGTCTATTGATATCCGAACGGCTGATGTGGACGCGATGAGCTTTGCACAAGGCGGAGACCGTTTACGTTTAGTTACGTCATTAAATCAAATGACGGATTATCGGACTTACGCTGAAGGAAATAGTTTATTTATTGTTTTTGGTGAGAAGTCAGGAGCCTCTGTAGCACCTCAGCGCCAGCTAGCTGCCCCACGAAATGTTAAGCAGTCTTATGACGATAAAACGCGTGTTAGTGGTATCGACTTTCAGCGTGTAGACGGTGGTATTGGTCGTGTTGTGGTAACGATGACGGATGATCAAGCGGGCTTAAATATTGAAGAGGAAGGTAACAACGTAGTTGTTAGTTTGAGCGGAGCCTCTTTATCCAATTCGTTACAGCAACGGATAGATGTTCAGGATTTTGCTACGCCAGTTACTTTTGTAGATGCAATGGCTTCTGGTCGTAATACTAAAATTTTGATCAAGCCAGGCGCTGAACCGTATGACTATATGGCATACCAAACGGGTAGCAAGCTAATCGTCGACTTTAAGCCGCTAACGCGCGCTGAAAAAGAAGAAATTAAAAAGAACGAATTCCCTTACAGCGGCGAAAAAATCGATCTTAACTTCCAGAATGTAAGTGTTCGTTCTGTTTTGCAGATTTTAGCAGAAGTGGCGCAGCTTAACTTGGTGGTCGATGATGCGGTTGATGGCGAAATCACTCTGTTGCTCAAGCATGTTCCATGGGATCAGGCGTTAGATATTGTTCTTAAAACACGTGGTCTTGATAAGCGCCAAATTGGTAATGTGTTATTAGTTGCGCCGGCTGAGCAGATTGCTGAGCGCGAACGTATCGAATTAGAGAGTCTTAAGCAGGTTGAGGAATTATCTCCGTTAGTAACTGACTTTATCCAAGTCGACTTTCGCAAAGCGTCAGAGATGCGTCAGCGTATCTACGATGCCAAGTTAGTAACAGAGCGTGGTTTTATCGTTGCTGATGATCAAACTAACCGACTCATGGTGCGCGAAACGTCAGCTCAGCTAGAAGAGATTCGTCGTACGTTACGCCAGTTCGATACTGAAGTTTCACAGATTATGATTGAGGCACGATTGGTGACAGCTCGGGCAGATTATAGCCGTGAACTAGGTATTCGTTGGGGCTTTGGTTTGCAGGACGGGAATTTTGTCGCTGGAGGCTCTGGTGATTCATCTGCTTACTACGTAGAAGATTTCCCAGTATCAGGGGCTGATTTGCCGCTTAACGTAGACCTTGGCGCTTCAGGAACAACGTCATCACTAGTATTGGGTTATGCGACTAATAGTTTTGCACTGGCAACTGAATTATCAGCTATGCAGAGCGAAGGTAAAATTGAGATCGTATCTCAACCCAAGGTAATTACGACTAACGGTAAAGCGGCCTACATTAAATCAGGTAAAGAAGTGCCTTACCAAACGGTTGAGGATGGTGAAGTTAGCATCGAATTTAAAGACGTTGTTTTAAGTTTAGATGTTACGCCGCAAATAAACCCGGGTGACAGAATTGCTTTAGAATTGAAGATTACTAAAGACTCTATCGGTGAAACGCTGGATAATGGTGAAATCGGGATCGACACTAACGAGCTCGAAACATCTGTTGTGGTAAAAGATGGTGAAACCATTGTTTTAGGTGGTGTGTATCAAGATAACCGCTCAGATTATGTTTATAAAACACCACTGTTAGGTGATATTCCTGTGCTGGGTAATCTGTTTAAGAAAACAGTGGCAGAGAACAACAAAGAAGAATTGTTGATCTTTATTACACCTAAGTTGATCAGAGAGTCCCTAGGCAGTACGCGTTAATCATTGGGTAATATTTAGTTGAACATTTTTTTAGTAGGCCCTATGGGATCGGGGAAAAGCACCATAGGGCGACTGCTCTCACAGGAACTTAACTTAGCGTTTATTGATGTTGATCGTGTCATTGAAGATCGTGCGGGAGCTAATATTCCTTGGATCTTCGATGTAGAGGGTGAAAGTGGCTTTCGTGACAGAGAAGAAAATGTCATGGATGAGCTCACACAACGTAATAATATAGTCTTAGCTACAGGCGGCGGTGCCGTTTTACGCGCATCAAACCGTGAGTTTCTAAAAAAGCGTGGCGCGGTGGTTTACCTTAAGACATCAGTTGATCATCAGCTTGAGCGAACGGCTAAGGATAAAAATAGACCTTTGCTGCAAGCTGAGAATCCCCGAGCGGTCCTAGAACGCTTGTTGGCGTTGCGCGAACCGCTGTATTTGGAAACATGCGATATCATTATTAAAACTGATCGCCGACATCCTAAAGGCGTAGTTTCCGATATTATCAAACAGGTTATGCTGTTAAATCAGTCCGAATCCTCTGCTTCTTTGTTATCTGAGTTACCGTCAGGGTAACTGGAGTTATCATGCAATCATTGTCCGTAAACCTTGGCGAACGCTCATATCCAATCATTATTGGAGAGGAGATCTTCAACGCTGAGTTAATTAAGCCGTACATTCATGCTAAGCAAGTGATGATAGTGACAAACGACACTATCGCGCCATTGTATTTAGATGCATTGAAGGCTTGCCTGAGTGATTATCAAGTCGATGTGGTTATTCTTCCTGACGGTGAAGCTTACAAAGATTTAACGCACTTAAACCTTATTTATGATGGGCTGCTGGCCGCTCGCCATAACCGCTCAACGACGTTAATTGCGCTAGGTGGCGGTGTAGTAGGTGACATGACCGGCTATGCGGCAGCGAGCTATCAGCGTGGGGTTAATTTTATTCAAGTGCCTACCACGTTATTGTCTCAAGTTGATTCATCTGTTGGCGGTAAAACCGGTGTGAATCATGCGCTTGGCAAAAATATGATCGGGGCCTTTTATCAACCACAATCCGTGTTAATTGATATCAGTGTTTTCGATACATTGCCTGCCCGGGAGCTTTCTGCCGGTTTGGCGGAAGTGATCAAATACGGCTTGATTTATGATCAGGAGTTTCTGAACTGGCTAGAGGCTCATCTTGATGAATTGATGGCTAAACAGTCAGATGTGCTGATTGAAGCCATTAAACGTTCATGCGAAATTAAAGCGCAAGTGGTTGCTCAAGACGAACGTGAAGGTGGTATTCGGGCGATCTTGAATTTGGGGCATACTTTCGGTCACGCTATCGAGACTCATCAGGGATATGGGGTTTGGTTGCATGGGGAAGCAGTAGCCGCGGGAACTATAATGGCTATGCGTATGTCTGAGCGGTTGGGCTGGATATCCGAACAAGATGTAGCTCGGGCGATTAGTATGTTTGAACGAGCTTCTTTGCCGGTCACTCCACCGGATAATATGAGCCGAGATGACTTTATGTCGTTAATGGCCGTAGATAAGAAGAATCTAGACAGTCGGATTCGATTAGTACTACTAAAAAATATAGGCGAAGCTGTTGTGACATCGGAGTATGATCCAGCAGTGCTTAACGAATTACTCGATGAGTTGTGTCTTTAATATTCTTTGCCTAGGCATAGGGAACAGATGAGCCAAGAATTTTACTATGAGCCTCCCAGTCGGCTGCAGCTAGTTGATAAAATGGCGCATTTATTGCGCTATTCTGACTTTTTGTTGGTGGTTACTGGGGCCTCAGGAATCGGTAAAACACGCTTAGCTCATCAGCTTATGCACGTTACGAGCGACTCTTCTACACAGCAAGCAATTGTTAGTCTGTCTGCAGATACTGGCACAAAACCACTTCTGATTTCTTTAAAAAAAGCGCTGCAACTAGAGGCTAATACACAAGCAGAAGCATTAGCTGCTATCCATGAGCAGTGTAAAGCGCTGGATGAAGTGGGCCAGCATTTGATGATAGTTATCGATAATGCTGAGTGGCTCAATGATGAAGCAATCGAATTATTAGCAGGCTTGCTCATGTCCGGCACAGGCGGTCCTCGCTTGGTGCTGGCAGGTGAAGAGTCATTAGTTAAGCGCTTGGTCTCGTTGGGTATTCCTGAGCTATTAGAGGGGCGTGTTCATGTTGAGACCTTATCTGCATTTACCGAAGAAGAAGGGCATGAATTTCTTAGGCTTCTCGACCCGCTGCGGCCTGAATTAACACCAAAGGCTTATAAAAAAGTCTATCAATTAAGTGATGGTTATCCCGGAGGTTTGGTCGAGAGTGTTGACTTGTTGCAGGGTCCTGAAACATCATCTCCAGCCTCGCGTTTGCCTTTGCCTGTTCCTCATATAGCTGCCATTGCAGTCGTCATATTGGTATTAGTTGGAATTTCTTTGTGGCAATTGTTTCCAAGTGATGTTTCCTCCGAACCTGAGATTGTGGATGGACGGGTCTCTATGCCAGTAACGCTGCCGCTTGATAGCGTTGATCAGTCAGAGGTATTACCCGCGCCTATTGAAATGGCGGATGAGCGAAGTGAGTTATCCAAGCGGCTAGCGGCTCAAGAAGCAGAATTACGTGCAAACCAACGTGTTATTGAAGCGCCTCCTTCGGTAGTAGAAGCTCCTGCTAAGTCAGATGTAGTTGAGGAATCCACTTTATCCACAGCGCCAGAAGTTGTGATATCACCTGTTGTTAAAGATAACGAACAGGTGAGTCAATCAGTGCCTGCTGAGGCAAGTGTTGATCAACAAGTTGTTGATAATGCAAGAATACTTGACGAGGCCTTAGCAAGCCAGGAACCTGTTCCAGCTCCAGCTCCAGCTCCAGCTCCAGCTCCAGCTCCAGCTCCAGCTCCAGCTCCAGCTCCAGCTCCAGCTCCAGCTCCAGCTCCAGCTCCAGCTCCAGCTCCAAAAGTTGTTCAGAAATATGATGTGGAACCGGTTAAGGTTGCCGCTAGTGGGCCTGCCTCTAAGTGGTTAAAAGAGGATCAGCTACTCGCATGGCCTGCAAAAGGGTATACTTTGCAATTATTAGGTGCGAGATCGGAACAGAGTGTTGCGCAGTTTATGGCAGGTTTAAATAATCGCGATAAACTGTATTATTTTAGAACGGTCTATAAAGGTGCTCCTTGGCATGTAGTCGTATATGGTCAATATTCTGATCGTACCGCCGCCAACCGAGCAGTCAGTACCTTACCAGAAGAGCTGAAGCGTCTTAAACCTTGGGCTAGAAGTATTAGGGGTGTTCAGCTGGACATAAAGAAAAAATAGCTTTTTCTTTCGCTTTTTTAGTAAATTCTTTTAAAAAAGTGCCATAAATCGCGCTTTTCCAATCTTTAGGGGCAAGGCAAATTGCTTAAAATTTGTCCCGAACGGTATCTCTGTGTAAAATACCCGTCCCTTTTTGCCTGCAATAATAAGAATCAGTCGAAAAGGCTTTTTGTTAAGTCTTTGTTTTACAAGAACTTTTAAGTGAGAATGACTTATGAGCACAGGTCTGTATCGCCCCGGTGAGTTTAAGGATAACTGTGGCTTCGGTCTGATGGCGCACCTCAAAGGTGAAGCCAGTCATGATCTGTTGTTAAAGGCAATTGAAGCATTAGCGTGTATGACCCACCGTGGCGGTATCGCTGCCGATGGGAAGACAGGTGACGGCTGCGGTTTGCTTATGCAAAAGCCCGATAGCTTCCTTCGAATGGTTACCAAAGATGAGCTTGGTATCACATTAGGAGAGCAGTATGCGGTGGGCATGGTTTTCATGTCGCGTGAACCCAAACTTGCTGAAAAAGCACGTGAAACGCTGAATCAGGAATTGAAGGCTCAAGGCCTTAAAGTCGCTGGTTGGCGTGTTGTGCCTACAGATGAATCATGTCTTGGGCCGATCGCAAAAGACACGCTCCCTCATATGGAACAGGTGTTTGTAGAGCCTGATCAAAATAGCGAGCGTGCTTTTGGTATTAGTTTATTTGTTGCCCGTCGTAAAACCGAGAACGCCCTGATTTCAGATGCCGATTTTTATATCTGCAGCTTGTCTGAAAGCGTAATTTCATACAAAGGTTTGATGATGCCGGTTGATTTGCCAGCTTTTTATAAAGATTTGGCAGATGAGCGTTTGAAAACAGCGGTGTGTACATACCATCAGCGTTTCTCAACAAACACAGCACCTCGCTGGCCATTGGCGCAGCCATTCCGTTTCTTGGCCCATAATGGTGAAATTAATACAATCGAAGGTAACCGCAGCTGGGCGCGTGCTCGTTCACGTAAGTTTGCTACAGATTTGCTACCTGAATTAAATGAACTCCAGCCTATTGTTAATACAACCGGTTCAGACTCTTCCAGCATGGATAATATGTTGGAGTTTTTGATGGCGGGCGGTGTTGATATCTACCGTGCTGTTCGTATGGTGGTTCCGCCAGCTTGGCAGAACGTTGATACTATGGATTCCGATCTACGTGCATTTTATGAGTATAACTCTATGCATATGGAGCCATGGGACGGTCCAGCGGGTATGGTAATGACTGATGGTCGTTTTGCTGTGTGTATGCTTGACCGAAACGGCTTGCGTCCGTCGCGTTGGGTAATGACTAAGCAGGATTATATCTGCACGGCATCTGAGATCGGCGTGTTTTCTTACAAGCCGGAAGACATTGTGGCACAAGGACGCGTGGGTCCTGGTCAAATCTTGGCGATTGACACTCAGACTGGTGAAATTTTACATACAGCTGATGTCGATAACCGTCTGAAAGCGGCTAAGCCTTATAAAAAATGGCTTAAAGAGAACGCATTACGCTTAGAGCAGACATTGGATAACCATGAGGAAGCAAGATCCTTCACGGACATGTCGGCTGACGAGTTAAAAGCGTACATGAAAATGTACCAAGTGACGTTTGAAGAACGTGAGCAAATCTTACGTCCTTTAGGCGAGTCCGGTATGGAAGCTGTTGGTTCCATGGGTGATGATAAGCCAATGGCTGTGCTTTCTAGCCGCATTCGCTCACCGTATGATTACTTCCGTCAGCAGTTTGCACAGGTGACTAACCCGCCAATCGATCCATTGCGAGAAGCCATCGTGATGTCGCTTGAAACCTGCTTAGGTCGTGAACAAAATATGTTCGAAGAGACGGCCGAGCATGCGCGTCGGGTTATTCTGACAAGCCCTGTTTTATCCGCCTCTAAGTTTAAACGTTTGCGTGATAATACAGAGAAGGGCTTTGAAGTCGCTCAAATAAGCCTGCATTACGACCCAGAAACAACAAGCTTGAAGCAGGCGATTACGCTAATCGTTGATCAGGCTGAAGAGGCCGTTCGTGCAGGAAAATCCCTCATTATTTTGTCTGACTCGGATATTGAGCAAGGCAAGCTTCCTGTTCATGCTTCGATGGCGACTGGTGCTGTGCACTATCGTCTAGTAGAAACAGGTCTGCGTTGTGATGCCAACATCATTGTTGAGACCGGCACCGCTCGAGATCCTCATCACTTTGCTGTTTTGTTTGGCTTTGGTGCAACGGCAGTATTCCCGTACATGGCATATCGCGTATTGACTGATTTGTGTAAAGACGGTGAGATTCCATTGTCGCCGCTTGAGAGCCATGAAAATTATCGCAAAGGCATCAAGAAAGGCTTGATGAAAATCCTGTCTAAGATGGGGATTTCAACTATTGCCTCTTACCGTGGCGCCCAATTGTTTGAAGCCATTGGTTTGAGTTCTGAAGTAGTTGATCTTTGCTTTAATGGTGTAACTAGCCGGATTGAAGGGGCTCGCTTCGAAGATTTCCAATTTGAACAGTCGTTGCTGGCTAAGGAAGCGTGGACTGCACGTAAGCCTATTCAGCAAGGTGGCTTGCTCAAATATACACATGATGGTGAGTACCATGCGTACAACCCTGATGTGGTGCGTACCATTCACGAGGCTGTGCAAACAGGAGATCCGGCTAAATATCGTATCTATGCTGATCTTGTTAACAAGCGCCCAGTTGCTACGCTCCGTGATTTACTGTCGCTTAAAAAAGGCGTTAAACCTATTCCTCTGGATGAGGTTGAGCCGGTTGAAAATATATTAAAACGATTCGACTCTGCCGCAATGTCGTTGGGTGCTTTGTCGCCTGAGGCTCACGAGGCGCTAGCAATGGCGATGAATGAGCTAGGTGGCCGGTCTAACTCTGGCGAAGGCGGTGAAGACCCTGTTCGCCACGGCACTAATAAGCGATCTAAAATTAAACAGGTTGCTTCGGGTCGCTTCGGTGTAACACCGGGTTACTTGAGTAGTGCTGATGTTATGCAGATTAAAGTAGCTCAAGGCGCGAAACCAGGTGAAGGCGGACAGTTACCTGGCGGTAAGGTAAATGAGCTGATTGCCCGTTTGCGTTATTCCGTTCCGGGTGTGACGCTAATATCGCCTCCACCACATCATGATATTTATTCGATTGAAGATTTGGCTCAGCTGATCTTCGATTTGAAACAAGTGAACCCTGAAGCATTGGTATCTGTAAAATTGGTATCACGTCCAGGTGTCGGAACAATTGCGTGTGGTGTTGCTAAGGCGTATGCCGATTTAATTACTATCTCTGGCTACGATGGTGGTACAGCGGCTTCTCCATTAACGTCTATTCACTATGCGGGCTCTCCGTGGGAATTGGGCTTGGCAGATGCACATCAATCACTACGTGCTAACCATTTGCGTGGCAATATTCGTTTGCAAACTGACGGTGGTCTTAAAACCGGTTTGGATGTTGTGAAAGGCGCTATGCTTGGAGCAGAAAGCTTTGGCTTTGGTACTATGCCAATGGTTGCGCTGGGATGTAAATATTTACGTATTTGCCACCTAAATAACTGTGCAACCGGTGTGGCTTCTCAAAATGAAGAGCTACGTCGTGATCATTTCCGTGGTACTGTCGAAATGGCAAAGAACTTCTTCCGCTTTGTAGCTGAAGAAGCACGAGAGTGGATGGCAGCCATGGGTGTGCGAACCATGGATGAGTTAGTTGGCCGCGTTGATTTGTTAGAGTTAGCGGAAGGCTTTACTTCTAAACAAAAGAATTTGGACTTGTCGCCGATCATCAGTGATGCAGGTGTACCGGCTGAATATCCTCAGATCTGTCAAAAGCCGCGTAATGAGCCATATGACCAAGGCTCGTTAAACACTGAAATGTTAGCGATGTCGCTAGAGAGCATCGAAAACAAAACAGGCGGTGAATGGGAACTGACCATCACCAACTGTGACCGCTCCGTAGGTGCCCGTACGTCGGGAGCTATCGCTAAGCGTTATGGCGATTTGGGGATGGAGTCATCACCGATTACTTTCCGTTTTAAAGGTCATGCTGGACAGTCGTTTGGTGTGTGGAATGCGGGTGGTCAGTCACTGTATCTAGAGGGTGATGCCAACGATTACGTAGGTAAAGGCATGGCTGGCGGTAAAGTCGTTATCCGTCCGTTCCGCGAAGTAACAATCAAGTCGAATGAGACTTCTATCATTGGTAATACCTGCTTATACGGTGCTACTGGTGGTAAATTGTATGCAGCGGGTACGGCAGGTGAGCGTTTCGCTGTGCGTAACTCTGGCTGTCATGCAGTTATTGAAGGGGCCGGGGATCACTGTTGTGAGTACATGACCGGCGGTCTTGTCACGGTTTTAGGTCCGACAGGCTATAACTTCGGTGCGGGTATGACCGGTGGCTTTGCTTATGTATTAGATCTTGAAAAGAACTTCGTGGATAAATATAACCACGAGTTAGTCGAGATACATCGTATTCATATTGAGCATATGGAGGTTTATAAGAACCACTTACGCTCAGTCATCATCAAGTTTGTTAAAGAAACGGGTAGCGCGTGGGGTCAAGAGATCCTTGATAACTACGAAGACTACTTGGGTCGTTTCTGGTTAGTGAAACCTAAAGCTGCCAGCATTAACGATCTAATGAATAGCGTACGTAAGCGCCCAGAATAATACGGTGATATCGAAGGCCTGTTGGTATGGTATGCGCTTTGCTTACTTCCTACAGGCCTCAAGTTCACAGTTAAGTTTCGAGTAGTAATGTGGTCAGGCTGCCGTTTGTGCGCTAACCACTAACCAGTTTTAATTTGCACCTTTGAAAGGTGCCTCAAACGAGGTGACAATATGACTGAACGTCTCAATAACGATTTTCAGTTCCTCGATGTGGGTCGTGAAGGCCCCAAGAAGATCAAAGCATCTGTTCGTAAAAAACAGTACGCCGAGATTTATGAGCCTTATAAAGGCGAAGAGGCTGCAGAGCAGTCCCATCGTTGTTTAGAGTGCGGTAACCCGTATTGCTCATGGAAATGTCCGGTTCATAACCATATTCCTAACTGGCTCAAGTTGGTATCAGAAGGGAATATCATTAAAGCCGCTGAATTAAGCCATCAAACCAACTCGTTGCCTGAAGTCTGTGGTCGTGTATGTCCGCAAGATCGATTATGTGAAGGCGCGTGTACGCTGAATGAAGGCTTTGGTGCTGTGACCATCGGCTCTGTTGAAAAATACATCACTGATACCGCCTTTGCGATGGGGTGGCGTCCTGATATGTCGCATGTTGTCAAAACAGACAAGAAAGTGGCCATCATTGGTGCTGGCCCTGCGGGATTAGCCGCGGCTGATATTTTGGTGCGTAACGGTGTGACGCCCGTTGTCTTTGATCGTAACCCAGAAGTGGGTGGCTTGCTGACGTTCGGGATACCTGAGTTTAAGCTCGAAAAAGATGTTATGTCTCGTCGTCGCGAAATTTTTACCGATATGGGTGTTGAGTTCCGCCTTAACACCGAAGTTGGTAAAGATGTTCAAATGCAGGACTTAATCGACCAATACGATGCTGTCTTCTTAGGCATGGGTACATATACCTATATGAAAGGTGGATTCCCGGGCGAAGAGCTTGAAGGTGTTTATGATGCACTGCCTTTCTTAATTTCTAATGTTAATCGTTGCCTTGGTTTTGAAAAAGATGAAGCGGATTACATAGGGATGAAAGGAAAGCGGGTGGTCGTATTGGGTGGTGGAGATACAGCAATGGACTGTAACCGTACCTCAATCCGTCAGGGTGCTAAAAGCGTTGTCTGTGCTTATCGTCGTGATGAAGCCAATATGCCAGGTTCTAAGCGTGAAGTGGAAAATGCACGTGAAGAGGGCGTTAAGTTCCAGTTTAATCGTCAACCTGTTGAGGTTGTTGGTGAAAATGGAAAAGTTGTTGGCATCAAAGTGGTTAGCACGCAAATGGGTGAGCCAGATGAAAACGGCCGTCAGCGTGCTGAAGTGGTGCCGGGTTCTGAAGAGGTGTTGCCTGCTGACGCTGTGCTTGTCGCTTTTGGTTTCCGTCCAAGCCCTGCTCCATGGTTTGCTGATTTTGGTATAGATTTGCACCAAGATGGGCGGGTAATCGCGCCGGAGAGTCCTGAACTTGGTCGTCATGCGTTCCAAACAACGAACGATAAAGTGTTTGCCGGTGGTGACATGGTTCGTGGTTCTGATTTGGTGGTGACGGCTATTGCTGAAGGCCGCAAAGCAGCTGAAGGTATCTTGGACTTTTTAGAGGTTTAAGACACGACATGTAGTAAATGGTCATCTGTTTACGGACCTAAAAAAGCCGCTAATTTTATTAGCGGCTTTTTTGTGTCTGACACCTTAGTGTTTTAAGGTGTACCTAAAGAGATCTACATTACTCGATCTCTTTAGGTTGGAGGCTTCGACTTGGCTTAAAGCGCGTCTTTGAAGCGTTTGTGCTGAGCTTTAACTTCATCGCTAGGCTCGCCAGTTGCTAGGCTTACGGCAACAATCGCGATTGTAGCGAACACAATGCCTGGTACGATTTCGTATAAGTCGAACAAACCGCCACTGAGTTGTTTCCAGACAACTACAGTTAGGCCACCCACAATGACACCTGCCAAGGCGCCTTTGCGGTTCATAGCGCTCCAGTAGAGGCTTAGAACTAGCGTAGGACCAAATGCAGCGCCAAAGCCTGCCCATGCGTAAGACACTAGGCCAAGTACTGAGCTATCAGGGTTAAGTGCCAGTAAAAGAGCAATAATGGATAAACCAATAACCGCTACGCGACCCACTAAGACAACTTGCTTTTGGGTAGCATCTTTATTGAACACTTGCTTGTAAAAGTCTTCGGCTAATGCAGAAGAAGATACAAGCAGTTGTGAGTCAGCAGTACTCATAATGGCAGCCAAGATCGCAGCTAATAGAATACCGGCCACAACGGGGTGGAACATTGCGTTCACTAAAACCATGAAGATTTTTTCGCCGTCACCTAAAGTGCCTGCAAGGTTAGTGTCCACGTAAATCATACCGGTGAAGCCAACTAATATAGCACCGGCCATTGCAATGGCTGACCAAGTTACAGCGATACGACGAGCTGTAGGCACATCAGCATTGCTTCGGATAGCCGCAAAACGAGCTAAAATGTGCGGTTGGCCAAAGTAGCCTAAGCCCCAAGCTGCTAGCGATACAATGGCAATCCATGTGAGAGGCTCACCTGATGCGTCATTCCAAATAGTGAGGAGTTCTGGGTTCTTGGCTTCTACAGCAGCGAAGAGAGCGTCAAATCCGCCTTCAGACTGCATAGCAATTACAGGAACAGCAACCAATGCCGCAGCCATTAATAGACCTTGCACAAGGTCAGTCCAAGATACCGCCAAGAAACCACCGAATAAAGTGTAAGAGACTACACATAGCGTGCCGATGACAAGTGCTAGGGTGTAATCCAAACCGAATACGGTTTCAAATAATTTGCCGCCTGCTACTAGACCCGAGCTGGTATAAAACAAGAAGAACAGCAAAATGAAAAAAGCGGAAATTACTTGCAACAAATTAGATTTGTCTTGGAAGCGTTTAGCGAAAAATTCAGGAAGAGTGATCGCATCTTCAGCAACAAAGCTATAAGTGCGTAGGCGCTTGGCAACCAGTAACCAGTTGAGCCATGTACCTAACAATAAGCCTCCTCCTAGCCACAAAGATTCTAAGCCTGATGAAAAGGCGTAACCGGGCAATCCCAATAGCAACCAGCCGCTCATGTCAGAAGCGCCGGCCGATAATGCCGCTGGCCACGGTCCTAATGTACGACCACCTAAGAAGTAGTCGGAAGAATTGGCTGTGCGCCTGTATGCGTACACACCAATGGCGAGCATTAAACCCAGATAGACGATAAAAGTGCCTATAATTGCACCGCTATTCTCAATCATTGAGATGACCCCTTTTATAAGTATAGTTTCCAGTAAGCACAGGGTTTACTGGCCGATAGATGAAAAAAACGCCAGACATTGCGCTGGCGTTATTCTTTTTTTAATGATCGTTGCTGCCACCCAATTCCAGCAACGAGGCGTTCCCACCCACGGCCGTAGTGTTTACGGTGAGAGTGGTTTCTGTCGTAAACCGCCAAGGGTAATCTTGGCTAGTTTGTAGCACGCTGTTATCCCAGTCGGTTTCTGAGATTAACTGCGCCAATGCTCCTCCGCGCTTTGATAAAAGGCGGTTGAGTACTGTTTCGTTTTCGGCACTTCCGACAAAGGCGTATGCCGCAAAATTAATATCGCTCGCTAGCGCTTCTAGCGAGGAGTCGCTGATATGTACGAGCCCTTTAGGCAAGGCTTCAGCCAAAGAGGAGGCAAGTGCTTTTGCCGCAAGTGAGCACGCTTGTAAGATGACAGCGTTGCCAGTCGCCAATGCTGTAAAGGCGTGAGCTGCAAATGCATTACTGGCTGCTGGTGTGGATGCTGTGTCGTCGCAACATACAGCCACAACGCCGCGTCCACCCCATAGCAGTGTATTTGCTTCACCCGTTGGTCCTGGTAAAACCAGCTCTTCTTCCATATGGTTAGCTATTTTTTCAAGTAGCCACGCCGCTAATGCATAATGTTGCGCGATCGGGGTTAAAAGTACCACTCGAGCAGCCGCGCTTTTATTATTCCATAGCTCTTGTGCTGACAAGGCTGATTGGGTCTGAGTGTTTAATTCAGTCATGTTGTTCCCCTTATGCCTGAGCTGTATCTAAAACGGTATGGTGTTCTACCGTAAAACGATTGAGATAGTGCGGCCCGCCGGCTTTAGGGCCGGTACCTGAAAGACCTTGTCCGCCGAAAGGTTGAACCCCAACAACAGCGCCGACTTGATCTCGGTTGATATATATGTTGCCAGCTTTTACGCGCTGCGCAATATGCTTGGCTGTCGTTTCGTTGCGTGAATGCACCCCTAAAGTGAGGCCGAAACCTGTTGCATTAATGCGATCGATAACCGCATCCAGCTCTTTCGCTTTATAGCGGACTACGTGAAGAATAGGGCCAAACTGCTCTTCGGTAAGTTGATCGATAGAATCGATAACAAATGCAGTTGGAGCAACAAACGTTCCTTTTTCAGCGTACGCCGGTAAAGGAGACTCCGCAATGAGTGTCGCTTCTTGCTTTAGGCGTGCGATATGGTTAAGCAAGCCGCTTTGTGCTTCACGGTCAATAACGGGGCCTATATCGGTTTTGTGCTGCTCAGGCAGACCTACAGAGCGTTCTTGCATGGCACCTTTGATCATTGGGATGATTCGATCAGCTACATCCTGCTGTACAAACAGCACTCGAAGCGCAGAACAACGTTGGCCGGCTGATGCAAATGCGGATCGAACCACATCACGTACCACTTGCTCAGGCAAAGATGTAGAGTCAATAATCATTGCGTTTTGACCGCCGGTCTCAGCGATAAATGGCACAGGCGCTGCGTCACGTGTTGCTAAAGCGGCGTTAATTAAACGAGCTGTATCAGTGGAGCCGGTGAAGGCAACGCCAGCTACACGGCTATCGGAGGTCAGCGGTGCACCTACTGTCGCACCATCACCCGGCATAAACTGAATAGCTCCGGCTGGAATGCCTGCTTCAAGCATGAGTTCAATAGCACGAAATGCAATAAGACCCGTTTGCTCTGCTGGTTTAGCAATAACCGTGTTGCCTGCGGCTAAGGCTGCAGTAACTTGGCCTAAAAATATCGCTAACGGGAAGTTCCACGGCGAAATGCACACGAATACGCCGCGCCCTTTTCGAGTCATCTGAACGGTGCGTTGATCATGGCGAGTAAAGCTGACGGGAGCGCTCATGTTTTTGCGTGCTTGGACAGCGTAATAACGGCAGAAGTCAACGGCCTCGCGGACTTCATCGATACTGTCTTGGATTGTTTTGCCAGCTTCACGATGACAAAGAGCCATGAACTCGCCGTAGTTTTCTTCCAATAAATCGGCTAGGTTTTCTAACGCCGTTGCGCGCTCATTCACTGGCGCATCACGCCATGCAGGGTAGGCTTGGGCGGCGGTGTTCAGAGCATCATTAACCAAATCAGCATTAGCCCATCCGATGCTACCTACGGTTTCGCTGTGGTCGTATGGCGCTAGAATAGGTTTAATGTCCACGTTTTCGGTTATTAATTGGCCATTGATAAGAGGGCCAGCCTTCCATTGTGTCTGCATGAAAGGCTTAATGCGATCGCTAAACGTTGACCACTCGTGCTCAATTTCGATGTTGAAGCCTTGTGAGTTACGACGCTCATCACCGTAAAGGTCAGCTGGTAACGGAATGTGAGGATTAGCCAGTGGTGAACGGCCCGCAAGGACGTCTGCTGGATGGTGAACAAGGTCCTCAATAGGGCAGCGAGCGTCCACCAAACGGTGAACAAATGAGCTGTTGGCTCCGTTTTCAAGCAAACGGCGTACGAGGTAAGGAAGCAAGTCTTTATGGCTACCTACCGGTGCGTATATGCGTACGTTTACATCGTTTTGTTTGATTACAGTGTTGTATAGAGCATCGCCCATGCCATGAAGTCGTTGGAACTCAAAATCTGAGTGTTGGGCAATTTGAGTAATGGCCGCTACTGTGTGGGCATTATGGCTGGCAAACTGCGGGAAGATATTCCCACGAACGGATTCACTCAATAGGAAGCGCGCACAAGCTAAGTAAGACGTGTCAGTCGCTTCTTTGCGAGTATAAACCGGGTAACCGCTAAGGCCGCGCTGTTGGCAGTTTTTAATTTCAGTATCCCAGTAAGCGCCTTTAACCAGACGCAGAGGAATACAGTCTCCTTGTTGTTTGGCAAGGGCTGCTAACCAAGCGAGGACCGGTAGCGCGCGTTTTGAGTAGGCTTGAACTACTAAACCAAACTGACCCCAGCCGCGAGTGTCTGGGTGCTCGTATAGTGATTTGAATAAGTGCAAAGACAGCTCTAGTCGATCGGCTTCTTCTGCATCAATGGTGATGCCCACATTAAGCGATCGCGCATGGCGAATAAGCCCAAGTAGTTGTTCACGCATTTCTCCCATCACACGCTCACTTTGTCCTACCTCGTAGCGAGGGTGCAGGGCAGAAAGCTTAATAGAAATGGTTGGGCTAGGAGAGTTGCTGCCTTGGTAGCCGTCGTTACCGACAGCCGTAATGGCTTTCATGTAATCGTCGAAGTACTTATTTGCATCTTGCTGTGTTAAAGCTGCTTCGCCCAGCATGTCAAACGAGTAGGTGTAGCCTTTGTCGCGAAAGCCGTGGCCGCGTTTAAGGGCTTCTTTCATGTTGCGACCCAATACAAATTGGTGTCCCATGATCTTCATCGCCTGATTCATGGCTTTACGAATTACAGGCTCGGATACGCGGTTAACAAGGCGATTGATGACATTGGAAGGCGTGCCGTCTTCATTTTCATCCATTGTTACGACTTTCCCTGTGACTAATAAGCCCCAGGTGGATGCGTTTACAAATAGGGAATCTGAGTTGCTAAGGTGTTTTTTCCAGTCGGCAACAGATAGTTTGTCGCGGATCAGCGCGTCAGCCGTATCCGCGTCAGGAATGCGCATCAAAGCCTCAGCTAAGCACATGAGAAGAATGCCTTCATGTGTATCTAGACTATATTCCAGTAGTAAAGCGTCGATCATGTGGATGGCATCGTCATCCTTACGAACTTGCTGGATCAGCTGTGTAGCCGCTGTTGTTGTATTTTGGCGTTCCTGCTCGGTAGGGGTGGCCAAGGGCAACAGCTCTTGTAACCAAGTTGACTCGTCGACCGAGTAAAGCGGTGATATAAGTGACCAAATAGCCGATAGTGGCTGGTCGATAAAACCGGGCGTTAAGACATCAATAGCCTTGAACATAGGTATGCTCTCCTAAAACACAACACAGGCCGTTCGCAAAATGCGGAGTAACCTAAAACATGATTGTTTCACTTTAGGGACAACATGTAGTTTTCGTCTTGCGAAAAACTACGGAGCTTTTGTGAAAAGCTACACGAGGGTTGGTTTTGCCCCGCTTTTAAGGAACTTTTTTGATTTGATGTCGCATATGCGATCTAAAATGCGACTTTATGCAGATCAAAACGGGGTTATTTGCTATTATGCGCTGCTTTCGCGATTGGCCTCGCTTATCGCACTACTATAGATCACTAGATTAAACTGGGTTTTCTTACTATGCAGCCGAAAGTTGCCATCATCATGGGTTCCAAAAGTGATTGGGAAACGATGAAAAATGCGTCTGATATTTTAGACCTATTGCAGGTTCCTTATCATGTCGAAGTAGTCTCTGCTCACCGCACGCCTGATAAATTATTTTCGTTTTCGGCTGCCGCTGTGGATGATGGCTATCAAGTTATCATAGCCGGGGCTGGCGGTGCGGCGCACCTACCGGGCATGGTGGCTTCTAAAACTCGTTTGCCGGTTTTGGGTGTTCCTGTTCAAAGTAAAGCGTTGAGCGGTATGGATAGCCTGTTATCTATTGTGCAAATGCCTAAGGGTATAGCGGTAGGTACGCTGGCGATCGGTACAGCAGGTGCATTCAATGCGGGCTTGCTAGCGGCGCAAATTTTAGCGAACCAAGACGCGGAGCTTGCTGCTCGTTTAGATAGCTTCCGTCACGAACAAACTGAAACCATTTTAGATAATCCGGATCCTCGGGAAGCGTAGTTGTTATGAAAAAAGTGTGGGTTCTTGGCGCTGGGCAATTAGGCGCGATGATGAAACATGCCGGTTTGCCGCTTAATGTTGACGTAGAAGCTGTTGCATTTGACGCGCCTAAGGTAAGTCTTGGCTCTGACGATGCCGTAACAGCAGAGATTGAATTGTGGCCCCAGTCGGCTGTAACTGATCAGCTATCGGCGCATCCAAACTTTGTTAACAAAGATGTCTTTCCTCGCTTGGCTGACCGTTATACACAAAAGCAGTTGCTGGATGAGCTTTCCATTGCTACGGCGCCTTGGCGTGTCGTTGAAGCAGAAACAACGGCTGCTAGCTTGTACTCAGCCTTAGGCGATACGGTTCTATTGAAGCGCCGAACAGGTGGCTATGACGGGCGCGGGCAATATTGGTTAAAGAATGCTGAGTCCACTCAAGTTCCAGAAGATTTTCTAAATCAATCGATCGCCGAGCAGAAAATACCATTTGATGAAGAGGTGTCATTAGTTGGCGCGCGCGATAAAGATGGTAACCTATTCTTTTACCCCTTAACGCTAAACCTGCACTTAGATGGCATTCTTATGGCATCGGTCTCTCCGCTCTCGCGTTTAGCTCAGTTACAGCCTGTGGCGGAGTCTATGCTCGGTAAGCTACTTACCTCGCTAAATTATGTGGGCGTAATGGCAATGGAGTGCTTCCGGGTTGGGGATCAGTTAATGGTCAATGAGCTGGCTCCTCGTGTTCATAATAGTGGCCATTGGACTCAAGCAGGAGCGTCAATTAGCCAGTTTGAATACCATGTGCGCGCTGTAGCGGGTTTGCCGTTGGCACCTGCACGTATCAAAGCCCAAACGGTTATGATTAACTTGATTGGCGTTGAGCGTAATGATGGTTGGTTGGGTGTTGAAGGTGCTGAGCTGTATTGGTACGGAAAGGAAGTAAGAGCAGGTCGTAAATTGGGACATATTAATGTGTGTGCACCCAAGCAATCTGATTTGTGTGCTTCTTTACACCAGTTATCGAGCTTGTTACCAGAACCGTACCCGACAGTCTTTGAATGGGTTGATCGCAACCTATCGTCGTCCGATAAATAACAAACGTTTGGTGATAATCGCATACATCTAAACAGTGCTGATTATTAAGAGTTAAGAGTACTGGCTTGTTATGTGTCAGTGCTCTTTTACAAGCTTTCTACAGCGTGCTGGTGTTATAGCAAAATAATCTCTAAAGGCGTGGGTAAATGCGCTTTGGCTGCTAAAACCACTATGTTCAGCCGCTCTCATTACCGTCCATCCTTCCTCAAGCTTCTGTCGCGCGCATTCTAAACGTTTTTGTAGAACATATTGATGTGGCGTGATGTTGAAGGCTTCTTTAAACCGGCTGTGGAAATGGCTGGGGCTTAAAAACACTAAAGCGGCTAGTTCAGAAATTGATATTTTACGATGCATGTTCATCGCGATGTACTGATCTAAAGCGGTTTTGTCTATCGCCGATTGGCTGTTACGCGGCCGAGGTGTGTTCATGAAATTATGCATTGATAGCAATAATGCTTGTCCGCATGCCTGAAGAAGAGGAGATTCGGGCGGGGTGACAGCCATTTCTCGACAAATAGATTGCAGTAGCACCTTGCGTTGAGTATCGAGCGTGAAATAAGACGGCGCATTGAATAAGCGCGAAATAGGATCGATGAGTCCAGCGTCGAGTTTGTCTGTTGGGATATTAATAACAACAATTCGATTGTCACCCATGCCGCAAAAAGCATGGTCGGTAGATGAAGGTACTAAACAACCGTGACCAAGCTTGACGTGTTGACCACGACCCTGGATATCAAATTCAGTATCACCTTCAAGACCAAACACCAGTTGGTGGTATTGATGGTCATGATGGTTTGCTGTTTCTGGTAATGTGAGTAGTTTAGTATCAGCGATTGGCATAGTTATTTTAGTATAAGCTGGTTTGGTTAATAATTATACAATCATCGAAACAAGTATCATTTATGCTAGGTGATTGTTTGCCTTAAAGCTATCGGTATTCGTTATTTTGTTGACTAACCTAATTGATAATTCAGTTAGGACGAATTGCGGCGCATTTTTGTGAAGAAATCGGTAGAATAGCTCGCCAGAATCCGAACTTGATGATGGCTGACATTGATTATGGCTGAACCACAAACGACAGTACAAGCGCCACTAAAAAACGATCGATTTCTGCGTGCTTTACTACGCGAATCTGTTGACGTAACTCCCGTATGGATGATGCGCCAAGCAGGGCGATACCTTCCTGAATACCGTGCGACCCGAGCTCAAGCTGGCGATTTCTTAAGCTTATGTAAGAATCGTGAGTTGGCTTGTGAGGTGACACTGCAGCCCCTTGAGCGTTTTGATTTAGATGCTGCAATCCTATTTTCGGATATTTTAACAATTCCTGATGCTATGGATTTGGGTTTGTATTTTGAGCAGGGCGAAGGGCCGCGCTTTAAAAAGATCATCCGCACAGAAAAAGATGTGTCTGATATCGTTGTTCCAAATGCGGAAGTCGATTTGGATTATGTAATGAACGCCGTCACAGAAATACGTGGTGCGTTAAACGGTAGGGTTCCTCTTATAGGTTTCTCTGGCAGCCCTTGGACGCTGGCGACCTATATGGTTGAGGGCGGTTCTTCGAAGGATTTCCGCCATATTAAAAAAATGATGTATGCCGAGCCCGACGTGTTACATGCACTGCTGGATAAACTTGCGCAATCGGTAACGACTTATCTAAACGCGCAGATTCGTGCAGGTGCTCAAGCGGTCCAGATTTTTGATACATGGGGCGGCGTATTGAGTCGTGAAATGTATCAACAGTTTTCGCTGGCTTATATGGAGCGCATTGTCGCTGGCCTGATACGAGAACATGAAGGCCGCAAAGTGCCAGTGATCATGTTTACTAAGAATGGTGGTCAGTGGTTGGAGTCTATGGCAGCTGCTAAGCCTGATGCACTAGGTGTTGATTGGACGACAGATATTGGTGAGGCTCGTCAGCGTGTTGGCGGTCAAGTGGCCTTGCAGGGCAATATGGACCCTAGCGTATTGTATGCATCTCCTGAGCGTATCCGGGCAGAAGTGGCTGATATTCTAGAGCGCTTTGGGCCGGGGAATGGTCAAGTTTTTAACTTGGGTCATGGTATTCATCAGTTTGCCGATCCAGATCATGCAAAGGTGTTTGTGGATGCTGTGCACGAGCTCAGTGCTAAGTACCATGCCTGAGAGCAGTTGAAATAACGAATGATTTAAAAGGGCGCTTCGAGCGTCCTTTTTTGTGGATAGACGAGTAAGCTGATCTATATACCCATGTGTTGTCTCTTTTATATTAAACTCATTAAATGAGTTTAAAGGCTGTATGGATATACATATTTTTAGCGTTTCTTGTGCTAAAGTTTTGTTAATTAAGTAATGTTCATAAAATATTTAGGTAGGTAGTAGGCTTTATGGCTAAAACCAAAACCGCGTATGTTTGCACCGAGTGTGGTGCTGATTACTCAAAGTGGCAAGGTCAGTGCACAGCATGCCAAGCATGGAATACATTAACCGAAATGCGTTTGGGCGCCACAGAAAAAAGCGCGGCTGCTAAGCCTCGCTTTGATGGGTATGCGGGCAAGACCAGCGGGCGAGTGCAAAGCTTAAGTGAAGTGAACTTGGCCGAAATGCCGCGTATGTCTACAGGGTCTAATGAGCTTGATCGGGTACTAGGTGGAGGTTTGGTTCAAGGCTCGGCAGTATTAATGGGAGGGCATCCCGGAGCCGGTAAAAGCACGCTTTTGTTGCAAATTATGTGTTACCTTGCTGAAAAAATGCCGGCGCTTTACATAACTGGAGAGGAGTCATTGCAGCAGGTGGCAATGCGGGCGCATCGCCTAGGCTTAAAAGCGGATCAGCTCAAAATGTTATCGGAAACCAGTGTGGAGTCGATAACACAGGTGGCTTCTGAGCTGCAGCCAAAAGTAATCGTCATTGATTCTATCCAAGTTATGCATATGGCAGAGATCTCGTCAGCTCCGGGCTCCGTTGCGCAAGTAAGGGAATCGGCGGCGGATTTGACGCGCTATGCGAAGCAAACGGGTACGGTTTTATTTTTAGTAGGGCACGTTACTAAAGATGGCTCGCTAGCAGGGCCAAAAGTGCTGGAACATATGATTGACTGCTCGCTGCAGCTGGAAGGCTCGTCGGATAGTCGGTTTAGGACGCTACGGTCCCATAAAAATCGCTTTGGTGCTGTGAATGAGTTAGGTGTATTTGCCATGCTTGAAACAGGCTTGAAAGAGGTGAAGAACCCAAGCTCGATTTTTCTTAATCGTGGTGAAAAGCCAAGCCCAGGCAGTGTAGTGATGGTGGTGTGGGAAGGAACTCGCCCTTTACTGGTTGAGATTCAAGCCTTAGTAGATGAGTCGCATATGAATAACCCTCGCCGAGTTGCCGTGGGGTTAGAAGCTAATCGGTTGGCGATGTTGCTAGCTGTGTTGCATCGTCATGGCGGTATGCATATGGGAGATCAGGATGTTTTCGTCAACGTCGTAGGTGGCGTGAAGGTGCTTGAAACGAGTGCCGATTTAGCCTTGTTGCTGGCGGTTGTTTCGAGCTATCGCGACCGCGCCTTACCTCAAGACTTGATGGTATTTGGGGAAGTTGGCTTGTCGGGGGAGATCCGTCCTGTTCCTAATGGCCAAGAGCGTATTAGAGAGGCGGCCAAACATGGCTTTACAAGGGCTATTGTTCCTAAAGGCAATGCACCGAAAGAAAAAATTCCTGGCTTGGAAGTGGTCGGCGTCTCGCGATTAGAAGAAGCGCTAGATGCTATTTAAGTACGATAGCTGATCCCGACAAAGTGCTGGCATAAAAGAGCTGGACCCGTTTGTTATTCTTGAGCCACTAAATTTTCTAATTCGCGTTCTAGTAAAGATGGATCGCCTAAATTGAGCTCGACCAATCGGCGCAAGTAGGCGATGCTTTCCAGTTCCATGGTACCTGCTTGGAATGCGATGCACCGAGCCGTTAAATGGTTGACTGTAACGGGCATTTCGATCCGGGTTTCGCCTGCATCGAGCTGTATAATCAGTAAGCCTTTATCGTCGACTTTTAGTTCAGGTAGGTGTTCTGATTCGGCTAATACGCCTTTAAAACTAATGTCATTAATTTTAAGTGGGGCTTTGACAGTATCAGAATAAAACATACAGTCGCCATCAAAGTGAATGCGAGCGAATCGACGGCGTTCAGTAGTAGGGGTGGTCACAGCAGCCTCCGTAGGCCAGTAGGCCTGTTTCATAAACTCTATTTATGATAGTCAATTTTCTGTAAAAATGTGGCGTGAAATTACAGAAAATAAAAAGCCCCTAAACGGGGCTTTATTGTGTAACTAGTTGATGCGCTTGTATTTAATGCGCTCTGGCTGGTGGTCTTTGCCGAAGCGCTTTTTAAAGTCTTCAGCGTACTCAGTGTAGTTGCCATCAAAGAAAGTGACTTGAGAGTCGCCTTCGTACGCTAGCATATGCGTGCACACGCGGTCTAAGAACCAGCGGTCATGCGAGATCACAACGGCACAACCTGGGAACGCTAGCAGCGCTTCCTCTAGTGCACGCAGTGTTTCTACATCCAAATCGTTGGTTGGCTCATCGAGTAGTAAAACGTTGCCACCTTCTTTTAGTAGCTTGGCTAGGTGCAGTCGGTTACGTTCACCACCTGATAGATCGCCCACTCGTTTTTGCTGGTCGGAGCCTTTGAAGTTGAAACGACCACAATAGGCGCGTGACGATGTTTGGTAGTTGCCGATTGTGATGATGTCTTGACCGTCTGACAGCTCTTGCCATACGGTGTTATTTCCATCGAGCTCACGCATTTGGTCAACATAAGCCAGCTTGACTGTGCTGCCTAGCACAACTTCGCCGCTATCAGGCTTTTCTTCGCCGGCAATCATTTTAAATAACGTTGATTTACCCGCACCGTTACCGCCAATAACACCAACAATAGCTCCTTGAGGGATGCTAACATTCATGTTTTCTATCAGTAACTTGTCGCCGTAGGCTTTGCTTACGTTATTGATTTCTATGACTTTGTCACCCAAACGAGGTCCTGGCGGAATATAGATTTCTTGTGTTTCGTTCCGCTCTTGGAATTCGCGAGAATTCATTTCTTCAAACTGTTTTAAGCGCGCTTTAGATTTTGCTTGGCGGCCTTTCTGCCCTTGGCGTACCCAATCAAGCTCGGACTTAACGGCTTTTTGGTGTGCGGCTTCCTGTTTGCTTTCTTGAGCTAAACGGTTTTCTTTTTGCTCAAGCCAAGATGAATAGTTGCCTTCATAAGGAATGCCGTGTCCACGGTCTAGCTCTAAGATCCAGCCAGCTGCATTATCGAGGAAATAACGGTCATGGGTAATAGCCACAACAGTGCCCGTATACTCTTGTAAGAAGCGTTCAATCCACGCGATGGACTCAGCATCCAAGTGGTTGGTCGGCTCATCAAGTAGCAGCATGTCAGGTTTTTCAAGTAATAAGCGACATAGCGCTACACGGCGACGTTCACCACCGGATAAGTGCTCAACTTTAGCTTCCCAAGGTGGTAGGCGCATGGCATCTGCTGCGCGCTCTAAAGCAAGATCAAGGTTATTACCATCTTTAGCGGTAATGAGGTTTTCAAGTGTTTCTTGTTTCTTGGCCAGTGCTTCAAAATCGGCATCAGGCTCTGCGTAGGCCGCATATACCTGATCGAGCTCAGCCATAGCATTTTTAACATCGCTTACCGCTTCTTCGATAATTTCGCGAACTGTTTTGCTGTCATCTAGCTGCGGTTCTTGAGGCAAATAACCTACGTTCAAATCTGGCATGGGACGCGCTTCGCCGATGAAATCGGTATCTACGCCCGCCATAATTTTTAGAAGGGTTGATTTACCCGAACCATTTAAGCCGAGCACGCCAATTTTGGCGCCAGGGAAGAAGGATAAAGAAATATCTTTGAGAATTTGACGCTTAGGCGGAACAATCTTGCCTAAGCGATTCATTGTATAAACGTACTGTGCCATAAGCCCTCAGCGGTGATGTTCGATCAATTGCCGCTGATTTTAACCTTGCAGCGTGGCGATTGCTAATCTCGTCACGCTTTCGGGGAGCTTATTTGTGCTAACGCTGTGATTTACGCTTTGCTGTGTTGGCTATTTGTTGGTGTTGTTTCAACAAAACGCTTTTCTAAGTAACGAATAATGTCAGAGGACTCATACATCCAGCTGACGCTACCGTCATCATTTGTTATCCGTAAACAAGGGACCTTGATGCGGCCACCTTCCTTTTCTAGCTCTTCTCGATACATGCTGTTGTTTTTGGCGTCACGTAATTCGATATTAAGGCTGAAACGTTTCATTGAGCGACGAACTTTGACGCAGAAAGGACAGGCATGGAATTGGTAGAGTGCTAGCATGCGTGTCTGTTGATCTACTTGAGCTTGTGCATCAGGGGATCGTTTAATACCACGTGGTGTCGTAATAAAATCGATAAAGAGGATGAGATTACCTAGAAACCAACGAACAAAGCGCATTTTGGATACCTATATTTAAGGGTGTCGATAAAGTAAACGCGCGGAGTTTATCACGGTTCGGAACTTTTCCGCACAGTCTAACGATGATCTGCTCAAAATATGAATGCAGTTTGTTGAAACGTGATCGAGTTTCAAGTGTGTTTTCTTCTGCTTTAGGCGTATAATTAACGACCTTTTTTTGAAAGCCCGTCCTATATCGGGTAAGACCTACATCTTAGGGGATAGCTATGTTTAGCAAAGATATGTCAATTGCCGACTTTGACGCCGATCTGTGGTCAGCGATGCAATCAGAAACGACGCGTCAGGAAGAGCACATCGAACTGATCGCATCTGAAAACTACACCAGCCCTCGTGTGATGGAAGCGCAAGGTTCTGCTCTGACGAACAAATACGCTGAAGGCTATCCTAACAAGCGTTATTACGGTGGCTGTGAGTATGTTGATATTGTTGAGCAGCTAGCCATTGATCGTGCTTGCGAATTGTTCGGCGCAACTTATGCTAATGTTCAGCCGCATTCTGGCTCACAAGCTAACGCGGCTGTTTATATGGCGTTGTGTAAAGCAGGCGATACTATTTTAGGTATGAGCTTGGCACATGGCGGCCACTTAACTCATGGTGCATCGGTTTCTTTCTCTGGGCGTATCTACAACGCAGTTCAGTACGGTCTAAATCCTGATACGGGTGAAATTGACTACGCCGAAGTTGAGCGTTTAGCGGTTGAGCATAAGCCTAAAATGATTGTGGCTGGTTTCTCTGCGTATTCTCGTATTGTGGACTGGGCTAAATTCCGTGAAATCGCTGATAAAGTAGGTGCTTACCTATTCGTTGATATGGCACACATTGCAGGTTTAGTGGCGGCGGGCGTGTACCCATCTCCAATGGATCATGCGCACGTGGTGACTACAACGACGCATAAAACATTAGGTGGTCCACGTGGCGGTTTGATCTTATCTAAGCTCGCTGATGAAGATCTGCAGAAAAAATTAAACTTTGCGGTATTCCCTGAATCGCAAGGTGGCCCACTCATGCACGTTATTGCTGCTAAAGCCGTTTGCTTCAAAGAAGCAATGGAGCCTGAGTGGAAAGCATACCAAGCGCAAGTAGTTAAAAACGCACAAGCGATGGCTGAGACATTTATGTCTCGTGGTATTAACATCGTTTCTAATGGCACTGAAGACCACCTTTTCTTGGTCGATTTGATCGACAAAGAGTTCTCGGGTAAAGATGCCGATGCTGCGTTAGGTCGCGCAAATATTACCGTGAATAAAAACTCGGTACCTAATGACCCGCGCTCTCCATTTGTGACATCGGGTATTCGCATTGGTACACCTGCGGTGACACGTCGCGGCTTTAAAGAGGAAGAAGTGGCCCAGTTAACTAATTGGATCTGCGATATCCTTGATGACATCAATAACGAAGACGTCATTGCACGTGTTAAAGGCCAGGTTGTTGATATCTGCGCGCGTTTCCCGGTTTATAAATAACGCGTAAATCGGTAGAATGCGCAGGGCGGCTCATTGAGTCGCCCTTTTTGTCGTTATGACAAAATTACATCGCTCTTTATTTAGGACAACTAATCAAGGCTGAACGTATTTTTGCAATACCAGTCTACTAGTGTCCACGCTCTTTACTGACAGGAACACGCTATGCATTGCCCGTTTTGCGGAACCAATGAAACTAAAGTGGTCGATTCCCGCTTGGTGGCTGAAGGCCAGCAGGTAAGGCGTCGTCGTGAATGTATCGCCTGTCATGAGCGCTTTACCACGTTTGAAATTGCCGAACTTCTTATGCCTCGCTTGATTAAAGCGGACGGCACTCGCCAACCTTTTGATGAAGATAAACTCCGCGCCGGTATCCAGCGAGCACTCGAAAAGCGCCCTGTGAGCGTTGAGGCTATCGAAGCCTGTATTAATCGTATTAAGCATCGCCTTCGAGCTACCGGTGAACGTGAATTGCCATCACGCCAGCTTGGTGAAGAAGTGATGTCTGAACTGCGTAAGTTAGACCAGGTTGCCTATGTGCGTTTTGCTTCTGTGTATCGCAGTTTTCAAGATATTAACGAATTCCGGGAAGAGATTGAGCGCTTGTCTGTTGATGATCTGCCAGACGGTAAACAGTCAGAAGGTAAAGCATGAATCCGGTTGATTCAGGTTTTGTTACAGGTGGTTCGTCATGGTCTGCCAATGATTACCAATGTATGGCGGAAGCAATCCGGTTAGCGCGTTGCGGTGTTTATTCAACGGATCCAAACCCTCGTGTTGGTTGCCTCATTGTTAAAAACAACACAGTTGTAGGCCGAGGCTATCATATCCGAGCCGGCGAGGGGCATGCAGAAGTTAATGCCTTGCGGGAGGCCGGGGACAAGGCGCGTGGTGCAACGGCTTATGTCACATTAGAACCATGTAGTCACTTTGGTCGCACGCCCCCGTGTGCCCAAGCGTTGATTGATGCGGGGTTGGCGCGTGTTGTCAGTGCGATGCAAGATCCAAACCCAAGTGTTGCTGGGCGTGGGCTGGGCATGTTGAAAGCAGCAGGCATAAGCACTGAGGTGGGTTTGCTAGAAACTCAATCGCGAGCGTTAAACCCAGGCTTTATTAAACGCATGGAGACGGGAAAACCATTTGTTCGTGTAAAACTAGCCATGAGTTTAGATGGGCGAACGGCTATGAATAGTGGGGAGTCGCAGTGGATTACAGGAGCTGCCGCTCGTGGTGATGTTCAGCGACTTAGGGCCTGTAGCTCGGCCATTATTACAGGCATTGAGTCGGTCTTACTTGATGATCCTGCGCTCACTGTTCGTGATGTAGATTTAGCTGATGAAAATGGTTTTATTCGTCAACCGTTACGTGTGGTATTGGATAGTCATGCTCGTTTGCCCAGATCGGCATCTATCATTCAGCAGTCAGGACGGACGGTTCAGGTCGTAACCCAAGAAGAGGCGACGGCATCGGCTGGTTTTGAATGTGAACAGTTAGTGATGCCTGCTTCACCTCAAGGGATTGATTTACCTGCTTTGCTAAACTACTTGGCAAAGCAGGAGCAATGTAACGAAGTATTAGTGGAAACGGGGGCGCGTTTAGCGGGGGCATTTATTCAGGCGCAGTTGGTCGATGAGCTAGTGGTTTATATGGCTCCCACTTTACTTGGGTCGCAAGCTCGTCCATTAGTTGACTTACCGCTATCGGAGATGCAAGAGCAACAACGACTGATACTCGCTGATGTGCGCCACTTAGGTGAAGATGTACGTCTAACTTATCATTTTAATGATCGTATTAACCAATCTACACAGGCTGGGTTATGAAGCTGAATACGCCACAAGAAATTATTGAAGACATCCGTCAAGGCAAAATGGTTATCTTGATGGATGATGAAGATCGCGAAAATGAAGGCGATATTGTCATGGCGGCAGAAATGGTTCGTCCTGAAGATATCAATTTTATGGCAACTCACGGTCGAGGTTTGATTTGTTTAACGCTGACACGTGAGCGATGCGAGCAACTCAAACTCCCGTTAATGGTGCAAAGTAATGGCACTGTGTACGCCACAAACTTTACGGTTTCTATTGAAGCCGCTGAAGGAGTGACCACCGGTATTTCTGCGGCGGATCGTGCATTAACGGTGAGAACAGCGGTAAAAGCAAATGCAAAGCCAGAAGATATAGTTCAGCCTGGGCATATTTTCCCGCTCATGGCGCAACCTGGTGGCGTGTTAAGCCGGGCTGGGCACACTGAAGCAGGTTGCGATTTGGCGCGTTTGGCCGGAATGACGCCTGCATCAGTTATCGTTGAAATCATGAATGATGACGGCACCATGGCACGGCGCCCTGACTTAGAAGTGTTTGCAGAAAAACATAATCTTAAGATAGGTACGATCGCGGATTTAATCCATTACCGCACCACTAATGAACGCACAGTGGAAAAGCAATCTGAAGGCGTTTTGACGACGGACTTTGGCGAATTTAACTATGTGACCTATCACGACACTATTCAGGATGTTACGCACATGGCGCTGGTTAAAGGCGATATTACGCCTGAAGATCCAACCTTGGTGCGTGTTCACATCCGTGGTGACGTGCTACGAGATTTAGTGGGCGTAACGCGTGAAGGCGAATCGAAATGGACCATGCAGCAAGCCATGCAGTCGGTTGCTGAGGAAGGCAAAGGTGTGGTGCTACTGCTGGATAATGGGCGTCGTGAAGATATTGGAGCGGCACTCGATCGCTTGCTAGGCAAGCCTGTGCATCGTCGGCCTGCCACGCATAACGCGTCGGGTGCTTATCTGATGGTTGGTACTGGATCACAAATACTACGTGATCTGGGTGTGAGTAAAATGCGCTTATTAAGTGCACCAATGAAGTTTAATGCGATTTCTGGCTTCGATCTGGAAATTGTGGAATACATTAGTTGTGATGAATCATAGGGAATTCCCATGTCTGTAACTGTAATAGAAGGTGATTTCGTTTCGGCTGATGGCCGTTACACAATCGTCGTAGGTCGTTTTAATGAGTTTGTCGTTGAGAGCTTGTTAATAGGTGCGCTGGACGCGCTAAAACGCCATGGAGTAAGCGATGACAAGGTACGTGTTGTCCGTGTGCCGGGTGCGTTTGAAATTCCATTGGCAGTAAAAAAAGTTGCTGAGCAAAAGAAAGACGATGCCATCATTGCATTAGGTGCTGTTATTCGTGGTGGTACACCGCACTTTGAATATGTGTCTGGTGAAAGCTCGGGTGGTGTTGCTCAGATCTCATTGGATTTCGACATCCCAGTAGCGAACGGTATTTTGACGGTAAATAGTATTGAGCAGGCTATCGAGCGCTCGGGTACAAAAGCCGGAAACAAAGGCGCGGAAGCCGCTTTATCAGCCATGGAAATGGTGAGTTTATTGCGTAACCTTGAGGCATAATGTCAAATGACTGAAGAAACATCCCCCGCTCCACGTAAGAAAAAAGCATCGTTGACGGAGCAGCGCCGTTCTGCGCGTAGTTTTGCGTTGCAAGCCTTGTATCAGTGGCAAATGGCTGGACAAGCCATTAATGAAATTGAAGCTCAATTTCGTGTTGATAACGATATGAAGTCGACTGATATCAAGCTGTTTCACGATTTGCTTCATGGTGTCGCTGAGCACAAAACAGATTTAGATGCCTTGTATGTTCCTTTCTTGGATCGCGCACTCGATGATCTAGATCCCGTCGAGTTGGCAACATTACGCATAGGTTGTTTTGAGCTGAAGCATCGTATTGAAGTGCCGTACCGTGTAGCCATTAACGAAAGCGTTGATTTAGCAAAGATTTTTGGTGCTACCGATAGCCACCGTTATATCAACGGTATTTTAGATAAGGTGGCTGGCCGTGTTCGTTTGACTGAAATACAGGCAAAGCGGTTGTCATCATAAAACATGGATGAGTTTGAGCTAATCAGTCATTACTTTACGTCGCCAAATTCTGAAGCGGACATAGACCGCGGAGTATATGCGGGCATTGGTGATGATTGTGCGGTGCTGAGCGTTCCACCAGGTTATCAGCTTGTAGTATCAACCGATAGCTTGGTAGTGGGTACTCACTTTTTTGCGAACTCCCCTGCCGATGATTTGGCGTGGAGGCTGTTGGGTGCATCAGTAAGCGACCTTGCCGCAATGGGGGCTATTCCGGCGTGGATCTCATTGGCGATTACGATGCCTGAGGTTGACCATGATTGGTTATCTTTATTCTCGTCTGCTCTACACGACGCGTGCAATGAATACGGCATTCAATTGATCGGTGGTGACACCACGCGTGGATCTTTGTCTTTAACTGCAACGGTCCATGGTTGGGTCCCTGCTGGTATGGCGCTGATGAGAAGCGGCGCGAAAGTAGGAGATTTATTGTGCGTAAGCGGAACGTTGGGAGATAGTCGCGGTGGGCTATATTTGCTTGAGCAACAAACCCAAGATGATGGCTCCGCGATGGATAACGTTAGCTCTGATGCTCAATATTTGCTCGATCGCTTTTACCGCCCGGAACCTCGTATAGCTCTGGGAGAGGCTCTCATCGATACGGCAACGGCTTGTATAGATATTTCAGACGGTCTGTTAGGCGACGTTGAGCATCTACTTAAGGCATCAAAAGTCGGAGTCGAGATAAATGCGGATTGCCTGCCTTATTCGGCTGCTTTGGGGCGTTTAGTGGGGAATAGGCAGGCGATTAGTTGGGCATTAACCGGTGGAGAAGATTTTGAGCTTTGTTTTACTATTAATCCAACCAACGAGTTAAAGCTGCAGTCAATTAGGCATGAAACTGGATTGCCGATTCGCGTTGTGGGCACGATCACTTCAGACCCAAATGATTATGTGGTCAGGGGTATTGATGCGGAAGCGTTGAGCGGGTACCGCCATTTTTCTCAGCCGGTAAATGGCCGGCCCTCAAAAGAGTAATAAGTTAAACTATGCAACCAACACCACGTTCAGTTTTTACGCATCCAGCTCAATTTTTAGCCTTTGGTTTAGGGAGTGGGTTATCTCCGAAAGCGCCGGGAACAGTCGGTACATTAGCGGCTATTCCTTTTTATTTAGCGTTATCTCTTCTCGATACACAAGCCTACATTGCGACAGTGTTCGTCGCAGCTATTATTGGGATTTTCCTGTGTGGAGAAGCAGCTAGAGAGCTAAAGGTGCATGATCATCCCGGAATAGTGTGGGATGAGTTTGTTGGTTTTTGGATAACAATGATCGCCGTTCCCGTCACAGGCCTGAATATATTGCTAGGGTTTGCTCTGTTTAGGCTATTTGATATTTGGAAACCTTGGCCTATTAGCTGGTGTGATAAGCATGTCCATGGAGGTTTAGGTATTATGCTTGATGACGTCTTGGCGGGTGTGTTGGCGCTGGCGTGCTTGCATTTATGTGTTGCATGGATTGGTTAAATAAAAGCCAAAAAAGCACCGGTTAGTAATGGATTATCGTTACCTAATATTCGCCATCGCTGCTAAACTGCGTGGCTTGATTTTACAGAGGAATGATACGTGACAATTGAATACGTAGCGGATTCGAAGCTTCCCATGCCATGGGGGACATTTACTATGGTAGGCTTTGAGGACACTGAAACAGGTAAAGACCACATTGCACTAGTTTATGGCGATGTTAGTGGTGATGAACCCGTGCTCGCACGTATCCATTCTGAATGCTTAACCGGGGATGCTTTATTTAGCTTGCGTTGTGATTGTGGTTTTCAGCTGCAAGAGGCATTGAAACGCATCTCGGAAGCTGGCCGTGGAGTGTTGTTATATCTTCGTCAAGAAGGTCGCGGCATAGGTTTGTTAAATAAGATTAAAGCGTACCATCTGCAAGACCAAGGTGCTGATACGGTCGAGGCCAATGAGCAGCTTGGATTCGCAGCTGATATGCGCGATTACAGTATGTGTGACCCTATGCTAGCGCATTTGGGAATTAAGTCCGTTAATTTAATGACTAATAATCCGCGTAAAGTGGCAGCGCTAAAAACCTATGGTGTTAACGTTGCTGAACGGGTGCCGCTACAGGTGGGTAAAAATAGCCATAACGAACAATACCTAGCGACAAAAATGGGTAAGCTGGGTCATATGATGACGGAAGAGCATTTTGTTAATGATGCTGAAAAATAACCTTGTTGCCAATAAGGGCTGACAGGTCAGCCCTTATCATATTTTAATTAATCAGCACGGTACACGTGACTTGAATGATAGTAAACAAAGTTGGACTCATCGTCTGAAGACCAAGCTGTGATATTTAATATGTAGTAGTCATCAGTCGTCAATGTCACATCGCTTGGTAGATCGTAATAGGTTGAGTTACCAGGTATTGTATTTTGATGTAAGAAAATTGTGTTGGCATTCGATGCTGTTAGGGCTGGACGGTAATTAACCAACGCGTCATTAACTAAGTCATTGTAGTCATCAATACTTGAATCAAGATAGCTAATGGCCTGATCATAATTGTTGCTAGACGTTAGTTCGTCTCCATTGACCATGCGCTCAATGAGGGTTTTAGCTTGGTTCAAATCGGTTGCTACGGCGCTGGAGTTTTCTCCCGTATAAGAAACCCAATCATTATACAGCTCGGTCGCTTGGCCCTCTGCAGATAATAAGAGGTCAGTTTGCTGGGTAGTGGTTTCTGCTTCTTGAGACTGTGTCAGTGTGTTGGTAATTTCTTCTACGCGGTCAGTAAAGTCTCGAAGGGCGCTAGATTCTGTACCGTAAATGGCACTGTAAATATTTTCGAACTGGTTCAAATTATCTAAAGCCGTTTTGTCGATCACACTAATAGAAATGTGTTCGATGTCACTCTCAGCACCTGAAAAACCTGTGTATTGGAAGTTAATACGACGTGGATTGCTAGTATCAAATGAAACAACAGCATCTGATAATTGATCTGTAAACTGTGTAGTATTTAAAGGGTATAGCTCAACTTTACCGCGAGTAGCTAGGGTATAAGTTGCACAACCAGAGACTGCAATATTATCTGAGCCAATAAAATTGTATGCTCCTTTGTAGCTATCGTCAGCGAAAAGAACGCTATCTAGCGTGAAACTTTGAGTTGTGCCGTCAATTGTCGCTGTTGCTTGATAAGAGTCAAGGGAGGAATCATCATCTTGATCACCCCAAAACGCTATTAGGTTATCGTTTTGGCAATCTGTGAATTGAAAAGAAGTTACGCCCTCAAATATATAGTTTTCTTCCATATCTGATGGGGTTCGTAGTGTACGTAAATAAATGGTACCTACACTGTAATCGTCTGGATTGTATTCTGGGCTCTCGATGTAAAAGCCAATAAACTCATTTGAAATAGTATATTGGTCGCTCGCATCTGAGGTCGTTAGCCCACTATCTTCGCTAGTGCTATCAGTAGTGTCATCATCAACCGTTGGGTCACTATCTTCTGTTGTAGAATCGGTTGTTGTGTCTTCAGCAGGGTTAAACAAGTTGTTATTGCCACCTCCACCGCCGCCGCATGCTGTTAGTCCGGTGCTCATGATGATGAGAGCCAATAGGCGCATTTTGAAAGACATTAATAAACTCCTTGTAAAGACGGTAAGTGGTAATTGGCTTTTCGAAAAAAGTTCCACTAACTAAATAATTTAGCTGTAATTAGACAGTTGTCGACCTTAACCGTCAATGTCTAAAGGAACTTTACAAAAATTTATTCAAATATTTTTTGTATTTGAGCCGTGCGGCTGGAGTGTTCGATCCATTGATCAGCTATGCCTTTGATTTCTATAGTGCCGTTCCAGCTTTTATGGGCTAGATGTTCAGCTACAGCCGATCCTGCACCACCGACGATTGAATGATCCTCAACGGTGATGATGTGGTGATGTGTGCTGAGTATTTGATCAATCAGCATCGTATCAATTGGCTTGGCAAAGCGCATATCAACTAGAGTGTGCCCCTTGTTTATTGCTAGTGCGCTTGATTCTGGGAGCAGAGCACCAAAATTAAGGATAGCGATACCGGTTTTCCCTTCCCGAAGAACCTTACCTTTGCCTATAGGAATTTGCTCATCCGTGATCTTTGGGTGTTGATAGCTCCCTGAGCCACGTGGGTAGCGGACTGCGGCCACACCATTGTAATGAAAGCCCGTATTGAGCATGAGCAGCAGCTCCTGTTCATCCGACGGTGTCATGATGATTATGTCTGGAATACAGCGAAGAGCCGCGATATCAAAACAGCCAGCGTGCGTGGCTCCGTCTTCGCCTACCAGACCTGCTCGGTCAATGGCTAGCAGGACGTCAAGCTTTTGGATTGCAATATCATGAATAAGCTGATCATAGGCGCGTTGTAAAAAAGTAGAGTAAATGGCGACAACCGGTTTCATACCCGCGCTGGCAAGGCCCGCAGCGAAGGTGAGCGAGTGTTGCTCGGCTATTGCTACATCAAAGTACCGGTCTGGAAATTGTTGTGAAAAGGCTACTAAGTCTGAACCCTCGCGCATAGCTGGCGTTATACCCACTAATCTATTGTCTCGGTTGGCAGCATTAACTATCCATTGCCCAAAGTAGTTAGCGTAAGTTAGGGGCTTGGTTTTTGGAGACGCTGTGATTGGTTCTAGTTTGGTAATGGCGTGATAACCAACAGGGTCGTTTTCGGCAGGGGCAAACCCCTTGCCTTTAATGGTTGTGATGTGTAAGAACTGGGGTCCTGCTTTGTTTAGGCTGCTACTGAGTGCTGGCAGTAAGCTATTAAAATCATTACCGTCCACAGGACCGTGGTATTCAAATGCTAATGCCTCAAACAAAGCGGCTGTCGTAGCCCCTCGATTATTGGCTAATTTAAGGTTTTTCGCTAAATAAGTCGCGAGTCCGCCTTCGTTTGGCGAAATCGACATGTCGTTATCATTGAGGATTACCAGTAAGTCTGCACCGGTATGTGCGGCATGATTGAGGGCTTCAAATGCCATTCCTGCAGTTAACGCACCGTCACCAATGACGGCAACGCTCTTATTTTTTAATCCTTTTATTTTATCGGCAACAGCCATGCCTAATGCAGCACTGATGGAGGTGCTGGAGTGGCCTGTACCAAAGGCGTCATATTGACTTTCTGCTTGTCTGGGGAAGGGGGCTAAGCCTTCAGGTTGACGAATAGTGAGTAACGCTTCACGCCGACCGGTGAGTATTTTGTGTGGGTAGGATTGATGACCTACGTCCCAAATTAAATGATCATCAGGGGTGTTCAGTAAGAAGTGCAGCGCAATAGTGAGTTCTACAACACCTAAGCCCGCACCAAAATGCCCGCCCGTTTGTCCTACGCTGTATAGTAAAAATGCTCTAAGCTCGTCAGCAAGGTAGGGTAACAATTCAGGGCTTAGTTGGCGAAGCTGTGCTGGGTTATTAATATTGTTGAGTAGTGGCGTGTACGGGCGCGTGCTAGGTATTTCTGTAAACATCTAATGTGACCGCTGGCAAATGAAGTCAGCCATAGCTTTTAGCGGCTCACCTTTTTGGTGTAAGGGGGATAGCGCATCGTGGGCTTGGCTATGCAAAGATTGCAGTTTTGCCTTGGCTGCGTCCATGCCAAGCAAGGCGGGGTAAGTTGGTTTGTTTTGGTCCACATCTGAACCTTGTGGTTTACCCAGTGTAGCCGTATCGCCTTCGACGTCCAAAATATCATCTTTAACTTGAAAAGCCAGGCCAATGGCATCTCCATAAAGTTGTAACGCATGGCGTATTTTTTCATCCTGGCAGCCCGATGCAAGATATCCAAGTTCAAGTGATGCATTAATTAATGCGCCGGTCTTGCAACGGTGCATCTCTTCTAGTTGCGTCAACGTTAAAGGTTTATTTACGTTTCTTAAATCAAACGATTGCCCTGCGCACATACCTTTATCGCCACTGGCTTTAGCCAAGACTTGAATCATGGCGAGTTGTTGGCCGGGGTGTGTGGTTTCTTGGCTTAAAAGCTCAAAGGCAAAACATTGTAACGCATCACCTGCAAGAATAGCTGTCGCTTCATCATAGGCAATGTGGCATGTGGGCTTGCCGCGACGTAAGTCATCATTGTCCATTGCGGGTAAGTCATCATGTACGAGAGAGTAGCTATGAATACACTCAATCGCACACGCGGCACGATCGGCGGCGTCGACCTGCCCCTCTAGTATCTCGTTAGTAATATACACCAGTGATGGGCGAACTCTTTTGCCACCATTAAATAAGCCATATCGCATCGCTTCTTGTAAAACCGGGTCTATACTTGAATGCAATAGGAACTGGTTTAGCTGGCTTTCAGTACGTTGTTTGTAATGATCTAGCATGTGACGCAGCCGCATTGATTAATCCTGTTCAGTGTCAAATGGCGCTACGGTTAGCTTGCCGTCGTTGCTGCTAAGGATCTGAACTTTTTGCTCGGCTTGATCCAAGAATGATTGGCATTCGCGTGTAAGTCGTATGCCGTCTTCAAATGCAGCAAGTGAATCATCTAGCGTGAGCTCGCCTTGTTCCATTCGACTGACGAGTGCTTCGAGGTCGGATAGTGACTGTTCAAAGTCGGGCGTCTTTTTTTTACGGGGCATAGAGGCATCCTGTTAAAACTTGACGGTACGTTAGCGAAACACAAACTAGTGGTCAATCAATTGCAAGATCGGCCGATAAAAGGCGCAGAGGGCTTGTGTCCATATCATTGACATTATCCCTGAAAAACACATAAACACATAGTCATCAGCTTGTAGTAAAAGGAGATCTCAGTGGATATAGCGACGCTCGTCGGGCTTTTAGGCGGCTTCGGCATTGTTATTGCGGCGATGTTTAGCGGTGGTGATATTGGGGCGTTTGTAAACGCACCTTCATTATTGATAGTAGTGGGCGGAACGCTACTGGTCGCTTTAATGAAATTTACGCTGGGGCAATTCCTGGGTGTGGGTAAAATTATGGGTAAATCGTTTATGTTTAAATCGATCAGCCCAGAAACCATTATTTCAGAGACTGTAGAATTGGCAGACGCCGCTCGTAAAGGTGGTTTGCTCTCGCTTGAAGATAAAACTGTTAGTAGTGATTTTATGCAGCGGGGAATCCAGCTATTGGTTGATGGCCATGACCCAGAGGTGGTTAAAGCACTCCTAAATAAAGAGATGAAGCTGTCGGCTGAACGCCATGAATCAGGAATAGATATCTTTAAAGCTATGGGTGATGTTGCTCCTGCAATGGGAATGATTGGTACTCTCGTAGGTCTGGTACAGATGTTATCGAATATGAGTGACCCTAAATCGATCGGTCCTGCGATGGCGGTTGCTTTGTTAACAACGCTTTATGGAGCCATGATAGCGACTATGGTGGCATTGCCCATCGCTGACAAGTTAACGGTGCGAAATAACGAAGAGGCGCTGAATCAATCATTGGTTATTGATGGACTATTAGCTATTCAGGCAGGTCAAAATCCTCGGGTCATTGAGCAAATGCTACGTAATTACTTGCCTGAGAAGAAGCGTCCAGCGGCAGGGGATTAGGAGTAGATCATGAGTGATGATGCTGAACAAGAATGTCCTCCCTGTGCGGCCGGTCTTCCCGGGTGGGTCGCTACCTTTGCGGACTTAATGTCTTTGTTAATGTGTTTTTTCGTACTGTTATTATCTTTTTCTGAAATGGATGTTTTAAAGTTTAAGCAACTCGCAGGATCAATGCGTGAGGCTTTTGGTGTTCAAAACCAAATTAAGGTTGAAGATATCCCCAAAGGCACATCGATAATTGCCCAAGAGTTTAGTCCTGGTAGGCCAGAACCAACACCGTTAAATGAAGTACGGCAAATGACCGTCAACAATAATATGAATACCTTGGATATTCGATCAGTTGAAGGTGATTCAGAGACTAAGGATAAGCAAGACGGTGAAGCAGAACTGATGCAGCAGCTAGAGCAGCAAATGGAGGAAGAGGCTCGTGAGCAGGCTGTGCAATTTGCGCAAGCATTGGCTCAAGAAATAGGTGATGGTGCTGTTGAAGTAGAAACCGATCAAACAAAAGTCATTATACGGGTTCAAGAAAAAGGCTCGTTTTCTTCAGGGTCGGCCGAGTTGAAGTTTGAGTATATACCTGTGATGGCTAAAATTCGTGACGTGTTGCTGGATGTGCCTGGCAATGTTTCGATTGAAGGGCACACGGATAATATCCCTTATTCCGGCCGTGCGTTTTTCTCGAATTGGGATCTGTCGGCCGCCAGGGCTTTAGCGGTTGCAAATGAGCTTTTTGATGATGAGAGAATAGATCAGACTAAGTATCAAATTATTGGACATGCGGATACAAAGCCTTTGGTGCCAAATAACACGGCTGAAAACAGAGCGACTAATCGTCGAGTAGAAATTGTGATTCAACGAGGCAGGGATAAAGAACTATTAGAAAAAATACAGGCGAGGGGGTTAGGCGATAGTGAAGGAGAAAGTTTGGCGCCGGAGGATATTTTTTAGTTAACCTGTCGATTTTTTTTACAACTGATCAGTTGGCTTTTTGGTGTATAGTTTAAATGACTTCAAAATCATGGTGTTATAGATTTTGTTATTGTTGGCATAAGCATTGCTTTCAACAATAAAGTATTTGATCGAATACGTAATATCTCACTGTGAGGAGTTATGACTATGAAAAGGACGTTATTAGCAGTAGCACTTAGTGTTGCAGCGTCAGGGGCTTCAGCAGCTCCATTTTATTTGGATTTAGGAGCTTCATACGGCAGCGCTGTCGATGGAGTTTGTGGGGCGAACTGTACCGGCTTAAAGGATGAGTTTCTTTTCACGTACGAATCAGCTTCAACTATTTATGATACTGATGCGAGCGGTTCAATCAGCACGGGTGACCAAATTGTCTCTAATGCAGGTATGGTTGTTGGCCCGCTTTCAGAAAACAAAATTACAGGCTTTGCACCTGATGAAACGTTTGGAACTGAGTCTAACAACGGTTTAGGTTCGGCTTGGGAGATTACTTTCTCTATTACTAACTGGGTAGGTACTGTTGCTGTCGACTCATCTGGGGCTATTGCGCCTACATATGGGAACGGCCTGCTAGAGTTCTACATCACCTTTGATGGTGTATCGTTCAATAACTTCATGGATGTTCAGCTTGAAACTGGTTCCGTTAACGGTACAGGCACAGCTGCAACTGGTGTAGTTGATTTCACGAACGTAGATTCTTCTATTTATAATAATCTATTCCATTCTGGTACAGCGTCATGTGCTGGAAGTGATGGTTTTTATGATATGTGGTTGAATTGTGGTGCTGGCTCGTTGGATGAGATGGACATCGCCTTCATGACGAACTTTGACTCGAATGTTTTCTATGAAACAAGCTTCGGCGTGAACCCAGGGACTTCTCCATTAGAGTTCACAATCGCTACAGACCATGACGGTAGTGCTACTTTTGCTGTTCCAGAACCAGGTACTTTGAGCCTTCTAGGTTTGAGCCTATTAGGAATGGGTAGTTTGAGAATGCGTCGTCGTAAGTCGACTTAAAACTCATGCATTATAAAAAAGGGAGCACTAGCTCCCTTTTTTACATCTTACTTAGCATGCGCTTCACATACCAAAACATGAACTTTTGGAGTGGGTTTTTGTTTCCAAATGGGCGCCATGTTTTAATTAGCTTGTTTCTGTAAGCGTCAAAGTGGAGCCCTCTTGGCGCGCAAATAATTTCACCTCGGTTTAATAGTATTTTGAGAACTTGCGTGCACGCAACGCCTGCGCTAATTTCTATTCCCATAATTGTGGAGGGAACTTTTTTCTTGAAAAAGTTTACAGAGGATTTGTCGACTAAGTATTTTCTTTGTTGAACTGAAGGGCCTACTGCAACAGCAAAAGATAGAACTTGATCTTCAAATGATTTCCCTTCAAAGGAAAAATAATCATCGAATGTCATTTTTCCGGGCATAAAGATTAAATAAGCAGTACCCATACCCATTGGGGCGGCTGTAATAGCTGGGATATTTTTTTCGTAACAGCGTCTAAAGACTTTGCGTCTTATATCCAGTGCGAAAATATCTAAACTGTCGACATATATATCCGCCCCTTCAAGAAAAGCATCTATATTGTCTTCATTTATACCTTGATCAAATATGTCTACGTTGCTTTCAGGGTTGATGTCTAAAATTGTCTCTTTCATGACATCAAGTTTTTCTTTCCCTACCGTAGATAGGTTGGCACCATATTGTCGGTTGAAATTAGGTATATCAAATTCATCTAAGTCTGATATGCTAAAATTACTTATGCCGAGTCGAGTTAGTGTTATTAAATGACTGCCTCCAACGCCACCTAATCCACCGATAGCAACTTTTTTGTTGCGAAGTGTTTCTTGCTCGTCATTGGTGACCCAGCCAATATTTCTCGAAAAAGCTTCATTATAATTAAACATTTATAACACCAGTGTCTCTTTAGTGAGACTCTATTTTTTGGTTTGATTGTTTAATTATAGCTTGGGATCTTAATATCTTCATTTAAATATTAAGAGAAGAAAGAGGCTATTAATAAGCCTCAGTTCACTTTGCCACTATTTAGCGCTATCTAGCATAAACTGAATAGCGGCTTTCATTTCGTTATCTGAGCAATCCATGCATGTGCCCATTGGAGGCATGGCATTGATACCAGATTTAGCTGTAGCAAGTAATGCATCCATTCCTTTATCTATACGTGGTTTCCAGGCGGCAGCATCGCCAAATTTAGGCGCATTTGCAACGCCTTGTGCATGGCATACAAAGCATTTGGCATTGTAAACTTCTTCGCCTCCACGCTCGGCATGTGCAGTAAGAGGAATGAATAACAATGCGCTAACGCTAATAAAGACTTTTATCATAATGGTACCTTTATAGTTGGGGCTCACAAGTCATCTAAATAATAGAAGGAATACTCTAACTCTTAAAGGCTATTGCTGAATAGTGCGGTATAGCGTCGCAGGACTTTAGTAGGAGGGGAGTGCTAAAAGGGAGTTGAGTGCCGGATGAAAGCGTTTATGCTTTCATCGGCAATCGGTAGTGCTGTCTGTTAATTACAGACCCATTGCATAGCTAGCTTGGTTTTGTTGGCTACGTTGATAACGCTGTTCATTTCGAATTTCCGAAAGGCAAGTTTCAATGGCCTCATTAATAACAGTATTCGGTAAATCGAATGATTGGCGTAGTTCTTCGGCTGTGTGGCCGCGCTTCAACATTTGCTTCAGTTGAGCATGTAAGTGATGTCGTTCCATCGTGTTTTCCTCGTTCTTATAAGCTGCTGCATCATCTAACAAAGATATGACAGAAATATGTCAGCAACCTAATAAGAGGCATATATTCAGCAAAAGTTCATAAAAATCGCACTTATGTGGTGCGTCATCTTGGTGCGTTAGATTTATTTGGGGCGATTTGAATGCGCAGTAAAAAATGAAATGACTGGTTTTGTTTGTAACCTATTGATTTGTATTTAGAAAATCCTATTGGAACATTCTGTGCTTTAGAACCCTTAGAACTTACATAATAAAGGAGTACTACGGTGAAGGCATTTAAACAAAACCTGTTAGGCGCAGCTTGCACATTATCAATGGCGATCGCAGCTCAATCGGCATTCGCGGCAGATACTATTAAAGTCGGCGTGTTGCACTCCCTATCAGGCACAATGGCGATCAGTGAAACAACGCTGAAAGACACTGTACTCATGCTCATTGAAGAGCAAAATAAGAAAGGCGGTTTGCTGGGCAAACAATTAGAGGCAGTCGTCGTTGACCCTGCATCAAACTGGCCTTTGTTTGCCGAAAAAGCGCGTGAGCTTGTAGAGAAAGATAAAGTATCTGCGGTATTTGGCTGCTGGACTTCGGTATCTCGTAAGTCAGTTTTGCCGGTGTTTGAAGAGACCGATAACCTGTTGTTCTATCCGGTTCAATATGAGGGGGAAGAGTCCTCTAAAAACGTTTTTTACACTGGAGCAGCACCAAATCAACAAGCCATTCCTGCTGTTGATTATTTAATGGATCAAGGGGTTGAGCGCTGGGTTCTTGCGGGTACTGACTATGTTTATCCGCGTACGACTAACAAAGTGCTTGAAGCGTATTTAAAAGATAAAGGTGTCGCTGAAGAAGACATCATGATCAATTACACGCCTTTCGGTCATTCAGATTGGCAGTCAATTGTGTCAGACATTAAAAAATTTGGTTCTACGGGCAAGAAGACCGCTGTGGTTTCTACCATTAATGGCGACGCCAACGTTCCTTTCTATAAAGAGTTAGGCTCGCAAGGTGTGTCGGCTGAAGATATCCCTGTTGTTGCTTTCTCGGTAGGTGAAGAAGAACTGTCAGGTATCGATACAGCGCCACTGGTTGGTCATCTGGCTGCATGGAACTACTTCATGAGCGTAGAGGCAGACGCTAATGATGAGTTTATTGATGCGTGGCACAGTTATATTAAGAACGAAGATCGCGTAACTAATGATCCAATGGAAGCGACATACATTGGTTTTAATATGTGGGTAGAGGCGGTTAAAAAAGCAGGTACAACGGATTCTGAAGCCGTACAAGAGGCAATCATTGGGGTTAGCGTACCTAACTTGACGGGTGGCTATTCTACTATGATGCCTAACCACCACATCACTAAACCTGTATTGATTGGGGAAATTCAGGACGATGGTCAATTCGAAGTTGTTTGGAATACTTCGGGGACAGTTGCGGGGGATGCGTGGTCTGATTTCTTGGAAGGATCTAAAGATTTGATCTCTGATTGGCGTTCGCCGTTGTCGTGCGGTAACTACAACGTTAAAACTGCTAAGTGTTCTGGTCAAAACTACTAATCAGAATAATGTGTAGGGCTCTAGTAATAGAGCCCTTATCAGTAATGCTTGCTTTTACAATGGACTGTGTCGTTTTGATAGATTGATATGAAATGACATAACTGTCTTGGCTGCTCTATTTGTAGGGAGAGAAATTTCCCCGACTATCACTCTTTAAAGTGAGTTGATTATGCCTCTATATTTCTTTTCTAATCGCGTTAGTGCCTGTTATTCAAGCATGGCTCGACTTTTTATTGTTCTACTTTTCCTGACTAGTTTTTCGTTACCAACCTATGCCATAAGTGATTTGGGAAAAGCTGGTGAGTTATTAATGAGTAGCTCTTTTGATGATAAATCAGAGGCGCTTCAGCTGTTAGCCAGTGAAAATAACCCAGATACCAAAGAAGTATTAAAACTATTAGGTGATGGTCAGCTTTTTTATCATAAAAAAGATAAGCAGTTATTTATCATAAAAAATTATGATACGGGTGCGGAAGCTATTAACCTTGATGGCCAATCACAAGTTATTTCCCGCAAACGAGACTACAAAAAAGTCACATTAAATAATGCGCTGCGTGGTGTTATTACACAATTAACAGCTGAAATGGAACTCAATGCCACCGATCCCGGAGTGCGTGAAGTAGCGGTTCGTGATTTGATGAAGGACCTTTCGCCCAGCACTGTCTCGTTGCTTAAAACACGCTTTACTCAAGAGCAAAATGCCGGCGTAAAAGCCTTAATCGGTACAGCGCTGGCGGTTAATGACCTGAAAAGTGATGACGCGGCTACCGTAGCTCAAGCGATTGAGCGCGTCGATGGCTCTTTAGAGCAAGAGGTGCGGGCAGCTTTACTGAATATTGTGAATGATCACCCTTCAGAAGACCTGCAACAGCAAGCTCAAAAGGTCATTAACGGTATTGATAATAAAATTGAATATTATGGTTGGTTAGAAACGCTGTATTTTGGGCTGAGCTTGGGGTCAGTATTAGTACTTGCAGGCATAGGTTTGGCCATTACGTTCGGCGTAATGGGGGTCATTAACATGGCCCACGGCGAGTTGATTATGATTGGTGCATATACCACTTATGTTATTCAGCAGCTGATGCCTAACCATATAGGGATGTCCGTTATTATTGCAATCCCGGCTGCGTTTATTGTTTCTGGGCTTGTTGGGATTGCTATTGAGCGCGGTGTCATTCGTTTTTTATACGGTCGTCCATTAGAAACCTTGCTGGCAACTTTCGGTATTAGCCTTATTTTGCAGCAAGCTGTCAGATCTATATTCTCGCCGCTGAACCGCAGTGTTGAGACACCCGAATGGATGAGTGGGCTTATCCAAATTAACCCTGTCTTTGCGCTAACAGAGAGCCGCTTGTACATCATATTGTTCTGCTTAATTGTGTTCTTTGCTCTATCGCTTGTCTTGAAAAAAACCCCGCTGGGTTTGCAAGTGCGTGCGGTATCGCAAAATAGAGCGATGGCGCAAGCCATGGGCGTGCGATCTAACCGAGTAGATGCGCTGACCTTTGGACTAGGTTCTGGGGTTGCGGGTGTGGCAGGTGTGGCGTTATCACAGCTCACTAACGTTGGTCCTAATTTGGGACAAGCGTACATCATCGACTCTTTCATGGTCGTGGTTTTTGGCGGTGTAGGCAACCTGTGGGGTACGCTGGTTGCGGGTTTGAGCTTAGGAGTAGCTAACAAAGTACTAGAGCCTTGGGCTGGAGCGGTATTGGCAAAAATTTTGGTGCTGGTGTTTATCATTCTATTTATTCAAAAGCGTCCACGAGGGTTATTCCCTCAACGTGGCCGTGCGGCGGAGGGTTAAGCCATGAGACTGCTGACTGTTTTGCAGAATGACCGTGGTGGCCAAATTGTATTAAGTTTGGTGTTGGCGTTGGCGGTTATTGTTCCGATTCTCAACCTTGCGGTTCCCGAAACCAGTGCCTTTCATGTGCCAACGTATACGGTAACCTTGTTGGGTAAGTACCTTACCTTAGCCTTACTCGCGGTAGCTGTTGACCTTGTTTGGGGGTATTTGGGGATTCTTACTTTAGGGCATGGTGCTTTTTTCGCGCTCGGCGGCTACGCCATGGGCATGTATTTAATGCGCCAGATTGGTGATCGGGGTGTATACGGCAATCCCGAGTTACCCGATTTTATGGTCTTTCTTGATTGGCAAGAACTCCCTTGGTTTTGGTATGGATTTGATCAGTTTTGGTTTGCGGCCATCATGATAGCCTTAGTCCCAGGGCTGTTGGCATTTGTGTTTGGTTGGTTGGCCTTTAGGTCACGCGTATCCGGGGTATATCTATCTATTATCACACAAGCGTTGACCTATGCATTGATGCTTGCGTTTTATCGGAATGAGATGGGTTTTGGTGGTAATAACGGCTTAACAGACTTTAAAGACTTGCTCGGGTTTTCTTTGCAAGAAGACAGTACGCGCATTGCGTTGTTTATTGCGTCGGCTATCGCCTTGATAGCAGGCTACATAGTATGTCGCTTTCTTATGAATAGCCGATTAGGCCGCGTTTGTGTGGCGGTTCGTGACTCTGAATCACGTGCTCGTTTTATGGGGTATCGTGTTGAGAATGTAAAGTTATGGGTATTTGTTATTTCTGCGATTTTAGCCGGTGTTGCAGGGGCGCTGTATGTACCGCAAGTAGGTATCATCAACCCGAATGAATTTTCGCCGCTGAACTCCATCGAAGTTGTTGTCTGGGTAGCCGTAGGTGGTCGGGCAACATTGTTTGGTGCCATTGTTGGGGCTTTACTGATCAACTACGCAAAAACGTACCTTACCGCTGAGCTGCCGGAAATATGGTTGTTTGCGCTGGGGGGGATTTTTGTTCTTGTGACTCTACTCTTACCTAAAGGGGTGGTTGGATTGCTATCGCGTAAGGAGGCACAGGCATGAGTGTAAAAAGTGCATTTGGGCAGATCGTCGATCGAGACCATGTTTATCCGTTTATGGTGCCCAAGCAAGCCAGTAACTTGAATGTTGATAAAAACATCCTGCTCTACTTAGAAGATATTTCTGTCAGCTTTGATGGATTTAAAGCGATTAACAATCTTAATCTTTACATTAATGATGGCGAGTTGCGCTGTATTATTGGCCCTAATGGAGCAGGTAAAACGACCATGATGGATATCATTACTGGCAAAACTCAGCCGGATTCTGGTACGGCGTGGTTTGGCCAAACCATCAACTTACTAGAGATGGATGAGCCTGCCATAGCGCAGGCGGGTATTGGGCGGAAATTTCAAAAGCCAACGGTGTTCGAAGAGCTCACTGTATGGCAAAACTTAGAGCTGGCAATGGCCGACGATCGCAAAGTCTGGACCATACTGAATGCCAAACTGAATAGTGAGCAGAGCGACATGCTCATGGAAACAGTGGCTCTTATTGGTTTAAAAGAGAATGTGGGTATGCCAGCGGGGCGCTTATCCCACGGCCAAAAGCAATGGCTAGAAATTGGCATGCTACTCATGCAAAAACCGCGCTTGTTGTTAGTGGATGAGCCTGTTGCAGGCATGACTCATCAAGAAATGGATCGAACTTCCGAGTTGCTCATATCGTTGGCGGGCCGTCACTCGGTTGTTGTGGTGGAGCATGATATGGATTTTGTGCGTAGCTTAGCGGGCAAAGACCGTACAGTCACCGTTTTGCATCAAGGCAGTGTGCTGTCAGAAGGCTCCATGGATAAAGTACAGAACGATCCCAAAGTAGTGGAAGTATATTTGGGCGAATAGCCGCTGACGATAGGAATTTACCATGTTAAAAATAGAAGCATTGAACCAATTCTATGGTCAGAGCCATACACTGTGGGATGTAGACTTACACGTGCCAGAAGGGCAATGCACCGTTCTAATGGGGCGCAACGGTGTGGGAAAAACCACCCTGCTTCAGTGTATTATGGGCCATCATGCGGTTAAAAGTGGCAGTATGATGCTAGCTGGAGAAAACCTGTTAAACAAATCAGTAGAGCAACGCCCTCGTTTAGGGGTGGGATACGTGCCGCAGGGGCGCCAAATCTTTCCTTTATTGAGCGTCGAAGAAAACTTAGAAATAGGTCTGCCAGTCCGTGCGCGCGGTGATCGAAAAATACCCGAATATATTTTTGATTTATTTCCTGTACTTAACGATATGTTACACCGTCGCGGTGGTGATTTATCGGGTGGCCAACAGCAGCAACTAGCAATAGGACGAGCCTTAGTAGTCAACCCAAAGCTGCTCATACTGGATGAACCCACAGAAGGGATTCAGCCTAATGTAGTATCTGAAATTGGTGATATCATTCGGAAGTTGAACCGAGAAATGGGGCTTACCGTCCTATTAGTCGAACAAAAACTACCCTTTGCTCGCAAGGTAGGGGACCGTTTTTGCATTCTCGATCGCGGTCGTCATGTTGCTGAAGGTGAAATGACGGCTCTTAATGACGCCTTAGTAAAAGAGTATTTAACGGTATGAATGCACGGGTACAGCCAGAAACAGGGTGGAAAGCACAGCTGCAATTGGGTTATCAAGATCGCAATGGAAAAACGCGGCTGGTGGATCGTATTCAACGCGGCCCATTAGCTGTGCAGCGCTCTTTATATCCTGAAGGTGCACCTTGCCATACCTATTTGCTACACCCTCCGGGCGGCGTTGTGGGCGGCGATCAATTGGATATCCGGGTAGATGTTCAACCGAATGCTCATGCCATGATCACTACGCCGGGTGCCACCAAGTTTTATCGTTCCGAAGGTAAACAAGCACTGCAGCAACAAACCTTAACGGTGCAAGCCGGGGGCACACTGGAATGGCTGCCACAAGAAAATATCGCATTTCCAGGAGCGAATGCTCGCATTTACAGCGATGTTCACTTAGTGCTGGGCAGTCGATTCATCGGCTGGGAGCTGCAATGCTTAGGCCGTCCTGCAATTCAAGAAACATTTGATAACGGCAATATGGATACCTGCTTGCGTGTACATGTTGATGGCTCATTGCAGCTTATTGATAGCATGAAAACAAATGGCCTCTCGTTAGTAGAGAGCGCAGCTGGGCTGCGTGGGTATGCTATGAATGCTTCGCTAATCGCAGGCACTATCCCAGAAACTCACCTAGATACTGTACGAACCGTACTCGAATCGTTTGACCCCAGCTTACCCGTAGGCGCCACTTGGATGGATAACCTCCTTGTTGTTCGCATGCTAGGTAACAACACCGAAGACATACAAAAAGTACTTATCCCCGTGTGGAAAGCGCTACGTGAACAGTGGTTAGAAGTACCCGCGTGCCCACCGCGAATTTGGGCGACGTAGCTTTCAGTGCCTAGCGTTAATCATAATCCGGAGTCAATCCATTATAATAGCGGTGGTAATTCCCTTTTTTGGTGTTGTGCTCGGCGACTACCTGTTCTTTAGATGGCGTACCGTCAGAAATGAACGGCTTAGGGTTGTCGGCTATGTATTGGTCGACTCTAGCCAGTATTTTTTTATCACGCGTGCGATCACGGTAATAGCACAGTGGGTAGTCAAAAAACCACCGAATAGGGTCTAATATACTAAAGCTGTTTTTAGACTGATAGAGATCCTTTTCGTCTAAATCGCCATAAAAATAATCGGCAACAAAGTCGCGTATCACTTTACCAAAATACGCATCAACAACAGGGATACTGCCACAACGAAAGGTTTTAATTACTTCGGGTTTGTCCGACCGCTGTAAATTAACATGTAAGCTGTCATGTAATGCACCATCAACAGGTTGAAATACCCCTGTTTTATCATCCATTTTTAAAAAGGTAATGGGCGTGTAATAGCGCTTATCTAGGTTTTGAAGTTGAAAAATGTAAAGTCGATTAAACGATACGGTATAAATAACACGCCTTTCTCTATCGCAAACAATGGGTTGGTTTCTTGGGTAGCAGAAAAAGAGTAGTAGCATTATAACGGGGGAGATATAAAAAAAAGTGAATGCGATTCTTCTTCCTATTACTTTACTATAGTCGCGAGGAGGCCTAGTTTCGTAAAATAATTTAAATTCTTCATCATTAGGTAAGTGGTCATAGAGTTTAAAAAAAGTATCACGTAAAATATAATCCCTATCGAAAGCTCTTCGGTAATCCCAGTTTAAAGTTTTTAAGAAATCGTCTATTGATGAAAAATTTAAAAAAATAACTCCCGATGTGAAGGCTAAAAACCCAACAAGTAGTGTTAGGCGAATATGCTCGTTTGTATTAACCTTGATTAATATCGTTTTGTTCTTTGGCTGTAAATTTCTTCTTAAATTCTTAATCATTTGTAATCTCGATTTCTAAATTTTCTGAAAACTCACCATTGGGATATCGTGGTAAATTGGCTTTAAAATTTATAGTGACTTTTTCAGGCATGCTTACTGTGTTATAGGATATTTTCACTTCTCCAGGCGCTATAAGCTGTTTTTTAAGGCTGCGAATAAATCTTGGTACGGAATTTTTTCTTAGTCCTCGACTCGTCTGAATGTATCGATAGCATTCATATGTTATTTTTAAGCTTTCGAGTGATTCTTCATCCGTTATCTTGGCACTATAAACTTCGAAAACATTGTCGTCTTTGTCTTTGTCTTCTAGGCGGAAGGATGACATTACATCTAGGAAGTACTTTGTTTCTTTCTCAAATTCACTTGCTATGAATGTTTTATTGGAGGGCTTTTGCATCATAGTAATGTAATCTTTTAGACTGGTTTCCTCTCTTTCTATACCGGGGTATTCAACACTTGTCCCCCAAAACGAATGCTCTATCCACGTCTCCTTTTCATCATCTGAAAACAAAGAAATGATCGTGCCGATGATGACGAGGCCTATGGCTACAATAAACAAAGGCGGTGCTATTGTACTAAACAGTAAAATAAAGCTGCCGATGGCCGTGATACTGTTGCCGATAGCACCTACGGTATCGCCTTTTGCGTAGGATTCATATGCAAGACCAGCCGATAAGAATACACCGATAACGCCCAACCCTTTAACGGTGTGTCGTGCTAGTTTCCGCCCTGTACTCACATTGGCTCTTGAGGGTTTTAGTAATTCTAGCCAATCCTCATCGACTCTTTTCGGTAAGCCTCTGATGTATTTATCTATTAAGGATCTTTTCTTAAATGCTTTGGCTAACGTTTCTACGGTAAGGTCTGATCGAATCATACCCGCGCTGGCTGCAAATTTGACTTCATTGAGCGCGAATACGGCGCTGAATGAGTCTGCAAACGCTTTGGTGATTTTGGCTCGTGGGTCGTTTATTAATTGACCTGCTGCGGAGTGTGCTCGATTAGGTGTGTTGTATGAGGCAAGTGTGTCGTAAAGCGATAAGAATGATAGGGCAATACCTAAATGAGTCGCCTTATAGTCCCACCCTATTTTTTTCTCATGGTTATCGATTGATTGCGGCGTTAACGCAAACTTCATATTTACCCTGTAAATGTAGATCTTGCCCGATTCAGAGGAGGCAGGGCTTTCAGTTCGGTATTTGCCTGTTAAGGCAAAAGTACCGTTTTGCTTCATGGGTTTGATGTTGTCGATGAACCGGCCGCCATTACGTAGCCTTGATTCAAATATTTGCCGAGTAGCTGAATCAGATTTAAATTCTTCGGATGAGGCTTCGAAAAAGGTTTCAACAAACTGACTGATGACTTTTCGTTTGTAGGTACCTTTGCTGCCTTTCTTTTTGGTCTCTACGTATTTATACGCGGCCTCTTTACCGATGGCCTTGCAGACAGCGTCCAAAACAATGGGGAATCGCGTTGAAACAAAGCCGCTGGCGACACTGGCACGAATAAACCCTTTTAACCCGTTGCTTAAAAAAGCACCAGCCGCTTTTACTTGTTTGAATGACAGTGGAGGGGAGTCCTCTGAATCCATCGCATTAATAATCGCTTGAACATAGTGAGTCCCCGGGATGGTGTGCGATAGGTTGTCTAGGGTCTTGGCATAATAGAGGCAATAATAGGTAATATATTCTTCTAAGTCCGCGCCTTTGGCGTGCTCTAGGTGTTTGGATAGATAACTGAGTATAGGCTCTGCCGTTCCTTTGCCTGTACGCTCCCCATGTAAGGCCAGTGATTGGGTAAGCGTGGCATTGATCTTATCATTCTCTTTATACTCAGCCTTTAATTCGCCATATTTGGTATCGAATTCAAGGCTGAGAGGGTCGCTACTTGGTGGCCTTCTTCGATTGCCTGCTATTTTATTCCGTCTGTTTCTGGGAGTGTCGGGTAGCTGGTACTTATATTTGCGGTCTGATGCTTGTAGTTGTTCGATGAGTTGGCCAATAGTTAATGGGTAATAGTGATCATCGTAAAACTTGGCTGCTATGTTGTTTTGAAAAGAGACCATCGCGTTAATATCCAGGTGCTCTCCAATGGGATCGTGAATACCAACGATTAATCCATTAAGGTAGCTGGAAAAACTGTCAAACATCGCTGATGGTTCTTGATGAGCCATCGTATGCCTAATTAGATTCTCGAATTCATAAGCGGTGTTTGATTGAGCCGGAACTTCTTTTGTAAATGCGTCGCTTATGTTGGAAAGTTCGCTAAGCGGCACGGCATGGGTATCACCACCATCACTTACGTTAACCTGCGTCATGAGTTGATTTTTTAACGTGCTGTTAGTCGATACTGCATCGAACAGCGGCTTAGGCCATCGCTCTTCGCTGTAGGCTATCCCAAATGTCTTTACGTCTTTTGTAACAAATGCGAAGGGGTAGCCATTCTCTTTTTCGTCTTTTGTCCAGTCGCTTCGCGCGCCATTATTCCAAAATACTTTGCTAAAGCTGTAGGGTGCCGAAAAATCCCCGTCATCCAGTTGTCTAAACTCAGTACCGTTTGTATCTTCGCTATCTGTGTAATGAGAAAAAATATTCCATACGCCTTTGTCATCATAAATAAAGATATAACCTTTGCGTACCCGCAGTAATTCATGATCGTTGAGGTTATTAATATTTTGAGGCGGCGCGATTTGCCTAGGTGACTCCATCAAGCTACTTAAAGCAACTTAAAGCATCCCCTTTGATCGCATAACGCATAGGGAAGATAGGGATAATGTTGGTATCGGGTGGCGGTGTGTAGTTAGCTTTTGCTTTACCTAACGAAGTAAAACCGGTTCCTTTAGTATTAGGTGAACCGCTGGGCTTGGCAGCTGGTGGGACAATGGCTTTTGCTTTTTTTAGGCTCTCCCCATTGAGTATGCTGCGGAGTATTTGGCTATGGTCATCTTTGGCATTGCTCATTGGATATCCTTATCTAATGATGCGCTTTATAAGCATTTTGATAGAGCGAAAGAATATTACTGCTTATCCTATTAAAGGTCTAACAATTAGTCGCTAGCCGTTTTTTTTACGTTCAATGTGTCTATTTATGTATTCGATTTTCCTACTTAGATTTGATCGACCTAGGTCATTGTAAAACCCTAATATTTGACTACTATGAAGAGACGGTTGATGGATTAACTAAGGATCATTCATGGTAGAGAGCAAAGGCCTGCTAGGGTACAACGACAACGAAAAATACCGCGTCATAGAGCTGTTTGCGCAGTGGGAGGGGCGGATAAATACAACCCACCTCCAAAACGTGTTTGGCATCGGTCGTCAAAATGCGTCTGATACAATTAACGCCTATAGTGCACGTTATCCCGAAAACCTCAGTTACAATGCCTCAATCAAAGGGCAGCAACCGACGGCTAACTTTACACCTCATCATGCGGGTAATAGCTTTGATGAATACCACCACCTTTTAGCAAGAACCGGCCATAATGATTACCTGTCGTTTTTGCAGACAGGTTTCTCCCTACTTGAAGCCCCACTTCGTAATATCTCACCTGCATTGGTACAGCCGATTATTAAAGCCATACGAGAGAAACGTCGGTTAGATATAGGCTACGCTTCCGTCTCGTCGCCTGAGTATGAATCCCGCATTATCTCGCCTCACTGTTTAGTATTTGATGGTATCCGCTGGCACGTTCGCGCATGGTGCGAAAAAAATCAACAATACCGAGATTTTGTATTATCTCGCTTTAGTGGTGAATTCGAATTTGAAGGCCCTTCAGAACATACCGCTGAAGACGATGAGCGATGGAATACTTGGTTAGATATCGTCATCGAACCAGACCCGCGTTTAAGCCCTGCCAAAAAGCGTATCATTGCTATGGATTACCAAATGGAAAACAACCAACGCATTATCCCTGTACGCGCCGCTTTAGTACTTTATGTATGGCAACGTCTGCGGCTGGACCATTACGCCCAAGACCCCGAAGCTCAACAAATTACCATCACCCCCGAAAGCCATAAAGCGATTAAACCCTACCTGCCTTAAAAAGCGACATGTGTTTCTGACCAGTATTGAGCGGCTCACAAATATACGCTCCAATGAAAAGGTCAGGACGACAAAGGGATGGATGAATAGGGTTAGGGATACCAAGGAAATGGAAAAGCCAGGGATGGCCTTATTTTAAGGAGAGTTAAATGGAGCAGTTCTCACCGTCGGATATGAAAACCATATTGCACTCTAAACGCGCCAATATGTATTACCTAGAATATTGCCGCGTCATGCAAAAAGACGGACGTGTGCTCTATCTCACAGAAGCCAAAAAAGAAAATCAGTACTTCAATATCCCCATCGCTAATACAACCGTCATCATGCTAGGTACGGGCACATCTATTACCCAAGCCGCTATGCGCATGCTTTCTCAAGCAGGCATTTTAGTTGGATTTTGTGGCGGTGGAGGGACTCCGCTCCATATGGCGTGCGAGGTTGAATGGTTCACCCCGCAAAGTGAATATCGCCCGACTGAATATCTTCATGGCTGGATGAAGTTTTGGTTTGATGATGAAAAGCGGCTGATGGCTGCCAAAACGTTTCAGCAAACGAGAATTGGTTTTTTGGAGCAAGTATGGAATAGAGATAAAGATTTAAAAGCCGAAGGGTTTTCGATAAAAGATAGCCAGCTAACGTCGCCATTTGAAACCTTCCATCAAAGAACAGGTGCGGCTAAAAAGCAATCAGATCTGCTCTTAACTGAAGCTCAGTTGACTAAGGTGCTTTATAAATACGCTGCAAACAATGTGAGTATCAGCGACTTTACCCGTCAGCACCAATCCACAGACAAAGCGAATGATTTTCTTAACCATGGTAACTACTTAGCCTACGGTTTAGCCGCAAGCTGCTTATGGGTATTGGGTATACCTCATGGTTTTGCGGTAATGCACGGCAAAACACGCCGGGGAGCTTTAGTCTTTGATATTGCAGACTTAATCAAAGACGCCATCGTATTACCGTGGGCATTTATCTGCGCAAAAGAAGACGCGACAGAGCAAGAGTTTCGCCAACAAATACTGCAAAAATTTACCGATCACAAAGCCATGGATTGTATGTTCGAGTCGGTAAAAAAAGTCGCATTACAAGATTACACCCAAACTCAAATTGAGGAACAAAACCTATGATGGTGACCTTTGTTTCCCAGTGTGAGAAAAATGCCCTCAAAAAAACACGCCGTGTGCTAGATGCATTTGCCAATCGCATAGGCGATAACACATGGCAAACATTGATCACCGAAGAGGGGCTCTTAACGGTTAAAAAGATGCTGCGTAAAACCGCGAGTAAAAGTACGGCAGTTAGTTGCCATTGGATCAGAAGTCGATCTCGCAGCCAGTTTCTATGGGTGGTAGGGAATAGATTGAAGTTTAATGAGCAGGGTGTAGTGCCAGTGAATACCACCTCACTTAATTTAGATCACAAAGAGTGGGAGCAAGGCTGGTATTTAAATGAAATTGTGGTGTTGGCATCAAGTATTGCTGGCTTATTTCATGATTTTGGTAAAGCGAACGATCTATTTCAACAAAAACTAAAAGGATTAACTCAATCACAGGGCGAACCTTATCGCCATGAATGGGTATCACTGCGTTTATTTGAATCATTTACCAAGGGCAAATCTGATAATAATTGGTTAAATCAACTCGAAAAAATTTATGAAGGTGGGCACGGTGTTCTCGTTGAAAAACAGGTGCTGAGTAACCTTTATATGGATGAAACAGAGACGCAAAATGCGTTTGAGGGGCTTGCTCCATTTGCTAAGTTAGTCGCATGGTTGATTGTGTCGCATCACCGTTTACCTATGGCTCATGGCGATTCTGTTCAAATCGAAGATATTGAAATGTGGCTTGCTAAATGTTTTAACTGTCACTGGAATTCTTCAAATGCTATTGAACTATCAAAGTACGATGCAAAGACCATTAAACAAAATTGGCGCTTTACCCATGGAACGCCATTTTTAAGCAAGCCTTGGCAGCATAAAGCGAGCCGTTTAGCAAAGCGCGCTTTAAACACACCATTATTATTGATGGGAAACGTACAGTGGTTTGAGCAACGCTTTGTGAGTCATATGGCCAGACTGTCGCTCATGTTAGCCGATCATTACTATTCGTCTTTGCCGATTGAGAAATCAAAATCGGCGTGGCGTGACAGTCAATATAAAGCGATTGCTAATACAGATAGACAGAATGCTAAGCGAACCAGCCATAAGCCCAAACAGCAACTCGATGAGCATAATATTGGCGTCGCAGCGAACGCACAGCGTTTTGCGCAGAATTTACCTGCGCTTAAATACACCTTGCCCGCAATAGCTCAGCATAAATTATTCACTAAACGAGCCGGACACGAAAAGTATCAATGGCAAGATAAGGCTTTTTTTCAAGCCAAGTCGATTGCAAAGTCCACCGAAAAACAAGGTTTTTTTGGTGTCAATATGGCATCGACGGGATGCGGGAAAACGATTGCTAATGCACGAATCATGTATGGATTGGCAGACGAAAAAGAAGGTTGTCGATTTTCAGTCGCGCTAGGTTTGCGTACTCTCACTTTACAAACTGGTGATGCCTATCGAGAGTTATTGAAACTCGGTGATGACGAGTTAGCGGTTTTGATCGGCTCACAAGCGGTTAAAACGTTGCATCAAATAAATAGAGAGCCTGACAAGATTAACTCTGGGAGTGAATCAGCAGATGAACTGTTTGATCAGTTGTTTGTTAGTTATGAAGGACAAATCTACGATGGCCGTTTAAAGCATTGGCTTAGCAGTAGCCCTAAATTAGAACAAATGATTAGTGCGCCAGTTTTAGTTAGCACCATAGATCATTTAATGCCAGCCACTGAGAGCAAGCGTGGTGGCAAACAAATAGCGCCAATGTTACGTCTGTTAACCTCTGACTTAGTTCTAGATGAACCTGATGATTTTGGTCTAGAAGATTTGCCGGCATTATGCCGCTTAGTTAATTGGGCGGGAATGCTAGGTTCAAGGGTATTACTTTCTTCTGCAACCCTGCCTCCTTCATTAATCAAAGCGTTGTTCGATGCATATAAGTCTGGACGAAGACATTTCAATCAAGCGCAATTTTCGCAAAACAAAGAAACACCTATCTGGTGTGCATGGTTTGATGAATTTAAAAGTCAAACAAAAGAAATATCTAGTAAAGAAGAGTACATCGCAACGCATAAGGCTTTTGTAGAAAAACGAGTAAGCAAACTCACCAGCGAACAAAGAATCTTGCGTAAAGGCGAAATCATAAATATTGAGCCTATAGGCTTAACAAGCTCACAAAGTAACGCAATGCCGAGTGTGTACTTAACTGCGGCTCAAACCATTTATGAGCGTATGCATCAGCTGCACAGCGCGCATCATGCGACGCACTCTACTGGAAAAAGGGTCTCATTGGGCGTGGTCCGTATGGCCAATATTAATCCTATGATTGAAGTGACTAAATGCTTAGTTAATATGGTCCCTCAGCAAGATCATCATATTCACTACTGTGTCTATCATTCGCAACTGCCATTGGCAGTACGGTCATTCAAAGAAAGTCACTTAGATAAAGCGCTCAGTCGCCACGATGAAGAGCAGTTGTGGCAGCAAGACGAAATTCAGCAGGCATTACAAAATAGCACTGTGGGTAACCATATTTTTGTGGTGATTGGCACGTCTGTGGTTGAAGTCGGACGAGATCATGATTACGACTGGGCAATAGCAGAACCAAGTTCAATGCGGTCAATTATTCAGTTAGCGGGCCGCGTACAGCGACATAGGCAACAAGTCCCTATCACTAGCAATCTGCTTGTATTAAACAAAAATATACGAGCACTCAAAAATGAAACACCTGCCTATTGCAAGCCAGGCTTTGAAAGCAAGGCACTGCCATTAGCCTCTCATGATCTCAACGATCTAGTAAGCAAGGAGCTGATTCATATTTCAGCTGTATCACGGATTATTGAACCTACGTTCACTTTGAGTGACTTCGAGGTGCAAGAAAAATACGGCCCAGCTAACTCTGTGAATGGTTTTATAGTGCAAGAGCACCGTGCAATGCGTTTTCATTTAGAGGCAATGAACGGAGTAAAATTTAATAAAAAATTCTATCGTAATTACAAAGAAGCCAATGTTTGGTGGGATGAAACTTCGGGTGAACATGCTAGCTGGAATGCTGAGTTTATCCGCCAAACAGAATTTCGAAAGTCACAAATGCAAGAAGCATTCGTCTTGCGATGTAACGAAGACGATGAACTCACTTGGAGCCAGCTAGACACTACAAGTAAACCCTATACCTACACCCCAAAAGACACCCGTTTTAACACTGAAGATATCCAATTAGCACAAGGATGCTATTGGTGGTTTGCAGCAACAACCCAAGATATCTATCAATATTTTGCTGATGCGCTTAATTGCAATGTACAAAAAGCCAGTGAACAACTGGGTGAAATCAATTTAAGAGCAGAGAACAATGATAAAGAGATCACATGGACATGGCATCAACAATTAGGTGTTTATGAACAATTAAAGAATAAGGAAAACCAATGGAATTGACCTTAACTGATGCGATTGCCGATTATATTGAGCAACGTAAACAAGCCAAACTGGAGCCGCTGCAAAAAGCACGGGACAAGGTACTTGAACATAGTGATGACCCCACTGAAATTAGTATTGCTAAATCGCAATATCATGAAGCGGCAGCACCGATTGAGGCTACGTTTAACCCTGTTAACTGGCTAACAGATGCAGCCAAACGCGCTAAACAAATTAGCCTGGCTACCCATGCGCCAAAGTTTACCCATAGTGATGCCAAAGCCAGCAGCATTTTAGTAACTGATATGGTTGAAGAGAGCAATGGTTATATCACAACTGCTTGCTTGAGAAATAAAGCTATCGATGCGGTTGGTAATGCTGCAGCTTTGGATGTGGCAAAACTCTTAAAACTTACTATGAATAACGATAGCTTGGTTACTCAACTACAAGATAAACATATCAATGCCTTAAAAGCGTTTACTAATGATGCGGCATTGCTCAGTGAGTGGCAGGCTGGTTTTGAAAAAGCATTGGGCGATGAAAAACAGTCTGGTCATACACTCACGAAACAACTTTATTATCCAATAAATTTAGATGCTGAAAATGAACAACAATACCATTTATTGTGCCCATTATTTTCATCTTCACTGGCGCATGAGCTGCATAAGCAAGTTACACAAACGCGTTTTGGCGAAGCTAAAGAAATTCGTGATGCCCGTAAGAAAGGGTATTTCCACAAAGAATTGGCGGTAAGTTTTCCAGCCACGGCTGTACAAAATTTTGGCGGCTCGAAACCCCAGAATATCTCGCAGTTAAATAGTGAAAGATATGGTCAAAGTTTTTTACTTAACTGCGCACCTCCTACCTACCAAACGCAAAGTAAGCCTCCGCTTGTGAGCACATCGATCTTCAATCGTCAATTTAGTTTTAAAACTTCATCACTTATTCGCGAATTTAAAGCATTTCTATCAGGCCTTACTGAGCAAGATAGGAATTTTAAAACCCGATACAAGCGTGACTATTTCTTTGTGCAGCCTCTACTTGACATCTTATTTAATCATGTTGTGCACATTCAAAGCCTAAGTGAGCATGCTGGTTGGTCAGATAGCAGTGACTGCCAAATGAAACATCAACACGCACTTTGGTTGGATGTGTATAACCCACGCCAAGCATTTCAAGTTGAGCGTGAAAAAGGTGATTGGTTAGAAGTAGTCGCACATGACTTTTCACTTTGGCTTATGCGTAAGCTTGAAAACAAACAGCAGTACTTGTTGGGAGATGTGGAGCAAAAGTACTTCAAAAAGATTTGTCTTCATGAATTAAAAGCGTTTGAGCGCCATACCCCAAAGCTTGGAGGTAAGTAATATGCAGCAATATCTTTTGCTTAAAAAGCTCAATGTGCAAAATGCCAATGCAATTGCTGGCTTAACGTATGGTTTTCCGGCTATCACTAATTTTTTAGGTTTTACTCATGCAATAACACGAAAGTTGCCAACAGAGCTGCAAGTAACTCTCGGTGGGGTGGCAGTAATTAGCCATAAAAATAACATGCATGCACGGCAGCCCAAAGGCTGGGGTGATTATGTATTCGCGTTAACGCGTAATCCCCTAACGCAACAAGGTACTACAGCTCCGATTAATGAAGAAGGGCGCATGAATATGCAAGTTTCTTTATTGATTGAGGTTGAGGGCTTAATTGCTGGCGATCGAACAACCGAACAAGTGTTAAAAGAGAAAATCCAAAACGCTATTCCCACAATGCGATTAGCTGGTGGGCAGATTACGGATGTTGCATCGTGTGAAATATTAAATGATGAATCATCACAACAAAAAGCATTAAGAGGTTTAATGCCCGGTTTTGTGCTGTTAGACAGAAGCAGTTACCTTGAAGCTCATTTCTTAGCGTTAAAAGATATCCAGCAAGATGCCAGCTTGTTTGATGCATGGTGTGATTTTGCCAAATTAAAGTTCCAAGCGTCGCCACTCGAAAATCTACAGCCAGAAATCGAACAAGCCGATATGAACAATAATGGCGAAGAAAGCCCAAAAATAAAAGCGACATGGGAATACGTTCCTAAGCCTAATTCGGGTTACTTAGTGCCAATCGCGGCAGGTTATTGTGCTATCTCAGAGTTATATCCCGCGGGCGAGGTCAGTCATGTGCGCGATACAAACGTGCCAGTAGCATTTGCTGAAACGGCTTATAGCGTAGGTGAATGGCAAAGCGTGCACAGACTAAAAGATATTAATACAGGCATATGGCGTTATAGCCACCAATACCCTTGGTATCTCGCTAAAACGCAATCAAATACCAGCCCTATTTTAGAGCCCGATGCAGAAACGCTTAGAAGCGACGCTGTATTTGACCCAGACTTTTTATAAAAATGGAGAATTAATCATGGCAGACGTAAAACTTAAAACCCCTTCAGTGTTGGCTTTTGAAGCAAAATTGATCCCATCAGATGCGTTGATGTTTGCAGGAAATTTTGGTGAGAATACATGGCAACCCATTATGGTTGGCGAAAAATCGGTAAGAGGCACCATTTCGAACCGACTTAAAGCGGCTACAGCAAATGACCCAGCCAAACTTGATGCAGAAGTATCAAAAGCAAACTTACAAACAGTTGATATTGCTGCATTACCGCACAGTGCAGATACTTTAAAACTAGTGTTTACCCTCAGAGTATTAAGTAATTTACACGTCCCTTCGACATGTAATGACCCCACTTATCAGAGCGTATTAGCAGAAAAAGTAAAGGAATATCAAAACGCAACAGAATTTAAAGAGTTAGCAAAACGTTATGCCCATAATATTGCCAATGGTCGATTTTTATGGCGTAACCGTGTTGGTGCAGAAGCCGTTAGAACTGTAGTCACAGCAGGCGATAAGCAATTTACCTTTAACAGCTATGACTTTAGTTTGCGTAACTTTGAAGAGAATGCTCAAGTGAGCGAGTTAGCGCACATTATTCAGTTGGGTCTTATTGAGCAACATGCCTTAATCAAGGTGGAGGCCTACAGCCAATTAGGTCAGGGGCAAGCGGTTTATCCATCACAAGAGTTGGTAATGGGCGGTGGTAAGGGTGATAAGAGTAAGTTCTTGTATCAACTAGATGGGCAAGCAGCAATGCACTCACAAAAAATTGGTAATGCACTGCGAACCATTGATACATGGCATCCTGAAGCTGCTGAAATAGGCGCGATTGCCATTGAACCATACGGTTCGGTAACCAACCGCGGCGCAGCATACCGCCAACCTAAAGAAGGCATGGATTTTTATAAATTACTTGATGGTTGGATGTTAAAAGGCAAAGAACCCGAACTCGAACAGAAGCATTATATTATGGCCATGTTAATTCGTGGTGGTGTGTTTGGCGAGTAAGGATATAGCGATGAATTATTACCAAGAAATAACGTTATTGCCCGATGCTGAAATATCGCTTAGCTTTATTTGGCAAAAAGTATTTCAGCAAGTTCATATTGCGCTAGTTGAAAACAAAGTAGCGCCAAACCAATCAGAAATAGCAGTTGGTTTTCCCGAATATCAGCAAGCAGGCTTTCCGCTTGGTAATAAGCTGCGTTTGTTTGCCAAAGATAAAGTAACCCTAGAAAAGTTAGCTATAACTCAATGGTTAGCTAAATTAGAGGATTACGCCCATATCAAAGCGATTAAACCGGTGCCCAGTGAAGTCACTTACGTTAGTTTTATTCGAAAAAACGTCAAATCTCCAGAGAGAATTGAGCGTGATATGCGACAGAAAGCTAGGCTTTGGGCCGCTAAGACAGATAAACGCTTGGAGGATTGTTTAGCCGAACTCGCTAAAAATAAGCCTAATGCACAATGTAAGCTGCCTTTTATTTACCTGTATAGCCAAAGGACTAAACAACGTTTACCGAATAAAAGTAGTAGGTTTCCTTTATTTATAAAGGCACATGAACTGCACATTGAGCAAACAGGGTTTTTTGATTGTTATGGTTTAAGTTCAAAAGAAAACAACCAAGGAAGCTTTTCAACAGTACCGCATTTTTAATCGGCCAAAGGAAAGTTTTACCCTTTATTTGCGCTCTTTAAAAAAGTATAAATAAAACAATAGGTTACAATAAGTGGTTTTTTAAAAGGTAAAAAAGGTATTTTTGCCTTAACTATTTGTTGTAACTTATTTATTTCGTTGTAGTCTGTTGTTCACTGCCGCACAGGCAGCTTAGAAAATGTGGAGCGCATACTCATGATGTAAAAAGGCGTTCACTGCCGCACAGGCAGCTTAGAAATTTGATAAAGGGCAGTATCAAGCACCGCCTGAGTTCACTGCCGCACAGGCAGCTTAGAAAGTTCACCGTCTGCGTATACGAAATATTCACAAGTTCACTGCCGCACAGGCAGCTTAGAAACGCCAGAAAGTGCGGCTTCCGTAGCTGTAGATGTTCACTGCCGCACAGGCAGCTTAGAAAATCAAAAAAGAAGGCATCACGAATGCAGCACAGTTCACTGCCGCACAGGCAGCTTAGAAAGTTGAGTGTTTCGGTGTGTTTTCCGGTTTTTGGTTCACTGCCGCACAGGCAGCTTAGAAACCCTATAGAACGTCCATCCGAATGCGCAAAAGGTTCACTGCCGCACAGGCAGCTTAGAAAATAGACTCTAGCTTAGCTAGAATGGCTACAGCGTTCACTGCCGCACAGGCAGCTTAGAAAATTGCACTAATTCCATACTCAACAGGATCGCCGTTCACTGCCGCACAGGCAGCTTAGAAAACCCCATGCCCCGTATATGCGCCCGCTGTACTGTTCACTGCCGCACAGGCAGCTTAGAAAAGTAAAGCAAATCCTCCCATGTACTTACAAAAGTTCACTGCCGCACAGGCAGCTTAGAAACACGCTTCTACCCAATCATAAGGACGATTAGAGTTCACTGCCGCACAGGCAGCTTAGAAAATATACTAATAGGGGGATAAAGTCTCTCTAACGTTCACTGCCGCACAGGCAGCTTAGAAATGAACCTGATAAAAATATTTATCAATGCTTGGGTTCACTGCCGCACAGGCAGCTTAGAAACAACGGAACCCAATGCCACCAAGTAGCAATTAGTTCACTGCCGCACAGGCAGCTTAGAAAGTTTCTTCTCGTCGGTTACCTGATCGGCAAGAGTTCACTGCCGCACAGGCAGCTTAGAAAGACGAGAAGAAACGCCCCCACTCTGAGCAAAAGTTCACTGCCGCACAGGCAGCTTAGAAATAGTGAAAAGCCGTGAACGCGATTCGGTAAAAGTTCACTGCCGCACAGGCAGCTTAGAAAACACCATCCCAAAGAACAGCCCACCCGCTATTGTTCACTGCCGCACAGGCAGCTTAGAAATTTGTGATATTTTGAATAATTGTAATTCTTTTGTTCACTGCCGCACAGGCAGCTTAGAAATACAGGGAAGTCGTTTTATTTTGGGGTTAACAGTTCACTGCCGCACAGGCAGCTTAGAAAGCTGAGGCTCATAGATCGTGCGGGTTGATTCAGTTCACTGCCGCACAGGCAGTTTAGAAATCCAGAGAATCAATGGTGCTAAAGCCGTTAACGTTCACTGCCGCACAGGCAGCTTAGAAACAGGAGGCGCCGGCTTTAAAGAGAAAATCATAGTTCACTGCCGCACAGGCAGCTTAGAAATGCATCGTTACTCACGATGGCATACCATGCGGGTTCACTGCCGCACAGGCAGCTTAGAAAGCCCCCGTAGGGGCGATCCCAAAGCATTAAAAGTTCACTGCCGCACAGGCAGCTTAGAAACAGGGATCGACAATCTGTGTCGCGTGACCGCCGTTCACTGCCGCACAGGCAGCTTAGAAAATACGTGGGATGAGTTTTATCAGAAAGCTACCGTTCACTGCCGCACAGGCAGCTTAGAAATGAATCAAAATCCTCAATTAATGTGGCAGGGTGTTCACTGCCGCACAGGCAGCTTAGAAATCCTGCCATTGTTGCTGAGCCGTGTCTATTCTGTTCACTGCCGCACAGGCAGCTTAGAAACGCTACGGCGGGTTTTTTAATGCCTGAAAAATGTTCACTGCCGCACAGGCAGCTTAGAAAAAAAAACAGGTTAGTGATTTAAAGAAACAGTTGTTCACTGCCGCACAGGCAGCTTAGAAAATATTGTACGACCTGCACTTTTAATGTGTATTGTTCACTGCCGCACAGGCAGCTTAGAAAAACTTTCGAACGTAACATAGAATAGTAGTGTGGTTCACTGCCGCACAGGCAGCTTAGAAATTGCTAAATTAAAAATTGGTTCGATACCGTTTGTTCACTGCCGCACAGGCAGCTTAGAAAAGCGGGATGGACGATTAAGGGTGATGGGGAGTGTTCACTGCCGCACAGGCAGCTTAGAAAAACTGTGATTAGCTTGTAAACCCTTTTTTACTGTTCACTGCCGCACAGGCAGCTTAGAAAATGAACGACTGAACGCCGCCTTTGACAAACGAGTTCACTGCCGCACAGGCAGCTTAGAAATAAAAATATCTTGTGTCCATTCGCTCGCGCCCGTTCACTGCCGCACAGGCAGCTTAGAAAACATAATTGCAGGTTCGCCGTCAACCTCACTTGTTCACTGCCGCACAGGCAGCTTAGAAAGCCCCGCGATAACATCAACGGGCGACTAGGACGTTCACTGCCGCACAGGCAGCTTAGAAATGCACCGGCTGCACCGGCTAAACCGATCATCTGTTCACTGCCGCACAGGCAGCTTAGAAATGCCTCGAATTACTGCACTCGGCATTTGTTGCGTTCACTGCCGCACAGGCAGCTTAGAAATGCCTCGAATTACTGCACTCGGCATTTGTTGCGTTCACTGCCGCACAGGCAGCTTAGAAAACTGGGGTAAGTCGCCGTGTGAATTGTTGCAAGTTCACTGCCGCACAGGCAGCTTAGAAATTCGTGCAGTTGATACCCTAGATGGAAAGCCCGTTCACTGCCGCACAGGCAGCTTAGAAATCGCGGCATCATGGAACCGTTGAGCGTGAAGCGTTCACTGCCGCACAGGCAGCTTAGAAAACTAAGGGCTGAATAGCGTTTAGCCAGTGATAGTTCACTGCCGCACAGGCAGCTTAGAAACGCATGAGCGCGGCGGTCGCAATCCTCTGTTTGTTCACTGCCGCACAGGCAGCTTAGAAACATTCGGGTTACGCCCCTCGCTCAAGATCAAAGTTCACTGCCGCACAGGCAGCTTAGAAAACCAAGCTAGAACACATATCCAAAGGCACACTGTTCACTGCCGCACAGGCAGCTTAGAAATTCACCGAGACCTGAATCAAAATCCTCTATTAGTTCACTGCCGCACAGGCAGCTTAGAAACTCCGTTAATCATTTTCTCAACTTCTGCAACTGTTCACTGCCGCACAGGCAGCTTAGAAACTCCGTTAATCATTTTCTCAACTTCTGCAACTGTTCACTGCCGCACAGGCAGCTTAGAAAAATACAATCGTTAATTCACAGCAAATCGCCAAGTTCACTGCCGCACAGGCAGCTTAGAAACTGTAGCCAGGGAAACTCATACCAAGATACTCGTTCACTGCCGCACAGGCAGCTTAGAAATGGACGGCCATTTGTACGCTAAACGCCTACAGGTTCACTGCCGCACAGGCAGCTTAGAAAGCATATTCAACGCAAGCGAAGCGCGCAGGCTTGTTCACTGCCGCACAGGCAGCTTAGAAAGATCAGAGCACGAACATGAGCATGTAACAATGGTTCACTGCCGCACAGGCAGCTTAGAAAATGCTTATGCCGTGGCATGTGCTCAAACCCAAGTTCACTGCCGCACAGGCAGCTTAGAAATTAGCAAGCGAACGCACGAACGACATCGTTATGTTCACTGCCGCACAGGCAGCTTAGAAAAATGTAATGCCCGCTAACAAGTAGTGCGCCCAGTTCACTGCCGCACAGGCAGCTTAGAAATCATAATCTTTTCGATTATCGTCTGTTTTTTCGTTCACTGCGGCACAGGCAGCTTAGAAACTCAAATAAACCCGAGCAACTTTAACCATCGTGTTCACTGCCGCACAGGCAGCTTAGAAACCATGAGGTGGGTTTTGCCGTTTTCTTTAATCGTTCACTGCCGCACAGGCAGCTTAGAAATCTTCTATCATTGCTGCCTTAAGCAATAAAAAGTTCACTGCCGCACAGGCAGCTTAGAAACAGATGTCATGGGAAACTATAACTCCTGACTTGTTCACTGCCGCACAGGCAGCTTAGAAAGCTATAAATAAGCCAATTGTTATAAAAATAGGGTCACTGCCGCACAGGCAGCTTAGAAAGAAAACCTGGCACCCCTAGCCCACATGCTTAAATCCACTGCCGCGCAGGCAGCTTAGAAAAAAAAAGCGGCGGCGGCTCAGAGTATTATAAATCCACTGCCGCGCAGGCAGCTTAGAAAGATAGCCCCGCCACCGTCGCTTTGTGAACCTTATCCACTGCCGCACAGGCAGCTTAGAAAAAAATGGCTCAATTAATTCCGTTAACGCGTTCCCCGTAAGCACGGGGATGAATAGGGGTGGCGTATCAGGTCGAGAGGACTTTGAGTGTCACCCTTAAAGCACAGCCGATTGATAAGTTTGTAACCTAAAGTCGAAGACCTTAGTATTTAATTCTTTAAATCAAGGAGCGATTTAGATGGCGTGGGAATTTATCCGTGTAGTCCGGGGTGAGTATAAGACTAGTGATGGTTGGGGGAAAATGTACATTCGCACGGAGGGTGGGGAGTTTGAATGGCTTTGTTTTTCTTATGAACTTCCTTGGACTGTCTTTTCTTCCGGTACTAATGCCGGTCGTTCTAGAAACAACCTAAGCCGTATTCGGTTTGGTTCGTATGAGTTGATGCCAAGAGCCGACGGTCCTAAAGGTTGGAGGCTTGAATTGCAAAATACGGGTCATCGCTCCAATATTCAAATTCATCGTGCCCATCGTTCTATGTATATAGGAGGGTGTATCTTGCCAGTGCATTTTAATGCCCGCTCTGATGATTTTTTACAGAAAGGATCGGCAATGATTCAAACGAAGTCGGTTGCGCTTATGTCTATGATTCAAGAGCGATATGAGGCACTTTATACTCGGTTTTCAGGAGCCCCAGCTCTTACTATATCTGCTACTTTACCTGCTCAGTTGTTTGATGATGTGGATCTTAACTATGCGTAAGTTCTTAACAGTGCTTGCAGCCTGTTGTCTCTCTATTGTGTGTTCGGCTGAAACTGTCGAGATCGATGGTTTTGCTGTAAATATGTCTACTCAACCGTTTGTTGCAGAGGATCACGAGATTACGTTCTGCGGTGAGTATGTATGCTTGATTGATCAACAATTACCGTTTGGTAATGATGGTAAATTGCCTAAAAAGCTTGTTTCGGTGTTGGTTGTGCAGTTTGGCGATCGTGCCGTCGAGTTGAATACAGATGGTATGTTTGATCCGTTTGATGAATCGTCTGAGTTACTGAGCAGACTGTCAATAGATGCTTACTGGGGTGACTTTTACAAAGTGACTGGGAGGTTTTCCGACGGAGCAGCTAGCTACATAGCACAATGGGTTGTCTCCTCGTATGGGAGTTCTCGAGTATTTTTAGGGAGTGCGGAATTGTTGGATGATTTGCATGCTCAGGCTTTACAATAACTTATTAGCTAGGGTGGCGCCCGGTTATCAGAGGCTGGGCGCGTGTTTAACAATTGCCTAAAAAACTGTCTCGATAATACGCTGATTGGAATGTTCTATATGAGCTTTGAGTAGTTCACAGGCGGTTTTGTCATCTCGTTTAAACGCGGCTTCCATGATGAGTTTATGGTCATCTTGATGGGCTGTGTTTTGAGTGTCGTTAGTCGTTTGCTCTGGTTGATGGATAAGTGACAGTCGGCGATATCGTTCGGATTGATCATAGAGTGTTGATAAAAAACGTAATTGCCATTGTGATGGGCATTGGCTGATCAGTGCTAGATGAAAGAGCCTGTTTTCTCTAATCAGCTCGCCTGCCATGGCTTCGCGTTGGCCTATGGCTTGTTTTTTGATGGTGATTTCGCGATGTCGCGCTCCGGCGATGTTTGCTTCCCAGCTGAGACCGCCCAGCCGAATAGATTGTGCCAATGCATCTACTTCTAGCATGACTCGTAAGCGTGATACTTCTAAAAACTCTTCTAATGAAACTGGCGCTGCCCAGTAGCCTCGTTGCCCTTTGCGGATCACTAAACCTTCGGCATCGAGCCTGGATAAGGCTTCTCGGATAGGAGCGGCGCTGGTCTCGTACTGCTGCGTTAGGTGGTTGATAGATAATTTACTGCCGGGGGGAATAGCGCCGTCAACTATATGCTGGCGTAGTTGTTGGTAGCAGGTGTTCGGGTCCTTGGTGTTTTTTATTGTCATGATATCGCCACATTTCTTGTTGTTAATTATTTGGTATTTGCCCGTAAATGCCTTACATAACGGTATCTTATCATCTCAGTATAGATATGATCTTTGGCTTGGTTTCTTTATCTTATATCACTATCGATATAATAAGTGTGATGTTTTTTTAATTGATAGGAGCTAATCGCTTTCGTACTATCAAATTAAGTAAGATAAATACTGTCGTATGGTTTTGCTGGTAGTTCAAGATAACATTGGACGATTGGTTCAAACTAACGGTTGGTTGAACTGGCTATCGTGAAATGGCTGGTTTAGGATTGTTGATACCTCTTGAGGATCAATAATCTACATTTGTCTTAGTTAATCCGGTACTTTAGCGAGCCTTCCACGTGAGACCGGACCCCAATATTAAGCATAATAACAATGAAGGAAGCTATGCTATGAAAACCAAGTTTATTAGTTCGTTAGCGGCATTGACGTTTGTTTCTACGGCGGCGTTTGCTGAATACCCTACAAAAGATATCCAAGGTGTTATTCAGTGGGGTGCGGGTGGCTCTACGGATACAGTGATGCGCTCGGTTGCTCCACACGCTGAAAAAGTGCTGGGCACGGATATTATTCTTACGAACAAAACCGGCGGTGTGGGTGCGATAGCAACAAAGTTGGTGAATGCGAAAAAAGCCGATGGTTATACTTTGTTGATGGGCGCTGAAAACCCACAGATGTACAAAGTGCTTGGGTTAGCAAACATCGACTATTCGGATATGATTCCGGTTAATGTATTGGCCCGTGGTATTCCTGTTTTTGTTGCCAACAACGATGCTCCCTACAATACCATGACGGAATTGGTTGAATATGCATCGGCAAACCCTAACAAGGTTAAGTTTGGTTCTACCGGACCTGGTGGTTTGGCTTCGATTGTTTCTGCTATGTTAGATGGTGAAGTGGGTATTGACGTAACCACGATACCGTATGATGGTGACGGCCCGGCTCTAACCGCTCTACAAGGTGGTGCTATCGATGTGATGCCTGCGGTGTTGGGCGCGGCGATTGAGCATATTAAAGCTGGCCGTATGAAGGCTATTGGTTTAGTTGATACGGTTGCTAGTCCTTTGCTTCCAGATGTTAAACCTATTACAAAAGAGCTTCCTGGGTTTGCTAACTACTTGCCATACGGTCCATTCTTCGGCGTTTTCGTGAAGAAAGGTACTCCGGATGAGGCCGTCGCTAAATTAGTAGAAGCTTTCAAGGCCGGTGCTGAAGCACCTGACTTTAAAGCGCTGATGGACAAGCGTGGTTTTAGCATCATGAACCTGTCTGGAGACGCTGCGAATAAGTTCCTTGATAACTATCGTTCAGTTTCTTCTTGGGTCGTGTTTGATTCTGGTATTGCTAAGCACTCTCCTGAAGATTTTGACATTAAGCGTCCAGAATAAGGCGTTAGGTGTTATGCGGAGCCCCTTTTCTGGGGCTCTTTCTTTCGTACATTTTATCGGTAAATCCTGATGGTCGACTCTACGCAAAAACAGCCAGGCGAAACGGTCTTTGGCTATTTGATGCTGTTGCTCAGTGTTTTTTTATTTTGGCAGGCATACCAAATATCTGGCTTTGAGGCGCTTAGTTCGCCAGGGGCTTTCCCGCTAGCTGCGGCTGGAATTATGGTGATCTCTTCGTGTGTTTTTGTAGTTAAAAACGCACGCCGTCAATCGCCTTCACAGGTGGTGGATAGCTTTTTTACGCATATTTTACCGCCACTTGTTGCGGTAATGATTGCTTTAATATTGGTATATGCTGTGGTGTTAGATTCACTCGGTTTTATTCCAAGTACCTTTGTTTTTCTGTTGATCGCGATTCATTTATTACACCGTCGCAGTCTGGTTAGTTCTTTGGTGATTACAACCGGAGCGCTCATTTTAATCTATGTGATTTTTCGTTTGGTGTTTCAAATTATTTTGCCTGAGGGGGTTGTCCCTGAACGAGAAATTTTAGCGTGGTTGGGCAACCTATTCGGGGCTGAGGGGAACTGATATGGACGCATTAAGTAATTTTGCCATTTCTTGGGTGTCTCCTGAGTTAATGGGGTTAACTGCGTTAGGTACCTTCTTAGGTATTTATGTAGGTGCAATACCGGGCTTGTCGGTAACGATGGCCGTTTCTATTTTGATTTCCTTTACCTTCTCTTGGGATGTTAATCATGCCTTGTGTCTCATGGTGGGGATTTACATGGGTGGCGTTTACGGCGGGTCGCGTACAGCTATTCTGTTGAATATGCCAGGGGCGCCGTCGGCTATAGCCACCGCCTTGGATGGCTATCCTATGGCGCAAAAAGGGGATGCGGGTAAAGCTATTGGTTTGTCGACTGTGATGTCGGTTATCGGTGGTTTTGTAGGTATCTTCATCTTATCGATTGCAGCGCCTGTGGTGAGTGATTTTGCATTAACTTTCCAGCCACGTGATTACATGATGATGGCAGTGTTGGGCATTATGTTAGTGGGATCTCTTGCGGGTGACAGCTTAGCTAAAGGGATTTTTTGTGGCGCGTTAGGCATGCTGATTGGTACGGTTGGCCTTGATCCGTTGACGGCAGAAGAGCGTTTTACGTTTGGTGTTGTTGAATTATGGAATGGTATTAACCCCGTTGCCGTGATGATTGGTATGTTCGGCATCTCGGAAGCGCTTACGCAACTGCACTACATGGAAAAAGCAGCCGTTCGGCAAAAGTTGGATAAGATCTTACCGGCTTGGCGGGATGTTTATAAATATTTGCCTTTAAGTCTGCAAACATCCACGTTGGGTGTAGTGGTTGGTGCGTTACCCGGTACAGGAGGGGATATTGCCGCGTTAATGGCTTATGACTATGCCAAGCGTACAACGAAAAACCCCGAAGTACCGTTTGGCCAAGGCGCAAAGGAAGGTTTGATTGCACCAGAGGCTGCAAACAACGCCGCTGTTGGTGGCGCTTACATTCCTATGCTGACACTTGGAATACCCGGTGATGCTGTCACCGCTGTGTTTTTAGGGGCGTTGTTTATTCATGGTTTAAACCCAGGTCCTATGCTGTTGGCCGAGCAGCCAGAAATGTTTTGGTTTACGGTGGGTAACCTAACCATGGCAAATATTTTTGTGCTCATTTTTGGACTAACGGGTATCCGTTTGTTTACCAAAATTGTGGAGTGCCCTAAAGGCGTTTTAATCCCGCTTATCTTTCTGCTGTCAGTTGTCGGCTCGTATGCGATTAATAATTCGGTCACGGATATTTGGTGGATGCTAGCCTTTGGTGTGTTGGGCTACTTTATGAAGTTGTATGGCTTCCAAGTAGGGCCTGTTATTTTGGGTGTTATTTTGAGCCGTTTGTTAGATGAAAACTGGAGACGTGCGATTATTTCTGATCAAGAAAGCTTAGGCATGTTCTTTGGTAATTTATTTCAAAGTCCGCTTTCGACTTTTTTGTTTGCCGCGATTGTGTTGATCCTTGTTTCGCAAACCCCGTTATGGGGAATATGGAAAAAGAAAAAAACAACCGCATAGTCCTATGAATAAAGCCTCTTTATGGGGCTTTTTGTATGATTAAGACAGGTGTTTTAGTCGGGGCAGTCTAAGAATCGATGCTACTAATTTGATTTGATAGAACCTACACTGTTAGCGCTATTTATCTGCGTTAATTTATTGATGATTCTAAGGAGGCTGCTGGTATGCAACCTGCGTTTTTAAGTGCCATTCAAATGAAAGGGCTAGAGTTTATAGAACTGGCCACCCCGGACGCGGAGCCACTGGCTATATTTTTGGAATCAATGGGCTTTACGGCTATTGCGCGCCACCGCCATAAGCCTGTTACTTTATATCGTATGGGTCATATCAATTTAATCGTCAATAGTGCCAGTACGGGGGCCGTACATGACCAAGCTGTTGAACGAGGTGTCTCTATCTGCGCTATTGCTATACGGGTAGATGATGCCCAAGAGTCGTATCAATCTTTAATTAATGCGGGTGCATGGGAAGCAGAAACCCAAGCGGGTGTGATGGAGTTGAATATTCCTGCCATTGAAGGTGTGGGTGGAACGCACATTTATTTGATTGACCGCTTTGATGATCGAGTCAGTATTTATGATATCGATTTTATACCGTTAGATGGTCAAGGCTCTCGCTTTTCGGTACTGGCTGACGATAACGCTGCTTGTATCTCATCGTTAACACTGGCTGTAGCCAGTGGTCGAGAACAACAGTGGAATGATTTTTTTGTGCAGTTGCTTGGCTTTTCGTTAGCGGGTACAGGCGTTATTAGCCAAAGCGGGTTAGCGGTTAAGGTCGATGGAAGCGAGTTGTCTGCTGGGGCTGATATTGGTGATGAGTATTATAGTGCTATCACTTTTAAGATAGGTAGCCAAACGGCCTTAGAGAAGATAGGTGCACAAGGAGACTTAACCTTCCTTGAAACAGAAGATGATAATTGTGTGCAAGTGAAACTGCCCGCCACGTTTCCCTCTGCCATTGTTTGGCGTTTTGAGGTAGCTGCATGAGTGTTCCTACGCAAAACATTGCGGTTAGCCTAACCGGGCTGACGGGGGATTTTGGTGATCGTTTATCGGTTATAAAAGCAGCGGGTTTTGACCGTATAGAGCTGGATGCGGTCGAGCTCTCGAAGCAAGGCGATTTGCGGTTGGCGGAAAGCCTGTTGCTGGAAAGCGGATTGAAGTTATCTGCTTATAAAGAGTTTAAAGATTTTACGGGCCATAAAGGGCATGTCATTCGTTACAAAATGCAACTGGCACAAGCTAATTTGAAGATGATGGCCGCTTTAGGCTGTAACTTGTTAGTGGTGACGCCATCCGCACGCAACAGAACAGATAGTGATGATGAAATAATCGCTCAATTACGCGCGTTGTCTACTTTGGCTATGTTGCGAGGGATAAAAGTGGGGTACCGGCCTTTACCTTGGTCTGATCATGCTTATGATTATGAATCCGCTTATCGCCTAGTCGAGCAGGCCGGTAACGCTAACTTAGGGCTTGTTGTGGATAGCTTTCATAATTTGACTGATCTGAATATTGATGAGCTTTTCACGCAGGTGCCGGGAGATAAAGTGTTCCTTATCCGCTTATCTGATTTTGCCATGAGCACCCTGTACACCTTGGAAGATAAAATAGAAGTTGATCATCATCAGCGTCTTTTCCCCGGTGAAGGCGGGCACTCAAGTGATCTCACGACCTTATTGCGTAACTGTCAAGCAGCGGGTTATCAAGGGGATTTAGTGCTCAGTGCTAATGATGATCGATATCGGTTTTCTTCATTGGAAAGCGTAATCGTTAAAGCGAGCCAGTCTCGAGACTGGGTTTTATCGAAGCTCAATTAAGCATAGAGTTAATGCTACGCCTGTAGTTTTTCCGGTTCGGATGTTCTGCTATAGGCTTTAAGCCATGTGGCTTGGATGATTTTGGCATCGGTTGACGCGCGGTGGCGAGGAATACAGAGATCGGCAATTACTTCCTGTTTTGTTTCGTCCCAAATATCAATCATGGCTTCTGTCATTACGGTTTCGATGGATGAAAGCCAAAAGCGGGGATCCATGCCTGCTTCATAAAACAGTTTATTGAACCAAGTGGAGTCTACAGCCCACGCATCGCTAAAAACGGTGCGCCCTTGCAATAAATGATTCAACTCAATGGCGACTTCTCGGGTGCTTTGTCCACGTCGGGTAATAATGTCACGGCTAAGACCATGGAGGGCTTCGGCTTCTTCTGACCAATAGCTCCAGTGATGAGCAGGCTTTATGAGCGCGCAAAAACAGTGCATATCGGAATGATAAAAGCCGATTTCTATGGGATAGCTTTGTTCGCTAAGCCCTGATGCCTCAATATCAAGAATAATGGGCGGGTTTTGAGCGTTATGTCGAAACATAGATCCGTAACTCCTGTTTTGCATCCAGCGTGGTGTTAATATCGTTCCTTGATGACGGTGTGCGTTAGCACAAAGTCTGTACGGTCATAAGACGGTCATAAAGCTATTATAGACAGCGTTTGCTTAAGTGCCGAATATTGTTTATGTTTTTGCGCCTCTTTTACTATGCTTGTAGGATAGACGTAGAATTTTAACATGCGATAATCTATGCCTCATGTATAAGGTTACCGTCGTGTAGTGTGTAAGTGGAGTAATGCAGTTGATTAAATAGTACGTATAGAAAGCCCGATAAGAGATAAGTTAAATAGGACCGGAAAAATTGCGTATGGATTTGTTTTTACTGCTGGTATTACCCCTAGTTGGTATTGTTGTTCCTCTATTGGCTAAAAGCTGCAGCCGCACTTTATGTGCTTTTTTGACAGCGATCACCCCCGTTACGGCTTTGATTTTGCTGCTAACGATGAGCCAAGATTTATTGGATGGCGTCGTGTTATCGTCTTCCATTTCATGGATACCCGCTATGGGGATGGATCTGTCAGTCCGCCTTGATGGTTTGGTTTTCCTCTTCTTGATACTGATCTTCGGCATTGGCGCATTGGTTATACTCTATGCGCGTTATTATTTGTCGCCCGACGACTCGATGGGGCGGTTTTATTGTTACTTTATGATGTTTATGTCCGCTATGGTGGGTGTGGTCGCATCAGGTAACATTATTCAGATGTGGTTTTTTTGGGAGCTGACCAGTATTAGCTCCTTCTTGTTAATCAGTTTTTGGTCTTCACGTACTGATGCTCGTAAAGGGGCACGGATGGCACTAACCGTCACCGGGGCTGGTGGTCTCGCTCTGCTGGCAGGGTTGCTATTAGTTGGCCAAGTCGTAGGTAGTTTTGATTTAGAGACTGTACTTAACAGCGGTGATGCTCTCAGGGAGTCCGGCGAATACCCATTTATTTTGGTGTTGGTGCTGTTAGGTGCCTTTACAAAATCAGCGCAGTTCCCCTTTCACTTTTGGTTGCCTCAAGCAATGGCAGCACCTACACCGGTCAGTGCTTACTTGCATTCTGCGACCATGGTAAAAGCGGGTATTTTCTTGATGGCCCGTTTTTACCCCGTTCTGTCCGGCACAGAAATGTGGTTCTTAATTGTTAGTTTAACAGGCTTATGTACCTTCCTTTTTGGTGCGTATATGGCCTTGTTTAAGCACGACCTTAAAGGTTTGTTGGCTTACTCAACGATCAGCCATTTGGGACTGATAACGTTGCTGTTTGGTTTGGATACTCGTTTAGCAACCGTGGCGGCAATCTTCCATGTTATCAACCATGCAACGTTTAAAGCATCGCTGTTTATGGCGGCCGGTATTATTGATCATGAGTCGGGTTCGCGCGATATGCGCCAGCTTAATGGTTTGTGGAAATATATGCCGTACACGGCCACGTTGGCGATTATCGCGGCTGCGTCAATGGCTGGTGTTCCTTTGCTGAATGGTTTCTTATCAAAAGAAATGTTCTTCAACGAGACGTTAGATCAAGGCTCATTAGGGTCGCTATCATGGATTATTCCGGTACTTGCAACCTTGGGTGGTGTTTTTTCCGTCGCGTATTCAACGCGATTTATTCATGATGTGTTTTTTAACGGCGAGCCCGTTAATTTACCGAAAACCCCTCATGAGCCACCGCGCTATATGAAACTACCAGTTGAGATATTAGTGGGTTGTTGCTTGCTGGTAGGTATTGTCCCCGGTTTAGTGGTTGCTCAGTTATTAAACGCGGCCTCATCCGCGTCGTTGCTGGGGCCTGTGCCATATTACAGTTTGGCAATTTGGCATGGCTTTAACTTGCCGCTAATGATGAGCTTTGTGGCAATGGCTGGTGGTTTCTTTGTGTATTATAACCGCCGAACCTTGTTTCATTTTCAAATGCAGTTTCCAGAACCGGACTCAAAAGTCGTTTTTGAACGTTGGGTTCAAAGAGCGATTAAAGCGTGCCGGTTTGGTCATGCCTATATCGAAAATGGCTCGCTACAGCGTTATATCTTCTTGCTGTTGTTAGCCACGCTGGCCGTTACAGTGACACCGCTTACCGCTTTGCAGCAAACATCGGGTCTGAAACCGCAATTACCCATGGATGCTGCATCAGTAACCGCCGCTATATTGTTGGTGCTCAGTGCAGTAGCAACGGTGATCTGGAACCGTAAACGGCTGGTGGCTTTGTTGATGTTATCTGTTGTGGGGTTGATTGTTTCAATCGCTTTTGCGCGGTATTCCGCTCCCGACTTAGCGTTGACCCAGTTAGCGGTAGAGGTAGTGACGGTTATTTTGTTAATGTTGGCGCTCTTCTTTTTACCTCAGCAAACGCCTAAAGAGTCGTCGCCGCGTCGATTGGTCAGGGATATAGGTATTTCTGCCTTAGTGGGTGGTGTGATTGGTACCGTCAATTACGCCATGATGACCCGTCCACTTGAAACGATATCTGACTTCTTTGTTGCTAACAGTAAAACCGGTGGTGGCGGTACCAACGTGGTTAACGTCATTTTGGTCGACTTCCGAGGCTTTGATACCTTAGGTGAAATAACCGTGTTAGGTATCGCTGCTATTGCGATTTATAAGCTTATTGTGGGAATGCGTTTGTATATGCCTTCCGGCGATGAGTATGGCCGTCATTGGAGTACCGACACATACCCAATGGTACTTGCCGTTATCTCTCAAATTTTGTTGCCTCTGGCCTTGTTAGTCTCGGTCTACATCTTCCTTAGAGGGCATAATGAACCCGGCGGCGGCTTTATTGCTGGCTTGATTACCGGAGTCGCGCTCATACAACAGTACATCGCAAACGGTGTTGGGTGGATGAAAGCGCGCGTCCATATTAATTATCAGTGGATGATCGGCTCTGGTTTGTTAATAGCTGCTTTTACCGGTGTAGGTAGTTGGTTCTTCGATAAGCCTTTCTTAACATCATGGTTTGATTACTTTAAATGGCCTTGGGTGGGTAAGTTTGAGCTCGCCAGTGCCATGTTATTTGATTTAGGTGTGTACTTAACCGTTGTCGGAGCAACTATGCTGATTTTGGCTAACTTAGGAACATTAACGACATCGGAACGTCTGGATGAACGCGTGTTGGAGGATCAGTAATGGAATTGATTTATGCTGCCTGTGTAGGGCTGTTAACAACATGCGGGATTTTTCTAACGCTACGCGGACGTACTTTTCCTGTTGTTGTCGGTTTAACTATGCTCTCGTATGCCGTTAATTTATTTTTGTTTTCAAGCGGCCGCTTGGTGGTGAATAAGCCTGCTGTGCTTGGTCAATCGGAAACCTATGCCGATCCATTACCACAGGCCTTGGTGCTGACAGCCATTGTTATTGGTTTTGCAATGACGGCGTTTGCCGTGATCCTAGCAATGCGTGCGCGTGCAGATTTAGGCAATGATCATGTTGATGGTCAGGATTTTGGGACAGATCAATTAGCGGATAAGGACAAGGAGAAGTCTAAGTGATGGATCACTTGCCCATCTTACCTATCCTAATACCGATGTTGGCCGCTGTTTTGATGTTGTTGCCACCGGTGGCCAACAGCCTAGAGCGCCAGCGTGTTGTAGCATTTATTGCCTTACTTGGGCTGGTTGGCGTGACTATCGAACTGCTCATAATTAGTTTGAGTGGGTCGATTCAAGTTTACCAGCTAGGGAACTGGCAAGCGCCTTATGGCATAGTGCTGGTGGTTGACCGCTTAGCTATTTTAATGGTGTTGCTGACGGGCGTATTAGCCTTAGGAGCATTATTGTATTCGACGGCCGGCGATGACCGAGGCGGAGTGTTCTTTTATCCGCTCTTTATGCTGCAAGTAATGGGTATCAGCGGAGCATTTTTTACCGGTGATATCTTTAACCTTTTTGTGTTTTTTGAGGTGCTGTTATTAGCCTCGTATGCACTGTTAATACATGCTGGCGGTAAACAGAAAACCCAAGCTAGCCTGCATTATCTGATCTTAAACCTCATCGGCTCTTCGTTATTTCTGTTCGCCCTGGGCATTCTTTATGGCACCTTAGGAACGCTTAATATTGCCGATATGGCGCTCAAAGTACGTGAACTACCTGAAGCAGAACAACAATTGGCGCGTATTGGTGGGCTATTGCTGTTGATCGTCTTTGGTCTTAAATCTGCCATGTTCCCACTTCACTTTTGGCTGACCAAAACCTACTCAAGTGCTAGTGCACCTGTGGCGGCGCTGTTTGCGATTATGACAAAGGTGGGGATATACAGTATTTGGCGAATCCATACAGTTGTGTTTGGACACCATGCAGGTGAGCTTGCCAACCTAATCCAGCCTTGGCTGTGGCCGGCTGCAATCTTAACGATATCCGCGGGTACTTTGGGCGCGTTGGCAAGCCAATCCTTACGCCAGTTAGTGTCTAATTTGGTGATCGTGTCTGTTGGCACTATGTTAAGTGCGGTAGCCATTAACACTGTGCAAGCCACCACGGCAGGGCTTTATTACTTGATACATTCAACGTTGGTTACCGGGGCGCTCTTTTTGCTGGCTGATGCGATTGCCGAACAGCGTGGTAAAGCGTCTGACCGGTTTGTTCGTGCTCGACGAATGACCAGCTCGCTGCCTTTAGGTATAGCATTTGCCATCGGCATTTTATCCATGACCGGCCTACCACCGTTTTCCGGATTTGTGGGTAAAGTATTAGTGCTGCAATCCAGTGTGGGCGCAGCTCAAATGGCATGGGTATGGGGTGCTGTTTTAATCGCTAGTTTGATGAGTGTTATTGCCGCATCACGGGGCGGATCAACCTTATTTTGGCGTATTAGCAGCGAGACCAATGAGAAAAAAATAATCGCGAAACCCAAGCTGTTTGCCATCTACTTTTTACTATCTGCTTCTCCGTTGTTAGTGATTTTTGGTGGTCAAGTCTCTGACTTTACCTCGCAAGCCGCGTTACAGTTATACCAATTGGGCGTGCAGCCTGAGCTATTGTTACCCACTACACCATCATTAGGGAGTCCTGAGTAAATGCTACGACGTATATTCCCTATGCCGACTCACAGCTTGGTGCTGTTTATTGTATGGCTGTTGCTTAACCAATCGATAGCGCCGGGACATCTACTGTTGGCGTTGATTTTTGCGCTCCTGATTCCGATTCTAGTGGGAGGTATGCAAGCTGAGCAGCCGCATATTAGGCGTCCTATTAAAGCCGTCATATATTTTCTGCGAGTTTTGGTTGATATCATCGTTGCGAATATCGAGGTAACGGTGCAGCTCATGCGTCCGGTTAAGTATTTACAGCCGGCATTTGTCGCGATTCCGCTGGAGCTAACAGGAGATTTTCCTATTACTGTTTTGGCAAGCACCATCTCGTTAACGCCGGGTACCTTGTCAGCTGAAGTTTCAGAAGATAAGCAGTGGTTATATGTGCATGCGTTGCATATGAAAGATGAAACCACCCTGGTGCGTGAAATAAAGAAACGGTATGAAGCGCCGCTTTTGGAGATATTCGGATGCTAGAAATTAGCTTGATGATCGCCACTGCAATGGTCATGGTGTCTTTAGTGCTTAATGTATGGCGGCTGTTTCGTGGGCCAGATAAGCCTGATCGAATATTGGCGCTGGATACTATGTATATCAACAGCATTGCGCTGATTTTATTGTTTGGTTTGTTTATGGGTACCGCCATTTATTTTGAAGCGGCGCTGATGATTGCAATGCTGGGCTTTGTAAGCACAGCGGCTTTGTGCAAGTACTTATTGCGCGGCGACATAATTGAATAAGGGTAGTGTGTTATGCCATTTTGGGTAGAGTTGATAGGCTCAATTTTAATACTATTAGGTGGTTTCTTTGTGCTAATGGGCTCTATAGGTTTGGTGAAAATGCCAGATTTCTATATGCGATTGCATACACCGACTAAAGCGACCACGTTAGGGATGGGGGCTATATTGATAGCCTCTATGATATTGGTGAGCGTCAATCAAAATGGGTTAAGTGCGCATGAATTGCTTATTAGCATTTTCTTGTTCATTACCGCACCGGTTACAGCCATGATGATGGCCAAAACGGGTTTGCATTACCACCTTAAAATCCACAAGGGTACGCTTAACCGCGATCTGGCGGACATTGCTAAGCAGCGCCAGCCGCCCAATCACTGATTCGTTGCGCACCAATGTGGACTTGAAGGTCAGTATTGGTGCGCTTTCTGTGCAATAACAGTGCTCTGCGTTCAGGTGACTGCTCAATAAATATCGGCCCAGCTTTCATCTAAGTCGCTTCTCCCCCTAAATAAGGCGCTTATCGTGTGCCTCATCCCTTCTTGATAAAGAGAAAAGTTATAAAGCGCTAACTGGTATATTCTTTGCTTTTCTGGTCTAGTTAACGATAGATAGTTGACGAGTCGATCAGGATTAGAGGAGGTACCGAAAGCGATGGAACTTACCCCGCGCGAGAAAGATAAACTCTTGTTATTTACCGCAGCCTTGTTGGCAGAGCGCCGCAAAGATCGAGGCTTAAAGCTCAATTACCCTGAGTCGATTGCTTATATTAGTGCCGCTATTCTTGAAGGTGCACGTGATGGAAAAACCGTTGCCGAGCTAATGGATTATGGCCGTACTTTATTAACGGTTGATGATGTCATGGATGGTATAGCCGAGATGATCCATGAAGTGCAAGTTGAGGCCACTTTTCCAGACGGTACCAAGCTAGTCACTGTTCATGATCCCATTGTGTAGGAGACCATTATGATTCCGGGCGAAATGATTACACAAGCGGGCGATATAACCTTAAATGCAGGACGTGAGACGGTAACGATTAGCGTCGCAAACACGGGTGATCGACCTATTCAGATTGGCTCACACTACCACTTTTATGAAGCCAATAACGCTTTGCGATTTGAGCGCGATAAAACGCGTGGTTTTCGTTTAAATATAGCCGCTGGCACCGCGGTGCGGTTTGAACCAGGGCAAAGTCGAACCGTTGAGCTGGTCGCGTATGCGGGTGACCGCAAAGTGTTTGGCTTCCAAGGCAAAATAATGGGCACCCTGTAAGGAGATTCGGATGGCAACTATTTCACGACGCGCCTATGCAGAGATGTTTGGCCCAACCACGGGTGACCGCGTTCGACTAGCGGACACCGAGCTATTTTTAGAAGTAGAGCGGGATTACACCACCTACGGCGATGAAGTTAAATTTGGCGGTGGCAAAGTTATCCGTGATGGCCAAGGCCAAGGCCAAGCACTGAGTGCAGAGACGGTTGATCTCGTCATCACTAATGCCCTGATTTTAGATCACTGGGGTATTGTAAAAGCAGATATCGGCATTAAAGCCGGTCGTATTGCGGCCATAGGTAAAGCCGGTAACCCTGATGTGCAGCCTAATGTAAATATTATTATTGGCCCTGGCACCGAAGTGTTGGCTGGGGAAGGCTCCATTGTTACAGCCGGTGGTATTGATGCGCATATTCATTTTATCTGCCCGCAACAAATAGATGATGCACTTATGTCGGGCGTAACCACCATGATTGGCGGGGGCACTGGCCCGGCAACAGGTACAAATGCGACAACCTGTACACCAGGGCCTTGGAATATTCATCGTATGCTGCAAGCGGTGGATAACTTGCCGATGAATATAGGTTTCTTAGGTAAAGGTAATGCAAGCCAACCTGAAGCTCTGCGTGAGCAGGTAGAGGCGGGTGTAATGGGCTTAAAACTGCATGAGGACTGGGGAACGACTCCGGCGTCCATTGATTGCTGCTTGTCCGTTGCTGAAGAGATGGATATTCAGGTCGCCATCCACACTGACACCCTAAATGAGTCCGGTTTTGTAGAAGACACGCTAGCAGCGATAGGTGATAGGGTTATTCATACGTACCATACAGAAGGGGCCGGAGGCGGGCATGCGCCTGATATTATTAAGGCGGCAGGCCTTTCTAATGTATTGCCTTCATCGACCAACCCAACACGTCCTTATACGATCAACACCGTTGATGAACATTTGGATATGTTGATGGTATGCCATCACCTCGATCCTAGTATTGCTGAGGACGTAGCTTTTGCTGAGTCGCGGATTCGTCGTGAGACCATTGCCGCCGAGGATATCCTGCATGATTTAGGCGCTTTTTCGATGATTTCTTCAGACTCCCAAGCGATGGGACGGGTGGGGGAGGTCATTACTCGTACATGGCAAACAGCACACAAAATGAAAGTGCAACGAGGGCCGTTAGAGGGTGATTCAGCTGATAATGATAACAATCGTCTGAAACGTTACATCGCAAAATATACGATTAATCCCGCGTTAGCCCATGGTATTTCTCATGAAGTCGGTTCAATTGAAGTAGGTAAGCTTGCTGATATTGTGCTTTGGAAGCCCGCGTTCTTTGGGATTAAACCCAGCACTATTTTGAAAGGCGGCATGATTGCAGCCGCCCCGATGGGCGATCCCAATGCCTCAATTCCTACCCCGCAGCCTGTGCATTACCGTCCTATGTTTGGTGCGATGGGAGGTGCCTGTCATGCTACGTCAATGTTGTTCTTATCGCAGGCTGCCGCTAAAACGGACTTGGCCGAACAGCTAGGCTTAAAGAGTTTGATTGGTGAGGTAAAAGGCTGCCGTACGGTACGTAAAGCCGACATGATTCACAATAACTATCAGCCTGATATTTCAGTCGATCCGCAAACCTATGAGGTAAAAGCGGATGGGGTATTGCTAACATGCGAACCTGCTGATGCGTTGCCAATGGCACAAAGATACTTCTTGTTTTAGACCGTTCACGTTAAAAAGACGGTGTTGAATAAGTGAGTAAGAGGGAACAATGAAGCAATTTACTAAACAAGTTGACGTGAGCTTGGCTAGCCAAGCCACATTAAGCTTGCCTATCAATAAACGTATTAAAGGGCGCTTGCGGGTCGAGTTAGACACGGGCGAAGAAGCGGGCTTATTTTTACAACGAGGCATCACGCTACGCGATGGAGATCAAATCGCTACGGAGGATGGCTATGTTGTTCGTATTATCGCCGCGAACGAGTCTGTATCCACCGTTCAATGTCATGATCCGTTGCTACTCACTCGTATTGCTTACCACCTAGGTAATCGGCACGTACCTTTACAGGTAGGGGATGGTTTTGTCCGTTATCAGCATGATCATGTACTCGACGATATGGTGAAGGGGCTAGGAGGCCAAGTAGTTAGTGAACAGGCGCCTTTTGAGCCTGAGGCGGGCGCCTATGGCGGCAGTAGTAGTCATGGGCATCATGAACACGGCCACCATCACGCGCATGCACATGATCACGAGCATTAATTTTTTGGGAGTTAATTAAAATGAAACATCTAATCACTGCGGCTACGGTTGCTCTAGTAAGCCCTTCGGTATTGGCACATAACAGCGAAACAGCATCGAGCCTACATGCAAGCCTCTTACACCAGTTTACCGCTCCAGAACATGTATTGCCGTTAGTAGCTGTGCTCGCTCTAGCTGCGTATGCTCCGGCGCTTTATCGTCGTATTCGCAACCGTAAGTAAGACACACAGATGCTAGCGGATTTACGACTCTATCAATTAATTAGCCCTTCTTTGCCTATTGGAGCGTTCACCTATTCGCAAGGCTTGGAATGGGCAATAGAAGCAGGCTGGGTAAAAAATGAGCAGGCTTTGGAGCAGTGGCTCGAAAGTGTGCTGGCACATAGTGTTAGTACGCTCGAATTACCTGTGATGATCCGCTTATGTCGAGCGTTTGAGGGGCAAGATGTTGAAGCGGTTCATTACTGGACTCAGTTTCTGATTGCCAGCCGAGAAACCTCAGAGCTTCGTAAAGAAGAGCGACAACGAGGCCAAGCATTGGCCACCTTATTGCCCAACCTCAATGTGGCAATGGACGATTCCGTTATCGAAGCCGTGCGTAGCACGCAGATAGCCGGCTTTGCACTGGCCGCGCAACAGTTTGATATTTCAATTCAATCGGCGTGCGCGGGATATTTATGGAGTTGGTTAGAAAATGCTGTAATGGCGGGTGTCAAACTGGTGCCTTTGGGGCAAACATCAGGGCAAAAGTTGCTTATGCGCTTGAGCGAGCGAGTCCCAACGGCAGTTGAACGAGCATTAGCCATAGTGGATGACGAGGTGGGTAGTTCTACACCTGCATTGGCTATCGCCAGCAGCCGCCATGAAACACAATATACACGGCTATTCCGTTCCTAATGAATAGCCAAATTAGATGAAAAGGATATAAAAATGAGCGAGTACAAATCCCCGTTGCGTATTGGTGTGGGTGGTCCCGTAGGCTCAGGTAAAACGGCTTTATTAGAGGCATTGTGTAAGTCGATTCGTGATGATTACAACATTGCCGTTGTAACGAATGATATTTATACCCAAGAAGATGCCAAAATTTTAACCCGTGCTGAAGCGTTAGATGCTGATCGAATTATCGGCGTAGAAACAGGTGGATGTCCACATACCGCGATACGTGAAGATGCGTCAATGAACTTAGCGGCAGTAGATGAGTTGGCACGTCGACATAAAACGCTCGATCTCGTTTTTGTTGAAAGTGGCGGTGATAATCTAAGCGCTACGTTTAGTCCTGAACTAGCGGATCTTACCATTTACGTGATTGATGTTGCTGAAGGGGAAAAAATCCCGCGTAAAGGCGGTCCGGGTATTACGCGTTCGGATTTATTAGTCATTAACAAAATTGATTTAGCACCTTACGTAGGCGCAGACTTGAATGTGATGGATCAAGACACTAAGCGCATGCGTCCTAATTCACCTTATGTGTTCACCAACTTAAAAACAGGTGAAGGCTTGCAAGTGATTATCGATTTTATTATCGAACAAGGGATGCTAGATGCTGCCTAATTAGGCAGCATCACGTACAAGGCAAGAATGCTTAAAGCGGCTATGTGTAAGCTAACTACCCAGCCGCTACAGCGAACATAGACTTCATCCTGGCTAGGGTGGTTGAGGGCGGTTTGAATGATCCGGCTTCCTGGCCAGCCACCTAAAAGCTCAGCAATCAGCAGCTCTATACCACTGACTCGGTTTTTATAGCGGTGGCGTAACTTGTCGCGGTGCAATGTCACTACGCACGCAATTGACATCCCAATGTATAACAACAAGGGGAGCATGGTAGCGGGCGTTACTAGTACACACAGCAAAAGTGAAATAAAACAAGCAAACCAGGTGGCTCCAGTGACTCGCGAGTAGCGGAAACTGCCCACATTTACCCCGCTAGCATGGATGCCATAGGCTTGTAAGCGCCCACCAGCAACAGCTTTTAAGTCGAATGTGACTTTTTCACCCGTAAATGGCTTAAATGTGCTGTCCTGTATGCCATTAATAGTAAAGGGAATTTCGGAGCTTTCATGGGACGTCTGGATTACTCCACAGCCGTCCTCTTCATTCCATTGAATGATACGACCTGTGAACGTTGGCATTTTTTACTCGATTTCGATTTCCGTTAATACATTGCAAATGAAGAGTGTTTAAAACACGCCACATCATTTGCGCTCACGCTCGTAATGTAGCGCTAATTACGCGGGCTTGCTAGTGTCGCATTTTGTAGACTTTATTTGTGTAGGTCTTGGTGGTGGCCTTGTGCTCGGCAGACAAAGACGAATTAAGCTGTTATAAACGGGTTATGCGCTTTACTAGTCAACGTCTTTTTCTTTACGTAGAGGTTTTTTAACAATGGATTCAGGAATTCTGATTGGTGGTTGTGACGCGGGTAAAATTTATCTGGATCCACGTTATGCCAATCGACACGGATTAATAGCGGGGGCTACAGGTACCGGTAAAACGGTTACGTTGCAGTGCCTAGCCGAGGGTTTTTCGGATATTGGTGTTCCTGTTTTTATGTCTGATGTAAAAGGCGATCTAACGGGGTTGAGCCAAGCAGGTAGCCCTCATCCTAAGGTTGATGAACGCGTTGAAAAAATAGGTATCGATGGTTACTCACAGCGCGGCTATCCTATTTCGCTATGGGATGTGTTTGGTGAAAAAGGTACCCCGGTTCGCTCTACTATTTCAGAAATGGGGCCGCAGTTGTTGGCTCGCCTTTTAGACCTCAATGATACCCAAGAAGGTGTGCTAACCCTCGTTTTCGAATATGCAGATGATGAAGGTCTATTGTTGGTTGATCTCAATGACTTGCGCACCTCCCTAAACTTTATTGCAGAACACGGTAAGGAAATAGATGCTCAGTTGGCGGTTTCAAAAGCGTCGGTTAACGCCATTCTGCGCCGCTTATTAATGCTAGAGCGTGAGGGTGGCGAGGCTTTTTTTGGAGAGCCTGCTCTGCAACTGCAAGATTTTATGCAAGTAGACCGAGATGGCCGCGGGATTATCAATGTTCTAGAGTCGGAAAAGTTAATTCGAAGCCCACGAGTTTATTCAACCTTCTTACTATGGCTCTTGTCTGAACTGTTTGAAAACTTGCCTGAAGTGGGTGATGCGGATAAACCCAAAATGGTCTTTTTCTTCGACGAAGCGCACTTGTTGTTTAGCAATGCTTCTCGCGTATTGGTAGAGAAAATAGAACAGGTTGTGCGCTTAATTCGCTCTAAAGGTGTTGGCGTTTACTTTATTACTCAAAGCCCAGCTGATTTACCGGATAATGTGCTAGGTCAACTCGGTAATCGTGTGCAGCATGCGCTGCGTGCCTTTACGCCTAAAGATCAAAAAGCCGTGCGGGTTGCTGCGCAAACTTTCCGTGCTAATCCCAAGGTAGATACGGAAGAAGCCATTACACAAATGGGTGTGGGGGAGGCGCTGGTATCTGTCTTACAAAAAGGTGGTGTCCCTTCGGTTGTTGAACGAACCTTGATTCGCCCTCCATCGTCTCGTATGGGGCCGGCGAGCGAGCAAGAGTGTGCATTGCTTATCAAAAACGACCCTATGAATCGCCGTTATGCTGAGGCATACGATCCTCGTTCGGCGCATGAGATTTTACTAGAGCGAACGGCTAAACGTATTCAAGATGAAGAAGCCGCAGAAGCACAAGCCGCCAAGGAAAAAGAAGAAGCCAAAGCCGCTAAGCGTAGTTCGGGACGTAGTAGTAATCGCCAATCAGTAACCGAAGCCTTAATGAAGTCAGTAGTGCGTAGTATCGGTAGTAGCCTGGGGCGCAGTGTGGGCAAAAGCCTACTGCGGGGGATTTTGGGATCGTTAATTAAGTAAGCACTGCGCACTGACAATAAAGCACCTATGCCAATTAAAGCACCCATGCCAAAAAATCACCTATGTCTTCATTGATGTAGGTGCTTTTTTATCGCCGTTAAATTCGCCATTAATGAGCAATACTGGTGCTGTATCTGATCCCAGCTTAAGTGGCTTATGTCAGGGGCCGTTGGTAGTTGTTTGCTTTGTTTTAATTGAGCTAGCTCAGCTATTCGGATAGCTGCGGCTTTTGCTTCCTCTTTTTGAGTCGTTCCCGTATAGCAATAAGTAGTGTCTAATAGTTCCGGATAGGCTAAACGGTTTGGAACGACCGGAATAGCTCCTGCTGCGACGCCTTCTAGTACCGCTATGCCTTGGAAATCGTGATCAGCGGTTGATAAAACAACGTCAGCTTGGCTGAGGCATTGTCGATACGCATCCGCGTGAGTGAGGTAACCATACCGGTCGATGCGGTGCGCAAACTTATCTTTAATCACTTTAAATGCGCTGGGTTGCTGCCTGAACTGTTGCCCAACAATATCAATGATGTAATCAACACGCATCGACTCTAGTGTGTTTAGTACGGCGAGTAATAGGTCGGGCCCTTTATCGTATTCCCAACGATGGTTCCACACCATACGCAGAGCACCTTGGTTGTTATGCTCACGATGGGATGTAAAGCAGTGTGCAGGCAGCGGCACAGGTATGACGGATGACTTTTGGCGTAACTGTTCTACCAAGTTGACGGGAACATGGTCTGGCAATTTATGCAGTAAGTGATCAACGCCTGTTAAAAATGTGTGGCGGTTGTAATCGGTATTAAAGGCGAGATGGTCGGCAGCTAATGCGGCATAAAGCGTTACCATCATAGGTTCAACGCTTGCATGCACATTGTTCGTCTCTGGGTAGGCGAACTGATTCTCATGAAAATACAGCAGTGTTGGGGTAGAGGCTAGCTCGGGTAAGAAACCCCTTAGGCTTGCTAAATCAGTCATCGAAGTAGCAATCACGAGATCGTATGGCTGCGTGAGTAGAGCACGATCTTTGCCAAATGCCCAGCTCATACTGTTACCTCTGATGCGCCAAGAGAAATAACGAGGGGGCAGTGTCATCAGCGTAAAGTCATGGTCATCACAATGCTTTATAAGGCCTTGATGCCAGTAACGATGGCTATGAGCATCGTAAGCTGATAGCAGTAAAATGCGCATCAATGAATTCCTTTTTTCAGGGCGTAAGGGACAATTCTTTAAGCTGATAGCAGAGTCTATGTGAGATTAGAAAATGAGAGAAGAGAGTGGATTGTTCTAATCGCGCCAAAGGCTTAAAAAAATATGGATTTTTCTGTTTATCCTGTCATATTCAGCGTTTTTGAATGATGGCCACTAACCATCTAAGATAAATGATCTCTCCGTTGTGGAGTCACTTGTATATCTCTGAGGGGATGTTACCTATGAAGCGTTTTGCTACAGGCTTAAAAGCGACTGGCATTAAAACAGCAATACTCGCCACTTTGGCGGCAAGCTCTTTAGTTGCCAATGCTCAGGATGAGCTACATGTGTATAACTGGTCTGACTACATTGCTGAAGATACCATTCAGCGTTTTGAAGATGAAACGGGCATTAATGTTGTATACGACGTGTATGACTCTAATGAGGTGCTAGAAGCAAAATTACTAGCGGGTAATAGTGGCTATGATTTAGCCTTCCCAACGGCACGCCCTTTTGTTGATCGCCATATTAAAGCGAAGCTATACGCTCCATTGGATAAAGCTCAATTATCACGCTTGGGGAATATCGATACCGATATTTTACACTCGCTTTCGGATATTGATCCGGGCAATCAGTATGCGGTTCCTTATATGTGGGGAACAACGGGAATTGGCATTAACCTCACTAAAGTGAAAGCAATTCTGGGTGACGACTTTCCACTGGATACATGGTCGCTAATTTTTGATCCGGCCATAGCTGAAAAGCTGAGTGAGTGCGGTATTTCGTTAATGGACGATCCTAACGAAGTTTTTAAAGCTGCACAGGCTTACAGTCACTCGGATACTAATGATTACAGCACGCAAGGCTTAAATAAAGCCGCTGAAACGGTGAACGCAGCAAGGCCATTCATTCGTTATTTTCATAGCTCGCAATACATTAATGACCTAGCTAATGGAGACATTTGTGTTGCACATGGTTACAGCGGTGATGTGCTACAGGCGCGTGATCGTGCGGCGGAAGCGAATAACGGCGTTGAGATTGCTTACCTGGTCCCTAAAGAAGGAGCTGTGGTGTGGACTGATGTCATGGTTGTACCGGCTGATGCCCCTAACCCAAACGCGGCCCATCAGTTTATTAACTTCCTGTTGCGCCCTGATGTTATAGCGCCAATTACTAATTTTGTTGCCTATGCCAATGCTAATAAGGCAGCCACTGAATTAGTAGACGAAGCGATTCGTAATGACCCGGGTATCTATCCTTCAGGCGAAAAATTGAAGTCATTGATAGCCATTAAAACTCCGAGTGACCGTGAAGCGCGGACGATGACACGTTTGTGGACACGTGTAAAAACGGGCCAGTAATGAGGTAACCCTCAGTGAACCTCGCTGAGGGTTTTTAATTGGAGTACGAGTTTAGATGGCGACTATTCGCTCATTTACCCCCCAAGAGCCATGGCAAGCCCCTGAAGGCGAGCCGCTGGTACGTATCGAGAAGGTCACCAAGAAGTTTGGTGATGTGTATGCCGTTGATGAAGTTAGCTTAGATATCCATAAAGGCGAGTTTTTTTCATTACTGGGATCGTCCGGCTGCGGTAAAACAACGTTGTTGCGTATGTTGGCTGGGTTTGAGACACCGTCCTCTGGACGTATTTTTATTGACGGTGTTGATATTACCGAGGTGCCCCCATACAAGCGGCCTATTAATATGATGTTTCAGTCGTATGCGCTTTTTCCGCATATGAGCGTGGAAGACAACATCGCCTTTGGTTTAAAGCAAGAAGGCATGGCAAAAGCCGAGCGCAAAGAGCGTGTGGCAGAAATGATGTCGCTGGTACAAATTAGCCCGTTTGCAAAACGTAAGCCTCACCAGCTATCGGGTGGTCAGCGCCAGCGTGTGGCGCTAGCGCGTGCGTTAGCAAAACAGCCTAAAATTTTATTGCTGGATGAGCCGTTAGGCGCATTGGATAAAAAACTGCGCGAAAAAACTCAGTTTGAGCTCGTTAATATCCAAGAGCGTCTGGGTATGACATTTATCATAGTGACGCATGACCAAGAAGAAGCAATGACCATGTCATCGCGCATAGCATTGATGCGTGATGGCCGCATTGAACAGATTGATCCGCCGCGCCGTTTGTATGAGTTTCCATCGACACAATTTGCCGCGTCATTTATTGGCAGTATCAATTTACTATCTGGTTATGTGGTTGAGCAAACTAGCCATTACGTCACTATTCAGAGTGAGGAAGCTGGCGGTCTGTTACGTGTTCATCATAGCCAACCTTTGGTGGCAGGCATGCCTGTTACGGTCGCGATTCGTCCTGAAAAATGCCGTTTGATCCCAGAGTTAACAGGTGAGCCAAACGAAGTCAGTGGTGTGATCAAAGAAATCGCTTATTTAGGTGATGTGTCTATTTATCATGTTGATTTACCTTCGGGTAAGCGGGTTCAGTTTACACAGTCTAATGTGCAAGCATTAGCTGAACAGCCACTGACATGGGAACAAACGGTGCATCTTAGTTGGAAAGAAGACAGTTGTGGGGTGCTCACCGAATGATTAACGCGGTTAGTCGTTTCTGGACGGGGCGCACGTTAATCATCGGTGTGCCTTGGCTGTGGCTGGGTTTGTTCTTTTTGCTGCCTTTTCTGTTTATATTGAAAATCAGCCTGTCCCAAGCCGTGTTAGCTCAGCCTCCTTACACAGATTTGCTCGGTGAGATTCAAGATGGTTTGGTGACTATCCAACTGAATTTTGGCAACTATCTCTTCTTGCTGGAAGATCCTCTCTACCTACAAGCCTTATGGGGATCAGTAAAAGTCGCTGGTATTTCTACGCTACTCTGTCTGGTGCTGGGTTACCCTATGGCCTATGCGATTGCCAAGGCGCCGTCTCATTGGCGCTTGCCTTTGTTAATGCTCATCATTTTGCCTTTTTGGACCTCGTTTCTTATTCGTGTCTATGCATGGATTGGTATTTTAAAAAATAATGGGCTGCTCAATCAGGTCTTAATGGGAATGGGAGTTATTGATTCGCCGCTGGAAATTATGCACACACCTGTCGCAGTGTATATTGGCGTCGTTTACAGCTATTTACCGTTTATGGTGCTGCCTTTGTACGCCACTCTAATTCGGCTGGATGAGTCTCTAAATGAGGCCGCTGCCGATTTAGGCTGCCCACCATGGAAACAGTTTATCAAAGTCACTTGGCCACTCTCGTTGCCAGGGGTGTTAGCCGGTTCTATGTTGGTTTTTATCCCTGTCATGGGTGAATTTGTCATTCCCGATTTGTTAGGTGGTCCCAACACCTTGATGATCGGTAAACTGCTGTGGATAGAATTTTTTAGTAATAAAGACTGGCCATTAGCATCGGCTTTAGCGGCTGTATTACTGTGTGCTTTGATTATCCCGTTTGTAGCATTGCGACATTTTGAGCGGCGCGCCGAGGAGGTGAGCTGATGTGGCGTAGAATGCCTGTGTTGATGACAGTGCTTGTATTTGGTTATGCGTTTTTATATGGCCCTATTCTTAGCTTGATGGTGTATTCGTTTAATGAAAACCGCCTGGTCACGGTGTGGTCTGGATTTAGCACCAAATGGTACGGTGAGTTATTACAAAACGAACAAATATTAGACGCGGCGTGGCTCAGTGTAAAAATAGCGTCGGTAAACGCATCACTAGCGGTTATTTTAGGGACGTTAGCTGCGCTGGCATTGGTACGTTTTAAGCGCTTTCGTGGGCGCAGCGTTATGCAAACCATGGTGACAGCTCCCTTGGTTATGCCCGAGGTTATTATTGGCTTGTCCTTATTGTTGCTTTTTGTGGCGATGCAAAAAACCTTGGGGTGGCCCGAAGGTCGGGGCCAGTTAACCATTACGATTGCGCATGTCACTTTTTCATTGGCTTATGTCACCGTTGTTGTGCAAAGCCGTTTATCTCATATGGATCAGTCGCTAGAAGAAGCGGCTTTGGATCTAGGGGCTAAGCCGCTTAAGGTTTTCTTCGCTATTACGTTACCCTTAATAGCACCGGCATTATTAGCTGGCTGGTTATTGGCCTTCACTTTATCAATGGATGATTTGGTTGTTGCTAGCTTTGTATCGGGCCCAGGAGCAACGACCTTGCCTATGGTGGTGTATTCGAGTGTACGTTTGGGGGTTAGCCCTCAAATTAACGCGCTAGCCACAATTATTGTACTGGTTGTCAGTATGGCCGTACTGATTGCAGGTATCGTGATGTATCGTAAAGAAAAGCGTGCTAGCCGCTTATCGTAATAACCGGTTACCTACGCAGCCTTTACAGCTTAACAAGCGAGGCCCCTTTTATTTGAGCATACACCGGAGTGCCTTCTTCGAGAGCAAGGTGGTCTTTTGACCGCCTTGTAATTCGCGCTAATATTTCGCTTTTATGCCCAAGACGTAGGCGCACATTGCACATGGCTTCGCCTTCGGGCTTTATTTCAATCACGGTAGCGCTTAAACAATTCACAATGGAGCTATCCGTGGGTGGCGTTAGCGATAAACTGACGTGGCTGGCACCAATGCGAATACGGCGCTGTGAACCGACAGTAGCGATATACCCAGGCATGTATAATATACCGCCATCGATTGTTAATTGAGTCAGAGCGTACTGCTCGTCGTAGTGGTTTACTGTGGCGTCGACTAGCGCTCCGGCACGGTTAAAGTGGCTAAGTGGACCTTCGAGGTCGAGCATTAACGTGTGTACGTCCCCTTCGGCAATGACAGTGCCTTTCTCCATAATAATCAAATGATCAGCTAAGCGTTCAACCTCTGTTAGTGCATGGGTTACATACACAATCGGAATTGATAGCTCGTGGGGCAGGCGCTCTAAATAGGGCAGTATTTCGTTCTTGGTTTTAAAGTCGAGAGCGGATAACGGCTCGTCCATTAACAGTAGCTTTGGTTGTGAAAGTAGTGCCCGGCCAATGGCAACCCGTTGTTTTTCACCGCCGGATAAATGAGTTGGTTTGCGTGCTAACAGGTGCTCAATACCTAATAAGTTGGTTACCTGATTCAGCGTAATGTTATTAGTGCCTCGGCTTCGTTTCGCTCCAAATAGTAAGTTGTCTTTCACGCTGAGGTGATCAAATAAACTGGCTTCTTGGAAAACATAACCTAGCTCACGCTGGTGGGTGGGTAATGCCTTGTCATTGCGTTGCCAGTGAATATTATTCACTGTGACTTGGCCATCTACTGCGTGATGTAAGCCTGCAATACAACGTAAGAGCGTGGTTTTACCGCAACCTGAAGGCCCAAAAAGTACCGTAAAGCCGGATGAGGGCAATGTAAGATCGACCTGTAGGGTAAAGTCCTCTAATTGAGTCTTTTGTTTGATGACTAGGTTGCTAGGTGGGGGAGTGGTCATCATCGTATTGTCCCACCGTGACTTGGCTGCTTATTTAGCTTAGACAGCACTAGCATGATGACTAATGCAAACACCACCATCCCCGCTGCAATTTGATGTGCCTTGTGCCACTCGAGTGTTTCTACATAGTTGTAAATAGCAATCGATAGCACTTGTGTCTCGCCAGGGATGTTGCCACCGATCATTAATACAACACCAAATTCTCCCAACGTGTGGACAAAAGTCATTGTGGCACCAATGACAAGGCCTGAGCGTGCCATGGGAAGCACGACACTAAAAAAAGTATCCATTGGGCTAGCGCGCAATGTTGCGGCTACTTCAAGAGGCCTTGGGCCGATCGCCTCAAACGCGGCTCTTACGGGTAGCACCATAAAGGGTAAAGAGAAAATGACTGAGCCAATGACTAAGCCACTAAAGGTAAAGGTTAATGGCCCACCAAACCACTCGGCAAGTGTCTGGCCTAGTGTATTTGTAGGGCTTAATAATAGGAGCAAATAAAAGCCTAAAACCGTCGGTGGCAGTACTAACGGGAGTGTGACTAAAGCGGCGATGACTTCTCTTCCCCAGGATCGCTTTCGTGACAGCCACCACGCTATCGGCACGCCTAGTGCCAATAAAATAGCCGTTGTCGTAAAGGCCAGTTGTAGTGAGAGCAGAATAGCGTTGGTCATGATGGTGCTTTACTCAGTTAAATAGCCATGATCAGTTATAATTTTCTTGGCCACAGGGGAGTGTAAAAACGTTAGAAACTCCAGCGCCGCTGCGTTTTTTTGAGCACGCTTTAACAGTACTGCCTGCTGCTTAATGGGGGTGATTTTGTCTGAATTTATCACGGTGTAATAACCTTGAGTTGCTTTGGCTTGCCCTAATGAAACAAGAGCCGCATCAACATTACCGGTGTCGGCAAACTGTAATGCTTGGCTTACATTATCACCAGTGACTCTTATTATCTTGTTATCTAATTGAAGGCTGTTTAAAAACTGCTGAGCGGCAAGTCCGTAAGGGGCGGACTCTGGATTGGCTAACGCAATCCGATGAATACTGCCATCTAAGAGCACAGAGCTGCCTAATTGATCTAGACGAATGGCCTTACTAAAGAGGGCTAATTGCCCAATAGCGTAGGTAGAGGCAGGTGCAACAGCAAAGCCTTGTTTGATGAGGCGTTGCGGGCGGCGAGTGTCTGCGGCTAAAAAAACATCAAAGGGCGCGCCGTGCATAATCTGAATAGCAAGCTTTCCTGTTGAGGCCGTACTCAGTTTTAGAGTGTGGGGGGAGTACTGTTCAAAGGCTTGGGCCAATGCGCTTGCCGATGAGTAAAAGTTTGCGGCTACAGCGATACGGGCTTCCCCTGCGGTAGCTGCATTAGTGTGAAGGCAAGCGATGCAACAACATATTCCTACTAACCACCCACGTAAGCCTGCGAAGCTGAATTGGCGAAAAAAAATGTGTAAATGCAAAACACAAGATATCAAGTATGTTCTCCTTTAGGTGTGCTACTGTTGCTTTTGAACGTTTCTTGTTTTCTTTTAGTCTATGATTTTAATAAGTTTTTTTAGAAATTATTGATGGCGGATATCGATCAAATTTATCTCATGTTTCAGAAGAAAGAATGTTTTGTTGCACCGCACAAAAATGTTTGACAAAGCGATAAAAAAGACTATCATGATAATCATTGTGCAGTGCAGCAAAAACAACGTATAGAAACAATATACACATTCTTGGAGTTACAAACATGACTAACTTAGACTTACAAAAGCCGCTTGAAACTATGAAAACCCTAATGGCTCTTCAAGCGTCTACTATGAACAAATCAGTTGAGCTACAAAAAGCATCTGGTGAGCAACTTGCTAGCTTTTTCAAAACTGAAATGGAAAAAGCAAAAGACCTTAAAACACCTGAAGATATGGTTAAGTTTAATGTCGCTGCAAACCAAGGCTTATTCGATTTAATGAAAGCTCAAGGTGAAGCGTTTACGGCATTGGCTACAAATGCTAGCCAAACTGCTATGGATGAGATGCAGAAGTTGGCTAAGTAAGCAGCCTGCGTTTCTTTAAAAGCCCCGGTTATCCGGGGCTTTTTTTGTTGTAAGGTTAAAGGCGCGGATCAGTATTTTTGATGAGCGTTTCATGCTTATGCGATTGCAAAAAGGCCGCTAATGCAGGGGTTTCTTCAAGCGATAGTAATTCGCGGAAACTCACCCAGTCGAGTAAACAATACAAACAAATAGACGGGTAGTGCCACTCATCAAAGCTGCCACTCGCTGCGGCTGCTTCTAACAAATTAATCGTATTTGCAATCCGCTCTTTCTGTAAGTCTGCAATTAACAACTCTCCCTCTGTGCTAATGCCTGAACGCGTCAACATGAACAGTGTAATGCATGAGTCATTTACAGCGTCGATCATGGTCAACAGGTTTTCTTGATCCCAGCTCATCTGCGCGTGGTTTAACTTGTTTGCTAGATACTTATGAATGACACGTGAGTCGAGTAGAGTTTTATCGTCATCAGTCAAAACTGGAACTTTCATGACCGGAGTAAATTTTCGCAATGCGTCGCGGCCTTCAGGTGAGTAGATATTGAGCGCGATAAACTCATGAGGATAGTTATCCATGAACAGGCGTATGCGACGTACATAAGGTGAGGTAGTCGATCCAATTAACTGCATGTTGTTCTCCAGTGGAATTCGGTAGCGGCTTTGTTAGCTAAGGCCAGTATAAAGAATAAATAGTCTGCGTCAGGCTGTATTTTTGGAACAAAGAATTAAAGGTTAAGCCTCATTAAATATACGGTAAGACGATAATAGTTATTGCCCATGAGTAATAGACATGATAAATAGCATTTTTAAAAAGTAGCTTAAAAATTGATTCGTACCGAGAGGTTATCAACCTAGTTACTTACCGACCTTTAACCCCAACCGTTGGGGTGCCCAGACCGTCAGATATGATGTGGCAAGCATCGGCCAGCGAGGATACTGACGTCTATGGAACACACATCTACACCGCCTTCAAACGATCGATCGGGACCCGTTTCTTCGGTCATCCCGCGTCGTTTTTTAGACTTATTAGCTATTTTGCTGCGAAGCCCCAGTGTTGTGGGAGCCGAGCATTCTTTTTTCCGTGTTCTTAAGCGTGAACTAGAAGAGCGCGGTGCGCAGGTAAGCTGGTATGAGGGTGTGTTAGTGGCGCAAGGCGCTCGGCCTAAAAGCGTTATGTTCTCTGCACACATCGACCGCCACGGTTTGGTATGCACTGGACCGAATGAGTTTCAGTATGCCGCGTTTGTGGCGAGTGCACGTTCTGATTTGCTGGGTAACTCGGTCAGCGAGCAGTTGATGAATAAGATCGTGCATCGCTTTGAATCCGAATCAGTCTATGCATATGAGCCGTGGTCAGGGGCTTATCATGGAAGCGGGGTGATTGATCGAGCGTATATTTGTGAGCACCGTAACAACCTGATTTTTGAGTTGGCAGGCATGAACCACTTAGCTGCAGGTACACCAGTTGCTTTTCAAGACCGCTTAAAGCAAACCGATCAAGCATTAGTCGGCCAGTTAGATAACGTATTAACGGCTGCAGCTTTAGTGTATTTGTTTGAGCTGGGTTTTGAAGGAACGGCCTTTTTTACCGCTCAGGAAGAAGCCGGAAAAAGTTGGCGGTATTTGCTGGAGTGGTTTAGGCGCTTTGGCGAAACAACCAACCAATTGATAGTGGTGGACACTAGCCCGTATCCAGATTTAGAAGCAGCAGGTCAACAGCATGTTGTATTGCGAAACAAAGATGCGAACGCCACATTCAATGAGCCATTAACCCAGCGTCTATCTCATTTATGTGATGAGTTAGGGTTACGTTATCAGTTTAAAGACCGTTATGTTGAAGCAATGAATGCGATACAAAAAGCAAAAGGCGAGGAGCCTTCATCATTAGGCTCGACTGAGATGGGGCGTATTATTGCCGCATCGAATGGCTTGGTAGATGGTACCACCTTGCAAATCCCCACGTCTGGTTATCATACCTTGTCAGAGTCGGCGCCGTTGGCATCGGTTTCTGGATTTTTAAATATCTTGTCTGGCCTATGTGGCTTGGCTCAACCCGCAGAGGGGCGTTTGGATGTATAAAACATTAGTCGTTGTTGATAACGAAACCCAGCTGGCTGATATGTCAGCGTTTGATGCGGTGACGTTTGAGCGTTATTTAGCGGACTATCCTAAACGTAATGAGCGTAAAACTCGGCTTATTAATTTATGTGATACGCGTCAGTATTTAAGCCGCGGGTACTATTGTTCTTTGTTGGCTGAAGCACGCCAACACAAAGTGCTCCCAAGTGTGAGTGCGATTAATGATCTGCGTGACAGTGATGAGAAAACCCTCAGCTTACAGTTAAGTGCGGCCCTCGCTGGTGTCCCTAGTGACAAAACGATCACCTTGATGATTTTCTTTGGACAGTTGGCCGATAGCCAGGCAATACCGGATGAGCGTTTAACAAAGTTTGCGCGCCAAGTGTTTGATCAATATCCAGCCCCAATTTTGAAAGTGTCGCTAACGCCCGCTAAAAAGCAATCGCCTTGTATTGTTGAGCGTTATGCTTATGCGCAGTTAGAAGGCGATCTTAAATCGGCTTTTTTAGAGCAGTTGTCTTCTTTTGTTGAAAATGTGTGGCGAACACCTACTAGCCGCAAGCGTGCACGTTGGGAGATGGCTATTTTGGTGAATCCTAACGAAAAGCAGCCGCCGAGTGACAAAGTGGCGATCAGTCGTTTTATTAAAGCAGCGAGTAAAGTTGGCATTCATGCGGAAGCCTTATCCGCAGAAGAGTTAGGACCATTAAGCCAGTATGATGCGCTGTTTATTCGTGAGACAACGGCGATTGATCATCACACATATCGCTTAGCGCGCAAGGCAGAGAAGGAAGGTTTGGTTGTTATTGATGACGCGACTTCTATTTTGCGATGCTGCAATAAAGTCTTTTTGCACGACGCATTTAGTTACAACGGTGTCCCGTCACCTAAAACAGAAGTGGTGATTGCTGCCAGCGAAGCGGATTTAGATGCTGTTGAGCAATCATTTGGTTATCCCCTTGTATTGAAAATGCCAGAAGGGTCATTTTCTAAAGGTGTTTATAAGGTAAAGGACCGCGCGGAGTTAAAAGAGCGTTTAGAGGAGCTGTTTGTTGATACGGCTTTGGTGTTAGCGCAAGAATACCTTTATACGGATTACGATTGGCGTATTGGAGTGCTCAATGGTCGCGCGATTTATGCATGCAAATACATGATGGCACGCAATCATTGGCAAATTTATAACCACGAATCAAAGCGCTTTAACTCGGGTGGTTTTGAGACCCTACCTACATTTGAAGTTCCAAGAGCGGTATTGCAGGCAGCACTTAAAGCCTGCGATATGATTGGTAATGGCCTGTACGGTGTGGATATAAAACAAAAAGATAACCAAGTGTATGTTATCGAAGTAAATGACAACCCAAGTATCGATCACAAGGTAGAAGACGTGTACTTAGGGAATGAGCTATACATGGTCATTATGACCGAATTTGCCAATCGTTTAGAAAAGCGCGGACGATAGTCTAGCAGCAACAGCAGGCAAGGCCGCTTAGCTCATCTATCATTAAGCGCCGACAAGGAGTTCTCCTGTCGGCGTTTTTTATGAGTCCGTATTGTGTTTTTAAGAGAGGTTATTACTGTGGGCTGCGTTTTCTATGATGATGGCGGTGCGTAAACGCTCACGTCCAAAGCAGGCCATGTGGTTAAAGTTTTCTCGGGCAATAGGAATATGCTGGCAGTCGAGAGGGTCTTGCGACAAGTCGTCTGGGTCGGGATCGTGTACATATAAACAATCATCATCCATGGCTGTGACAACAACCCAATGAGGTGCCTTGCGGCCATCCATACGGTAGGTGCTAATTAGAATAATAATGGTGGCGTGGCGTATTAACGCTTGCTGTATTTGTTCTTGGGTGATGTCTTCATAATTCACCTGTAAGCCCGCATTATGCGCTTGATCCTTAAAGTGCTGATCAACAACACCCATGATGTGCTTTTTGTGATCGGAGCGTACGCCCTTTATAAATAGTGGCGTGCGCGTATTGATATAAACCGCTGAAACAAATCCTCGATAGTGCGCCGCTAACGCTAAACCGACCGGGTGGCACCCCCCGTGACCCGAGGTCATAAAAATAGTTGTGGCTTCTCGCCAGATATCAAGTTCTTCTAGCTGTGTTAATGCCCGCTCAGGCTGCAGTGTTGCCATCGCCATGAGCAAAGATGCAGGCCCGCATGTAAACTCGGTGGTTTGCTGGTACCAAGGCGTGTTCCGCACATTGGGCGCACAAGCTCCTCTGAGTATACGTTTTTGCATACGCAGGGCGTCGCTATGGTCTTCGTAGTAGTCTCTGTATTCATCGAAACACCAGTAACCTAAACGGCGATATAAAGTGATAGCTGGCGTATTATTTTTTGAGACTTCCAGGCGCATAAAAAAACGCCCTTTCTCAGCCGCGTTGTTTTCTAAAGCCGTTAACAGGGCCTGCCCTGCACCTGTTTTTCGGCCTGTTGGCATGATCGCTAATGAATAGAGCCGAGCTAAGCGGGTGCCTTTATGCAAAAGAACCAGTCCATAGCCGAAAATAGTGGCGTTATTTTCTACCACTAAAAAAATACGATTGTTAGCTTGCAGCCAATGCTTTAATCGTCGGCGAGACAATTTATCGCCAAGAAAACACATATTTTCGACTTGCTCAAGCACATCTAAATCAGAGATAGCGGCTTGGCGTATCGTTAGCGTAGGAGGTACAGAAGTGGAGGTGTCTAAATTGGCATTGGGCATGGTTGGTAAGCACTCATTGCGTTGTGCAACGTAAAAATATCAAACAATAATTGCTGATAATGAGGCTTTTGGTGGGTGAATAAAAGTAGATGAGTACCGAATGAGTGAAATAAACGTTACTGCGAAGAGGGGCGTTAAGAGCGGGAGTCATAGAAATATTTCCCGGCCTTAACGCTTGAGTATTAGGCTGTTTTAGTGCGGTAAGAAGCTCCAGAAACTAACAGCAAGCCTGCTGCTAGCAAAGCTAGTGTACCGGGGGCGGGCACATCAGAGGTATCACTATATACTGGGCTCATGGTGTAGCTGTTATTGGTGTCATCACCAATGGTGTAAGTAAAGTCGACATCAAAAGCGCTAAGGTCTGTATCATCTACTCCGGTAGAGTCTTCTAAACCAAGCACGCGAAAGGTAGTCACGCCGGGATCCTCAAATGTGTAAGGTATTCCTGCATAGTGTTCGGTTTTAAAGACAAACTCTGAACCATTCCACATAAAAAGCCCGAACAACCCACCGTTCACAATATCGGGGAGTGTGACGCTCTCGAAAATACCGGCAGATCCCGGCTCAATAGAAAAGTCGATACCCATAAAAGTGGTTGTGGTGATAGGGGCCGCATTAACAGGCGCGGTCAGTGCGAAAGTTGTAAGTAATGGCAGAATACAGATTTTACAACGTCGATAAATCTCTGCCTTTCGTAACGGATAAAACATACTGAAAATCTCCAAATCAAAAGGCCTTTCTTTAAGGTAAAGCAACAAATATGCCTGATAAGCTAATAGGCCTGTAAAGCATATACTTAACACAACATTAATAAAACAATCGTTTGAAAATCAGTGTGTACTTGCTCTTAATCGTAAAGAAACCTGACAATTTGTCAGCGCATAAAGTGCACATGAACCCCGGAAGTTCCTTGCTATAAGAGTTCCTTGGATATAGCAGAAAGCATAGTTAGCGTGGCACTTAGCGTGGATGTCTAAGACAAGAGAGGAGCATACAGATAACAAGAGCCATCAATAAGAGGCTCTTGTTAAGAAAATCATGTCAGGAAAGTGATGACGTATTAGGGTTGAGTTGCGGGTTTATTAGCAAACTCTTCGCAAGGGTAGCCCAACACAAACGTGTTATATACGCTAATCTGAACCGGCTCAGAGGCTTTCTCTGGATTCTCTTTGATGTAAGCAATAACTTCATCAAGTAGCTCTTGAGACTGTTTACCGGCAGGTAGGCAGACAAAGTTGCGTTTTACCGCCCCTTTTTGTCCCAACATGTTACCCACTAAATTAAAGCCGTTGATCATACCGCCTACAAATCCAGAACAAGACCCTGCATTTAGCGCACGGTTAACCGCATCTTGTGGTGTTTCTTTGCCGGGGGATTGGTACAGGTTATTACACTTGTCATAAAACTCTTGGCTGGTAAGTGCGTAAGACTGGCTGCTGAAAAGCGAAAGTAGTAAAGCAGCAGAAAGAAGTCCTTTCATGGGATTATCCTTAATTTTTTTGAAAAGCTGTTTGAACTTTACCATAAAGAATGAAAGATCGTTATCTTCATTAGGTGGGGTCCGCGAAAATTTCATCAGAGTCTGTGTTAAGGCCTAGGCTCAGCACTCTTTTCCTCTGGATACGCCCAAAGCATTAAGGTTTGTACTATGCTGATGATAACTAGTGAGGAGAGTAGTAATTTTGATAAAACTGTATAAAGTCGAGAATACTTAATGGCGTTGCAGCGTGTTTATAGCCAACGTAAATTAATAACGGCATTTGTTTTCCTGTTAACGCTAGCGATCGGCTTGTATGGGGTCACATTAGGTCATTCGTTAGCCGATGCGCATCTTCGTGCGCAAATGAGTGCTTTAGGCAATGTGAAGGCTCGATTTTTAGAAAGTCGATTAAGTCATATTCTGACCTCCACGCGCATCATGGCGCTTGAAATTAATCGCCACAACGGCTCCATCAATAAATTTGATGAGTTCGCATCAGAGATCATCAGCTCCTTGGGCGGCATCTCTAATTTGCAGTTAGCCCCTGACGGTATTGTGACTGAAATATACCCTTTATCGGGTAATGAAAAAGCATTGGGACATAACATACTCCGGGATGATAAGCGTCGGGATGAGGCGCTACTCGCGATTAAAGAGCGTCATTTAACGTTAGCCGGCCCTTTTGAGTTAGTTCAGGGCGGTATCGCCGTTATCGGACGTTATCCTGTTTTTTTGGATGCAGAAGTTGGGAGCCGGTTTTGGGGGTTTTGTTCTGTCGTTATCTATTTAGAAGAACTCCTCAAGCAGGCCTACCTTGAAGACCTGTTGGAGCAAGGGTATGGGTATCAGTTGTCACGTATCGATCCTGTGTCTAAAGCGCCTTATATTTTTTTAAAATCCGGTTTTGAGCTAAACGGGATTAGTGAAACCGTCAATATTAACGTGCCAAACGCTAGCTGGCTTTTGACGGTGTATAAACCTGATCATGGGGTTGAAGTAATTGATGTGTTGGGGGGAGCGCTTAGCGTATTTATTGCAGGATTGTTGGCTTTTCTGGCAAATTATTTTATGCGTAAACCGGAGGAGCTCAAACTCATCGTTGATGAAAAGACCGCCGAGTTAGAACAGCTTGCTTTCTATGACCCGCTGACGGGCTTAGCAAATCGGCGATTGCTTATTGAACATTTAAAATATGCCGTGAATAAGTCTCTCAGGAATAATATTCAGTCTGCTTTGTTGTATCTGGACCTAGACGACTTTAAGCGTATTAACGATTCCCTAGGGCATGAAATTGGAGATGGTTTATTAGAAGAAGTGTCGACACGCATCGTCAAGAATATTCGTAAAGGTGATATTGCCGCACGCTTAGGGGGAGATGAGTTTGCGGTGTTACTTGTTAACTTCTCGAGTACCCATAACATTAGTCAATTGGTGAGTAAGCTGATCCAAGTTATTGAGGCGCCAATGCTATTACAAAAAAAATCATTGTCTATCTCCACTTCTATCGGGATTACTTTGATACCTACTGATAGTGATGATGTGCCTACATTGCTTAAAAATGCAGATATCGCTATGTATGCGGCTAAGCGTAATGGAAAAGGCGGCTTTAAGTTTTTCGATAGTGACTTGCAGCAAGCGGCGTTAGATCGTTTGCGAATAGAGGAAGGGCTGATCCAAGCGCTAGAACGGGATGAGTTCCGTTTGTACTACCAGCCGATTGTAAATTTAAATACTGAAAAAGTAGTTAGCTATGAAGCATTAATACGCTGGGAGCATCCTGAAAACGGGTTGTTAGGGCCGGATAAGTTTATTGCTATTGCTGAAGAAAACGGCATTTTACTACACATGGGTTATTGGGCTATTAATCAGGCTTGTTTATTGATTAAGAATACGGCCTACTTGGGGGACGAGCGCTTTGGGGTGGCGGTCAATTTATCTCCGAGACAGTTCACGGATGCGGAACTTGTTCCGACTATCGAGCGTTTTATTAAAAAATACGAGATAGATGCGAAATATTTAGAAGTTGAGGTGACAGAGACTGCTTTAATGGACAGCTTAGACGAGGCCTGTGCAACATTGGATAAGCTCCGCGCTATGGGTATTAATGTTGCTATTGATGATTTTGGTACAGGCTACTCCTCCTTATCTTTATTGAAGCGTTTACCTGTGGATAAGTTGAAAATAGACCGTAGTTTTATTATGGACTTGGAAACCGATGAGAGCGGTCGAAAAATTGTTGGTACACTCATTTCGATGGCTCATACGTTAGAGTTAACGGTTGTAGCAGAAGGGATAGAAACTCCGAGTCAACGTGCTATTTTACAATCGTTAGGGTGTGAGCAAGGGCAGGGGTATTTATTTAGTAAGCCAAAATCTATCGAACATTATTATGAAGGCTTACCTTAATATAATTACTCATGAGGCCGCTCTGGATAGCGTCTAATTTTGTAAAGGGCATTTTTGTCGTGTGAGATGTCCACGTGCCCATTTAGCAGGAGGCATGAATGACCAAAGACAGTTTAACTTGTTTTAGTGCGAGTCTGATCATGTTAGCCGCCAGTTTGGCCCAAATAGGGCAGGCCAGCACTTTTGCATTACAGCCGCAGTCCCTGACGGTAGCGGGAAAGCGTGTAAGCGTGAATGTCCCGCAGGGGTACCGGCTTGAGCTGGTAACCACTGATCTGTCGCAACCGAGATTTCTTACCTTTGCTGATAATGGCGACCTGTTTGCAGGATCTCAAAGCGGCTATGTGTATCGCTTAGTGCCGCCCTATACCCGTGTACAAAAACTAACCCCAAGCTTTCGTTACCCACACAGCATGACGGTACGCGAGGGTAAGTTATTTATTGCATCTACCGAAGCCTTGTATCGAGCCGAAGGCATCAACGGTAAACAATTGGTGAATGTACAGCGTGTTGTTGACCTCCCTGCGGGTAATGGTCATAGCAGTCGTACCGTCAAGCAAGGGCATGATGGTAAGTTGTATATCAGCCTCGGCGTTAGTGGTAACTGCAGTGATCAGTTTATGGGAGCCGGTTACCCGTTTGAGCAGCGACGTGGAGGTCTTTTCGTTGTTGAAGAGAAAGGGAAATCAATGCAATTAAAGCCCTATTCGACAGGGTTACGTAACCCCGTTGGATTCGCCTGGAACGAACAAGGCGAACTGTTTGCTACTAATAACGGGCCTGATCATTGGGGATATGATCAACCTGAAGAACAATTAGCGGCGTTAGGTGAAGGGTCTTTTCATGGCATGCCCTGGTATCAAGTAATCGATGGTAAGGTTGTTCGTGATTCATGCCGTACCAATAAGCCTCCTATGGATATGGATGCTGTTAAGCTACCCGTTGCATCGTTTCCTTCACGCAACGCGCCTATGGCCATTGAGTTTATCCCGTCTAATCACGCGGATTCTCGGTTAGCTGGGAATGCTCTAGTTGCCTTACATGGTTCTTGGGCTGTTAAAGACGGAGAAGGGCGGGCATCGAAGCGGCCACCGAACTTGTCATTGGTTATGTTCGATAGGGGAAAAAAGCCAACCGTCGTGGAATGGGTAACTGGCTTTCAAGAGGTTGATGGGCAACGTTGGTCCCGTCCTGTGGGTGTGGCTGTGAGCCCAAAAGGAGAGGTCTATTTTTCGAGTGATGGTCCTGTATCCGCTATTTATCGACTGGTACCCGATCAATAATAGCGGATATATCGATTCATATTTCGGGATAAAGACCCACTTTTTAGTTATTTTGGATTGGGCTTTGCCCGTGAGCTGGTCTAAAGTTAGAGACAAGCAGAGAAGGGAAGCTTAACGAATAAAGCGGGTAGATCATGTGATCGAAGTTCGTCACATTGAGTGCTTTTAGCTAAAGATTAACGACCTGATCGTTATAGGGTTGAATAACAAGAAGTTAATAAGAATGGCGACGATGGATCGGCAGCTGATAAAACGCAGTACAGGAAAGTCTACAGCTTTAATGTTGGCAATAGCCTTATTTATCCTTGTGGACTGCTCTATTCTGGCAATTAATGTATGGTTAACGCAGCATGTTGAACAGAATGCATTGGCGATCAACGTGGCGGGCCGCCAGCGTATGCTATCCCAGCAAATGGCGAAAACACTATTAGAAATTAAAGCCAACCAGCACGAAACTCCTTCAGGAGAGACTAGGCAAGAGCTCAATAACGCTAGGCATCTTTTTTCTACGACATTGGATGGCTTTCTAAATGGTGGTTATGTCATTGACGGTAGTGGAATAGTAAAACCGTTTTCACGCACCCTTGATCCGGAGTCTACTGAGGTCATTCATAAAGCGATGAGCTTATTCCTTCCTCTCTCTTCGTCGATTAACCAACTTCAGGCGGCCCCCTCTGCATCAACAATTGGTGAGGCGGCCCGTGTGGCTGTTGAAGTAAACGGACCTTTACTGACGGCAATGAATCAATTAACAAGCCGTATGGAGGTACTGTCTCAGCAAAAAACACAGCTGATTAGGCGAGTGCAAGGTGCTGCTTTTGTGCTAGCCCTGATTAATTTTTTTGTGATTGTGCGTATGTTCTTTCTGCGTGCTAAGCAGTCTAGCAGGCAGTTGAGTAGCTTTCTTGCGCTTCTAGATAATGCTTCTTCTGCAATGATTGTGATTGATAGCCGTAAACGAGTGGTAATGGCTAATCGGATGAGCCAGGAGTTATTTGGGTACCCTGCACATTTGTTCATGTCTATCGGCGTTGAAAACTTGATTCGTAAAACGAATGGCGAAACGATAGGGAACCGCCGAAACGGCGATACTTTTCGTATTGACTTAACTACACGCCCATTTAAATTTGAGGATGAATCACTAACAATTATTACGGTGACAGACATCAGTAAACATGCCGAAGAACAACAACGCTTAGCGCATTTAGCCAACCATGATCCGCTGACCGGATTAGTTAACCGACGTGCTTTCTTTGATCGTTTAGAGTTAGAGGTATTACGTACGCGCCGAACGGGTCGGTTATTGGGTGTTTATTTCTTAGATTTAAATAAGTTCAAGATTGTGAATGACACTTTGGGCCACACCTCAGGGGACGAGTTATTAAAAACAGTAGCTGACCGATTGCTGAATGTTGTTAGGGAGGTCGACACGGTTGCCCGCTTTGCGGGTGATGAGTTTGTGGTGATGGTAACGGACGTGAATCATCAGCATGAATTATTAAAAATACGCGATAAGATACGCTCAGTATTTGGCTATTCATTTAAAATCAAGGAGGTAGAAGAGCGCATTGGGTGCAGTTTAGGTATGGCCATATATCCCATTGAAGGTTTAAGTGCCACAGAGCTGATTGAGATCGCCGACCAGAAAATGTATCAGGATAAACAAGCGAGTTAATGAGGTATACTTGAATTAATTGAGTCTGTTACGTATTAGGAATTGACCATGGTATCGCAACGTTTCCCTTTTTATCAGCCAATTATTGAAACAGCTACCGGACGTATTGTCGGTTACGAAGCATTGGCTCGAACAACAGAGCCCGGCGGTAAAATAGTGTCTGCTGGAGATAGTTTTACTGATCAGTTGGTGCCTATTCTTGAGCGTATTGAATGGGACCGGAGTATACGCCGACAAACAATGGAGCAGTTACATCTGCTACCGCCTAACACCTTCATTAGTATTAATATTTCTCCTGAATGGATACAGCATTTAGATACTCTGGATGCATTGCCGACTCTTGAAATGGTTGAAGAAGCAGGTGTTGATCCTGCACGGGTTATTATCGAAATAACCGAGTCTGAAGGGGACCTTCATTTGCTGGAACAATTGGTAAACCGCTACCGAGAGTTAGGTATGCAGGTTGCCTTAGATGACTTTGGAAATGGTTATTCTCAGCTAGATCGCATTGCCGTATTAAAGCCTGATTACGTTAAACTGAACATACAGCATTTGCGCGAAGGGGCCGATGCAGGGCGAGGAGTCTCGCTTGTCCAACAACTCAGTATGATTGCTTCGCGCTTGGGTTGTAAGGTTATGTGTAAAGGGGTTGAAACGGAGGATGACTTCTTTCTGGCACTAAGCTGCCAAGCCGTGTGTACACAAGGTTTTTTGTTCTCGCCTGCCCAGCAAAACATGTTGGATCCAGAGTCCACCGTTGAGAAAGCTTCTGAACTGCTCAATTACTATCGGGATATGGCGACTGAGCTGGTGGCCAGAAATCATTGGCGGGCAGAAAAAGCTAAAGGTGAGTTGCTAGGCTTACGTGAAGTGTTACGCACAACGCCCAGCGATGAAGAGTTAATTCAATTTGTACCTAGCGAACATTTTTTACGCTTTTATATCTGCGACTTGTCCGGTAATCAGGTGTCGCCTAACTTCGAAAATAGTGATCGGGGATGGATTATTAATGAGGCACCTAAAGGCTCGAATTGGAGCTGGCGTCCCTATTTCTTTGAGCTGCTAGGGGCTAGTGATTTACACAGCCGAGTTGTTTTTTCGGCACCTTATCAAGACATCCACAGTGGTAAGCAAGCACAAACAGCCGTTATGTTTATTGATGAACAGCGAATTCTGTTGGCGGATATGCTTGATACGCAAAAAGCGAACGAAACACTTTCTGGCTTCAGTGCTATGCCGGCCAGCTGGGTGCCAGGGTTAGAAACCTAACTGTATTTGAGAGTAAAAAAAGCCCAGATATGTTGCTACATGTCTGGGCTTTTTAGTGGTGTTATGGGGTGTGTACTTATTTGTTCATGCAGCTTGCATAATAGGTGACTGTTGCTGGCCAGTCGGAGAAAATTCCGATAACCCCAACGTCTTGTGCAAGCACATCGACTAATGTCATTACATCGCCTTCATTGTTAATGGCGATTGGATTGTTGACTTGAGTATTAGGGTTAATGGTATTAAGCGAGCTGTAGTACCAACCACCACCTTCGGTAAGTTGACCGGAGCGTTCAAGTGACCAGGCAATAATTTTTAAGCCGGCGTCTTTCGCCGCCTTGGCGTATGTAGACGGTACAATGACCGCTTTGCCGTCGCTGTCATTTTCGACATCAACTAGCATCCATAATGGGGGGGCAATGACGGCAACACCTGATTCTACCAACTCCTCCATGGATGGAGACCAGCTATCTGGGTTTCGAAAGTCAAAGCCTTCGATATCATAGCGATCATCTAGGTACACCCCTTGTTTAGCAAACTCAGGCTCATTTTTAATCCAGTACTTCACGTCATCTAGATTAAAAGATTGAGGCCAAACGTCAGATGGGTCGACACCTGCGGCTTTGTATTCATCGAGCATTTTTTGCGCGTATGCTTCTTGAGTAAAACCATTAAATGGCATGTCGACGCTGGCAGACTTCAGCTCGGGAGTCATCTTTACGCCTAATGATTTAAAGAGCTCTATACTCTGTGCATGCGTCATCAAGCTTCCTTGGCTACTGTAGCGGTCGGTACGCCAGTTTGGTGTAGCATCTAGATACTCTGCGATTGTTCGTGCATTAGGATTACCTGCGTCCATTTTTCCTTTGAGTGTTTTGAATTCAGCCAAAGTGATGTCACTTGTGCAGCATTGGACATTTGCCGCTTGAGTCATTTTACCGTCGCTACCAAATTGCGCGGGTTGAAACGGCACAGAGCATTTGCTTGCAAGAGGCGTTTCTAGAATGTTGGTGGTGGTGTGAAGGTCGCATTGTGAATGACGGCATACCAGTGCTTGGTCGCTGGTGAATGTGACATCACATTCTATAATTCCTGCTCCCATTCGAGCGGCCGCTTCGTAAGACTCTTTTGTGTGCTCGGGAAACTGCATTGGAGCACCGCGATGCCCAATGGAAAAATCACTCGATTGCATCGGACTATTAGCACAGGACGCCAGTTTATCCTTGAGAGGTCCTTCATCCATATCAGCAACTAAAAAATAAGGGCGTGGACCTACCTGCACATTAGTTACTTTTTGAGCGGTTTCGTGGTGGGCAGCCAGAGTAGGAATACTCAACAAAGTCGCAATGACCGAGGCGCATAAGGGTAAAATAGTAGCTTTCATAACGATGTCCCTAGGGTTACTTTTAGCCGCAATCGTAATGCCTTTGGATGACGATTTAATGAGACTTGTATTACGTTATATCCTAGATTCACAGGCTTGTTTTGCTAATGCGTGCTACTTCGGTTTTGCTGCAAAATGAGCTCAAACTTTTCAGGCTCGTGGATGGCAATATTGATGTATTCATAAATCAGTGCGTACCAAGCAGGCCCACCATGACACTGAAATTTTTCAAGCGCCACCAATAATAGTTTGGAGGCGGCTCTTAACTCTTTATCATCGCCATTCGCATAATGTGATAGCAAGTTTTGATAGAACTGTTCGGTTTTGTCCAATGGCGTTAAGTGGTCATCTGCAAACAAAGTAGCATCGTGTCGCTTATCCATAAAAACGTCCTTTCTTATCCGTTATGTGCGTTGCTTTGGATTTATCCAAAAAATAATGGTGGGCTTTTGACGCTTCTTTTTTTAATAATGAGGCAATAAAACGGTTAAGTTGTGAGCGCTTGATCAGCATGGTGAGGCTGTGCCGTTTTATCTTACTGATAGGCGGCGCTTCGAAGTAGTGCTTTGCATTGTCTGCAGATAAGACAAAGGGAGGGAATCCATTGCGCAGCAATATATAGCTCATCAGCAGTACCCCAGTCCTATGATTGCCTTCTACAAATAGCTGAGGCTGTGCAAGGGTTCGAATATACACGGCAGCGGCTTCCGTAAACGCATCACTAAAGTGAGTTTGTTGGTGATATTCGATAAGGTCTTGAATGCCACCGCTCGATTTTTCATAGAAATATTTTTCACTTGCTTTAAGTTGCTGGGTGTAATGTTGACGATCTTTGCCGTTTGCGGGACCAAATAGGACCGTATTATTGATCTCTAAAATATGTGTTGAATAACCCAATGAAAATAGGTCGATACCTTCGTTAACAAACTGGTCAATTAGCTCATATCCGGCTAATAAGTTGTCGATAACTAGGTCATCCATGGGTGCTATTCGAGCGTCCAGCATGGTAATGATCGAGTAGTACTGTTGCTGGACATTCTCCAGCGTATGTTGAATCTCTACCATGTCTAGTGAAAGGGAGGCCATCCAGTATATTTCCATGGCTGCGGTATGGGAAAAATCGGCACAGTAACCTAATAACAGTCACTGTACCGATTTGTTATGAAGCTGTTGGTGATTAGCGTGAGCTATAGGCTTAGCTGAATTCACCAGAGACGTATTGCTTGGTTAGCTCTGCTACTGGGTCCTCAAATACTTGGCGAGTCTCACCCATTTCTACGAGGTAGCCTGTACGCCCGCCTTTAGACAGGTCGACACCAAAAAAACAGGTTGTGTCAGCTACACGCATAGCTTGTTGCATATTATGTGTCACCATCGCAACCGTATAGCGCTCTTTAAGTTGTAGCATTAGCTCTTCAACTTGTCTTGTGGCGATAGGGTCTAACGCTGAGCAAGGTTCGTCCATTAAAAGCACATCAGGCTCTGTTGCAATCGCACGAGCGATACAAAGACGCTGCTGCTGACCACCGGACAACGATAAGCCGCTATTTTTGAGTTTGTCTTTAACTTCGTTCCATAGTGCGGCACGTTCAAGGGCTTGTTGGACACGTTCGTCTACGTCACCTTTGAAGCGATTTAAACGTAAGCCAAACGCAACGTTATCGTAGATGCTCATTGAAAACGGGTTTGGTTGCTGGAACACCATGCCGATATAACGACGGACAATCACGGGGTCGACCTGTTTTGCATAGATATCTTTGCCGTGGTAGTTGACCTGTCCTTCTAATCGGAAACTGCTAATTAGGTCGTTCATGCGGTTGAGGCTGCGCAATACGGTACTTTTACCACAACCCGAAGGCCCGATAAATCCAGTGATCTTTTTCTTTTCAATCGGAACCGCGCTGCTGTTGACGGCTAAGAAATCACCGTAAAATATTTTGTCGATATTACAGTCGATTACGACCTCACCTTGCGGGACAAAAGCTGATGCACGTTGGTGATTAGCGGCGACTGATTCTTCTGCTAAACGCATAGCTGTTACGCTCATAATAAAGTCCTTTTGTTAAACCTTAGGTTGGCCGATGAGTCGAGCTAAAATGTTGATCACTAGTACAATCAAAACAAGTGTCAAAGAGGCAGCCCAAGCGAGTTGAATCTGATTATCAAACGGCATCGCGGAGAAGTTATAAATTAAAATAGAAAGAGAAGCCGTTGGCTCCATCACTTCTGATAGGTAGTAGTTACTGAACAAAGCAGTAAAGAGCAGCGGCGCTGACTCACCTGCCGCACCTGCAACAGCTAATAGCACACCGGTAATAATGCCCGGTAAACCGGTTGGTAGTACTACTTTCATAATAACTTGGGTACGCGTACAACCCATGCCAAATGCTGCATCTTTCATGCGTTGTGGAACTTGGCGCATCGCTTCTTCTGCCGCTAAGACGACCGTGGGGAGCATTAGAACGGAGAGGGCAATACCACCGGCTAAAGCGGAATAGCCAAACGTAATGACCAATACACTGTAGGTGAATACGCCTGCCAAAATCGATGGGAAGCCAGTGAGCGTTTTTGATAAAAAGCGCGCCGTGATGGATAATTTACTCGTTGGTCCCAAAATGGACATGTAAACGGCGGCTAACAGACCAATAGGTACACTGATTAAGCTGGCAATGCCAACCATCACGAGTGTTCCCAAGATGGCGTTACCAAAGCCTCCGCCTGTTTCGAATGCGGTAGGTGGCAGTTCAGTAAGTGCTTCCCAGTCCAGCCGCGAGCCACCTTCCATGATGAGCATAAAGATAACCGAGAATAACGGTACACTTGCCACGATTGCCGCAAACCAAGTTAATCCCGTCAATAACCCATTTTTAAGCGCACGCGGCTCAAACATTTCGCGCTCAAGTGTCGGTAAAGTTGGAGCTATGCTGGGCGCTTTTAAATCTACATCTTTCATTTTTTGCCCTCAAACTTACGAACGGTGTATTGCTGGATGGCGAGTCCAATCACGTTAACGATGAAGGTAATGGCTAGTAGAACCATAGCGGCATACATCAGCGCTTCTACTTCGATACCACCGGCTTCTGGGAAGTTTGACGCGAGTAATGAGGCCAGAGTATTCGCCGGAGAGAAAAGCGATAAGCTAATTTGGTTACTGTTGCCAATTAACATCGCCAAGGCCATGGTTTCGCCTAATGCACGGCCAAAACCTAATACTAAGGCGGCTAAAATGCCGGAAGATGCCGTAGGCAACATGACCTTGAGAATAGCTTCCCACTTTGTGGTGCCCATTCCGTAGGCAGCCTCTTTAACTTTGTAAGGAATGCGACGAAAAGAGTCGACGGAAATAGCCGCTACAGTCGGCAAAATCATAATGGCTAAGACCAGTGAGGCAGGTGCTAAGCCAGGTCCACTTAGGTCGGTGCTAAAAAACGGTAAAAAGCCAAAGTGCTCGTGTAACCAATCGGCTATGGGACGTAGCATTGGGATCAGAACATAAATACCCCACAAGCCATAAACCACCGATGGAATTGCCGCTAATAGCTCGACTATTGTTCTGAAAACAACCGCAAAGCGGGCGTGAATAAAGTCTTGCGTTAAGAATATGGCAATTGCTACACCGAGTAAGCCACCCATAATTAAAGCAAGGAAGGAGCTATACAATGTGCCCCAAATTTCTGGAAGAACACCAAAGGTTCCGGTGTTAGTGTTCCACTGTGTGCCTGTTACAAAACCAAAGCCGTGTAGTTTAAAGGCTGGAACTGCTTCCCCACCTATTTGCCATAAAATGAAAGCGACTAAAATAACAATTAAAGATGCGCTGGATATGGCGATGCTACGGAACAATCTATCGGCTGTGTAATCGGCGCTTGAAGGGGGTGCTGATATGGGGCTGGCATTAGCCAAATGTGCGAAAGGGTTTTGCGACATTGAGAATACCTCATCCGTCTTACTAATACCTCTGGTACGTTTCGTCGTACCAGAGGTGTTTGTTCACTACGCTTCCAAGCTCGAACAAGAATGGGTAATCCGTTTGGGCTTGTTGTGAGCAGTCGGGTTATTATTGAACCAGTTTTGCCGCTTCACGTACTTTGGCGATAACGTTCTCTGGTAATGGGATATAGCCCAATGCATCAGCGCTTTTTTGGCCTTCTGTTAAGCAGTATTCAATAAGGTCACGTAACACTTTTGCTTTTTCGTCATCTTGGTTTTTGTAAAGCAGTAACCATGTGAAAGAGGCAATTGGGTAGGCTTCCTCACCAGCAGGGTCATTGAGCCAAGCAATTAGGTTGGGAACATCACTGTTTGGCAGGTTACCAGTAGGAAATTCAGCACTAGCCAATGCAGCAGCACCTGATTCCGAACCCGGAGCGACAAAGTGACCCGCTTTGTTTTCTAACATGGCGGTTTTGGCGTTGGTGAGCTTAGCGTAGCCGTACTCAATGTAACCAATAGCTCCAGGTGTTTGTTTGATAGTTGCAGTAATGCCATCATTTTTAGGCGCTTTTACAAACTTAGCGCTATTTGGCCATTGTGGAGACTTTGCTTGACCAATCTTGTCTTTAAAGTGGCTGTTGATTTCTGATAAGTGGCCTGTAAAAACATAGGTGGTACCAGAAGAGTCCGAGCGCACGACGACTGTAATGGCTTCGTTTGGTAGTTCTACACCAGGGTTGGCTGCTGCGATAGCAGGGTCGTTCCACATAGTGATGTTGCCTGCAAAAATTTCAGGGTAAACATTACGCGGTAGTTTAAGCTCGGCAACGCCTTCCAAGTTATAAGCCAGAACAACTTCACCCGCCGTCATTGGCAGTAGAACAGCACCGTCCTTTACCTGCTCTATTTCTTTATCTTTCATGGCTGCGTCACTAGCGGCAAAGTCGACAGTTCCGTTAATGAAGTCTTGAATACCCGCACCACTACCTTTGGCTTGGTAATCGATACGCACGCCATCGGTTTCTTTACTAAAGTCTTTAAACCACTTTGAATACAGTGGGAATGGGAAGCTCGCGCCCGACCCAATCAATTTGACATCGGCACTGGCTTGGAAAGAAAGCACAACACCTGCTGCACAAATAACAGTGGCAGATTTCTTCAAAAATTTACTGAAACTCACGATCTTCTCCTCATAAAACTGTCTTAGTTACTGGGTATGTGCCAGTGATGTGCGTAGCTTATGATTCAAACATGACAGATTTGTGATAATCCCGATGATCAAATGCAATGCATTTTGTAGGTATTGGGCAGTGCCCGGCCGTAAATTAAAGGTCTTAAAACCTGAGCCTTTGAAATAAAAGGAAAAAGAGGAAGGGATACTTTCTGTTTTAAACAAATCAGTAGATCTAGCAGAGGCGGTATTTGTTTAAAAAACTTTGTTTATTTTTAGTCAGCTGGACACATCGACGCTTGAAATGAGCAAAGCAGGCATTAAGTGCATTGTACTGATGGTAGTGACTAGCGATTGGGAGTGCGTCGTTAACCGTCCACAACTGTCTTTAACAGCGAAGTAGTTTTTACCCTTAATAGCTTGCTAAAAAGGGTTTAGGTGAATGGGTATTTATTGTTGTCGATCAAACAGGGCGGTAAGGCCCAATAAATCGGCTATCGTTTCTGTGGGGGCTTGACCCCATGGATCAAAAATAGAGGCTTCGGAGCGACAGACCCAAGCCTGTAGTTGTGTTAAAACACCTTGTGTATCGATTAAAGTACCGTAAACGTCAAAAGCTAGCGTTGTTTTCATGCTGGCCTCTCGATGAACCTTAATGTCAGTTCTTGTATTTGTACAGGTAGCTTATTCAATATAACTAGATTTGAACGACCGCTCAATATAAAATTGCTAGAAAGTTAATACAAGTATACGAGTGTCTGATGAGTAAGACGGCAAAATTTGATCGCCAGCAGGTTATCGATAAAGCGAAAGATCTGTATTGGGAAAAAGGCTTCCATGCGACCTCTATGCGTAATTTACAAGACGTGGTCGATATGCGCCCCGGCAGTATTTATGCCGCTTTTGGTAGTAAAGAAGCACTCTTTAAGGAAGCGTTGGCGCGTTATACCGAGATTGGTTTGGCTAACTTGCAAGACTGTGAGCAGCAGGCTGCTTCACCTTTAAGCGGTCTAAAACTCTTTATGAAAAACATAGTCATTGAATCCCAATGCAGTGCTCCAAACGGCATGTGCATGCTGGCTAAAACCGTGGCGGAATTAACGTCTGAGCATCAAGAGTTATTAGATGCGGCTAAAGAGTCCCTTAAGCGTATGGAAGCGGCATTTGCGGCCGTACTGACCCGCGCTAAAGCAGCAGGTGAATTGGCACCGGATAAAGACCCACAAGAACTAGCGCGCTGTATTCAAGTACAGATAGCAGGGCTCAGGACCTATGCCAAAATTCATCAGAGTGAAGCGCCTCTTGAGCACATGATCGAAGATATCTTTTCACACTATCCATTCCATTAATCAAATAGCCTATTTGGTCCTCGGCGAGCAATCACTCTGGCTGTTTGTCGAGTAAGCCCTCAAAAAATTCCCTGTTTTTCAATGCGACCGTGGTTGAAAAAAGATCGCGTCAATATATATTTGATCGATCGTTCAGATATATATTGAACGATCGTTCATTGTGATTTATAGTCTCTTCACTTCGTTGGGATAACCTGATTTCTCAATGTAATACGTACACGAACAGGAGATTTGTAATGAGTAAGTTCACTATCCATACGCTCGAATCAGCGCCAGAAGACAGTAAAGAGTTTGTAGAAAAATCGTTTAAAGCTAACGGACGAGTGCCCGGTTTGCACGGTGTTATGGCCGAATCACCTAGCTTGCTAGAAGCTTATCAAGTAGTTCATAAGTTGTTTATGGATTCGTCGTTTGATGTAGAGGAGCTCACGGTCGTGTGGCAGACTATTAATGTTGAGCATGAGTGCACGTATTGTGTTCCTGCGCACACCGGTATAGCCAACATGATGAAGGTAGATCCTGCGCTAACCGAAGCATTGCGTAACCGTGAACCGATGCCAACACCAAAGCTGCAGGCGCTTCATGACACCACGTTAGCTTTGACGCGCAACCGTGGTCATTTAAGTGAAGAAGAAATTCAGAACTTCTACGATGCAGGTTACGGCAACCGCCAAATTTTAGAGATCATTTTGGGGTTATCTCAAAAAGTAATGAGTAACTACACCAACCACTTAGCTGAAACACCCGTTGATAAGGTATTCGAAAAGTTTGCTTGGTCACCTAAAGGGTAATGAGCAGCCACTAGCAACTGTAGGTGCCCCATATTGTGTTAGGGTACCTGCGGTTTTGTTGGTGGTCGGTTTTAGCCAAGCTTTGATGGATGACTCATACCGAAAGCGACGTCTAACCACTCTATAAAAACTTTAACTCTAGGTGAATATTTTCTGTTTCGCGGATAAAGAATGGATACTGGAGAGGGGGTTGGAGGGGTTGAACCTAATATGCTGGTTAAAGCGCCTGATGCTAGATCCTTTTTAATGTGATAACGCGGAACTTGGATTATCCCTAGCCCTTCTTTTGCGGCAGCTACAAGTGTTTCGGCTGCATTGACTACCATCGAAACTTTAGGGGAAACGTTGTGAACTTTGCCATCTATGACAAATTCTAGAGGTAAAGGCATACTGCTTCCTGTGGCTCTAAAGCCTATCATTCGATGTTTTCTCAAGTCCTCCACGTTTGTTGGGGTACCAAATTTTGCTAAATATTCAGGCGAAGCGACGGTTACTTCATCTAAAAGGGTGATTTTTTTTGACACGAGGTCTTCTGCTTTTACGTTCCCAACTCGAATGGCGCAATCTATTCCTTCACGAATCACATCAGAAATTCTGTCTCCTTCGCTCATATACAGTTCGATGTCGGGGTATTCAGATAAAAATTGGGGTAGCTTAGATATGAGAAAATGGCGAGCTAGCGTTCCATGAACATCGACTCGTAAGGTGCCTTTGGGTTTGACGGCCGAAAAAGCAGTTTCGGCATCTTCTACTTCTTGAATTATTGATAAACACCGTTGGTAGAATGCTTCGCCATCTACTGTTGGAGTGACTTGTCTTGTTGTTCGCTCAAGCAGCATAACTCCGATTCTGTGTTCGAGCCTCTTTACCGCATCTGTCACCGTTGAGCGGGCTAGATTCAAGTCTTCGGCTGCCTGCGTAAAACTTTGCCTTTCCAGTACTCTAGTGAATACGCGCATAGCGTCGATTCTGTCCATTATTATTCTCAAAATTCGGATAGTGTTGTCGAATATTGGCTAATTATTCGGTATTTAAAAAGTGTTACTTTTAATGCAATGTTTTTCAAGAGTGATAATTGAGGAGGAAATATGTCAATGTCTAATAAAGTAGCGTTAGTCACTGGTGCATCGCGCGGAATCGGCGCAAGCATCGCTAAACGCCTAGCGAAAGATGGTTTTGCGGTAGTAGTGAATTATGCGGGCAGAGAATATGCCGCAAAGGAAGTCGTTAACCACATTACTCAATCAGGCGGTATAGCCTTACCTTATCAAGCCGATGTGTCAGATGCAGTGTTGGTGCAAGCGATGTTTGATCATGTCGAGTCCACGTTAGGCAAAGTCGATGTGTTGGTGAATAATGCCGGGGTAATGGAGCTTAAGCCACTTGCCAAAGCTGATATTCAACACGTAGACAAACAAATAGATATTAATCTCAAGGGGACAATCAACACCATGCGTGAGGCCTCAACAAGGCTTAACAAGGGTGGAAGAGTGATTAACTTTTCGAGCAGTGTTGTCGGCCTCAAACTTGAAAACTACGGTGTTTATGCGGCAACGAAAGCAGCGGTTGAAACACTAACGGCTATTATGGCGAAGGAGATGCGTGGTAAAAACATCACAGTCAATGCTGTTGCGCCCGGGCCTACGGCTACAGAGCTATTCTTAAAAGGTAAGCCTGATGAACTCGTTGAACGTATGGCGAAAATGAGCCCGCTTGAACGGATTGGAACGCCAGATGATATTGCGTCAGTCGTCTCTTTTTTGGCGAATCCAGATAGCGGCTGGGTCAATGGACAAGTGTTGCGGGCCAATGGCGGGGTCATTTAAGGAGAGCTACGCGTAAGCCATTTGAGTTACAACCCTAAAATGGGTTTGGGCAACTTACTTCTGTGGCGTGGATAAATTCGATATAGGGCCGTAAGTCAGTTTATCAACAGTGAGTGAAGAATCTGTTTCGAACGGGCTGAAGGCAGAGCAAATGTTGAGAGTAAATGATAGCTGATTATTAACCATTGATTGTGTATAAACGCTAGATCAGCGAAAATAGCCGCCAATTATGATTAACAGGCAGATTTGTGCTGTGAGTGGCCAAACAGCTTATCCTCGATAGTGTTACAAATCCGCGTTTAACGAGAAGATACTAAATCCATGTCAAACTCCCAAGTCCAGCGCGAAGTGGCGAAGCGCCGCACGTTTGCGATTATTTCTCACCCCGATGCGGGTAAAACGACGATTACTGAAAAGCTCTTGTTGTTGGGCAACTTGATTCAAAAAGCCGGCACAGTTAAAGGTAAAAAAAGTGATCGTCATGCGACGTCAGACTGGATGACGATGGAGCAAGACCGGGGGATATCCATAACATCTTCGGTTATGCAGTTTCATTGGAATGAGCGTGTAGTAAACCTGTTGGACACACCAGGACACGAAGATTTCTCGGAAGATACTTACCGTACGTTAACCGCTGTAGACTCAGCGTTGATGGTGGTGGATGGTGCGAAAGGTGTCGAGGAACGCACAATTAAGCTGATGGACGTATGTCGTTTGCGCGATACACCTATTTTCTCATTTGTGAACAAAATGGACCGTGATATCCGCGATCCAATTGACCTGTTCGATGAGATTGAAGAAGTGTTGAAAATCGAGGCCGCGCCTATTAACTGGCCTATTGGGATGAGTACCTTCTTCAAAGGGGTTTATAACCTCTACACGGATACTATCCATGTGTATAAGGCGGGCCAGAACGCTGTCGTTCCTGAAGATGTACGTATTCAGGGGTTAGATTCGGATGAGGCGCGTGCTTTGCTCGGCGATAGCTATGAAGATTTTGTTGAAGAAATAGAGCTAGTTAAAGGCGCTACTCACGAGTTTGATGTCGATGCATTTTTGGAAGGAAAACAAACGCCCGTGTTCTTTGGTACGGCCTTAGGCAACTTTGGTGTACGTGAAATGCTGGACGACTTTGTTAAGTGGGCACCGGCGCCTATCGCCCGTGCCACGGTAACACGTGAAGTAGAGGCTGATGAAGAGAAGTTCTCGGGCTTTATTTTTAAAATCCAAGCCAACATGGACCCAAAACACCGTGACCGTATTGCATTCATGCGTGTGTGCTCAGGCAAATACAGCCGAGGTATGAAAATGAAGCATACCCGTGTGGGGAAAGAGGTGAAGATCGCTGACGCGGTTACCTTCCTTGCAGGCGATCGTGAAAACGTCGAAGAGGCTTGGTCTGGCGATATTATCGGTTTGCATAACCACGGTACCATCCAGATTGGTGATACGTTCACTGAGGGCGAAGATCTTAAATTTACGGGTATTCCGCACTTTGCGCCGGAAATGTTCCGTCGTGTGCGCCCTAAAGATCCCCTGAAGATGAAGCAATTGCAAAAAGGTTTACAGCAATTGTCGGAAGAGGGCGCTGTTCAGTTATTTCAGCCGCTTAAGAACAATGATTTGGTCTTAGGGGCGGTTGGTCAGTTGCAGTTTGAAGTGGTTATGTTCCGTTTGCAGGATGAGTATAAGGTTGACTGTATGTACGAGCCTGTATCTGTTCAAACGGCCCGCTGGGTTGAGTGTGACGATAACCGTATGATTGAAGACTTCCGTAAAAAAGGTTACGAGAACTTATCGGTTGATGGGGGCGGTTTGCTGACATATCTAGCGCCAACCCGTGTAAATTTAAGTCTGACGCAAGAGCGTTGGCCTGATATTCAATTCCGCGCTACGCGTGAGCACTAATTTCTAAGCTTATATACGCTTAAGGAGGTCTAAATGGCAGTAGGCATGCTAATCGATAGCCACTGTCATTTAGACTTTTCCGATTTTGATGCTGATCGAGACTTAATCGTCAACGAGTGTGCGGCTTTAAGTATCCATCATTTCATCATACCTGGCACAACAGCCGCACGGTTTGAATCTCTTATTTCCCTCGCTCGCCAAACAGCTACCTTCTCGTTCGCTTTAGGGCTGCATCCGTATTTTATGGATGAGCATGAACCGGCGCATCTTGATCAATTAGAAGCCTTGCTTGTGACGCAAAACGTGTGTGCTGTGGGAGAGATTGGGCTGGACTTTTACCTTCCTGAGACGAATAAAGCCGCGCAAGTTGATCTTTTTTTGGCTCAATTATCGCTTGCTTGTCAGTATCAATTGCCGGTTATTCTTCATGTGCGTAAGGCGCATGACGAAATGACTAAGCTGCTGCGTGATTATCGGTTTAGTGGTGGCGGTATTGTTCATGCCTTTACCGGCAGTGTGCAGCAGGCCGAACGCTATATTGAACTAGGCTTTTGTTTGGGGTTAGGAGGCAGCATAACTTACCCGCGTGCCAATAAAGTGCGCAAAATGGCAGCGGCGCTTCCTGATACCTGTATCGTGCTGGAAACAGACTCTCCTGATATGCCTTTGTCGGGCTATCAAGGTCAACGTAATACACCGGCTCAGCTAGTTAAGGTGGCGCAGCAACTAGCACAGCTCAGGGGGCAGTCAGTCGATGATATAGCGCGTTTTACCACGGCTAATGTGGAGCGTACCTTGGGTATCAACGCAATAAAAAAGCTCCCTAAGGAGCTTTAACTAACACGCGTACCGTCTAAAATGTGCCTGGGGTCTAAACCAGGCTCTATTTTTTGTCGGTGAAGTCCCCAAACGGGTTATCCAGTGTTAAGTCTATGGCATGCGCATAGCCTGGTAGCTTAATTTGAGTGGCGCTGATGTCGAGATCATAGCCCGTTAGTACATTATTATCGTAAAGGTAGATGGGGCGTGATTCACCGCGCATGGCCGCTAGGTCGTACGCGCTTGCTCGTTCGCGCGTTTTCTCACGCTTTGTTTTCCACTGAGCTATGGTCTCGCTGTCATACTTGTTAGCTAACCATTGTTCTGCAATGTGTGGGGCAATAACCGGAGCGCTGGCATTATTACCGCCAAAGCCTTTGGAGTTTAAAATGACACTATCCATGCCTTCTTTGCCAACGTAAGTGTGCTCGGTTAACAAGGCTAAGTTACTTTGATAGACATCATCGGCAATCGCTGTAGTGGTTGTTATGCCGGGAATATACCCATAAGACCAGGTGCCCAGTGATAACGTAAGCTGGTCACCGCCAGCTGTACCTTGCGAGTGTCCTAAGAAGCACTTAATAGCAGTGACCGGCCACTTATTAATACCAAACGCTTTAGCGGTTTCGTTTATAACATGAGATTCTGTCACCCGGTTCTGAGGGGTGCTAGTTCCATGTGCTTGCACATAAGAACGCTGTTGGAGAGACTCTTCGCCTAGCAATGTTTTAATGAGAGAGGCAGCCTTTCCTAAGGTGACATAGTTGCCTATACCTGGCGCTGAAATCGATTTTTTGTGGCCATCGGCATTCACAAAAACATCGGGTACAACGCCATAGATGTCAGCGCCGAGTTCGATTGCAAGGTCATCGCTCATTAGCATAATAAATTGGCTGGACTCGCCAATGGTAAAGCCGCAGTTGTTAGCAAAAGGACGACAAGCTTTTCGGTAATCGGCATCGCTAAGTTGGTCTAGGTGGTCAAGCGCGAGTAGGTCTTTATCTTCTGCCAGTGCGCCCATTGCTCTGAAGCCTTCAATGACTTCTGGAATCACTGGCGCATCGCTTCCGCCCACTAGAACCACTTTACGCTTACCGCTACGGATATCTTCTACAGCGTTGCGTAGATTGTACAGGAAAGTCGCACAGGCACCGAGAGCGCCACCGGTTGAGCCTACGTTGCCTAGCATGTACGCATTAACAAAGTCCGCTGGCATTTGGGCATAACCTAATGGCATCTGCTTGGACGATGTACGCTTACCTAAAGCGGGATACTTGGTTAAGCCTCCAAAGCCTAGATCATCTAACTGACCAATCGAGTTGCTTGCATAAACCGCCACTTGATCCGGAGCGACATGTCGCATTACCTCGTCAAAAGGAATGCCGGTCGACATTAAAGCGTCAGAGGCGGAGAAGACAGTCATTTGCAAGTTGCGAGGGTGGTTGCGCGATTGATACAGAGCATCGGGCTTAAAACCACTGGGAAGTTGGCCTGCTGATTGAACCTGTGCCGTTTTGACGTCAGGTAAAATAGCTTCAATATCCCCGACAACAGCGACGCTGACCTCAGTAGCGTTCAACTGGCTCAATGTCCAGTTAGGAGGAATATGTTGAGGCAATTGACGTTTTTTGAGTACAAAGTGAATTTCGCCATCGTTTTTGAGTGTCGCGGCTTTATTAAACATCACTTGGTCTACATCGAAGCTTGCCGGCTCTATTCGGCGAATCAGCGTGTGGTCCAATATTTGTTGTAATAAAGTATCTAATAAAGTCTCAAGCGGCTGAACGTCACCGTCAGCGTTGGTGTAGCTTCCGGATTCGTAGTGGGCCAAACCCATAAGTGTGGCAAGGCTGAGTAGCGTTTCTTGTTTGCTCTTCGCGTCTAGGTGATCAAGAATCAGACGGCGGTAGGCATGATGAAATGAGCTACGACCAGCGGGGTTTACACCACCGAAACCGACGATGAGGGGTAAATGTGACAAAGAAAAGTCCTCGGCTGAGTCTTATACATAACTAATAGTTAACAATAGACCGCATATTGTATCGGCACATAGTAAAGCTGACCAGAGAATAGCAGTGTTTCCCTGAACCTTAATTGATATTTTAGTGTCAAAAGCGTCACTTATTTAATACGTGATGAATAAAAATACTCCTGATAGACTTATTCTAGGTATTTAAGGTTGCCCCTTTTTTGGAATATGCTGAACTCAATTGAGTCAGCGAGCCTTAACCGCTGTTTGTCATGAATACACGTTGATAAAAATACTGATCGGAGGTTTCATGAAAAAAATTGCATTTGCTTTAGCTGCTGCCACATTGGTCACGGGCTGTACGACGCTAGATCCATATACGCGTGAAGAGAAAACGAGTAATGCTACCAAAGGCGCAGGAATAGGCGCTGTTGCCGGGGCTGTGCTGGGTGCGGCGGTATCAAGTAAAAAAGACCGTGGTAAAGGTGCCGTGATTGGCGCACTGGTAGGCGGCAGTACGGGTGGCGGTATTGGCTACTACATGGATCAGCAGGAAATGCAGTTACGCCAAGAGCTAGATGGCACCGGCGTGGGTGTTGAGCGTGTAGGTGATGAGATTCGACTAATCATGCCGGGTCATATCACGTTTGCGACTAACTCCTTTGCATTAGCGAGTGATTTTCAACCTGTTTTAAATTCTGTAATTAAAGTGTTGCAGAAGTTTAATGAAACCGCGTTGAGCGTAGATGGCTTTACCGATAGCTCTGGATCTTTCGAATATAACCAAACATTGTCTGAAAAGCGTGCAGCGAGCGTAGCTAATTATTTAGCCGGTGGTGGTATTAAAGCAACGAGAATTAGCACACATGGTTATGGCGAGCGATATCCGGTGGCGGATAATGCAACGGAAGCGGGTAGAGCGATGAACCGTCGCGTAGAAATTAATATCCGTGGTGCTCAGGGGTAGAATGTACAAGCGGTTATTAACGTGAGAGTTAATAACCGCTATTTTGAAAACCGTTCAGGCGTCAGATTTTTACTCGGCGGCGTCTAGAACGTCAAACTTCTTAAGCAGGCGTTGCAGGTTTTCCTGTGTGCCTTGTTTTTCTGTTTCTAACGACTCTTTAGCTTCGCGCAGTTCTGTGACTTCCATGCGCAGCAATTCCACTTCTTCGATTAGATTTTCGATTTTATTTTCTAACTGATTAAACAGCTCGTGTTGCATGGTAATTCCTTGGCCCGCAGGCAATAGCGATGACAATAAAAAATGTAGGCGATGATTATAGAGCCACAGAAGCCGAAGTAAACCGCTACCAGAACATCACGATGTCTTGAGGCTGGATATTATGCTCTGAAACAGAGCCGTCTATGCGACCTCGGGCTGATGTTGGCTGAATATCATCAAGCGTGAGAGTCAAATTTGTGTTGATAAGTTCAGTGGTTGACTGCCCAGTTTGGTTAAAAAACATATTCTTACGGTAAACAGTAAGCTTGTCTCCTCGGCTTAAACCGCTGTTCAAACCTGAGTTAATCCAGACTTGGTTGTTGTCAACCTGAGTGATACGGGAAGAAAAGGGCAAACAGCGTAAGGATTGCACAAGATCTCGGCTTATCTCATCTAGTAGAACGTTTATTTTCTGGCCGTAGTCGGTGTCGTTAAACGCTGGCGTTGCAAAGCCAGTGAGCTTGCTTGAGTCTAAAGGCCATTTCCCGGCTGTTGCATAATGTTGTTGTTCGAGTAATGAGCCACTAAAGCCGTCGTGGATGAACAGGTCGATACTAAAGTGTCGTAGGTGCTTATCGCTTTTGTAGTCGAGCTTGTTGTAGGTATCCTTCAGCCAGTTGCTTTCTGTCATGACGGAAGGGTCATTCATTGACAGGTCTCGGATCACGCCAGAAACAATGTATTGAGTGTCGAGCTGCTGTGCATTGCTCATTAGCGTTGTGAGAACGCCGTTATCCAGTTGCTGTGTTGAGGCGGTGTTTAGATTGCTAAAGAGCTGTAACTGGCTCGCGTTTAATGGGTAAACACTGCTTTCTTGTCGTAACCGGTTAGCCAATGCTGTGCTAAGGCCGGATGAAATGCCGGATAGTTGCCCTAAGTTTGCTTGATTGGGATGCGCCAGTGGGAAGGCCGCAAACGCGACACTTTTTCTAAAGCTATTACCGCTACTGCCATTTAGGCAAGCAGTATCGGTATCTACTTCGGCTTTGATACGAACGAATAAGGTATTGCTGCGTAACTTTTCATCGATGATCTCTATGTTTCTTAGAGTACTTAGCGTAGAAATACGCATGTTGTCGATTTCTAAAATGCCATTTTCTAACTGCTGTGTGGTACTAATATAGGCAGAAGCTTGGAGGGAGGCTTGTTGTTTTGCATCGCTCATGGCTATCTCGCGTGCTTGGCTTATGTTGCCGTCAATTACTAGCCCTTGGCCTACCGCCTCAACCATTGTTTTCTGGGGCGAGCTTGGGTGTGCCATTGTGTCTTGGGCGATGCTGTGGGTGGAGAATAACGTGCATGAAAAAGCAAAGAGCGACATTGCAAACGTAAAAAAAGCAGTAAAAGATCTCAACATGAGGCTGTCCTGACCGATATATAGTGTGAAACTGTATGTATTTATGTTTCGGCTTGTAAATGAAGTTACATTAATAGCATATAACGAAGTGCGCTACCTTATTGAAATTAAACCTGTAGGTGCTGGTATGAGTAAATACCTTTATATTATTTGTGCGTTACTACTATCCGGCTGTAGCTCCCGACAGCCAGTGGACGTGTCTGTTACTCATATAAGCCCGCAAGCGAGTCAGGCTATTGTAGATCAAGTTTCACGTAACCAGTCGCTAACGACGCCCTCGGATTATGCGGTGGTCGATGAGGCGTACCAAGGCAGCGATCCAGTCAGCGAAGCTGTGGGACAGATGGCTCAGCAATTGGTGCATGGTTTAACCTTAAACCGGGTAAAACGTTTTCCTATTGCGGTGTTACCTTTTTCATCGTTACGCCGCAGTGTTGCCGATGATCTAATGGGTGAGCGTTTATCTGAAAACTTTATCTTTCCTATGCAGCAGCGTGGTTATAATCTAGTCGACTACCGCGCTGTGAGCTTGGCCACTACCGCTAAGTCTCCTGTGTCCAAGCAGAACATGTCGGCGTTGCGCGATCGCTATAAAATTTATTTTGTGTTGACTGGTACTTATGCCAAATATGCGGATGGTGTGGTGATTAATGCACGGATTCTAGATACAACCACTCGTCAGGTTTTGGCTTCGGCGCAAACGCATATCCCTAACGGCCGCCTAGAAGGGGCGTTGCCGGGCTTTGATCCTGTGCGTGCAATAGCGAATGGTTATATTATAGAGAACGGGTCAGGTCCAATGAGGTTGAACGAATGAGCAAGTATGGACTGTTATGTGTCGTGTTTTTAGCCTTTGGTTTGAGCGGCTGTGACACGATTAAAGTGACGGCAAAACAGGTGGTTGATGAGCTGCCTCAAGCTCATTTTGTTGATGCAGGGCCTCCTCTGAAGCCTCATTATGTGCAAGCAACAGGCTACGCGCCCATCAGTCTTCAGCCAGGCGCTACGCGTCAGCAGAAAGTGGTTGTTGCTATGCGAGCTTCTAAATTACGAGCGTACCAAGAATTGGTTGGTGTTGTGCATGGGCAGTATGTCTTTGGGACAACAACAGTGCAGGATATGGTGATTCAGAATGATTCATTCAAGACGGCAGTGGCGGGTATTGTTCGTGGAGCGCGTGTCATTAAAAGCTATCCGATCCAAGACGATACTTATGCAACCACGCTTGAAGTGGATATGAACCAGCTGCAGCAAGCGTGGGTGTCTTCCCAATAAACAGTGTTACTTGTTATTGAAAGCAGCAAGCTGTTCAGCGGTTGCTTCTTGTTGGTACTTGTCTTTCCAGTCGGCGTAGGGCTCACCATAAATTATTTCGCGAGCGGCTTCGTAATCCATGTCGATACCGCGCTCTTGGGCTTCGGCTTTATACCACTTTGAAAGGCAGTTGCGACAAAAGCCTGCTAAGTTCATGAGATCGATGTTTTGCACATCTTTGCGGCTGTCTAAATGTGCGACCAAACGACGAAATGCGGCGGCTTCAAGTTCGGTTTGTGTTGCTTTGTCCATTGTTTTATACCTTTTCGTTTTTATTGTGCATTGATGTGTTGGTCGAGTTCGCGACAAACGCGAGTTTGCAGCTCAATGCAGACGGCTGGGTCGCTAATCGGTTCACCATCAATATCGGTAAGAAAAAATACGTCTTCTACGCGCTCACCTATGCTTGTAATTTTTGCCTTGCGCACGGAAATGTCGAGTTCGGAGAAAATTTTACCAATCCGTGCCAGTAGCCCCGGTCGGTCTGGGGAGCGTACTTCCATTACTGTCTGTTGGGTATTAGGGTCATTACTGAGGTTGACGGTCGTAGGGGCGGCAAACAACTTCATTTGGCGCGGAATACGACGATGTATAATGTCTGGATAGTCTTCTGGATCGTCTAGTTCTTCTATTAAACGATCACGAATACTATTTATATAGTCGGGATTCTCGGAGAGCGGCTCGTTATCTTCGGTTAACACGGTGTAGGTGTTAAGTGTCTTGCTGTCATCGGTCACAATGATTCGAGCATCTTGGATGCTAAGAGAAAGCTGGTCTAACGTCGCAACAGTAGCTGCAAAGAGATTGTTGATGTCTTTGCTGTAAATGAAAATTTCTGTGGCGCCTTCGTAAACTCGATATGATGTCTTCTGGATAAGCACCAAGGGCAGGTCGCTAGGCTCATGCTCTAATATTGATTGCGTGTGCCAGGCAATATTTTTAGCGTCCTCGCGTAGGAAATAGTCATCTCCCATGGTTTGCCAAAATTCCTGTACATCCGTTTCTGGTATGCCAGAGCGCTTTAATATCATTAGTGCTTCGTGTTGCACTTGTTCGATACGGTCTTCTTTGTTGCCGGGGTTTTCTAAACCACGGCGTAATGCGCGCTTGGTTTCCATGTAAAGTTGGCGTAGCAACGTTGCGCGCCAGCTATTCCACAAAGTGTGATTGGTTGCATTAATGTCTGCCACGGTGAGGACATACAAGTAATCAAGGTGGACGTTGTCTTGTACTTGCTGTGCAAAGGTGTTGATAACTTCGGGGTCGGATAAGTCTCTTCGTTGCGCGGTCATGGACATTAATAAGTGATTACGTACTAACCACGATACTAAATGAGAGTCCCACCGGCCTAAGTGGTGGCGCTCACAGAATGCCATGGCGTCAACGGCACCTAGTTCGGAGTGATCTCCCCCTCGACCTTTCCCAATATCGTGATATAAACCGGCTATGTAGAGTAGCTCTATCTTGGGTAGTTGGTTGACTAGGCGATAGGCAATCGGAAATTGTTCCATGTGATCCCGGTGGCGGAATTGGCGCATTTTCTGGATCACTTTTAAGGTGTGGGCATCGACTGTGTAGATATGGAATAAGTCGTGCTGCATCTGCCCGACAATTTCGCCAAACTCGGGTAGGTAGCGCCCCAGTATGCCATAACGGTTCATGCGTTTGAGCTCGGTAGAAACGCCGTTAGGCGACTTCATGAGTTCCATGAAAAGCGATGTATTTCGAAGGTCGTTACGAAAGTCATCATCGATTAAGTGTCTGTTGTCGCGAATAAGCCGAATTGTAGATGCGCGAACGCCTTTGATATCGTCGTGGTTGGCTAGTAGTACAAACACCTCTAAAAGGGCAAAGGGGTGTTTTTCGAACACGCGGTCGTAGGTGGCTTCAAGGTAGCCATTGTGAACTCTAAAGCGCTTATTGACCGTGATGAATGTTTGTTGGTCTTCTATTTTTAAGATAGCTTCATCAAAGTACTGCAGTAGCATGTCGTTGAATTCAGCCATAGCCATCGCAACACGATAATACTTGCTCATGAACTGCTCTACGGCCAGTGCACCTTGTTGGTCTTTGTATCCGAAAAACTCAGCTAGTGCGCGCTGGTGGTCAAAGAGTAGTCGATCCTCTTTGCGTCCACTGATCATATGCAATGCATAACGAACCGACCACAAATACAGCTCGCCTTGGTTGAGCGTGTCTAATTCTGATTCTGTTAAAAAACCGTGGTCAACGAGGTCTCGGATATAGGTAGCACCAAAATGGCGTTTGGCAACCCAGCCAATGGTCTGTAAGTCGCGTAAACCACCAGGGGAGTTTTTGAGATTAGGTTCTAGGTTGTATTCCGTGTTGTTGGTTTTTTCGTGGCGCGCTTTTTGTTCTTTGTACTTTGCCACAAAGAACTCTTTATCTGTCCATGCGCCCTCCGACGTTACCCTGTCATACATTTCTTGGTGTAAATCTGGATTGCCGGTGAGTGGTCGAGATTCGATAAGGTTGGTGGCGATGGTGATATCGTCTTGAGCTTCGTTATAGCACTCGTCAATGGTTCGGACACTGGAACCAATTTCAAGCTGGATATCCCATAGAAGCGTTAAAAAGCCACTAATGCTCTCTTCGCAATCCGCAGGAATAAAGTCCTTGAACAGTAATAATATATCCACGTCTGAATGCGGGTGGAGTTCGCCGCGACCATAACCTCCTACCGCAATTAGAGAGGCTTGATTATCACTCGGCCAGTCGAAGAGGTTCCAAGCTGAAGTAATGATCTGATCAATTACGCTGGCACGCCCATACACCAGTTGGCGGATGTCTTCGCCTGCTTTAAAGCGTTTGTCTATCTCTTCTTGAGAGTGACGTAAGGTTTTTTTGAACAACTTAACGGGCGATTCGCCTTCAGCTAATTGTCTTTCAAAAGCCGCTGTATCAAGAAACTCTGTCGTATCTACCAAATGCTGTAAAGGTGTGCTCATGTGATTCCTACTGCTTAAAAGGATTCATCTGATCGTAATGTCAGGACTTCATAGCCAGTGTCTGTTACTAAAATGGTGTGTTCCCATTGTGCCGATAAGCGACGATCACTGGTGGTAACTGTCCAGCCATCTTTGTTGTTGAGTTTTACTTGGCGTTTACCTGCGTTAATCATAGGTTCGATAGTAAAAATCATCCCTGCTTGTAACTCTATGCCGGTACCTGCGCGTCCGTAATGAAGTACTTGAGGTTCTTCATGGAAGCCGGCTCCGATACCATGCCCACAATACTCCCTTACAACAGAGTAGTGGTTGCTTTCTGCATATTGCTGAATGACATGGCCAATATCGCCTAAGAAAGCACCCGGTTTAACTAATTCGATGCCTTTGATCATGCATTCACGAGTGATATTCATTAGTCGCTCAGCGTGAGGTGCAACTTTGCCGACAGCAAACATTTTGCTGGTATCACCATGGTAGCCATCTTTAATGACAGTGATGTCGATATTGATGATATCACCGTTTTTCATTGGCTTATCATCGGGTATGCCATGACACACAACGTGGTTTAAAGAAGTGCAGATAGATTTGGGGAAGCCATGGTAATTAAGTGGTGCTGGAATGGCTTTTTGTTCGTTGACGATATAGTTGTGGCAAATATCGTTCAGTTCATTGGTAGTGACACCCGGTTTTACGTGGGGTTCGATCATCTCTAATACGTCGGCGGCTAAACGGCCAGCTATGCGCATTTTTTCGATCTCTTCTGGGGTTTTGATGATAACTGACATGAGTGTCCTTGCTTTCGTTAAAGAGGCGAACCGATCATTTTTAGGAGTTTACGATCAGTAGTTGACTAATTGTACCTAATAATAGGGTTCTAGCGAAGGTTGACCTTCAAATTGATTGGGTGTTGTGGTATAAAACGCGCTCCCGAAATACATAAGGTATATCGGAGAATATTCCACACACATATCGTCACAGTTACCGGGTGCCGCTTAGCGGTTGGTAGTTGGGGTATGTGGAGGTCAAACCCAATACATAGGAATGCTAATCATGGCACAAGTTACAATGCGCGACCTGCTAAAAGCAGGCGTACACTTTGGTCACCAGACTCGTTACTGGAATCCGAAAATGTCTCAGTACATCTTCGGCGCTCGCAACAAAATTCATATCATCAACCTTGAGCACACTCTACCTGCACTAAACGGTGCATTGGACGTTGTTAAAGGCATGGCTCAGAACAAGAACAAAGTATTGTTCGTTGGTACTAAGCGTGCTGCTAGCAAGATCATCCAAGAAGAAGCTGCTCGTGTTGGTATGCCTTACGTTAACCACCGTTGGTTAGGCGGCATGCTGACTAACTACAAAACTATTCGTCAGTCTATCCGTCGCTTGCGCGAGTTAGAATCGGCTGCTCAGGATGGTACGTTCGCACAGCTAACCAAAAAAGAAGCGTTGATGCGTCAGCGTGAAATGGAAAAGCTAGAGCGTTCTATTGGTGGTATTAAAGAAATGGGCGGCTTGCCAGACGCACTTTTCGTTATCGACGTTGATCACGAGCGTATCGCTGTAAACGAAGCTAACAAGCTGGGTATCCCAGTTATTGGTGTTGTTGATACTAACAGCAACCCAGATGGCATCGATTACGTTATCCCAGGTAACGATGATGCGCTACGCGCAATTCAAATCTACGTTCAGTCTGTTGCTGATGCATGTGGCGAAGGTAGTGAAGTTGCTGGCGGTAAAAGTGAATTTGTTGAAGTAGAAGAAGCAGCTGCAGAGTAATTTCTCTGTCAACTCTTTAGGCTATTGTCTACAGATTCTATGAGAAGGGGAGCTGTGCTCCCCTTTTTTGAATTTTGATTGAACGTGTAAAATTGAGGTAATTGAGATGGCAGGTGTATCAGCTAAGCTGGTTAAAGAGCTACGCGACCGTACAGCATTAGGCATGATGGAGTGTAAAAAAGCACTCGCTGAAGCGAATGGTGATATTGAACTGGCGATCGAAGAGCTACGTAAATCATCTGGTATGAAGGCAGCTAAAAAAGCAGGTCGTACAGCTGCAGATGGTGTTGTTGTTGTTCGTACAGCTGACGATAACTCTTACGGTGTTATTGTTGAAGTTAACTCTGAAACTGACTTCGTTGCCCGTGATGAAGGTTTCTTAGCATTCGCAGGTTCTGTTGCAGACGCTGCATTTGCTGCTAAATCTGACGACGTTGCTGCAATCATGGCTGGCGACTTGGAATCAGCTCGTGAAGCGCTAGTTCAAAAGATCGGTGAAAACATTGGTGTTCGTCGTATCGTTGTTTTGGAAGGTGAGTGTGTTGGTGCTTACGTTCATAGCAACAACCGTATTGCTGTATTAGTTTCTTTGAAAGGCGCTAATGCCGAAACAGCTAAAGACGTTGCAATGCACGTTGCTGCGGTTAACCCGCAAGTTGTTTCTAAAGAGCAAATGTCTGAAGAAGTTATTCAGAAAGAAAAAGAAATCATCATGGCGCAGCCAGATATGGCTAGCAAGCCTGCTGAAATCGCTGAGAAGATGGTTGTTGGTCGTATCAACAAGTTCTTGTCTGAGAATAGCTTGTTAGAGCAGCCTTTCGTTAAAAACCCAGATCAGAAAGTAGCTGAAATGGTTAAAGCGGCAGGCGGTGAAGTTGTTACATTTACTCGCGTAGAAGTGGGTGAAGGTATTGAAGTTGAGCAAGTTGATTTCGCTGCAGAAGTTGCTGCACAGCTGAACAACAAGTAAAACTCGCTAAAAGACGTGTGTGCTGTGTTACAGTACGCACGTTTATCCATCATATAACTTCCTTCTACGGAGAGATCTGTATGCCTGCCGAAAAAAAGAAACATGCTCGCTATAAACGCATTCTTCTTAAACTCAGTGGTGAAGCCTTACAAGGCGATGAGAATTTTGGTATTGATCCAAAAGTGTTAAACCGAATGGCGCTGGAAGTGGGTCAGTTGGTTGGGATTGGTGTACAAGTAGGTATTGTTATTGGTGGTGGTAATTTGTTTCGCGGTGCAGCGTTAAGTGCAGCCGGTATGGACCGAGTGACGGGTGACCATATGGGTATGTTAGCGACCGTGATGAACTCGCTCGCGTTACGTGATGCGCTTGAGCGTTCTAATATAGATACCCGTGTTATGTCAGCTATCCCGATGAGTGGGGTGGTAGATCACTATGATAGACGTAATGCAATACGCTTCTTGAACCAAGGCGACGTGGTTATTTTTTCGGCTGGGACGGGTAATCCGTTTTTTACAACCGACTCGGCGGCGTGTTTGCGTGGCATTGAGATAGAAGCGGATGTCGTTTTGAAAGCGACTAAGGTCGATGGAGTTTACACTGCAGATCCAGTGAAAGATCCAGCGGCTAAACGATACTTACATTTGTCGTATGATGAAGTACTCGAAAAGCAACTGGGCGTTATGGATCTGACAGCAATTTGTTTGACGCGTGATCATAATATGCCTGTTCGCGTATTTAATATGAACCGACCAGGTGCCTTAGTTAACCTGTTGGTTGGTGGCGATGAAGGTACATTAATCAGCGCCGAAGTGACTGGAGATCAATATGCTGAATGAAATTACAAAAGAAGCTGAAGCTCGCATGAAGAAAAGCTGCGATTCTTTGGTTGAGCACTTTAAAAAAATTCGTACTGGGCGTGCACATCCGAGTATTCTGGATTCTATTCAGGTGTCTTACTATGGCTCTGATACTCCTCTGTCTCAGGTGGCGAATATTTCTGTAGAAGACTCGCGCACACTAATGATCACGCCATGGGAAAAGAATATCGTCCCTGACGTTGAAAAGGCTATTTATAAGTCTGATCTTGGCTTGAACCCGGCTACTAATGGTGGGGTTATTCGCGTGCCTATGCCTCCTTTAACTGAAGAGACGCGTAAGGGTTATACAAAACAAGCGCGTTCTGATGCCGAGTCTGCTCGCGTTTCAGTACGTAACGTGCGACGCGACGCCAATAATCAGTTAAAAGATTTACTCAAAGAAAAAGAAATCTCTGAAGATGACGATCGTCGTGGTCAGGATCTGATTCAAAAGCTTACTGATAAGTATGTTGCCGAAGTTGATAGTTTGCTTGCTAAGAAAGAAGCAGACTTGATGGAAATCTAAATTCAGAAAGGAGGGCTGGGTTTCCCAGCCTGTCTGAAGAACACTATGTCAGTACACGCAAAACTCAATATCCCTTTGGAAAAAGTACTTCCAAAACATATCGCAATTATCATGGATGGTAATAATCGCTGGGCCAAACAGCGACGATTGCCTAGTTTGGCTGGCCATAAGGCTGGGGTTGATAGTGTGCGCAGTGTAATAGAGGGCTGCGTCGAATATGGCGTTGAGTCGTTAACTCTATTTGCATTTAGTAGTGAAAATTGGAAAAGGCCTGAGCTAGAAGTAACTGGCTTGATGGAGCTTTTCATGTTGGCTTTGGATCGAGAGGCTAAGAAGCTCAATAAGAATAACATTCGGTTAAAAGTAATCGGTGATACCACACGCTTTAGTGAATCTTTACAAGCCAAAATAGCAAAAGTTGAAGCATTGACGGCGAATAACACTCGATTGACGTTAAATGTAGCGGCTAATTATGGTGGTCGTTGGGATATCGTTTCAGCCGCAAAAGCCTTTGCTCAAGATTGTATCGATGGTAAGGCAACTCCTAGTGATTTAAACGAATCGTCGTTTAATCAGTATTTGACCTTGTGTGATCAGCCTGCCCCAGATCTTTGCATCCGCACAGCGGGAGAGAGCCGGATTAGTAACTTTCTAATTTGGCAAATGGCATATACCGAGTTTTATTTTGTTGACGGTTTTTGGCCAGACTTTGACAAGCACTCATTGGGTGATGCTATTCGTGATTTTTGTACAAGAGAAAGGCGCTTTGGCAAAACCAGTGAGCAGGTAGAGGCGCAAACGCGTGCTTAAAAAAAGAATCGCTACGGCGGTCGTTCTAGCACCTCTTGCTTTAGCAGGTGTTTTTTTACTGCCCCTTCAGGGGTTTGCTATTTTTCTAGCGGTTATCCTTTTGTTGGCAGCCTATGAGTGGGGGCCGTTATCTGGTCTCCTTACCACTTTAAGCCGCTACAGCTTCTGTGCAATAGTCTTGGTTGCTGTGGCCTGCTTGATGGTTTTCCCTATTGGCGATCTGTACCAAGCAATTTTGGCATCGAGTTTGGCACTTTGGTTTGTTGCTATTTATTGGATAATGCGTTTTCCGCAGCCCGGTGTATGGTCGTTACCGATAATGCGGGCCATCATTGGTTTAGTGTTTTTGGTCGCTACTTGGATCGCTTTGGTTGGGCTGAAAAGCAGTGAACGAGGTGATGCTTGGATTTTGCTGTTGTTTCTCATTGTGTGGGGAGCTGACACGGGTGCTTATTTTGCTGGCAAACGCTGGGGGAAAACTAAGCTAGCGCCTAATGTGAGTCCGGGTAAAACCCGAGAAGGTATGTTGGGTGGTTTAGCTACAGTCGCTTTGGTGTGTGCGGTTTTTGCGCAGTGGAATGAACTGTCTTTCTCGTCGATGGTCTATCTCATGATTTTAGGTGTCGTTACCGCCGCTATGTCGGTTATGGGGGATCTGTTTGAAAGTCTCTTGAAGCGCAATGCAGGCCTTAAAGATAGTGGTACCTTGTTGCCGGGTCATGGCGGTATTTTAGATCGTATAGACAGCTTATTAGCGGCTGCACCATTCTTTTATCTTGGGTTGCTATTTTTTCAGTGATCTAATTAACGAGTAGCGACTGTTACTATTATGGCTTTACTTCAAACAATTCTTGCAACATTAGTCACGTTAGGAATTTTGGTTACCATTCATGAGTGGGGCCACTTCTGGGTTGCTCGTCGTTGCGGCGTTAAAGTACTTCGCTTTTCTGTCGGTTTTGGTAAAGCACTTTGGTCAAGAACCGGTAAAGGCGGGACTGTCTATGCGGTAGCGGCGATACCTTTGGGCGGCTATGTCAAAATGCTAGACGAGCGCGAAGGTGACGTCCCCGCGAGTCTTCACGAACAAGCATTTAATAATAAACCTGTGTTGCAGCGGATGGCGATTGTTGCTGCCGGGCCTGCCGTTAATTTGATTTTTGCTGTGTTTGCCTATTGGCTTATGTTCATTGTTGGCACAAGCACAGTGGTTCCTATTGTGGGCAGTGTTTCTCAAGGCTCTCCTGCTGCGCTGGCGGGTTTAACCTCTGGTGAAGAGATCGTGAGCATTGATGGTCGGACAGTGCGTTCATGGGAAGAAGCTAATTTGGCGCTGGCGTCACGCGTTGGCGAGACAGGTGTTGTCGAGTTAACCGCTAAGCGCTCATCAGCTAGCACACCAGAGCGCTTTCAGTTGCCATTAGAACAATGGAAAGTAGAGTTAGAATCAGAATCTCCTTTATCGGCGATAGGTATAACACCTTACCGACCTGAAATAGCTCCGGTTATAGGTCAGGTTGTTGATGGCCAAGCCGCTAAGGCCGGTGGATTAAAAGAGGGTGACGAGGTTGTCGCAGTGAATGGTCAAGCCATTAGCGCATGGCCTGCCCTTGTTTCGATTATTCAAGCTTCTGCCAATCAACCTCTTAGCCTGTCAGTCTTGCGTGACGGAAAAGAAGTAAGTTTGTCTGTCACACCGCGCGAGCGTTTGCAACCAACCGGTGAGTTACAGGGCTATATTGGCGCTGGCGCGACAGCGCCTGAATGGCCTGAAGCTATGCAGCGAAGCATTAGCTATGGTCCTTTAGAGGCGGTTCCGGTTGCTATTACGAAAACATGGAATATGATCGCGCTAACCTTAGATTCAATCTGGAAGATGATTGAAGGGATCATATCTGTAAAAAACTTGAGTGGCCCGATTACCATTGCTAAAGTGGCCGGTGCTTCAGCCGCATCAGGTTTTGAGCCTTTTATCAGCTTCTTGGCGTATTTGAGCATTAGTTTAGGTGTGCTTAACTTATTACCTATCCCCGTATTAGATGGTGGGCACTTGTTGTACTACACCATCGAATTAATACGCGGTAAGCCAGTGAGTGAACGAATTCAAGATGCAGGTTTGAAAATGGGTATGGCTGTTCTGTTATCACTAATGACGGTCGCCATTGTTAATGATTTTTTACGTCTTTAAGCGAACGCTTTAAGTTGGATGATGTTTGATGAATAAACAGTTTGGTTGGATGCTTGGGCTAGCCTTGTGGTCCTCTCTTTCACAAGCGGCGTTTACGCCGTTTAAAGTGCAAGATATTAAATTAGAGGGCGTACAACGCGTTGAGCCGGGTATTGTTTTTCGTAACTTTCCTGTTTCAACCGGGGATCGTGTTACCGAGTCGGCCATATCTGATGCTGTGAGCCAGCTGTTTAAATCAGGCTATTTTGAGGATGTTGATGTTCTTAAAGATGGCGATTTCTTGATCTTGCGAGTGAAAGAACGTCCGGCCGTCAGCTTAATTCGTTTGAATGGCAATAAGGTCATAAAAGACGAAGACTTGATCAAAGGGCTTAAGCAGTCAGGTTTGCAAGAAGGTGATGTGTTTAAGCGCTCAGCTTTGGATCAGATTCGCTTAGACTTGATTCGCATGTACGTAAGTCAAGGCCGTTATGGCGCAGCAATTGACACGGAAGTTGAAGAGCTTTCAGGCAACCGCGTGGCGCTTGATATTAATATCAAAGAAGGCAGCGTAGCTTCGATTCAGCACATCAACGTGGTGGGCAATACTGTTTTTGATGATGAAGTATTAAAAGACCTATTTGCTTTAAAATTGCCTAGTTTTTGGTCTTTCTACACGAAAGATGACCGATACGCGCGCGAGAAGCTCTCTGGAGACTTAGAGCGTTTACGGTCATATTACATGGACCGCGGCTACATTAATTTTTCTATAGACTCCACCCAAGTTTCAATAACACCTGATAAGCAAAATGTGTTTATTACCGTCAACATAGATGAAGGTGATCAATACACGCTTCGGGATGTGAATTTGGCCGGAAACATGGTGGTTCCTGAAGAAGAGTTAGCCTCTATTATTTCTATGGAACCCGGTGAGGTGTTCTCTCGCCAAGTGATGACTGACGCTCAAAAAGCGTTGAGCGATCGATTGGGTGAAGCCGGCTATATGTTTGCGAATATAAGCCCTGTTCCAGAATTGCATGAAGAAGATCACTCAGTATCTTTGAAGTTTTATGTGGACCCAGGCAAGCAAACTTATGTGCGCCGTATAAATGTTAAAGGTAATAGCCGTACGGCAGATGAAGTAGTGCGTCGTGAACTTTATCAGATGGAAGCCGCAGTTGTTTCAACCGATAGCATCAAGCAGAGTAAAGAGCGGTTAGAGCGTACGGGTTATTTTAGTTCTGTTAACTTGGAAACGGTTCCTGTGCCGGGAACTGATGATCAAGTTGATTTAAATTTATCCGTAGAAGAGCAGCAATCTGGGCAGTTTACGGCCAGTGTTGGCTACTCACAAAGTGACGGTATCATTCTAGATTTTGGTATTTCTCAGGATAATTTTTTCGGTTCAGGTAAAAGTGTTGGTTTTAATATTACCCGAAGCGGAACCGAGAAAGAGGTCAGCTTAAATTATCTTGACCCCTTCTATACCGTTAATGGTGTGAGCCGAGGTTTTGATGTCTTTTATCGTAAGAGTGAGTTTGATGACGATGATGAAAGCAGCTATTCACTAGATGAATTTGGGGGTGGTGTTACCTTCGGCTACCCTATTGATGATTATCAGCGTTTGACCTTGTCTTTGGGTATTGAACAAATTTCGGTTAACACCAATGACAATGCGCCTGTTGATGAAATTGATTCGTTCATCGATGAAAACGGTGATGAGTACTTAAACTTTAAAACAACGCTAGGGTGGAGCAATAACCACTTGAACCGTGGTGTGTTCCCAACTGCTGGTTACTCGCACAATGCGACGTTAGAGATTGCGATTCCGGGGAGTGAATTAAGCTACTATCGCGCGATTTACCAAACTAAGTGGTACCAGCCATTGAAGGATGAGTCGGATTGGGTGTTTGGTCTTAAAGGGCGTTTAGGGTATGCCGATAGTTATGGTGATAAGAGTTACCCATTCTTTAAAAACTTCTATGCCGGTGGTTTAACAACAATCAAGGGCTTCGAAAGTAACTCGCTCGGTCCGCGTGATTCTAATGATGATGCCTTTGGCGGTAATATCATGGTTGTCGGTGGCGCAGAGCTTATATTCCCTATGCCATTTATAGAAAGCCAAAATGGCTGGCGGTCATTGTTCTTTGTTGATGGTGGTAACGTGTTTGCAACCGAGTGCTTTAACTCTTCCTCTTCCAGTTCTAAGTGTGAAGAAGGTGTGAGTTTTGATGAGCTACGCTACTCAGCAGGCTTAGGTATTAGCTGGTTGTCTCCTGTTGGCCCATTATCAATTGCCATTAGTAAGCCGCTGAATGCTAAAGAAAGTGATGAAACCCAAGTATTCCAGTTCTCGCTTGGCCAAAGTTTTTAATATAAGGAAAATATTCAATGAAATCTGTTAAGTATATTGTTGCTCTGGTTGCTGTGTGTTTTATGCCAATGGCAATGGCTGAAAAAATTGCGGTATTAGGTGTTCAAGAGGCTTTGTTGGCTTCTAAGGCAGCAGGTAGCTTTCGTGACTCATTACAGAAAGAGCTGAGCGGCGAAGAAAAGCGCGTAGTAGACCTTGAAAAGCAGGCAAAAGGTTTACGCGAAAAAATCCAAAAAAATGGTTCAAGCATGAGCCAAGAGCAGTTGAATCAGAGCCGCTTACAGTTCCAAAAAGCGTTTGAAGAGTATCAGCGAAGCGGACAGGCTCTGCAGCAAAAACGTATTGAGCGCGAGCAGTCTTTTATCGAAGATATGCGCCCTAAATTGGATGTGGTTATTCGTAAAATCATCGAAGAAAATGGCTACGATGTCGTACTTGCTAAGCAGGCGACGGTTTTTACCGCCAAAGGTGTTGATATTACGCCACGAGTGGTAGAACTATTGAATAAGCAGTAATGGCTCAGAGAAACTGTACCTACCGCTTATCTGAATTAGCGGAAAAACTAGATGGTGTTATCCAAGGTTCGGATTGCACCATTTTTGGTTTGAACACGCTTGAAAAAGCGACACAAGAACAGCTCAGCTTTTTAGCCAATCCTCGCTATGTATCGCAACTGACCCGCACTAGCGCGGGCGCTGTTTTGGTAACGTCAGAGATGGCTGACCAAGTTACAGGAACGGCATTGATTGTTGATAGCCCTTACATGGCGTTCGCTAAAGTGTCGCAGCTTTTTGATTGGCGTTTGGATGATGAGTCCGAAGGCGTGCATCCGTCGGCGTTTGTTCATGCTTCAGCGACTATAGGTTCTAATGTGACTGTAGGGGCGGGTGTGGTTGTTGAGGCGAATGTCACTCTGGAGGATAACTGCATTATTGGCCCTAACTGTGTTATCCAAGCGGGTAGTATCGTGGGGCAGTCTAGTCGATTAGAAGCCAATGTGACCTTGTATCCTGATGTCGTGTTAGGACAAAACTGTTTAGTGCACTCAGGCGCTGTTATTGGCGCTGATGGTTTTGGTTTTGCTCCTTCTAAGCAGGGCTGGGTTAAAATCTGTCAATTGGGTGGTGTTCGTATTGGTCATTCGGTGGAAATTGGTGCTAATACCACGATCGATCGGGGCGCGCTTGATCACACCTATATAGGTGATGGTGTTAAACTCGATAATCACATACAAATAGCCCATAACGTTGTCATTGGAGAACAAACTGCCATTGCAGGCTGTACGGCCGTCGCCGGAAGCACTAAAATTGGCCGCCATTGCACGATTGCCGGTCATTGCGGCATAACGGGGCATTTAACTATTGCTGATCATACGCATATCACAGCGATGTCGCTGATTAGCAAATCAATCACAGCATCCGGTCAGGCTTTTTCTTCGGGCACAGGTCAAGAAAAGCATAGTGATTGGAAGCGTAACGTTGTTCGCTTTCGGCAGTTAGATGATATGGCTCGCCGGTTAAAGCAGTTAGAACAAAAAATCGATAATCTCTCTATTGAAGGTCTTAATAAATGATGGATGTAAATGAAATTAGGGAGTATCTCCCTCATCGTTACCCGTTTCTATTGGTTGATCGAGTGCTTGAATTAACACCGGGTGAGTCCATCGTTGCGATCAAAAACGTGAGTGTCAACGAGCCTTTCTTTAACGGCCACTTCCCTGAGCACCCCGTTATGCCGGGCGTGTTAATCGTTGAAGCAATGGCTCAGGCGGCAGGTATTCTTGGTTTTAAAACCATGAACAAAACGCCAGAAGATGGTTCTATTTATTATTTTGTTGGTTCGGATAAATTACGTTTTAAGCGCCCGGTTGTGCCTGGTGATCAATTAAAACTTGAAGCTTCTATCGTTTCTGAGCGTCGCGGCATCTGGAAATTTGATGTGAAAGCAACCGTTGAAGGTGATACTGTTAGTTCTGCTACCATTTTATGTGCAGATCGAAAGGTGTAAGTGTGATTGACCCGCGAGCAATTATCGAGCCTGGCGCTCAACTAGCTGACGATGTAACGGTTGGGCCTTGGTCATATATTGGTGCTGATGTTGTCATCGGTGCTGGTACAGAAATAGCTTCTCATGTTGTGATTAAAGGCCCTACTGTTATGGGAGCTGGTAACCGAGTGTTCCAATTTTCAACAATAGGTGAAGAGTGCCAAGATAAAAAGTACGCGGGTGAGCCGACTCGTTTAGAAATCGGCGATAACAATGTTTTTCGAGAAGGGACTACGGTTCATCGAGGAACGATTCAAGATCAATCTTTGACCAAAATTGGCAGCCATAATTTATTTATGGTCAACGCGCACATCGCGCATGACTGTATGGTTGGTGATCACATTATTCTGGCGAATAACGTTGCTTTAGCAGGGCACGTGCATGTAGGTGATCATACTATTTTGGGTGGCTTTACGGCCGTACATCAGTTTTGCCACATTGGAAGTCATGTGATGTGTGGGGCGGGGACTGTGGTTCTTAAGGACATACCCGCTTACGTAATGGCAACTGGCAACCCTGCTCAACCTCATGGAATCAATGCTGAGGGGCTTAAGCGTCGCGGCTTTACGCCAGAGATGATCAGAGGGATTCGTCAAGCTTATAAAACGATCTATCGTAAAAAGCTCACGACGGTTGAAGCACTGGCAGTACTTGAAGCCGAAGTCGTGGACTCCCCAGAGATTGATTTGCTTATCGCATCTCTCAAAGACTCCACTCGGGGTATTATTCGTTAGGGGAAAGATGTGACTGCGCTAAGAATTGCCTTGGTGGCCGGTGAAGCATCAGGTGATATTCTGGGCTCAGGGCTAATCAGCGAACTTTCGAAACGATTCCCAAATACCACATTTGAAGGCATAGGCGGTGATCTGATGATTGCTGCTGGCCTAGTATCGCGAGCGCCAATGGAGCGCTTATCTGTTATGGGTCTGGTAGAAGTGCTAAGCCGCTTACCAGAACTGTTGTCATTGCGTAAATCCTTAGTCCAGCATTGGCTTAAAAACCCACCTGATGTGTTTATAGGTATCGATGCGCCTGATTTTACATTAGAGCTAGAGCGTCGATTAAAAGAAGCCGGTATTACCACTGTTCATTATGTAAGTCCTTCTGTTTGGGCTTGGAAGGCTAAGCGAATCTATAAAATTAAAGAAGCGGTTGATTTATTGTTAGCTTTGTTCCCTTTTGAAGCTCAACATTATGAGAAAACTCAGCAGCGGATTAGTTTTGTAGGTCATCCGTTGGCTGACACAATCGCTAATGATCCAAAAATTCCTATTGCTCGTGATACGTTTCAATTGGCATCGACACAGCGTGTGATTGGCATTTTGCCGGGAAGCCGTTCGAGTGAAATTCGCTATTTAGCGCGTCCTTTTTTAGAGGCGGCCCGTTTATTATGGCAACACAATAATGACTTGGTATTTTTATTGCCGGCTGCAAACGACAAGCGGTACGAGCAGCTCCAACGCTTGATTGATGAAAGTTTTAGCGATTTGCCAGTGCAATTAATAATGGGGCGTTCTAGAGAAGTCATGGCCGCTAGTGATGTGATATTGATTGCATCCGGAACGGCCACTTTAGAAGCGACATTACTAAAAAAACCAATGGTTGTTGGTTATAAAATGGCTGGGCTAACGTATGCTATTTTTTCGCGCATGTTGAAGACGCCTTATGTTTCACTGCCTAATATTTTAGCCGGAGAAGCGCTTGTGCCTGAGGTGTTGCAAAAAGAGCTGACCCCAGAGAGGCTATGCGCTGAAGTGGAACACTGGTTGGACTCGTCAACGGATAAGCATTATGTGGTTGAGCGTTTTAGCGCTATTTTTGAGCAGCTGCATAAGAATGCTGATCAACAAGCGGCGGATGCAATTGAGCTGTTAATGAAAGAAAAAGGAATACTCCCTCATGCATAATGCCGCGGATGAATGGGCGCAACTTCGCTCACAGTACTCCCTAATCGCAGGTGTGGATGAGGTGGGGCGAGGGCCTTTAATTGGTAACGTTGTTACCGCAGCGGTGATCCTCGATCCGCTCAAGCCAATAAGTGGATTGGCGGACTCTAAAAAGCTAACGGCTAAACGACGAGATGCTCTTTATGAAGAGATCATCCAGAATGCGTTGGCTTATTCAGTGGCTTTTGCTACACCCCAAGAAATAGACGAAATTAATATATTACACGCAACCATGTTAGCGATGCAGCGAGCTGTGCTCCAGCTCGCCGTGTTGCCTGAATATGTCATGATTGATGGTAATCGTTGCCCGGATATTCCTTTTCCTTGCGAGGCTGTTGTGAAAGGTGATAGCCGCATCGCTGAGATTAGTGCGGCTTCGATTGTGGCTAAGGTAGTCCGTGATCGTGAAATGGAAGCGCTCGACTTAGCGTATCCTGACTACGGCTTTGCTAAACACAAAGGTTACCCAACGGCTGCGCATATGGCAGCATTAGAAAAGTTTGGTCCACTTGATATGCACCGTCGCTCGTTTAAGCCAGTAGCTCGTTTGTTGGACTAGCCATAGGCTGGTCATCTTTTTTTTACTAGGTAGGTTTATATGTCAGCTAATGCTTTTGTCCATCTTCGCGTTCATACAGAGTTCTCTTTGGTGGACGGGCTCGTGCGAGTCAAAGGGCTGGTCAATGCAGCTAAGGATGCAGGCATGCCAGCCGTGGCAATCACGGATCAAGTTAACCTGTTTGCCCTAGTGAAGTTCTTTAAAGCAGCTACCGGTGCTGGCATTAAACCCATTTGCGGCGCTGATCTACTGGTGCTCAATGATAACGATATAGATGAACCTTATCGTGTCACTCTGTTGGTGCAAAACGCGAAAGGCTACCGCAATTTGATGGAGCTGATTTCGCGCGCCTATGCAGAGGGTCAGGTGCAGTTGGCTGATAAAGCAATTGTTTATAAGTCGTGGCTAGTCGAAAAGTCTGAGGGGCTTATTGCGCTCAGCGGTGCTAAAGATGGTGAAATTGGGCGCGCGATGATTTCCGGTAATGGCTCGGCAGAAAGCCTTTTAGACGAGTGGATGTCTCTTTTTCCGAATCGCTTTTATTTGGAAGTACAGCGTACAGCCCGCCCGGGTGAAGACATTGTCATTGATGAAAGCGTTCGTCTGGGTTTGCTAAAAGGCTGTCCATTGGTAGCAACCAACGATGTGATGTTTATACATGAAACAGACTTCGAGGCTCATGAGGCGCGTGTTTGTATTAACCAAGGAAGGACGCTCGAAGATCCACGTCGACCTAGGGATTATTCAGATCAGCAGTATTTTCGTAGTACTGAAGAAATGGTGGAGCTGTTCAGCGACATTCCAAGTGCCATTGAAAACACGGTAGAAATAGCCAAACGCTGTAATATCGAAATGGATTTGGGGACCTATTATTTACCTAAGTACCCGATCCCTGAAGGGATGTCGATTGACGAGTTCTTCATTAAGGTGTCCGAAGATGGCCTTAATGAGCGTTTAGAAATTCTGTTAGATAAAAACGACCCAGACTATGCAGCTAAACGGAAAGTTTATGATGACCGGCTTAAATTTGAGTTAGATATCATTATCCAAATGGGTTTCCCTGGGTATTTCCTTATCGTAATGGACTTTATTCAATGGGCTAAGGATAACGACATTCCTGTAGGGCCGGGTCGAGGCTCGGGTGCGGGTTCTTTGGTGGCCTATGCACAGAAAATCACAGATCTTGATCCGCTGGAATATGATTTGCTGTTTGAGCGATTCCTAAACCCAGAACGGGTATCCATGCCTGACTTTGATATCGATTTCTGCATGGATAATCGAGATCAAGTTATTGATTACGTAGCACGTACTTATGGGCGAGATGCCGTCTCCCAGATTATTACTTTCGGTACAATGGCCGCAAAAGCGGTTGTTCGAGATGTGGCGCGCGTACAGGGTAAAGCGTTCGGTTTGGCTGATAAGTTGTCCAAACTCATCCCTTTCGAAGTAGGTATTACACTCAGTAAAGCGATGGAGCAGGAGCCAGCGCTCAGCGAGTTTGTAAACAGTAGCGAAGAAGCTCAAGAAATTATGGACATGGCTTTCAAGCTGGAAGGTGTGACCCGTAACGTTGGTAAGCATGCCGGTGGTGTGGTTATCGCTCCAACGAAGCTAACAGACTTCTCCGCCACTTATTGTGATGAAGAAGGCCATGGGCTTGTAACGCAGTTCGATAAAGGCGATGTTGAAGAAGCCGGTCTGGTTAAGTTTGACTTCTTGGGTTTAAGAACCCTGACCATTATTGACTGGGCTTTAAAGACTATTAACACCAAGCGCGCTCAAGAAGGTGAAGAGGCGCTCGATATTTCCCTGATCCCTTTAGACGATAAACCGACCTTTGATTTGCTTCAATCTGCTGAAACGACAGCTGTTTTCCAGTTAGAGTCCAGCGGTATGAAGGATCTGGTAAGACGTTTGTTGCCTTCTCGTTTTGAAGATATTGTCGCTCTCGTGGCCTTGTTTAGACCGGGGCCATTGCAGTCGGGCATGGTTGATGACTTTATCAACCGTAAGCATGGCCGCGCAGAAATGTCTTGGCCGCATCCCGACTACCAGTTGGATAGCTTGCAGCCGGTATTGGAGCCAACTTACGGTGTTATCTTGTACCAAGAGCAGGTAATGCAGATTGCTCAGGTCATGGCGGGGTATACGCTCGGCGGAGCCGACATGCTGCGTCGAGCCATGGGTAAGAAGAAGCCTGAAGAAATGGCGAAGCAACGTGCCATCTTCTTAGAGGGGTGCGAAAAACAAGGTATTGATAGGGATCTCTCTGGGAATATATTTGATCTGGTTGAGAAGTTCGCCGGTTATGGTTTTAACAAGTCGCACTCGGCGGCCTATGCGTTAGTTTCTTACCAAACGGCTTGGCTGAAATGTCATTATCCAGCCCCATTTATGGCGGCGGTTATCTCTGCGGATATGCAAAACACCGATAAAGTGGTGATCTTCATTGAAGAGTGCCGCAATATGGGGATTGCTCCATCGCCACCGGATGTGTGTAGTGGCGACTACATGTTTACCGTCAATGAAGCCGGTGAGATTGTTTATGGTTTAGGGGCAATCAAGGGTGTTGGTGAGGGGCCAATTGATGCGATTGTAAAGGCGCGCCAAGATGGCGAAGGCGACTTTAAGGATATCTTTGATTTTTGTAAGCGGGTCGGGCCTAAAAATCTCAATAAACGAGTGTTGGAAGCCTTGGTTCGTGCTGGTGCCCTTGATAAGTTAGGTGCCGAGCGTGCTGTACTATGGGCGGCGATCGGTGATGCTTTTCAGGCTGCAGGTCAAAGTGCTCGTAATGAAGATGCCGGGATGTTTGATCTTTTTGGGGAGGTAGAAGCGGAAGCACCGCGTGACCCGTATGAAGATTATAAACATGTACGCCCTTGGACAGATAAAGAGCGGCTGCGTGGAGAGAAAGAAACATTAGGTTTGTACTTAACGGGGCACCCAATCGATGAGTACGAGCGTGAGCTGAAAAAGTTTGTCTCGCAAAAAATTGTAAGTTTGCAGCCTGCACGTGGTAAACAGCAAAAAATCGTTGGCCTCATAGTTGATCAGCGCGTTAAGAAAACTAAACGTGGTGATTCGTTGTGTTTCTTGACGCTGGATGACCGCACAGCCCGTATTGATGTCACTGTGTACGGTGAACTCTATGATCAAACACGAGAGTGGGCGGTTAAAGATACAATTGTGATCATGGAAGGTGAGGTGACTCAGGATGATTATTCAGGAGGCCTCAAGGTTCGTTGTAATAAGTTGATCAGTATACCAATGGCTCGTGCACAGTACGCCTCTTCGGTTGCAGTGCAGGCTAATGCCACCTCGTTAACCGGTAGACGGCTTAACGAATTCAAAACATTGCTAAAAACATATCAATCTCAGGAAGGCTTACCTGTCACTATCCATTATCAACGCGAAGACGCTGCAGGCCCTGTGCGCCTGGGTGATCAATACCGAGTTGAAGGCAGTGATGAGCTATTAATTGCCTTTAAAGAGCACTTTGGGTTTGATCAAGTGAAGATTGACTACTGATCAGGGTGGTTATCCTGCTGCCGTGACGGTAAAATCGTCCACTAATTTAGCGTTATTATTCACTGTTTAAGCGGAAACGAATCAAATGAATCCGAATTACCTGGATTTCGAACAGCCAATCGCTGATCTTGAAGCCAAGATTGAAGAACTCCGACTGGTGGGTAGCGGTACCGAGATTAACATCAGCGATGAGCTGACAAAGCTGCTTGAAAAAAGCCGTAGTCTTACCGTATCCATTTTTGAGAATCTGACGGCTTGGCAGGTTTCTCAGTTATCTCGTCACCCAAAGCGTCCGTATACACTGGACTACATCGATCTGATGTTCGATAGCTTTGAAGAAATCCATGGCGATCGCCACTTTGCTGATGATGCTGCTATTGTTGGCGGTATTGCGCGTTTGGATGGTCGTCCTGTGATGATTATTGGTCATCAAAAAGGTCGTGACGTTAAAGAAAAAGTACGTCGTAATTTTGGTATGCCCCGTCCTGAAGGTTACCGTAAAGCGTTGCGTTTGATGGAAATGGCTGAGCGCTTCTCAATGCCAATCCTCACCTTTATTGATACGCCGGGTGCTTATCCAGGTATTGATGCTGAAGAGCGTGGCCAAAGTGAAGCGATCGCATTTAACTTGGCTAAAATGTCCCAGCTAAAAACACCTATTATCTCAACCGTTGTAGGTGAAGGTGGCTCAGGTGGTGCATTAGCGATTGGTGTATGTGATGAGTTGGTGATGCTTCAGTACTCAACGTACTCGGTTATTTCTCCTGAAGGTTGCGCATCTATTCTTTGGAAAAGCGCAGAGAAAGCGCCGGATGCAGCTAAAGCGATGGGTATTACCTCTGGGCGTCTACAAGAGCTTGGGTTGGTGGATAAAGTCGTTAAAGAACCTTTAGGCGGCGCACACCGAGACCCTGAAGCGTTAGCTGAGACTTTAAAAGCTCAGTTGCTCGAAACATTAGATCGCTTAGACGTCCATACGATGGATGAATTGGTTGATCGTCGTTACGAACGCTTAATGTCATACGGTATTAACTCTCAGTAAGCACAACACTTCACGTTGATGCGCCCTGACACAGTATGAAAGGTGTAGTCTCCCATGACGACATCTAAATTAACGCAGCACTTTTACCAGTGCTGCGTTAACCATTCCCCGCAAGGGCTTGCTTCGAAAGGCTGGGTTGTCGCACTCAGTGGCGGGTTAGATTCAATCGTTTTACTGCATTTAGCCGTCAAATATCTACCGGCCGGCTCAGTTCGTGCAATCCATGTAAACCATCATCTCCAAGAAAATTCTGATCAATGGGCGCAGTTCTGTCTAGATCAGTGCGCACTATTGTCGATTACTTGTACGGTCTGCGATGTTTACCCAGCCTCGAACAGTGAATTGGCTGCGCGTGATGCGCGTTTGGAGGCTATTCAGTCATGTGTAGATGCTTCTGATTGTGTATTGATGGCTCATCATGCAAATGATCAGCTAGAGACCGTTTTGTTTCGTTTAATGCGAGGTACTGGCGCTAAAGGGTTAGCCGGTATTCCTGTGTCGAGGCGTTTTGGCGTGGCTACTCTTCTAAGGCCGTTGCTAACAATAACCCGTACCGAGCTGGAAACTTATGCAGCTGAGCAGACATTCTCATGGATAGATGATCCAAGTAATGCTGCTGATGACTATGACCGTAATTATATCCGTCATCATGTTATACCTCCTATGGTAGAGCGCTGGCCAAAGGCTGTGACTCGTTTGCAGCAAACCACGCAATACCTTGCTGATCAACAGCAGGTGCTAGAGTCTTATTTGGATGCAGATCTTCAATCGATAGCACTGGCAGGGGGGGGCTTGAATATAGAGTTGTTGGGGGATGTTGCGCACCCAAAAAGTATTGCATTGCTTAGGCGTTGGTTTGAGTGTCAAACAGGCCAACCGTTATCAGCGCTAGCCGTTCAAGAAGTGTTTGAGCGTTGTATCGCTGCGCGTGCAGATGCTCAGCCACAAATAAACGTGGGTGGGATTGTTCTGCGACGATATCGGCAAGGCGTGTATTGTGTTCCTCACAAAGTTAATGACGTTGAAGATGTGCGTTCTCAAGCGTTGATGGTGCCTTTTACTGATTGGCGTGGAGGCCGTATCTGTGTAACGGCCAGCTCCGAAGGTTTTGATTTGCAGCCCGGTGTTGAAGTGGTTGCACGCGCGGATGGAATGTCTATCAAGCCCAAAAACCGCCCTACTAAAACCCTTAAAAAGTTGTTTCAGGAGGCTGGTGTTCCGCCTTGGTTGCGCTCAAACTGGCCTATTTGTGTACGCCAGAATGAAGTGGTTGCTGTACCTGGAATATGTGTTGCGGAGTCATGCTGGATAAAAAGCGAAGAAAAGACCGCATTTACACTCACTTGGCGCGCTTTCTAATTGTCGAAGCGTGCTTACTTTGCTATCCTGTAGCCCCATCTCGATCAAGTTTTTTCCCTCACTTACAAGCCAATACAGGTTCCACATGACGCGCTACATATTCGTCACAGGTGGTGTCGTGTCCTCTTTGGGCAAAGGCATCGCATCCGCATCGCTTGCAGCTATTCTGGAAGCGCGCGGTTTGAAAGTCACAATGCTGAAACTCGACCCGTACATCAATGTCGACCCGGGGACTATGAGCCCATTCCAGCACGGTGAAGTATTCGTCACAGAAGATGGCGCGGAGACCGACTTAGACCTCGGTCATTATGAACGTTTTATTCGCACAACGATGACTAAGCGTAATAACTTTACGACAGGTCGTGTTTATCAACACGTGCTGAATAAAGAACGCCGTGGTGATTATTTAGGCGGCACCGTTCAGGTTATTCCGCATATTACTGATGAAATTAAGCGACGCGTCATTGAAGGTGCAGGGGATGCAGACGTTGCCTTAGTTGAAATTGGTGGCACCGTTGGTGATATCGAATCACAGCCATTCTTAGAGGCAGTCCGCCAGATGAAAGCAGAGCTGGGCTTTGCTCGAGCTATGTTTATGCATCTTACTCTCGTGCCTTATATAGCTACGGCTGGTGAGATCAAAACAAAGCCTTCTCAGCACTCGGTAAAAGAGCTGCGTTCTATCGGTATCCAGCCTGATATTTTGGTGTGCCGCTCAGAGCAGGCCATCCCGGACTCTTCGCGTCGTAAGTTGTCTCTATTTACAAACGTAGAAGAGCGTGCGGTTATCTCCATGCCAGATGCCGATACTATCTACAACATTCCTAAAATGTTGTCTGACCAAGGGTTAGATAACATCGTGGTTGAGCGTTTTAATTTAGATGCGCCTGCGGCTGACCTAAATGAATGGGAGGCGGTTGCTGATGCGCACCTCAACCCTGATGGCGAAGTTAAGATTGCCATGGTCGGTAAGTACATGGAATTGTTGGATGCCTACAAGTCGTTAATCGAAGCAATTTCTCATGCGGGTATTAAGCTACGTCGCAAAGTGTCCATCGAATACATTGATTCCGAGCGTGTTGAGCGTGAAGGCGTAGAAATTCTTCAAGATATGTCTGCAATCTTAGTCCCAGGCGGATTTGGTGAGCGTGGCGTTGAAGGTAAAATTGCGGCTGTTAAATACGCGCGCGAAAACAAGGTTCCTTATTTAGGTATCTGTTTAGGCATGCAGGTGGCCGTGATTGAATTTGCTCGTCATGTAGCTAACTTGGCAGGAGCGACCTCTACTGAGTTCGATCAAAATAGTGAGCATCCGGTAATCGGTTTGATTACGGAATGGACAACGGCTGAGGGGGATGTTGAGCAACGTAGCGAAGACACAGACCTTGGTGGCACTATGCGTTTAGGTGCACAGGTGTGCCATTTAAAAGCAGGGTCTACTGTCGCAAAAAGTTATGGCAGTACTGATATAGTTGAGCGCCATCGCCATCGTTTTGAAGTGAACAACAACTACGTTTCTTTATTAGAAGAGGCCGGTTTAATTATCTCTGGGCGTTCCGCCGATGGTGAATTGGTTGAAGTGGTTGAGGTTCCAGACCATCCTTGGTTTGTTGCTTGTCAGTTCCACCCCGAATTTACGTCGTCCCCACGTGATGGACATGGATTGTTTACTGGCTTTATCGAAGCCGCATTGGCAGAGCAAGCTCGTCGTCAAACAGCGTGAAATAAAAATACTTATTAGGATAAATTGGAGAGATAAGCATGGCACAGATTGCCGATATCAAAGCACGTGAAGTGTTAGATTCTCGCGGTAACCCAACGGTTGAAGCTGATGTTATTTTAGCCTCTGGCGTTTTAGGAACGGCTTGCGCACCTTCAGGCGCATCTACTGGTTCACGCGAAGCGTTGGAATTGCGTGATGGTGATAAGTCTCGCTACCTTGGTAAAGGTGTACTTAAAGCTGTTGCAGCTATCAACGGTGTTATTCGTGAAGCTCTGATCGGTATGGATGTTACGGATCAACGTGCCCTTGATAACAAAATGCTTGAGCTAGACGGGACCGAGAATAAAACGAATCTGGGTGCTAATGCTATTTTGGCGGTGTCTTTAGCAGCAGCGAAAGCAGCTGCTACAGTAAAAGGTGTGCCGTTGTACGCACACATTGCTGATATCAATGGTACGTCTGGCCAGTATTCTCTTCCAGTGCCTATGATGAATATCTTGAACGGCGGTGAGCATGCGGATAACAACGTAGATATCCAAGAGTTCATGGTTCAGCCTGTTAATTTTACGAAGTTTTCCGATGCATTGCGTTGTGGCGCAGAGATCTTTCACGCATTGAAAGGCGTCCTTCAGGCTAAAGGCTTAAACACGGCCGTTGGTGACGAAGGTGGATTTGCACCTAACTTAGCGTCTAACGAAGAAGCCCTAGTCGTTATTCAGGAAGCAATCGCTAAAACATCTTATCAGCTAGGTACGGACGTAACACTGGCACTAGATTGTGCGTCATCTGAATTCTACAAAGATGGCAAATATGACCTAGCTGGCGAAGGTAAAGTGTTTGATGCCGAAGGTTTCGCTGACTATTTAGCGCAACTTAGCGAAAACTACCCAATCGTTTCTATCGAAGATGGTATGGACGAGTCGGACTGGGATGGTTGGGCTGCTTTGACTAATAAAATTGGTGATAAAGTTCAGTTGGTAGGTGATGATTTGTTTGTCACTAATACCAAGATCCTTAAGCGTGGTATTGAGCAAGGTATTGGTAACTCTATCTTGATCAAGTTTAACCAAATCGGATCATTGTCTGAAACACTCGACGCGATTCAAATGGCGAAAGATGCAGGGTTTACTGTTGTGATCTCTCACCGTTCTGGAGAAACTGAAGATACGACTATTGCTGATTTGGCTGTGGGTACTGCAGCGGGTCAGATTAAGACAGGCTCTTTATGCCGTTCTGATCGTGTTGCTAAGTACAACCGCTTGCTTCGTATTGAAGAAGAGTTGGGCGAAAACGCGATCTATAAAGGTCGTTCAGAAATTAAAGGTCAGGCTTAAAGCGCCGACTGTTTAAAAAGGGGGCTATAATGCCCCCTTTTTTAGATGTCGAGGTAAGGTGTGTTCCGCTGGTTTATAGCGTTTTTAATTATTATGTTGATGGGCCTCCAATATCGCTTATGGTTTGGTGAGGCGAACATCACGCAAATAGGCCAACTCAAACAGCAAATTGAAAGCCAAGTGGCTGAAAATGAGCGTTTGCAGATGCGTAATCGTCAACTAGAAGCAGAAGTGATGGACCTTAAAAAAGGCTACTCGGCCATCGAGGAACGAGCTCGCAGCGGCCAAGGGATGGTAAAAGAAGGCGAAACTTTTTTCCAATTAGTTGAACCTCATCTTCAGAATAACGAGAACTAATCATGTCCCTCCCAACGCAATACCGCTATTTACACGGCGAACCCCGTAGTTCGGCTTCTATTCGTTTATTACCCGAAGATTTTCAGGTCACTGAAATTCCTTCCTTTGAGCCGGAGGGAGAAGGTGAGCATGTATTTTTATTGATCCGTAAAGTGGGCGAAAATACGGATTGGGTCGCGCGTCAGCTCGCTAATTTTGCGCAAGTGCCTGCTAAAGATGTGAGCTATGCCGGTAAAAAAGACCGTCATGCTGTTACTGAACAATGGTTTTGTGTGCGTTTCCCTGGCAATCGTGCACTGAACTGGAGTTTGTTTGGTGGTGAATCGATCACTGTGTTAAAAACGGCTCGCCACCCTCGTAAGTTGCGTCTGGGAAATTTATTAGGTAACCGCTTCTCTATTCGCCTACGTAACCTTACTAATGAAGCCGACTTCGTTGAGCGTCTTGCTTACCTTGAGCATGGGGTTCCCAATTATTTTGGTGAACAACGTTTTGGTCGAGAAGGTGGCAATTTAGAAAAGGGTGTTGCCTTGATAAAGGGCGAATACCAGGAACGCCAGCGTCATAAAAAAGGCCTTTATATTTCGGCCGTCCGATCTTGGTTATTTAATCACCTTTTATCGGAGCGTTTAGGGGACGAGTTATGGCAACGCCCTATGCAAGGGGATGTCATGATGTTAAATGGCAGCCGTAGCTTTTTTGTGGCAGAGGAGCTTGACCAATCTTTACAAACACGTTTTGAAAGTCGTGATATATTGCTCAGCGGCCCTTTATGGGGGCGAGGTCGGCCATTATCTGAAGCACAAGCGGGAGAGTGGGAAGCGCGAGTTGTTGAGCCTTGGCATGAAATTACCGAACGCCTTGAGCATTTGGGCTTGAATCAGGAGCGCCGCTCTTTAGTATTGTATGCAGAAGGCTTTAAGGCCGAAAAAGAAGCACCAGGGCAATGGGTAGTACACTTTTCATTACCCGCGGGTAGTTTTGCAACCACCGTCTTAAGGGAATTATGTCATGTTACACAAACAGGATCGGTTTAAATGAAAAAAATTCTGGTCTCAAATGATGATGGTGTATTTGCTCCGGGTATAGCCGCGTTGGCAAAGGCAATGGAGACAATTGGCGAGGTCACTGTGATTGCTCCAGATAGGAATCGCAGCGGGGCTAGTAATGCCTTGACGTTAGACCGGCCTATTGAAGCTCATACCCATAAAAATGGCTTTATTGGATTAAATGGTACCCCCACAGATTGTGTACACATGGGGGTGTCAGGGCTGTTTTGTGAACGGCCTGATATTGTTGTTTCGGGGATTAACAACGGCGCTAATTTAGGCGACGATGTACTCTACTCCGGTACCGTAGCTGCTGCGATGGAAGGTCGTTCGCTTAACTTGTCGGCTATCGCCGTCTCGTTAGCCAGTTTTACACCAAAATATTTTGATACGGCTGCTGAAGTCGTTAAAACGATAGTCGAAAACTTAGATACATTAAATCTGCCTCCGCGCACCGTACTTAACGTTAATGTGCCGGATGTTCCTTTGGCTGAAATTAAAGGCATTCACTTAACCCGTCTCGGTCATAGAGCGGCTGCGGGCGTTCCAGTAGCTACGACAGACCCACGTGGAAAAATACGGTATTGGGTAGCAGGAGCGGGTGATGCGGTTGATAAAGAGGCGGGCACAGACTTTTATGCTGTGTACCAAGGCTATGTATCTATCACGCCATTGCATATTGATATGACCTCGTATGCTGTTATGGAACAAATGGGGGATTGGTTGGAGAGCTTAGGTTGATTGATATTCAGCTTCAGGGGATCGGTATGACGTCTCGCCGTACTCGAGAGCGTCTTGTTCAACGTTTACGCGAACAGAATATTAGTAGTCAGGCTATTTTAGATGTCATGCGTGATACGCCACGGCACATCTTTATTGACGAGGCGTTGTCCCATCGTGCGTATGAAGATACCGCATTGCCCATTGGTTTTAATCAAACGATATCTCAGCCATACATAGTGGCAAAAATGACTGAGGTATTGTTAGCTGCTGGTCCATTGAAGCAAGTATTAGAGATAGGCACAGGCTCTGGTTATCAAACGGCGGTATTAGCTCAGCTTGTTGAGTCGGTTTACTCCGTAGAGCGGATCAAACCTCTGCAAGTACGAGCACGCGAGCGCTTTCGTCAAATGGGTCTAAGAAATATCCATTTGCAGCATACTGATGGTGGAATGGGATGGTCAACGATGGCGCCTTTCGATGGCATCATTGTGACAGCCGCACCTGACCAAGTACCCGAAGAGCTGCTGAACCAGCTTGCTATTGGCGGTCGTTTGGTTATCCCTGTTGGTGATTCACAGCAGCAATTGCAGCTTATAACTCGAGAAACAGAGGAACGTTACGAAACACGTATCCTCGAAAATGTGAAATTTGTACCGCTGTTATCAGGAACAGTTCGTTAAGGGGATAAGTGGGTGAAGCAGCAGCGAAATTTAATGGATTATGTGTTTGTGATGCTCAAAGGTCTCATGATGGGCGCGGCTGATGCTGTCCCTGGCGTTTCAGGAGGGACGATCGCATTCATAACGGGAATCTATGAGGAACTGATCTTTAGTATTAGACAGTGCAACCCTAAAACACTGTGCTTGTTGTTTACCAAAGGGCCTGCCTATTTTTGGCAAACCATTAATGGTAACTTTTTGATCAGTTTATTAGGCGGTATAGCGGTTAGTATTTTAACGCTGGCTCATGCCGTTTTATTTATGTTGGAAAATTATCCCGAAATATTGTGGGCTTTCTTTTTTGGGCTAATTTTAGCCTCTACATGGTCCATCGCGCGCCATATTTCATCTTGGAATACTCAAAATAGCGTGTTGTTTATTATGGGAGCTTTGTTGGCTTACATAGTGACTTCGTTAACACCTACCGAGATAGAAGCAACACCCTTAGCCATCTTTTTGTCCGGAGCCATCGCCATATGTGCGATGATTTTGCCGGGTATTTCGGGGTCTTTTATTTTATTGTTGCTGGGTATGTACAGCTTTATTCTTCAGTCAATAAAAGGCTTTGAGTTCAATACAATACTATTATTTGCGGCGGGTGCAGTAGCAGGGTTGTTATCATTTTCGCACGTGTTGCATTGGTTGTTCTCACGTTATCGCCTAGCGACCTTGTCTGTGATGTCTGGTTTTTTGTTAGGTTCTTTAAATAAGGTATGGCCTTGGAAATATACCACAGCGTATACATTAAACCGCCACGGTGATCAGGTTCCGTTGGTTCAGGAGAACGTATCGCCTTTCAATTATGAGGTGTTAACAGGTCAGTATGCCTATTTATGGATGTCCGTTATCATGTTGGTGGTAGGCGTTGCGTTAGTATTATTGATAGATAGAGATGTAACTAGCACTGATTAATGACTATACGAGCGGGTAAAGACTACATAAGTGGATTTTTTAGACACAAAAAATGGTGCCTGTGTGTAGGTCTTTGCCTTATTCTGACCGCTTGCTCGTCTGGTTATGCTCCAGTTACTGATTTATCGATTAATCAGCGGCGCAACGTCGAAATTATTCGTGATGGCCAATCGGCTTCTGCTACGCCGCCGGGTTACTACCGCGTGCAGCGCGGGGATACCTTGTATTCAATAGCGTTTCGTTATGGTATCGATTACCGTCAATTAGCGAAAAAAAATAACATTAATAGCCGGTATACTATTTACCCCGGACAAGTGTTAGCTGTGGCGGCTAGTCCTGTAAGCCAAAGTAAAAAAACTACAACAACAGTAGCTAAGGCCCCTAAGGCTAAGCCTAGTTCTAGTAATCAGCAGAATGCATCCAAAGCACCATCGACACCGAAAAAAACACCGGCGGTCAGCTCTCCCTCTAAACCCAAAGTGGCCACCAATACCCGTGTTAATTGGCGCTGGCCTGCAACAGGAAAAGTCATAGCCGGATTTAGTGGTGAGGCCAACAAAGGGATTAATTTAGCAGGAAAGAAAGGCGACCCAGTGTATGCCGCTGCGGCTGGAAATGTTGTCTATGCAGGCAGTGGCCTGCATGGTTACGGTAACCTTGTCATCATCAATCACAACCAAGAATATTTAAGCGCTTATGCGCACAACAGTAAAATTCTCGTAAAAGAGAACGAAAATGTTAAGGTTGGGGCAAAAATTGCCGAAATAGGTAATAGCGGGTCAGTTAGTACGATGCTTCACTTTGAAATTCGCAAGGATGGAAAGCCGGTCAACCCGCTACGGTATTTGCCTAAACGGTAAATAATAATAAAGTTATCTAAATATAAAGGTGACAACAGTGATGACGAGTAGTGATAGAAGCGATTCGCCGCATAAGGATATATTGGTTGATAGCATGGAAGATGATTTAGATACTACTGATAGCGGAAGCATGGACAATGACAGCCATGACGATGAGCCGGAGTTACTGAATAGTGGCCGTGGTCGTGGTAGCTTAGCGCATAAAGACTTGCTAAGTGCCAAGTCGCTCGACGCCACTCAGCTTTATCTCAATGAGATAGGCTTCTCGCCTTTATTATCAGCAGAAGAAGAAGTTTACTTTTCACGTTTGGCGCTTAAAGGCGACGAGCCTTCCCGCAAGCGTATGATAGAAAGTAACTTACGCTTGGTGGTTAAAATATCTCGCCGTTATATCAATCGCGGTTTAACCCTGTTGGATCTTATCGAAGAGGGTAATTTGGGATTGATTCGTGCGGTTGAGAAATTTGACCCTGAGCGTGGCTTCCGATTCTCTACTTACGCGACATGGTGGATTCGTCAGACCATTGAGCGTGCCATCATGAACCAAACACGAACCATTCGTTTACCTATACATGTGGTTAAAGAACTCAATGTATATTTGCGAGCGGCACGAGAGCTATCCCAAAAACTGGATCACGAACCAACAGCAGAAGAAATAGCCGAAGCGGTTTGTAAGCCGGTCGAAGCTGTACAGAAAATGCTAGGCTTTAATGAACGGGTTTCCTCTATTGATATTCCAATGGGTGATTCGGATAAGCCGGTTATCGAAACCATTGCTGATCGTGAAACGTCGGATCCCGAAGTGCTATTGCAGAACAACAATATCAGCGGCAACCTAGAAAAATGGTTGGATATGTTGCCTGAAAAGCATTCAGAAGTTATATCCCGTCGGTTTGGCTTGCGTGGCTATGAGATGAGTACGCTTGAAGAGGTGGGTACTGAGATAGGTTTGACGCGTGAGCGTGTTCGTCAAATTCAAGTAGAAGCGTTACGTAAACTGCGTGAAATTGTTGAAAAGAACGGTTTATCTGGGGAAGACCTGCTGAGATAAATCAGCAGGCTTGCCTAGCCGGCCAAGCGGGTGCCTTAGCCTTTGATGAGATACTTTAGCTTGTTGGGTTTTCCGTCCCATTCCTGAGCATCGGGTAATGGCTCTTTCCGCTCGCTAATATTGCTCCAAACCTCTGATAGTTCGGCATTGATATCGATAAAAATTTGCTGGCTTTCAGGTACATCATCGTCTAAAAAAATTGCGCCAGCTGGGCATTCTGGCTCGCATAATCCACAATCGATACATTCATCTGGGTGGATGACCAGAAAGTTTTCCCCTTCATAGAAGCAGTCAACCGGGCATACTTCTACACAATCCGTATACTTACAGCGTATGCAGTTATCTGTTACTACAAAAGCCATGTGTTGCTCTCCTTAACTGGGTTTAAAACACGCTCTGATGAGTCATTACAGCAAGCTCTTGAGTGAATATAGCAACTCTAGCGCTTCACGTGGGGATAAATTATCTGGATTCGTGTCTTTTAATGCATCCAAAGCTGGGCTGCTAGGCGCACTGAACATATCGTTTTGGACTGGCGGTGGAGGTATGGCGCCGGTTTGTGTTTTCACGCTGTCGGCTTCAAGCTGGATTAGTTTTTGCCTCGCCTGTGTAATGACGTGGTGAGGTACGCCTGCTAGTTGAGCAACTTGCAACCCATAGCTTTGGCTGGCCGGGCCTTCTTGAACTTCGTGCATAAAGACAATGGTGTCGTTGTGCTCTAAAGCATTAAGGTGAACATTGAACACGCCTTCTTGCTGTTCATGGAGAGCGGTTAACTCAAAATAATGCGTCGCAAACAGGGTGAGCGCTTTAATTTCGCTTGCTAAATAATCGGCGGCTGACCATGCGAGTGATAGACCATCAAAGGTACTGGTGCCGCGACCTACTTCATCCATTAATACGAGGCTGCTCTCAGAAGCATTATGTAAAATGTTGGCGGTTTCGGTCATCTCGACCATAAATGTAGAACGACCGCCAGCTAGGTCATCGGATGAACCCATACGGGTAAATATTCGATCCATAATGCCAATATCAACCGACTCGGCTGGTACGTAGCTTCCTATGTGCGCGAGTAGGGCTATTAAGGCTGCTTGGCGCATATAAGTCGATTTACCGCCCATGTTGGGGCCGGTAATAACCAGCATGCGTCGCTCTGGAGATAAGCTTAAATCGTTAGCCACGAACGGCGTTTCCAATACAGACTCAACGACGGGGTGACGACCTTGGCGAATGGATAGTTGAGGCGATTGGTGTAAGTGAGGAGCCGTGAGGTTTAGTGTGTCTGCGCGTTCTGCCAAATTGCATAAGGTATCTAACTCTGCCAGCGCTTGTGCACAATCTTGAAGTGCTGGCAGTTGTTCGGCAAGCAGGCTGATCAGCGACTCATACAGGGCTTTTTCACGCGCTAATGCGCGGCTTTTTGCACTGAGAGCCTTATCCTCGAATGATTTCAGTTCTGGTGTAATAAATCGTTCGGCATTTTTCAGTGTTTGGCGTCGAATGTATTCGGCGGGTACTTCGGTAGCTTGTGCTTTACTGATTTCAATAAAGTAGCCATGGACACGGTTGTAACCTACTTTTAGCGTAGCTATTCCGGTGCGTGCCTTTTCTTGTTGCTCTAATTTGATCAGATAATCACCAGCGTTTTCACTGATATTACGCAGTTCGTCTAGTTCTTCGTCGTAGCCATCAGCGATGACACCACCATCGCGAATCACTACTGGAGGGTTATCAATGATGGCTTTTTTTAACAGACTGGCTTGTTCAGGGAATTCACTGACTAAATGAGCAAGGCGGTTTATGTGTTGCGGTCTTGACTCATCCAGCAAGGCGTTCTGTAAACTAGGCAGGCTGGCTAAGGCGTCGCGCAGTCGCTCTAAATCACGCGGGCGAGCAGAGCCTAAGCCGACTCGCGACAAGATGCGTTCGATATCACCGATCCCTTTAAGGTGCTCTGCAGCGGCTTCGTATCGATAATGAGTGCGGAACCACTGTATTGCTGACTGCCGATGTAACAATGTGTCAATATCGCGAAGCGGCTGGTTGAGCCAGCGACGCAGTAAGCGGCTACCCATAGCCGTGGCGGTTTTATCCATCACGCTAATCAGGGTGTTTTCTCGTCCGCCGGCTAGATTTTGATCAATCTCTAAGTTACGGCGCGTAGCGGCATCTAAAATAACGGTTTCAGAGCGTTGCTCGATTAATAAACGCCGAATGTGAGGTAGCGCTGATCGCTGGGTGTCTTTTGCATATTGTAACAAGCAGCCTGCAGCGCCTATCGCTAAGGTCATGTGCGCAATACCAAAACCTTCGAGGTCTTGGGTGTTAAACTGCTGGCACAGCAAGCGTTCAGCTGATTCAGTCTCAAAGTTCCACGGAGCCTGGCCACGTAGGCCGGGACGGCCACGTAAAATAGACTCTAAAATTGTATCATCGTTGAAGAGTATCTCGGCAGGCTTTAACCGTTCGAGTTCGGCCATGAGCGATTCTTGATCGTCCAGTTCCATTAAGCTAAAACGACCTGTGCTGATATCGACTAAAGAGACACCGTACTTATCTTGATATGTGTTGATCGCTAATAAAATGTTATCGCGAGATTCATCTAAAAAAGCTTCGTCACTTAATGTGCCTGGAGTAACAATGCGAGCCACTTTACGCTCGACAGGTCCCTTGCTTGTGGCAGGGTCTCCAAATTGTTCGCAGATAACGACAGACTCACCAGCCCGAACGATCTTTGCGATATAGCCCTCGGCGGCATGAAACGGAAGCCCTGCCATTGGAATAGCGTTGCCGCCGGATTTGCCGCGCGCAGTTAGTGATATGTTGAGCAGCTCCGATGCGCGTTTGGCATCGTCGTAGAACAACTCATAAAAATCTCCCATACGATAAAAGACCAATTGGTGCGGGTATTCCGCTTTGATCTTGAGGTACTGCTGCATCATTGGGGTGTGTTGAGTTGTGCTGTCTTGAGCCATGAATTCGTTTCTTTAGTCGGTTAACGCGAGCGCAACAGTCTATCAAAAGCCCTGTCTGGGAAATAGAGGCTTCTATTAACTGAAGTGGCAGCTCCGCATCTATCTCTTAGGGGATATTCCTCGCGCCAGCATAGCAGCGTAGACTGCGAGTACTGTTTTATTTGTATTGATGGCTTGTGCCAGGCAAGGCCATCAATATTACGAAGGTATTCTTATGAAAAGCTACGCTGAATGGAAACAACTAAGCCACGATATCTCTTTCAGAGATAAAGCCTATATCAATGGTCGATTTCAGCCTTCGCAACGTGGGCAAACATTCCCATCTATCAACCCAACGAACGAAGCGCTATTGGCGAATGTTGCAAGTTGTGATGATGCTGATGTGGATATAGCCGTTGCTAACGCCAAAGCGGTATTTGAATCCGGCGTGTGGTCACAAATGGCGCCTGCCAAACGAAAAGAAATCATGCTGCGTTGGGCTGACTTAATTGAAGCGCATCATGATGAATTTGCCATCCTTGATACGCTAGATATGGGTAAATCCATCAGTGAAATGGTCGCCGTTGATGTCCCCGATACGATTGACTGCTTTCGTTGGACCGCAGAATCTATTGATAAAGTCTATGGTGATATTGCACCAACGAATAAAGATGTTTTAGCACTGATAACGCACGAGCCGGTTGGTGTAGTTGCTGCGATAACGCCCTGGAATTATCCGCTAATGATGGTTTCTTGGAAGTTGGCGCCGGCAATAGCGATGGGGAATAGCGTTATTTTAAAGCCGTCTGAAAAAGCGCCATTAAGCGCTTTACGTTTGGCTGAGTTGGCCTCGGAAGCAGGATTGCCTGATGGGGTGCTTAATGTGTTGCCAGGTTTTGGGCACACGGCGGGCAAAGCGCTAGCCTTGCATATGGATGTTGATGTATTGGCATTTACTGGCTCTACACGTGTGGCGGGTATGTTGATGGAGTATGCAGGCCAGTCCAACTTGAAAAAAGTCTGGCTGGAGGCGGGTGGTAAGTCACCGAATATCATTTTTGATGACTGCGACGATATCGTTAACGCGGCCAGAACGTCGGCGGCGGCAATCTTCTCGAATCAAGGTGAGGTGTGTATAGCTTGTTCGCGTATTTATGTGCAAAAAGGGATTAAAGAAGCGTTTTTGTCGGCATTGAAAGAAGCCGCACAAGCTTACCGCACTGGCGATCCGCTCGACCCTGAAACGCGAATGGGGCCAATGGTCGATGCCGCACAATTAAATACAGTGGCTCATTATATTCAGTCGGCCTTGGATCAAGGCGCAACGCTGGCGACGGGCGGCTTACCTGATTACACAGAAGGTAAGGGCTTTTATGCGAAACCGACTATTATCACTGATGCCGATAACAGCATGACCTTTGTTCAGGAAGAAATCTTTGGCCCCGTATTAGCTGTATGCGAATTCGAAACGGAAGGCGAAGCAATAGCGCTGGCGAACGACTCGCGCTATGGGCTAGGGGCCGCGATCTGGACAGCTAATTTATCACGAGCGCATCGAGTTAGTCGTCAGTTAAAAAGCGGTATGGTTTGGGTTAACACGTGGGGAGAAGGTGATTCTACTGTGCCTTTTGGTGGGGTAAAAGCATCCGGCAATGGGCGCGATAAATCAATCCATTCATTGGAGAAATATACCTCGATGAAGAATGTCTGGATTCGTCTCTAGCGCTAGTGCTGGCACATCCATGTGCTTAGTAAACGGAGGCGATTGGCCTCCGTTTGGTTAAGGGGGAAAGTAGTTATTCAATTGAATCATCTAAGGATTTTAGATGGGTAAGGAACTGTTGGAAAATTTCCGATTGTGTTGATGTGTTTAAACGCGTGTGAATATTTTTGCGGTGAACTTTTACGGTTCCGGGGCTGATATCCAATAGTGCGGAAATAGCTTTAGATGAGTGCCCTTGCAGGATAAGTGCCGTAATTTGCTGCTCGCGTCGTGTAAGTACGCCACTTCCAAAGCTCGTTAATGCTTGCTGTATAGCGCCTTCAGGTTTGGCATTATCGATATATAAAGACTGTTGAGTTAACCAAAATTGCTGCACAAGTGAGGCCAAAACAGGTAGCCATTGCTTTAACGCATTATGCTCTTGACGGTTAATGGATCCCAGTTGTGACTTTCGGCCTAGCGCAATCGCGCAGGTGACCTCATTATCAAGTGGGATGATTAGGTTGATCTCATCCACCAGATCAAAATACTTGTAACACTTCTCATAATATTCGGTGCTATGGAAGCTATCCGGTGCAATATCACATATACGGTGCACATCGGCAGCCGGAGATTCTTTTACCAAATGGTATATTGGGTCGAAAATGTACGCTTGGTCGATATAAAAGCGCAGCGTTGGGCTATGTTCAGCAGGGCTTTTAGGGTGCAGAACCAACGGTTTAAAGTGCGTTTTATAAGTTAGCATCAAAAAAGAGTCGAATTGGCAAATACGCCCAATGAACTCTTCTAGCATTTTAGGAAAGCTGGCACTGTGAATATGGTCAATTAATCCTGCGAGTGCTTTTATTGCCTTGAATGAATCGTCAGTATGTAATGAGGTGGCGGTCGTCATAAAGAGTATCCTAAAACGGGCAATAAACGGAATGATTTACTTTTGTGATCACAAAAATAATAAATATAAAGTCATGTTGTGTTAGATATGACGTCTTTTGGTTAGTTGCATGATAAAAGGCTTTACGCTCAGCATGGGTTGTTGGCTTCGTCGATAAAATGCTGCATACGCTCGGGGGTGGCAGCAAATGCTATGCCTTCGCGAATATCAGCGGCAATAGCAACCTGTAATGCAAACGCATCGTGATTGGCAATTGCATTCATGGCTTCCACATGCCGATCAACTTGGTAGTGATCATCAAGCTTGCTATTGGCCAGGCGCATAAAAGGTCCTAATTGCAGCCATAAGCTTTCTATCAATGGGAGAGTTATTTGGTGTGGGTTAGCAGTATAAATTAAGCGGTGGAAGGCTTGGTTGAGCTGATTGGTTTGGATGAGGTCGCCGTTTGCTTGGGCCTTGTCTATGCGTTGGTCTAACTGCTTGAGTGCCTGCAATCGTTCCGTGTCTATGTAAGGTAGAGCGCGGGCTGCAGCATGAGATTCGATAGCGATGCGAGCTTCGTAGAGCTCGGTAAACTTTGCAGGTGTCATGTGTGGCACCATGATGCGTCGGTTTTCGCGGATATCAAGTGCATTTTCAGCGGCTAATTGTCTTAGGGCTTCCCTTATCGGCATAGGACTGACATCAAGCAGCGATGCTAGTTCTCGGATAGTCAGCGCTCGGCCCGGTAGTATATGCCCATCCATAACTGCCGCTCGTAAGGTGACATATACCCATTGGGTAATAGTTACACTGGGTGAGCGCTCGGTTATTGTTATCTCAATGGGTGATTTTTTATCCATACGTCAATCGTTTATATCCGCTAATAAGAGGGTGGGGCTTGACGGACTTCTGGATATGTAAATTATGTGCTCTTTGTAGTAAAGCAACCGGGTATCTAGTTGACCGCGTGTAATACTTATGATCATATCAGCAGTATATTTGTGATCACAAGTATTGCCGGAATCACCTCTATACTAATTATTTAATCGACCCTAATTTGGCTGGCAAGCAAGAGAGAAAGTAATGTCTTTAAGTGCTGAGAATGAAAGAGAATTTGATCTGTTTATCACGGATCTAAATGGCAATCTCAGAGGTAAACGTATCCCTGTTAATAGCTTGGATAAGGTAATGGATGAGGGTGTGAAGTTACCGCGTTCAGTGTTGGGGTTCGATTTTTGGGGGGATGACGTACTCGATAATGGCCTCGTTTTTGAAACCGGCGATAGCGATGGTGTGTGTATGCCTGTCCATGATGAGGTGGTAGAGGTGCCATGGGCAGAAGTACCTCGTGGTCAGGTGATGGCGATGATGTTTAATCCTGACGGTACTCCTTTTAGTGCTGATCCACGCCAAGTATTGAGCGGTGTTGTGGCTCGTTTTAAAGCGTTGGGATTGACTCCGGTGGTAGCGACTGAATTAGAATTTTATTTGATGGACGGTCAGTCAGAAGAAACGCAACGCCCACGGCCACCGGTGCTGGTGGAAGGTCATGGTCGTCGTCTCAAAGCAACTGATTGTTATTCGATTGATGAAATGGATTGCTTATCCGCATTTTTCACCGAAGTGCGGGAAGCTTGTGATATTCAGGGTGTACCCGCCGATACGATTATTTCTGAGTTAGGTCCCGGGCAGTTCGAAATCAACCTTAACCATGTTGCCAATCCAATGCTGGCGGGTGATCAAGCCGTTATGTTTAAGCGACTAATTAAAGGTATAGCGCGCAAACAGGGGTATTCAGCTACGTTTATGGCCAAGCCATATGCCAAGAAAAGCGGTAACGGCATGCATGTTCACTTTAGCTTGTTGGACGAAAACGGGAATAACGTATTTGATAACGGGGGCGATGAAGGCACTGATGTGATGCGCCATGCCGTTGGGGGGTTAATGCAAACGATGAGCAGCAGTATGTTGACGTTTGCACCTCATATGAATTCGTACCGCCGTTTTATGTCTGGGGCTCATGCGCCAACGTTCGCCAGCTGGGGGTATGAAAATCGCACGGTTGCTTTGCGTATTCCTGAAAGCCCTCCTGTCGCTAGACGCATCGAGCATCGGGTGTCTGGAGCTGATGCTAACCCATATTTAGTGTTAGCCAGTATTCTAGCTGGGGCTTTATACGGTATAGAGAACAAAATAGAGCCACCAGCGCCTATTACGGGTGATGCATACACTGATGACAGCGCAGACCGTACCCAAACGCTTCCTAATAAATGGGATGATGCAACGGATCGTTTTTCTCAAAGCAATGTTTTAAAAGAATACTTAGGTGAGACATTTGTGCGTGTTTATACCGCTGCCAAGCGTCAAGAGCAGCGTAAACTGCATGAGCAGATCTCGGATATCGAATACGAAGCCTATCTGGGCTTATTGTAACGGTTGTTACGGTAGGTAAGCGTTGATGGAGCCGCTTTTTTGTGGAGTGGGTATGAAAATAGGAATTTTAGCAGCAGGTATTAGTCCTCAAGAGCTGCGCGAACGGCACGGCACCTATGCCGATATGTCAGCAGCTCTGTTTACTCAGCATGGATATGATTATCAATTTGAAGTGTTTGATGTGCGTGAGGAGCACTTTCCTGCGTCTATTGAAGGTTTCGACGGGTGGTTGATTACGGGATCTAAGGCGAATGTCTATGAGAACTTGCCTTGGATGCAGCGGCTTAAAGCTCTGATTATAAAGATTAATGATGCGCACATTCCTTTATTGGGCATTTGTTTCGGTCATCAAATTATCGCTGAGGCCTTCGGTGGAAAGGTTGAGGCCTATCAAGGTGGTTGGGGGCTAGGTGTGAATCAATACTGCATTCTTCCTGTTTCCGGCTTGTCGGATACGCCAGATACACCTAGCACGCTAACGCTTCATGCTGTTCATCAAGATCAAGTGGTTGAAAAGCCTGCACTTGCCAACGTTTTTGCACATTCCCCGTTTTGCCCGTATGCGGGGTTGCTCTATGGTAAAAACGTACTAACGGTGCAGGCGCATCCTGAGTTTTCAACGGCCTTTGAACGTGACTTGTTGGAGTTGAAAGGGGGGGCGGGTATTCCTGCTGAGGCTGCACAGCAGGGCTTGGCTAGCTTGGATTCAGTGCCCACAAATTCTGAATTAGTGGTTCGATGGATGGTTAATGTATTAAATCGTCAAGTGTAACAGGATGTGTTGGTATGTTGGCTATTGCGCCTAGACAATCGCTTTGGTCTTTTTTAAAGCACCCTTACGGGTGCTTTTTGCGTTACGGATAAGACTAAATACCAAGTTTATCGCGCAGAGTGTAATACCAAGCTCCCATCGCAGTATAAGGGATGCGCATGGTGCGTCCTCCGGGGAATGGGTATTGCGGAAGGCCGGCAAATACATCAAAGCGTTCGGCTTGACCGCTAATAGCCTCGCCGATGATTTTTCCCGCTAAGTGGGTGCTGGTCACGCCGTGGCCACTGTAACCTTGAGCATAGAAAATATTGCCATTGATACGACCAAACTGCGGTAAGCGCATTAATGTTAGTAAGAAGTTACCTGTCCACGCGTAATCGACCTTTGTTCCTTTTAAATGAGGGAAAGTCTTTAGCATGTTTGGCACGATGAGCGACTCAATTTTATCGGGCTCGCGCGCGCCGTAAGTTACACCGCCACCGTAGATTAACCGGCCGTCACCTGTGAGACGGTAATAATCGAGCAAATAATTGCAGTCTTCTACGCAGTTATCATGTGGCAGAAGCTCTTTTTGCTGAGATTCGCTTAACGGTTCTGTGCAGATAACTTGTGTACCACAAGGCATTGATTTTTGTTCTTGTTCAGGAAGCAATCCCGTTAGATAGGCGTTGCCGGCTACCATGACAAAATTGCAACGTACAGAGCCGTTAGCGGTATGTACGGTTGGCTGTGACCCTTCCTCGATGCGAGTAACCGCTGAGTTTTCAAAAATCATACCCCCTAATGATTCAACAGCATTAGCTTCGCCCAATACTAGGTTGAGCGGGTGTAAGTGTCCGCTAGAGTGATCCAGTAAAGCGCCTGTGTAGCGCTGTGATCCAATGTAATCAGGCACTTGATGCTTATCCAGCAAGGAAAGTTCAGTATGCCCGTAGGATTCCCATAGCGCTTTTTTGCTTTGTAGTTCATCAAACTGCTTGTTGTTACACGCGGCAAAAATTCCACCAGGTTTTAAGTCGCACTGGATGTCGTAATCACTCACGATACGGCGAATGACCTGTGCGCCTTCAAAGGCCATGGCTCCCATTTTGTGACCTACCTCTTTACCGTACATGCGCTCTATAAAGTCCATGTCTCGACTATAGCTGTGTACGATTTGTCCGCCGTTGCGGCCAGAGGCGCCATAACCAATCCGGCTGGCTTCTAATACAATCACTTTAAAGCCGCGCTCTGCTAAGTGCAGGGCGGTAGATAAGCCTGTAAAACCAGCGCCAACTACGCAAATATCAGCCGTATGATCTCCTTGTAGGGAGTGGCGTATCCGGGTGTCGTTTATAGAAGCTGCATAATAGGAATGCGGATATACCGATGTAGACATTATCATCTCAACTTAAAGGTCAGACATAAATAGGCCGGTTTGGATGAGTAGTAGGCATGCGAAGGCATACACATCCTCTGTGGATCCACTGCCGGGGTAGGTGTCTACAATACGGTGAGAAAGCTACTTTTGCCTATACCCCTGAAGAGATATTTATTGGCTATGTCGCCAAAAAATCGGCATTAATAGGGGGCAGGGTTTTCAGTTACCCCAAACTGTTGTTTAACTGTACTTAAAAACAGATCACGCGCGCGGTTGGCTTGTGCTGTTTTTTTGCTGATAACGGCTGCACCGAGCGAAAAGTGCTTACGGTCGGGCGCGATAGCCTTTAAGTCTCCATTCTCGACATAGGGCTGTGCGACGTTTTGGGGCAAAAAGCCAATATAGCGTCCAGAAAGAAGCATCGCGATGCGTGATTCATAGTGGTAAGAAATACCTGCTAAATGCATTTCAGATAGCTGATGGTAGATTTCCTCGTGTGGTTTTAAGCCCGCATGAACCAAGGGGGCTTGGTTGATCAGTTCGTCGGTTAACTGTATGTCTGGCAGGCTGCATAATGGGTTTTCTAAGCCTTTCACTGTGCTGGCATATAGATAACAATCGTCTCTAAAAAGGTGGATGTAATTTAAGCCTTCAAGTTTTCTATGATAGGGGATAAAAGCGATATCAAGTTCGTCATTGAGCACTTGGCACTCCATACTTGCCATTTGTTCGACGCTCATGCATAGCTCTACATCTTCAGCGACTTGGCTAAACGCATTTATGATGAGTGGAAGTTGGCAGCGAGGGTCAATACTGAAGGTGTCACTCAGACCCACTTTGAGGTTGCCCGAAGGCTGGTGGCTTAAGTTATTGACCGTATTGCGAAATCCTTCCAGCATGTCGAGTAGTTTCTCGGTTTGCTCGAAGACAATAGCGCCCTCTTCTGTGAGAGCAAAGCCTCCTCGGCCACGTTTACAGAGCGTCAAGTGAAGCCGTGATTCAAGGTTGGCAATATGAATGCTAATCGTGGGGCGGCTGATATTAAGTCGAGTCTCTGCGGCCGCAAATCCCCCACATTCTACAACTGTTTTAAAGATTTTTAGTTGCTTGATTTCATAGTCGCCGAGCTGACCTATAGAGAATGTTTTATTAGTCATACCGACCCCTGTTACATGTTAACAATCGATTATTCGAAAGCGCTACGCTAAGAGAAATATACATTAGCAAGTAGTAAGGAATGAAAAAAAATTGAATCATAGACTAAAGGATATTGTGGTGCAGAACCTTACAATCAAGCAAATTCGATACCAAAAAAACATAAAGCCTTAGATATAGCGGGTTTTTAATGGGTTTATATTCTTACGTTAAGCGCGGTAAACCTTTAGGTAGATTTGATCTAATTTAATTGGTGGGTCAATTTTGGAAGGATCAAATCACCGCTCAGGAAAAAACATTTTAAAAATAGACATGAAAGGTAAAAACATGCTGAAGACCATCACTAAATTAAAGAGTAAATTATCAACGACAGCGATCGCTGTAACCTTGGGTGTTACTACGTTAGCGGCTGATGTTTCAGCGGCAGAACACAACTGGCGTTTTGGTAACCTGTACGGTCGCGGTACTGCTTTCGGTGAAATTTATGAAGATTTAGCTAAAAACATCGAAACAATGTCTGATGGGCGTATTGCTGTACAGGTTCTTTACTCAGGTGAAGGCGTAGGTACATCAGGTCTGCTTGGTGCAACTAAATCAGGTTTGATCACGATGGGTGCTCCTTTCCAATCAATGCACGCTGGTGAGTTGCCGGCGGGTATCGTCGAAATCGGTTTGCCCGGCGGTACTGATGATCCAGATGAGCTTTACTCGTTGTTCCATGAAAAAGGTTGGGATAAGGTGCTAGAGAAAGCCTATGGATCTCAAGGCTTAGTATGGTTAGAACCGTACATCCAACCACCCGTTTACGTATTAACTAAAGAGCCGATTAACTCAGTAGCTGATTTTGAAGGTCTTAAAATCCGTGCCCCTGGTGCATACGGTAAGTTCCTACGTAACTTAGGTGCGTCTCCAGTGTCGCTAGCATGGAGTGAAATCTACACTTCTTTGGCTACCGGCGTTATTGATGGTTCTATCGGTAGTAACATGATTGATCACCGTGATGGTAACCATGTGGAAGTTGCTAAATACATGTACAAACTGCCATTGGCTGGTGCACAGGTATTACCGATTGTCGTTAACCGTTCAGCGTGGAAAAAACTACCTGAAGACCTTCAAAAGGTTGTGCGCGAAGCTACAGTAATCCATGCGAAAGAGCAGTTAGAAAAGTCTCGTCAATGGGAATCTGAAGCGGTCGCTGAAATGGAAGCAAAAGGTTTGCAGTGGAGCCCAGAGCCAAGCGAAGCTGATAAAGCTGCCTGGGCTGAAGCTGGCGCGGGTCTGTGGGATGAGTACTCTGCACAAGACAAATACAGCAAGCAGCTGATCGACATCTTAAAGCAGCAATAATCGGTTCCTAACCGACCAACAGGCCGGGCACTCACTGAATGTCCGGCCTGATTTCGTTATACAGGTAAGCTTATGTTCACTCAGGTTTTGCAACGGTTGTGCCGCAGCATCGATTTTGTGGTGATGCTGGCTGGTTATTTTGCTAGTTTCCTCATGCCATTCTTGGCGGCGATTGTAGCGTATGAGGTCTTTTCCCGTTATTTCTTAAATCACCCCACGATCTGGGCGTTTGATTTATCGCTGTTTCTTTTTGGTTACATAGCGGCTTTAGGTGGTGCTTACGCGCAGCAAAAAAAAGCACACATCAATGTTGATATTTTATATTTAAAAGTGTCTCCCCATACGCGTCGTGTTTTTAATTTGTTTTCTTATTCGTTAGCGATTTTTTTCCTCGTCTTAGTTGTGAAACTAGGTTTCGAAAAATATGAAGAAGCCATTGAGTTTGATTATCGGACTCAGAGCGAATGGGCACCCCCTATGTTCCATTTTTGGATCATGATGTGTGTGGCTTCTGTTTTGTTTATAGCCCAGTTTAGCCGTGACATGGTGGCAGAAATCTACCACTTGGTTACAGGTAACCCACTAATCGCTCCGGAGAATGACGATAATGATGAGTATTGAATTATTAACCGGCATTTTGCTGCTATGCATATTGGTGGCGTTCGCTTTGGGGGCACCTGTTGGCCTAGCATTAGCGGGTATTGCCATGGGTGTAGGTTACATGACGTGGGGAGATGGCATTTTTAATGTTATCCCAACGACCGTTGAGGCCACTTTTTTTAGCTTTATTCTTCTCGCGATTCCTCTCTACATATACATGGGGCAACTACTGACCAAGTCTGGCATTGGCGATGCTATGTTTAATGCCAGCCAGATGGTGCTTGGTAAAGTTCGTGGCTCTCTTGCAATCAGTGTTATCTGTGTATGCTCCATGATTGGAGCCATGGTAGGTATTATCGGTGCCGGTATTATGACTTCCGGCAGTATTGCTTTACGTCCCATGTTGGAGCGTGGCTACAATAAACGTTTAGCGCTTGGCGTCATTATGGCCGGCGGGGGCTTGGGTATACTCATCCCGCCGAGCATCCCTATGATTATGTTTGCAGCCTCTACGCAAAACTCGGTTGGACGTATGTTTTTGGCGGCAATGGTACCCGCGCTAATTACGGTAGTGTTGCTCATTGCCTATGTTGTTGTGAGCTGCCGTTTAAATCCAGACCGTGCTCCTATTACGCAAGCCGACTTTGATAACCAGCAGCTTTCTCCTATGGCTAAAATGCGAGTAGCCCGCGATGGTTTCTTATCAATTTTGCTAATTGTTGTTGTGCTGGGGAGTATTATTTCCGGTATTGCTACCCCAACCGAATCAGGGGCTATTGGTGTGGTTGGAGCAATCTTGCTAGCGATTGTTTTTAAGCGCTTCAAACTGGATATGTTCCGCGCTGCAGGGCTTCAGACGGGAGTGCTAGTTAGCGTTGCCATGTGGATTATTTTAGGTGCTTCGGTATTTAGTAACTTCCACCTTCTCATGGGCGTTCAGGCGATGGTGGCTGATTTTACGGATACGTTAGATCTGCCGCCGATCATGATTATTATCATGTTCCAAGTCATTATGCTGTTGTTGGGCTTTATCATTGACGAGTTTATTATCGTCTTGATGTGTGCACCTTTATTTACGCCGATTGCGGTGTCGTTAGGTTACGACCCTATCTGGTTTGGTGTCCTGATGATCATCAATATTTTGATTGCCGTACAGACTCCTCCTTATGGCTTTGCATTGTTCTACCTTAAAGGTATTGCTCCTCCTGAAGTGGGTATGGGTGAAATCTACAAGTCAGTAACGCCGTTTATCCTATTGAACCTTACTGTTTTGATTATCTGCATGGTGTTTCCGGAGCTAGTGCTTTGGTTGCCTAATCTTGTGATGAATTAAGGAAGGCGTCGTATGTATAGAACGATATTAATAACCGTTGATATGGCGCATCCTGAACAGATGCCAGAGCTGATCAGAGCGGCTATTCGTGTAGCGGATGAGACATCCCCAGTTGTCTTTCATTTGTTGTATGTAGACGAGACTTTTGTGCATCACGGGCTATATACACACTATGACAAAACTGAGCAAAAGCTGGCACGTAAAGACATTAAACGTAAGTTGAAAGACCAAGCCATCCAGCTTTTACCGAATGAGGCAGAGATTAAGTGCCACATTCGGGAAGGTACGGTGCACGAGCAAATTTTAGAGGAGTCTCGTCAGTTAAAATCGGACGTGATTTTGATGATGGCCCGCCGCCCTGGTCTGGCGAGCTATTTCGTTGGCTCCAATGCTGAGCGGGTTGTTCGTCATGCTAAGTGCACTGTGATGGTTTTGCGAGGCTCATACTAGTGATTAGTTTGATGTGTCTCAACGTAAGCGAAAAAGCACTGTTACTGAACAGCTAAGTGTTTCCTTATATAAATGTCAAAACGGTGATCTAGACCGTACAAGACATGCGGAGAAATAACGTGAAATTAAATTTACAAGATGCCGGTTTGCTAAAAACGCAAGCATACATTAACGGTGAATGGGTTGATGGTGCAGATAAGCAGACATTTTCAGTAAATGACCCCGCTACAGGCGATTTAATTGCTAATGTTGCCAGTCTAGGTGCTCAAGAGACTCGCGCGGCTATTGAAGCGGCTGACGCGGCTATGAAGTCGTGGAAAGCTCAATCGCCAAATACGCGCTCTGAGATTTTGGAGCGCTGGCATCAACTGATCTTGGCACACCAAGAAGACCTCGCCATTATTATGACGGCAGAGCAAGGCAAGCCGTTGTTTGAATCTCGCGGCGAAGTCCTTTACGGCGCTGCTTATATCAAGTGGTTTGCAGAAGAAGGTAAGCGTGTATACGGTGATGTTATTCCAACACCGCAAACAGATCGCCGTGGCATTGTGATCAAACAGCCAGTGGGTGTTGTAGCGGCCATTACGCCTTGGAACTTCCCTAACGCGATGATCACACGTAAAGCAGCTCCAGCACTCGCTGTTGGGTGCGCTATTGTGCTCAAACCTGCTGCAGAAACCCCTTTGTCAGCATTGGCTTTAGCCGAGTTAGCAAACCGCGCTGGAGTGCCAGCAGGGCTGTTTAACGTAGTAACGACAAGTAGCTCACGCGAAGTCGGTGGCGAGCTGACGAGCAACCCTATCGTTAAGAAATTGACGTTCACTGGTTCTACGCCAGTCGGCAAAGTATTGGTTAAACAATGCGCAGATACGATGAAACGCACCTCAATGGAGTTAGGCGGCAACGCTCCTGTCATCATTTTTGATGATGCAGACATTGATTTGGCTATCAAAGGAGCGCTGATTTCTAAATACCGTAACTCCGGGCAAACATGTATCTGTACGAACCGGATTTTAGTACAAGCCGGAATTTATGATGCGTTTGTCGAAAAGTTTGCTAAAGCGGTTAGCGAATTTTCAGTGGGTAATGGCTTTGATGAAGCAAGTACTCATGGGCCCTTGATTAACGAAAAAGCGGTGGATGACGTACACGCTAAGGTCGAGAGCGCAATCGCTGCCGGTGCGAAAGCTGTTATCGGTGGAGCTCGTGACCCACAAGGTGCCTGTTTCTACCCCGCCACTATTCTGACAAATGTAACACCGGATATGGCCGTGTTCCGTGAAGAGATTTTTGGTCCAGTAGCGCCTGTCTTCTCGTTTGAAACCGAAGAAGAAGCTATTGCCATGGCTAACGACACAGAGTTTGGTTTAGCGGCGTATGTATACACTGAAAATATGAGCCGTATTTGGCGCGTATCTGAAGGTATTGAGTACGGCATGGTAGGCGTTAATGAAACGGCGATTAGCTCAGAAGTAATTCCGTTTGGTGGTGTTAAAGAGTCAGGCCAAGGCCGAGAAGGCTCTAAATATGGTCTGGATGATTATCTAGAAACTAAATATATCTGCATGGGTGGCTTGCAGCGTTAATACGCTCAGCGTAAGGAGCATTTTATGAGTCATATTATTTACCCAACGACTAACCTTAAAGCGACTGAAACCATGACAATGGAGCGCGGAGAGGGAGTGTATCTCTATGACAACCATGGTAAGCGTTACATTGAAGGTTTAGCGGGTTTATGGTGCACCTCATTGGGGTATGGCAATCAAGAGCTAATCCAAGCGGCTTCCGACCAAATGGCTAAATTGTCGTTTTCACATATGTTTGGTGGAAAAACGCACGAATCAGCTATGCAGTTATCTGACAAGCTTTCAGCGATGCTGCCTATGGATAACGCGCAAATTTTCTTTGGTAACTCCGGTAGTGATGCTAACGACACGCATATTAAAATGCTGCGTTACTATTTTGATGCGATTGGTAAGCCTGAAAAGCGTAAGATTATTGCACGTGAGCGCTCGTATCACGGTATCACCGTTGCTGCTGCTTGTTTAACAGGCCTTGATGTTAACCACAAACATTTTGACTTGCCTATTGATGCGCTGGGAATTTTGCGTACAGATGCACCGCATTACTTGCACGGTGCGTTAGCTGGTGAGTCTGAGACGCAGTTTGTTGATCGTATTACCAATAATCTAGAGCAATTAATTTTGCGTGAAGGTCCAGAAACTATCGCAGCATTTATTGCTGAACCGATTACTGGTGCTTCTGGTGTTATCGTTCCACCAGAAGGTTATTACGAGAAAGTACAGGCTATCTTAAACAAGTACGATATTTTCTTCTGGGCTGATGAAGTGATTACAGGCTTCGGCCGTACGGGTAATGACTTTGGTTCAACGACTATGGATATTAAGCCCGATATGATGTCCTTAGCTAAGCAATTATCTTCTGCTTATATGCCAATCAGTGCCGCTGCTATTCGTGGTGATATGTATGAGGCCATGATCGATCAAAGTGCCAAAGCGGGCGTGTTTGGCCATGGCTTTACCTATTCAGGCCATCCTGTTGCGGCAGCTGTTGCATTAAAAACTCTTGAAATCTATGAACGCGAACGTCTGTTTGAACAAGCGGCGGTCAAAGGTGAGTATCTACAGAAGCGTTTACAGGCTTATGCCGATCATCCTTTAGTGGGTGAGGTGCGTGGTAAGGGCTTAATTGCGGCTGTTGAGTTGATGGCTGATAAAGCCGCTAAAAAGCCTTTCGCTGATGGACGTGTCGGTAGCTATATGTTGCAAGCTTGTCAGAACCACGGGCTTATTATTCGTGTGGTTGCTGGATCGGCGGTAGCTTTCTGTCCGCCGTTGATTATAACCCAAGCGCAAATTGATGAAATGTTAGAGGCGTTTGATAAAGCGCTGGCTGACACAATGGCTTGGGTTACTGCTGAAGGTTTAATGGCCGCTTAGTTCAGCTTAATGCATGTGTAAATAGTGCTACTCACCGTAGCTCTAGACCTCTTGTAGGTCATCCTTTTATGGGCGCCTCGGCGCCTTTTTTTTATGCTTTCTTTTCGTGAGCTTGTTATGATTTCTCGTATCTGCATGGAATTATAGTGATCATAGATATGGGCAACTCTACATCTACAACCGAACTGGCAACAGCCGTGGGTGAGCGATTGGCGCTAGCCGGGCATGTATTAGCTACGGCGGAGTCATGCACAGGGGGTGGGATAGCGCAGGCTGTCACAGCAATTGCTGGGAGCTCTGCCTGGTTCGACTGTGGCTTTGTGACGTATTCAAATGAAGCCAAAACAGCCATGCTGGGTGTTAAAGAAAGCACGCTAATAGAGCATGGAGCGGTAAGCGAGGCTGTTGTACGTGAGATGGCCGAAGGTGCACTGCATTCTAGCCAAGCAACATTAGCGGTGTCTGTTAGCGGTATTGCTGGACCGGGTGGGGGAAGTAAAGAAAAGCCTGTCGGTACGGTTTGGCTGGCATGGAGTAGTAAAAATAAAAGCACGGCGGCCGCGTGTTTTTCCTTTAATGGGGACCGCGAATCAGTGCGGAATCAAGCAGTTAACGAGGCTCTTAACGGGGTAATAAAATACTCTGTGTGATAGGGGTTGCATTTCGAGATTGAAGTGACAATAATACTGTCCATTCATACAGTATTTGTTGTTAAGCAACGTAAAGGGTCGAAAATGGACGATAACAGAAAAAAAGCGCTAGATGCTGCTTTATCTCAAATTGAACGTCAGTTTGGTAAAGGCGCTGTCATGCGCATGGGTGATCAGCCGCGTGAAGCAATTCCTTCTGTATCTACCGGCTCATTGGGCTTAGATATCGCATTGGGTATAGGCGGATTGCCATTTGGTCGTATCGTTGAAATCTATGGCCCTGAGTCGTCTGGTAAAACAACGCTGACCCTACAAGCGATTGCTGAAGCGCAGCGCATGGGGAAAACCTGTGCATTCGTCGATGCGGAGCATGCCCTCGACCCGAACTACGCAGAGAAGTTGGGTGTCAATGTTGATGATCTGTTGGTTTCTCAGCCGGATACTGGCGAGCAAGCCCTAGAAATCACCGATATGCTAGTTCGTTCAAATGCGATTGATGTGATCGTTGTCGACTCTGTTGCGGCGCTGACTCCAAAAGCAGAAATCGAAGGGGATATGGGCGACTCCCATGTTGGTTTGCAGGCTCGTTTGATGTCTCAAGCGTTGCGTAAATTGACAGGTAACGTTAAAAGTTCAAATACGTTACTTATCTTTATTAACCAGATTCGTATGAAAATTGGTGTGATGTTTGGTTCGCCCGAAACGACAACTGGCGGTAACGCACTGAAGTTCTATGCCTCTGTTCGTTTAGATATCCGTCGCATTGGCGCCGTGAAGCAGGGTGATGAAGTGGTCGGTAATGAAACACGAGTTAAAGTCGTTAAGAACAAAGTTTCTCCGCCGTTCAAACAGGCTGAATTTCAAATTTTATATGGTCAAGGCATTTACCGCATGGGTGAAATTATTGACCTAGGTGTCCAAAATGGCTTGGTTGATAAAGCGGGCGCTTGGTACGCTTACAATGGTGATAAAATTGGTCAGGGCAAAGCGAATGCGGCTAAGTATTTAGAAGAGCATCCTGAATCTGCCAAGGCTATTGAAACGGCACTGCGTGATAAGCTGCTAAACGTTCAGGTAGCAGAGAAGAAGACAGCTGAAGAATCTGCAGAGCAGTTGGATCTGTAATGATTCTGGACGTTGGGTATCTTTGAATACTTATCGATATTGATAGTATTCTGAGGAATTACATTTAAAGGTCAGCTTTTGCTGGCCTTTATTGTTTGTGGCAAATAGAACGACTCTTCATGACATTTAATAAAAAAGTAGATAAAAAGCCTTATCAGCCTAAACCTCTAGAGAATGAATCGGATGTGCGTAATGCATTGCTGAATTTGTTGTCCCGTCGAGACTACAGTGTTAAAGAGTTGACTGAGAAGCTCTCGCCGCGCTGTGATGAAGCGCTGTTATACAAGGTGCTGGATGCTTTTATTGAGGCTGGTTATCAAAGTGATGAACGCTTTGCTGGGGCCTTGGTAAGAAATAGAGCAAGTCAAGGCTACGGAAAGATGCGAGTATTGCAAGATGCTCGACGTAAAGGAATATCAGATATGTTGATTCAAGCTGCAATTCAGGAAGAGGCTATCGATTGGTTTGCATTGGCGCATCAGGCTTATCAGAAAAAATTTAGAGAACCTTTGGATAAAAGCGATAGAAAAAGTGCTGATAAACGAATGCGCTATTTAGTGCAGCGTGGTTTTTCTTTCGAGGAAGCAAAGTTTGCAATATATGAAGCAGATGAGCTTTAAATAGGTTTGGCTCTACGATCGTTAGGGAGTGCTAGCGCCGAAATTGTGAGGGCGTTTTTCCGACGATTTTTCGAAAGCTGACGGTCATATGCTTGTTGTTAGCAAAACCAGTTGCAATGGCGATATTCTCGAGTGGCTGTCGGCTTGTGCTAATAATCTCGATAGCTCGATTAATCCGGCGACGTAACACGTATTCGTAGGGTGAGCACAGATTATGCGCCTTAAATAGACGTGATAACTGGCGGGTGCTTAAGTCAACACTGGCGGCAATTTCATCTAGATGTAATTTCTCACTTAGCCGAGATTCAATATAATCTTGCGCTTGCCTTATCATTTTATGTGGCATGGATTTTCCGGCGTTGTGGATGATGTTATACGCGTCTTCATTTTGAAGGCGTCTCACAATAGCAGCGATAACGCTCTCGGAAGCAAGAGGGCCAGTAGGGCATCCAGCTACAAGGTCTGTTAGCAAAGCTTGCATCAACAGCTCTATGAATTGATCTCCGTGTTGGATTTTCAATCCATCTAAAAAATCATTTTCACAAAAGGGCTTGCCGAGTATACGTTCAATAAAAGCGGGCTGAATAAATAAATTGACGGATTGTCCGCCTCCGGTCCAGCCTCCTTTGGCTTCATGCTTAGGGGGAAGTATGCTGAGTCGACTAGTTTTCTTATGGCGACGTCCAACGCTATCTAAAGAAAAATAATGTTGAGGCTCTCCGAGGTTGTAGGTCAGCATAAAAGTCGACCAGCTCCCCGTAAATTCACCTTGCGCAGTCGTCTGCATGTGAGTGAGGCCTGCGCCAGACCAATTGTGGTTGACGCTAGTGTTAAGATAAGTCAGAGGGGCGCTATCAAGCAAAATTCGGCCTGTAGATTGCTCTAGTAGGCTTTTTATTATAGTGCTCATGTGTTGTCCTACCCCTCTTATATAGCTGTAACTAGATTAGGACAATTTAGTTACCAGAGCAATTTCACACCGGTAGTTAACGCCAACTGGTTTGTGTCGCTGTCGCCTTTTGCTTGAGTGTAGTTACCGCCAATATTGATGCTAATATTTTCACGTACATTGGCGCTAAAGCCACCTGCAAGGCGGTAATGGGTGTCTGCTGTAGAGGCTACTACCGTAGTTATCGGTAGATCGGGTGCATTACGTAAAGCGGATTTAATGCGACGGTTACTGTCACGAAATTCGTGATCTAACGTGATGTCAGCCCATGCATTCATATTGACTTCGCCTGCCGTAAATGGAGCACGCACACCAACACCAATACTACCCATAAGGCTGTTGAGTGTTTGCTTATAAGCCGTTTGGTTAAGTAATGCATCTCCGCTTTCAGAATATCGATCAATATCTACATGGTTATAGCTAGCCCCTAAAATCGGGCCTATACGGGTAGTATTTTCATCATTGCTTAATGCAAATAGGTGACCCATTTTAGCGTCAAGAGTAATTGATTTACCCTCTGGAGATGCTGTTAAGTCAGATATAAGCCCAGCGCGCTTAGTCTTCAAATCATGCATGCCTACTGTGGCTGTAACATCAACAAATCTTTCTGCTTCAGACCAGCTTAGGTAGCCACCTAACTGATAACTTTTGGCGTCGATAGAACCAAGAGCATTATTGAGGTCAGCTTCAGGCGCTGAATAGGATAAAGCGAGGCCACCTAATACAGCTGGCGATAATTGCTTTTCTAAGCCCGCTAAGAACCCCGTTGCAGAATAGTCGCTGCCGCTTGCGCCTGTACGGTCAGATTGCTGGCCGTTTAATGCGAGTGCTTGCAAATAGAAAGTGTGCTCGCCATCAGACTGATCAACTAGGTTTACATCGCTGCTTTTAGCTAATGTATCACTTCGTTTTGCATCTAAGCGACGGCCAAGAGCGTCTGAAAAACCAGTATTTGATGATCGTATTAAGTCTGCTTGAGCGGCCATTGAATAAGGGGCCAGCATTTGATTTGCCATCGCTGCAGCCCATAAGTTGTGATAACGATCGGTGTAGTGAATACCGTCTAAGCTGAGATATTGATTTTGAGTGGCGAAAGAGGCTGAGCCACAATCAGCAAGCGTTCCTGTTGTGAAGTAGGTACCGAGTTCAACACAGGATGCACCTGATTGGACACCTGCTTCGGTAAACCCATAAGCGGTAGGGTTTGCACGTATTTGCCTAATGGAGAGGTCCATATTAAAGAAGTGGATATTTGCACCCGTTTCTTTTTGTATTTCTACTAAGTTGGCCACTAGTTGGGTATTGGTTGCGTCTGCCCCTAAGGTTAGAGCCGCAGGGTCGTTATTTGATCCGGCGCGGTAGAAATAGTTGAAGGTGCCGTAATCGGGTAAGTTAGTAACAAAGATGTTTTGGGCTCCAAGGTCGATAAACTGACGGACCATATTGGCTTGCTCTGTAGCATCGTTTGCGGCTGTTACTAACGCAGTGGCTGCATCAGTAGCGGAGTTAGCGGCGCTAAAGTCATTAATGCCTGATGTCATTACAACAACGTCATTCGCATTAAATCGGCCATAAGCGGCTTCAAATTGAGCAATTTGCGGGAGTGCAGTTACACTATTGGTACCTGCACGTGCAAAGTTGGTGGCTGATGGAAAACTACTACCGCGGGCATTTGACGAACCAACTAATGGTGAAAATTTTTCAATATAGTTTGCATGACCATTACTCCAAACTTCGGTGGCGTAGGGTACAAAGCTATTTGCTATGACGCCTGGGTCTGCTGCTAGCGTATCCGTGGAGCTGGATCCGAAGCCAAAGGTGCGCCCAAAGCCGGTTATATTGGCCATATTGGCTAAGGGCTCTCCATTATTCGGTACGGAAAGTGGGTATAAAGGTGCGATATCTGTATCCGATGATGGCAGATATTCGTTTAGGTTCTGTGCCCATAAGTTGTTGCTTGCCGATAGCAAAATGAGTGTCGCTACAAGATGTTGTGGCTCTAGATACTTCATGTTGGTCTCCTCTCTTATTATTTCCGCTCAGGTGACGGGTTGCGCTAAGGATAAGTCAATAAAAACAATAAGATAACCTCAGATAAAGACATCAATTCCCTGATCTGGACGCAAGAGCATCAATAATATGTATGTTTTTGGTGACGTTTAATTGTTGTTTTTTGAGAAGGGAGATCTAAAGCGTTAGGAATCAAGGCTGGAGTAGCGGTTTTTTCTCATTGCTTTGATGTGTGCTTTCCGATGCGTGCTTTTCAGGAATGGCAGGAATCCTGCAAAAAAATTCGAACAATTTTTAACCGCGATATATACTTTACGCCATTTTGCGTGTGATACACGCGTGGGCTTTTATTTTTTAGGCGTAAGCTCAGTGTAAAACCAGCCAGCGGAACGATCCATCTATATGAAATACATGACAAGTGCCGAGATTCGCCAGGCTTTCCTGGATTATTTCAATCAGCAAGGGCATGAGGTAGTTCCTTCAAGCTCTCTTATTCCTGCCAATGACCCGACGTTGTTATTTACTAATGCGGGTATGGTTCAGTTTAAAGACGTTTTTTTGGGGGACGATAAGCGCCCTTATAACCGCGCAACCAGCTCACAACGTTGTGTGCGAGCAGGCGGTAAGCATAACGATTTAGAAAACGTCGGTTACACTGCACGCCATCATACTTTCTTTGAAATGCTAGGTAACTTTAGCTTTGGTGACTACTTCAAGCCAGAAGCAATACGCTTTGCATGGACATTCCTAACAGAAACGCTGGGGATTCCTAAAGAGAAACTGTGGGTCACTGTTCATCATAGTGACGATGAAGCAGAAAAAATCTGGAAAGAAGAGGTAGGAGTTGATCCTGAACGTTTCTCAAAGTTAGGGGATGACAATTTCTGGTCTATGGGTGATACCGGCCCTTGTGGTCCTTGCACTGAAATTTTTTATGATCACGGCGAGTCAGTATGGGGCGGCCCACCGGGAAGTCCGGAAGAAGACGGCGATCGCTATATCGAAATTTGGAACGTTGTATTTATGCAATACAACCGTGCCGCTGATGGTGAAATGACGCCACTACCACGTCAGTCCGTTGACACCGGTATGGGACTTGAGCGTATAGCAGCCGTTATGCAAAACGTGCATAGCAACTACGAGATTGATTTATTCCAGCGCTTACTTGAAGCCACGGCTAAAGCTGTGGGTACTCAGGATATGAATAGTAAATCATTGCGTGTTATTGCTGACCATATCCGTTCAACAGCGTTCTTAATTGTTGATGGTGTAACACCATCCAATGAAGGGCGTGGATATGTGTTGCGCCGCATTATGCGACGCGCTATCCGGCACGGTAATAAGCTCGGTGCTCAAGGGGCTTTCTTTCATACACTGACCGCGGCACTCGTTAATGAAATGGGTGAAGCCTACCCAGAACTTACCGAGCAACAGGCTCTGGTTGAGCGTGTAATAGCTAAAGAAGAAGAGCAGTTTGCTAAGACGCTTGATAACGGCATGCGTTTATTAACGGATGCTATCGCATCGATGGAAGGGACGGTTCTATCTGGCGAAACTGTTTTCCGCTTGTACGATACCTATGGTTTCCCTGTAGATTTAACGGCTGACGTGGCACGTGAACAAGATCTAACACTCGATATGGAAGGCTTTGATGCGGCAATGGAGCAACAGCGCCAGCGAGCTCGTGCATCAGGCGCGTTTAATGTCGATTATAACGAAAAGTTAGATATTGAAGGCGAAACAGGTTTTACCGGGTATGAAGACCTGGAAGGCTCATCTAGCGTGGTCGCTTTGTTTAAAGGTGGAGAGTCTGTCTCTGAACTAACGGCCGGTGAGTCTGGGGTTGTTGTGTTGGATAATACACCGTTTTACGCCGAATCCGGTGGTCAGGCGGGTGATCATGGAACCTTGTCATGGGACAGTGGACAATTTACCGTCACTGATTGCACAAAAGAGCAAAAGAACCATTTACACATAGGTCAATTAACAGAGGGCGTGTTACGCGTTGGTGCAACGGTATCAACGACTGTTGATATGGCTAACCGTAAAGCGACAGCGTTAAATCACTCAGCAACGCACTTGTTGCACGCTGCTTTACGTGACGTATTGGGCGATCATGTACAGCAAAAAGGCTCGCTCGTTAACGCTGAGCGATTGCGTTTTGACTTTGCACACTTCGAAGCTGTATCAGCCCAAGAGCTGGCAGCGGTTGAGCAGATGGTAAATCAATATATTCGCCAAAACTCTCCGGTGACGACCGAACTGATGGCGATTGATGAGGCCAAAGGTAAAGGCGCAATGGCGTTGTTCGGCGAGAAATATGACGATGAAGTGCGCGTTCTCACGATGGGTGACGGATTCTCTGTTGAGTTGTGCGGAGGTACGCATGCACAACGTACAGGCGATATTGGTTTGCTGAAAATAGTATCAGAAAGCGGTATTGCCTCTGGAGTTCGCCGTATTGAAGCGGTAACCGGTGAAGGTGCGCTGGCTTATTTAAATCAAGGTGAGCAGGCCTTATCTGATATTGCCGGGGTTTTGAAAGGCTCACGTGATTCCGTCGTTGATAAAGTGAAAGGTTTGTCTGAGCGTAATCGCCAGTTAGAGAAAGAACTAGATCAGCTTAAAGCGAAGCTAACAGCGGCGAAAAGCGGCGATATGGCAGCTAATGCTGAAACGATTAATGGTATCAAAGTTTTGGTTGCAAAACTTGAAGGTGTTGAAGCAAAGGCACTACGAGACACTATTGATCAGTTGAAAAACAAGCTAGGTTCCGCCGTTGTTGTTTTAGCTGCTGAAGAAAATGGCAAAATTAGTGTGGCAGCTGGCGTAACTAAAGATCTCATTTCGCGTATTAAAGCAGGGGATCTCGTAAAAGAACTTACCGCTAAATTGGGCGGTAAAGGTGGTGGACGTCCTGATTTCGCTCAGGGTGGAGGTACTGATGTGGCCGCATTGCCAGAAGCTCTGGCATCTGTGAAAGCGACGGTAGCAAACGTATAAGCGCGGAGCGGCTGTGCAGGCCGCTGGAGAGAAGTATTACAATGGCACTCTACGTACAAAAATACGGTGGAACCTCAGTAGGCACGGTTGAGCGTATTGAGGCAGTTGCAGACAAACTGCAACGTTTTAAAGAAGAAGGGCACGACTTGGTGGTTGCTGTGTCTGCAATGAGCGGTGAAACTAACCGTTTAATTGGTTTGGCTAATGCAATCCAAGATGATCCGTCCCCGCGAGAAATGGACGTATTAGTATCGACTGGTGAGCAGGTGACTATTGCGCTGTTGTGCATGGCATTACAGAAACGTGGTATTCAAGCGCGATCCTATACAGGTAGCCAGGTGCGCATTTTAACAGATAGTGCTCATATGAAAGCGCGTATTCAAGACATTGATGTCGAGCGTATGCGCGGTGATCTAGAGGCTGGTCGTGTTGTGGTAGTGGCAGGTTTCCAAGGTGTCGATGCTGAAGGAAATATCACTACTTTGGGCCGGGGAGGCTCCGATACTACTGGTGTAGCGCTGGCTGCTGCACTGAAAGCGGATGAGTGTCAGATCTATACGGACGTTGATGGCGTATATACAACAGACCCAAGAGTTGTTGAAGATGCCCAGCGTTTAGAAAAAATTACTTTTGAAGAAATGCTGGAAATGGCGAGTTTAGGTTCAAAAGTATTGCAAATTCGATCAGTTGAATTTGCCGGCAAATACAAGGTTCCATTGCGTGTCCTATCGAGCTTTAAAGACGGCCCAGGCACGTTGATTACGACAGAGGAAGAAGAAACAGTGGAAAAGCCAGTTATTTCAGGTATTGCTTTTAACCGTGATGAAGCCAAGCTGACTGTTCAGGGCGTGCCTGATATTCCTGGCGTTGCTTCTCGCATCCTAGGGCCAATTAGTGACGCTAATATTGAAGTTGATATGATCGTGCAAAACATCGCGGCTGATCAAACAACAGATTTTACCTTTACAGTTCACAGAAACGACTATACTAAAGCTGAGACCATTCTTCGCGGTATCGCTAAAGACTTAGGTGCACGTGAAGTGGTGGGTAACAATAAGATCGCTAAAGTATCGATTGTTGGTGTAGGAATGCGCTCTCATGCCGGTGTTGCAAGCAAAATGTTTGACGCCTTAGCGCTTGAGAACATAAATATTCAGATGATTTCAACATCCGAAATTAAGGTTTCTGTTGTGATTGCCGAAAAATATTTGGAGTTAGCTGTCCGTTCATTACATTCAGCGTTTGATTTGGGCAAGGTAGACACTGTCAGTGAATGACGACGCTTAATAATTGGTCTATGATAGCGGCCAATTTAAAGCGCTGAGAGGGGCTTACAGGCCGCTCTCAGCTGATAGTGTTTTATGTATTCAGGAAGAACAGGAGATCCAACTATGTTGATTTTGACGCGTCGTGTGGGCGAGACGCTAATGGTAGGTGACGATGTCACGGTAACCGTACTCGGTGTTAAGGGTAATCAAGTGCGTATTGGTGTTAATGCACCAAAAGACGTTTCTGTACATCGTGAAGAGATTTATGAGCGTATTCAGCGTGAGAAAGGAGACTCTGACGAACAAAACTGAAATTTTTGAAAGTTTTCCTTTTCTTTTGAAAATCAGTTTTGTATAGTACGCGCCGTTGATTGGTGAGATGGCCGAGTGGCTGAAGGCGCGCCCCTGCTAAGGGCGTATAGGGGAAACTCTATCGAGGGTTCGAATCCCTCTCTCACCGCCATTTGCGCCCGTAGCTCAGCTGGATAGAGTACCTGGCTACGAACCAGGCGGTCGCACGTTCGAATCGTGCCGGGCGCACCATCAACGCATTGTTTTAAGAGTAAGCGCCCGTAGCTCAGCTGGATAGAGTACCTGGCTACGAACCAGGCGGTCGCACGTTCGAATCGTGCCGGGCGCACCACTCTTAAAATAATCATCCCTGTAAAGTAAGTCATTAGATAAGCGCCCGTAGCTCAGCTGGATAGAGTACCTGGCTACGAACCAGGCGGTCGCACGTTCGAATCGTGCCGGGCGCACCATCTAATAATCTACTCTTCACACATTTATATGTTTATGCGCCCGTAGCTCAGCTGGATAGAGTACCTGGCTACGAACCAGGCGGTCGCACGTTCGAATCGTGCCGGGCGCACCATATAAATAATCAGTTTGCTCTTCAATTGCTAGACTCTAATTAATAAACATCCTGACAACTACTCGTGTATTGATTATGAAATTCATCATTAAGCTATTTCCTGAAATTACTATTAAAAGCCGTCCAGTTCGCCGTCGCTTTATTCAGCGTCTGCAGAGTAATTTGCAGGTGGTTGTTAAACGAGCCTGTCGAAGTGCAACTGTGAGTGCCTTTTGGGATAAATTAGAAGTGGTGCTACCTGAAGAGCATTCAGAGTATCGTGATGATGTTGTTGCAACCATGAAGCGTGTGCCGGGAATAGCGCATTTTTTAGAGGTTACTGAATATCCTTTTGTTGATTTTCATGATGCTTTTGAAAAAACGTTAGCGCTTTATCGTGATCGTTTGAAAGACCTGACATTTAAAGTGCGTGTAAAACGTTCTGGCTCCCACGACTTTACCTCGGTTGAGCTTGAGCGCTATATCGGTGGTGGTTTATTACAACATTCTGAATCGGCTGGCGTTGATGTTAGAAAGCCCGAGCTTTATGTAGATTTAGAAATTGTTAAGGATCAAATGTTCATTATTGATCAGCAGCACCAAGGACTGGGGGGCTACCCATTAGGCTCCCAAGAAGCCGTGCTCTCTTTGATATCAGGCGGCTTTGATTCAGTGGTAGCGTCTTACATGACTATGCGTCGAGGCTCTAAAACACATTTTTTGTTTTTCAACTTGGGTGGTAAAGCTCACGAAATAGGTGTGAAGCAAGTAGCGTTGCACTTGTGGGAGCAATATGGCGCTAGTGCGCGGGTTAAGTTTATTTCAGTTCCTTTTGATGAAGTGGTAGGTGAAATTCTCCAAAATGTTAACCATTCACATATGGGAGTGGTTCTTAAGCGCCAGATGATGCGCGCCGCCGAGCAAGTAGCTGACTTTATGGGTATTGATGCACTGGTTACTGGTGAGAGCATTGCTCAAGTGTCTAGCCAAACAATCCCTAACTTGACCGTTATCGACCAATCAACCGCTAAGCTGATTGTGCGGCCGTTGATCACTATGGATAAACAAGAGATCGTTAATAAGACTAAAGAGCTAGGTTGTTTTGATATTGTCAAAATGATTCCTGAGTACTGCGGTGTTATTTCTGATAGGCCAACCACGAAAGCAAAGCTGGATCGAGTCGTGAAAGAAGAGGCTTTATTAGATGAAGCTGTATTGGCCGATGCTGTTGAGCGTTGTCATGTAGTAGCCATCGATGAAATTATTAAGAATCTTGATATTCAAAGCGATATTGAGGCACTGACTAAAGTATCGGAAAATCAAATAGTTGTTGATGTTAGAGCGCCGCATGAGCAAGAAAAAACTCCACTTAATATGCCTGGATGTGATGTCATTTCAGTCCCTTTCTATGAGTTAGAAACGGCCTCGGATTCTTGGGTACCTGAAAAAGAATACCTACTGTATTGTGATAAAGGTGTTATGAGTCATCTGCATGCCCAAAACTTACAGGAGAAGGGTTTGGGGAACGTTAAAGTATATCGTCCTAAGGTCTAAAAAGGCTTTTACTAAAGTAGTATTTCATCCTATCTTATTGATTTTGTTGTAGGTCTTGCTTTTTTTAGCACGTTAGAAAGCTGACTAAAAGTTGACCTACACCCCCCTTCCTCAGTTGCTACATGCATGCTTTTCGGGTTTAATGCGTGGAGCGATTCATGTCTGATACGTTTCAAAAACTCTCAAAACGAGTGCTTTGGCCTCTGTTGGATATGTTGCGCGCACACAATAAAACAATTTAGGAGCAGCCACAGATGAATAATCTGTTATCAGAAGGCCTCGGATTGATGGTTTTCGGTATGGGCTTTGTCTTCCTATTCCTGACGCTTTTAGTTTTCGTTACTGGTTTCATGTCTAAATTAGTCATGAAGTACGAGCCAGCGCCTAAACCAAAAGCAGCAAAGCCGCTACCTAACAGTGCAGGTAAGGCCGTAGCGCAGGGTGGGAATGATGAACTGGTTGCGGTGATTACCGCTGCCGTTCATAAGTACAGATCATAACTATCGTTCATAAGAAACGAACTATATAACAACAATATAAATGCATTATTTTCGACAGAAGGCCTTTTACACATGTCCGATGCAAAGAAACCGCTAGGTATAACTGACGTTGTTCTTCGCGATGCGCATCAGTCGCTGTTCGCTACGCGTATGCGTATTGACGATATGCTTCCCATCGCCGAAAAACTGGATAAAGTAGGTTTCTGGTCCCTAGAAAGCTGGGGCGGAGCCACATTTGATAGCTGTATACGCTTCATTGGAGAAGATCCTTGGGATCGTATCCGTGAATTGAAGGCAGTTATGCCAAACACTCAACAACAAATGTTGTTACGTGGACAAAACTTACTAGGTTATCGCCATTATGCTGATGACGTAGTTTTCAAGTTTGTTGAACGAGCAGCAAAAAACGGTGTTGATGTTTTCCGTATCTTTGATGCTATGAATGACCCGCGCAATCTGGAAACAGCAATCAAAGCTGTTAAAGAATCTGGTAAGCATGCGCAAGGGACTATTTCATACACAACTAGCCCAGTGCATACCACTGAGACTTGGGTTGAGTATGCTAAAACCTTAGAAGATATGGGTGCTGACTCCATTGCTATAAAGGATATGTCGGGTATTCTGACACCTTATGATGCATTTGATCTCGTCTCTCGCCTTAAAGCGCAAACAGACTTAGAAGTTCAATTACACGCACATGCTACCTCTGGCTTATCAGATATGTCGATTCTGAAAGCTGTGGAAGCGGGTATTGATCGAGTCGATACAGCTATCTCTTCTATGTCTATGACATACGGTCATACAGCAACAGAATCCGTAGTTGCCGCCCTGCAAGGGACTGACCGAGACACAGGCCTTGACCTAGAGGCTTTGGAAGAAATCGCTGCTTACTTCCGAGAAGTTCGTAAGAAATACGCCAAATTTGAAGGTTCATTACGTGGTACTGACTCACGTATTTTGATTGCTCAAGTACCTGGCGGTATGTTGACGAACATGGAGAACCAGCTCAGAGAGCAGGGTGCTTCAGATAAGTTTGATGAAGTCTTAGCGGAAATTCCACGTGTCCGTAAAGACTTGGGCCATATCCCGCTGGTAACACCTACATCGCAAATTGTAGGGACTCAAGCTGTTATCAATATTTTGATGGGCGAGCGTTACAAAACAATCTCTAAAGAGGTGCAAGGGATCCTTAAAGGTGAATACGGCGCCGCGCCAGCTCCTTTTAATAGCGATTTGCAGGCGCGTGTTTTGGATGGCGCTGAAGCGATTACTTGTCGCCCTGCGGATATGCTGGAGCCTGAAGTGGAGCGTTTAACAGCGGAGCTTAAACAGCTTGCTGCTGATAAAGGTATCACTCTGGCTGACGGCGACAAGGTGATTGATGATGTGCTGACGTACGCTCTCTTCCCGCAAGTAGGCCTTAAATTCTTAGAAAACCGAAATAATCCGGATGCGTTTGAACCCGCGCCGACCTTAGAGGATGCACAAGCTATGGCTGCCCCTAAAAATACTGGACCTCAAGTTTATACAATCACAGTGAATGGTCAGAACTACGTTGTTCAAGTAGCTGAAGGTGGAGATGTCTCTTCAATTGCACCTGCACCAGCCGTGGCTGCTGCGGCAGCGCCAGTAGCTGCAGGCGCGGGTGAGGAAGTGCCAGCGCCTTTAGCGGGTAATATTTGGAAAGTCCAAGTGTCGGCTGGGCAAGCAATTCAAGAGGGTGATGTGTTAGTCATTCTAGAAGCGATGAAGATGGAAACAGAAGTACGCGCTGCTCGTGCGGGTACCGTTGTAGCCATCGACGTTAAAGAAGGTGATGCGGTTCAAGTTGGCGATTCGCTACTGACGCTAGCGTGAGGGATCACCTGAATGGATAAAGTGTTAGAACTCTGGCAAGCATCGGGGATATACAATATCTCCTTTGGCCAGTTCGTTATGATAGTAATTGGTTTGTTATTACTATTTTTAGCGATTCGTAAAAACTTTGAGCCTTTGCTACTCGTCCCAATTGGGTTTGGTGGCATATTGGCAAACATACCAGAGGCTGGTCTGGCCTTCTCGGCTGTGGAGAATGCTATTCATTTTGCCTCGCCTGAGCTGATGGCCCAGTTTGCAAATATATTTGGTATAACGAGTACTGATCCGCATGATGTATTGCATGCTTATCATGTATCTAACCCAAGTACTCATGCAGCTGCCTCCTTACTAGCTAATGATAGTGGTTATAACAATGGTATGTTGTATAACTTCTATAGTGTTGCTATTGCTTCGGGTGTTGCACCTTTGGTGATTTTCATGGGTGTTGGCGCTATGACGGACTTTGGGCCACTATTAGCAAACCCTAAAACTTTATTCTTAGGCGCCGCCGCTCAGTTCGGTATCTTTGCAACAGTGCTGGGTGCTGTTGGCTTGACTCAGCTGGGAATAATGGACTTTAGCATCCAAGACGCTGCCGCTATCGGCATAATTGGTGGCGCAGATGGCCCTACGGCTATATATGTGGCTAGCATGTTATCGCCTCAGTTGTTGGGGGCTATTGCGGTTGCTGCTTACTCTTATATGGCATTGGTTCCTTTAATTCAACCACCAATCATGCGTGCGTTGACTACCGAATCTGAGCGTCAAATTAAGATGGTTCAGTTACGCCATATTTCTAAAACAGAGAAAATCCTTTTCCCTATCTGTTTGCTTGTTCTGGTTGCTTTATTGCTTCCTGATGCAGCACCGCTACTGGGTATGTTCTGTTTTGGTAACCTAATGCGAGAGTGTGGTGTTGTTGATCGTTTAAGTGATACAGCTCAAAACGCATTGATCAATATCGTAACAATATTCCTTGGTCTGTCTGTAGGTTCTAAGTTATCTGCTGATAAATTCTTAGACCTTCAAACGCTGGGTATTTTGGTGTTAGGTATTGTCGCTTTCGGTATTGGTACTGCATGCGGTGTTATCATGGCTAAAATCATGAATAAGATGGCAGGTGGTAATGCTATTAACCCACTGATCGGATCGGCTGGTGTCTCTGCTGTTCCGATGGCGGCTCGTGTATCCAACAAATTAGGCTTAGAGGCTAACTCTCAGAACTTCTTGTTGATGCATGCGATGGGGCCCAACGTAGCAGGTGTTATTGGTTCAGCCGTAGCAGCAGGTGTAATGATTAAGTTCGTTAGCTAAAGCTCGTGTCTTGGACGTAAAAAAGGCTGCATTTATTGCAGCCTTTTTTGTCTCTTACGATCACTAACGATGGTGTTGGTGATAAGGAAGCTAGAGTTAATAGCCGAGTAGCGTTTCTAGATGTGCTTCTACGCTAAAGGCTAGAGCCACTGGGTTATAGCCACCTTCCAGTACAGAAACTACTCTTCCTTGTGAATAAGTTCGTGCTACATCTAAAATGAGTTTGGTTACCCAGCGATAATCTTCTTCATCGAGGTTGATATCAGCCATCGGATCTTCATGGTGGGCATCAAAACCGGCAGAGATAAAAATCATATCGGGCTTGTGTGCTTGTAGTGCAGGAAGCCAGTTCTTTTCGACTAAATTTCTAAAAAACAAGCTGTCACTGTGTGCAGGCATTGGGCAGTTGAGTATGTTGTCTCGCTGTATGTCTGCGTAGCGTTCGGGGTAAAACGGATGCTGGAATGTTGAGCATACCAGTACCTCTGGCTTGTCTTTAAAGATGTCTACGGTGCCATTACAGTGGTGGACATCGAAGTCCAGAATGGCGACACGATGAATATTGTCATTTTGTAGCGCTTGCATAGCTCCTATAGCCACGTTGTTATAAAAACAAAAACCCATAGGAGTGTTGTGTTCTGCATGATGCCCAGGAGGTCGCACTGCGCAAAAGGCGTTGGTGCTTTTGCCTGCTAGTACTCTATTCGTAGCTAATATAGCTGAGCCGGCTGCTAAGCTGGCCGCATGCAAAGATTGCGGGCAAAGGGCGGTATCTTCATCGGCGTAGATGACGCCTTCTTTGGGTTGCTTCATTAACAATCGCTTTTCGTGCAGACAGGCATGCGCTAAGGCGATTTGGTCGGAGGTCACGTGAACAGACTGCATCCGGTCAAGGTGTGAAATCAGCCCCGTTTTTTCTAAGACTTTATGTATGGCCATTAAACGAATAGGGCTTTCGGGGTGCTCTGGCCCCATATTGTGTAGCCCGCAATCATCGTGGCTGATTAAAGTAGTAGTCATGATTATCTTTTTTTATTGTCGATAGGGTGTTTTAAGTCAGTGTACTGCATAACTAGGGTGAATATCCCCTATGCAATGGTATGAATTGGGCGAGTGGTGCTGATCAATTGATCTGAATCATAGGCGTTATAGTGAGTGAGGCACTATTATTTGGGCCTGCATTGAATGTTTAACACTGGTGTGCACCCTCACCAGTGTCTTTTTTATGTATATGATTACTTCCACCCTTCATAGATGCCTCTTATACTGTTGATATCTTGATGTTTTTATCAGCTCCGGACGGCTAATGTGCAACTATCACCCGTAGACTATTCTGACAAGCAGGTGCTCTTAATAGAGAGCAGCGGAAATATGCGATCTACGGTCGTGTTTATGCTGCGACAGTTGGGTGTGAGTCATATTCAAGCCGTTGGTATTAATGATCAGGTGTATGATCTTCTAAAAGAAGAGAACTACGACATAGTCTTGTTAGGCCACAACCCTAGTGATCCCTTGACTGGCATGCAGATTTTAGAAGAGTGCCGTTATAAAAAGATCATAAAGCCAAATACTTGCTGGGTGTTTATGACCAGTGATGCCTCTCAAGATGTTGTCTTGCATGTCGTGGAAAGTCAGCCTGATGCTGTGATTACTAAGCCGTTTTCAGCCGCCGAGCTTAAGCTCAGGCTTGATATGTTGCTGTATCGAAAACATGCGCTGTCGGCGGTCGAAGAGGCCATCCAAAAAGGCCAGTTGAGTCAGGCCGTTAAATTATGTGATCAAGTTGAGCTATCTGGCGCTAATTATGATTTTGTACAGCTCATCAAAGGCCGGTTATTGCTTCAGCTTAATCGCTTTGAAGAGGCAGAGCATTTTTTCAAGTACCGTTTTGCGCGCCTGCATGAAAAAGAAAGCGGCCCTTGTTTGGCGCAAGCGTATATCGGGCAGCAGCGTTATTCTGATGCTAAAAGTATCTTGGTCGAAAGCATTGCCAAATTCCCATTGTTAATGACGTCCTATGACTTATTAGCACATGTGTTGGAAAAGACAGGGGAGTTAGAAGGTGCTCAAGAAGCACTTCAAGCAGCGACACAGCAGTCCCCTTTAAGTTTGTTGCGCAATATGGAGTTGGGGCGAATAGCGGTTTACAACCGCAACTTATCCATAGCTGATCACGCTTTTAAGCGATCTATTAATTTGAATAAAACCAGTTGCTATCGGTCTGCTGAACCTTATTTGAAGCTGGCAAATGTCCGTCGTTTAGAAATGAAAGGAGTAGATGATCGCCAGCAAATAGCCCTTTATAACCAAGTTGAAGAGCTGCTTAATACAGCGGGCTTTCAGTACCCGCATGACGAAATTTTTAAGGTGAAAAGTGCGTTATTGAAAAGCCAAACGTGCACTGACTTGGGAGATACGGAGCGTGCAGAACAGCACCTTCAGCAAGCTAGCACCTTAGCTAAAAATTTGGATGAACCTTTTGATATTAAAAGGGAAATGTTGGAAGTTGTTGGAGATCCTTTACCTATATTAGACACACCTACCTCACCTAAACCTTTACCGGCTGCCAGTAAAAAAGTGGCGCATAAGCACGACCCTGAAATGAGTCATAAAGTAAACCGTTTAGGCGTTACGCATTATAATGCGGCTAAAATAGCCCAAGCGATTCGTTATTTTGGTTTGGCAATAGAATACGATGCTAAAAATAGCCGTGCATTACTAAATCTAGCGCAGTTATTTTTAGAATCAGCGCGTCAGCAAAAAGAAAAACGTGAAGAACGTCTTAAAATGGTACAGCGGTACCTGCGTTTGACGGTGCGTATGGAGCTGTCTGATATTGAAATGCAAAAGCGGCGTTTACTTGAGCGTTGCCTGCAAGAGCCTATCGAAAAACTGCCTGAGGGCAGTCTTGGGGTGTTGCTAAAGTAAATGGTCTCCCCGCAGGGACTCGAACCCCGATCTAAGCCTTAGGAGGGCCTCGTTCTATCCGGTTGAACTACAAGGAGATAATGGCGCCGATTCTACTGATTTTTGGCTCACTTTGAAAGCCTTGATGCGCAGGGCTATGCTTTACCTAGATGTGATTGAGAGCTGTAATCGCCTTTAGAGCCAGATGCGGTGTAAAGCGTATTAGCCTGAGGTTTTCCGCGCAGCAGTGATAAAAGCTTATCCAGGCTTTGCTTGTTGCGCATGAGTACCAGTTCATTGCGCTGATTAGCTGCCATCACTGTTTTGAGTCTGTCTTCCAGAGTCGACCAGTTGGACAGAAACTTTTGCTTAATGTTGAGGTTGGGGATTTGTTGAGCGAGCTGGTCGATGCCTGCTTTATTTAGCGGAACGCCAGCCGTGCTCATGCATTCTGCGCGTTGCTTGTTATTGCTGTCGAATTGGCTAAGCAGTGACGCTTTTTGTTCAAACGTAGACTTTATAGCGTCGATGTCTCTGCTCTGAAACGCGCCTAGCTCTGTCGTTAGAATATTGTCCAGCTGCTCTAAAAGCAGAATACCCTCTTGAGTGAGGGTATCTATCTTAGCGAGCGTAGAAGGATCAAGTGCCATAGCGTTAGCCCATTTGGCTCTCAAAATCGATCATTTTCCCCGCAACACGTTCAGCGTCAATGGTGTAAGAGCCATTGTCGATTGCTGCTTTAATGCGAGCAACTTTTTCAGAGTCTACGTCTGGGGTGTTAGCTATTTGTGCATCAGCCGCCTTTAAAGCGCGAGCAGTATCACTTAATTCTACCGTATCTTTTTGAACAGGTGCGATAGGAGTGCTTGTTGCAGGTGCAGCCCCATTACTTCGCTGGGTGCTGACCTTTTCACGTGCCGTCAACGCTTGTTGCGCTGAAGAGCTGTTAAGATCAATGACCATTTTTTCTACCCTCTATTGGTTCTTACTGACTGTAACGGCTGCGATAGGGAATACTTTAGGAAAAAAGTCACTTATTTTTTTGCCGCTTAAAAACTGTATGAAAGTATAAACAGAGCGCTTCTAAAATGCTACTAATAGGCTGGTGTTGCTGACACAACGCCACGGCTGATGACATAGGCGCGAATAACTTTTTGCGAGCGGCTATTCATCACATCAATTTGCTCCCCGAGTGAACCGTCCTCCAAGGCGACGCCTTGTGTTCGAATACTGAGGCCCGATATTTGTGCTTGAATAATAACGCTATCGCCTTTGTTAACGAGTAAGGCTGCTTCCAGTAATTGAGGGGTTAGCGCTGTATTGGGTGATAGAGAGCGTCGAGCCTTTAGACCAATTACCTGAGCGGGATCTCTAAAATAGCCGCGGTTGAGTGTGGCCAAATTATCTTTCACAAAACGTATATCTTTTGCAGTGATACTGCTGCCTTTTGCGATGGCTCTGGCGGTGTAGGCAACGGGGGCGATAGCAATGACTTTGGCCGCGACATAAGTATGCCAAGTTTGTGGATCAGAGCAGGATACGCGTAAGGTTAATCGCCCACCCGGGGGGAGCGCTTTGGGGATAGGGAAAGATAAGTTTGAACATTTTCTTTGATTAATCCCATCATTAATCGAGTTTATGTCTATAGTGATACTAGTGTGCGGTAGCTGTTTAGCAAAATGGGCTTCTAAACGCTGGGTGATGATTGTTTGCAGTGACTCAGCGGCCAAGGCTTTTGCGGGAAGCAGAAAAGAGCTAAATAGAATCTCTAAGGTGCCGACAACAAGGAATAGACGTTTAAAACTCACGGGATGGCCTGACTTACAGGTTATTGTCGTGGTGCCACTGATTAGTGACATAGAATTTGGTGTAGATCATGTCAGGTATTCTAGATACTGTAAACCTACGTACCCAGATGGTGGGGCAAAACCGGCTTGAGTTATTATTATTTGGCTTAGAGACGGAGCAAATTTATGGCATCAACGTATTTAAAGTACGTGAAGTGCTTCAATGCCCAGCCTTGACGGAAGTGCCACGATTAACCACGGCGATTAAAGGTATGGCTCACATTCGTGGAGAAACCATTCCTGTATTGGACTTATCAGAAGCGATAGGCCGACCTTCAGTACCGAAAGAAGAGCTACAACGTTGCTTTCTAATTGTTGCTGAATACAACAAGCGGACGTTGGCTTTCTTGGTTAGAAAGGTAGATAGAATTTTGAACACTCACTGGGATCAGATAATGGCGCCGCCAGCTGAAATTGGTGTTGAAAACTACTTAACTGCCGTATTTGAGCACGATGGAAAGCTGATTGAAATCTTAGATGTGGAGCAAATTCTAGCTGACCTGTACCCAATGCGTACAAACGTAAGTGAAGAAATAGCCACAAAAGAAGTTAAAACGAAGGCAAGTGAATATCACATTCTGTGTGTGGATGATTCTAGTGTGGCTCGTAATCAAATGCAACGCAGTTTAGAAGACCTTGGGATTAAGGTCACTACGTGCAACAATGGACGTGCTGCATGGAATATGTTGAATGATCTCACCGATAAGGGCGTCGATGTAACGCAGCACTTTTTGATGATGATTTCAGATATCGAAATGCCAGAAATGGATGGTTATACACTGGCTGCTATGATCAGAGAAGATACGCGAATGGATAAAATGCATATCGTTCTACACTCCTCATTGAGCGGCGGTTTTAACGTGTCGATGGTTAAAAAGGTAGGCGCCGATGGTTTCCTTGCTAAATTTAATCCGGATGATCTTGCTGGCGTAGTCGTTGATAGAATCCGAAAAATCGAGAGTCGTCGATAACAGGATATGGATATGTTCGATCAGTCAAGTAGCTTCAAGATATTGCAGGATGAGTTTGTTTTATTCAGTAAATATTTAGAGGATAATTGCGGAATATTATTGGCTGATCACAAGCAATATCTGGTTCAAAGCCGCCTAAATAAGATAATGCAAGAGTGTGCATACACAAACTTGAAAGAGCTTATTGGGCAGCTTAAACGGCCGGGTCAAAGCCGCCTTAAAGAACAGGTCATTGATGCCATGACCACCAACGAAACTTTATGGTTTCGTGATACCCACCCTTATGACATATTGAAAAGGCAGTTATTGCCCGAAATGCGTGATAAAAAACGTGCTCAGCGTTTACGTATTTGGTCTGCGGCGTGCTCAACAGGGCAAGAGCCGTATTCTATGAGCATGATTATTGATGAGTTTAAACAGGCAAACCCTGGTAGCTTCTCGGCGGGTGAAGAAATTTTAGCCACTGATATTTCTACCAATGTGCTGCAGCAAGCTCGTTCTGGTGAGTATGAGATGCTGGCTTTGGGTCGAGGGTTGGATAAAGAAAGACTTCAACGTCACTTCAAAGCCACCGAACGCGGTAGCTGGGTCATCAATCCGAGCATCAAGTCGCGTGTACGCTTTCAAAGTTTCAATTTATTAGATCAATACGGCACTCTAGGTCAGTTTGATATTATCTTTTGCCGTAACGTTCTGATTTATTTTTCATCTGAACTTAAAACGCAAATTTTGCGCAAAATGCATAAGCAGCTTGCACCTGGTGGCTATCTTGTTTTGGGAGCATCCGAATCGCTTTCTGGGTTAAGTGACTGTTACACGATGATTCATTGTCGTCCGGGTATTATTTACCAAGCAATTTGATTTTTACTGTTACTATATTCCTCCGCTGGTCGTAGGCGGCAACAAGCGGCATACCTTTGCCGCTTACCGCTCACTCTTCCCCTGTAAATCATCCCTTTTTCTATAAATCCCTTTAAAAACAATGTATTGATTTTTTGGCATGGTGTTTGCTTTTATCAAGATAGAGTTTATTAGGGGGCAATATGGCAATTAATTTTGATAAAGCATTAGGTTTGCATGAAGAGGCGCTACAGCTGCGCTCTAAGCGTGCGGAAATCTTGGCTAACAATATTGCCAATGCAGAAACCCCTAATTTTCAAGCCAGAGATGTCGATTTTCACGCGACACTTGCAGGCGAGATGAGTGTGAATATGCCGTTAACTTTATCTAAGACTGATGCGGGGCATCAAACGGGGTTAATCAATCCTGATTTTGCAGCCGAGTTAATGTATCGAACACCGATGCAGCCAGCCGTTGATGGAAATACGGTGGATATCCAAGAAGAAATGGCACGTTACACAGAAAATTCTTTAGGCTTTCAAACATCGTTTGATTTGCTAAACAGAAAATTTAAAGGGCTGGTAACAGCGATTAAAGGCGAATAATTATGTCACTTACTAATATTTTTAATATCGCTGGTTCAGCCATGAGCGCACAAACAGTTCGCTTAAATACAACCGCTAGCAATATGGCAAATGCAGACAGCGTTAGTTCAAGCGTTGAAGAGACATATCGAGCACGCAAGCCTGTTTTTAAATTGCAAGAACCCACGTTGGAGCAAATGACGGATTCCGATGCGGGTTTGCTTCCAGGTCAGGGTGTTCAAGTTGTTGGTATCGTCGAAAGTGAAGCCCCTTTACGTACAGAATATAACCCGTCTCACCCAATGGCGGATGCAGATGGCTATGTGCATTACCCTAATGTGAATGTGGTTGAAGAAATGGCGGACATGATTTCTGCTTCGCGCGCATTCCAAGTGAATACCGAAATTATGAATACAGCAAAACAGATGGTCCAACGTGTTCTCACGATTGGTCAATAATTAGAGGCGGGCAACGATTATGGCTGATATTACTGGTACTACAGCTACATCGATATTTGAGCAGATTAATGCGGCAAATTCGTCTAGCTCTACATCTACCACGCAGAGTGAATCTGATAGTCAGATGTTTATGGAGCTGATGATTGCGCAATTGCAAAATCAGGATCCAACCAGCCCAGCAGATACCGCTGATTTCATGCAGCAGATATCTAATATGACGATGGTTGAAAGCATTACTGAGCTAACGTCAACCATGACCGAACTTAGCTCAGAAATGATGACGAGCCAGGCGGCGTTGCAGGCATCATCGATGGTAGGTCAGCAAGCGTTTGTTGCAACCGACAAAGCGAGCTTATCCGCTGGTGGAAGTATTGAAGGGGCGTTCACGCTCGATACGAGTGCCTCTAATGTGCAGGTCTCTATTTATGACTCGGCAGGAAGCCTAGTCGATAGCTGGTCTGAAGGTGCTTTAGCAACAGGAGATCATTCATTTGAGTGGCAAGGTGGTGAAAACGCCGCAGGTAACTACTCGGTTGTGATTCAAAAATCATCATCTGATGGCACCACAGAAAATATAGACAGTTATATAGGCCATACTGTGAACAGCGTTACGCTGGGACAAAACGGTATTGGTATGAAAGTAAATACCGATGCCGGTGCATACAGCACTAGCGATATTTTACAGATCGGTTAAGACATAAAGGTAAGAGGGCACTATTATGGCAGGTTTTAATACAGCAGTTACGGGTATCAAAGCAGCAACCACCGACCTGGATGTCGCCGGTAACAACATTGCAAACTCAAGTACAACAGGCTTTAAAGCATCGCGTGTAGAGTTTGGTGATATTTACGCTACCGCTGTCGTTGGGGCAGGCACGGTGAATACCGCAGGCTCTGGTGTAACAGTGATGGATATCGCTACCGACTACAGTGCGGGCACCATCGAATTTACCAACAACAACCTAGATTTAGCCATTAACGGTTCAGGCTTTTTCCAGTTGGATGATGGGCAGGGCGGTACGACCTATACGCGTGCTGGTGCATTTGAACTAGACAGCGAAGGCTATATTGTTTCTAAAACAGGCAAATACCTACAGGGTTATGGCTTAGACGAGTTGGGTAATCAGCTACCGTTGCAAAACTTAGCGGTAACCCAAAAAGAGAGCTCACCACATGCCACAGAGTCTATTGACTTGGCATTTAACATCGATTCGGCAAAAGATGCTGAGTTGTTAGCGCGTTCATTTGATAAAACAAACGCTAGCTCTTACTCATATTCTACCACGGTAGAGACATTCGATAGCTTAGGTAATGCAAACTCAATCCGTTATTACTTTGTTGAGCAAGCGGCTGTTCGTGAGCAGTTCCAGTTTGATGTGTCAGGCCTACCTGCTGGTGAAGATTTAACAATCTCAGGTGTGACTATTACATCGACTAGCACTCCATTAACGACCGCCGAAGAAGATGCGTTGGAAGCGGCTGATCCACGGATTGATTTAGATACCTTATCCCTTTCAGGTGGCACGCTTACTTTTGAATTAAAAGCTGACTCTACCAGTGCTGGCGATGTGGTGATCAGTGATACTAGTGGTTCTGAATACCCGGTAGCTAATTTAGATGACGGTGTGCCAAGTACACGCGCGGCGAACGAGGTTCAAACTTTTACGATTGATTCTTCGTTGTTCTCTTATAATGCGTCGGTCGGTGATGACACGTTAAACAATGCCACTACGGTTGCCATCGGTGGTGTGTCTCTTGAACTCGATACAGGTATGACGTTAGAGGACGTGGGGCTAGCTATTGAAGATGCTCAGCAAGAGATTATCGACAATAACCCTGATATTGAATCTGTTGAGTTTAATGAAGCCACAGGTGAGATCGATATTACTTGGGAAGCTGTTGCTGGTAACGTCGATTTACTCGCCATTTCCGGTGGTACTAACAGTCCTTTTGTTGAAACAACACCCGGTAACGTAGATATAGCTGTTGTTCAGGGGGATAACTCATTCCAAGGCGCTTATCGTATGTATGCTTATCTAAATGATGAGCAACAATTGAACTTGGGTAAGGTTGTTGACCCAGGTGAGAGTGGTTTCTTGACGGATAAAACAGAAGTAGGCCCTATTGTTATCAAGTTTAACTCTACGACTGGTAAGTTAGCCGAAGTGAACGGTGAAGAAGTTCCTGATGGCGGCACAGCACCTAACATTACCATTCTAGGTGCAGACCCAGCTAACCCTAATGATACGCTGCTTGATAGTGATGTAGATTCGTTAGTGGGTGTGCAGCTTGATATTACAGGCTCTAGTCAGTTTGCATCCGACTCAATCGTTAAAAGCTCTTCGCAAGATGGTTATCCCAAAGGAGACCTGATTGGCGTGGCTTTCTCTGAAAACGGCGAGATGGTGGCTAGCTTTAGTAACGGTCAAACTCAAAAGCTAGGATTGGTGTCTATCGCAACGTTCGCTAACCAGTCTGGTTTGCAATCAAGTGGTGATACCGAATGGATCGCTACGTTTGATTCGGGGGCTGCTGTGCTTAACCCACCAGGAACAGGTTTAAATGGTACGTTGACATCGGCAGCGCTTGAGCAATCGAACGTAGATTTGTCATCAGAATTGGTTAAATTGATTGAAGCACAGCGTAACTTCCAGGCGAACTCTAAAACATTAGAAACCCTGAATACCGTCACCCAGTCTATTTTGCAGATTTAATAGTACTTTAACGAATAACAAGGCCGCTTCTGCGGCCTTTCTTTTTTCTTGCCTTGTTTCATGCCTACAAACAACTGTTTGAACGGTTGGCACGCCCTTTGCTTTTGTCATAAGTAACGATAAAAAACGGCAAAGGTTTTCCGGTCTAACCATGGATAAATTAGTTTATATAGCAATGAGCGGCGCTCGCGAAAATATGCTTTCGCAACAAGCCCATGCTAACAATCTAGCAAATGCCAATACCTCAGGTTTTAAAGCAGACTTGTCTCAAGCCCGCGCAATGCAAGTTTTTGGCGAAGGGTTTGCCTCACGTGTTTATGCACAAACTGAGCGTCCGGCTACCGATCGTACAGCAGGTACTTTTATCAGCACGGAGCGAGAGCTAGATATTGCCGTTGATGGCGATGGTTGGTTTGCCGTTATAGGGGCTGACGGCAACGAAGGCTATACACGCAGTGGTGAGCTGCAGATTAATGCCGCTAATGAATTAGTGACAGGCAGTGGATTGCCGGTAATGGGTAACGGAGGCGTACCAATCGTTATTCCGCCCTTCGACCAAATAGACATAGGCACCGATGGCACAATATCTATCCAGCCTCAGGGTGAAGATGCCGTTGAGTTGCTCGTCATTGACCGCATTAAATTAGTAACGCTTGACCCAGCAACCAGCTTTAAAGGTCTTGATGGACTAATGCATGTGGATGCTAATGCCGTGCAGCCGCCTGATTTAAATTTAAAGATACGCTCTGGATATGTAGAAACGAGTAATGTGAATGCTGTGCATGAGATGACCAGCATTATTACCGAATCTCGCCAGTTTGAAATGAATATACGCATGATGAAAACGGCTGAAGAAGTGTCTTCAGCGGCTACATCTATCTTGTCGTTGAATTAAGGGAGGAGCTTTTATGCACGGTGCATTATTTGTCGCTAAAACAGGGTTGTCGGCTCAAGATACGTCATTAAAAGTTATCTCCAATAACCTAGCTAACGTCAGTACGGTTGGATTCAAGAAAGACCGTGCCGTATTTGAAGATTTACTTTATCAGACAGTTCGCCAGCCAGGAGCAGAGACGGCAGAAGGTAATCAATTACCATCAGGTCTGCAGCTGGGTAATGGTGTGCGTGTAGTGGGCACGCAGAAAATGTTTAGTACCGGTGAGATTCAAGTTACCGACGAAACATTTGATGTGGCAATTAATGGGCGTGGCTTTTTTCAAGTCACCATGCCTAACGGGGATATAGGCTATACCCGCAACGGGCAATTTCATCTTAATTCAGACAATGAGTTGGTAACGGCCGAAGGCTATTTAATAGAACCTGCCATTACGCTTCCTGATGATGTGCAAAGCTTTACCGTAGGCGTGGATGGAACAGTCGAGGTCGTTGTTGCCGGTGACGCTACGCCCACTCAAATTGGTACCTTAGAAATTGCCGATTTCGTTAACCCCCAAGGCTTGCAAGCGATTGGTCAGAACCTGTTCCTCGAAACAGCTGCCAGTGGTGCACCACAAGTAGCCCAGCCCGGTGAAGAAGGCTTAGGTATTTTGCGCCAAGGAATGTTAGAGGCTTCCAACGTGAATGCGGTTGAAGAGCTAGTTAACATGATTACAACTCAGCGCGCCTACGAAATAAATTCTAAAGTGATATCAACGGCCGATGAGATGTTGTCGTTTGTAACGCAGCAATTGTAAGTTCAGTCTTACACAGGTGATTAAAATGATTCGTTTTGCTCTTGTTCTTTTATTGTGTGTAGCGGGTGTTGGTTGTGTGCAAACACCGGTAAAGCCGGATCGCGCTTATTATGCACCGGTGTCGCCACAGCAACTGCAGCAGCCTAAACCCGTTGATGGCGCCATCTTTAATGCGTACACCAATATCAATATTTACAGTGACGGACGAGCTCATCGTGTGGGCGATATCATTACTGTCGTATTGAGTGAGCAAACCCAATCATCTAAAACCGCTTCAACCTCAACAGACAAAAGCTCATCTATGTCATTACCGCAAGCCACGGTGTTGGGGTCTGGGTTGTCTGCCTTTGGTTTACCTATTTCCGCTAACTTAGATTCGACGGGTAACACCTTTGATGGCGAAGGCAGTTCTGATATGAGCAATAGCCTGAGTGGCGATATCACAGTGACAGTGCACGAAGTATTACCCAATGGGATTTTAGTTGTGCGCGGTGAAAAGTGGCTAACGCTTAATCAGGGAGATGAATACATTACGGTGAGCGGCATGGTTCGCCCGCAGGATATTGAATCGGACAATACCGTTGAGTCCACTAAGTTGGCCGATGCGCGTATCGCTTATAGCGGTACTGGCAGCGTACAAAATTCAAATGTACAAGGGTGGCTTTCTAAGTTCTTTATTAGCCCGTTGTGGCCATTTTAATCTAGCCACCCCTTAATTAGCCTATCGACGGAGAATAAGATGCGTAATTTACTACTAGGCTTGATGATTATCATACTGGCGCCGCTGGCGATGGCTGAGCGAATTAAGGATATAACATCCGTAGCCGGTGTGCGGAATAACCAGCTGGTAGGCTATGGCCTAGTGGTGGGGTTGGATGGTACGGGTGATAAAACCAGCTTTACCTCGCAAACTTTCCGAAACATGTTGAATAATTTTGGCGTGGCCATACCACCAACAACGAACCCTAGCTCAAAAAATATTGCGGCTGTTGCTATTCACGCTGAGCTCCCACCATTTTCTAAACCGGGACAAACCATCGACATTACTGTTTCCGCAATTGGCGATGCGAAAAGCTTGCGTGGCGGAAGTTTGCTCATGTCACCGTTAAAGGGGGCTGATGGGCAAGTGTATGCCATGGCGCAGGGCAATCTTGTGGTTTCGGGGTTTGGTGCTGAAGGACGTGACGGCTCGCGTTTGTCGGTTGATGTACCCAGCGTTGGCCGTATTCCCAATGGTGCATCGGTTGAACGCACAGTACCTAATGCTTTTGCGTTGGGTGATAGTTTGACACTCAACCTGAACCATCCTGACTTTACAACGTCGCGTCGTGTTGCAGAAGAAATCAATGGGCTACTAGGAGCGCACACGGCCTCATCAATGGATGCGACATCGATCCGTGTAAGGGCTCCGCGGGATGCAGCGCAGCGCGTATCTTTTATCTCTGTTTTAGAAAACTTAGAGATCACTCCGGCTAAAGAGGTCGCTAAAGTTATTATTAACTCTCGTACGGGCACAATTGTTATCGGTCAAGATGTGCGAGTATCACCAGTGGCGGTTACGCATGGTGGGCTGACTGTTGCTATCACCGAAAACTTAGACGTGAACCAGCCTGACCCTTTTGCGGGTGGCGAAACGGTTATTACACCGCGCACAGGTATCGAAGTGGATGAAGGCTCAGGCCATATGTTCGAATTCTCTCCGGGTACGTCTTTGCGCGATATTGTTGAAGCGGTCAACCAAGTAGGAGCAGCACCAGGGGATTTAATGGCGATTCTAGAGGCGCTTAAACAAGCCGGTGCACTGAAAGCTGAATTGATTGTTATCTAAAGCCTCCCAAAAGTAGGCTAAGCTGTATTTGAAAGCAGGTTTACCACGTAATAACTAAAAGGCTCAATCATGGCCATTAATAGCACGAGCAATACAGATCCAGGTTTTTATACGGACTTAAACAGTCTACAAAAAATAAAAAACCAATCGAAAACAGATAGCCCAGAGGCACTACGCCAAGTGGCTCAGCAATTTGAACAGATGTTCTTAAAGATGCTGATGACCAGTATGCGCGATGCAAATGAGGCGTTTGGAAGCGATGATGTGTTTAATAGCTCGCAAGTGCGTTTTTACCAAGACATGATGGATAGCCAAGTAACATTAGAGCTTTCTCAAGGTGGCAGCGGCGTAGGCTTGACCGATGTACTAGTGCGCCAGTTAAGCCAGCAATTTGATATACGTATGGATAGCGATAAAGAGGATCAGACTGGCGATGTTTCAGAGTCAGAACGCCTATTAAATCGCGCATTCAGTGTCGGAGCCATGAACGCTAGCTCCCAAGTGTTAGGACAAATTCAAAGTAAGTTAACGGATCAAGAGCCCGGCGTAACGCCTGTGGAAAAAACGGTTGAAGCATTAGCGCAATCAGTCGCTAGTTCTGACGAACCCGCAGAGAACCTGCCTGATCGTTTTAATTCTCCTGAGGAGTTTGTGGAGGCGCTGTTGCCTCTAGCCGAAAAAATGGCGGGCGAGTTGGGTGTCGACCCTAAAGTGCTCGTGGCTCAAGCCGCGTTAGAGACTGGATGGGGTAAATACGTCATAAAAGAAAGTGACGGAAGTAGCAGTTACAACCTTTTTAATATTAAAGCCGGCCGCAGTTGGGACGGAGATCGAGCGCAAGTCAGTACTCTGGAATATCGTGATGGCATTGCACAAAAAGAGCGAGCGGACTTTAGAAGTTATGGTTCTTATCAGGAAAGCTTCCGCGATTATGTCGATTTCTTAAAAAACAGCACTCGCTATCAACAAGCCTTAAATGTCGCGGATAGCCCGTTGCAGTATTTACAAGAGCTGCAGCAAGCTGGGTATGCAACAGACCCAGCTTACGCCGATAAAATTAATTCAATCTTTGAAAATCGCATTCTTAGTATGGCACAAGCGGCCACTAAAGAAGGTTAACGAACGGCCGCTAACCTCTAGATAGAACGAGCGCGAGTGCAGGGCACTCAGGAGAAGATACATGTCCAGTTATAACCTTTTAAACCTAGGCACCCAGGCGCTACAAGCGAATTCGAGTGCGTTAGGTACGGTTGGGCAAAATATTTCTAACGTGAATACCGAGGGTTATAGCCGACAAGTGGTGAGCCTCACGACTGTCCAATACAGCTCGGGTGTTCAAGTTGAAAGTATCGACCGAATTACCGATCGTTTTTTGACGGAGCAAATGTGGTCAGATGTATCCACCTACAACCAATCCCTGACGTACTCTGCGTTTTCTAGCCGTTTGGATGATTTACTAGCAACAGACTCTACCAGTATCTCATCGGCCTTAGATAGCTATTTTAGTGCTTTACAGAATGTAGTTGATGATCCCACATCGACACCTAACCGAGAGCTGTTTATTGCTGAAGCCGACGCGTTAGTTCAGCGTTTTAACAATTTAGACGCAAGCTTGCAGACTCAGAACGTGGCGATCAATGATAGCGTTGAAGATCTCGCCGATCAGGTTAACTCGCTAACCACGAATATTGCTGAGCTTAACTATAAAATTAAAGTAGGTACGGCGGCTAATCGTCCTATTAACGAGTTAGAAGATCAGCGCGAAGAGCTAATCAACCAACTATCGGAGCTGGTGGGTGTTGATGCCGTCGAACAAGATGGGAATCAAATTAGTTTGTTCGTTGGGAACGGACAGCCACTGGTGGTAGGTGGCTCGGCTAACCGGCTGTCGGCTATTCCGGGAGATCCTGATGCGAGCCAGACAAACTTGGCGCTAACTATCTCCAATAATGAAGTGGATGTTACCGATCAGCTAAGTGGTGGCCAGATAGGGGGAGCGCTTAAGTATCGCGAAGAAGCATTAAATGACGCGCGTGATGAATTAGGGCGTGTGGCGATACTGCTATCGGAAAGCATGAACGAAGCGCATCAATCAGGTATTGATCTTAACAATGACTTAGGCGGTTTGATTTTCTCCGATGTTAACTCAGCGCAACTGCAACGCAGTCGTGTTTTGGCAGACAGTGATAACCGCGCACAGTTAGAAGATGGGCTTGTTGAAATAGACGACCTTAGCCAAATCCAAGCCAGCGAATATACCGTACTATACGAGGGTGACAACCGTATCACCCTTACCCGCGAAAGTGACGGAAAAGTTATCCGTATCAATGATTTACAGCAAGTCAGTGACCCGTACGATGTAGAGCAAGGCAGCTATTATTTGAATAATTCAAAAGAGCTGGTTTTTGCTGTTGATGGCATGAAAGTCACCCTGAGCACTGATAGACGTATGTCGACAGGTGATGAGTTTGTATTGCAGCCGGTGCGCACAGGTGCCGAGGATATGAACTTAGAAATTCAGGATGGGGATCATTTAGCCTTAGCCTCACCGATTAGGGTCGTGTCCGACACCGAGAATACGGGCTCCGGCGTAACTGAAGTAGCCGTCACTGATTTTAGAGCACTCAGTTTTGATGCATCTGGTGAGTTAGCACCGCCCTTATCTATTGTATTTAATAACGCGGACCCTGTTCAGTATACCGTTTACGACATGACTGATAGCCTCAATCCGCAGCCCTATAGTTTTGATAGCGATGGCGATGGTACGGCTGAAGTATTAGAAAACATTACTTACACAGCGGGTGACTCTATCCAGTTGAAAGGGTTTGAAGCCACAATTACAGGTCAGCCTAAAGCGGGTGATCGCTTCAGCATAAGTTTTAACGAGGATGGTATTTCGGATAACCGCAATGCCTTAATCATGTCAGATCTACAAGAAGCGGATGTCAGTAACAAAGGCGCCTACCAAGATTTATACGGAAGTTTGCTAGAGCGAGTAGGTACTCGTACTTCCACTGCTCAAATCAACTTGGATGCTAATAAAGCGGTTTTAACATCGACATCTGATGCAAAAGCCAGTGTGTCTGGGGTTAATTTAGATGAAGAGGCAGCCAAGCTTGTTCAGTTTCAGCAAGCTTATCAAGCGTCAGCACAGCTGATTTCTACTTCACAAACACTGTTTGATACGCTGCTTAGCAGTCTGTAACTCATAATCTGAGGTATTATTATGCGAATCTCTACCCAGCAACAGTTTCTAAAAACGGTAGATAACATGCAGCGTACTCAGACCAACATGGCTGAGTTACAAGAGCAAGCCTCTAGTGGAAAGCGTTTACAGACGCCTTCGGATGATCCGGTAGCTGCTGCACAAGTCGTAAAGTTAGAAAGAGAACTGGCTCAATATTCCAAATTCGAAGATAACATCGATGTGACCGAGCGCCGTTTGCAGCTAGAAGAAACCATACTCGATAGTATGTATACAGCAACCACTCGATTTAAAGAGTTAGGCATTTATGCAGGTAACTCAACTCTCACCTCGGCCGATCGCGCAACGATTGCTACTGAGGTTGAAGAGCTTACCGAGTACATGGCAAGCTTAATGAACACTCAGGACTCTCTGGGCGAATATATTTTTGCAGGCAGTAAAGGTGGAACTCAGCCTTACGAGCAATTAGGTGATGGTAGCTACCAATACAATGGCGATGACGGTCAACGCCACATTCAAGTTGGCACCAATCTATATATTCCTTCTAATGATTCAGGAAGCTACTTGTTTGAGGCGGTGGAAGGGCGATTAGAAGTAGGGATGACCGGCGCATCCGTTTCTGCAGGCAGCCCATTCATAACCGTACCTCCAGCGGGGGCTACGTTTAGTACCGCGTTTGAAGATACAGACAAAGAAGCAGCCTTCCTAGAGGCAACTAAAGGGTTGGGTGATCTCACAGTTACCATCTCCCATGATGGGACCAATAGTAACTATAGTATTACCGATAGTAGCGGTACGTCTCTAGCGGGTGGGGTATTCAATGACGGCGACACCATTGAATATGAAGGGTTAGCGTTTGATTTGGCGGCCTTATCTCCTGGCGATCCTGATACGTCGATCACACTAGATATAGCTCCAGAGCAGATGAATATTTTAGACGTGGCACAAAACTTTTCTACTGCGTTACGCAATGTAGAAGGTGAAGAGCTTAACGAAATTTTAGCAACGACACTCAATCAGTTTGAGCAAGCGGCTGACCGCAACTTAGAAGCGACCTCTGCCCTGGGTACTCGCTTAAGCAGTATTGAAAAGATTACCGATAGTAATGCTGACTTTAAGCTATTTACCCAAACGGCTTTATCGAGCTTAGTTGATGCTGATTTAACCGAAGTACTGAGTCAATATGCGCTTGAAGAAACAGCACTGCAGGCGTCGCAAGCGCTATTTGGGCGGATAACGTCCTTGTCTTTATTCGATTACATTAATTAGCCGCTTTATTCGGTGCATAAAAAAAAGCTCTTAAAGAGCCTTTTTTTCGTCTTGGATTGTAAAAATGGCAATGTGATCGGGGAAGGAAAATGTGTCTGTTGGTTAAATTCCTTTATAGGCTTTAGTCATTTTCTTTCCTTTATTTTGCGTACTGCGTTGCTCAACAATATTTTTTTTCTGTGATTTTATCAGTGGCATCACTTCATTTTCGAGACGTTGTATCGCTTGTATTAAACGGCGTATTTCATCCCCCTGAGTCTCGCTGTCGGGTTTCTCCATGTTTTCAAGGGTTTGGCAAAGGGCTTCGCGCTGGCGCTGAATGTTTAAAACAGAATCCCAGTCTCCGCTAAGCGACGCATCCTTTAAATTCCTAGTTAATTCAAACAGTTGTTCAAGTAGATTGATCATAAAAAAGCCATTTTTTTTCTAAAGGGGTTTTTCAAAGTGCCGATAAGTAAAAGTACAAGACAGCATGCTGTCATATTAGAAAGATAAAAAGAAACACTAAAGCATCTAAAAAATTGGTCGATAAATGATCATAACCGGCGACAAAAGCGATACTGCAGAGCCGGAAATGAACACTAAACAACTCGCAGAGCGAGTTGATGAGGAGAAAATCTCATGGCAATGGTAATCAATTCCAACATCATGTCGCTAAATGCTCAACGTAACCTGACTATGTCTCAGAACGAGCAAAACACAGCGATGGAGCGTTTAACTTCTGGTAAACGTATCAACTCTGCAGCCGATGACGCCGCTGGTTTATCTATCTCTAACCGTATGACATCACAAATCAACGGTTTAAACCAAGCGGTTCGTAACGCGAATGATGGTTCATCTCTTATCCAAACAGCTGAAGGCGCGCTGGATGAGTCTACAAACATTTTACAACGTATGCGTGAACTGTCGGTTCAGTCTGCCAACGGCACGTATGACTCAGGTAACCGTTCTACATTGAACGCGGAAGTAAGCCAGCTTAAAGAAGAATTGGATCGTATCTCTGAGACTACTTCTTTCAACGGCTTGAACATCCTTGACGGTACACTCGGTAAAGTTGATCTGCAGGTTGGTTCTGAATCTAACCAAACCATCACCATGGAAATTGGTGCGATGGATACCAAGTCACTAGGTAATGGTAATACTGGAGATATCAGCGGTACTGCAATGGGTGCTATACCCCCAGCTCCTGTAGGTAACGTTACTATTAATGGTCAGACACTGGCAACAGCTGATTTTCCAACAGGAACTTTGGATGACACATTAAATTTCATCAATGACAATGTTTCTGGTGTTGAAGCAACATCGTTTGTCGAGTTAAAAGCTGATAGTGCTGGCGACGGTGTCTTGGCAGATGGCGAATCATTTGATGTCACAGTAACATTGAACGATGGTACAACTCAGGACTTTAGCGTTATAAATACTGGTAGCATGGATGAATTTGTTGATGCTATTAACGATAAAGCAAATGGTTTGGTAACGGCCTCTACAGACGCTGATGGCAAGTTAGTACTTACGGCTGAAAATGCAGCAAGCATAGCAACAGTCGATGATTCTGATGGTTCAGGAAGTGGTGCATCTGGTACAACGGACGCCACACAAAACGCTAGCTTGAGCTTGACTGATACTGATGGCGAAAAATCTATCACAATCTCTTACGCTACAGCAGCTGATGCTGATGTATTAGGCATCGATGCACGTACTGATTCAGGTGATATCCAAGGTAGCGCAGCGGCAGCATTCGGAGCGTTTTCGAAAGGTGATGTGACTATCAATGGCGTTGCTTTAAATGAGCTGACAGCTACCGATGATGCTGATGGTAACGGTACGCCCGGCCAAGTCGCTGATATGGTTGCTCACATCAACCGTCAATCAGGCGAGACTGGCGTTGTTGCATCTCTAGCAACGGGTGGTGAGTTGCAGCTTAACTCAGTAGACGGTACTGAGATTTCTCTGGACTATCGTGATTCTCAGGCTGCCGCAATGAAAACAGCGTTTGGTATGAACGAAACTAACAATGCTGAATCGTACGGTAACTCAGTTTCTCAGATCGACATTTCAACAGCAGCTGGCGCTCAACAAGCAATCGATACAATCGATGCGGCGCTAGAGCAAATCAACTCAACTCGAGGTGATTTGGGTGCGGTCAGCAACCGTCTAGACTTTACAGTAAACAACTTGTCTAACGTTGCCGAAAACGTATCAGCAGCACGTTCACAGATCCAAGATGCTGACTTTGCGGCTGAATCTGCCAACCTAAGCCGTGCGCAAGTACTGCAACAGGCGGGTACAGCGATGCTAGCTCAGGCAAATGCGTCTTCTCAGAACGTACTATCACTACTGCAGTAATCGTTATTTTGACAATGACAGCAGATAGCTGAAAGTTTACTAAACTTACCAAGAGCCATCCCTCACCACCTTAGGTGGGGGATTTTTGGTTCCGGGGGTGTAATATGTCAGTTGAATCAATGAATGCCAATGTTGCCACCGCGGCACAAACTCAAGCTGCAACAAGCTTACAAAAGCCTGATGCCATTCAATCCAGCATACAAGATCTTCAGGTTAATTCTGTTTCTGGACAAGAATCCCAATTAACCACTGAAGAAGTTCAAGATGTGGTCGATAAGCTAAATGGCTTAATGCAGAATGGCCAGCATAACCTAAACTTTAGCGTTGATGAAGAAACGGATAATGTGGTGGTTAAAGTGATGGATGGTGAGACGGAAGAAGTGATTCGCCAGTTCCCATCAGAGGAAACACTTAAGCTTTCTAAACACCTTGAAGGGATGTTAGGGCTTATTTTTAACGATAAAGCGTAACCCAGCAAATGAGCACCGGATTCGTAAGAGACGAAAGCGCGGTACCGGTTTTCAGGATAGGTTCGTAGGAGAGTCCCATGGTAAGCATCGTCTCAGCGCTAGGCGCAGGTTCGGGGATAGACACAACCAGCCTAGTTGAGCAGCTAGTCGACGTTCAGCGCTCAGCTCCTCAAGCACGTCTTGATACTAAAAAAGAGACCCTGGAGTCTCAGATTTCTGCTTACGGTGCGCTGTCTAGTAGCTTGTCCACGTTACAAGACTCAATAGCATCATTAACCAGTGAAGATATTTTTAATTCACGGGCAGTGTCCTTCCCTGATACTGATGTTATTACCCCTAACGAACTATCAGCTAACGCACAAACCGGGTCCTATCAGCTTGAAGTAATGGCGATAGCACAGGCACAAACGTTAGTCGCTAACCAGACGTTCGATGATAAAGACAGCAGTCTTAATGCGACCGGCAACTTAACTATCCGGTTAGGTGCTTGGAGTTATGACGCGAGCAATAACCCTGCTAGTTTTGCTGAAAATGAATCAGCTCAAGCTCTCAATATCGAAGTGGCTGCGGACGATACTCTCCAAGATATCGCAGACAAAATTAATGAGACAGATTCGCAAGTCCAAGCATCTGTATTATTGGTCGACGGGGCTTATCAGTTAATGATCAATGCACCCTCAGGTGAAGATAATGCACTTGAGATAACGAGCGATGATGCAAGCTTATCGGGTTTTAATTTTAATACCGCTGATTACAGCAGTATGACTGAAACCCTACAAGGACAAGACGCCGAAATTAAAGTGAATGGCTTGTCTGTTTTTCGTCAAAGTAACGAGATTGACGACGTAATTACAGGTCTTGATTTTACGCTGAATAAAGCGAGCGTTGGAGAGAAAATATCATTCACTATCAGTGAAGACAGTGCTACAGCCGAAGACGAAATACGTAATTTTGTAGACGCGTACAACACGTTTTACGAAACGGCCAAATCACTCACTGGCATTTCAACGGATACCGATACCGACGAGACCACGGCGGGTACATTAGCCTCGGACGGGACAGCAAAAGCCGTTATATCACGTATTCGCTCTATGATGACGGCTAGTGTGCCAGGTGTTGAAGACTTTAATGCGCTGACCAATCTCGGTATTCGTACTCAGTTGGATGGCACTTTAGAAATAGTCGAAGACGAGTTCTCGGCCGCTATTGATAATAACTTTGATGATGTTGCCGCAATTTTTGCGCCTAAAACTTCCTCAAGTACTAGCGCTATTGAAGTGGGAATGGGGAGTTATTCCGGCCAAGCTGTTCCAGGTAGTTATGATGTATCTATTACCACATCGCCATCTAAAGGCTCTGTAACTAGCGACAGTGCGTTTAGTGCTTTTAATACAGCCGATCCAGGGTTGAACCCGTTAGCGACACCTGATTATAGCTTTAGTGTTGAGGTTGATGGTGTAGCGTCGCAAAGTTTGACGTTGGAAGGTGATTTTACCAGCGCCGATGAATTGCGTAGTGCGCTTCAAAGCCTAATTAATAACGATGAGAATATTAAAGCGGCCAATATCGGGGTTGACGTTCAAGTAGACGATGCTGGAGTTATCAGCATTGTTTCACGAGAGTTTGGTAGTGCCTCCGGTGTTTCTATCACCGCGCAAGGTGATGACTTCGCCAGTGCTACGGGCTTATCAACAAATTCGGTTAGTACAGCAGGGACTAACGTAGAAGGGACTATTAATGGTGAACCTGCGTTTGGTTCTGGCAACATTTTGCTGCCAGCTGTGGGGTCAGATGCTTATGGTATTAATCTAACCATCAAAGAGGGTGCGCTGGGCGATCACACGTTTAATTTTTCTCGTGGTTTAGCTAGCGAGCTGTCGTTGTTAGTGGATACCTTTTTGGATGACACCACGGGTGCCATCGCTATGCGAGAAGACAATATAAACTCGCAAATAGATGATATTGCAGATGATCAAGATGATCTTGATCGAAGAATGACGATGTTTGAAGATCGGCTTACTGCTCAGTTCACGGCAATGGAGGCTATTATTACAAGCCTTCAAACAACTGGCGATTCGTTATCTAGTTTATTCGATACGCTCCCCAACACGGCTAGTAGTAATTAATTAACAACGTTTTTCAGGCACTTATTAGCCAGTTTTAGGAAATATTTATGATTAATAAAAGCGCTTTAAAACAATATCAAAGTGTGGATTTACGAGCTGCTACCGCCACTGCGTCCCCAAAAGAGTTAATAACCATGCTATACGATGGGGCCTTAAGGGCAATGGCTACAGCAAAAGGTGCTATTGAGCGAAAGGATATCCAAGAGCGAACGACTCAGCTCAACAAAGCCAACAATATTATTCTGGGTTTGCGTGATTTTTTAGATCAAGAAAAAGGCGGAGAGATCGCGGCTAACCTTGATGCGCTCTACGACTATATGATTCGTACGTTGTTGCAAGCAAACCGTAATAACGATGCCGACAAGGTTCAAGAAGTTATTGGATTGATGTTGGAAATTAAGTCGGGTTGGGTTGGTATGGAAGTACCGGCATAATCCGCTTATTACACGCTAAGCTTTTAAACAGCGCCTTAATTGGCGCTTTTTAATGCCTGTCATTCGGGCCGTGCTGTGGGTTCATATCAGTTACAAAAGGGCTGTGGAAGTAAAGTGTCGATAAATTGACATATTTACTTGAGCACTAGTAGAACTCTGCTACTATGTTGCTTAATTCGTCAAAAAAATGGCATTAAGGTTGACCCGCTTATGAGCACTCTTAATTTTGCATCCCACGCATTAGTTTTGCTGGTTGATGATGAAGAGTCGCGCCGACAGACACTCAGTGCTGTGTTTGGTTTTTTAGGTGTGCCGCATCAAGTAATGACCTTCGTAGAATGGTTTCAGCTCTCTGAACGCCCCAGTGCAAGCCTTGCATTCATTGGGCGTAGTCAATTGCCTGTGTCTCTTGAAAAGTTAATGGCTTCGTTGCGGCGGCAAGATGTTGCCGCATCAGTGTGCCTGCTTGAAGCGTGGGATGATCTTAGCCAATTAACCGATCAGTCACGCGTTCAGTTGTTGCGGGTGTTAGATGAGCCATTAAATGAACACTCGTTGACGGATCTGTTACACGAAGCGCATGTGATTCAAGGGCAATCACTTAAAGCGCATCCTGACGAGCGGTTGTTTCCGTTGTTAATTGGGCAAAGCCAAGCTATGGGGCAGCTTAAGCAGGTGATGTCACGCGTTGTTGATCGCGATGTGAATGTACTCATAACGGGCGAATCCGGTACAGGCAAAGAGTTGGTTGCACGTAGTTTACATGACTACTCGAAGCGAGCTGATCAGCCGTTTGTTCCTGTTAATTGCGGTGCAATTCCTCCTGAGTTATTAGAAAGCGAGTTATTTGGTCATGAGAAGGGAGCGTTCACCGGTGCGGTTAATACCCGCGTGGGGCGTTTTGAAATGGCTGATGGCGGTACGTTGTTTCTAGATGAAATTGGCGATATGCCGTTAGCAATGCAAGTTAAGTTATTACGCGTTTTACAAGAGCGCTGCTTTGAACGCGTCGGCGGGACTAAAACCGTTGAAGTGAATGTCCGGATTATCGCGGCTACACACAAAAATTTAGAAAGCATGATCGCTGAAGGCGATTTTCGTGAAGACCTGTATTATCGATTAAATGTTTACCCAATAGAAACGCCAGCCCTGCGCGACCGCAAAGACGATGTGATTTTATTGATTCAGGCGTTAGCAAAACGAGCAGAAGCGGAGGGTTTGGGGCGCTTACGTTTTCAGCCATCGGCATTGGATTCATTACAACGTCATACATGGCCGGGAAATGTCAGGGAATTAGCTAATTTAATTGAGCGCTTAGCGATTATGCATCCTGATGGTGTGGTTGGGGTTTCTGAGTTACCTAAAAAGTGTCGTCACATAGCGGAACCTAAACCGGGTCGTTATCAATCGCAGAATGCATTGCATCTACCGGATCATTCCTTGGCTGAAACGCTGTTAGCTGATACTGATGAGTCATTTTTAACGGCCGCCTCAACTGATAGCACCGACCATAAAGCGGGAGAAACGATGCTCACGCTAACGGAGCAAGGCATTGACCTAAAGCGGCACTTGGAGCACATCGAGCAGCACTTAATTAATCAAGCGTTAGAACATACGGGGCATGTTGTGGCGCGTGCGGCAACGCTGTTGTCTATACGTCGTACAACGCTGGTCGAAAAAATGCGTAAATACGGTATACAGCGAGTCAATTAATGACAGATCTTGAGAAAGAGCAAGCGGCGAAAATTGCTGAGCTAGAGCAGGCACTGGCAAAAACGCATTCGGAATTGGATCAGATCCAGCGTGAGAGGGATCGGGAAGAGGCTCACGGTGACTTAATTGCTATACGAATGAAGCAGTTACTCGACCTGCTACCTGCAGGCGTGCTGCTTATTGATAACCACGGTTTGGTCTCAAATTGTAACCCGGCCGCCGAATCGCTGTTAGGAACGCCACTTAAAGATCAAAGTTGGGTATCGGTTATTCAGCGTAGCTTTGCCCCACGTAACGATGATGGGCATGAAATCTCGTTGCGTGATGGTCGACGTGTACGTTTACTAACGCGTCCAATGAAGCATGAGCCAGGGCAGTTAGTGTTATTAACTGATCAAACGGATACGAGGCTTTTGCAGTCTCGTTTGTCGCATTACCAGCGTTTATCAGAGATGGGACGGATGATGGCGTCCTTGGCTCATCAAATTCGTACACCATTAACTGCGGCTATGTTGTACACCAGCCATCTTACTAAAGATCATATTACGGATGAGCAACGCATTAAATTTGCGCACAAAGTTAAATCGCGATTAATTCATTTAGAGCAACAAGTGAAGGACATGCTGCTTTTTGCGCGAGGGGAAACCTTACTGGATGACCGCTTATCAACTGAGCAATTATTTAATGCGATAGATGATATTTTAGATGTGCCTTTAAGCCAGTTTGATGCGGATTGTGAATTAGACAATCAAGCAAAAGGTTATTGGCTACAATGTAATAAAGAAACGTTACTCGGTGCGATTTTGAATTTAGTCAATAACGCATTACAGGCCGCTGGCAATGCGCATCCTTTATACATTAAAGCGTCAATTGAAGCGGATAATCTCGTATTGCAAGTGATCGATCAGGGCCCGGGTATGGACAGTGCTGGTGTTAAAAAGGCGTTAGAACCATTCCATACCACTAAGTCGCACGGCACTGGACTGGGACTGGCCGTTGCTCAGGTTGTCGCAAAAGCGCACCATGGGGAGTTTGTTCTGCGTTCGTCGCTGGGGCAAGGGACCTGTGCACAATTTAATCTTCCATATCTGCGCATGGAATAGGGAAATTAACATGACGATTACGGTATTAGTGGTAGAGGATGATCGTGATTTGAGGGAGGCTCTGGTGGATACCCTCGAACTGGCAGAGATACGCACAATAGAGGCGGAAGATGGCGAAACAGCTATTTTACGTTTAAAAGACAGTGTCGTAGATATGGTCGTGTCTGACGTTAATATGCCCGGAATCGATGGGCATGCTTTGCTTGAGTATGTTCGTGAGCAGTTTCCAGCCCTGCCTTTTTTATTAATTACCGCGTTTGCCCAAGTCGGTAAGGCGGTAGAGGCTATTCGTAAAGGGGCAGTCGATTATTTGGTTAAGCCTTTTGAGGCCGATGCATTAGTCGATACGATTCGTCAATTTGCCAGCGGCGCAGTGCTTTCTGGAAATGAACCTGTTGCCGAAGATGGGGTAAGTAAGCAGTTACTGCAATTAGCACGTCGGGTCGCTGTAACCGATTCTACCGTACTAATCACTGGGGAATCAGGCACTGGTAAAGAAGTGTTAGCTCGATATATTCATGACCAGTCTACGCGAGCAGGCGAGCCTTTTATTGCCATTAACTGTGCAGCCATTCCCGAAAATATGCTGGAAGCGATGCTCTTTGGTCATGAAAAAGGAGCCTTTACTGGTGCCGTGAATAGCCAGCCCGGTAAGTTTGAGCAAGCCAATGGAGGTACCTTGTTGTTAGATGAGGTCACTGAAATGGATATAGGTTTGCAGGCCAAGCTGTTACGCGTGCTTCAGGAGCAAGAAGTAGAGCGGGTTGGTGGCCGCAGTGTTATCAAGTTAGATGTACGTGTGCTCGCCACCACAAACCGTGAACTATCCAGCTATGTTGCCGACGGACAGTTTCGAGAAGACCTCTATTACCGTTTAAACGTATTCCCTCTACAGTGGCTCCCTTTGCGTGAGCGCAAAGCGGATATCGTCCCTCTGGCAAAACGGCTACTCGAAAAATACTGCCAAAAGATGAAGCGCCCACAGGCCACGTTTATGCCTGATGCAGAAGCCGCATTGATTAATCATCAATGGCCCGGAAATGTGCGTGAATTAGATAATGTCATTCAGCGCGCATTGATACTTCAAACGGGTAATCAAATCATGGCTTGTGATCTGCACATGATGACAGGGGCTATTGTAATTAATGCAGCAACTCCAGAGCAGACTATCAACCCAGCGTCGGCGACTCAGGTGGCAGAGGAGGTTGCTATAGATAACCCGCAGCCGGCCGCCGCGGTTGATTCTGCTTTAGCGAACGGGACTTTAGGCAATGACTTACGTCAGCATGAGTACCAGTTGATTATCGATGCTTTGCGCGCCACAGGCGGAAGCCGAAAAGAAGCGGCCGAAAAACTGGAAATTAGCCCACGCACATTACGTTATAAGCTTGCCAAAATTCGTGAGGCAGGAATTGACTTAGAAGCCTTGCTTAAGCCCTAAGCCTGAAACTTAAGTTGAATAAAAAATGCCTAAAAAGGGCTTGCTTATACTATTGGAGGTGGTTGGATAGACCAATGTCTAATTCAGGGTGTTGTGTGCGGTTCTGTATAAATTGATTAATGATTCCGTTTGCCATCGTGAAAAATAAAAAAACTAAGAATGGCCTTGTGGACAAATAAATAAAATAATCAAGTTAAGGGCATCACCATGAGTGAAAAAGTATATCCAGTCAGACCCGAAGTGGCGGCTGCTGCGCATATTGATAATGCTAAGTATGAAGCCATGTATGAGCAGTCCGTGAATGACCCCGACGCTTTTTGGGGCGAGCAAGGTAAACGCATTGATTGGTTTAAGCCGTACTCTACAGTAAAAAATACCTCTTTCGATCCACACAATGTTGATATTCGCTGGTTTGAAGATGGCACCTTGAACGCAGCTTATAACTGTCTAGATCGTCATCTAGAAACGCGCGGTGACCAAGTTGCTATTATTTGGGAAGGAGACGACCCAAGTGACTCCGAGTCGATTACTTACCGTGATTTACATGAGCGTGTAAGCCGTTTCTCTAATGCCCTAAAAGCAGAAGGTGTAGAGAAAGGTGATGTTGTCACGCTATATATGCCAATGATCCCAGAAGCGGCCGTAGCGATGCTTGCGTGTGCACGCATTGGTGCTGTGCACTCTATCGTATTCGGTGGATTCTCACCTGAAGCGCTCGCGGCACGTATTGAAGGTGCTAACTCGAAAGTAGTGGTTACCTCAAACTTTTCATTACGTGGCGGTAAAGTTGTTCCATTAAAAGCGAATGTGGACAAAGCGCTGCAAAACGAGAATGCAGCAGCTTCGTGTAAAACCGTGATTGTTGTTAACCGTGTAGAGCAAGAACTGCCATGGGTTGAAGGTCGCGATAAGTGGTATGAAGACCTTGTTGCTAAAGCGTCGGCTGATTGTCCTGCTGAAGAAATGAACGCAGAAGATCCACTGTTCATTTTGTACACTTCAGGTTCTACTGGTGCGCCAAAAGGCTTAAAGCACACCACGGGTGGCTACATGGTGTATGCGTCAATGACGCATGAGTATGTATTTGATTATAAAGATGGCGATATCTACTGGTGTACTGCTGACGTGGGTTGGGTAACAGGCCATAGCTACATTGTATACGGTCCTTTGGCTAACGGCGCCACAACGTTGATGTTTGAAGGTGTGCCGAGCTACCCAGACAATAGCCGTTTTGGTCGAGTTATCGAGAAGCATAAGGTCAATCAGTTCTATACCGCGCCTACGGCGATTCGTGCATTAATGCAGCAAGGTGAAGATGTACTCGGCGATTCGGATTTATCTACCCTTCGTATTCTTGGTTCGGTCGGTGAACCAATTAACCCTGAGGCGTGGGAATGGTATAACCGGATTGTAGGTGATGAAAAATGCCCAATCGTTGACACATGGTGGCAGACTGAAACGGGCGGTATCATGATTGTACCTTTGCCTGGTGCTACAGCGGCTAAGCCGGGTTCGGCTTCACGTCCTTTCTTCGGTGTTCAGCCTGCTTTGTTTGATGCTGAGGGCAATACACTGGAAGGCGCGGTCGATGGCAACTTAGTCATCACTGATTCGTGGCCAGCACAGGCTCGCTCGATTTGGGGTGATCATGAACGTTTCGTTCAAACTTACTTCTCTACCTATAAAGGTGTTTACACAACGGGAGACGGTGCTCGCCGTGATGAAGATGGTTACTATTGGATTACAGGCCGTGTTGATGATGTTATCAACGTATCAGGCCACCGTATGGGTACAGCTGAAGTAGAGTCAGCGTTAGTGGCTCACCCTGCGGTTGCTGAAGCGGCGGTTGTGGGTTACCCGCACGACCTGAAAGGCCAAGGTATTTATGTGTATGTGACCTTACAGTCAGGTTATGAGCAGTCTGATGAGCTGATGAAGGAATTGCGCTTACACGTGCGTTCTGAAATTGGTCCAATCGCATCGCCTGATTTAATTCAGTTTGCTCCAGGCATGCCAAAAACACGTTCAGGTAAAATCATGCGCCGTATCTTGCGTAAGATTGCTGAGGATGATTTTGGAGCCTTGGGTGATACGTCTACATTGGCGGATCCAACGGTAGTTGATGATCTAATTGAGCATCGAATGAACCGCAAAGGCTAAAACTTATTATCAATTAGCCTAAAACTTCCACAAACTCCTCCTTTAGTTGACCTAGAGGGGGAGTTTTGCGTTTCATGAAATGGTAATATCAAACCACAACTGAAGGTTAAAAGGACGCACAACGTCCGGAGGATAAGCATGCAGTTAGCCAGTAAAATCATTATTGCTGATGATCACCCACTGTTTCGTGCCGCGCTACGACAAGCGGTGTCTCAAGCAATCGAAGGCGTTGAAATTGTAGAGGCCGATTCGCTTGAGGCTGTGCAAGAAGCCGTTGTTGTACATGGCGATGCTGACTTGGTATTGCTGGATCTACATATGCCGGGGACTAACGGGTTTACAGGTTTAGTCTTTTTACGCGGGCAAAACCCGGGCATTCCTGTGGTGGTGGTTTCAGGTAGTGAAGAAGTCAGTGTGATGAAACGTTCTATGGATTTTGGAGCGTCAGGTTTCATTCCTAAATCAGCTCCGCTAGAAACGATTTCAGAAGCCATTGTTGCTGTTCTAGAAGGTGAAGAGTGGTTACCTCGTGAAATCAATGAACAACCTGAGCAGGATGTTACAGAAGATGAACGTAAGTTTGCGGTAGCGCTGGCTTCGCTAACGCCTCAGCAGTTCCGTGTATTAACGATGCTGACCGAAGGCCTGCTTAACAAGCAGATTGCGTATGAGCTGAATGTGTCAGAAGCGACGATTAAAGCGCATGTAACCGCTATCTTGCGAAAACTCGGCGTTCATAGCCGCACGCAAGCGGTTATTGCTGCTCAGCATTTGAGTGTTGACCCAGCGCGCACTGAGATGGAGTAACGCGCTATATCTTAAGGCCTGTAGGCCTTTCTGAGCGCTAGCCATGTAGGACTAATTCGATATGTTGAGTTAGTCCTGGTTTTATCGCTTCTCTTTCGCTTTTAGACTCCCACTTACAGCCTATCTTGTTTGCCAACGTTGTCAGCTTTGCAATTCCTTAAGCTCGTAGTTTATTGATCATGGCCCTTAGCCCAGCGGGTCTAATAGGTTTGGTCAATAATTGTGAGCCAAAAGCTTCTATTTCGGCATGTACTGCTTCCGTACGGTCGGCCGTTATCACCATGGAAGGCACGTTAGTCCCCCACAATTGATACAGTGCCTCAAGCGCCATAATGCCTGTTTCTGTCTCGCCTAAATGGTAATCAGCTAATACGATGTCTGGCAGCGGCGCATCACCAGTAGTGTATAGGGCAGTAGCTTCGTTTATTGATAAAGCGGTGTAAGTTTCACAGCCCCAACCTTGTAGCAGTGCTGTCATACCCTCTAAAATTTTAGGCTCATTATCGATCACCAGTGTCACTGTGCCGTTGAGAGCTTTAGAACGTATCCAGCCCCGCTGCTCAGGCTTGGCTTGTATGGCTTTTTGAGGATCTCCCAGTGGTACGTCAACGCTAAATACTGTACCGGCATTGACCCACGAGCGAACATTAATGCGATGGCCGAGCATGCGCGCGATTCGTTCTGTGATTGCTAAACCTAAGCCTAAACCCTGAACTTGGGAGTGTTTGGGGTTATCTATGCGCTTAAATTCTTCAAACACCTCATTGAGGCGGCTTTTCGGAATGCCTACACCCGTATCCCAAACCTCAATACGCAGCATATCTTGATGGCGTCGACAGCCTAATAGTATTTTACCTGATTGGGTGTATCGAACAGCGTTGGACAAAAAGTTTTGCAGAATGCGGCGCAATAACTTCTGATCGGAAATCACGACTTTATGGCAGTTTACATAATGGAACGCTAAGTCTTTGTCATTGGCAACAGCCGTAAACTCGGTGCTCAAATTGCTAAACAGGGTGTCCAAAGAAAAGTGACTAATGGACGGTTCAAGTGCTCCTGCATCCAGCTTAGAAATGTCTAAGATGGCGGTAATGAGTTCTTCCGCTGCTTTTAATGATCCATCGAGGTTTGAAACTAGCTCTTTAGTTGCGGGTGAGCTATGGCTTTGTTGAGCTAAAGCGGAAGCGAATAAGCGAGAGGCGTTTAACGGCTGCAGCAGGTCATGACTGGCGGCGGCAAGGAAGCGAGTTTTACCCAAGTTAGCCGCATCAGCATCACTTTTTGCTTGGCGAAGCTCATCTTCCATCAAGGCACGAATGGTGTTTTCTTTTCGCAGCTCTTTATTCACTACCGACAGGGCATGTGTCCGCTCTTTAACTCGTTGCTCTAGAGTTTCATTGGTTATTTGTAGTGCAAGTTCGGCTTCGCGCCGTTCGGTTATATCTTGGTATAGCGTAAAGTAGCCTAAAATATCGCCGTATTCGCCAATGTGAGGAATATAAGTGACTTCAGCGAACCGTTCTATGTCTTGTTGGCTAGGTAAAATGGTTTCGAAACGCTGGCGTTTGCCTTCGAGAACGTTCTGAATAAAGCCGCGACGCTTTTCGTATTCCTCACTTGAAAGGACCTTATAGGCAGGCATGCCAACTATTGTGTGCCGGTCTAATCCAAAAGCGTCAGCGTAGGCTTTATTGACAAACAGGTAGCGACGCTCTGTATCAAGATAAGCGATAAGAACAGGGACGTTATCCGTATAGATGCGAATATTTTGCTCGCTTTCGCGCAAGGCTTCTTCAATTTGTTTTTGTTGGGTTACATCCATGTAGGTGTTTACGTAGCCGCCGTTGGGCATCGGGTTACCACGAACAGCCAGCACCGTACCATCAGGTCGATAGCGCTCGTAGCCATGGGGACGGCCTGCCTTTATGCTTTGTAAGCGGCGATGCACTTGCTCGTCTACATCCCCTGGACCATATTCACCTTTTTGAGCGTTATAGCGAAATATTTCCTCTATCTCACGACCAATACAGATAAGCCCTTCTGGATAACTAAACATCTCGATGTAAGGGCGGTTCCATGCCACTAAACGCAGTTGTTGGTCGACAACGCTGATACCTAAGCCGATATTTTCGATGGTAGATTGCAGTAGTGATCGGTTAAAGCGTAAGGCTTGTGAAGCCTCGTCTACGATTGAAACAACATCACCGATTTGCATCTCCCGGCCCCGAAGGATTGAAGCCAGAACGATACGAGAAGAAGAAGCCCCAATAACACCGGCGAGTAAGCGTTCGGTAAATAGAATGAGTTCAGGGGTGGCTTTGTCGCCAGACAATAAAGGCTCTTCGTTTCGTTGTGCGACATAGCCTGCGAACGCATCTTGTGTGCGCGTTAATCCAAGGAAGCGCTCGGTGAGCATTTGAAGGTCGCCAACAGTAACAACACCATGCTGACGAGAAGGCACGGTTAAGTCCTTGTTGTAAACGTCAACAAAAGCACTGGCTTGGATGCGTTCAACTAAACGTTGCGGTGAATATTGAGATATAAGCACGTACAGGCTCGCATTGACCATTAAGCTCCAAAATACGCCATGTGATAGCGGCTCATTAAAGCTCAGCCCCATCAAGGAGGTAGGCGCAAGCCAGTGGTAGTTAAACAATGTACCTGTTAAAAAATCGGGTGATAAAATTCCCGCATTCATAAAGGTGGGAAGCACTAATGTGTAGGCCCAAAGAATAAACCCCATCACCATGCCTGTTAAGGCTCCGCGACGAGATCCCTTTTTCCAAAACAGACCGCCCACAATGGCAGGTAAAAACTGAGCAGCTGCTGCAAATGCGAGTAAACCAAATGATGATAACGGGCCTTGCTCACCCAAAATTCGATAGTAGAAATAAGCCATTAACATCAGGCTGAGGATGGTCATACGTCGAACAGTTAACAGCAGGGCGCCTAAATCTTTTTTATCTGATAATTTACGTCCAGAGAGCCTAAATAACAGAGGCATGATGATATCGTTGCACACCATAGTAGACAGCGTAATGCTGGCAACGATGACCATCCCAGTAGACGCAGATAACCCGCCGATAAAAGCTAACATGGCTAACGTTTTGCTGCCTGACTCCAGTGGTAGCATAAGCACAAAGGTGTCCGCGTCGATGGGCTCACCACTAAAGTAAAAATTACCGGCTGTGGATATCGGTAAAACAAAAATGCCTATCACAAGCATGTATAGCGGGAATATCCAGCGCGCCACACGTAAATTGCGGATGTCTGTATTTTCAACCACGGCCACATGGAATTGGCGCGGCAAACACAGGATAGCGATGCAGGCGAGAAGAATCTCCGTGAGAAAGCTCCCTCCTAAAAAGCTTTGGTACTTTCGTTCGCTATGGAGTGCTTGGGTGATTTGATAGAGGGTATCGCCAAAGCCGTCAAATACATTAATTGAGACAAATAATCCGACAGCGATGAACACGGTGAGCTTAACGATAGATTCGAAAGCAACTGCTAGCACCATGCCTTCGTGATGTTCGGTCGCATCAATGTGGCGGGTGCCAAACAAGATGGCAAAAATAGCCATCAAAATAGCTACAAACAGTGCCGTATCACTCCCTTTGCTGAGTGCTTCTGTGGCACCGGGTGTTAGGGCATTAAAACTAATCGCCACAGCCTTAAGCTGCATGGCGATGTAAGGGAGTGTTCCGCAGACGGCGATTAAGGTAACTAAGACTGCAAGTGATTGGCTTTTGCCGTAACGCGACGAAATGAAATCCGATATGGTTGTCGTGTTTTGTTGCTTACTGATAAGGATCATTTTCTCGACGACCCGCCACCCAAGGGCATAGACCAGAATAGGCCCTATGTAAGTGGCCATAAACTCCCAGCCTGAATAGGTGGCTCGCCCGACGGCGCCGTAAAAGGTCCAAGAAGAGCAGTAGACAGCCAAGGACAGCGAGTAAACCACAGGGTTACTTGCGTAAGACTTTCCTTTTTGGGTGCTATCGCCGTAATAAGCGATACCGAAGAGCAGTCCCACATATAATAATGAGACTAAAATGATAAACCAGCCCGACAGCATGTCGACAAACCTTATAGTTACACCTGAATAAATCTAGTGTAACCGAATCTTGCGCATAACCTAACGCTTTCCCTTATACCATCGTCTACCTTATTGAAGGGTAAGGCGTTTTCGACCAAATACAAGAAGCAAGCAACGGCGCCGCTTGCAGCCAATTGTTGACAATGGGTTGACAAAGGTTACCGACTAAAGTCGGGGATTTTTTTGTCAATGCTCTTTGCTAAATTCAATCTGTCTACTATTTCACTTGATCCGATAACAAAAAATAAAGGAAAGTGCCATGTCAATCAGTAGTGAAACCGCAAAAGCGTACTGGAGTGAAAATCTCCGGATCATCTTAACTTACCTTGTCATCTGGTTCGTAGTCTCCTACGGCTGTGGCATTCTTTTTGTTGATCAGCTCAATGAGATCCAATTCTTTGGATTCCCATTAGGTTTTTGGTTTGGTCAGCAAGGCTCAATTTTCGTCTTCGTCGGGTTGATCTGGGCATACGTGTTCAGCATGAACAAACTCGATGAGAAGTATGACGTTCACGAATAATAATAAAATTTAGAACAGGACGGCGTGATTATGAGTGTTGATGTTTTATCTTACCTCTTTATAGGCGGATCCTTCCTCCTATACATCGGTATCGCAGTGTGGGCCCGTGCTGGGTCAACAAAAGAGTTCTACGTGGCAGGTGGTGGTGTACATCCGGTTGCTAACGGTATGGCTACTGCCGCTGACTGGATGTCAGCAGCTTCCTTTATTTCTTTAGCGGGTCTAGTTTCGTTTATCGGACGTGATGGTTCTGCGTATCTCATGGGTTGGACCGGTGGTTACGTACTCCTAGCCATGCTTTTAGCGCCTTACTTGCGTAAGTTTGGTAAATTTACTGTGCCAGACTTTGTGGGCGACCGTTATGAGTCTAACGTGGCGCGTACCATTGCGGTGGTATGTACTATTGTAATCTCGTTTACCTATGTAGCAGGTCAAATGCGTGGTGTGGGTATCGTATTCTCACGTTACTTACACGTAGATATTAATACGGGCGTTATCATTGGTATGGCGATTGTATTCTTTTATGCTGTTTTAGGTGGCATGAAAGGGATTACCTACACTCAGGTAGCTCAATACTGCGTATTGATTCTTGCCTTCACCGTTCCAGCTTTCTTCCTATCAGCTCAAGTAACAGGTCATATCCTGCCGCAAATTGGTTTAGGTGCGACGCTTGATTCTGGACAGTCTGTATTAGCGACGCTTGATCAGCTCTCTGTAGATCTCGGTTTTGCTCAGTACACGGCGGGTAAAATGTCTACAATTGATATTTTCTGTCTGACTGTGGCGCTGATGTGTGGTACGGCGGGTCTTCCTCACGTAATTGTACGTTTCTTCACGGTTCCTCGTGTTAAAGATGCACGTACGTCTGCTGGTTGGGCGCTTATCTTCATCGCATTGCTTTACACCGCTGTTCCAGGTGTTGGTGGCTTTGGTCGTGTGAACTTGATTCAAACGGTTAACGGTGTTGATAACACGGGTACAACCTATTCAGAAATTCCTAGCTGGTTCAAAAACTGGGAAAATGCTGGCCTGTTAGGTTGGAATGACCGTAATGGTGACGGCAAAATCCAATATGCAGCAGGTAATGCATTTGATGGCAACGGTAAGCCAGCCTTTGGCGACGAGCGTGGTGACCAAGGTCAGCGTATCGCTACCAATGCGATCCAAGGTGCTGATTTTGATGCCTCTAAGCAACCGTTTGCAAACGAGCTATATGTAGACCGTGACATCATGGTATTGGCTAACCCTGATATTGCGCAACTTCCTGCCTGGGTAATCGCCTTGGTGGCAGCGGGTGCCGTAGCGGCCGCTCTATCGACTGCGGCAGGCTTATTGTTGGTAATTTCGACAGCGGTAGCGCATGACTTGATGAAGAAAACCATTAATCCGAATATTACTGAGAAGCAAGAGCTTATGTATGCACGGATGGCCGCCGTTGTGGCAATCTGTATTGCTGGTTACTTCGGTATTAACCCTCCTGGCTTTGTGGCGCAGGTGGTGGCACTCGCCTTCGGTATTGCATGTGCGTCGGTCTTCCCAACTATTATGCTGGGTATCTTCTACAAGCGCATGAATACACAAGGTGCCATTGCCGGTATGTTGGTTGGTTTGATCTCTACCGTTGGCTACATGTGGTACTTCGTCTTTGGTGGCGGTGATAAAGCTGACTACTTCATGGGAATAGGTCCTGGTGGATTCGGTGCGGTAGGCATGGTGCTTCACTTCGTCGTTGCTATGATTGTTGCATCAATGACGCCTCCTCCTTCTGAAGAGATGCAGCGTATTGTAGAAGATCTACGTATCCCACGTGGTGCGGGTGAAGCTCACGATCACTAAAACCTGTGAACGATATAGCATATAAACTTGTTATATCGTTACGCTCAAAAACATAAGGCGTATCGGCGAAAGTTGATGCGCCTTTTTTATCAGTGGTCAGCCTGCTGTTTATAGGAATGAGGCCGCTTGGATAAAGGAGTGTCGTTATGCCTACTTCGTTTAAGATGGATAACTTACCGTTTAGTTTGCTAACGGAAAGCGAGCAAGCCACATTGCGTAATCATTTGGATATAGCTTATTTCCAAAAGGGCGAAGTGGTTATGGCGGCAGGGTCGGTACCGGAAGGCGTGCATGTTATTTTAAAAGGCCGGGTATCAGAGAGTGAGTCCCGCGATGATGAAAGCGGACAATCTCATCAAGTTTATGTTCATTACGAAAATGAAGATTACTTCGGTGCTTGGTCTGCCATTAAAGGTAAGGCGATACATAACTTTATCGCTGAAGAAGAAACGATTTGCCATATTATACCCACCAAAACTGTTCTTGATTTGGTGTCAACTAATGCGTTGTTTGCCGATTATTTCCAACAAAACTTAGCCGCGAAAACAGAAATTGTAGAGCAACACAGTGGCGAAACTCAGGACATGGCAGAGTTCATGCTAGCCCGCGTGGGTGAAGGTGTGATTCGGGATCCATTAATTGTTCTGGAAGAAACCACAATAAAAGAAGCCACCTTATTTATGCGTGAAAACCAGGTCGATTGCTTCTTGGTAAAACGCGGCACACGTTACGGTATGGTAACGGGCACAGATCTACTGAATGCCGCCGTTGTTAGTGAAATGCCACTCACAACGCCGGTTTCAGAAATAGCGACATACCGCCTGATTAGTATTCACCCCGATGATTACTTATTTAATGCATTAGTGACCATGACTCGGCAACGAATTGAGCGTGTTGTGGTGATGAAAGAGCAAGAGCTGATCGGTATTGTGGATTTGACCGACGTATTGAGTTTCTTTTCGAGTCACTCCCATGTCATTGGGTTGCGCATCGAACGTGCGAATACCGTCGAGGACTTATTCATAGCCGCTAGCGGTTTGAACGAGTTGATTAAATCGCTGGTCTCGTATGGTGTAAAAACGCGCTTTGCGATGGACCTATTATCAGCAATGAACGGCCGGGTTATGGCTAAACTGTTTGAAATGCTAATCCCCGAGGATATGCAGCCACATGTGTGTTTGATCGTCATGGGGTCAGAAGGTCGGGGCGAGCAAATTATGAAAACAGATCAGGATAACGCCATTATCCACCGTGATGGGCTTGTTTGGCCGCAAATGTCACAGACATTGCAAGAATTCTCCAATAAATTAATGGAGTTCGGCTACCCGCCATGCCCAGGCAATATTATGGTATCTAATCCGTATTGGGTGAACTCACTGGGTGATTGGACTCAAAAGTTAGCTGACTGGTCGAGTAGCTGGGAAGAGCAAGACCAGATGAATTTAGCCATC